>VFQQ010000369.1_pt1 | contig 96064 bp, 94 predicted proteins | sample 3512341 | NCBI WGS metagenome assembly VFQQ01 (sample SAMN10412373, study PRJNA504923) | tailings metagenome | isolation source: Relicate 2 Philex TSF1 revegetated site | place: Philippines: Tuba, Benguet | collected 2017-08-29 | reverse complement strand
GAGCAGCTGTCATTTACACCTTCATGGCACAATGTAAGCTGGCCAAAGTTAACCCAAATGAATGGTTAGCCTACGTACTCACCAACCTCCAAACCACCAAAATCAATCAGCTCGAAAAGCTCCTACCCATGAACTTCGGTAAATAACAAGGTGGGGTTGGTCGGGGGGATACAGTCGGGCTAAGGTAATGGTGCTGGTGAGGATGGGGCTTTACTCACATTTTGCGAATTTTTCGGGTGTTTGTGAATGTAAAGCATTTGGGCGATGGCCTAGGAGAAGTCTTCACCAAGCTTTAGGAGATTTTGGAATGAAGGCTTGATCTTCACCGCCTTCAAGCTGCGCCGTTTATTCAACTTTTTGCCCCAAAACGTGCTCCAAGCTTACCTGGCAGGGCTTGGCTACCTGGTAAGCGCCACAACCGCCCCGCTACAAGCGCTGCGCCTCCAAATGCCGCTACTTATTCCAACCCGCCCTTTTCTTCAAAATATTTTCTCCCTTCGCTTACAGCCCGCCGAAATGCGTTATATTAGGTGATGAAACGGAGGTTTTGAGACAGACTGACGTTACCAGAAAGTTGTAATTCATATTTATTTCAATAATGAGGGAAGAAAGTTATATCGAACCTGAATTCATCAATGACAATGATATACCCAATGATACATTTCTTTGGAGATACATGGATTTGAACAAGTTTTTGTCCTTTCTCATAAATAAATCCCTACACCTTACACGACTAGATAAGTTTGAAGACAAAAGAGAAGGCATCAATATTCATCATTTACTTTTTCTACATCACAAAAACAAAATAGACAATCATCCATTCTTTGCTGATTTTTCGAAGTATATGACCGTTGATAATTTCCCCACTCAAACAAATAAGTTTGAAAGTGAAATTAAAAGTGTGCAGAGGTTCACTTTTGCAAATTGTTGGGTTCTTGGAAATCAAAACAAGGAATCTGTAGCTATGTGGAATCTTTACAGCAAACCAAACAGTATTGCCGTAAAAATTAAATATTCAAATTTCAAAGAGCTTTTCAGCAAAGAAAAAGTTATAAACCATGGGAACTTAAAGCGAATTGTTTGCAGTCCAGTTGAATATGGGGATTTCCAAGATGAATTCTGGGTAAATAATCAATTCAAATCTCAAAGTAGCATTTTTCCCACCTTCATGAAGGATATAAGTTTTAGTCATGAAAAAGAATTTAGAATTGTACTCCAAGAAATAGAAAGAGAAATACCACCTCTAGTGTATACAGAAAATATAACAAATAGACTCATTGAGGAGCGCTATAACGCAACTTATAATTATCCAGGTAAATCCATTGAGCTTAACGAATTCGAAAAATATGAGTTTGAACTAGTATTTCACCCCAAAACCGATAAATGGGCAAAAGATAGTATTAAGTCAATGATTGAAAAACTAGGAATACATTTTAAATTATCAGATTCAAAGTTAGAACTAAAGTAACCAGCTGCCAATCGAGTAGACGGCCCTACCGACTGTCGTCGGTAGGGTGCGCCTTTCAAACAAGCGAAGCGTTTCACGAAGACCATTGAAAATAAGCACATCTGAGTATACCACTGTATCCTGCACGAGCGGGAGTTCTTATATACAGCAGTTCCTTAAACCTTGATCAAATTTCAGAGTAGGTTGTTTCACTCCTTTTGAACTACCCGATTCACTCGAAGCTGCCCACCCCTTTGTTCGAAAAATTTTCCCCCATAGCTTACAGCCCGCCGAAATGCGTTATATTAGGTGATGAAACGGAGGTTTTGAGACACCCGTCCCGCGTGTGCGGGAGACTGACGTTATTGGCGATTTCCTCCAAAAAATCTAAAACGAGTTGCCAAATTACCAAATTTTGGTAACTTTATCGAAAATGCATAAATCATGGGAAGAAACACATCTATATCATTAGGTGATCATTTTGAAAGCTTTATTGAATCAACAGTTTCCAATGGCCGTTTCAATAATGCTAGTGAAGTGGTACGTGCAGGACTTCGACTTTTGGAAGAAGAAGAAAATCGCATACTCGTTTTACGCAATGCAATCCGTGAAGGAATTGAAAGCGGTCGCGCTATCGATTTTGAGCCAAAAAAACATTTAGAAACGCTGAAGTCAAGAAAAAGGAATGGCTAAGTTCTACTTAACCAACAAGGCCGTTCAAGATTTAAACGACATTTGGAATCATACAGTTGATAATTGGTCTGAGAATCAAGCAGAACTACATTATTCTTCACTCATCGACTCTTGTCAAGAATTAGCTCATAGACCTAAGCTAGGAAGATCATACGAAGTAGTTGAAAAAAATGTTCTAGGGTTTAAAACTGGACAACATGTAATATTTTACAGAATCGTAACTGAAAAGGAAATCGAGATTGTGAGAATATTGCACGGGATGATGGATATGAAGAACCACCTATAACTCGCTAACAATCAACACGCTTAGCCCCTGATCTGATGAAAGCCCTCCGCCTCCTACTCTTGCTGCTGCTGGTACAACTCAGCTGCTTTGCCCAAAGCCGTTATGTTTCGGAAAGCACGAAACGCATTGTCTTCACGCGCGATGGCGGGGTGTGCCAGTGTTGTGGCGGCACCGAAAACCTCGAATTCGATCACATTGTACCCTTTTCGTGTGGCGGAGGAAATGAATCTTCCAATATTCAGTTGCTTTGCCGCAGTTGCAACCGCAGCAAATCGAACAGCTGCACTTGCAAAATCCACAACCGCACCGTAGGCCGCGATTGTTGCGATGGCAAATCGGTGAGCCCATCGAGCAGTACCAACAGCACGGCCGTTCAATGCTCGGGCACCACCAAAAAGGGCAACCGTTGTAAAAACCGCACCAAAAACAGCAGTGGCCGTTGTCATTTGCATTAAACCAAAAGCACCATGAGCACCCTCCTATTCGCCCTCGACGCCAGCAGCCGCGAAGTCATTGTTTCCGAATCGGCCAAAGGCAGCCTCAAAATCCAGTTCATTGAACGCCTTGCCGAAGCCGAAGACCCGCTGCTGTACCAAGCAGTGGCCACCCTCACCCTCATTGCCCAAGCCCCCCAAATGGACCCAGCCCTTTTTAAGGCCATGGACAAGGTGTGTCAGTTGATTTATACGAATCAAAATAGACTGAAGTGAGCGTGTGATGCTGCTTGCCTTTTGCTAAATGAAGAACTTCACGTATTTAAAGCCAAAACAATTTTCCGATATTAGAGAAAAGCTTCAGCATGGCAACCATTGAACAAGTAAGGAGTTCCATCATCAACAAACTCAACGCCATAGAAAACAAGGCGTTTTTGGTGGCACTTGAAAACCTGATTTCTAGCAATGCATTCGAAAAAGATATGGTGGAGTTAAGCCGCGAACAGTTACTCATGCTCGAAATGAGCGAGCAAGACATTCAACAAGGACGCACAGTTACAAACGAAGTCATGCACCAAAAAGTAGCGCAATGGTTGAGCAGCGAAAGCTGAAGATCATTTGGCCGAAAACCGCAGAAATTCAACTGCAAAACACACTCATGTATTGGCTCAAAAGAAATGGGTCACCTTCCTAACCCAGAAACTTTACGACACCATTTCTGAACGGATTGAGCTTCTCAGCTATTACCCTGAAATTGGAAAAACAACCAATTTCCGAAACATCCTCCAAATTAGTTTAGGCCATTACAGCATTTTATACCGCATTACCGATGAGTCCATATTAATTTATGCTATTTGGGATAACCGCGATGACCCCAAAAAGCTATATGAACTCATGAGCAAAAGGAGCTAACCAAATGGCCGTTTGCGCCTTCGAAACCTAACGCACTCCCTTATTCAGGCGTTTGCTCTCCTTTGGCATCCTCCCCTCCAAACGTCCGCTTGGTGCCGGCATATACGCTGTAGAGGCACAAGCGGCTGTCGAGGCGGCCGTTGTAAAGCGGAATGCGCTGGTCGGGTTTGAGGCCAATTTTGCCCAGCAGGTCGAGGTTGCCGCTGATGAGGGCCACGCGCCAGTCGGTGAGCTGGTGTTTCATCCAGCTGCCAATTTCACCATAGGTATGTGTGAGGGCTTCTACTTCGCCCAAACGCTCGCCGTATTCGGGATTGATTAGTACCCAACCCGGCGTAGCAGGTATTTTCATTTCGCGGTAATCGCCTCCATAGGTCTTCACCCATTGTCCCACACCCGCTTTTTCGGCATTCTGCAGCGCAAAGCTGAGCATGCGGGTATCGCGGTCGTTTACCATCACCGGTTCGGTGAGGGTTTCGGTGATGGCGTCTTCCAAATCGAGCACGGCCTCGAGGTAGGCGCGTTCGTTGTAGCCTTGGAGGTGTTGGAAGGCATACCGGCGGCGGTACAATCCCGGATAGCGGTTGGTGGCTTGCAAAATGGCTTCGATGGCCAGGGTACCCACACCGCCCATGGGGTTCAGCAGGGGTTGTTCGGGTTTCCAATCGGTAGCCATCACCATGGCGGCGGCAATCGATTCCAACAAAGGTGCCTTGCCCGGGTGCAGGCGGTAACCGTGGCGGGCAATGCTTTCGCCCGAGGTGTCGGCATACAAAGTGGCTTCGTCGCCCACCCAATAGAGGTGCAGCACGGCACCACGGAACTCAGAGCCGGTGCTCGGGCGGCGACCGGTTTTGTCGCGCATGCGATCCACCACGGCATCCTTCACCTTCAGGTTTACAAACATGGGATTGTTCACCGAGGGGTGCTTCACAAAGCTGGTCACCGAAAAATAGCCCTCGGGCTGCAGCAGGCGTTCAAAAGTGTATTTCCGTAGTTGTTTGTACACTTCCTCGGCATCGGGAGCCGCGAAAGTGAGCAGCGGATACAGCACCTGGCTGGCCGTGCGCAGTTTCATATTGAGGTGCATGGCATCGGTAGCGGTGCCTTGCAAACGCACCATGCTTTCCGATACAGAAGTAGGCTCGTAGCCCAAGGTTTTGAGCTCGCGCTCTAAAAAGTGACCTAAACGCTTGTAGCAGGTAATGACCAGCTCGGCTGGGGTTTCAAAAATCGACACGGGGCGAAGTTACGGCTTTTGACCGGTAAGCAGGCAATTGGTGAACTTACGATGTGAAAGCAAAGAAAAAGGAGGTCAAAAATGACCTCCCTTTCCTCTTTCTCAATTTTTGCTGGTAACCTCATCACCAATTCTGATGTTGTACCAATCGATTTTTCTCGAAAAATACATCACCAAGGCCAACACAATAAAAATGCCCAAGCTGCCAATGAGCAAGGCATAATCTTGCAATTGTATGATCACGAAAATGAAGGCGTAAAGAATGGTCAAGATGCCCGAAAGGAAAAATGCCAGCTTGTTAGACCTTAAAATAGCCCGCACATAGGCGGTTATGAGTATTAGTGTGGCTAGTGCAGCTATTAAAAACGACAAGTTAAAGGCAATATGTTCCGACACCGACAGCAGCAGGGTGTAAAAAACAACCAGGGCCACCCCTACCAGCAGGTACTGAATGGGGTGGATGAAAAGCCTGTTCATTACTTCCATGAAAAAGAAAACCAAAAAAGTAAAGCCAATGAATAAAATGGCGTACCGAATGGCGCGATGGCTTTTTTGGTAATTATCAACCGGCAGCAGCAAATCGGTACCAAAACTGCTTTCATTGGGTTGAAAAACATTGCCTTTCCACATTTGAGGAAAATTGCGGTTCAAGTGTAGGATATTCCAGTGGGCGTTGAATCCGCTGGCATCCACTGTCCGTTCATCGGGCAAAAAATAGCCGTTGAACTTCGGATTGGGCCAAGGAGAACGCAAATGCACATCGGTTACCTTGCCAACTGGTGTAAAATAGAGCTGCTGACTGCCACGCAAATCAATTTCAAACTCAAATTGGTGCTTGTTACTGTCGTTGGCTTGGAGCGCCACAGGCACATGAATTCCCGATACAATGATATCTTGATTGATTACCCCTGGGTTAAACAAACGAATGCTATCGTCCCATTTCAATTCAATTTGTTTTTCAATACCCCTCAAGTCGTTTAAACCAACCACGAGAGCTGCGCGATCGAAGTGCAAGTTACCGCCCTTTAAATCGAGGGATGAAAAGTCAAGGGCATCAAAGTGGCCGTTCACCTTCAGTTTTGAGGCATAAACCACAATTTCGTAGATGCCGCGATTCAGTTTCTCAGGCAAAAGCTGGCCATCGATGCGCAAGGCTTCGGGCATCACATGGATGTACTCCGTGATTTCAACGATCCTCGATGTGCCATCTCTGTTAGAAGTTTCTTTGACGAAACGCGAAAAGGGAATGACCAAATAAGGCCCCGTAAGGGTTTGTGCTTGCCCCATTTTAGCGCTTACTTCTTCGATGGCTTGCTGTTGGGTGCGTTCACGCTCCCGTACCACATTGCTGATCATGGCAGCAGGAATGAGTAACACAAGCACAAGAACAAAAATGACCCCTACTTTAAACAGGGTGTTGTTTTTTAAAGACGACATGCAGTTGGGCGGTTTGAGCTGCAAAAACGATTTCTGAGATTGAATATGCAGCAATTTAATACAAATAACACTTTTTGGCTGAATTATCGAACAGCCCGCTCCTAAAAAACTAAATCATGCGCCTTTTTCGCAAACTATGTAAAATGCCCTTGCTCAAACTGTCGAGCAAGGCATCATTCATGCTCGCTTTTATTTCTTGCTGCAGCTCCGGGTAAGGCGCTGCCAAACGTTCCATCGTTTGCAAAGCATGGTAGCGCAACGACGCTTGCTTGTGCGGATTGCACCAAAGCTGCATGCAAAAATCAAATAGGGCTGCTTGGTATTGCTCGGGCACTTCAACTTGGTGCAACACCATGAGCCACAAGCGGCAATGGCCGTCTGCTGCCTTGGCAAAAAAGCCATGATTTGTGGTAAAAACGAAGATAACCTGGGGTCGTTCGGTTCAATCACCTCCTCCAAAGCCCAAACTGCCCTCCATGCATGGGGCTTACGGGAACTTAGTCCTAATGCAACGGCAGAGGTAAATTCCTCCGGATGTGCTTTTAGATAGGCCACCATTTCAGACTTCATGACCGATAAAAGTAGCTGCTCAAAAGCAGTCATGGCACTGCGATTTAGGGATTAAAGGCATTGTGCCAAGCTTCCTGTCCCCCCACCACTGGCAACACCAACTCGCAACCGGCCGGCTCAAGGGTCAATACCGTACCAGGCTTGGGGTGCAGGGTGAATGCTTTATCGCTCGAAAACAACAGCAAGCCAATTTGCCGACCGGCAGGAATCACCTGGTCGTCGGGGATCATCGAAAAACGCAAATCGACAAACTGGCCAGGTACCAAGGCATTTTGGCGGCGCAGATCGCTGTGGTTTTGCGGATCGGCCCAGCCACGGGTAACGAGGTTTTCGTATTCGGGCAAACGCTTGCCTTCGCTGAGGGGCAATACCACCAAATAGGCGGTAATATTGGCCGCTGCCTTGTTGGCTGCCAAACGCACCTTGATTTCGGGCACGCCCGACAGGCGCAAGTCTTGTTTCAAAGGCTGGGTCACAAACAACAAACGATGGGCGGCGTATTTTTCACTCACCAAGGCCTGCATATCGCGGCGGTAATCGTCAACCAACGACATGGGGGCTGCCGAGGCTTGGGGCGTTGTGTGCAAGCCTCCTGTTTGGTTGGCACCTACCGATAAATAGAGCTTTACGGCAGCCGCAGCCGAATCGGGGTACTGGCTGTAGTAGGTGGGTTTGCGTTCGCCCTCGCGCACAATGCCCACAGGCAAATCGTTTTCTAGCCCGTTTTCGATGCCATGCAAGTAGCGGGTAAACCAACGGTTCATTTGGCTCAAGGGCGGATCGCCGCCATGCCCCCATTGGTGGTAATACAACTGCGTGTGCAAACCTTGGGCTTTGGCTGCTTCGTAAAAGCGAAAACTGTGTTCGGGCATCACATTCCAGTCGTTGAAACCGTGGGCCATGAGCATGGCTGCCCGCATTTTGCCTATTTGTGGCACAAAATCGCGTTCGGCCCAAAAGTCGTTGAAGTCGCCGGTAATGCGGTCTTGGCCGGGCACCAAAATGCTGTCGCGCACCCGGCGGTTGTTGGCCTTGCGCTTTTTCTTGTCGCCGCTGTTGATCATATCGTACAACACATCGGTATCCTCGCCCAAATAACCACCTGGCGAGCGCACCAAACCGTTAGAACGGTAGTAGTGGTAAAAGGAAGAAACCGGTGCAACGGGAATGATGACTTCGAGGCCTTTCACTCCGGTAGTTGCCGCGGCCAGACAAAGTGTTCCGTCGTAGGAGGTGCCCGTCATGCCTACCTTGCCCGTGCTCCAATAGGCTTTCACTTCTTCATTGCCGGTACGCGTGCGGTAGGCCTTGGCCCTCCCCCCCAACCAATCGATCACCGCTTTGGGAGCCAGCGATTCGTTTTGGCCGCCAATGGTAGGTACGCCATCCGATAAACCCGTACCTGGCGACGACGAATACACCATCACAAAACCCCGAGGCACCCAGGTGCGGTCCATCGACGAGGCAAAAAGCGGCCGTTTGGTGCGCGTTCCCAAGCGCATGTGGCGGTGCGGTTTGGGGGTAGCGCCTATTTCGTGATTCACCTTCCAAAAATTCTTTTTGCTACCAATGCCCAACAGAGCCGGAATGCGCAAGCCGAAGTAGGGACTGCTGTTGTAAATCACCGGCAGCTTGATGCCTTCCGTTTGGGTTTGATGGGGACGGGTAATATATACATGCATGCGGTCGAGACGGCCGTCTAAATCAGAATCAAAATCGGTTTCCACCCATACTTCTTCTTTGATCCACCAGTCGGGATCGGAAAAAGCGGGTACAGGCTGCGATTGGCCGTCTTTTAAGTCAAGCCAGCTTGGTTTTTCTGTCTGCGCCCATCCGGTTAAATGCAAACAGAGCAAGCTTAGGAGTATTTTCACTTTCATGATATCAGCAAAGTGTGAATATACTCGATTTCAAAAAGAACCAGCCATGCACAACCCAACAAGTGCTCATTGCTGTAAAAAGCAAAAACGCCCCAAAAGGAGGCGCTTTATATTTGCGTGGGGATGCAGCTTTAAGGCCGGTAGGTCAAATTCCCGGTAATAGCGGTTGTGCTATCAGAGGTTGTACGCTTGATAGTTACATTGTTGGCAGTGCACGAAATCACCCCCGCATCATTGGTTACTGCAATGGTGCCTGAATTGGGAATCGAGTTCCAAACCCTTGTACCCAATGAAACCGAAATAGCTACGGCCATGCTGTCGGTAGACGAAAAAAGCGACAAGAAAGGAATGATGTTGTAGTTACCTGTACGGGGCGTTTGGGTTTTAAACCAAAGCTGAAAAGCAACCAAGGAATCGGCGCTGCCATTACCCATCAAACCCCAAGTTGAACCTCCGCCATTCCACACAGCGCTGTTGGTGATGTGGGTGTAGGTAATGCCGTTGATGGTCCATTTGTTTGCCCCGGGGTTGGTCGGGTTGGTCGGATTGGTTGGGTTATTCGGTTGATTGGGTTCAGGAACCACGGTTTCTTTTTCACATGCTGCAAAGACCAACGAAAAAAGGAGTGCAAGGGCAATCAATTGGTTTTTCATGAGTTTCATTTGATGCAAAGCACGTGGGTTAACAGCCCCTGCACAATACGCCATATGGGCTATTTATGAAGCGCTTGCTTCAATCGAACTGCCTTTGGCGTTTGATTTTACCATTGGCCGTTCGCGCAAAAGCATCAACCCCAATAACCTTGCGTGGGAACTCCCAGTTAGGCAAATGTGGCTTCACTTCAAGCAGAAAGCCTTCGAAAAGTGCTTGCTCATCCCCCGCTTGTTTTTCATAAACCAATACAGGCACTTGGCCATATTGGGCATCGGCAATTGCACTGATATAAAAGCCCGTCGATCGTATTTGGTCAAAGCTGCTGTTTTGGGCTAAAAGCCCCATCAAGGTCTGCTCAAGTGCTTCGGGATGCACCTTGTGTCCACCACTCACAATCACATTATCGCTGCGGCCAAGCCAACGAAACCGCCCCGGCTCGTTGAAAGCCACCACGTCGTTGGTTTTGAGCCAATGATAATGGGTTACCGCTCCCCAAATGCGTAACTGGCCGGCTTCATCGGCTTCGGCGAGTAGACCTGGCAAGGTTAGATAGCTCTCTTCGGCTTGTGGATGGAGGCGCCGCAAGGCAATGTGGCTTACCGTTTCGGTCATGCCAAAGCCTTGCCACACCTCCTGCTCACCCATGCCGGCGAGCAGTTGCTGCAATTGGGGCGATACATCGCTGCCGCCAAGCAAGATGGTACCAAAGCGAGCCGTTGCACTCCCACTGCCCAGCAGGGCATGCAGCTGTGCAGGTACCATGGGCGTAAACGCAAATTCAACCTCAGGAAATACAGTGTGCAGCTTTTGGGTGGGTGCCACGGCATAAACATCCAAACCACTCACCATGGCACGCACCAACATCATTTTGCCTGCAATAAAATCGGCACTCAAGGGCAGCAAAACCCGCATGCCCGGCCAAAAGCCAAAATGCAAGGCGGTTAGCTGCGCACTGGCAATCATTTGGCTGCGCTGCAAGACGATGGTCTTGGGTGGTCCTGTTGAGCCCGATGTTTGGGCCAAAACAGGCTCGTTGGTGGTAAACCAATGCTGCAAAAATGCTTGGGCCGGCGCAGGCAGCTGTTGGCTTTGCATCCAATTGGCTGCCAAGCCCGATGTAAAATCCTCACTGCGCAAATACTGGCCAAAAAGGGTAATGCCTTGCATCAATCGAACATTTTTTGGGAGCACATGGGTAAAAAGTAGCGCCATATAATCCCCCACTTGCAACCAACCAATACCAGAAGGGTTTCAACTGCATGGCGAATTTACTCAATAGTAGCAGCGTTTTTACCTAAGACCCTGCTTGATTTTCGAAGCATGCGGCCTAAGCGCAAAAACCCCCTCTACTTAAAGCTTGGTTTTCTGCATTACCAAGCGCACATGCGCCAAACGCTTGAACGATGGTGTAATCAAGAAGGAAGGGCAATGTTGGCCCAATAGCTGACCAAAAAAAAACTGCCTATTTCCGTTTGCGGAAACAGGCAGGGCTAAAAATTTGGCGTAGTGCCTTAGCGTATCACCCTAAATACCCGGCTCCAGCGGACTTTGCTAAACAGCGAGGCATTGTAATCGAGGCTCATCCACACAAAAACGGCTTTGCCCACAATGTGGTCTTCGGGTACAAAGCCCCAGTAGCGCGAATCGAGCGAATTGTGGCGGTTGTCGCCCATCATCCAATAATAATTCATCTTGAAGGTGTAGCTGCTGGCTTCCAGTCCGTTGATGAATATCTTTCCATCGCGCTCCTCCACCGTATTGCCCTCATACACCTGAATGGCCCGGCGGTAAATGTTGATGTTATTGCTGTCGAGCGGCATTTCCATGCCGCGCTTAGGCAAAATAATCGGCCCGTAATTGTCTAAATTCCATGGATAAAAAGCGGTGTACGGAAATACATCTTCGGTATAATAGCCTTTGGGAGCACTGTAGGGTTCTATTCCCTTCACATTGCTAAAAGCACGCATTTTATCGGCATTTTCGGCCGTGAGGTTAAACAAAAAATCGCCTTCCACCGTAATGGGACCACCTTCGGTCACATCCATTTTTTCGAGCGATTTAGGATTAAAGCCCGAACCATCGGTTTTTACATGGTATTTGTACTGTGCCCGCGTGGGCTGCTCAATGGCTTTTCCGTTGATAAAAACCACACGATCGCGAATTTCCAGTGTATCGCCCGCAATGCCCACGCAACGTTTGATGTAATTGTCTTGCTTGTCAACGGGCCTAAAATCTTCCATGGGATAGTTAAAAACTACCACATCGTTGTTCTTGATTTCGCCCAAACCTGGCAGGCGGCGGTAATCCCACTTCAGCCATTCGAGGTACGATTTGGTACCCAATACCGGCATGGTATTGTGTGCAAAAGGAAAACTCAGGGGGGTCATGGGCAAACGCGGACCGTAGCTCAGTTTGCTCACAAAAAGGAAGTCGCCCACCATGAGGCTCTTTTCCATAGATGGCGTGGGAATGGTGTACGCTTCGATGGCGAAGGTACGGATGAGGGTAGCTGCCACCACCGCAAAAACGATGGCTTCGGTCCATTCGCGCAGCTTGCCTTTTTTCTGTTTGGGTTTGGCCGATTTCTGCCAGAATTTCCAGTTCATGCCCTAAGGGTTTAATGTTCGTGGGAGTTGGGATGGTGTGGGGTGCCTACGGTTACGCCTTTTACACCTGCACCATATTCATACACCAATTTGCCGCCTAAAAAGCCCGAGTACAACAGCAGGGCCGTTGCCACCAGCATGGCCCCCCAATAGCTGCGGTTTTCGGTAACCGACATGGCTTTGCGACGCAGTATTTTCCACACCAGCAAAGCGGCATACAACCAAGCAATGATGTAGCCTACCGTTTCGTGTTGCTCTACCTTTTCATGCAGTTCGTGACTCATATGGAGGGCATCTTCGGCCCAGCCACCAGTAATGGCAGCCAAAAAAGCACCCGAAGCACCAAAAAGAAGCAGCCAAAAGGCCATATCGCGCCAAAACTCCTGCTTGCGTACAATCCAAATGGTTTCGGTAACCAAACTCAGCAAGAGCAAGGCAATGGGAAAGTGGACGGCAAAAGGGTGTAATTGCGACAACATGCTTAGCCCATAAATTTCGACAGATCTACACCCGGAATGTTCGGAATCAGGCCATCGGTGCCTTTTTTGAATTCTTCTTTGTAGGTGCGGTGTGCCTCACGCAAGGCATTGTTCACGGTATTCAACAGGGCTTCTTCGAGCAAAGCCTTGTTTTCGGGCTTCAACAGTTCTTCTGAAATGCTGATCGATTGTATTTTTTTGCTCACCGAACTTACCACCTGCACTTGGTCGTCTTGACCAGCAGCCGATACCGTCATGCGATCGGTTTTATTTTTTACATCTTCTACGGCATCTTTGAGTTTGCCGATTTTGTCCATCATGCCAAATAGGTCGAACATAGTCTTGAATTGATTCGTTTGAGCGTCGAAAATACCTAATTATTGTTGGAGTTTTGGGTGGTTTGCATTTTTTGGCGAACCTGCCTCCCTCCGATGTGCATTACAATGAAATCTTAAAGCGCTGGGCAAGCTCTTGTAAATCGGCCACCACCTTGCCGTTGAGCGGCACGCCTTCTTTCTTGCGTTTGCGGTAGTGTTTCATTTCGGGCTCGCCATGCACCAAAACAGGCTGATCTGGATCGATGCGCGAAGCATTTTTGAAGCGACTGATCCAGGTATCGATGGCTTGGTAATAACCGTCAAGATCACGAAAAGCATCTATGCGCATGGCTCCTACAAAGTGGCCGATGCCCTGTCCTACCGGGTCGGCCGGAGGTTGCAAAAAGGCCACAAAAGGTGGTACCCAGGGGCCAAAATTAGCACCCGATAGTACGCCACTGAGCAAATCGGCCACTGCTGCCAGGCCGTAGCCTTTGTGCGAGCCCCCTTCGGGTGTACTGCCCAAAGGCAAGAGGCTGCCCCCTTGTTTGAGAATAGAAGGTTCGGTGGTGGGTTGACCATGGGCATCGACGGCCCAACCTGCTGGCATAGACTTGCCTTCGCGCTCGGCAATTTCGAGCTTGCCATTGGCCGCAGCGGCAGTAGCCAGGTCGATAACCAAGGGATCGTACTGACGGGCCGGGAATACCCAGCAATGCGGATTGGTGCCCAGCATGCGTTCGTTGCTGTGGGTGGGAGCAACCAGCGGGCTGGCATTGGTCATGGCCATGCCAATCATGTGATGGGGGATGGCCTTCATGGCGTGGTAGGCCGCTATGCCAAAGTGATTCGAGTTGCAAATGCTCACCATGCCCACTCCGGTGGCTGAAGCTTTTTTAACGGCCACATCCATGCCGCGTGCCGCAACAATGAGTCCCAGTCCGCCATCACCATCGAGGGTAGCTGCTGCCGCTGCTTCGCGCACCACTTTGATTTGCGGGCGTGCGTTGAGCCTGCCGGCCTCCCAAAGTCGCACATAACCGCTCAAACGGGCAATGCCGTGTGAATCGATGCCCCGCAAATCGGCTTCCAACAGCACATCGGTGGCCAGGTAGGCATCTTCCTGGCTGTGGCCCATGCGCATAAATACTTCGCTCATGAAGTGCCAGAGCTGTTGTTCGGTAAATAAGGTTTCTGCGGTTTTCATAACACGGCTTCCTCTTCTGTTTCAGACTTTTTTTGCCAACCCGCCGCCAGTAAATCGGCCAGATGGAGGGTTTGAATGGGCAATTGGTGTTTCTTGGCATAGGCTTGCAGGTGCATGAGGCAGCTCAAGTCTGACGAAACCAAATATTCGGCACCGGTTTTAAGGGCATTTTGCAGCTTCTGGTCGGCCATGGCTGTTGATATGCCTTCGTGCTTCACCGCGAAGGTGCCGCCAAAACCGCAGCAGGTTTCATTGTCGGCCAAAGGCACATAGGTAATGCCCTGCACCTGCCTGAGCAAGGCCCGTGGCTCTTCGCGGATACCGCACTCGCGCAGGGCGCTGCAGGCATCGTGGTAGGTAATGCTGGCTTCGAAATGGGCGTTCAGCTGGGTGTAGGGCAAATGCTTGAAAACGAACTCGGCGAATTCGAAAGTGTTCTTTTGCAATTGCTTGTACTGATTGTGCAAGGCCGTGTTGTGGAACAGTTTGCCGTAATAGTTGCGCATCATGCCGGTGCAAGAACTCGAAAGCACCACAACCGGACGGTTGTCGGGGAATTCGCGGATGCATTTTTCGCCTACTTCTTTGGCTTCATCCCAATGGCCTGCGTTGAAAGCCGGTTGGCCGCAACAGGTTTGTTCTGGATTGTAATGCACTTCGCAGCCCAAAAACTCCAATACTTTAACGGCATTAAAAGCTGTTTCGGGATACAATTGATCCACAAAACAGGGTACAAAAAGATCTATCTGCATGGCCTCAGCCCTGGTGTATTTTAAAATTGCGGATGGTACGCATCGCCAACAAACCCACGACAAAAAAGAGCGCCAGAGCCAAAGCCGAATGGCGCATGCTGCCGGTCATTTCGATGATGTACCCAAACGCAAAAGTACCGAATACGATGGCAAGTTTTTCGGTTACATCGTAAAATGAGAAGTAAGAAGCGTGGTTGAGGGTTTCGTCGGGAATAAGCTTGGCGTAGGTGCTCCGCATAAGCGCCTGCATGCCGCCCATTACGGTGCCTACCACACCGGCTAAAATGAAAAATTCATTTTCGGTGGTTACCGTAAATGCCGCGATACAGATGCCAATCCAGATCACAATACCGCCCAAGAGGGTGTAAATATTGCCAAAGCGCGACGATAAACGCGAAAAGGCATAGGCTCCCCCAATGGCAATGAGCTGAATGAGCAGGATGGTGATGATGAGTTTGTCGGTGCTTAACTGCAACTCCTCGGCGCCAAAAATACTGGCCAAATACATGGTGGTTTGTAAACCGGCACTGGTGAAAAAGAAGGCAAAGAGGTATTTGCGCAACTCTTTGCGCTCACCCAACTCGTGATATACTTTCACCAGCTCGCGGTAGCCTTTTTTAAATAGGTCGCTGCTTACCTTGCCCAATGGCTTTTCTTTAGGCAAGTAACGCAAGGTGTATTGCGAAAAACCGAACCACCACAGTCCAACCGTTACAAACGAATAACGGGTACTGAGTCCTTTGAAATAGCCTGTAGCTTCTTCTGCTGCTGCCGTAGGTTCCATGCCCGCGGCAATGGAAGCTTGTACCCTACCGGCCACATCGAACAGGAGCTCGGGGAACATGATGAGCACCAAATTGGCTACCAGCAAAATCACCGAGCCGGTGTAGCCGTACGAAAATCCACGGGCGCTTATTTCATCGAAACGGTCTTCGGTGGCAATTTCGGGTAAAAACGAATTGTAAAAGATGATACTTGCCGCCCAACCCATGGCCGCCAGCATGAACATGAACAAGCCGTACGGAATGTTGTCGGCCGTGAAAAAGTACATCAATCCGCTGCTCATGGCGCCCACACTGGCAAAAAGAGCCAGCATGCGCTTTTTGAGTCCACCAAAATCGGCCATGCCCGATAAAATGGGACTCACCAAGGCCACCAACAAGTAGCCCAACGACAGGGTGTATGAATAGGCAGCCGTACTATCGACCTGCCAGCCAAACAACGAAATGTTGAAGCCATGGGCATTGGGGTCGGCCCCTTGGGCAATGGCCGCCGATTTACTTACTGCATTGTAGTAAATAGGAAAAATGGCTGTGGTAATGCACAGGTTGTAAACCGAGTTGGCCCAGTCGTACATACACCAGGCGCGGATGGTTTTGGGGTTGTTGAGTTCCGACATGCGTTTCAAAGCTAAGCGTTGCGCGCGAATGCACAAAGCGTGTAATGCACCTGAACGGTGAGCAGTTTTCCAGAACTTTCAACTTAAAGGAGGAATTAATGTGGTCTACTTCTGGTCAACCAGCAATCGCACAGAATACAACTGCAATTTATTCAATCATGCTCAAGATGCACCGTGTGAATATGGGTTTGGTAGAGTGGCACATAAACCTCATTCAGCCATTCGCTTACCACAACACCTTGCTTTCTACCTCTCAATTTCACAAACACTGTTCGTCCGCCTGACACTTGTACTGGCAGCAACACGGTTGAATGCGAAACACTACCTGCAGGAGCAAGTAATCCCTTGTCATCCCTCATTTCGTAACTGACTTCATCGAAGCGGCCGTTGGGTCCTTTTGAGTCGAGGGCGGCAAAGTCAAAATGAAGCCGCAAATAGGCCTTTGAGTCCATAAAAAGTTGCAACACACTGGGAATAGGGCGTGGTGCAAAAAGCTTTAGGGGAAAATGAACATTGGGCGAAGGCGGAAACACTTCGATGTAATCCACACCCAATAGCTTTTGGTTGATGACCACCCGCCCTGAATCATCAGTATTTCCTTTAAACGATACAAATTTGTCGATTCTGTCAGGATGGCGCTCATTGGTCTGGTATCGATAAAGTATAACTTGAGCATTGGCCACAGGAGCATTCGTTTGGTGTTCGTTGAGCCGCAATACAAAATCAAAATGACTGGTGTCGGTAGGTCTTTTGGGGATATCTACATCCACACCGCAGCCCCACAACATCAAAAACGCCATACAAACCCACGGCCATCGGCCGGCTGAAAAGGGTGCTAGGTGCGATTTTGGAACAAATGGCATGATGGATGCATTTTGTTGAGGAAATATAGTACATAAAAAACAAAGCACCAAGAACCACAAACAATAAACAGCATGCCGCCATTACTCCTTTTGCAGCATAAAAAAGATGAACGGTCAAAAAGTCGAATGGTTTAGCTATAAACGCTTGCTTGTAACTAATTCCCAAAACACAATTCCACCCACCAAAAAAAAGCCACCCCGCAGGATGGCTTTCTGGTATGATTTGATTAATCAGGCTTCGGTGAGAATGATGACTTTGTCTTTCAACACCTCTATCACACCGCCTTTTACATCAAAATAAACGGTTTTGTTGTCGGAAGTAATTACCCGCACTTTGCCTTCCTTCTCTAAAGAAGAAATGATAGGTGCGTGGTTTTTGAGTACTTCAAACTGCCCTTTGCTGCCAGGCACTTTTACCGAAGTAACATCGCCTTCGAACAATTTGCGGTCGGGGGTTAGGATTTCGAGCTGCATGGCCTCTCTCCTTCCTTAGATCTGACCGGCCAGCATTTTCTTACCGGCTTCAATTACGTCGTCGATGCTGCCCTTCAGGTTGAAGGCTGCTTCGGGATATTCGTCTACTTCGCCGTCCATGATCATGTTGAAACCACGGATGGTTTCTTCGATGGGAACGAGTACCCCTTTCAAGCCAGTGAACTGCTCGGCTACGTGGAAAGGCTGCGACAAGAAACGCTGTACACGACGAGCGCGGTGTACCACTTGCTTGTCTTCTTCACTCAATTCGTCCATACCCAAGATGGCAATGATGTCTTGCAATTCTTTGTAGCGCTGCAAAATTTGCTTCACACGCATGGCGCAGTTGTAGTGGGCATCGCCTACCACGTCGCGGGTCAAAATGCGTGAAGTCGAATCCAATGGATCTACCGCAGGGTAGATACCCAATTCGGCGATCTTACGGCTCAATACGGTGGTGGCATCCAAGTGGGCGAAGGTGGTAGCCGGCGCCGGGTCGGTCAAGTCATCGGCAGGTACGTAAACGGCCTGTACCGAAGTAATTGAACCACGCTTGGTTGAAGTGATGCGCTCCTGCATCAAACCCATTTCGGTAGCCAAGGTAGGCTGATAACCTACGGCCGATGGCATACGTCCCAAAAGGGCCGATACTTCTGAACCTGCTTGGGTAAAGCGGAAAATGTTGTCGATAAAGAAAAGGATATCGCGGCCTTGGGTATCGTTTTCGTCACCATCGCGCAAGTGCTCGGCCATGGTCAAACCCGAAAGGGCTACACGGGCACGGGCTCCGGGCGGCTCGTTCATCTGTCCGAATACGAGGGCAATACGCGACTCTTCCATCTCGTTGTAGTCAACTTTGTCGAGCGACCACTTGCCTTCTTCCATGTCGTGCTTGAACTCCTCGCCGTATTTCACTACGCCCGATTCAATCATCTCGCGGAGGAGGTCGTTACCTTCGCGGGTACGCTCACCTACACCAGCGAAAACCGACATACCGTCGTAACCTTTGGCGATGTTGTTGATCAATTCCATGATGAGTACGGTCTTACCTACACCGGCACCACCGAACAAACCAATTTTACCACCTTTTACATAAGGCTCAATCAAGTCGATTACTTTGATACCTGTGTACAGTACTTCTGTAGAGGTGCTCAAGTCTTCGAAACGGGGAGCTGCGCGGTGGATAGGCAAACCAGCCGAACGATCGATGGGCTTCAAACCGTCGATGGCATCACCAACTACGTTGAACAAGCGTCCTTTGATTTGGGTACCAATAGGCATTTGAATGGCTTCACCGGTATCGATTACCGCCATACCACGTACCAGACCCTCGGTAGAGTCCATGGCAATGGTACGCACGCTGTCTTCACCCAGGTGCTGCTGACATTCGAGTACGATACGCTGCCCGTCGGGACGCTCTACGTACAATGCATTGAAGATTTTAGGGAGTTTTGAACCGCCTTCAAAGCTCACGTCCACAACTGGACCGATGATTTGGGCGATTTTACCGTGATGGGCCATAAAAAAGCTGGTTTATAAGCGTCTTTCAACGAGACTGCAAAGCTATTCGAAATCCATTAAAATTCAAACCCCTCTTTTTAAGAAGTTTTCAAATACAAAAAGGGCAGAAATGTTTGACCTGTTAGGCCTTTAGAGTGACACCCTGACGCATAAACAAACATACCTAACTTGGCCAACAAGCGGCTTCTTTTAGCGCTTGATAAGGCTCGTTTAAAATCGCTCCAAGGTAAAAGTGGCTGACAAAAAATGTCGTTCGATGCAATCCGCCCCAAAGCAAATTGCGTACATCAGCTAAAATTCAAAAATGAAACGTACCTTATTTACTTCACTCGCCTTTTTTGGCCTCTTGTTTGGCATTTCAAGCTGCCAACACCACGAAGCCCCTGCACCGGCAGCAGCTGTTTTGCGCACCGCCACCTACACCTATGCCTTTAATCGGGGACAATTGGGCGAAGGAACCGCCTACCAAGGCAATCACGCTACCAATATGACGGCAGTGCTTACCATTGAAGAGCTGGGCGAAAACCGCTGCCGCGTGAAAATGCTGTTGAACCACGCCATCGAAGGCACTACCTATTTGGTGCATGCCCACGATGCCGCCAATCAAGAAACCACGCCCAACAACACTCCCTACCTTGAGAGCCCCAATGAAGCGGTACTCAGCCTGGCCATCACTGGTGTAGGACACAGCCATGGAAGTTCGGGCCATCGGGTAGCGCACATCACCGCAAAAGGTGAACAAGAAAGTCCGTTTGGTTTCGATTACCTCACCCAATGGTATGCTGGCTTTTTGGTGGTTCACGATCCCCTACAACCCTTGAGCACCACCAACTTGCAGTCGTATTTGGTGGTAAACAAATTTGCCCGATAGGCTGCTGCGTTCCAAAGCATGGCAGCTTCTTGTTTCAGGTCCCGACAGCCGCTGGCTGATCGGGATTTTTTTATCGTAAACACCCAGCCTGCATAATATTCAACTAAATCTTTAGTTGAATAACTAAATTTTTAGTTAATTAGCAGTATGAAAGCACTCACCCAAGCCGAAGAAGAAGTGATGCAGCTGTTGTGGCAGCTCGAAAAAGCCTATGTACGCGATTTATTGGCCATTTGGCCCGAGCCCAAACCCGCTTACAATACCGTATCTACCATTATCCGCATTTTAGAACAAAAAGGATTTGTGGGACATGAGCCACACGGCAAAACCCATGCTTATTATCCGCTCGTTTCTAAAGATGCGTACAGCAGTTATGCTGGTGGCAGCCTCATCCAAAAATACTTCGATGGCTCTTTGCCACGATTGGTGGCCCACTTGGCCCAAGAAGAAAGTTTATCGAGCTCCGAGCTCGACCAATTGCTGGCACAACTACAAGCACTCAAAAATCAAAAAGCATGAACGAAATCTTAAGCTATGCCCAAGGCAGTTTGTTGCTGCTCGCCAGCTGGATGCTGAGCATTTGGGCATTCAAACTCGAGCTTCCATTTCGCTGGCAGCGCGGCTTGCTGGTGGGTGGATTGCTGCTGAGTACGCTTCCATTGCTTCGTGTGGCCGTGGTCCCCTACCTCAGCTCAAATCCGGCCATTGAAATTACCTTGCGGGTAGTTGATGTAGGCGTGGTAACGGCCCCAACTGCTTCGGGCATTTCTACAGCCGAGCTTTTATGGTGGCTGTATGCGGCTGGCGTTTTGCTGTCGCTGGTGCCAGGCTTATGGTCGCTTGGTAGGGTGCTTTTTTGGCTCTACAATGGCAAACGCCAGCCCTATAAGCAAAGCACCTTGGTTTTCACAGGAAGTTCACGCCATGGCCTCTGCTCTTTTGGGCGTTGGATTTTTATTCCCGGAAAAGACCAATCCATACCCTCCGATCTGCTATTGGCCCATGAACTGGCCCATGTGCAATCGTGGCACAGTGCCGACAAACTGCTCATGCAGCTCTTATTGGCGTTGTTCTGGTTTTTTCCGCCCGTTTACCTGCTGCGCAAACAGCTCGAACTGCTGCACGAACTCGAAGCCGATGCTGCTGCTACCCGCCAGTACAATGCCTTTGATTATGCATTGGAATTGAGTGCTTACCGCCTCGGTGTGCCAAACACCCAGCTTATTAATCCTTTTTTCAAATCAAATCATCAACTTTTAACCCGTATCAACATGCTTAACAAAACCATGAACCGCCGCCACTTGTGGCTTGCTCCTGCCGCACTCAGCCTGCTATTGGCTGTTGCTTGTACCCAAGGCGTGGTGTCTAACCAAGATGCCGATAAGCCTTCATCCGAAAAAGTGTATGCCGAAGAAGAGGAACTAATGCAGCTCAACAAGTTCCCGGAGTTCGTAGGTGGCGATGAAGCCTTGATGAGCTATATGGCTGAACACATTAAATATCCCGAAAAAGCCCGGGCCGACAGCATTGAAGGCATAGTGTTGTTGACTTTCACGGTTGATAAAAATGGCAAAATCAAAGACGGGGTGGTAACCCGAGGGGTACATCCTTTGCTCGATGAAGCAGCCTTGAGCGTGCTCAACAGCATGCCCAATTGGGAACCGGGTGAAAAAGACAGTATTCCGGTGAACGTGCAGTTTCATTTGCCCATACGCTTTAAGTTGTAGCCCTCTTTTCCTCACAAATACACTTGTCCCGCCCATACGGCGGGATTTTTTTTTTGCTTCGCGCAATCCAAACCACCACGCATGTCGTACATCTCGTCAACAAACAAAATGTATCACATGAAAACTTCCAAAATTTTCCTCCTCGCCCTTGTAATGGGCAGTTCACTGGGCTTCACTTCTTGTAAAAAAGAAGAAATGACGGCACCCCAACCCCAACCACGTACCGCCACTTTTACGTATGCCTTCAATACGGGGCAGGTGGGTGCTGGCACGGCTTACGACGGCATGCATCCCAACAACCTCACCGCAACGTTGAAGGTAACCGAAATCGACGGCACCAAATCGCGCGTGGAAGTAACCATCAACAATGCGGTGGCCGGACAAACCTATATGGTGCACGCCCACGATGCCGCCGACCCTGCTACCACCCCCAATGGCACGCCTTACAACGAAACCCCCAATACCAATGTGCTCACCCTGGCGCTCAACGCTACAGGCAGCATGGTTATGGGGTCGCAAGAGGCCAATCGCTCGTTCGATGACCTCACCAAAAATTACAATGCATTTTTCGTGATCCACGATCCCATGCAAGCCATTAGCACCACCGATCTCACAACCTACCTGGTTGTTGGTGTTTTTGGCAGATAATCTGTTCTATAACAGGGTTTAGTTTTGACAGCAGCCCGGTCGTTGAGAAACGATCGGGCTTTTTTGTTAGCCAATAATGAAGGCTGTAATAATCAAATCGTTCGAGGGCTTTAAGCTTCTTCAGTTCTAAAGCCGACAACATTGACCAGGTTTTCTGAAATTCAAATCACTTTATCAACCGCACTACGCCCGGCTGCACCCGCTGTTCGCCGCTGGTGAAATCGGTATAATAAATCACATAAGGATAGGCCCCATTGGGCAATTCAGCTCCGTTTTTAGTGCCGTCCCAGCTAAAGTCCATGCCATTACCTTCGAAAACGGGCTGCCCCCAGCGGTCGAAAATGGTAATGCGCAAACTGGTGATGCCCACCGTCACTACTTTGAATCGGTCGTTGGTAAGGTCACGATTGGGCGTAAATGCGTTGGGCACCAAGATGCGTGGCTTGGCTTGCACACAAATCACCCTGCTAAAGCGCGAAGCACAGCCAGCCGCATTTTCAATGACTAAACTCACCTCGAAACGGCCGGTATCGGCAAAAAGCTGCCGCGGATATTGGCCGGGGATGTAAGGTTCGGTGATGCCATTGCCAAAATCCCACACACCCGTTACACCACCATTGCTTAAATCAATAAACACCAAATCGGCCTCGGCCAAGTCGTAACACGCCCTGCGGTTGGGATTGGGAATAAAATTGGCCGATACAGCCGGGAAGGACAGCATCACCAGGGTATCGATGAGCGAACAGGCCGTAACGGTATCGGTAATGCGAAGGTAGTAAGTGCCCTGCCGCGCCATTAATTCGTTGGCAAGTACCGGGGGATTGGTTAACCATTCCACCAAATACGGACTGCCCGGCGAAAAGCTTACCCGCCCTGTGCCCAAACTATCGAAACAATTGATTTGCGTTTGGGTAAGCGTATAGCTGATTTCGGGATGCACGTAAATGTAAACCGAATCGCGTTGCACATTCGAACAGCCATCTTGCGCTTCTACCACATACCAAGCCGAAGCAGCTGGCCGCAGCCGTAGCGTATCGGAAGTGCTTCCTCCAGGCTGCCATTGGAGGCTGCGGCCAGGCAAACCACCTGTTAAACGGGCAATGAGCACCACCGAATCGCCCGCACAAAGGGTATCGGCGCTGGCGCTGAGTTGGAGTTGCAAACTATCGCGCACCACTACCCTGAAACTATCAGTACGTTCGCAGGGACCGCTACCTGCACGGTAATAAATCCAATGCGTGCCCCTGCCCGCCAAACGGGGCCTGAACTCATTGGCCAGCATGCCCACCCCACTAAACACTCCACCCGGAGGCGTGGCTGTAACTACAATCGCCGTATCTCTAAAACACACTACCGAATCGATGCCGCTGAAAGTTATGACCGGCAGGGGCGTAACGGTAACCAACAACGAATCGATGCAGCCACCTTGCAAGCGCTGGTAAATGCGGTGGGCACCCAGGCCGGCAGCGGCCGGACTGAAAACTCCTGCCAGCGTGTCGGTAATGCCCGTACCCTGCCAATTACCTCCGGTGTAGGACGATTGCAAGGCAAATGGACCCGACAATACACATACACTGGTATCGGCTTGCGCATTCGGAATGGGCTGCACTTCCATAATTACGCTATCGATGCAGCCATTGGCAGTGTAGTAGAGGCGATGGAATCCAATGCCGGCAGTCACCGGATTGAAGGTGCCATTGCCAGCCGGATTTATACCCGGGCCGCTCCAAACACCCCCTGCAGGTGTGCGGCCCGTATTTGCTGGCCCAAGGCCCAAGGTACCACTGCTAATGCATCTCCGCAGCGTATCGCCGGCTATGTTGGTGCGCACCAAACTCACCACCAGCGAGTCAATACAGCCATCTACATGGTAAAACAAGGTTACATTGCTGTTGCCCGTGCCGTTCACCCCCGGATTAAAAGTACCCGCCAGCGAATCGGTGATGCCCGTTCCCGTCCAGTACCCGCCAGCCGGAACGCCTGGATTGAGGTTGAAGGGTGCTCTTAGCGGACAGGTGATAAATCCAGGCCCGGCTTCAATGGCCTTGATGTGCAAACGCAACGTATCGATGCAACCGTTGAGATTGTAAACCAAAATATGGTCGCCGGCAGTGGTTAGCTGTGGATCGATGATGCCCTGCAACGGGTCAACCAGTGCAACGCCCGACCAAGTGCCACCCAGCGGTTGGAATACCAAGGTATAAGGCGGACTGCTTTGGCAAATGGTGTCAATTTTCCGCATGGCAATGGTGTCGATGTTGATGATTTTGAGGCGGCTACAGCCGGCAAAGTTGTAGTACACCGAATCGATTCCCGCTGTAGCTGGAGGGGTGTATATTCCAGCAGAGGTGATATTGGCTCCGGTCCAAGTGCCTCCCGCGGGCGAAAAGCCCGTCATGGCAAAAGCCGGCCCGCCCGGACAGCTTCCTTGTGTAGGGCCAGGATCAACATCTACCACTTGAATGGTGAGCGAGTCGGCACAGCCATTTACCGAATAAAATACCCTGACATTGCCCGCTCCAGCCACCGCCGGATTGAAAGTGCCGAGGGCGGCAGCCGTGATGCCTGTTCCATAAAACACCCCACCTGCCGGACTCACCCTACTGGCCAAATTAAAGGCTGGCGATTGCAGGCACACCATAGTATCGGCGCCAGCTTCTGGTGGCGAGGTTACCAGTATGGGTATTTGCAGGGTATCAGGTCCATTGTTGTTGCCATCGTTCACAATAACGGTGTAGGTGGTTAAACCAACCGGGGGGCACACCAAATGCGGCCCCGCGGTTGGCGGCAAACCATGGCTCCATTGGTAAGTGTAATTGCAATCGCCGCCTTGTCCTTGGGCCGAAATAAGAGTACACTCACCAATGCACAGCGAATCATCGAGCACGGTGGTACTGGCCGTAAGGGGGCAGTCGTTGATTGTAAAACTGTTGTTAAGAATGAACGAATAGAGCGAGTCGCAGATATCGAGCAAGTTTAAGTTCCAGCTCAAGCCGTAGGTGGCACATTGGTCGAAAGGCTGATTGATGGTTAACCTTACCCTTCGGGTGCTATCGTTTACACAGGCCAATGCCTGAGCCGAAACAATGTTGCGGTTGGGCGTGCCTGTAAGCACAAAGGCCGAGGCCATCACCGAGTCGCAGTGCACCGTGCTGTCTAAAAACAAGTCGATGGTATTGGTGAGGCAACTGGCAGTTACGCTGTCGATGCTGGGCGGAATGGGCGGCGGCACAATGCTGTACCAATAGGCATTCCAACCGGTGCAAGTTACATTGGCATCAGACCTGAAGTGGATGGTCATAAACCCACTGGTAGCCACCAAGGGTGGAAAAACCACATTGGGACCCGAAAAACTACCCAGCAAGGTGCTGTTGGTATCGGGGCCGTCGTATACCCGAAGTACATCTAAAATCAGCTCGGTGCAAAAACTCTGGAATGTGAGGATGATTTGGGTGGCTTGCGGATTGCTGATAACGAAGGTGAAATTTTCGTTGTTGGCATAATTGCCTGGGGCCACCGTATTGGCTCCCGAATCATCGAAAAAGGCCCGGCAATCGGTTACGGTGCGGTTCGACATCACATAGGTTGGCTGCGCCCATGCCTGCACCCCCCACAACAACATCCCCAACAGCCAGCCCGCAAAACGCATCAATTTCGGTTGATAATGATTGGGGGTGTTAAAACGGTATTGCTCCACTGTCCCGAGCGGTCGCGCAAGCGGATGCTGTACTGGGTAACTTCGGTGGCTCCGTTACCGAACAAAAAAGTGCCATTCAAGCGGAATCGAATGGTTCCCCTGATGGGCACCGAACTGCCTTCGGGGCTCAAAGGCGGCACGAAATAAAAATCGGGGGCAGTGAGGCGGTCGTCACGCACTTCGAGCATCAAACTATCGGGGTGCAGGCTGCCTTGATCGCCATCGCCATCTTCATACTGCAGCAATACCTCGGTACGTCCGGTAAAGGCCTGCACCGTGGTTGGTGCCACGCTGATGATGCGGATGTTGGGTTGTTTGTCGAGCTCGCGGATGCTCGTTTTTTTGCAGCCTGCAAGTGCAAAACCCAGCCCCACCAAGCACAAAACCACTTTAACGAAGCTGTAACGCATAAGCATTTTTGAGATGTTGAGCTGGAGGCAAATCGGCGCCATTGTACAACAGCTGGTAATTAGTGGCGGGGAGTGTCGATAAATCGACAGCATGTGTAAACGGCACTTTTTCTTGGAAAACGCTGGTGCCTTCAACCGGCTGGCTCAAAGGCCGTGCGGGCAATAGATGTTGGGTTCGCGTCAACTCATTGAGCAAAACCACCTCTTTGGCGGCTGTGCTGCTAAACGACAGCAAGAGTTGCCGGCCATGGAGCTGCCAGCCTGCAATGCGCGGATTGGCAGGACCATTGGTGGGTGCATTGCCAAACATATCGCGGGCACCGGCATTGATCCAGGCCACTATGGCCGCAATGTACTCGGTTTTTTTGGCAGGCCAATCGCTGTTCGGATCAACCGACAACGGCATGATGCCCGAAATGCCATCGATGTCGCGCACCACCCTTTCGTGCAATACCGAAGCATTGGCATTGCCCGGTACCACCCGCAACTGAAACGCTCCGGCCTGATTGTTTTTGATGATGGGCTGGTTTACCATGGTGGCGTAAGAGCTTTCGATGGTGCGAAAATCGGGCTCAAAAGTGCCATCGTGGCAGCCCGAATTGCTGCAGGTGGGCTTAAAAATGCGTTGGTGCAAGCCAGCAAAATTGTCGAGCGGCAGCAAGGTATCGTTGTTGTTGCTCAGCGGCGGCTTGTTTTTGGGGTCGTCGAACGGATTGGCTGGCGTATTGCTTTTTTTGCACGCTGCCAAAAGCACCAAACACAAGCAAAGGAGGTAGAGCTGCTTCATATCCGGTCGAATAAACTTTGCGAACCGCCTGCGAGCAAGCCACTTGCCTGCACATCGGCTTTAAAACCTAAAATTTCGGCAATGGTAAGCACATTGTCGGTAAGCAAGCCACGCGGATTGGTAGCTGAACCCACGCTGAGGTTGGCGGGCACATTCGGACCGGCCATCAGGCTGAACACCCGCAACGAGTTTTGGTCGCTGTGGTCGTAAGCATACCAATCGTTTTCATCTTGAATGGGATTGGGGTTCAGGTTTCGGCCATGCTCAGGCGAAATGAGGATGATGGTGTTATTCGCCATCTCGGGAATTTGTGTTTGAATGTAATTCCACAAAAAGCCCACGGCATGGTCGGCACGGTGCAATGAACGCAAGTAACCCGTAAAATTAGAGTGGCAGCCATCAACCGCATCCATATTGATGACCGTGAGGGCTGGCTTGAAGCGCTTCATTACCTCGCAGGCATAACCCACGTTGCGTAAATCGCCATTATCGGCCACGGGCGGCATCACTACTTGTCCGGCTGCCTGCCTCATGTACAGCTGCCTGATAAATTCCCGTATCTCTTGTTTTTCCTGCTCGCTATTGCCAATTTCGGGCAGGGCAATGCCCCCATTGCTGTTGTAGGAGTTATTTAGAAAATATTTCATTTGTAGCATAGGCGCCAGTTCCTCTTCGGGATGGTACACCTTGGCATTGCTCAAGTGCGTAAATCCAGCTTGCGAAAAAGTAACATTGGGAGCCAAAAAGTTGGCACCATACTGCATGCCGTATTGCGGATGCTCGCTGTAATTGAGCAGCGGAATGCTGTTGCCAATGCGGTTGCCAATAAACCAAACTTTACTTGCTGGGGTATTGGTGTGGCGGCGCAAATACTCGAAAACAGTTGGAAAAACGGGTTTCTGCCGCAAGCCCTGGGTAACACCGGTATTGCCAGTAAGCAAGGTATTTAAACCCGAAAAATGCCCTGCTGTAGTAGCTCTCACTTCGGGGAAGAGGGTGCCTTGTGTTTGCAGGGTATTTCCTAAAATTTGGGGGATGGGCGCGCTGCCACGAGGTTGTCCGGCCGGATCGGTACCATACACCTGCTTGATCATGGGCTGGGCACCATTGAGCATGTTGAGCATGATGTTTCCTTCTACCGGAAAATTCTGCGCATCGCTTACATAGCGCTGCAGCACCGACTCCTGCTGCCGCACCCCGCCGGCAAACATCACATATACCACGTGTTGTGCCAGCTGACTGCCCGTAGCGGCAAACAACCTACCCGTTGGCAAAATATATGGCAACACCATGGCGCCCGCCGTGCTTATGCCTAATTTTTTAAGGAACGATCTTCTTTTCATGGCTACAGCTTAAACACAGAGGGCATTTGGTAGGGTACGAGCCTTGATTTGTAGCGCGGCCTCTCCCCCTTCCCCTCTCCAGAGGAGAGGAGCGACAGAATCCGGATCGCAGTTGATAGATGAGTATGGATACTTCATGTCCTTAGACCCTTTTTTACAACATGTGAGCGTTGAGCGAGGCGAAACCATACTTTAAACTTTGAACTTTGAACCTTGAACCTAATAATACTGGTACTCATCACACAAAGCAAAGCTTAAATACACCAATTCAGGGGTCACAAAGGTGTTGGTTTCAATGAAGTTGCGGAACCAAGCTTTCTCGGCTTCGGTGGGCAGCCTGATGAGGAAGCGGCGGTAAGTAGCTGTGATGAATCCATCCACATCGGCACGCATTTCTTGCATGCTGGGGATGATCACATCGGGCCGGTTCATAAAATTGCTCACCACCATCTCAAAAGCCACTTGTTTATCGCCAATCGACTCAATGAGGTTGCTAATTTCAACCTGTTGGTTGGCCGAAAGCGCTCGCTGAAACAAGTTGGCGTGCAAAATGGCAATGTATTGCTCGGTGGTTTTCTGCTTGTTTTTGCCGTAGTTCACTCCTTGTACCGGCACTTGATCGACCTCGTAAATGAGGTATTCGTCGCGCCGGCAACTGCCCAACAGCACCACTGCCAGCAAGCATAAAACGACTGATTTAGCGGAAATTGGCATATTCATCGGTTTTAAGGATGTTGCGTAAGGTCAAATGAAAATCGCGGCCTTGCTGTAGCTGCTGCATGGCTTGAAATACTTCGGCGCTGCCCGGATCGCGGGCCAACATGGTTTTGTAGGCCCAAATCACCAAGCCCTGCCAAAATTCGCGCTGCCCCATGATAATGCGGATGTAATCGCCTTTGTGGCTACCTGTTTGACCAAACAAACTCGCTGGCTGCGAAGCATCTACCATTACATACGCCCTTTGGAACTCACTTTGAGTAGGAAAACGGAAGTAAAGGTTATCGAAAGTGGCATTGATGAAATTGAACGAATTCATGTTGATGAAATCGTAAATGGCATTGTTCACCATCCAGGCACACATGCTGTCGAGGTTGATGAGGCCGTAACGGTAGTCCCACTGGCTTCGCAGTATGTTCTCAAACTTCGCCATTTCGGCCTGTTTTTGGCGCATAGCGGTACTGTCGCCATTCAGCGAATCTACCACCACCCCCTGCCTCAAGATGCCTATTTCACCATTGATGTAGCCATCGCTGGCCCCTTCAATAAGACGCACCTTCATTTGTTCATAAAGTCGCTTGTAGTACACCGAAGCATAAGAAGAATCACCGGCCACGGGCAATGTATCGGTTTGCAAACGGGTAATGAGTGCTTCTCGGGTGCTCAGGCTCAAATTACCTGCCCGTAGAAAAGCCACATGCTCGTCCATTTCACTGTCAATGGGTTCGCGCCCCAGCAAATCAATGAACAAGCGGTTTACATAATTTTCTACCAAAACCGTGGGTACCCCATCGTACCAGGGCGCTTGGTTGTTGGGCACAATGCGCTCGGTGGTTTTTTTACAACCTACAGCAATCACAACCAGCCATAAAATAAAAACCAAACCCCAAGGGATGCGCATGATGGGAAGCTTTGAAGTTGAAAGTTGTAAAAAAAAGGACAATCCACCAAGCAAATCGACCAAATAATTCTGCCAGAACTAAATGCAACAAAAGAAAACGTATATGCTTTTGTTTTAACCCATTAACGCTTATCAAACCCAAGAACGGGTGCGCCCAGCAACGAATATTATTTTTTCAAATATGTTGAACAAAGGCTTCACTCAACCTATGTTTGTCATACGTAAAACCAGTGGTATGAAAATCTTTCTTCTCTCCCTTTTCCTCTTCGGCAGTGCTGCAAGCATGGCGCAAGAACAGAACAGCTCAACCAACGTATTGGGCAAACGCTATTTTGGGGTTCAACATGAATACCGTGGAAATGAATGGACCTTAGCCAATGGTGAACTCACCTATTGGGCTGAACCCTTGATGAGTATCACCCACTTTGTTTACGGTCAACGCTTGAAAAAGCGCTTTTATTTTGAAACGGGACTGTCGTACTACTTCACAAGCGACAGGTCTTATGCTAACTCAACCAACGCATTCGGTACGTTTTTTCGCACAACCTTGCTATCAACCCGCGTGCTAATGGTTCCCCTTGCCATTCGGTATCGCAGCAAAGGCGAACAATGGCGTTTCACCTCAAGTGCTACAATTTTAGGCATAGGCATGGCCTTAGCGAGATCAAACACGCTCACGCGCGAAGGTGTGGCTGGGACTGTTGAAAGTGTCAAAAGAAATGACCCGCAATTTGCTTTTGGTTTAGGTATGGGTTTAGACGTTGGTTGTGAATATCAAATTGCCCCCAATTGGATGATTAGAGCAGACACGGGTTTGGGCTTTGGTTTTAGTGCTAACAGTTTCTCTTACACGCCTAACCTACGCATAGGCTTAATGAAAAACATCAGCCGATAAGTCCCAAAAAACTGATCCCTTCCTAAAGCCCAATTAAATTCTATCCGATAGCCCAACAAAACACCATGAAATCAACACTTTTAATGCTGAGCCTTTTGCTTTGTTTGCAGGGCCAGGGGCAACAAAGCAACGAAGCCGCCCCAAGCTCGTCGCAACATTATGTGGGTTTGATGCAAGGCTTCCACGGCCGGCAGTACTTTTTCCGCGATGGTACCCTCCGAAACAGCCCCACCTCCATGGGTGTGCATCTGCAATTGCTGTATGGCTACAAGTTCAATCGCCACTTTGCGTTAGAAAGCGGCCTATTGTATCGTCATGCCAATTTTACGCAATGGTACAGCCAAACGATGGGAAATTACTTGCAGTATCACACCCGCTTAAACACCTTCCAAGTACCTCTCGACCTGCGTTACCATACTTCTGGCACCAAGTTGCGCTTTACCAGCAGCATCAATGTGGCCACACTGAGCTTGATCCAACAACGTCAGCAAAACAGCCAATTCGGGCCAAATGTTACCTTGCTTTCTGAACTCAACACCAGTTCAAGCAATTTAAGGGTAGATGTTGCCAGCCGCATTACCTTGGGTGGAGAATACCAAATCAACCCCCACTGGCTGATCAGAGCCGAGATACTGGTGCCAAGGGCCAATCCTTCGAGCACTCCAATACGCGACTGGACCTATACACCTGGCTTTCAACTGGGCATTACCCGAAGCTTAGGAAACAGCAGATGAGTTGGCTGGCGAGCATCGCCCAGCAGTAAGTGCGAAACCACGTTCGTGGCCAGATGAAAATGCCAGAAATCGCCCAACACGCCCTTGCTTTTTCAAACCAAAATCCCCTTTTGCTGTTGGGCATAAAAAAAAGCGCATGTCAACACTCCGCCTTGCCCTCGATTGGACGCCCAACGTTAACCACAGCGGCTTTTTTGCTGCACAGCATTTTGGCTGGTTTCACGAAGCCGGCATTCAAGTAGAGATTCAACATCCCGGCACCGATAATTACCTTCACAGTCCGGCCAAAAAGGTAGAGCTTGGCCTGGCCGATCTGGCACTTTGTCCGTTCGAAAGCCTGCTGAGCTACCGCACCAAAAGCGAGCCTTTGCCCTTGCTTGCGGTGGCGGCAGTGCTGCAAACCGACCTCAGCAGCATTGTGGTGAAGGCCGACAGTGGCATCGAGCGGCCGGCCCAGCTCGACGGCAAAACCTATGCTTCCTACAAAGCCCGCTACGAAGATTCCCAGGTAGCTTGCCTGGTGCGCAACGATGGAGGCCTTGGTAATTTGGTGCTGCAGTACCCCAACCGCCTGGGCATTTGGAACACCCTGCTGAACGGGGAAGCCGATGCCACCTGGATTTTCGACAATTGGGAAGGCGTTCAAGCCCAACTGGCGGGCATTGCGTTGCGGCATTTCCGCATGGCCGATTATGGCATTCCCTACGGTTATTCACCGGTGTTGGCCACTACCGAAGCCACAGCAAGCACACACAAAGAAGCGCTAGCAGCCTTTTTAAGCGCCTCGGCACGCGGATTTGCCTGGGCGGCCAGTCACCCCCAAGAAATGGCGGGTTTATTATTGGCCTTGGTACCGCAAGCCGACCAAAACCTGGCCATGCTCACGGCCGCACAGCAAGCCACATCGCCCCATTACCTGCATGCCCAAGGCTGGGGCTATATGGAAATAGTGAGGGTTGAAGCTTATTTGAATTGGCTCTTGGCCGAAGGACTTGAGCACACGGCACTGGATGCTGCTGCGCTTTTCACCAATGCGCTCTTGCCTTCTTCAAGGTAATTCAGCCGCTCCTGCCTACCTTTGCAGCCCGGGTAATTGTAACCCGTAAACCGTTACTCCCTTACCTCAACCATGTCGCTCCTCTCCTACTTCGAACTCGCTGGCACCTTCTTTTTCGCCATTTCGGGTGCTTTGGCCATTAAAGACAAGGAGCACGACTGGTTTGGCGCAGGATTTACCGGTTTTATCACGGCCATTGGCGGCGGTTCTCTGCGCGATGTGCTGTTGGGTAGCTACCCGCTGGCTTGGGTAAGCAATGTGAACCTGCTGTACGCCATTTTGGCTGGGGTGGCTGTCAGTTATTTCGGCTGGAAACGGCTCATCCGCTTCCGACGCACCTTGTTTTTGTTCGACACCCTGGGCCTCAGTTTGTTCACCCTGCTCGGCACCGAAAAGGCCCTTTCATTAGGTGTAAAGCCCGAAATTGCCGCCATCATGGGCATGTTCAGTGCGGTGATGGGCGGCGTGATCCGCGATACACTCACCAACGAAACCCCCGTGCTTTTCCGCAAAGAAATTTACGCCAGTGCCTGTTTGCTGGGCGCTATTGTGTATTTGGTTTTGCGCGAATTGGGGCTCGACCGCGACCTCAACCTCTTGCTTTCGGTGGCCACCATTGCTACTACCCGTATTTTGGCCGTGCGGTACAAGTTAACACTGGGCGGATTCAGTTGAATTCAAACGGTCTATTCGCAAGGCTAGAGCCTCGGCTTCAAATCTAACCGCAGAGGCGCGAAGGGCTAATGTCTGTGAAATACAACATTCCCAAAAACCAGCGTCTTTGCTTGCTCCAGCGGCTCTTATCAGTGCAAGCTCAGGCTGCTGACATGCCGCGAGGCAACGGAGCATTTTGGCTCATACGCTACGCTCATGAGCCGGAGACCGCAGAGAAAAAGCCTTGAAAACAACAACCTTCAGGTGTCAAATACCCGGTGATTCAAATTGTGAGGTCAGAAAAAATACCGATTCACACCTTTCACATGTCAACCACCCGCATCTTGGCTGTGCGATACAAACTAACGCTGGGCGGATTCAGTTGAATTCAAACGGTCTATTCGCAAGGCTAGAGCCTCGGCTTCAAATCTAACCGCAGAGGCGCGAAGGGCTAATGTCTGTGAAATACAACATTCCCAAAAACCAGCGTCTTTGCTTGCTCCAGCGGCTCCTATCAGTGCAAGCTCAGGCTGCTGACATGCCGCGATGCAACGGAGCATTTTGGCTCATACGCTACACTCATGAGCCGGAGACCGCAGAGAAAAAGCCTTGAAAACAACATCCTTCAGGTGTCAAATGCCCTCTGATTCAAGTGCTGTAGGAGCTGGAGCACCCAAAACCATAAAGACCCGCTTCCTCATCACAATCAGCCATATTTTTCTCTTGCGCTCCAAAGGATAGAACACGGATGATGCTGATAGAGCGGATAGTCGCTGATAAGACCTAAAAAAATCCGCGCCAATCAGTTAAATCCGCGTCATCAGCGTTCCAAATGAACATGTTATGTCAGGGGATTTTTTCTAACGCCGAGCGGGTTCAGTTAAAAATCGTCAAACAGCATGACGGCACCGGCATTCTCACCTAATTTGCCGACATGAAAGCGCTCCTATTCAGCACCCTTTTACTTTTTGCAACCTCCTCCTTGGCCCAAACGGCTGCCGATAGCCTGGCATGGCGCAGTCCGGCCAGCTTGGTGGAACGCCTCTTGCAATGTGTTTCATCGGAACCGGGACAGGCCAAGCAGTGGGACAGCTTCAAAGCCCTTTGTGCCGCCGATGCACGCATCGCGGTTTTGGTGCAACGCCCGGGCAAACCACCGGTATTGCGCAGTTTTTCGGTCGACGCATTTGTGCAAACCATGTCGACAAACAACAGCCCTTTTCAAGAAAAACAGCTTAAAGTGGAGGTGGATGCATTCAACGGCATGGCCACGGTTTGGCAACCTTATGAGCTGTTGGCGGGCAACGAACGTCGTACGGGTGTAAATACGTACCAGCTATACGCCGATGGACAGCGTTGGTATGTGCACAGCCTGTTGTGGACCGAAGGCGATTTGCCTTAAAATACAATCTGTTCATCCGCATCTTTGACAGTAAGCCGAAGGCTTGGTTCTGCGTCCTCCTGACGAGCTGCGTAGCAGCGCTGTCCAAAAGGCTCCGTTACCTCGCGGCCTGCCGAAGCTGATAGTAGCACTGACAAAAAAGACCTTTTCAGGACATAAAAGTGTGAAGAAGCGATCAATGCTGCAAGAGACTAACAAAAGTCTCCCCACCCTCTGCGGTGAGAAAAGAAAAGTCGTTTCTGTACTGGCGATCATGCCGATAAGCAGAAAACACAAAGGCCGCTTCGGTGAGGAAGCGGCCCTGAATCGGTGCTAAAAAATGCTTTATAGATCGGATTGACTTACGCCAATTTCACTGATACTGCATTCATTCCTTTGCGACCTTCTTTCAAATCGAAAGTCACTTTGTCGTTCTCGCGAACTTTGTCAACGAGACCTGTAACGTGTACAAAATATTCTGTACCCGTTTCTTCGTCCTTAATGAAGCCGAAACCTTTGGTTTCATTGAAGAACTTTACTGTTCCTGTAAGCATAATGTGATGTTGAAGCCGTAAAGGTAGGTGCTACCCCTCATTAAACCGCACGAATTCCCATTTATTTTGGCAGACTGGTCGCTGAGTCACCGCGCATGCTGCCCTAAATGCACTTTAATTATACCCAATGCCTATTTTGTACTGCACCAAAAAACAAACAGCCCGCTAAAAAGCGGGCTGCTGAACAAACAGGAACAACCAAATCGCAATCAGGGCTGAACCAATACACGGAAGCTGCTTGCTTGTCCGGCTTGTTCAATGCGACCAATGTACACACCGGGCGCTAGGTCGTTGGTGGCCACACGCAAGCGATCGTTGCCCATCTCCAAATTGGCCGTGCGCAACACCCGTCCTTGCATGTCGATGAGGCTCAATTGGGCACCAGCCAGTGCGCTGTTGTAGCTCACCTCAAAGGCATCGCGGGCCGGATTGGGGAATACCTTGAATGAACCTGCCGCCAGGTTTCTGACGCTGCTAGCCACCGCAGGAAGTGCCAAAAGAGGACCGGCTGTAGGAGCGGCTACAAACAAGCCAAAGGCGGGACCATTGCTGTTTTGTGCCGTATTGAGAAAGCCAGAAGCAACCACCACCAAGGCTGCTCCACCCAAATTGAGGGTTTGCAGGGGAGCATCAAATTGGGCGATGTTGTTGTCGCCAGCAGGTGCTATGCCCAAACGATAATTGAGCGGAGCCAAACCCAAATAACCCGCGAAGTTACCATAAGCCAAATTCGACACCAGTTGAGGAACCGGAACGCTTAATTCATTTACGTCAACCGCAGGCGCATCGGTCGATCCATGGAAAACCAATACATCGGTTTGGGCGGGGTTGTTTGCCTGCTCACGACCTTGGTTGTATACAAACAAATCGAAAGCAGTTGCAGGGCTATAACCCGTTGGCGATACAATGCCATTGGCCACCACCACATAACGTTCGGCCGCATTAAGTGTGAGTCGTTTGCTGAAAACAGCACCGGCGGTATCGGCGGCTCCAGGCGTGGTTATGTGAATTACTATTTCGTTACCAGCTGGCAAGTTCACAAAACCAGTAGTAGTGCGAAATGCAAAATTAGGAACCTCACGCACGCCGTTAACCCAAACATCAACGGTATCGGCGGCTGCGTCGGCTGCATTGTGTATGAGTTGAACCCTAGCCGTTTGATTGAGCGGAACGGCAGGTAAAGCTTGCAAAGGACCTCCCGAGGCGCGTGCTACAAACAAACCAAAAGCGGCACCATTGCTATTCTGCGCTGGATTGAGGAAACCCGAAGCCAGTACCACGATGGCACTATCGGCCAAACCCAAAGTTTGCAAAGGAGCCGAAAAGCGCGCAATGTCGTTGGCTCCGGTTGGCGCAATGCCTAAAATATAATTTAGTGGGGCCAAATTGGTGTAACCCACAAAGTTGCCGTAGCTCAAATTAGAAATGAGCTGAGGCACAGGAACCGAACGCTCATTTACATCTACCGCAGGTGCGTCGGTTGCTCCGTGGAAAACCAAAACCGAAGTTTGTCCGGCAGTTGCGGCCGTTTCACGGCCGGTAGCTATTAACAGGTCGAACGCTGTGGCCGGGCTGTATCCGGTTTGCGAAACGATGCCACTGGCCACCACTACATAGGTTTCGTTAGGCACCAAAGTAATGCGCTTTACAAAGGCAGCATTCATGGTGTCGGCTGCACCCTGGGCGGTGATGTGGATGTTCAGAAGTGGACCGGCCGGCAAACTCAAAAAGGGTGTAGCGGTACGGAAAGCAAAATTGGGTATGGAACGTACCCCGTTCACCCAAACGTCGACCGTGTCGGCAGCCAAATCGGCTGCATTGTGAATAATCTGTACCCGCGCGGTTTGCGCCAGGGCAGTCATCTGCCCAAAAAGCAGGATGGCCGCAATAAGTTTTAGTTTTTTAATCATGATGTTTCGATTTAGCATCATAAGAACCGAGGTCAAGCCCTATTGTTTGCAACTTTGTTTCAATTAAACATTTTTCAATATAAAATCAACTGGCATTCAGTTAAACCTCCAACTTTTCGCATTTGTCTTTAACAAATTTTTAGATTTGATATTCAGCATTTTACTAGAAAAACCATCCCGTTTTTCCAGCAACTCTAGCCAACAAAAAGACTTTTTGCGGTTAGGTTTTGAGTTAAAATCAAAAAATAATGACGATTTTTTGAAATCGACTTTTATCTTAGTCGCCTTCAACCTGTTCAACTATGAAAAACGCATTACTGCTCGCATGGGGTATATTTGGGTTTTGGTGCACGGCGCAAGCCCAAACCTTTATCCAAGTAGGTACCTCTACCAACAACCCGCTTAATTTGAATAGTGCCACTACCGATGGCGGTCCTATTCATGGTCGAAATGTGGCAGATGCCTATTCGAGCTATTTTTATGTGGTTGATTCCAATACTTTGGCCAGCCTGCCCAGCGGAGCGCGTATTACCCGCATCGATTTTCACAAAGGCAATGCTTCGGGCACTGTTTTTCCGCACAATAACCGCTTTGAAATTTGGTTACGCAATTCATCAGCCACCACAGTACCAGCAGTGCCTGTTTCACTTTCTAGCCTGGTGGCTGGCGCTACCAAGGTGTACAGCACCCAACGTCAGGCTGTTCCTAATCCATTGGGGTATGTGAGTTTTGTGCTAGAAGAGCCTTTTTTATATACCGGTGCCGGTCTCGAAATGGCCTACGACTGGGAAAAGATATTTCCGGTTCACCTCGACGCTGCCATGCAATGGAGCCTGAATACTGTTACTAACAGCGTTATCGGATATAACGGCAATATCGCCCAAAGCGATTTGGTGAATGCAAGAAACGTTCGTCCCACCATGCGTATTTATTACGAACTACCAACAGCCTGCAGCACCCCGGTGGCAGGCACCATTGTAAGCAGCAGTCGCGTTTTCTGCGGAGGCAGCGAGGTGAGCTTGCGTTTGGGGGGGAACTTCAGTTTGCAGTCGGGACTCCAATTCCGCTGGCAAATTTCTAGCGACAACCTCAACTGGACCGACCAACAAGTGGGTACCCAAACCATTTTACGCACCTTGGCGCCCAGCAGCATTCCCAATTACTACCGCTGCATTGTGTCGTGCGGGAGTGCGGCCGACACCACCCCCGTATTTACCATGTCACCGGCCTTGCCCATGTCGGGTGTGTACACGGTAGATGCCAATCAACCTGCCAGCTTAAGCAATTTCACCAACCTGAGCGATGCCATTGAGCAGTTGAATTGTCAGAGTTTAATCGGCCCGGTAACCCTGTTACTGGCCAACGGCACTTACACTGGCAATTTTTTCTTAAATACCCCGCTCAGTACCCAAGCCATTACGATAGAAAGTTTGAGTCAGATAGCCGATAGCGTTGTATTAGAGCCCGCCGACAATGGCCAGGTTTTCGCTGCTTCGAATGCGGCCAACCTCATGCTTCGCAACCTGAGCTTTAGAAGAAACGCACTGCCCGCCTCGGCGATAGACTTGGTAAGCCTGGGTAAAGGAACCAATAATGCTGTTGTAATTGGTTGTAAATTCGCGGGTGTGGCAAGCTCTATTTCTGCAAACAATAGACTGCTTAATGTAAATAGCATTGCTAACGGACAAATCCTTCAAAACACCTTCCGCGATGGATATTACGGTGTACACAATGCCAATACTACAGGTACCGACAGCCTGCTGAACTTGCAAATCAAAGACAATCAGTTTACCGACATCTATGCTTCGGGCATTTTTATGGTAGCCAACGCCCGCGGTACCCAAATAGAAGCCAATACCTTCAGAAACAACATCAGTTCACTGTTGGCAGCTTCTACCCTCATTAGTCTTACCAACCACATCGAATTCAACATTCACTCGAATGTGGGTACGGGCAACATTGGGCAGTCGGCATTTGCCATCACCAACTTCACGGGCGACAGTTCACGCATCAACCGCATTTTCAACAATGCGTTGTCGCTTAATTTTAGCAATGCTACGCCCCGGGCCTTTTTCCTCACCGGAGGCACTGCTGGGGGCACCGATTACCTGGAAATATACCACAACTCGGTGCAAATGCGTGTAAACAGCACTTCCGCCACCCGCAACGGCATATTGCATGTGGTTCACAGTGCTTTGCAGAGCGCAACCATTGGAAGGATCATACACCGAAACAACGTTTACAGTGTAATTTCTACCAATGCCGGGGGCACCACCCCACCCAACTTCACGGCTTATTATTTCCCCGATGCTGCCACGCAGGCAACTTATTTGGGCTCACACAACGCCTTCAACCTGCCTACTTTCAGCGGTTTCGCATATACCAACTCGCCAGCCACCACTTTTGCTACATTAACCGATTGGCAAACAGCCAGTGGACAAGAGGTATTGAGCTTCAACACCAATCCGCTTTTCACCGCGCTCGAAGACTTGCGTCCCTTGCCCAATTCGCCCCTCAAAGACGCCGGTGTGAGCGTTGCGGGCATTGGCCTCGATTTGTTGGGCTTCACGCGAAACTTGAATACGCCCACCATTGGTGCTTATGAAGTTATTTTGGTTGGCAACGATGCCGCCTTGCTACGCTTGGTTGGACTCACCAATGTGCAACAAATAGGCAACCGCTTGCCTGTTAGGGTTTGGTTGCAGAATCAGGGCCAAACCGCACTTAGCAGTTTGCAACTCTCTTACCAATTGGGAAGTGGCCCGGTAGTGAACCAGAGCTTTTCGGGCAATTTGGCCTTTTTAGATTCTACCTTGTTTGCCTTTACCGACAGCATCAGCATTCCGGCCAGCGGCAGTCTCCGGCTCAGCGTGTGGTGCGCACAACCCAATGGGCAAAGCGACTTTAACACGGCCAACGACACCCTTATCATCAACTTTTGTACGCCTCTGGCAACGGGCACCTATACTGTTGGCAGTACGAGTAGCGACTTCCCCACCATGAATGGCTTGCTCGACCGCTTGTATTGTGCTGGCATCAGCGGTCCCGTAACCATTCAAACCCAATTCCCCAATAAAACAAGCAACCAAAGATTTGAACTTTTGGAAGTACCTGGCACCAGTGCCACCAATCGACTCATATTCGATGGACAATTTGATACCATTAGCCTGACTCCGAATGCCGCTATCAAGCACCTTGTACTGTTGAATGGTGCGAAATTCACCACTTTCCAAAACTTTGTGCTGCGGGGTTTAGACCCTGAATTTGGCATTGGCATGATTATACAAAACAGCGCCAATAACAACATCATCCGAAACAACCGAATTGATTTGTCAGCCGTAACCGTCATACCGGTTGCAAACGCCCTCAATGCCTCCTCAGGAATTGTATTTACAGGCTCGTTGGCCGACAATACCACTCCCACTTTGGCAAGGAATAATCTTATTGATTCAAACCTCATTATTGGAGGTCACACGGGTGTTAGGATCAATGGGTCTTCCAGTAACTCCGAAACCATCAACAACCGAATTGTAGGAAATATCATTCGAGATTTCAGTGCCAGCGGCGTGTTCCTACTCAATACATCACAAATTGAAATAGCAGGTAATCAAATCAGCCGGCCTAATCGCGTTACCACTACAACCTTCACCGGAATATCAGTTGAGGGGGCGGGTAATCAGCTGCAAGTGCATAGAAATGTCATTTTTGCCAGCCACACCAGCGCCAGTTCGCGCGCTACACCAGCCACTGGAATTCGGTTAAGTGGTGTAAATCCTACCGATTCACTTAACGGCAGCCGTATTTTCAATAACCTCATATACGAACTCAATTCTTCGGCAGTCACCATTGGCATCCAACTGCTTAATAGCACCTTTGCCGATTTGACTTTCAACACCATCGACATGGGCAGCTTGCTCAGCAGTACGGGTGCAAGCCGGGGCATCTCGCTCGAGAACAACATTTCGGGGGTTCGCATATTGAGCAACAACATCCACCAAACCCGCAATGCAGGCTCGGTGAAGCATGCCATTGCCATTATTAACACCACTGCCAGTGTAAGCAGCAATAGAAACAACCTGTATGTAACCCCTGGCGCTTCTGGCACTGGTATTGGCCTATTTGGAGCTACCAACCTCGCCACTTTGGCCGACTGGCAAACACAAGGCTATGATGCCAACAGCTTTGCAGTGGATCCGGCCTTTGTAAACCTGGGCAACCGCGATTATGTGCCGCAAAACAACTTCCTCAATGGCACTGCTGCCGCAGTACCTTATGTCACTGTCGACTTCACTGGTGCCAGTCGTAACCTAAGCGCGCCAGACATGGGTGCGTTTGAGTTTACTCCTGTAGGCTGTCCCGGTCCAGCCCAAATTACCCTCGATTCGGTACAAGTTACCAGTGCCCTCATCAATTGGGTGTCGTCGGCAAGCAATTGGGAACTCGAATATGGTCCGGTTGGTTTCACCCCCGGCACTGGCACCCGCATTACGGGCATCACCAGCAAACCTTATTTGCTCACTGGCTTGGCCGCTGGAGGCTGTTATGCCGTATTTGTGCGCGATAGCTGTATTGGACAGTTTTCGCCCTGGGCTGGTCCGCTGAACTTCTGCACCTTGCGCACCCACGACCTGGCCATGCTGCAAGTGCTCAGCCCCACCACCTTGAGCTGCCCCGATAGCGCCACCACTTTCCGCTTTGTGGTTAAAAACGAAGGCTTGAATGCCGCAACCAATTTTGCCATCCGGCTCGATTTGACCGGCGGGGTGAACCTCACGGCTAATTTCCCCATTCAAAGCAGTATTGCACCAGGCGCTACCGATACCCTCGTGGTGCCAAGTAATTTGTCGACCTTCCCGGGCGGACAAGTGCAGGCGGTGGCCTTCATCAGTTATTCGCTCGACCAAAATAGCGCCAACGACACCTTGCGCCGCAGCATCCAAATGCGCACAGCACCGCAGCCGCAAATTCAGAGCAGCGGAACCACCGTTTGTGCTGGCAATGCGGTTACGCTTTGGAACAATCCGGCCAGCGGTGCCACCAACATCGGCTGGTTCGATGCGGCCAATAACCTCCTGGCCAATGCCGATACGCTTGTTTTCAGCCCCCAAGCCAGCACCACCATTACAGCCCGACCGCTGGGCGTAATCAACGGACAATTTGGGCCTGCCAACACCGGCATTGGCTCTACCGTAAATATTTCGGGCATCACCGTGGGCAATAACCGATTGAACTTGCGGGTCGACAAGCCAGTAATTTTAAGAGGTTTCCGCATTTACCCCCAGCAATCGGGCGTGGTACGCCTTGTCATCCGCGATGCAGCCGATGTCATCATCCGCGTCGATTCCATTTTGGTGAGTCAGGGTACCCCTTATACACCGATCGATGTGTCGCTCAACATTCCGCTGCAGCCCGGCAGCTATAGCTTGGCACCAACCAACAACCAAAGTGCGGGTGCCATGACCTATAACTCGAGCGGTGCTGCATTTCCTTACAATTTTGGCAACTATGCCAGCATTACCGGAACCAACGGAACCAACGCTGCACACTACTACTATTTCTACAATATGTTGATGGATTATGGCAGCTGTAGTGGAGCTTCGGCCAGCCAGTCGATTGTAGTGAACCCACAACCAACTGCGGCATTTTCGGTCGACTCGGGCAGCGTACCCCGCTTCAGCTTCAACGCCAATGCCAGTCAAAATGCCACTTCTTTCAGCTGGAATTTTGGAAACGGTCAAACAGCCACTGGCCCTACTGCCTCGGTAACTTACACCCAAAATGGCAGCTATCAAGTGCGTCTCATTGCCACCAATGCCTGTGGAAACGATACGCTCGTGCGCACAGTACGGGTGGTGGGCTTATCGGTAAACCACTCCATGGAGCCTATGACATTCAGCATGTATCCGAATCCAAGCAGCGGATTGGTTCTGTTGCAATACGATGCTTACGACGCATCGCCTTGTTTGCTGCACATTACCGATATGCGCGGCCGCACGGTGCTCCAACGTGAGCTCGTACCTACCGCCAGCAGGAACGAAGAAAGCATCGATTTGCAATTCTTACAATCGGGCATCTACCAATTAAGCTTACAGCAAGCCAACCGGCTGAGTTCGCAAAAACTGGTCATTCAAAAATAAGTAGCTCCTACCGAAAGCCCCGGCCCCACAGCCGGGGCTTTTTTGGCTTCACCATTTTCTTAAGATTTTTTACATGCCCATGCAACCCTGCTTTCCATACCTTCGTCTTACCCGCAAAACCATCCCATGAAAAAACCCATTCTACCCTTTCTTTTTGTTTTGATAGGTCTTCTTTTCTGCCTGGTGCAAAGCGCCGTGGCACAGACTACTGTTTTGCCCCTATCGGGCATTACCGGCTTGCATTTGCGCGGAGGCATGGAAGTGGAACTGACGAAAGGTCCGGCCGAAATGCGCATCGAAGGCGGTGAAGAAAGCCTCAAAAGCATTGAACTCAGCATCGAAAACGGCACCCTCGAAATCACAGGCGCCAAGAAAAAATTCGGCATTCCGGCCATCGGAGGCAAAATCATCATTTCGCTGCCGGAACTCGAAAGCCTCAAAATTTCAGGTGCAGCAGAGGTAAAAGGCAGCGGCTTCGACAACGAAACCCTATTTGTAGCCATCAATGGCTTTGGCAGTGCCGAACTCGATTTGAAAGTAAAAATACTCAAACTCGATGTTAGCGGTACCGGCAGCGTTGAACTCAACGGCAAGGCCGAAACCGTGGTCATTAACCTGAGTGGCGCCGCCAGCATTGAGGCCGAAAATTACAACGTGGAGAACATGACTCTGGTGATGTCGGGGGCCGGCTCCGCCGAGGTGAACGTGAGCAAACAGCTCGATGTGAACATCAGCGGGGTTGGTGTGGTAAGCTACAAAGGCGAACCCGAAGTATTGCGCAAACGCATCAGCGGCGCAGGAAAGATTGAGCAGATGTAGCCGGTTGTAAAAACCCTGTTGGCACAACCACATCATTTTCAACCCAACTTCTTCATGTATCGAGGTCCGGCCGGGAGGTCGGACCTTTTCGTTTGTACCTAACCGCCACAAATGCCGTTATTTGCAGCATGCGCCGCCTGCTGCTTTTGTTGCTTTTGGTTTTTTGGGGGATGTTGAGCCAGGCTCAAATCAAACTGTATCGGGCTTATACCGACAGCCTGGTTGCCCGTTTGCAGCGCGACGACTTTAACGCCGCTACCCGCCTGCTCAGCGAGGGTTTGGCCCAAAAACTCAAGGCCGAACAGCTGGCGGCTGTGTGGGAAGGCCTGCAACTATCGCATGGCAAATTTGTAAAAGCAGCAGGCGATAGCTTGTTCATCCACCTCAAACGTCCCTATTATTACCGGCAATGGGTATTCGAAAAAAATACCATCAAGCTTGAATTCACCTTTGGCCCCGACCAACGCATCACCTCTTTGCAAGTGCTGCCCGCAGGGGCTACATCGTACTATTTGCCCCCAACCTACGACCAACCCGATCGCTACCGCGAATTCAGCTTGCCCATCAAACACGATACCATCGTATTGCCGGCAACGCTCACCCTACCCGTCAGTTGCAAGCGCTGTCCGCTGGTGGTGTTACTACCCGATTTGGGCCCACAAGACAAAGACCACAGCATTGGTCCTACCAAAATGTTCCGCGACCTGGCCGTGGGATTGGCGGCTAAGGGTATTGCCAGTTACCGTTTCGACAAGCGCACTTTTCGTTACGGACCTGAACTGATGGCCGATTTGCGCTTGCTTACCCTCGAAACCGAAATGCTCGAAGATGTGCAAGCAGCCCTTCATCTGCTCAAACAAGTAACCGAAATAGATAGCCAACAAATCCACTTGCTCGGACTGGGCTTGGGCGGCATGGCCGCTGGACGTGTGGCGCGTTTTAGTCGCCTTGCCATACGAAGCTTCACCCTCGTGGGCAGCAGTCCACGCCCCCTGCCCGATCAGCTTTTCGACCAAATGTTGCCCTTATTGGCCGAAAAATCGGGCGAGGCCGATTGGCAGCCTGCGGCCAAGGTTTTCGCAGCGCAAGTAGCGCTCGCCAAAAGCAGCCGGTTAAATAACGAAACACCAGCCGACAGTTTGCCACTTCAGCTGCCTGGCCCCTACTGGAAATACCTCCAGCAAACCGATTTGGTAAATGATTTTTGGTTCAGCAATGCCGCGCTTTGGGTGGTACGTGGCGAACGCGACTACCAATCACAGGCCTCAGACCTAGCTGCGTGGGAAGGCCGCCTGGCTGGCAGGAGCAATTTGCGCACCGAAAGCCTGCCTGGCCTCAACCACCTGCTTATGCCGGTAGCAGAAGGAACCACATTGTTAAACCATTACCAGCAGCCAGCCAATGTGGATATTAAATTTATCGAACGGTTAACGGCATATGTTTTCGAACAGCGTTAGATCCTTTTAACACAAAAGAAATCATTGATAATTGCCTTTCAGCCCTATTTCTTTACCAAAAAAAAGCCCCCGGAATTCCGAGGGCTCGTTCATAAGGTTAGTGTGTGTGTAAGTTATTCGCCGCGACCCAAACGCTTGAGGGCACGGATGTGTGAGCCAGCTGCCAACACCATGTTGGGGTGGGCATGGTAAGGAATACCAAATTCGCGGGCTGTATTTTCCACTATCTCCGAAATTTTGGGATAGTGCAAATGGCAGATATTTGGGAACAAGTGGTGTTCAACCTGAAAATTCAATCCACCTGAATACCAACCCAACAACCAGCTTTTACGGCCAAAGTCGGCTGTGGTGTGTAATTGGTGGATGGCCCAGGTATTTTCCATTTGACCTTCGGCATTGGGCAAGGGCTGATCGGTTTCTTCAACGATGTGTGCCAATTGAAAAATGCCAGCCAGGATAAATCCTGCGGTGAAATTCACCACAGCAAAGCCCAACAACCACTGCCAAAAAGTTATGCCAGTGAGGAACAAAGGCAACAGCATCAACCCGAAGAACACCATTTTACCAATTATCAAATTGATTACTTCTTTGCGGTACACTTCTTTGCTGCTTTGGCTCGCCCAAGCAAACACCTGGCGGAAATCTTTAAAGTGGAAACTCACAGTCATGAGGCTATACAAAAACGGCCCGTAAATGTGCTGGAAACGGTGCATGGGTTTGTGCGATTCGTGGCGATCGAGACGCAAAAATGCTTTGCCAGCAATGTCCTCATCGGCATGGTGGATGTTGGTGAAGGTGTGGTGCAAAGTATTGTGCTGGATTTTCCAGTTGTAAACATTGCCGCCTACCAAATACATGCTCGAAGCAAAAATGCGATTCACCCACTGCTTGTCGGAAAAAGCATTGTGACAAGCATCGTGCATCACACCCATACCTACGCCAGCCAAGCCAATGCCCATCCAAACAGCCAAAGGCAACAGCGCCCAGCCGGTGAACATGCCACTCAACACAAGCGCATAGGGGGTGAGGTAAAACACCAACATGGCAATGGCCTTGATAACCATGCGTGAACCACCCGTTTTACGCAGGTTGTTGTCGGCGAAATACTGATCAACTCTTTTACGAAGTTCGGGGAAAAAGCCTCGCTCGTCGCGACGCGAGAAGCGAATTGAAGGTAATTGCATTCAGATAATTTAAACTCATGGCCGGAGATATGTCCGGACTATAGCAACAAAAGTAAGTCAAATACAAATACGTCCTACCAGGTTTGAAAAATAAAACACCAAAATATCTAAAATACAAGATAGCTTAATATATGACTCCATGAGGCTCAAAGCATGAACCTACCAAATGGCCACGCTGATTTTTCCGGAATTATCTACCGAAGCACGGAACATACTGCCTGAGTTGAAGGGCAAATGCATATTCCCTTGAGCATCGAGTGCAATCAAACCACCGCTGCCCCCAATGGGTTTCAATTGCTCGTGGATGACGGCGTCGGCTGCTTGTTGCACCGAGAAGCCCTTGTACTTCATGAGGGCTGCCACTTCGTAAGCCGCTACTTGCCTGATGAAAAATTCGCCATGACCAGTGCAGCTCACAGCCACTACCCCATTTTCGGCATAGGTGCCAGCGCCAATAATGGGCACGTCGCCCACCCTGCCGAACTTTTTGCCACGCATGCCACCTGTGGAGGTTCCGGCAGCCAGGTTGCCTTGGCGGTCGAGGGCCACAGCACCCACCGTACCAAACTTGGCATCGTGCAGCCAAGCGGGAACCTCGCCTTTTTTATCGGGGTCGCGTTCGAGAAAGTAGCTCCGCTCTACCCTTTGTACGGGCATTTGGCTGGCGAAGCGCTCAGCACCCTCACCCATCAACAACACATGCTTGGTGCTGTCTTTTACCAAACGGGCCAAAGTAATGGGATTTTTCACCGTGGTAAGTCCGGCTACCGCCCCTGCCTGCCTGCTACTGCCATCCATGATGCTGGCATCTAACTCACAAAATCCTTCCGCATTCGTTACTGCGCCCCTACCTGCATTAAACAGTGGCGAATCTTCGAGAATGCGGATGGCTGCTTCTACTGCCTCTAAACTGGTGCCGCCTTTTTTCAGGATGCCGTAACCGGTAAGGGCAGCTTCGGAAAGGACCATGCGGTAACGGGCACGCAATTCGGGACTCACCTTGTTTGAATCAACAAATCCTGCTCCGCCATGGATGGCAAATGCAATGGGCGACGACTGGGTGAAAGCTGAAATTGGCAACAGCAAGAGGCAAAAAAGGAGAAAGTGCATAAATTGAGCTTTGAGCCCCTTAATTTAGGGCTTTCAAACCGTAAATCATGCGCGCAGCCATTCCCAATGCCATTACCCTCACCAATTTGCTTTTCGGATGCATCGGTATCAGCTTGGCTGCTTGGGGCGATTTGCCTGGTGCCGCACGCATGCTGTATCTAGCCGCATTCATGGATTTCTTCGACGGTTTTGCTGCCCGGGCTTTGAACGCCCAATCGGCCATAGGCAAAGACCTCGACTCACTTTCGGATGTGGTTAGTTTTGGGGTATTGCCGGCCTTTTTGCTGTTTCAGCTGGCTGCCTCGGTGCCCGGAATCGAATACACCGAATACGGCGTATTTGTGATCGCCCTTGCTTCGGCCCTGCGTTTGGCGCGCTTCAACCACGACACACGTCAAACCGATGGCTTCATAGGCTTGCCTACCCCTGCCAACGGCATCCTCATCGCCTCGCTCACCATTTACTTCACCAGCACCACTGGCTCATTAGATGGATTACGCAAAGAGTACCTGCTGGCAGCTTCGGCGCTTTTATCCTACCTCCTGCTGTCGCCCATTCCCATGGTGGCCTTCAAATTCAAAAGTTTTGGCTGGACTGGCAACCAAGCACGTTATCTTTTTCTGCTTTTTTCGGCCGTTCTGCTCCTTTGGTACTCCTACCTTGGATTGGCTTTTGTAATTTTGGCCTACATTAGCTGGTCGGTCATCGGCCTGCTTACAAACCGCTCCAAATGAAATTCAAAGCCGAAATCGACATCATGCCCCACGACGCCCTGCTCGACCCGCAAGGCAAAGCCGTTCAAGCCGGATTACGCAACCTGGGATTGAACAATGTGGAAAACGTAAGGGTGGGCAAGCACATCACCCTGCACCTCGATGCCGCCAACGAAGCCGCTGCCCGTCAGGAAGTAGAAGACGCCTGCAAAAAGCTGCTGGCCAACCTGATCATGGAGCGTTACCACTTTGAAATCAGCGCCGTTTAAGTCGATTTACCTCTTTTTGGGGCTGCTGTTGGGCAGTAGCCAGCTGCTGCATGCCCAAGATGCTGCTTATGCCCGCCGGCATTTAGACACGCTGAGCAGCGAGGCATTTCATGGACGGGGTTACCGCCAAAGCGGACAACAACTGGCAGCCGATTATTTGCTGCGCGAATTTGCCCGCTTGGGTTTAACACCAATCAGCGACAATTACCTGCAGCCTTTCAGCCTCGAGGTGAATACCTTCGACAGTGTGTACCTGCGGCTGAACAAGCAGCTGTTGGTGCCCGGTACCGACTACATGGTGCATCCACTTTCGGCACATGGCAAGGCTCAAAAAATCAAGCCCGGCAAGGGTTTGGTACTGGCCGAAGATGGCAAGCAACCCAAGACGATGGGCAAAAACCCACGGCTCATCCTCGAAAGTACCGACCAAAAATTCACTTGGAGCGTAGGTCGCGACCAATGGCCCTTGGCTTATGTGGAAGTGCGCAAAGCCGCTCTGCCCGCCAAGATCAAACGGGCCGACTTTTTCTTTTCGGGCAGCTACAAGCCCCATACCGTGGCCAATGTGGCCGGCATGGTGCGGGGCAAAAAGCAACCCGATTCCATCATCGTTGTTTGCGCGCATTACGACCACCTCGGCCGCATGGGCTCGGTGCTTTTTCCGGGTGCCAACGACAATGCCAGCGGTACTGCCTTGCTGCTCGACCTGGCCCGGCACTACAGCCAGCCTCAAAACCAACCCGATTACAGCCTCCTTTTTATTGCCTTTGCCGCCGAAGAAGCCGGATTGGTGGGTTCGAACCATTTTGTAAGTAATCCGCTGGTGCCACTCAGGCACATCAGCTTGGTGCTCAACCTCGACCTCATGGCAGGCGGCAGCGATGGCATCATGGTGGTAAACGGCGAACAACAAAACAGGGCGTACCAACTGCTCGACAGCCTCAATACAGCCAACAGTTACCTCAAAAACGTGCAAAAAAGGGCCAATGCCGCCAACAGCGACCATTATCCCTTTACCCAAAAGGGTGTGCCTGCCATTTTTGTGTATACCCTGGGCGATGTAACCGCCTACCACGACCCCAACGACCGGCCTGAAAACTTGCGCTGGCAACATTACCGCGAAATTTTCGGGCTCTTACGTAGTTTTACCGACCAATGGCAACAACCATGAGCAGCGGCAAACTGTATATACTCGCCACCCCCATTGGCAACCTCGAAGACATCAGTTTGCGCACCTTGCGCTTGCTCAAAGAGGCCGATTTGGTGCTTTGTGAAGATACCCGTACGAGCGGCATTTTACTCAAACATTACGACATCAAGCAGCCTTTGCAGTCGTACCACAAATTCAACGAGCACCAGCTTACCGAAAGGGTCATTGCCCAATTGCAGGCTGGTAAAACCATAGCCCTCATCAGCGATGCGGGAACCCCTGGCATATCTGACCCTGGCTTTTTACTGGCACGTGCGGCTGTAGCAGCAGGCTTGGAAGTAGAAGCTCCTCCTGGTGCCACGGCTTTGATCCCAGCCCTGGTGAAATCAGGATTACCGTGCGACCGTTTTTGCTTCGAAGGTTTTTTGCCCCAGAAAAAAGGCCGTCAAACGCGCCTCAAGCAGTTGGCTGAAGAAACGCGTACCATGGTGTTTTACGAATCGCCTTACCGGGTACTCAAGAGCTTGGAGGAGCTGGCCCAATATTGTGGTGCTGAGCGCCAGGCCAGTGTATCGCGCGAAATCACCAAAAAATTTGAAGAAACCGTGAACGGCAGCTTGGCCGAGCTCATCCAACATTTCAAAACCCATGCACCCAAAGGAGAATTCGTCATCGTTTTGGCTGGCCGGAACTAAAACCGCCAAGCTCGTTTATGTGCTGCTCAGCGGCCTGTTGTTTTGGTTGGCCTTTCCGCCTTACGACCAGGTTTACTTGCTATTTCTGGCTTTTGTGCCCCTTTTGCTCATTGAAGACGATTTATACTACTCGCCCGGCCATGGCTCACGTGGGGTATGGTGGTGGAGCAGCCTGGCCTTTTTAACCTTCAATACCTTGGCCACCTGGTGGGTAAAAAACGCAGCTTTGATTGGTGCAGTGGCAGGTATTGTGGCCAACACCCTGCTCATGGCCACTGCCTTTTATCTCTTCCATGTAGTAAAAAAACGTTCGGGCGAACGCACCGCTTTGATTGCGCTGGTGAGTTTGTGGATGGGCATGGAGTACCTCAACCTCAATTGGGACCTCGATTTCCCTTGGCTCGTCCTTGGCAATGCCTTTGCCAACACACCGGCCTTGGTGCAGTGGTACAGTGCCACGGGTGTTTTTGGAGGCAGTTTGTGGGTGTTGGTGCTGAATATTTTGCTGTTTCAAGGAATCAAGCACTTGCTTTTACGCCAGCGGCAAAGCGATGCCGACGAAGGCAAGCTGCTCGGCTGGCGTGCCTTCCGTAGTTTGTTTAGAGCAAGCATATTGTTTTTAGTGCCTGCCATTTGGTCGTTCAGCACCTACCGCAACTACCAACCACAGGGAGTTACTGCTGAAGTTGCGGTAATTCAGCCCAATTATGATCCATACGGCGCCAAATTCAACGAAGACCTCTACCAAAATCAGCTCGATACGCTGTTGGAGCTCACCGACCGGGCCATGACTCCCGAAACGCGCATGGTATTTTGGCCCGAAACGGCCATTCCCGATTTTGTTTGGCTCAATCGCAGCGGACAGCCGAATTGGCAGGCCGATCAAATACAGCACTTTTTAAGCAATTACGAAGGTCCTTCTTTGGTGGCAGGCGCCAGTGCACTCACGATTTACCCCGAAAAAGAGGCTCCCGATTATGCCCGTAATTTGGGCAATGGTCAAAAGTATATTTCGCACAATTCGGCATTATTTTTCCGAACTGGCCAACCCATGGGTGTGTACCACAAATCGATGTTGGTGATTGGGGTGGAAAAGATGCCTTATCCGAAAGTACTTGGATTTTTGAACAGTTTATCGGTCGATTTGGGCGGTATGACCGGACAGTTGGGCAAGCAAGCCGAGCGGGAGTCCTTTCAAAACGGTGGAATAAAGGCCGCTCCTGTAATCTGTTACGAATCTATTTTCGGTGATTTTGTAACCGGCTATGTACGCAACAAGGGGGCGAACCTGCTGGCCGTAATTACCAACGATGGCTGGTGGGGCGATACCGACGGCTACCGCCAGCACATGGCCTACGCGCGATTGCGGGCCATTGAAAACCGCCGCGATGTGGTGCGTTCGGCCAATACGGGCATCAGCTGTTTCATCAACCAGCGGGGTGATGTGGTGGCACAAACCGGTTGGTGGGAGCAAACGAGCCTCACTGGGCAGGTTCACCTCAACGAAAAACTCACTTTTTATAGCCAATACGGCGATTATTTAGGTCGCACTGCCGCCTTTTTAGGCGTGCTGTTGTACCTCATTGCCTTCAGCAAATCGCGTTCGGCCAAACGACTCAAAGCATGACCCCCCAGCAATTAGCCGCTCTTGAAACCGAAGTTTGTCAACTGGCCCGCGAAGTAGCGGCCTTTCAGCGGCAGGAATTGGCTGTTTTCGACCGAGGCAACATCGAACACAAAGGGGTGCACGATTTGGTGAGTTATGTCGACCGGGAATCGGAAAAGCAGTTGGTAGCCCGTTTGCAGCAGCTCTTGCCCGAAGCCGGATTCATTACCGAAGAAGGCACGGTGGCGCAGGAAGACAAGGCCTTGCGCTGGATCATCGACCCACTCGATGGCACCACCAATTTTACCCACGGCCTGCCTTTCTTCTCTATCAGCATTGCTTTGGCGGCCGGAGAGGAATTGTTGTTGGGGGTAGTTTATGAATCAAATCGCGACGAATGTTTTTCGGCCTATCGAGCTGGTGGGGCGCGGTTGAATGGAAAAACCATTCGGGTATCGGAAGTTCCCGTGCTTGACCAGTCTTTGCTGGCGACCGGCTTTCCGTACTACGCCTTCGACCGCATTGAAAACTACCTCGATGTTTTACGCTACTTCATGCAGCATACCCAAGGCATGCGCCGATTGGGTTCGGCAGCGCTCGATTTGGCATATGTGGCTTGCGGTCGTTTTGAAGGCTATTTTGAGTACAACCTCAACAGTTACGATGTGGCTGCTGGCGCATTATTGGTGACAGAAGCGGGTGGAACGGTGACTGATTTTAACGGAGGAAAAAGTTACCTCTTTGGCCGTGAAATTTTGGCTGCCAATGCAAGGGTACATCCCGAAATGTTAGCGCAAGTAGCACGGATATAAAAATTGTTTACCTTCGGATACTGGTCCTATCCGCATGCCACTAAACCCTACCGAATTTGAGCTGAAGTTGTTCTTCAACAACCCGATTTTTGGGGTCTTTTTCATGCAATGCGAACAGCCTGTGAGCTGGAACAAAGAACGTAACAATGAAGAGGAGTTAACGTACTTATTGCATCATTTACGGCTCTACCGCATCAACAAAACCATGTTGAAACAATACCATGCCCGCTTAGAAGATTTTATTGGGCGAACGCCAGCCGATTTTTTCGAACACGATTTGGAGCAGGAAAAGGAGTTATTGCGCCTCATTTTCAACCAAGGCAGGCACCATGCTATCAGCTTCGAGCGTAATACCTTGGGCGAAGAAGTCATTTTCGAAGGCGATTATCAGGTCATTTATAATGAAAACGGAGAAATTACGGGCCTGATGGGTGTACAGCAGGATATTACGCTGCGAGAATACCACCGCCAAGCCGTACAAGCCCAAAATGAGCAATTAATGAAAATCGCTTGGATGCAGTCGCACCTCATGCGCGCTCCTTTGGCCCGTTTGATGAGCCTCACCGATTTGTTGTGCCTGCAAGGCGAAGGAGAAGCTGTAATTTTAGACAATTTGCGTAAAGCTGCCAATGAGCTCGATGACATCATCAGAAGCATGAGCGCCGAAACCGAAAATTTGCGTTCGAAATTCAGAAGCTGAGATGTTGTTGCTGGCAGTATTAGGCTACCTGCTACTAACGGTAGCCGTGGGTATATTTTCAATGCGGCTGGTTAAAAACAGCGGCGATTTTGTAAACGCCGGCCGGCGCCTCCCCTTGTTTTTAAGCTCTGCTGCCCTTTTTGCACTTTGGTTTGGCAGTGAGACCCTCTTTGGAGCTACTTCTGCCTTTTTGGAAGGGGGTGTATTGGGCGTCATTGAAGACCCCCTGGGCGGTTTTTTGTGCTTGATGCTCTTTGGCGCTTTTTTCGCCAAGCGTTTGTACCGCATGAATTTGCTTACGCTGGGCGATTTGTACCGCCAAGCCTATGGAAAGCAGGTTGAGCTGCTCGCTTCGGCCTTCATGCTGCTCACCTTTTTTGGCTATGTAGCAGCACAATTGGTGGCTTTGGGTTTGTTGTTGCAGCTGCTTGCCGGCATCAGCTTAACCCAAGGCATTCTCATAAGCACTTTGGTGGTAACGCTTTACACCCTGGCCGGTGGCATGTGGGCCATTTCGATCACCGATTTTGTGCAAAGTATCATCATTGTAGGCGGCTTACTATGGGCGTGCATTGAGTTGGTAGATCGTGCTGGGGGCCTTAACACTGTTGTCGCATCGGCGCCAGTCGGACATTTTGAGTTGATACCTCCTCCCAATACACACGCCTGGCTGCACTACCTGGCAGCATGGATGACGCTTGGACTGGGTAGTTTGCCCTCACAAGACATTTTTCAACGCATGAATGCCAGTAAAAACGAAAAGGTAGCTGTACGTTCGTTTTACCTGGGCGGATTGCTGTACTTGGCCATTGCAATAATGCCACTGTTGATTGTATTGGCGGCACAACAACTGTATCCCGAATTGTTGGCTGGCGATATGCAACAAGTGCTTCCACGAGTCATGCTCAATCAAATGCCTGTGGGCATACAAGTGGTATTTTTTGGTGCCCTGCTTTCGGCCATTTTCAGCACTTGTTCGGGCGCCATTTTGGCCCCAGCAAGTATATTGAGCGAGAATATCGTCAAACCACTTTGGGGTAAAAAGCTTACCGACAAGCAGTTTTTAGTGCTCTTGCGCCTGTCGGTAATAGCCATGGCCGTTGCTGGGTGTTTGATGGCCATGCAACGTAACAACATTTACGAATTGGTTGGAGAAGCCAGTTTATTGGGTTTGGTGACCTTGCTTGTACCCATGTGTGTGGCAATTTTTTGGCCCACATGCGCGCGTCCTTTGCCCGCCATGCTTGCCATGATTTTTGGATTTTTTAGCTGGTTTATTGCCGAGCACCTGCTGCACACCAATTCACCAGCATTGGTTTGGGGATTTGGCACATCCTTATTGGCTTACTTTTTCGGCTATTTCTTCGATCAAAATGCTGCAAAAACAAAAAAGCGCCCCGAAGGACGCTTAAATTGATTGATGGCTTGGTGATTAAGGCTGTAAACTGCAAGTCACCGTCTGACGAAATGGGCCATTATTTAGGCTGCTGTTCGAAGATTCACAAGCTGTTTTTGCATCGCCTTCGTTGCGGGCTTCGATGGGAGTTGTGGTTTCAGCTGACTGCAACACTTCACCATCCGATGTATCGACTGTTTGCAAAATACATTTACAAGTGTAAGTCTTGTTGCAGCTGGTAAATCCAACGCTGGTTACTGCCAAGGCGATTAAAAGTAATGTCTTCTTCATGTTTATTTGTTTGAATCGCCAAAATAATAGCTGAAATCAAAAACACAAAATTAAATTTCCCTTCATTTGCAAAAGCTGGTCATCTTTGCATTCAAATGCTTAAAAAATGAAAAAGTTACTTTCAACTTCTTTGCTGCTTTTTGCTTTCTGGTTGCACAGTTCAGCCCAGCAAGGTTACTCACGATCAGGTGGCACCAGCGCTGGCTTGCGTTTGGGCCCCGATGCAGGCATCACCTTAAAACACCACGCCGGTGCAGCTGCCTATGAGGGCATTTTGCATCTCAGCGATTGGTTTCAAGGCGTCACGGTGCTCTATCATTTCTTCCACAAACCCATCACCGCCGATTTGCCTGGATTAGATTGGTATGCAGGTGCAGGTGGCCATATTTGGAATTATCGCACCACCTTTAGGGCACGTCCGGGTTGGGTAGAAGTGGGCAGCGGTACCGGCATTGGTGTTGATTTTGCCTTGGGGGCCCAATACAATTTTCCCGGTGCGCCCATCAACCTTTCACTCGACTGGAAGCCGGCATTAAATATCATTGGCGGTACAGGCTTGGCTTTTAGTTCAGCCGGACTGTCGGTACGTTACCGCTGGCGGTAGACAGCTACATAAAAAAAGCCGTGCACTCATCATGCACGGCTTTTTTTGTTTAATGGATATTAGGCTACTACTGCCTCAATATCGGCATCTACCAAAATACGACCGCAGTGCTCACAAATAGCGATGCGCTTGCGGGTACGGATGTCCATTTGACGCTGTGGTGGAATTTGATTGAAGCAACCACCACAAGCATCGCGCTGTACGGTTACCACGGCCAAACCATTGCGTGAATTTTTGCGGATGCGGGTGTAGGCGGTCAACAAACGATCTTCAATGCCGGTACGCGCTTTTTCTGAAGCGGCCATAAGCTCTTGCTCTTCCTTTTCGGTTTCGGCAACAATATCGCTCAATTCGGCTTTTTTGTTGTCGAGGTCTTTTTTACGACCTGCCAATTCATCGCTGAAACGCTGCAACTCTTGGCTGCGACTGTCGATTTGCGCATTGAATTCGCGGATTTTCTTCTCGGCAATTTGAATTTCGAGGCCTTGAATTTCTACTTCTTTCGATAGCGCATCGTATTCGCGGCTGTTTTTCACACCCATCAGTTGCTGCTCGTACTTGGCCTTGAGTGCCTGGGCATCTTTGATGAAAGCTTGCTTTTCGGCAATGAGCTTTTTCAAACCTACCAAGTCTTCGTTGAACTTTTCGAGGCGGGTTTCGAGGCCTTCAATCTCGTCTTCAAGGTCTTTTACTTCCATCGGCAACTCGCCACGCAAGGTGCGCAACTGGTCGATTTTGGAGTCGATTTGCTGGAGTTGATATAGCGAGCGGAGTTTTTGTTCAATGGTGCTTTCCATGCTGCTTATAAGTAGTTGACTGGATTGGTTTTCGTTTCCGAAATTAAGACCGCAAATGTAGTGAATTTTTCGCTTAAATAATTCGCTATTAAATCCTTCGTGAACTGTTCGGTTTCATAATGACCCAAATCGGCAATCAAAATGCGGTTATCGGCATCAAAAAACTGGTGGTATTTGAAATCGGCGGTTACCAGCACATCGGCCCCGGCACGGATGGCATCGGGCAACAAAAACGAGCCTGAGCCGCCACAAAGGGCGATTTTTTGCACTGGCTTTTCGGGCAGGGCGGTGTAACGCAGTCCACCCCCAAAGCGGTTTTTGAGTAAATGTAGAAAATCAATAGCCGGCATGGCTTGCGGTAATTCGGCCAGGTAACCCGCACCATAATCGGCTGTGGCATTGGCCAAGGGCAACAAGTCGTAAGCTACTTCTTCGTAAGGATGTGCCGAAAACAGTGCTTCAAGCAAAGCTGCCTCGCACCAAAGCGGATAGAGCACTTCCAAGCGGGTTTCGGGCTCATACTGCAGTTGGCCATTTCGACCGCTGAAGGGATTGCTGCCCTCACCGGGCAAAAAGGTACCGGTGCCCTCGCTGCCAAAACTTGCCTGGCTGTATTTACCTATATGACCGGCCCCAGCAGCAAACAATGCCGTACGAACGGCTTCCAATTGGGCATGCGGTACATAGGTAACCAGCTTGCGGAGCAGTCCTTTTTTAGGCTGCAAAACCCTGCCCTTCACCAGTTGCAAGGCAGCTGCCATGCGGGCACTTACTCCGGCTTGGAGGTGGTCGAGATTGGTGTGAATGGCATACAAGGCCACCCCCGCACGAATGGCTTTGGCTACCGAACGCTCTACGTAATTGCTCTCTGTAAGGCGTTTGAGCTTGCCGAAAATAATGGGGTGGTGACTCACCACCACATTGCAGCCACGGGCCAGGGCTTCGTCTATGACGGCTTCGGTGAGATCGAGGCTCACCAAAACACCCGTCACTTCCATGTTTGGCTGCCCCACCAGCAAGCCAGCATTGTCATAATCTTCTTGCAAGGTCAAAGGCGCCCAAGCCTCGAGGGCGCGGCACAAAAGGTGCAAAGGAATGGTTTTTTGCATGCCCTAAATATACGGTAGCGGCAGGCAGCACACCAACAGCCTGCCGCAGATTGCATGCATTTGAGGGTTTTCTAAAAATTATTCTTTAGTTTCGGGGGCTATTCTGCAAGCGTGAAAAGGACTTGGTTGCTTCCGTTGTCGTGGTTGTATGCTTTAGGCATAGGTGTGCGCAATTCACTCTACGATTTAGGGGTGCTAAAGGCTTATACCTTCGACCTGGCTTTGGTTAAAATTGGCAATCTAAGCGTTGGCGGTACCGGCAAAACACCCCATACCGAATTGGTGGCTGCCATGCTGGCCGAGGTTTTTCCTTCGGTGGCCATCCTCAGCAGGGGCTACAAGCGCAAAACCCGAGGCTTCCGTTTGGCGAGCGAAGCCGACAATGCCCGAACCTTAGGCGATGAGCCCTTCCAAATGTACCTCAAGCTGCCCGATGTGCAGGTGGCAGTTTGCGAAGACCGCAAAACAGGTATCGAAAAACTGCTTGAAAAAAATCCCTTTTTGTCGGCCGTTGTGCTCGATGATGGTTTCCAGCACCGCAAGGTGCGGGCAGGCTTCAACATCCTGCTGAGCGACTACAACGAACCGTTTTATGAAGATGCCCTGCTGCCTGCGGGTAAATTGCGCGAGTTCAAATCGGCCTACCGCCGCGCCGACCTCATCATCTTCACCAAGGCACCCCGCCAGGTAAATGTGTACGACAAGAAGTTTGTATATACCAAAGTAAATGCGGCAGCCCACCAGCAGGTCATTTTTTCGCATATCCGCTATGCCGATCCGGTGTATCTCGAGCCCTTTGTTGAGGAGAAATTGCACAGTAGCCAGCAGTTGTTGTTGGTAACCGGCCTGGCCAATGCCCAATCGTTAACCGATATGCTCGACAGTCGCAAAATGTCGTACACCCATTTGGCCTATGCCGACCACCAGCATTATGGCAAAAAGCAATTGGAGCAAATAGAAAAGCAATTTGCAGCCCTGGCAGGCGACAAAAAGCTGGTTTTAACCACCGAAAAAGACTTTGTAAAGCTGCGCGAGCACGCCCAGTGGTTCATCGACAAGCAAATACCCTTGGCCTATTTGCCCATTGAAATCGGCTTCGACGAGCACGACCGGGCCATTTTTATCAAAATGATTGAAGATTATGTTAAGCAATATCAAAGAAACCGTTGAATTTTTGCGCGAACGCATTGGTGAGGCGCCCGAAGTAGGTATTATTTTGGGCACGGGCCTGGGTTCGTTGGTAAATGAGGTGGAAATTACCCACCAATTGATTTATTCGCAAATCCCCAACTTCCCCATCAGCACCACCGAAAGCCATCGGGGTCGCCTTATTTTTGGCCAGCTCAATGGCAAACGGGTGATGGTGATGCAGGGTCGCTTCCACTATTACGAAGGCTACAGCATGCAGCAAGTAACCTTTCCGGTGCGGGTGATGAAGTATTTGGGGGTAAAAACCCTGTTTGTTTCCAATGCGTCGGGCGGACTGAATCCGGCCATCAAAATTTCGGAGCTCATGATCCTGCGCGACCACATCAATCTGCTGCCCGAGCACCCTTTGCGCGGCATGCACTTGCCCGAATTTGGTCCACGTTTCCCGCAAATGAACGAGCCTTACGACTTATCGCTCATCGAAAAAGCGCTGGCCATAGCCCAACGCGATGGCATTAAAGTACATACTGGGGTTTATGCAGCGGTGCAAGGTCCAGCGCTTGAAACCCCTGCCGAATATGAATATTTGCGGCGCATTGGTGGCGATGCCGTGGGCATGAGCACCGTACCCGAGGTTATTGTGGCCCGCCAAATGGGCATGCCTTGTTTTGCCATTTCGGTAATCACCGACGAAGGCTTTCCCGAAGAACCCGAAAAAGTGACCATCGAGAGCATTGTGGAGGCAGCCCACAAAGCAGAGCCCCACATGACACACATCATCAGCGAACTTATTGGTAGTTTGTGAGGCGCTGGGGCCCCATATGTTTAGGGCTGCTACTGCTGGCCAACATGGCGGTTAGGGCGCAGGTCGACAGTTCGGCCTTGCTCGAAAAGAGCATGGTTACCCGGCAATATGCCTTGCAAGATTTTGGGTTCGATACCATATTCTACCAGCGCCCCGATTCGGCCTTGCACCGCGTTTGGCAGTATGACCCGGCTACCGGGCGAACGGCTTGGGCCAATTTGGGTGTGGTGGGTTCGGCAGCAAGGCCACTTTGGCTGGGCACGGGCAATTTTACGCCTTTTAGCAGCGGCTTCAACGCTTACGCTTTGTACGATTTCACACCCGATAGCGGTAGGTTTTGGTCGGTAAACAAGCCACTTACCAGCTTCGACTTCAGCTCGGGCGGAGGCAACAACCAGCAGGCATTTCGGCTTTTCCATACCCAAAACATTGGCAAGACCGTAAATATTGGCGGCGAATACCGCTTGCTCAGCAGCGATGGCTGGTATGCCAACGAAGCCACCAACAATAAAAATTTCAGACTGTTTGGCAGCATGTTGTCGCCTGGGAAGCGCTACGCTGCCCATTTGCAATACATCACCAACAACCACACCAACGAGCAAAACGGCGGTGTTGTGCCTGGCAGGCTGTTTGAAGAGGGCTTTTTTGTGGCGCCTTTGGGTGTGCCTGTACATTTGAGCAGGGCACGCATGCGCGCCAACAACCGAAACCTCTGGCTGCAACAGCAATACCGCATGGCAGGTGCCGATAGCAGCTTCAGTGGCTGGGCCATCTTCCACCAACTCCATTACCGGCGTGAGTATTTTTCCTTCGCCGACGAAGCTGTAAACACCACTGGCTATTACCCCGGTATGCGCTTAGATTCGCTCAGCAGCCTCGATTCGAATGGCTTCCGCCGGTTAGACAACAGCTTTGGACTCAAAAGCCTTTCGCCTTTCGGGCCCCTTCAATGGCAAGTGGCCCTGCATCACAGCTTGGGCAATGTGCGCAATGGTGAGGCCTTTTTCAACCAACAATTGCTTTGGGCCGATGCGGCAGTACACTTCCGCAAAGGACCATGGCAGCTTCAAGCCAATTATGCGCAAGTATTGGTGAACGCCTTGCAAGACCGCACCCACAAGGCCGAAATGCGCTTCGCTTATGTGGCAAACGACCAATTAAAATTCACCGTAGGACTCATTGACCAAACCCAAAATCCCGGCTTTGCTGCCAACCATTTCAGGGGCTTGTACCAGCAATGGAACCAATCGCTGCGAGCCATGGGAGAGCGGGCGGTGTTTGCTCAGCTCCAATTGCCCATTGGCAGCTTGCAATATCGCGTAGCTCAGGTGAGCGATTGGGTGTATTGGGATGCCGCAGGCCTCGCGCAACAGCAGCAGGGCAATTTCGGACTGCAGCAGTTGAGTTACAGCAGCAGTTTGCGCTGGTGGAAGATCAGGCTCGACCTCAACCACGGTTGGCAGTGGGTTGAAAACGGCAGTGCCATGCGTGCACCTCGCTTCTTCAGTCAGGATATTTTGAGCATCAACCACCACTTCAAAACAGGCTGGGAGCTGCAACTGGGAACCGATTTCAGGTACCACTCGGCCTATTTGGCACCGGGCTTCCGTCCCGAAGTCGGCCAATTTGTATTGCAAGACACCCTCCAGGCGGGTAACCATCCTTTGTTCGATTTGTTTGCAGCCATCAAGGTGAAGCGCACCAGGGTATTTGTGAAGTTTGAGCATGCCAACCAAGGCTTTCCGGCGCCTAATTTTTACACCGTACCCTTGTACCCCATGTACAGCCGCGCCTTTCGCTTTGGCATCACTTGGGCCTTCTACGAATAACCCAATACCCAGCTGCTTTGCAGCATCGCCAACTACGCCATCGTCATTTCCACGAATTTTCTCTATAATAGCAGATGCGCAAAATTCCCCATACCTACGTCCTGCTCTTCGCCGTCATTTGTTTGGCCGCTTTGGCCACTTGGGTACTGCCGGGCGGACAATTTGAGCGTGCAGCCACCGAAGTGAATGGCAGTGTGCGCCAGTTGATTGTAGCCGAGTCGTTTCAAACCGTGGCCTCCAAGCCGCAGAGTTGGCAAATATTCACCGCTTTTTTCAAAGGCTTTGAACGGCAGGCGGGCATTATCGTCTTCATTTTTATTGTAGGCGGGGTATTTTATCAGTTGCAGCAGAGCCGGGCGCTCGATTTGGGCATTTTATCATTGGTGCAGCAAATACGTCGGCTCGAAAAAGCTGCTTGGGCTGCCCGCTTGGGCGGTGGCAACCTGGTGATTGTACTTTGTATGGCCCTCTTTGCTGTTTTTGGAGCTGTTTTCGGCATGAGCGAAGAAACCATCCCCTTTGTGCTGCTTTTTGTGCCTTTGGCGCGTTCGCTCGGCTACGATGCCATTGTGGGCGTGGCCATGTGTTTTGTAGGCGCTGCTTTGGGCTTTGCGGGTGCCCTGCTCAATCCGTTCACCATTGGCGTGGCCCAGGGCATTGCCGGGGTGCAGCCGTTTAGCGGACTCGAATACCGGCTTTTTTGCTTTGCCATCATCAACCTGGTAGGCATTTCTTATGTGCTATGGTATGCCCGCAGAAAGGGCCGCTATGCCGCTAAAAGTTTGTGCGCTTCGGCCAACCATTGGTGGGGCGAACAGGCCGTTGGAGCGGCCGATTTGCCCAGCCACCGCCCGGGCAGCACAGCTGCTTATGTAAGCTGGTCGTTGCTTTTGGGGGTCATCGTTCTGTTCGCTTGGCATTATCCGCTCAGCAGTTTTGAAGCTGGAGGTGGCCAATGGCAATTACCAGCCATTCCGATTTTGGCGGGTATTTACGCCCTGGGAGGTTGGTGTTTATTGCGTCAATCGGTATATCACATACTGCTTTTTCACCTCAGTTTGGCCATTGGTGGCATTGTGGTGGGCGTAATGGCCCACGGCTGGTACATGGAAGAAATTGCGGCGGTATTTCTGGCCATGGCGGTGGTAAATGCCGGGGTGATGCAGCAAAGTGCCGACGATTTTGTGCATGAATTTTTAGCCGGTGCCCGCGACATGGCCTCAGCGGCCTTGGTGGTGGGCTTGGCAGCAGGTATTTTGGTGATTTTGGAACAAGGGCTCATTATTGATGCCATGCTCTACCATACCGCCAATTTGTTCAAAGACCTGCCCAAAGCGTGGGCGGCCGAAGTCATGTTTGCGGTACAAACGGGCATCAACATACTGGTGCCTTCGGGCTCGGGACAAGCCGCGCTCACCATGCCGGTAATGGCACCGCTCGCCGATTTATTGGGCATTTCGAGGCAAACCGCTGTGCTGGCCTTTCAATTTGGCGATGGGTTTACCAACCTCATTACCCCCACCTCGGGGGTACTCATTGGGGTATTGGGCATGGCACGCATTGAGTATGCGCAGTGGTTCAGGTTCATGCTTCCCCTCCAACTGTTGCTGCTGCTTACCGGGGCCTTGTTGCTGCTACCTCCGCTATTTTGGTCGATGCCTGGCTTTTGATTTAATGCCACAAAGCACATTTGTAGTAACAAAGCACATTCAAGTCTACGAGGCAAAAAAAGCCTCATAAATGCTTAATTTTCGCAAATGAACCGCATTCTACTGGCTGAAGACGATACCCGGCTGGCAGAGCTCATCCGCCGCGGCCTGGAAGCACAAGCCTATGCTGTAGAAGTGGCCTACGACGGACAGCTGGCCGAGCGGCGATTGCTGCAGGGTGATATTGACTTGCTCATTACCGATGTCATGTTGCCCCGGCAAGATGGCATCACACTGTGCCGCAAGCTCAAAGTACAGCAACCCGGTCTACCCGTGCTCATGCTCACCGCCTTGGGGAGCACCGACGACAAAGTGGAAGGCTTTGAAGCTGGTGCCGACGATTACCTCGTAAAGCCCTTCGAAATGCGCGAATTGCTGCTGCGGGTGCGGGCGCTTTTGCGGCGAACCCATGTGCAGCAGCCCATGACTGAACTATTGGTTTACGATGAGTTGGAGCTCGATTTGAGGAGCAAAACCTGCCGCAGGGGTCAAAAAACCCTGCAACTCACCCCCAAAGAATTTCAGCTGCTCACTTATTTCATGCAGCATCCCGAGCGGGTATTGCCACGCACCGAAATTGCCGCCCAAGTTTGGGATACGCATTTTGATACGGGTACCAATTTTATAGATGTGTATATCAATTACCTGCGCAAAAAAATCGACAAAGGCTTTGACCACAAATTGCTGCACACGCGCGCGGGTATGGGTTTTTACCTCAAAAGGGAAGCATGAAAATCCGCACCCGCCTGAGTCTGTTGTTTGTGCTTATTACCGCCGGCTTGCTGGCTGTTTTTGCCGTAGTGGTTTCTTGGCAGTCGGAAGAAAACCGGGCGGAAGTTTTTTACCAACAGCTCGAAAAGGAAGCCCGAACCCGCGCCAGTTTGGTACTCGAAGCCGGCATGCCCGATACCATTTTGCATCAAATTTACCGCAGCAACCGCCAATACCTCAACGAGGTGGAAGTGGCCATGTACCGTCTGCCTTTTGAGCTGCTGTACCACGACGATCTGAGCATCGACCAAGTAAAAGAAACCCCATACATGTTGTCGCAAATTGCCGAAAACGGGATCATGCGCTTTAAAACAGCCGGCCTACAAGTGTGCGGCTTGCGCATTGAACACCAGGGCCAAGCCTACCTCATCACTGCAGCCGCTTTTGATGACCATGGCCAACGAAAATTGCAAGCCCTTCGGCAATTGCTTTTATGGGCCTGGCTTGTTGCCTTGTTGCTCATTTTTGTGCTTGGCTATTACTTCTCGCACAAGGCGCTGCAACCTGTTGCCGAAATGATTGATAAAGCCAAGCGCATTGGCGCCAACCAACTGAACCTGCGGTTGAACAGCACCGGTGAAAAAGACGAATTGGCTGAGCTGGCCCACACCTTCAACCAAATGCTCGACCGGCTCGAAAATTCCTTCGACGCACAGCGGCAATTTGTGTCGCACATCAGCCACGAACTGCGTACCCCGCTGTCGGCCCTCATTTCGGAGTTGGAGTTGGGGCTCGATGCTGCCCGCGACGAAGCCGAACGCGAACTGCTGCAGCGCTGCCTCAGCGACGCCCGCCGCATGGCTCGCCTCAGCAACAGCCTGCTCGATTTGGCCAAAGCCAGTTACGACCGGGCGGCCATAAGCTTTACACAAGTGCGGCTCGATGAGCTCTTGCTCGATGCGGCTAGCCAATTACAGCGCAGCCAGCCGGGGCACCACATTCAGCTGTACATACACGACAGTGCCATTGAAGAATCGGAACCCCTGGTAGAGGCCAATGCCTATTTGTTGCGGGTAGCCTGCATGAATTTGATGGACAACGCCTGCAAGTTTGATCCCCAGCAACGATGCAGTGTGCGCTTATCACGCGAAATGCAGCAGTGGGTGGTTCGCTTTACCGACGAAGGGCCCGGCATTGCAGTCGAAGAACTCGATCGCATTTTTAAACCCTTTGAGCGGGGTAGCAATGCCGTTCATGCCCCTGGAAATGGTATTGGCCTGGCACTCAGCCTCAAAATTGTACAACTGCATGGTGGAAAGTTAGGGGCCGAAGCAGGAGTTAGTGGGGGCAGTGTGTTCAGCATTAGCTTGCCCTACAAAACGGCATAAGGCCCGGGTCAAAGCAAAAAATTCGCAGGCCAAACCCTCCATAACAGTGGGGATAATTCAATTCTAATGACTTTCTAATATTTCTTTAACGCCTTGCTAACAGCGTTTTTTTGTGTGGCCAAATACCTTTGCGCGTTCAAAAAGGTGCCATGAAAAAGTCGACACACCAGCTATTCGCAACATCTTTCCCTTTTTCCTTGTGGCTAGGCTTGTGCATGGCCAGCTTGCCACTTGCCGCGCAACAGGCCGACACCAACCCAGTGCAATTACCCTTTGCCATCTCCGCCCAGAAGCGCATGCCAGCTTCGGAGCTCGAAGACAAAAAAGAAGGCACCTTTATCACCGGCGTGCCTAGACTACAGTTCGATCCAGTGCGTGGTTTTGGGGCGGGTGGCAACGTCAACCTCTTTATCAACAAAGACAAAAACGACCCCTTTTTTGAATATACCCCCTATCGTCACCGTCTCAATGCCGAGTTTTTTATCTTCGAAAACGGCCGTGTGCGTTATGCCGTAAACTATGATGCCCCCTACATTTTCAACTCCAAATGGCGTTTGCGGGCCGATGTGGTGGTATGGGAAGATCCCGAAGCACAATTTTGGGGCATTGGCCGCGCTGCCATGAACGATGGGCTCAGCTTTCGCGACAAGCGGAACAACAGCCTGCGCCAGTTCAACCGCATGCGCGATTACGAAGCCTATTTGGCCCAGACCGAGCAAGGACCCGACGGGCGGTATTACACCAATGTGCACTTCAATAACATGATCCAGCGCGAGCGTTTGTACAACTTTTTGTTTGAAAGGGTGGCCCTGGATGGTCGTTTGCGGCTCATGCTGGGCTACGAAGCCCTGTTCAACGGTTTTCAGTCGTACAACGGCCGGGCGGTGAACGATGTTGTGAACATCAATGGCCAAACCGTAGATGCAGTTCACAACGAAACACGGGTAGATCAACAATTGGCCGACGGTACTTTCGAGCGCTTTCGCTTGGCTGGATTCAACAACAACGAGCGCCTCAATTTCACCAGCATGTTTGCTTGGGCGCTCATTTACGATACGCGCGACTTTGAACCCGATCCTTCGAAAGGAGTATTTTTGCAGTATTCGCACGAATATTCGGCCCCTTGGGCTGGCTCTCATTTTAACTTCAACAAATTCCTATTGCAAGGCCAGTTAGTTCACACCCTGGTGCGGTGGCGCGGTGGTAAAAGCCGATTGACCTTCGCAGGTTTGGCTGCTTTCGGGCACATTTTCGGCCCACGCATCAGCTTCATCGAAATGTGGGATTTGTCGAGCCAGGCCGAAGCAGGTGGCATTTTGGTGATGGGCGGCGAACGCTCGCTACGTGGCTTCCGCGAAGCGCGATTTGTGGCCCCCACGGCTGCACTCATCAACCTCGAATTGCGCAGCCGTTTGTACGATTTGCGATTCTTAAAGCAGCACCTGTCATTGGGACTCACGCCCTTTTTCGACATGGGCAGCGTTTGGGACAAGCCCTCTGATTTAAGCTTTAGCGGCTGGCGGGCAGCACCGGGCTTGGGCGGTCGCATAGCCTGGAACCAATCTACCATTGTGCGGCTCGATTATGGGCACAGTCGCGAAGGCGGCCAATTCTTCTTTGGCTTTGGGCAGATTTTTTAAACAATTCCTGAACTTGTTTTTGGAGCTCGCTTCTTTTTTGTTTATATTCGGTTTTTGACACTTTATGAACAAGTATTCGCTCCTCCTTTTTTCGCTGTTGACAGGCAGCATGGTCCACGCCCAAATGGCCACGCTCAGCGGCTGTATTCAAAATGCCCCGGTCGATACCTTGCTCATAGAAGTATTGAATGAGGCGGGCACCGAGTACCTAACTACTCCGGTAGCCTTAGATGCCAAAGGCTGCTTTGTGGCCCGCTTCGAACCAGCTCCCATGCATCGCACCATGCAATTGCATTTAAACAACGAGGTCACCTCCTTTTTCATGGAAGCAGGCGACAGCATGCACCTTACGCTCGACTATGCACTATTCGATGAAAGTGTACGCTACTCGGGCAAAAATGCCGCTTACAGCAACTACAAAGCGGCTTTTTATTTGCAGTTCAATAACTCCGACAATCCGGCCTTGAACGCACAATCGTTTTACCAATTTGCCATTCGGAAACTCGACCCATTGCCGTACTTGGCAGCAATGGACAGTTTTGAAGCTGCCCAATTGCGCTTTTTGGAGAGCTGGAAAGCCGATTTGCCAGCAAAATATGACCGATATGAGCGCGATGGTTTGCAATATTCCATCGCTCAACAAAAATATATGTATTTGTTTTTAAGGAGGATTTTAGCCAGTCAGCAGCCTGATTTAACTGTACCCCAATTACCATCAGACTTTTACAACTTCTTCCAAAAACTTTCATGGAATCAAGACTGGATGATTGGGCATAGCTACTATGAAAGTACTGCAAGCAACTATGCGCTGATGATGGTTGGTGAGGGAAAATTGACGCCTGAAAAAATACTAATGCAAATTAAAATTATCGACAGCATTAGTGCCGGTTCGAGCAGTGACTATTTAATGGCTGGTTTTTTGATTCATTGTTATGAGCGCAATAATGGAGAATTGACCACTTTGGCCTACGATTATTTTATGGCGTCCAACGCGCCCAACGCACTCAAAAAACGCATCACCGAATTAAAAGCACATGCCGATTTGCTGAAGCCGGGCGTGCCCGCACCCGCTTTCAGCTTGAAAAACCTCGATGGCAAACAAATACAGCTGTCTGATTATCGAGGCAAAGTAGTGTTCATCGACTTTTGGGCCAGTTGGTGTGTACCCTGCATTGCCGAATTCAAGTATGTACCCGAGCTCAAAGCCGCTTTAAAGGATCAAGATGTTGTATTTTTATACGTCTCACTCGACGAAAAAACTGAATATTGGCGCACAAGTGCTACCAATCTGCTCCCTGACGAGCAACATTTGTTAGCGCCAGGAGGTGCTTCAGGCGAAGTAGCACAACAATACCAAATCACCAATGTGCCGCGCTATGTGGTGGTCGACCGGGCTGGGCTCATCTACGACCTCAGTCCCCCCCGCCCCAGTTCGGGTGAGCGTTTGATAAACTACCTCCAGGGCTTGGCAAAACCTTAAATCACCAAAGTAGGCCAGTTAAAGCGCATAAAAAAAGCCCCGCTTTCGCGGAGCTATGTTGTGCGTACTTTCGTTTGGTTAGAACAGGAGCGACATGCCCAAGCCACCCCCGGTCAAACCGCTGAGGCGGCCATCGATGGCCAAGCGCTCGTTGAGGAAATACATCACGCCGGGATACACGTTCAAACCAACGCCACCACCACCAGCAACACCAATATTCAAACCGGCATGACCGTATAAATAGGTCTTGTCCATGATGCTCCAATATTTGCGGCCGGCAATGCCGATACCCAGACCAAATCCGGTACCATTGTCAAAAGCATTCAAATCGGCGCCTAAGCCAATATCGTCGGTAAACATATAGCCTACCGAGGGAGAAAGGTTCCAAGTGGGGCCACCTGAATTAAAGCCCACATTGCCACCAATCATGTACTTGCCCTTGGCGAGTTGGGCATGTGAAAAACTGGCACTGGCCAGCAAAATCACCAGGAGGAGGAAAAACTTTTTCATAGTATGAGGTTTGTTGATGTCTCAAATCTTAAAAGTTTCTCGCCTTCTTCCTAATGAGCGAGGCCAAAATACCCTGATTACGGCATAGAAATACCCTAGAAAGGCCAAATGAGCCTCAAGTTAATCATGCAAATGCATTAGCGCTTGTGCTCGGCCCGGCCAAAAACCCCCAACGGCAATTTGATGCCCGAACGCGCTTCGAGAAACAACTCGCCGGTTTCGAATTGGTCGGCTTTGTAGCGAGGCGCCAAGAAATTCTGCAAAATCAAGCTCGACAAACCCAAAGAGTAGGCATTCAGCACCAAAAAGTGTTTCTCGGGGTCGAGCAATTGAAACACATCGTCCATCATGGGGCCCAGTTGTTCTTCGAGCTTCCAACGTTCGCCATTGGGGCCCAGGCCATAAGCCGGCGGATCGAGCATGATGCCGTGGTAGGTGCGGCCGCGTTTTACTTCGCGCTGCACGAACTTGCGTGCATCTTCTACCAACCAGCGGATGTCGGTGAGCTTGCTGAGTTCCATGTTTTGGCGCGACCAGCTCACCACTTGCTTCACCGAATCGAGGTGGATGACATCGGCACCGGCTTGTTTGGCCGCCAGCGAGGCACCACCGGTGTAGGCAAACAGGTTCAACACCCGGGCATCTTTGCCCAAAGCACGTACCTGGCGGTAAATGTACTCCCAGTTGTCGGCCTGCTCGGGAAAAACGCCCACATGTTTGAAGGCCGTGAGCGCCAATCTAAAATTGAGGTGCAAATGCCGGCTTTTGTAGCTCAGCTGCCAGTTTTCGGGCAGTTGCTTTTTGAGGGCCACCCATCTGCCCGAATTGCTGCCCTGTTGCTCAAAACGGCCGTGGGCCATCCTTTTCCATTCGCTTTCGGGCCAAATGGGCTGCCAAAGGGCCTGCGGCTCGGGACGAATGAGTACCAGCTCGCCAAAGCGCTCCAGCTTTTCGAAATTGCCGCAGTCGAGCAACTCGTACTCCTGCCAATGGGTGGGATGGTAAGCCGGTATTTGCAAAATTATTCTCCTTCTGTTTTGCCTTCAGCCTTCTTTTCGGGGCGCATTTGCGGGAAAAGCAGCACTTCCTGAATGCTGTGGCTGTTGGTCATGATCATGCTGAGGCGGTCGATGCCGATGCCGATGCCCGCGGTAGGCGGCATGCCGTATTCGAGCGCACGGAGGAAGTCCTCGTCGAGCACCATGGCTTCTTCGTCGCCGCGTTTGCCCAGCTCGAGCTGCTCTTCAAAACGGGCACGCTGGTCGATGGGGTCGTTCAACTCCGAAAAGCTGTTGGCGATTTCCTTGCCGTTGCAAATCACCTCAAAACGCTCAACCATGCCGGGCTTGATGCGGTGCTTTTTGGCCAAAGGCGACATTTCAACCGGGTAATCGGTGATGAAGGTGGGCTGAATGAGCTTGCCTTCTACGCATTCGCCAAAAATTTCGTCGATGAGTTTGGCACGGCCCATGGTGGCATCTACTTCTACCCCCAATTTTTTGGCAGTGGCGGCCATGGTAGCTTCGTCCATTTCGCTGATGTCGATGCCGGTATATTCCTGAATGGCCTCGTACATGCTGAAGCGCTTCCAGGGGCGTGCAAAGTCGATGGTGTTGTTGCCCACTTGCACCTTGGTGCTGCCGTGGAGTTCGAGCGCAATTTTTTCGATGAGTTCCTCGGTCATGTCCATCATCCAGAGGTAGTCTTTGTAGGCTACGTACAACTCTACCTGGGTAAACTCGGGATTGTGGAAGCGGCTCATGCCCTCGTTGCGGAAGTCTTTGGAGAACTCATACACCCCGTCGAAACCACCTACAATCAAGCGCTTGAGGTAGAGCTCGTTGGCAATGCGCAAATAAAGCGTCATGTCGAGGGTGTTGTGGTGCGTTTTGAACGGACGCGCCGCTGCACCACCGTAAATGGGCTGTAAAATGGGTGTTTCTACCTCCAAAAAGCCTTCTTTGTTGAAGAACTGCCGCATGGTGTTCACCATTTGCGAGCGCTTGATGAAAATGTCTTTCACCTCGGGGTTCACCACCAAATCGACGTAACGCATGCGGTAACGCTGCTCGGGGTCGGTGAAGCCGTCGTATACATGGCCTTCCTCGTCGCGTTTTACCACAGGCAAGGGGCGCAGGCTTTTGCTGAGAAAGGTGAATTCTTGCACGTGCAGGCTTATTTCGCCCACTTGGGTGCGGAACACAAAGCCTTTTACACCGATGAAATCGCCTATGTCGCAATGCTTTTTGAATACCTCGTTGTAGAGGCTTTTGTCGTCACCGGGACAGAGCTCATCGCGGTTCAGGTAAATTTGAATGCGGCCCTTGGCATCCTGGATTTCGGCAAACGATGCCTTGCCCATGATGCGGCGGCTCATCAAACGGCCCGCCAAACGTACTTCGGTCCATTCGCCCGCCTTCTCGTCTTCAAAGCCCTTTTTGATGTCGCTGCTGTGGTGCGTAACCGCAAAAGCTTCGCTGGGATAAGGGTTTACGCCGCTTGCTTGCAGCGCTTCGAGTGCCTGGCGGCGGATGATTTCCTGTTCAGAAAGGTGTGACATTTTTCAAAAAAAATTCGGAGTGCAAAAATACATGCTCTTGACGAGCTTTTTATCGACAAAGCTTTGGTGGCCTTGCATTTATCTGATTTCTCATTGGCCCATGAGTGCGGCCATTTCTTGCTGCATGCGCAGGGCTTCGGCACGGGCAGCCTCGGCAAAGTCGGTCCCCGATGAAGCATATAAGATGCTGCGCGAAGCATTTACGAGTAAGCCCACATCGGCATTGGCGCCATTTTCAAAAACCTCAGCCAAACTTCCGCCCTGGGCACCTACCCCGGGTACGAGAAAAAAGTGCTTGGGTAACAGCTGGCGGAGTTCGCCCAGCTCAGCCGGACGGGTGGCGCCAACTACATACATCAAATTTTCGGGACTGCCCCAGCTGGCCATTTTTTGCATGGCGTGCTTGTACAGCGGAGTGCCCGCTTCGTTGGTAAAATACTGGAAATCGGCCGCACCAGCGTTCGAAGTGAGTCCGAGTACGATGGCCCACTTGCCTTCATATTGCAAGAATGGCGTTACCGAATCTTTTCCCATATAAGGGTTTACGGTCACCGAATCGAAATCGTAGGCCTTAAAAAAGGTGCGGGCATACATATCGGCGGTATTGCCAATATCACCCCGTTTGGCATCGGCAATGGTGAAACAATCGGCAGGGATATATTCGAGGGTCCGTTGCAGGCTGTCCCAACCCCGCACACCCAAACTTTCGTAAAAGGCCAGGTTGGGCTTGTAGGCCACGGCCAAATCGGCGGTGGCATCTATGATGGCGCGGTTAAAGGCGAAAACGGGATCGGCTTCTTGAAGCAGGTGTTTGGGGAGTTTGTGGATATCGGCATCGAGGCCTACGCACAAAAACGATTTTTTAGCCTTGATTTGGGCTACCAGTTCATGTCGCTTCATGCCTTGCTGTCTTCACTTTGGCTTACAGCGTCGACCCGTACAATTTCGGGAATGGCTTTGCGGATGGTTTTTTCGATGCCTGCCTTCATGGTCATGGCGCTCATGCTACAGCTTTCGCAGCTGCCCAGCAGTTGGAGCTTCACCACCATATCGGGCGTTACTTCTAACAATTGTACATTGCCACCATCGGCTTGCAAGTATGGTCTGATGCCATCGAGGGCTTCGTCTACCCGCTGAAACAAATCGTTCATGGGGCAAAAATAGGGAAAAACATGAAGGATGTTGATGCTTCGCTGGGGACGCTGCGCTGTTAATGCTTCGCTGTTAACGCTGCGCTGTTAATGCTTCGCTGGGGACGCTGCGCTGTTAATGCTTCGCTGTGGATGCTTCGCTGTGGGGCTGAAGTGTGTTTGCCGATTTTATTTTTTTTTGGGAAGCTTGTAAGATTAGAATTGCGGCCAGCACTAATGGGTCAACAATTCAACTTAACACCATGAAACGTTTTCTTTACAAATCGATTTTGGGATTGCTGCTCAGCACCCAAAGCTTGCAAGCCCAACAAACCCTGTTGTGGGAAGTAAGCGGCAACGGCCTACGCCGTTCGAGCTACCTTTTTGGTACCCACCATTTGGTGCCTGTTTCGTTTTTCGACCAACACCCCATTGCCAAATCGCATTTCAAACGCAGCAAACAGCTGGTGGTGGAAGTGGCTGTTGATTCTACCGAAATGATGCGCCTCATGCCCATGATGCTGGCGATGGACGGGGGGGCCTGGGTGCAACAACTCAGCGAGGCCGAAAAAACAAGTCTCGACTCACTTTGCAAAGCGTTTTTGGGTGCCGGGCTCGAAGCAGTGGGCAGTTTGAAACCCGCTGCCTTGCACCACACCCTGGCTTTGGTGATGAGCCGCAGCGTACTGAACGACACCCTCAGCACTTTTTCGGGGGCTGGTATAGATTTTGGCTTGGTACAACAAGCCAAAGCCTCCAAAAAACAGGTGGTGCCGCTCGAAACCCTGGAGCAACAGTTCGCTCTGTTGTACAATACCACGCTCGACTCGCAACTCACCGATTTGCGCAAAAGCCTCACCCAAACCGACAGTGCCCAAGATCTGGCTGCACGCTTGCTGCGAGGCTACTTGCATCAAGACCTCAACGATATGGGTTTGTTGCTGGCCGAATTGCAAGCCAGCAGCCTCGACCCCATGCATGCCCTGCTGCGCGACCGCAATTTGGCTTGGGTACCGCAGTTGGAAAAGCTATTTCGCGAAAAACGCACTTTTGTTGCCGTTGGTAGCCTGCATTTGCCAGGAGAAGAAGGACTGATTACCTTGCTTCGAAAAGCCGGATATACGGTGAAACCCGTTCGGAACCCCGATAAAAAGCAGTACGACAAAGAAAATACCGATGCTGCTGAGTCCATGGTAATTATGGGAATTTAAAAATGCCAACCCAAGCCGCATTCCTCGAATTGCTCAACCAGCACCGGGCGGTGGTGTACAAGCTCTCACGCTTGTATGCCCGCGACCCCGACGAGCAGCACGACCTCTTTCAAGAAATGGTGCTGCAGGCGCTCACCGCTTGGGCGCGTTTTGAAGCCCGCGCCCAATTCAGCACCTGGCTGTACCGGGTCTGCCTCAATACCGCCCTCAGCTGGCAAAGGCGTGAACAAAAGCGCAAACAGGCCGAAGCCGACAGCATGTGGGAACTCGAAAACCAAAACGATCCGCGCCACGCCCAGGCCGAATGGCTGCTGGAGCACATGCGCCGCCTCGACCCCACCAGCCGGATGCTCCTCTCACTCAAACTCGATGGCTATTCGATGGCCGAAATAGCCGACATCACCGGATTAAACGTAAACCAGGCCACGGTTAAAATCCACCGGGCCAAAAATCAGCTCACCCAATGGCTACAACAGAACCCACTTTCGATATAAACGACCTCTGGAAAAACCTTTCCAGCGAACAACCCCGCCAGGCCATCAGCAACGAAACTTTATTGTACTGGCAACACCGCAGCAACGACCCTCTGGGCAAGCTGCGCAAAAACATCCGAATCAACAGCGGCTATACCGTGGTATTTGGGCTAGCCTGGACCTTCCTCTTCTTTTATGCCGACCACTTTTGGATCCGTTTTTTGTTGGGCATCATGGTGGCTGGGCATGTAGCCGGGCTCCTGTACAACCGCTGGCTGCTGCGTGAGGTGGTGGTTACCCCTCCTGCCGACACGCTGATAAGGGAACGATTGACCCATTTGAGTCACCGCATGCTGCAAGGCCTGCGCAGTTTAGAGTACATAGCCCTGTTCTTTTATCCAGTAAGCATCACTTCGGGTTTTTGTTTGGCCTTGGCTTCTGAAGATAAACTCGATTTATTGGTTACCGACCAGGTATTGCAGGGCATTTTGGTAGGGGCATTGGTGGTGCTTACACCTGCTTGTTATTACCTCACGCGCTGGTTGAACAAATTGGCTTTTGGAAATGAGGTGAAGCGGCTGCAGGAGTTGGTACGGAGTTTTGAGACGGAGTGAAGGGGACGCTGCGCTGTAGACGCTGCGCTGTTAACGCTTCGCTGGGGGCGTCAAGCTGAGTGTTAGGAAGAATGGGTGTGGTTTAAAAAGTTTCTTTTGTCAGAAGGATAACTTTTAGTTTTTAACTTTTAGCTCTTCGTTGCTCGGTGAGCGGCCTTTGATCTTAGCAAATAAGATTTATGATATGATTAAGGTCATATCCGCCAAAAATTCTTATCTTGAATTTTGGGCAGCCAACAGACAGCATTTAGCTGCTGTTGGACTGTCACATGGCCCACGAAATGCCCCGCACCTATCCCGACCAAATTAGCCGCGACTTGCTTTATGCATGGGGTGCCGTGAGCAGCAAATACGTGAAAGGCGATGTGATTTTTACGGAAGGCGAACCCGCTAAGTATTATTACCAAGTTGAAAAGGGTTCGGTACGCATGTACAATTTATCAAACGAAGGCAAAGAGTTTACCCAAGGCATGTTTTACGCGGGCCAAAGTTTTGGAGAACCCCCTTTGCTGTTAGGAGAAAATTACCCCGCCGCGGCCATGGCCTGTGAAGCCACCGTGATTATTCGCATTGCCAAGAGCAATTTGTTGAACATCTTGGAAGAATATCCTTTGGTGCAGCGCGGTTTGCTCGAACTGATGGCGCGACGTGCCTACCAGAAAGCACTGACTTCGCGCGATATGATGATTTCTAATCCTGAACAGCGCTTGCAAAATTTCTTAAAGCAATGTCGGCAGCAGGCAGGAAACCCGAGCGGATTGCTGCAAATTCCGTTCACCCGCCAAGAGTTGGCGCATTTTACCGGTTTGCGGGTTGAAACCGTGATACGTACCCTTAGCAAAATGGCCGAAGAAGGGAAGGTGGTGATTCGCGAACGCAAATTGTATTGCTGATGCCCTTTCGTTGGTTCGGACTTTTATCGTTGCTCAGTTTTTTAATTGTAAGTAGCTTGGGCTTGCTTATGCGTGCCAAGGTGGTGTTTGAAATGCCCTTTTTGGTGCAAAAACACCTACAACTGGCCCATGCTTTTTTCGCTTTTAATGGCTGGGTGAGTTTTACCTTGCTTTGGCTGTTGGCCGACCGCTTGGTCCAATTGGGTAGTACCAAAGTCCTTTTGATGAAACGCATGATTGGCATGCAGTGGCTGCTATCGTGGGCTTTATTTGGGGTGTATTTAGCCTTTGGCATGGGCTACTGGTCGTTTGTGACAGAAACAGCCCTCTTGCTTTGGCTCATTACCTTGGTGGTGGTGTTCGTTCGCGAAATCAGGCGTTTACCTGCAACGACTGCTATGCGGCATTGGCTCTACCCAGCCTTGGCCTTTTTGATTTTGTCGGGCAGCGGCACCCTGCTCCTCTTCTGGCACTATATGCACCGGAGTTTGAACATGACCAATTACTTGGGCAGCTTTTACAGCTACCTGCATTTTCAATACAATGGTTGGTTTTTGTTTGGCGCATTGGCCTTGCTGCAGCAGTTTGTGCCCGATGAGGCGGGCCTGCGTCTACGTGGCCGACGTTTGACTTGGCTGGCTGTTCCCGGGATATTGCTATCGCTCTTGTGGATAGAAATGCCGCCTTTTTTTTACGGCTTCGCCATTGCTGTGGCGGTGTTGCAATTGTACTTCTGGGCCGATTGGTTGCGTTTAGCCTGGCCGGCTTTACGGATTGAATTACACCAAATGGCACAACCTATCCGCATGTTATTGCCATTGGCCGGTGCCGCGGTTAGTGCACGCATGCTATTTCAGCTGCTGAGCACCATTCCGGCACTCGAAAAGGCGGCCTTCAGTTTCCGACCGGTGGTGATTGCCTATTTGCACCTGGTTTTACTAGGCATTTTCAGCAGTTTTTTGCTCTATTGGCTTTTCAGAAGCGAAAAATTGCAGCTCAACCACACTAGCAAGCTTGCCGCCGGCTTGTTTTTGTTTGCCTTTTTAGGAACTGAAAGCGTTTTAGCCCTGATGGGAGGAGCTTCGTTTAGCTATACCCAAATTCCTTTTGCCAACGAAAGTTTGTTGGCACTCACTGCACTGTTTCCTGTGTCGATTGGTTTGTTGTGCTGGGCAGCATGGCCTCGTAAGCAGCTTCATCGGGCAGGGCATTCGTAACGCGGGCTTCCATTAAAAAAGCGATGTTGCGTGCCCGCAGCTTTAACTCATGGGCTTGTTGACCTTCAAAAAGTTCATCTACAGTGGCATGGAATAACTGCAGCCAGCGGTTAAAATCGGCAGGCTGCATGGGATGTTGGTGGTGCAAAATTTGGTGGGTGCGCATGGGATTGCCAATGTAAGAGCCCGTATGCAGCAACACATTTTCCCAATAGTCGTACATACGGGGCAGGTGCTTGTCGAAATGTACCCTAAAATGCTGATTAAAAAAAGGAGCTAGCTGCGCATCGGCCAGCACGTATTCATAGAAGCGGTTAACCACACGTTCTAAATCGGCTCTATTGACCAAATCTGCTTTCATGGCTTACAAATCTTTGCGTTGGAAAATGCGGGTAGCCATCAAAACGGGCAGAAACGACCATATCACCAGCAAAACAGACGAAAACCAAGCACCAGTGGAGGTGCCAAAGAAGAGCTTAAAAAAGGCACCGCTGTAACCCATCAAAGCCGAAATATCGAGCTGTAACATCATGAGGATACGGGCCAGGTCAACCGGGTTGAGGCTCACCAACACCAAAGTGGCGGTTTCGAGGGGGTAATCGCTGAATTGGTACACCACCCACAACACAAAAGCATCGTAAATGAGGGTGAAATACAACCAAAAAGCCAGGGCTAGACCAATGGCACGGGCCTTGTCGCGGGTAAGTACGCTGCTCAAAAAGGCCAGCGACACAAAAGCAACGGTGAGCATGCTGCCCGAAAACAACAACATACTGCCACCAACCGCTCCACCGTAAAAAATCAAGGGTAGGCCCACGCCCACCAAAAAGGCAAGTACCAATGACAAAGCCGTAGCTATAAACTCGGCCCAAAAAATCAACCTCCGATCGATAGGCTGGGCCAACATGAGCTCAATAAACTCGTAAGAATTGTAAAAATGAATGGTGCTGAATACCACGCTGATGAGCGGCACCACGATGAGCACGATGTTCATGAGCGACAACAGCACCTTGCCAGTATCGGCATCAAGCTGAAACATGCCAATGCTGCTGAGCAATAACAGCGCGGTGTAAAAAAGCAAAAAGCGGGTGCGGACAATGTCGAGCAGGATATAGCGAATGAGCTGGAACACGGCGTAGGTTTAGGCGTTGAGTGGCAGGTGTGCTTGCATGAGGTGGGCAATGGCGCGACCGAGGCGCTCTTCGCCGCTATCGGCCTTGAGACGTGCAATGCTATCGTGGTACAACAGCTCGCCTTCGTATAAATACACCAAATCGGTGGCCAAATGATCGAGGTCGCTCATGATATGCGAGCTGATGATGATGAGCCGGCCGTTTTCTTTTTCACGCACGATTTTGTCTTTAAGCACTTCTACCGACACCGGGTCGAGGCCGGCAGTGGGCTCATCGAGAATAAGCACAGGCGGCTTGAACAAAAATGCCAAGGCGGCACTCACCTTCTGGCGCGTACCTCCCGAAAGGGTGTGCATGCGTTTGCTGGCCATCTTTTCGAGCTGAAAAGCTTCAAAAAGTTCTTCGTCGCGCTCGCTGCTGTTGCTGCGTACATCGCTCACCATGCCAAACAGTTGGCCAATGGTCATATTGCCGGGATAGCGGCCAATTTGCGGCATATAACCCAGCTGCTCGCGGTAGCGCCAGTGGTTGCGTACCGATTCACCCGCAACCAAAATATCGCCTTGGTTGGGAATGACTAGGCCCAAAATACATTTGAGCAGGGTAGTTTTGCCCGAACCGTTCGGACCAATGAGGGCGTATGCCTTGCCCGCTTCCAACTCGAGGCTGAGCGAACGGAGCACATGCAGACGGCCAAATTTTTTATCGAGAGCGCTGATGGAGATCATGCGGTTGGAGTTGAGGTTGGTTGTCGCGTAAATCAACGGGTATAATAGCGGGCATCACTTTTTCGGCCCTTTCGAGCATAAATACCAAAAAGCTGCGCCATAGCAGCATGGCAGAGGGAATTTGCTCGCTCAAACTGGCAAACAAACTCACGGGATAATAAGGCACATCGCCCACCCCGTCGCGGTTGAGGTCGTAGCCCTGGTATTTGTCCCAATAATTGCCATTCACCGCATTGAGCACCACGTGGCCGTTGGTGGCAATGTCGAAGGTATTGCCAGCGAAATTGTTGCGGCGCAAGGTATTGCCATCGCAACTGGCTTGCAGCTGAATGGCCCAGCCATTGCCGCGAAAGAGGTTGTTTTCGAAGAGGGTGCGGCTGGTGCCTTCCATGTAAATGCCGGAGGTATTGTTCAAAAAGCGGTTGCCCCGCACTTCGCTGTCGCGGATGTCTTTGAGCAGCAGGCCGTAAGCGGCTGCTCCCCAATTTTCTTCAAACACATTGTTGTACATGTGCACGCCCTTGGTGTACATCACCGCCACCCCTGCCCCATTTTTGCTAAAAACGTTGCTTTCGTAGGTATTGTCGTCGCAAAACATGAAGTGCAATCCGTAACGCATGTTTTGCCGACTTTGGTTGCGCGCAATGCTGCTGTTGGTTACAAATTCGAAATAAATGCCATCGCGGTGACCGGTGATGTGGTTGTTTTCGATGCGCGCCCAGCGGCATTTCCACAAGTGTATGCCGTTGCCCAGTTCGTATTCGTTGGCGGCAGTGGCTTTGAGCCGGTTGCCGGCAATGTAGGCCGAGTCGGTGTTCGACAAATGAATGCCAAAGAAGGTTTCTTCAAAAATGTTGTTCACAAACCGGCTGCCGTGGGCGTCGTGTACCTTGATGCCGGCAAAATCGTCCATGTTTGAGCGGCCTGATCGGCGAAAGGTAAGACCCTGCACCACCACGCGCGATTTGGCAATGGTTAATATTTCGTATTTGCCCTGCCCATCGAGTACAGCACCCTTTTCGCCAAGGAGCACCAAAGCTTTTTGGATGAGCACATTGGGTTCGGCATATACCCCAGCAGCCACCCGGATGGTATCGCCAGGCCGTGCAGCCGTCACCGCTTGCGACAAGAGCCGGTAAGGCCCCTGCTTGCTCACCCGCAAAACACGGGCATCGGCCAACTGCGTTAGTACAAGCAAGAGGACCGTCAAAAGGGTCCACCTGCTCATTTGTTCAGCACCTTGCTTACTTCTTCCCAATTGAGTTGCTTGCCACGGGCAGCTTCAGGATGTGCCGCACAGGCTTCTTTGCTGTCGAAGGCAGCCACTCCGCTGCCCATCGGACTGCGGATTTCTCGAGAGCCGAGGAAGCAGGCTTCGCCTGCGTTCCTGAAGGTTCCCGGTTGGTTAAAAAGCACTACAACACTGTGGGCGATGTCGGTTTCCTGAATTTTCTGCTCCTTGCGGTAATTCCAATAGCAGTTCAGGTCATCGAACATAAACACCTTGCCCTTGGTGGTAACGAGTTCGGCTCCAAAACGCGGGTCCGATATGATCATCCTGCAATGACTGCAGGCATCTTTGCCAAATTTGATGGGTTTGGTTTGGGCCTCGCAGGCCGAAATCAAGGCCATGAAGGCCAAAAACAGCAGGGTTCTCATGATGCATTAGAATTTGAGGATGCGGTAGTCGCGCAGCAGGGCCACAATTACCCCAGTGCCCGAAATAGCCAATACCCAACCACCCCAATCGGGCGCTGAGTAAGCAATAAAATTGAGTAATTCTTTGGTCCCAATCAACGGCGGCTGGTAAACCATGCCAGGCACTTTGATGGCGGCATTGGGGTCGAGGTTGTGACCATAATCGTATCCCCAAAGGTAAAAATCGACCAAACCAGCCGTACCGGCAGCCAACAACAAAACCAAAAAGGTCCAGGCCAACCAACGCTTTCCGGCCAATGCCGCAATCAGGCCAAAACCTATCAATGCCGCCAAAATATAGGGCATCACCGCAAATTCGGGGAACATTTCGGCTTTGATGTGTTTCATGCCAATGTAGTGGTTCAACCCATTGATGATGTCGACATCGCCCGTGATTTGATGCAGCCAGATTTTCATGTGCAGCCACTCAGGGTATTGAGGCGCCCACATTTCTATTTGCCAAAAGGGAACAAAAAAGGCCACAGTCATCAGCAAAGATGAAGCTCCGAGGAGCAGGCGATTCGAACGGGTTAAGGTTTTCATGGCGATTTAAAAAGCGGGGAGCGGCACCTGGCCGCCCCCCTTTGAACTTATTTTCCTAAAGAGTAAGTGAGCGGTACGTTGCTACCAGCAGGCGATACGCGGATGTATCCTTGCATCTCCTGGTGAAGGGCCGAACAGAAGTCGGTGCAATAGAAGGGGAATACACCCACACGATCTGGCACCCACTTGAGGGTTTTGGTAGCACCCGGCATGATGAGGGTTTCAGCAGTATTGGCACCCTTGATGGCAAAACCATGCGGTACGTCCCAGTCTTGCTCCAAATTGGTTACGTGGAAATACACCTCATCGCCCAGTTTGATGCCCTCGATATTGTCGGGACCAAAGTGCGAACGGATAGAAGTCATGTACACGTGTACCTCTTTGCCCTTGCGCTCAATTTTGGTGGCGTCGGGACTCTTGGTAGCAAAAGGGTGGCTGTTTTTCTCGAGCGGGTAGAATTTCACCTGCTTGTCTTTGATCAAACTGGCAGGCAAAGCTTCGGCATAGTGCGGCTCGCCAATGGTGGGGAAGTCGAGCAGGAGCTTGATTTTATCGCCCGAAATGTCGTAAAGCTGTGCCGAGTGGGCCAATTCCGGTCCGGTTGGCAAGTAGCGGTCTTTGGTGATTTTGTTGTAAGCCACCAGGTATTTGCCGTGAGGCTTGGTAGTTGGTCCACCAGGCACCATCAAGTGACCTACTGAATAGTAAGTTGGCGCACGGTCAACTACTTCGAGTTTCTCGATGTCCCACTTCACCACTTCCGACGATACGAACATGCTGGTGTAAGCATAACCGCGACCGTCGAACTCGGTGTGCAACGGACCAAGACCGGGCTTGGTTACCTCGCCCTTGAGCACCGACTCGTACTTCAGCACCGGAATACCGTCATAAGTACCTTCGTGGTCTTTGGTTTCGATGGCCTTCAACATCTTGGTGAAGCTGAATACCGGAATGATGGCAGCCAATTTACCTGAACCGATGATGTATTCGCCACTTGGGTCAACGTCGGTACCGTGGGGCGATTTCGGACATGGGATCATGTAAGCGATATCGGGAAATTCTTTGATGTCGAGCTGAATCACTTCATCCTTCATGGTAGATGTAGCAATGCCGCTGTTGTGATCGAGCACGTTGTGTGCGTATTTGGCTTTCACCACCTTGCCTTTGCCGGCTTTGATGTATTCTTCGGCCTTCTTCCAGTTCACCGCCATGATGAAGTCCTTGTCTTTCTGCGACGCATTTACTTCCAACAGGGTGTGCGCCTGCTCGGTATTGTAGGTGGAGAAGAAGAACCAGCCATGCGATTTGTTTTTACCGGCGCGGGCCAAGTCAAAGTTCACACCGGGAGTAACCAACTGGAAAGCAATGTGCATATCGCCTTCTTTGTCGGCACGGATGAAGCTTACCGTTCCTTTGAAGTTTTCTTTGTAGGTATTGATGGGCACATCGCGCGATTTATCGTCGCCAATGGGCACCGAAAAACGCGAAGAAGCCACAATGTACTCGGTATTGGCGGTCACAAAAGGCGACGAGTGGTTACCAGCACTGTTGGGGATTTCGAGGATTTCGACGGTTTCGAAAGTGGTGAGATCTACACGGGCCACACGCGGGGTGTTGTTGGCATTACCAAAGGCCCAGCGGCCATCGTGTTCGCCGTTGGTTACCGAAAGTGCAATGTGGTGGAGGTCATCCCAAGGCACAAAACCGTGTGAGGTGTTGAGCATGGGCTTTGACTCTTCGCTGAAACCGTAGCCATTTTCGGGGTGAACCGAAAAAACAGGCAGAATTTTGAACACACGGCCTGATGGCAATCCCACCACGCTCATTTGTCCGTTAAAACCACCCGAAACAATGTTGTAAAATTCGTCGTGTTTGCCAGGCGCCACATACACTTTAGAAGCGGCATCACCGGTATCGACCGAGCCCGGCGCTTTGGGCTTACAACCGCCTATGACGGCTGCAGCAGCTGTAAACAGCAAGCCCGTGCGAACGATAGAATGGATATTCATAAAATTTCTGTTTTGAGGTTTGTTTGACTATTCAGGAAGGAGCACTTTGTCGATTACGTACACAATGCCATTGGCACATTCAACCTGACCCAGCACTTTGGCGCCGTTTACGGTCATTTGATCGCCTTGTTTGCCAAGGGTTACGTTTTTACCATTCACTTGGTTGAGGGTCATGCCGTCGTTGTAAATGGCAGGACGAATCACCCCCACATATACATGGTACTCGAGGATGTCGGTGAGTTTGCTTTTGTTTTCGGGCTTGAGCAGGCTTTCAACCGTACCGGCAGGCAAGGCATCGAAAGCAGCATTCACGGGTGCGAAGACCGTGAAGGGCCCCACATTGCTGAGCACGTCGACCAGGCCGGCTGCTTTCACAGCTGCCACCAAGGTGCCATGATCGGGAGAGGCAATGGCTACTTGCACCACGTTGCGGGCCGACTCATCGTCGGGCACGGCCGATTGGCCTGCTTGTTCGGTTGCTTCGCCGGCATCGCTGCTGCCAGCGGTTTGGGTTTCACCGCCACAAGCGGCGAAAAGCGCAACTCCCACTACCAGCGGAAGGATGCGAAAAAGTTTTTTCATATCAGAGGAATTAGGTTTGGTTGCTATTTCACACCGTCGTTCTGGCGCATGTACTCGAGGATGGCACGGCCTTCGTCTTCGCTCACGTTTTGGTTGGGCATGCGCACCAAACAAAGCTCGAGCTGAGACTGCAATTCGGGATCGACATTGATCATTGGGTCGGGATCGGTGATGAAGTTCATCAGCCAGGTGGGGGTACGGCGTTGGGTAACACCAGCCCAGCCCGGACCAACCAAGCGCTCATCGGTCATTTTGTGGCACGACTTACACTTGGTGCTTACTACCTTATCGCCCGCCTCTGCCAAAGCAGGATCGAGCGTAGCCGGCACTTCAAAATTCTCGAACTTACCTAGACCACGTTTGGGATCGTAATCGGAAGGAGAAGCTGCTTCGTTTGACTCAGTTTCAGAATCGGCAGCAGGGTCAGGACGGCCGCAGTACATGGTAAGTCCTGCCAGGGCCAAAAGGAGCAATGCTTTTTTCATCATCGGGTAATTTATTCAGATACAAATGTCTAAATACCCGATTTTCTGGATTATGATTTGAATCATAATGCCCAGAAATAAAATAAACACCCCCCTAAATCTGCTTTAAACCGACTTTTTTAAAAGACTTTTTTGTCTTTTTATTTTAGGAATGAGCTGGACATGTGCTCAACTCCGCAAGGTTAGACAGGATGTTGCGTCATGACACGGTAGAGGGTGCTGTTGATAGGCGTGTCAGACCTACGGAATTGGCTTCCAATATACCATGAGGATACCAATGCAGCATTTGTATTTGGGCTGAGTTACGAACTAATTCAACTCAACAAGCTGTGCCAGAGCACTACGTGGCACATGTAACCATGGTCAGATAAACCTCACCCCTCCTTCTGCTGCTTTAGCTGCCCTTTTAACGCCTTCAATGCCCCTATAAACAGCAAAAGTGCGGCAACCAAAAGGGCGGGGGCCAAAGCATTGGACATGAAGCCTACCCAGACGGTCCAACCCAAGAGCAGCAACCAGGTAAGCAGACTTCCTCCTATCCACCACCAAGCAAAGCGGGACGTTTTGGGTAGCAGAAGCAGCAAAAAGCCGCTGTGGAAACCTAAAAAATAGGTATGCAAATAGCCGATACGCAAGGGACGGATGGTTTCGGCCCAGGACATTAGCCCGGGTACCAAACTTATGGCTTCGAGTAAGCATTTGATAGCAAATCCAGTCAAGGCCAGCAACCACAGGGGTCGGTTTAAGGCAGCAATTTTTTGCCACCCACGTTTGGCGAGCGTTTTTTCGGCATGCAGCAGGTAAACAGCCGCCACTGCCCAAAAGAGCAGCTCGACGATCAAAGGCCACCAGGCGGCCTGCCACATGGCAAGGAGGTAATAAAGCAGCGCATTGCCGGCCAATACTGGCAACCAAGCTTGGGCCAAGCCAAATTGTTTTTGCAGGATGGCCAAAACAGCCAAACTGAACCAACCAGCATATTGAAAATAGAGGTAAAAATGCAACGCCTGAGCGTAAAGCTCGGCTTGTTGGGTAAGCTGGGCATAGGCAACCACAAAGGGTCCGATTTGAGAAATCAACATGACCACAAAGGCCCAGCGTACCGTTCGCAACCAATTGCCATCGAAGCATATTTGCCAAACACCCAGCCAGCGCCAAGCAAAAACAGCAGCCAATGCCGTATGGGCCGTAGAAAAAGCAATGCTGGCAGCACTGTAACCACTGAGCGGAAAGCTCACCGCCATGCCTAAAAGGGGAATTTGCAGCCAAAAGAACAACCTACCCGCGTCGGTTTCTGACTTACCTTGTAAACCTTCGGTAAAATGCACATAAAAGGCATTGAACAGCCAACCCAAAAAGGCCAGGTGCGAATGTGCGTGCAACCAATGGCCATATGCCAAACCTTCGATGGGCCAAACCGCTTGAAAACGCAACAGACTGCCCAGCACAGCTACCCAAACGAGCCAGGCAAGCGGAATAAGTTTACGAACCGATGGCGCTAAGTACATGCGGTTTTAAGCAATGGCACAGGCCCCGCCGGCACAAGCAGCTTCGGCCCGGTGGTCGGTAAGGTCATCCGTTTCAATGACGCCCCGCAGATCGATGGCGTGTAATCTGGCAATCATGCTGCGGTAAGTGGCTTCGTCTATATCGGTAAAGGGTGCCTGTTTGTAGTTGCCGTTGTCGAAAGGCAAAACGCTCAAACCGTTGTACGAAGCCTTGTTGTCCCACATCCATCGACCTATCTCAGGCCATTCCCCCGCACGAATCGATACCGTTGCCGATACATTGTTGGCATTGCTGCCACTGTGGTAACCAGGTTTCACCCATTCGTCGTTGAATTTGCGGATGCGCTCCAGCAAATCAAGCGAGCTTTCGGTGCGCACAATGCTGCCCTTGGGAGCTGCCTGTGGAATGCAGATGATGCCCTGCCGTGGGTTCAGCAAATCGTCTTCCAACAGCTCAGGGTGCATGGTATGCAGGTAGTGGTATAGGGCTTCATCTTTTCCAATGCGGATGCGCCGCACGTAAAAATCGTGGTGCCAGGCGTGGATGCCGCTCGAGGTACCCAAAACCAAGGAAGTGGTACCCGATGGCTTGATGGTGGTAGCGCGGGCAGCTGCTCGGATGCCAATGAGGGCTGCTACACGCTCGTTTTCGGCACGGACTTCGGCTGCTGCAGCGGTTAAATCGAGTTTAAGCACCCTGCCGCTGGCAATGCCGGTCATGCCCACGCCAATAAGGGCGTCTTTTTCGGTATGTCGCTGCCAAATGTCTCGCAAGTAATGAAAATCGGTGAAACCCGCTTGCAGCGTACCCAAAAAGGCCGCTACACGAGCACGGGCATGCAATTCTTCCTGCGTTTCTACGTCACTTACGTTCACTTCGCAGAGGTTACAAAACTGAAAGGGCCGCAGGGCTATTTCGCAGCAGGGATTGGTGCCCCACTCTATGTCGTTGGTGAAATAAAAACCTGGCTCGCCCGATCCGCTGAGCTCAATCTTTTCCCAAAGGGCAAAAAATTCGGCTTTCTTGATGCGGTCGCGTTTGATCACCACCGAATTGTTGGCCCGGCCGCGCTGCTCGTTTAGCTCCCACCAATTGCCATATTTGCAGCTGAGCATCTCCTCGTCGTCAAACGAAAAAAGGGCAATCATGGCCGAACGGCGAATACCACCGGCCAAAACCGCATTGGCAATGTGGCACATCATGTCGTGGCACTCGAGCGGACTCAGCTGTTCGCCTTCCCGCTTGCGGTCGAGGATGGCGGTGAGGTGAGCTACGCAGATTTTCAGCGGCTCGGGCCCAGGTGCCTTGCCCCCAGCAGTTACCAAACGGCTGCCTTTGGGCCGAATGTCGCTGAAATCGAAATCGGGCAGGTAGTCGCTCTCTCCAAAATAGGCCTTCATCAGCACCTTGATGCAATCGGCCCAGCCTTCGAGGCTGTCGCCCACCAGGAATTTTTTGTGCCGCACTGCTTTCCTCACGGCCGGCAGCTTTTCTACATGGTGGTACTGCACCGAATAGCCCACGCCCGTACCTCCCAGCAACAAAAACATGGCCTCGCTGAAGGCACGAATGTCATCGACCGGCATATAAGCACAGTTGTAAATACGGCTGTTGTTGCGTTGAATGGGAGTGCCGGCAAATTGCATGGCGCGCATCGACGGAAGCACTTTTTTGGCACGCACCCAAGCCATTTTTTCGGTGATTTCGTTGGCAAGTCGCGGGTATTTTTCAACCAACATATCGGCGTAGCGGTCGCAGATTTCATCCCAACTCTCGCGGCGCTGCAATTCGGGCCGGTAGCGGGCGTATTTCATGTGGATGATGATGTCGCTGAGGATGTGCTGGTCGATTTGCATGGGACGATGGTTTAAAGTGAGGCGAGCGATACGAAATGTCGACCACTTTGGTAGCGCTCGGCCAAAGCTTTCAAGGTGGTTTGTTTGAGGGCAATTTCGAGTTGGTTGCGGATTTGCAAAAACTCGTGGTGCATGGGACAAGGATGATCGTGTGAGCAATCGCGCAAGCCCAACATGCAAGTTTTGAACATGCTCAAGCCGTCGATGGCTTCCACCACATCATAAGCGGTTACTTGTTTGCTTTGTCGTTCGTCGAGGTAAAAGCCGCCATGCGGACCTTTCACACTCGATAGCAGTCCCTTGCGGCTAAGTATTTGCAAAATTTTAGCAGCATAAGCCTGAGGCGTATCGGTGGCAATAGCCAGGTCGGTTATGCTCAAGCGTTTGGCATCGGGGGCATGCGCTGCGGCGAAAGTCAGCAAGCGCAAAGCGGTTTCACAGGCGGCAGAAAACATGGTTTGGTTGGTTTAAGCTAATAAGCCTGCCAAAGCAGTGCGGTTGCGGGCAAACAGGATGTTGTTTTCAAGGTGGATGTGACGGTGCAAGTCTTCTTCGAACTCAGCCAGCATTTTAAAAGCCACGCGATAGGTTTGACAAGCATCGGCCGGTGGAATAAAATCGTTGGTCAATTGGCGCATCTTGCGCAGACGTTCACCCTCCGTGCTGTGTTCGTCTTCCATCACGCCCATCGGCACCAACACACTTTGTGCTTGCAAGAATGCCCGTTCGCCGGCGCGTTCCCATTGTTCCAAACGAGGAAAAAGCACTTGCTCTTCTTTTTGCATATGCGCCAGCAAGGCTTGGTGCATCAACCTAAACTCGGAAAACAAGGGCAGCAATTCAGGGTGGCGACCTCCGTGCACATTGGCAATTTTGAGCAAATATGCTTCCAGCACCGGCGCGGTTTCGCGCACATAGGCATGGTGCCTGGTGGTGATGAGTTCTACAAGGGCGGCATTGGATAGCTGGTGCAAAGCAGCATCGGGATCGGCCGCCTCTGGGTTATCGAAGATTAAGGCGAGCTCGGCCAACACCTTTTGCGTATCGGCCTGATTGATTTTGCAAGCTTCTGCCACCGAAATGCCGCCTTTGCAGCAAAAATCGATGCCGTAGTTACTAAAAACACGGGCCGTCCGGTAATTTTTACTTACCACCGCGCCTACTTTGGTTTCCATGAGGTTTTCCATGATTTGAATTTCTTACAAACCTAAGCGCTTTTAAAAATACCTGCAAGTATTTTATTAATATTTTTATACACCAGTGTCTGTTATTAAGCTTACATACTGTATTATAAAATGAACAATTGGATTACAATCTCACTGATCGCAATATGCCTTTGGCTTTCTACCTTCCAATAGAAATCCAACTAATCAACTGTAAATATGTCATTTACATGTTCTTAAAATCAAATTTTCTTCAATCCATTTGAATACCATTTGGTCTTTTATTATGCATTAACTACCTTTGACCCGAGGCACTATGGCCTTTTCTGCCTCCATTTTTTAGATACATATGTCTATTTTTAAGAAATCAATTCCACATGCACCCCTGCTACTTTTGCCTTTGGCCTTGTTAGCAGGCATGCAAGGAGGCTGGATGCGCATGGGTGCCGGAGGCCCGTGGCCTTCATTGGCCGCCGGGCATGCCTTGCTCATGATTGGGGGATTTTTGGGTACGCTGATCAGCTTGGAGCGGAGCATGGCCATGCCTACCAAAAGTTGGCGATTGTTGCCGTTGATAAATGCCTTGAGCATCATACCCTTGCTTTTGAACCAGTTTAGTTGGGCTGTAGGCATGCAGAGTGTAACAGCAGCCGGACTCAGCTTGCTGCTTTATACCATGTTGAAAAAGCACAACTCGGTAACCCTACTGTTCATGACTTTTGGGGCGCTGCTTTGGCTGATTGGTAACTTGGTGTTTTTGTATAGGGGCTGGGTGGTGGTGGCCATACCTTGGTGGATGGGCTTTTTACTGCTCACCATCGTAGGCGAACGGCTCGAGTTGAGTAAGTTTCTGCCTACCCCCCGTTGGGCATTCCGCTCATTGAACTTGTTGCTGATGGCCTGGACGGGCACCCTGTTGTTGCCCTTTCATGGCTCATGGGCTTGGATAACCGGACTGGTTATGATCTTACTGGCCTGTTGGCTGTTATACTTCGATTTGGCCCGCATCATCATCCGCAAAACCGACCGTTACCGCTACATTGGGGTGGGATTGCGTACTGGCTACCTCTGGCTGATGCTCCATGGGCTGAGTGTCTTTTTACCCGACAGCTTGCCTTACCGTTACGATCTCTACCTACACACGTTTTTTCTAGGCTTCGTTTTTTCGATGATTTGGGCTCATGCACCAATTATTTTACCGCTGCTTGTTGGCAGCAACCGCAATCCATACCATCCATTTTTATGGTTGCCTTGGTCGATTTTTCAACTCAGTTTGCTACTACGCTTGCTGGCCTACGTGTTGGATGCACCAAGCTGGCGACTGATTTTTGCACAAATCAACGGATACTGCATATTGCTTTTGCTGCTGAGCATGGTTTTTCTACTCTTTCGACGTAGTAATATCCAACAGGATCCACCGTCTGATCACTTACATTTTCCTTAACGGCAACGCAGCTTCATTCACAAAAGCGCCAACTTCGTCACCACCACATCGGGCAACAATGTAACCTTGGCCCGAACGCTGTTGGTAATCAAACAATTGGCTTCGGCTTTTTCGAGGATGCGCAAAGCACGATCGGTTTTGCTTTCGTCGGTGAGCTGCAGCTTGGGGCGGAGTTCTACTTCGGTCATCATAAACTTACCATCTACCTTGCTCAACAGCCCGGTGGCCTCACAATCGAAAGCCTCAAACTCGAGCTTCGAAAAGCCTGCAATGGCCAAAAAGGTGGTCATGAAGCAGCTTACCACCGAAGCAGTGAATAGGTGCTCGGGCGACCAAATGCCAGGCACCCCGCCTTCAAATTCGGGCGGCGTGGCCACGGTAATTTTATCGTTGAGCTCGGGCGATTGCATGCGGCCAATGCGGCCTTCTTTCCATTGCAGGTTGACGTTGTAGTTATGCATGGGTTTGAATTTATTTCAGACACAAATATCCAAATAAAAAATCAATTGGTACGTAACCTGAGTCACACGGAAAAATTTAGTGGATGCCCATGTCCCGTTTTGTGGTTCACCCAGCGAGATGATTGGTTGGCAGAAATGCGGGTTCGATGATGGTTCCGCCAAAATGCAGAGATGCGCGGATGGCGCCCCTAACGGGGCTACCCAGATGCCGCCCCTAACGGGGCTATTTACATGAAGCGCAGCGAAACCACCCCTTGAACTTTAAACTTTGAACCCCTGACTTGCGGGATTTCGCTCCGCTCAACTTGAACTTTGAACTTTGAACCGACCTCACCTCCGTGGAGTCCGACCAGTAGCGTCGGACCTCTTATCCCTCTCCAGAGGAGAGGGACGCTAGATTTCCGTTCGCAGGTATTATTGGGTCAATTATTGGCTCGTTCCGTTCAAGTATTCGATAAATCTACTTGTAGGTTGAGCGCAGCGAAACCCTCCTTGAACTTTGAACTTTGAACCGACCTCACCTCCGTGGAGTCCGACCAGTAGCGTCGGACCTCTTATCCCTCTCCAGAGGAGAGGGACGCTAGATTTCCGTTCGCAGGTATTATTGGGTCAATTATTGGCTCGTTCCGTTCAAGTATTCGTTATATCTACTTGTAGGTTGAGCGCAGCGAAACCCTCCTTGAACTTTGAACCTTGAACTTTGAACTCAATTAGGGTCCACGTCTACGTACACCTTCAAACCCTTCAACAGCGGATCGGTTTCGAGCTTGAAGAGGCAGTTGGCCACAAAACGTTTGACCGCGGCGGGATCGAGTTTGTCGCGCTCCATTTTGATCAGCAGCTCGCGGTGGTATTCGTCGCGGAGGCGGCCGATGGGCGGTATGGCCGGACCCTTCACCCGCGCGCCCAACCGGCTGTGCAGCATTTCGGCCAGCTTTAGAGCCGCCAGCTCCACCACCTGGAGGTCGCGGTGCCGCAAATTGAGGTGGATGAGCCGCACATAAGGCGGATACTCATATTGCATGCGCTGCATCAATTCCAACTCGGCATAACGCTGGTAATCGTGGCTCTGCACCAACTCAAAGATGGCTTTTTGAGGCTCCCTGCTTTGGATGATGACCTCGCCTTGAATCGATCGCCGGCCAGCCCGCCCACTTACTTGCTCCAAGAGCTGGAAGGTGCGCTCGTTGGCCCTGAAATCGGGCATGCGGAGGCTTTGGTCGGCATTGAGCACGCCCACCAGGGTGACGCGCTCAAAATCGAGGCCCTTGGTCACCATTTGGGTGCCTATGAGGATGTCGATTTGCCCCTGCTCAAACTGCCTGATGATGTCGGCATAGGCGTGTTTTTTACGCGTGGCATCCAAATCGAGCCGGGCGATGTTGGCTTCGGGGAAAAGGATGGCGATTTGCTCTTCTATTTTTTCGGTGCCAAAGCCGCGGGTCACCAATTTGGTGCTGCCACAGGCTTTGCAGGCGGGTACCGGACTTTCTTTGTAGCCGCAATAATGACAGCGCATTTGGTGCTGCAGCTTGTGGTAGGTGAGCGTGATGTCGCAACTGATGCACTCGGGCGACCAGCCGCAATCGGCACACTCGGTATAAGGCACATACCCCCGACGATTTTGGAACAAAATCACTTGTTCCTTTTTGGCCAAACGCTCTTGTATGGCGGTATACAAGCTGCCGGTGAGGTCGGCTTTCATGAGCTTTTCGCGGCTTTCGTGGCGGATGTCGGCCATGCGGATGATGGGCAGCTGCACCCCGCCAAAACGCTCGTACAAAGTCACCAGTCCGTATTTGCCCTGCTGCGCCAACTGCCAACTTTCAACAGCAGGCGTGGCCGAACCCAGCAGCACCTTGGCGCCGTGGTTGCGGGCCAGCCAAAGCGCCGCATCGCGGGCTTGGTAGCGTGGCGCAGGATCGTCTTGTTTGTAGCTGGGGTCGTGCTCCTCATCCACCACCACCAAACCCAATTTTTCGAAGGGCAAAAAGATGGCCGAGCGTGCACCCAGCACCACTTGCACCCTTTTTTCTTGCACTTGCTGCCAAAGTTCGGCCCGTTCGTCGTCGGTGAAGCGCGAGTGGAACACCCCCACCGTGGTACCCAAATAACGCCGCAACCTTTCGATGAGCTGGGCGGTGAGGGTGATTTCGGGCACCATGTACAACACCTGCTTGCCCTCGGCCACGGCTTTGGCAATGAGCTCGATGTACAACAAGGTTTTGCCGCTGCCGGTGATGCCGTGCAACAATACGGCTTGGCGCGACTCCCAATGCCTCTCAATCTCGGCCAGGGCTTTTTGTTGGGCGGCCGACAGTTCGTAGGCCTCGTCTCTGCCACGACCGGGCGGCTGCCGGTCGACCCGCAATTTTTCGAATTCGAGCACGCCCTTCTCCACCAATGCTTGCAGGGCCGGGGCACTCATGCCTTCGCGGGCCAGCAGTTTGGCGCGTTCTACCCATTGGTAATCGGGCGACAGGTAGAGGTAATGCAAGAGCAAATCGAGCTGCTTCACGGCCTTGCGTTCGAGCTGGTCAACGAGGGCTTGCAGGGCCGTTTCAGTCTGCCAGGCCGACGCCAGCCGGTAAAAAGGCTCGCGTTTGGCGCGGTAACCGCCCGCGAGGGCCTCTTGGGTAACGAGCCACTGCATGGCTGCCATGTCGCGCAGCAAGGGCATCACCGTTTTGCGGTCGAGCAGCTTTTGTACATCGGTAAAGCGGATTTCTTTTTTGTGCTCCAAAAAACGCAGCACCAGACCGGCGTCCGATTCGGGATTTAATCCTTCGGGCCAGCCCTCGGCATCGGGGTGGCGCAAAAAGGTGGTTTCGCTGCTCATGCGGAAAACCGCGGGCAGGGCGGCCTGCATCACATCGCCAAGGTAGCAGAGGTAATAATCGGCCAGCCATTGCCAAAAAGCACGGAGGTTTTCGGGCACCAGAGGCTGTTCGTCGAGCAGTTCAAGCAGGGGTTTGGGCTGGTAAACGCTGGGTTTTTGGTCGTGCAGCCGCCACACCAAACCCGTATACAAGCGTGTTTTGCCAAACTGTACCACCACCCGCATGCCAGGTTGCAGCGCTTGCTCCCAATGCGCTGGCACCTCATAGGTATAGGTGGCAGGCAAATGAAGCGGCAGCAAAACATCGGCAAAAAGCGGCGCGGCAGGCATGGCACGAAGTTAGGAAATGAAGCGGAGGGTTGGTTGTTTGGGCGAACGTACATTGCTGCTGAAAGCGCAGGGGCGCGCGCCAGCGGCGCTGGGGGTGCACCGCAGACCTCGCAGACGGACGCAGAAAAAACCTGCTGCGAAAATCTGCGCTTTCTGCGGGACACACCGCACTGGCGACCAGTTTAACGACGCAGGGTGCCTCCCACGAAGGCCAGCAACCTCTACATCCACAGCTTGGCGGGACGGTGAAAAACAAATAAAAACTCTCCTTGTAACCTTTGTTTAATGGCTATGCCGTATCTTACCTCCAAAATCTCACCCATGAAAAAAGCAATTTTTAGCAGCCTGTTTCTCCTCTTATTGGCAAGCTACAGCCATGCCCAAGTGGCCAAAGGGAAGTATATGTTGGGCGGACAATTGGATGTAATTTCAATTGGCGGCACCGTTACCAGTCTCGACCTGAGCGGTGCTTACTTTTTTACCGACAAAATTGCGGCAGGCATCAGCGGATTTGGCGTATTAAACGGCCCCTATTTCTTGGGCTTGCAAGGTCGCTATTTGTGGCCGGTGCTCGACAAAACCTACATTTTTGGCCAGGTAGGCGCTTTCGCCGAAGTATCGGGTGCTGGCGGTTTCCGCCTCACCGCCTACCCCGGGGTGATGCACTTTTTAAACGAACGCGTAGCCCTTGAAGGCCGCATTGGCGGTTTGAACGGCGGTGGCATTGGGCTGTCGTTGTTGTTTTGAGTACCAACACTTAGAGGGTTTCCCGCAGACTTCGCTAGCAGCCACAGAAAAATCAATCTGCGCAAAGCTGCGCTTTCTGCGCGACACCAGACGAACGCAGTCATGGATAATGCCCATTAACGCCTGCCTTGGTACCATTTCTTTTCGAGGCCCAGCACATCGGTGCGTACCGTTTTGCGCCATTGGCGGCCATAGGTGGCATCGAGATACTGGAACACCCATTGGTTGTAGGCGCGCATGCCGGCCGAACCGGGCGAAATACAGCCGTAGCTGTGGTATTGAATGCCGTATTGTTGTTCAAAGGTCTCTTGTCGCACCACCTCCGCAGGCGCAATGCCCCCCACGATCAACAACCGGGGGCGGGCGTAACGCTGGTCGTATGCGGCTCGGATGGCATTCACTTCGCTGTCGAAACGTATCTCCCAATGAAAGTTCAACAGCGCATCGTGCAGCCGCAAAGTGGTGTCGTGGGTGTAGGTACCCCCCCAAAGCGAAAGCCGGAGCTTGACTTCGCCTGTATCGAGCTGGTGTAGGCTGAAATAACCGGAAGGGCTCAGTTTCACCGGCATTTCAGCACCCGCGCATAGCACATAACTATCGCGCAGCTGGGCACCTTCCCAACCAAAAAACACCGCTATCCTTCCCTCCACGCGCATGTGGGCGGCTGTTTGGGCTAGAACTGCCGAACTGCCACACCCCCACAACCAGCAGGCAATCAAGATATTTATGGCGTACTTCACCGCGAGCGTCCTTTTATGACTTTTAAACTTGAATGTAAAATAGGGCCTGGGGCTGGGTTGGCAAGGGAGGGGAGAAATAAAGTATCCCCCCGTCTAACTCCATCTTGCCGGCCGATCTAAAGCGCCTGAACTTCGTGCAAAAAGATCATGAAGAAGAACTGGGAATTGATTT
>VFQQ010000368.1_pt1 | contig 96241 bp, 85 predicted proteins | sample 3512341 | NCBI WGS metagenome assembly VFQQ01 (sample SAMN10412373, study PRJNA504923) | tailings metagenome | isolation source: Relicate 2 Philex TSF1 revegetated site | place: Philippines: Tuba, Benguet | collected 2017-08-29 | reverse complement strand
TATATCAGGGCTCTTACTTTTTTGCTTGCCCAAAAAAGTAAGCAAAAAAAGGCACTTTCTTACAATCATGTCCTGTCAGGTTTTATATTAAAAGCGACATTTGCAAGCCTGACAGGCCAGGTAAGAAAGGAATAAGGTCGTTTTCATTATTATAGAATGGTTTAATGCTTCTAAGAAAACGTTTACGCCAAAAGAGTGTACATCCGCCCTGCGCGGGTCGAACAAATTCTCTGTCTGAGCAAAGCTGGAAAATTGCATTACGATACAATTGGAAGTGGTAATTTTCCAGATTTGTGAGTTAGAATTTTTAAACTTTTTTTGCTCCTTTTTTTGAAAAAAAAGGAGAAGGAGAAAAGTAAGACAATGAAAAAGTACTTATCTGATACCCTCTCCGAAGCTAAAAGAAATCCCACATTTTATATCTTATACTTTATCCAAAATGCCTCATATACACTACAAATACTACTTTTACAGGATCTCCCCTTTAACATCCATCCCTTCACCATGCAACTATTTTACTTAAAGCGGGTCTTTCTTTGACATTGTATGTAAACTCCAATATCACTACCGAATGAGAATCGTTCTGTTATTTGCCGGCCTTCTGATTCTGAAAAATACAGCCATCGCCCAGGATGTGACGCCCGCCGCTTACGGCCTTCGTGAATTTTCAATTCATGACAAGAAATTAGGCCTGGTCCGATTTTATGTCGACACGGTAAACATTCACCGTAAAGCACCATTAATGATAGAAGTAAACGGAAGCGGTGGCCTTCCTTTATGCCTTTATGTCAAGGGGAACAAATTTGTAACCACACCCACGACATTCAATCAGGAACTGTTTGCCAAAACCAGGGAAAACTACCACTATATCATCCTGGGTAAGCCGGGCACCTCCTTTTGCGATACCCTCACCCTCAATTTAAGCGTAAAAGAGTACCAGGAGAATCCATCACAGGTGCTGTTTGCGTATAAACCATCAGAAGAATATACAGAGCGGCTTAGCTTGAGCTGGCGGGTAAATGCAACCCGCCTGGCGATCAGATACCTTATTAAGCATGGTTTCTGGGATAAAACTAAAATTGTAGCCTTTGGCTACTCCGAAGGAGGGCAGGTGGTGCCCTCACTGGCGGTTAAAGAAAAGCGGGTCAGCCACATTGCACCCGTTGTCGGCAGCGGACTAAACCAGCTTTATGACGGCATTATCAACTGGCGTATAAAAGCAGCCAAAGGCGAACTAAGCCAGCAACAGGCTCAGGATAGCGTAGAAGCTTCGTTCAGCCGCATCGCGGATATCTACAAAAATCCAACTGCAACAGACAAAGAAACAGGCGGCCACTCCTACCTGCGCTGGGCGAGCTTCGGCGGCTCCGTCCCTTTTGAGCAACTGCGCAGGCTGACCATACCTGTCTATATGATTGCCGCCACCCGTGACGACAGTTCTCCTATTTACGGACTGGATTATGTCAGGCTTGAGTTTTTACGCCTGGGCAAGACCAATTTAGTATATGATACATGTGTAGGTTGCAACCACTACCTGGCCGGCGCCAGCGAAATCAATGCTACCGGATTGACTTATATCGATAAAATTTTAAAATGGGTGCAGCAGAACTAGTGTCGTGTCAATCATATTGTGTCGGTTAAGTCGAAATTATTTTTTGCGTAGTCAAGGATAAAAAATCAAGCATAGCATTAGCTATGGTTTAGTTTTTTGACGCAGAATACGCGAAAACAGAAAGAGGTTTGGGCTGACTAAAATAGGGTTGGCACGACACTATAATGGTCCCATAAAGCAACGTTTAATTCTATTAGTTGAAGTCCAGCAGACGAAGTTCCTCGCCATCAAAGACGGCATAAGAGTTGAATACGATCCAGTCGCCGAGGTTGATATACCGGCTGTTTTCAGCAACTTTCAGGTCAAACTTATAATGCCGGTGCCCGAAAATATAATAGTCGTGGTGCTCTTTCTCTTCCACTTGCCTGCAATATTGAAACAGTATCTCCTTGTCTTCTGACTCAAAAGTATAATTATCGCCTTCTTTTTCATGCTTCCGCCAGCTGCTGGCCGCCCACGAATTCCCCAGCCAGATACCCAGATCCGGATGCAGGATATTTCCGAATAAAAAACGGCAGATACGGTTTTCAAAGACCCTCTTCAGCACCTTGTAGGCGTAATCGCCCGGACCCAGCCCGTCGCCGTGCCCTACCAGCATCTTCCGGCCGTTGATCAGGTACTGCTGCGGTGCACGATACACCGGAGCATTGAATTCCCGGAGAAAATAGTCAGACATCCACATATCATGGTTCCCGGAAAAAATGATCACCTCCGTACCGGCATCCGAGAGCTCCGCAATTTTCCCCAGCAAGCGGACGTATCCTTTGGGAACACTGGACCGGTATTCAAACCAGAAGTCAAAAAGATCACCACAGAGAAATACCACAGCGGCATCGTGCCGGATACTGTCCAGCCAGCGGCAAACGCGCTTTTCCCGGATGAGACTCCTGGCGTGGTCGGGGGCTCCAAGATGAAAATCAGAAGCGAAATAAACTTTACGGCCCTGAGGCAGCGTGATCGTTTTCAAACAGTTACCTTTATTTTTCGCCAAAATTAACATGGCGGAGCGTCAAATGGGCATAAACATGGTTTAAAAATATTTTTTCTATCTATTTTAAAGTTTTTTTTATTAGCTTATTCTTTTGATTTATATTTACAGCTCAACATAATTACGACTATTCAATATGCCAACGCCAAACAGAGTCCTTATCGCAGAGGACAGCTCAGTCATTCAAAATCTGGTAAAAAAAATACTTGAATTTCAAAATTTTGAGATCACGGCTGTCAAAAACGGTGAGCAGGTATTGCAGTTGCTTAACAAGGAAGACTTCGATCTGATCCTTCTGGATATCAACATGCCTGTCATGGATGGAATGGATTGTGTAAAAGCCATCAGGGCACTGGATGACAAAGCCAAAGCCGGCATCCCGGTGGTTGCCATCACCGGAAACGCCAGAAATTATTCCGAAGAGGAATTCAAAGAAGCAGGCTTCAACGAAATCCTGATGAAACCCCTGAACTTTGATCGTCTGGTACTCGTAGTTAAAGGACTTACAGAATAATACGGTATACATGCAGGTTACGTTTCTGGGAACCGGGACTTCATCAGGTGTACCTGTACTGACCTGTCATTGTGAGGTTTGCCGATCCATAGATTACCGTGATAAACGATTAAGGGTTTCGGTGTGGATAGAGACTGAAGGCAAGAGCTTCATTATCGACACCGGCCCCGATTTCAGACAACAGGCGCTCTCCCAGCGTATCGGGAAAGTAGATGCCGTCATCTTCACCCACGAGCACAAAGATCACACCGCAGGACTTGACGACATCCGCCCCTATAATTACCTCAGCGGCAAAAAACATCTCCCGGTCTATGCGCATCAGCGGGTACTCCATCAACTGAAACAGGAGTACTATTATGCCTTTCAGGAAAACGCCTATCCCGGGGTGCCGTTGCTTGAGACCATTGCCGTAGACAAGGCCCCTTTCACTGTTGCGGGCATCGAGGTTATTCCAATAGAGGTGATGCACCTCAATCTACCTGTACTGGCTTACCGCATCGGAAACTTTACTTACATTACCGACGCCAATTATATCAGCGACGAAAGCCTTGAAAAAATAAAGGGGTCAGAAACAGTCGTGCTCAATGCCTTGCAGAGAACACCGCATATCTCACATTTCAATCTGGAAGAAGCCCTGAAGGTAGCCGGAAAGATTGGCGCGAAAAGAACATTCCTGACCCATATCAGCCATAAATTGGGTTTACACAGGGAAGTGGAAACCGAACTCCCCGAAAACGTGTTCCTGGCTTACGACGGCTTAAGGATTCAAGTTTGATTATGGCAGAAAGACCGGAACTTCCTCCTAAATATTACCTCGATTACTTCAATTACCTGCTCGGCTTTGTACAGGACAAGTACAGCAGTATCATTGATCCTGAAGAATGGGCTTTTATCGAAAAGTTCAACGGCCTTTCTGAAGACGCCCGCTGCTTGTTCATCAGGTTTGCCAACCGCAAAGGTATCTTTTTTAAAACCGACACCCTGAAATACCAGGAGCTGACAGACATCCCTTCCAGCCTTGATGAACTGTTTCGCACCGGATTCGTTGAACACCCGGAGCCGGACACCCATCAGCTCTATCTTAAAGACATACTTTATATCCTGACCAAAAACGAACTGATCAGGCTGTTTGACCTTCAGGAACTTCGGAATCAGAAAAGAGAGGCCATCGAAGCATCGGTTTTTATCCGGTATCCGGCAAGAGACATCATAGAGGCCGTGAGTCTTAAAGTACCCGTAGTAAAAGTTAATTTTGAAAAAGAAGTTTCTTTCCTGAAGTTCCTTTTCTTTGGCAACCGCGCCATGGACATGAGCGAGTTTGTGATCCGTGACCTGGGGCTTATTCAATACTACGGTCATGATGATGACCAGCTGGTGGCCCGATTTACCACCCGGAAAGATGCAGAAGACAAATGGCTCATCACCGACCAGCATGAAACGTTTGAAACGCTGAAGAATGAACTGGAGCCCCCGGCCCTGTACGACTGGTTCATGACCTTCCGCGAATCCGTTACAGATCTCAGTGAGGTGGCCAGGCCCGGCATGGAACGACTTACCCTGAAAGTAGGACAATGGATGGAGCGAAAAAAAGCGTACGACCTCGCCATTGAAGTATTTGAAACCACTGACGTCGCCCCTTCCCGGGAGAGGCGTGTACGGTGCTTTCAGAAACTGGGAAAGACAGAGGAAGCTGTGGCACTCTGCCATGCCATGATGAGCACTTTCCAGAACGCTGACGAGCTGTATTTTGCTGAAGACTTCCTTCGCCATTTATCAGAAAAGAAGATCAGGAACAAAAAAAGCACGACCGCCTGGCTTCACCTTTCCGATGAAATCGAGATCGATTCCATGTACCGTCATCAGGTAGAACTGGGCACCATCCAGTATTATCTCGACGAAGGTCACCACGCCGCTTTTTCGGAGAATCACCTTTGGCGGGCCATTTTCGGACTTCTGTTCTGGGATATTATCTTTGATCCCTCCATCGTAGCGTTTCATCATCCCTTTCAGAGAAGGCCCTCCGATCTGCACCTGCCCGATTTCTATGAACGGGCTGGCGAAAAAATCAGAGCCCGGCTTGACAGCTTCAATGAGGCAGAAGACCTCGTAAACCATCTCAGAAGCAGCTTTGAGCAAAATTACGGTATCGCCAATCCCTTTGTGGTATGGCTGGAAGAGATCTGGATCATGACAGAAGCCGCCGTGTGGAAAATAGGAACAGACAAACTCAAACGGGTACTGGAAAGGATCGCCAGCAATATTGTAGAGAACTCAAGAGGCCTGCCCGATCTCTTTGTATGGAGTGAAAATCACTATGAATTTGTCGAGGTAAAATCACCGACAGATAACCTGAGCAATCAGCAACTCTACTGGCTGAAGTATTTTGAGGAGATCGGCCTGAATGCAAAAGTTTTGAGGGTCAGATTCCGGAAAGACTAAATAATATTCTCAAAAATATGGCTTTAACGAGCTGTTAACATTGTCTCTCAAAAAAAAGAATTAACTTTACCACAGATAAGTAACTAGCCTCAGGTGATGTTCGATATTCTTTTTTTACATTCAAATCAATATCCGAAAAAATGAAGAAAATAGTTTTGTCTCTGGCGTTTATCCTAGGAGTTTCGGCTATCTCAATGGCGCAAACCAAAATTCCACCTGCTGTTCAGAAATTATTGCAGAAAAACACCTGTCTGGCCTGCCACAACCCTGATACAAGACTTGTCGGCCCGGCCTATAAAGAGGTCATGAAGCAAAAGAAATACAAACCGGAAGAGATCGTTGAGCTGATCTACAAGCCGGAGCCTAAAAACTGGCCCGGATACCCTCCGATGGCGCCTATGACGCAGGTTCCGAAAGACGAAGCACTGACCATCGCCAAGTGGATTGCTACGCTCAAGTAATCCCTTTCAAATCTGGTTAAACAGAAAAGGCTTCCCGCAAAGGAAGCCTTTTTCATGTTAATACCTGTTTGGATCAGGCGTTGGTTTCTTCAGCTACTACACTGATTTTCAACTGATGTTTCACTTCTTTGTGAAGGTCAACCAGTACAGTGTAATCTCCTACGAACTTGATATCGTCTACCGTGATCTTTTTGCGATCTACTTCAATACCTTTGACAGCAAGGGCATCAGAAATCTGGGTATTGGTGATACGACCGAAAATACGACCGCTCTCTCCCACTTTCATAGCGATGGTGATCACTTCTTCTCCCATTTTCTCAGCAGTAGCCAGGGCCTCAGACTTGATCTTCTCGGCTTTGTGTGCCACCTGCTTCAGGTTTTCAGCCAGAATTTTCTTATTTGATTCCGTAGCAAGTACAGCAAAGCCCTGTGGAATCAGATAGTTACGACCGTAACCAGGCTTAACGGCAAGGATATCGTTTTTATAACCCAGTCCGGCAATATCCGTTTTTAATATAATTTCCATTTCTAAATTGAATTAATGTTTTGAAAACCAGAGCTTTGAAGCTCCGCAATTTCTCTTATTTCAGACCATCGGCCACATAAGGCAACAGGGCCAGGTGACGGGCACGCTTGATAGCAGTAGACACTTTTCTCTGGTATTTCAGGCTGTTTCCTGTCAGACGGCGGGGAAGAATTTTCCCTTGCTCATTCACAAATTTCAGAAGGAAATTAGGGTCTTTATAATCGATATACTTGATACCCAGTTTCTTGAATCTACAGTATTTCTTACGGATCTGATCCTTACGTTCTACCGGTTCGTTTACTAATGACATAGTCTCTTGATTGTTTAAAGTTTACGCGTTAGTTTCTGCAGCCTCTGCTGCTTCTTTTTTCTTACCAAGATTACCTTTGCGACGACGAACAGCATATTCGACGGCGTGCTTGTCAAACTTGGTGGTCAGGTAACGAAGTACCCGCTCATCACGCTTGTAGGCGATCTCGAGTGTAGCCACAAACTCAGGATTTGCCTTGAACTCAAACAATTGATAATAACCCGTAGTCTTGTGCTGAATAGGATAAGCCAGTTTACGAAGGCCCCATGACTCTTCGTTGATCAGCTCAGCTCCGTTCTCAGTCAGCACATTTTTAAATTTTTCGACAGCGTCCTTCATCTGGGCTTCAGATAAAACGGGAGTTAAAATGAACACTGTCTCGTACTGGTTTTGAAACATTTTGCTTTTGTTAAAATTAAAACTAATAAGAATTTTCCGAAAAACGGAGTGCAAAAGTAATAGATTCTGTCCTGAAAATCAAACGAATGAGTAAAAAAATATAGCGTTGTTATTATTCAGCACCTGCATTCCGGCAAACATCCGGCCCGGGGGCTTCTTTTGTGATAAAACAACTAAATTCTTGGACTAAATCTATATTTTCTATCGAAATTCATGAATATCACAGAAGAATGACCTGATAATCTAAATTGAGATTTTATATTTGTTATCCCGAATTGCAAAGCCAATAGTTAATTATCTCACTTAAATTAGATTAATGAAAACACTGGATTCTTTTAACTTTTCAGGCAAAAAGGCCTTGATACGCGTCGATTTTAATGTTCCCCTGAACGAAAGGTACGAAATAACGGATGACACCCGGATCAAGGCGACGATTCCTACTATAAAGAAAATTCTCAGTGACGGCGGCTCCTGTATTCTGATGTCTCACCTGGGAAGACCCAAAGACGGTCCTACTGAAAAATATTCTCTCAAACACCTGGTAACACCCCTCTCCATCATCCTGGGGGTACCTGTGAAGTTTGCTGATGACTGTATCGGTGAAACCGCTTCAGAACTGGCAGCCGGCCTGCAACCGGGAGAAGTACTCCTGCTTGAAAACCTGCGTTTTTATAAGGAAGAAGAAAAAGGAGATGTGGCTTTCGCAGAAAAACTTTCCAAACTCGGGGATGTGTGGGTCAATGATGCCTTCGGTACTGCCCACAGAGCGCATGCCTCCACAGCCATCATAGGCCAGTTCTTTGAAGACAGAGTTTGCGGATATGTGATGCAGGCTGAAATTGACAACGCCCAGCATATTCTGGAAACAGCTGAACGCCCTTTCACAGCGATCATGGGCGGCGCAAAAATCTCTGATAAGATCCTGATCATCGAACGTCTGCTTGACAAAGTGGATAACCTGATCATCGGTGGCGGGATGACCTATACCTTTACCAAAGCCCTTGGCGGCGACATCGGGAATTCGCTTCTCGAAGCTGACAAGCAGGACCTTGCACTCAATATCCTTGAAAAAGCAAAGGCCAAAGGTGTCAATATCATTATGCCGGTAGATAACGTCTGTGCCGATAAATTCAGCAACGATGCCAATAAAACCATCGTCGCTACCGGGCAAATCCCGGCGGGATGGGAAGGCCTTGATATCGGCCCTGAAACCATCGAGATCTTTAAGGAAGTGATTAAAAACTCCAGAACCATTTTGTGGAACGGCCCGATGGGCGTTTTTGAATTTGAGAACTTTGCGATCGGCACCAATGCCATTGCTGAAGCGGTTGTCAAGGCTACGGAGCAAAACAATGCGTTCTCTCTTATCGGTGGAGGTGATTCTGCTTCTGCCATCAACAATGCCGGAATGGGCGACAGAGTCTCTTACGTTTCGACAGGCGGCGGAGCCTTGCTGGAATACATGGAAGGTAAGGTCCTTCCGGGTGTTGCTGCGCTCTCCTGATATCAGAAAACAAAAGAATACAGATACGGAAAGCCGTCCCCGGGGGGGCGGCTTTCATTTTAAAGCCACCTTCCACTTCCCAAGGTTACCCCTGGCCCCTATGGCCCAGCAATCTTCTTTGTAGCAGCTGACCGTATGAAACGATTCATTATCAAACTGCGTCCAGGTTTTACCGAAATCATGAGAAATACTGGAGCCGGCGGTTCCCACCATCAGCAATTTATCTTTACCCAATTTACCCACTGCCTCTTTCAGCCCTAAGCCTTCCGAATCATTGGCTTTAAACCAGGTCTTCCCCCCGTCAAACGTCTTGCCATTATTAAGGCAGGCCTCCTTGTCCTTTACATAATCCCCACCCACGGCAATACCGTCCGTTTTATTCCAGAAATAAATACCGAAAATACCCGACGTTTTACCCTGTGTAAATACGGTAGAATAAGCTTTCCAGGTCTTACCGCTGTTTTCAGACACAAAAACACGGCTTTGTGTGTTAAACCATATGCGGTCATCCAGCACAAAAAGGCAGGAATTTCCGGCGGCAAAAGAAGCCTCGCCCTCCATCATATCCGGAAAGCCTGCAGGATCGATCCGTTCCCAGGACCTGCCCCCATTGACTGTTTTCAGCACATAGGGCTTACCCCCTACCGGATCTCCCAGCGCATAGCCTGTTTTCCCGTTTCTGAACTTGATGGCATCCAGAAAAACCCCTTTCTCAAAAGTTCTGAAAACCTCCGACCAGGTTACGCCTCCATCGGTAGTACGTAAGATCACCGCAGCCGCTTTTTCTGCCTCTCCGGCACTCATGATAATGGCCTCCCGGCTGCTGAAAGCATAGATACCCCTGAAGTCAAGGCTTTCATATCCGGGCACAGCGATCCTGGTCCAGACGATTCCGCCGTCGGTGGTACGCATCACCGTCCCCTGGCTTCCTCCGGCCCAGACCACCTTATTATCTACCGCATGGATAGACCTGAAGGAGGCTTTAGAATCAATAGGTACAATGAGCCATTGGGCCATAAGGCAGTGGCTACCCACAAAAAGTAATAAAAGGGAAGTATAAAATGTTTTCATAAGCGGGTCTGAGATTCATGTGCCTAAATTAAAAAAAAATCAAACACGATCGTTATTTTTGCAGTATGAGCTACGGTATTCAATATTTTCTGCTGCTGATATTCCTGTTTTCCGGCGTTTATGTTGCCGCACAGGAACAGGAAGTAAAAACCGAGCTGTCTCCAAAAACCATGCAGCTGAATGAAGGCTTCAGTGTGCGGGTAATGATACTGAACAGTAAAGACTATGAAGCCGAGGGGTTCCCCGAGATAAAAGGCTTCCGGAAAAACAGCAAGTCTATTGCTCACAATCAGGTCGTTCAGCAAGGGCGTAAGGTCATACAACATACCATCACTCAAAATTACACCGCCATTACCAATGGTATCTTTATCGTCCCGGCCTTTGATCTCAAAATCAATGGAAGAGAGGTCAGGATAGAAGAATTCACCCTCACAGTCGGAGAAAAAAACGAAAGTTCGGGAGAGTTTACAGAAAAAGAAAATGTCAACTCAGCGCTGGTCTCCAGAACTGAGCTGATCCTGAGTCATTCCAGACCCTCAGCCTTTGTAGGTGAGGGCATCAAAATCACCCTCGGCTTCTACATTCCGGAATCAAACACCACACCCTGGGAATTCCTGCCTGCGGAAGAGCTGAATACGGAAATCGAAAAAATTGCCAAGGCCCTTAAACCCAAGGAATGCCTGGAAAACAGACTTCCGATCACCAACATTGAAGGAACGGAAATTATTACTGACGATCACAAAGTGATTTTCTACAAACTGTTTGAGGCGGTCTATTATCCGCTCAGCAGCGGTGTCATTCGGTTTCCGCCGGTAAGACTGCCGATGGTAAGAAACCTGGGAGAAAACAATACCCCCATTACCGAATTCAAAAGTAAAGCGGTGTCCGTTATGGTCAATCCGCTCCCTGAACACCCCCGCAAAGACAAAGTAGCTGCCGGGAAATTCATATTGGAAGAAGTCGTACCGCTAAAAATACTGACGACCGGTAAAAGTTTTGAATATACCCTTAAGATCTCCGGTGAAGGAAATTTTAATGCTGTCAACTTTGATGAGCTCACCAATGACGCCCATTTCGACTTTTTCCCTCCTCAAATTATGCAGCATCAGAATGGAGGTGCCCAATTGGGTGAAAAAACCTTCATTTTTAAGATCCTGCCGAAAGACTCCGGCGCTTTTGACCTTGGCAATTATTTCCACTGGATCTATTTTAACACCGCCCGCAAAAGTTATGACACGCTGAAATCAGGAAAAATCATTGAAGTTTCAGGCGAAGTCCTTTCCCATCCCTTAGGGTCAAGCGGAGATCTGTTTGAAGGAATTGACGTACTGAGCACCAGCGCCCCGGATATAAATTATAGGAAAATAATAAAGAATATTTCCAACGCCGCAGTAATTTTGATGCTGGCAGGAGTTCTGTATCTCCTCAATTTTAAAAGAAAAACAAAGGTTAAATGAGTAGCACATACGGTAAAGTTTTCAAAATATCCACATTTGGTGAGTCTCACGGTCGTGCCATAGGCGTTGTTATTGACGGTTGCCCTTCCGGAATTACTTTCGACGAAACGTTTATCCAGACTGCTCTGGACAGGCGTAAGCCCGGACAGTCGAGAATCACCACGCAAAGAAAGGAAGCCGACAGCTTTGAAGTTCTCTCGGGGGTATTTGAAGGAAAAACAACCGGAACTCCGATAGCAATGGTGATCTTTAATGAAGACCAGCGGAGCAAAGACTACGGGCATATCGCAGACAAATTCCGTCCGTCACACGCTGATTTTACCTATACCACCAAATATGGCATAAGAGATTACCGCGGAGGAGGCCGGAGTTCAGCCAGAGAAACGGCTGCCAGGGTAGCCGCCGGTGCTTTGGCCCACCTCGCACTCCGTGAAAAAGGCGTTGAAATCTTTTCCTATGTTTCACAGGTAGGCAGCCTCAAACTCGAAAAAGGTTATGAGTCACTGGACCTGAACCGCATTGACGATAACGCTGTAAGATGTCCCGATCCGGAAATGGCACAACAGATGTTTGACTATATTGATCAGGTCAGAAAAAACGGAGACTCTGTCGGCGGAGTAATCACCGGAGTGATCCGGGGAGTGCCGGCCGGCTGGGGAGAGCCCGTGTTTGATAAACTTCACGCCGAACTCGGAAAGGCCATGCTCAGCATCAACGCCGTCAAAGGCTTTGAATACGGCAGCGGGTTTGAAGGCGTAAGTCTGCATGGCTCTGAACATAACGATGCATTTTACACCGATGAAAGCGGTAAAGTCCGTACCAGAACCAATCATTCCGGCGGCATACAGGGAGGCATTTCCAATGGAGAAGATATTTACTTCAGAGTAGCATTCAAACCGGTAGCCACCATTATGACTGACCAGGAAAGCATCAATGAAGCAGGCGAGAAAGTCAGTGTATCAGGAAAAGGACGGCATGATCCCTGCGTACTGCCGAGAGCCGTGCCTATCGTAGACGCCATGTCGGCACTTGTTTTGATGGACTTCTGCCTCCGGGCCCGGCTGAACAAATTCTGATTTTATCAGTACAGATAAACACCCAGCTCTTCAGCATCACTGAGCACGACCTGCACGTGGTCATCTATGGTGGTGGAAAGGCTGTATCCTACGTAATCCGCGGAGATAGGGAAATCAGGATAATTCCGGTCTACCAGCACAGCCACCTGGATCTTTTTAAGACTTATAGAGAGAAACGGCCTGAGACTGAACGTCAGGGTACGGCCGGTATTCAGCACATCATCGACGATCACCACCACTTTGTTTCTGAACGTATCCACGTCACTTTCTATGGTGACGTCCGGCTGTGACTCGGCTTTTTTATTAAAACTTACCCTGGCAATAGAAATCCTGATGTCAGAAATTTCCATTAGCTCTTTCTGCAGCAAACCGGCCAGCACAAAGCCCTCCCCGTCAATACCCGAAAGAATGAGTTCCGGCTCAAGGAAATTATTCTCATAAATCTCAAACGCGATCCTTTTAACCTTCTGAAGAGTTGTATCTCTTTCCAAAAGCCTTGTTTTTTCCTTTCTCAACGTCATAATTTCATTTCACGCGGTTTGTTTGGCACAATTTCTGTTCTCGCCAATCTGTCAAGTTGATGACAAATATAAATACAATTCAATAACAAATCAGATTATGAAATATTTTCTTGGGTTTCTGATTGTTTCGTTTTTGAGTAGTGCTTCTCCTTTAAGAAAAGAAAAAACGGGTGCAGATCGTGATATAGACGAACTTTCATCCCGTATCAGCAAGTCATTCAAATTCGGAAACTCTAAACTTCTTCTTCCCTGTCTTGACAGTCAGGTAGACCTCAGAATTGATACCGACCGTATCAATTTCGAGAAGATCCCTTCTCTGAAAGCAGAGAACATTCTGGATTCCTTCTTCAAAAAGAATCCGCCCTTATCTTTTCAATATGTTTATCAGGGCAATTCGGACCTGAAGTATTATGTCGCCAATTACAGGAGCCGCAACGGGGAATTCCTCGTATACCTGCTTTTTAAAAAGAGTAAAACAGAAGGTTATGTTCTCAATGCCCTTCAGTTGAAGCAAGGGTAAAATACAACATATTTTTCAGGGGGTTCGGACCAGTTCCGGCCCTTTTTCTTATTTTTGCGTCTCGAAATAATAAACTCAAAAAAAATGGTCGTTAAAACGAAGAAATTCGCCCTTGATAAAAAAGTTTACATCAACAAATCTTTCAAAAGGCAGATCAGAGAAAGCTGGTACTGGCTGCTGATCCCCGCTGCGGTAATGCTTCTTGGTCTTGGCTTGCACTTCTCGGGTGTTTATAAAAACTGGTGGATACTTATCACCGCCATTACCGGGGGCATATTATATGTACTATTCTGGTACGCACAATTCTATGCGGCCACTCAGATGGATCAGAACAAGCAGATGTTTGAAAAATTCTCCTACGAAATAGACAGCCGCCAGATCCTGGTGAAAGTAAATCAACGTGAAGGAGGGGTCATCAAATGGGAAACCATTAAATCGGCAGAGCAGGACGACAACGGATTTTCGCTGATAATGGGAAGAGGACAGTTTCTTTATTTTCCGAAAAACGTTTTTAATTCAGAACATGACCTGAAACTGTTTGAGTCTATTCTGAAGCGTAAGAGTCTTATTTGAGCGTAGATATAAAATATAAGCAAAAGCTTCCCCGTTTCCGGAGAAGCTTTTTTTATTATTTACAGATCCACCAGATAGTCAATCATTGCCATATCAATGGCCTGATCAGCATTCATACCTTCTTTCAGGTAATACAAACAGGCTTTCAGGAAGTACAGCTCCTCATCTTTATCAAACACACCATTGCTTACCTCAATTACCTTTTCAAGAAATTCCGCAGGGATAAAAACTTTGTGCATCATAGCCATTGATTTTTATTCAATTCAACTGCAAATAGAATGCCAAACCCCGGACACCGTTAAAATGAAAGTATTTTACAAAAAAGAAGCACTAAACATTGTGATTCCTAATAATGGCATGGTTTTTAACAGGCACCGGGATTAAGATTTTTTTACTTTTTGGTAAACAAAAATATATTGAAATTTCTGTAAAAAAAACAGCCTTTCCCAAGTATTGATCCAGATCAATTAAACGTATACGCCTATAAATCCGGGTAGCAGCGACTACAATGTGAGCCGAATTCCGTGATTTCATAAAAATCCGGGCAGACCTTGTTTTAGCCGATTCCTTCATTACTTTTGTTTTCAGCGAAAATCAATCAACTCCCCATGCGTATTCTTGTCGTTTTTCTGGCCTTCTTTGCCTTTTCTCTGCAAACGCTGGCCCAATCTGAGGCTCCGGCGGTGAAAGCCTCCATCGAACGTTTTTTTGAAGGCATGAAAGCCAACGACTCTACTCTGATCAAGAGCGTCATTCATGCTTCCTGTACCCTGCGCTCGGTTTCTGCCGGCAAAGACGGTGAAACTATTCTGCTGGAAGAAAAAATGGCCTCGTTTATCAAAGCTGTAGGTACCAGACGCGAAGGCATCAGCCTTGACGAAAGAATTACTTCGTACGACATAAAAACCGACGGAGACATGGCCATGGCCTGGACTCCTTATCGCTTTTATGTCAACAACCAGTTCCGGCATTGCGGAGTCAATGTTTTTTCTCTCATGAAAACCGGAGGCATTTGGAAAATCGTCTCCATTATTGATACCCGGAGAAAAGACAACTGCGATTAACAAGCCCCTACGTTATGAATGAATCTGAGATCAGGGAAATGAGCCCTGAAGACCTCTTACCCGTCTATGAGCTCATCTGTGAGCTTGAAGAATCCCGGCTGGACGCAGAGGCCTTCCGGGAGATTTTTATGCTGAACCTCGGTAATCCGTTTTACAGATATTATGTATCCGTCTCAAAGGGCAGACTGACCGGCATGATCAGTCTTCATTCTCAATTACTTCTGCATCATGCATCGCGTGTAGGCGAAATACAGGAATTAATCATCACCTCTGACCAGAGAGGGCATGGCATCGGAGAGGCCCTTCTTGAAAAAGCCATGGCCTACGCCGCAGAACAGCAATGGCTGCAGGTAGAAGTGAGTTCCAACAAAAAAAGATCCGGAGCGCACCGTTTCTATCTCAAAAACGGCTTTGCCCAGGATCATCTTAAATTTGTCCGTAAAACAGATTCTACTCTCTGATCACTTTTCGTGCATATTCACCTTTCCCGGTTTTCACCCTGAGAAGGTAAGTTCCGGAAGGCAAAGTCTGAAGATTAATCACCGAAGTGCTGCTTTCAAGCAGTGTTCTGCCGGTGTTATCTGCTATACTAAGCTTTTCCAGTGTTTCTCCCCCGTTTTTCAACTCTACCCTCAGAAAATCCTTAACAGGGTTGGGGAACACATTTATCATCTCATTTGTCAGAGGCTCATTAGCAAGGGGGGCAATGCCGATGCTGTTAGAGTAAGGACTCATACATCCGTCCTGTGTTATAGCCCTTACAGAGTAGGCCCCGGCAAAATCTTTCCTGAAGCGGTTGTTGGTGGTCTGTCCTCCCACCGGATTATTATTTACATACCACTGATAAAGCGACCCGCCCGAAGCCACCACATACTCACCGCTCTCAGAAACAACGGGCGCAGCCGGTACGATGCAGAAAGTCTGTTCTGCACTGGCCGCGGTAAAGCGCGAATCGCCGATCTGAAAGGCTTTTACCGTTACTTTTCCCGGAATATTTCCCAAGGTTATCCTCTTTCCGGATAAAACAGCATCTCCGGAAACCAACAGAAACTGCACCGGCAGATTGGAAGAAGCCGTAGCAGAAAGGTCAAATGAAACACCGTTGCGCTGGTCAGGAATCACAGTAAAGTTTACGGTCTGGCTGGTCTTGGCGGGAAGGGTTCTTGCCCCCTGGGCATACCACACGGCCCATTTGGCGTCAGTAAAATAGGTAATGGGACGATTGCCGTCAGGCGAAATCTTATCGGCTTTGATACCGACTCCTTTTACTACACTCTGCTTACCGTTAAGTGAATTGAAAACGATGATCTTGTCGGTTTTGGAATAATCAGGGTAACCGATGTCATTGTTGGCCTGTACATCAGCAATGTCTCCGGTCTCCAGGTTAACCGTCAGTATATGAAAACCTTCATCGTAAGCATCAAAGTAATCAAATGCCAGGATAGAAGAGTTGGTCTTTGCCAGGGCCGGATTACCGATATTTTCCCCTTCAGCAAGATCAGTAAAGATTTTGTCGATCACCCCCGACCCGAAATCACCGGCGCCGGCATCCCAGGCCTTGAGGACACCCACATCCCAATACTCAATGGAACCGAATAAACTCCTTACTTCATTGAATGCATCATAAATGAGGTTTTCACCCGAGTAATCCCACTGAAACGAATCGGCATATTGCACTTCACCGGTATTTACACCGGAAGAGTAGGTGGGATTGTATAATTTAAAACGGGCATTTTTATTGGTCTGAAGATTAAACACATAAATATAATTGTCAGCGTTGTAGGTAAGTGCTGCAAGCAGGGTCCCGTTCTTTGATATCGCCACATTCCTCCAGGACGCATCCGAAGATAATTTCTGCGGGGCCGTTCTCTGGATAAGATTTACCCTGTAAATATGTTTGTCGCTACCGACAAAATACACAAAAGAACCGTCATCGGTTACACTGGGTTTACCCAGACATCCGTACTTGCTGGCGATAACTTTGAACTCAGCATTACCTGTGAAAGCGCCGGCATACATACTTCCGTCTGTCGGATCATGAACTACCAGAGACTCTGTCCCTGGATTTTCCAGGATGTCATTAGTAGGCGGGGTGGGTGTTGTGGGATTAGATGTGCTCCCACCGGAAGGATCAGTAATTCCAACCGCATCAAATGCCGCCCTTGCTGCCGCGGCTTCGGATCCTTCACCATAAAGGTCCTTGGATGCCTGGATCACAGCCAGCCGGAGGTCCGTAAACTTGGAAGTACGCGTCAGATAGGTGGTCAGCACTCTGTAATAAACCTTTTCCGCTTTTTCACGGTTCATGCCCGATGAAGTCGTAAAAAGGTAAAAGGCGTGATTGGGTATACCGCTATTGACATGCACCCCTCCATTATCTTCACTGGGGATGTCTCTCAGGAACGCATACTGAGACATGTTTTTGGGCTGATAGCCCGGATCACTTTTCCCTCCCTGGTTCGGATTCTGAAGACTTCTCAAAGCACCGGAAGGAAAAACGTTTTTCTTTACCACATCCTCTCCGATGGTCCAGTCATCATTGTCTATAAGTACACCGAAAATATCGGCGAAGGATTCATTCAATGCTCCCGACTGGTTCCGGTATTCCAGCTTGGCCGTATTTTCTATCACGCCATGAGTCATTTCATGCCCCGCCACATCCAGAGCCCCGGCCAGTGGCTTGAAACCGTCTCTCCCGTTTCCATATCCCATAAACTGCCCGTTCCAGTAGGCGTTGTCCAGCCCCCTGCCGTCTTCGTCGGCAATATTTATCACAGAAATGATGCTGCCATCACTTCCATTGAGCGACTTCCTGCTGAATTTACTGCGGTAATACTCATAACAGATCCCGGCATTGGTATGGGCTGAAACCGCTGTGGCATTCCAGGTGGTGCCGTTGCCGGAAACGACATGTGAAAGTTTCATTTCCTCCTGGTCTATCCTCGAATTCTGCGCATCGATCGTCCAGATTACACCCACCGGAGAATCAGGTAGTTTTGACCGCTGAGCATTATACATCGGCTTGCTCGGATCAATCATATAGTACGTCTGTCCGCTCTGAACAATATTAAAGGACTGGGTGATGCCGTTGAGATCTTTAGCCGAGGTTTTGTAAACGCCGTCCAGTGTGCAGGTATGGTTATATTTATCGAGAATCTCACCGGAAACAGCGTCAACAAAATATACCCATCTTTCCAGCAGATTGGGGCGTACGGTCATATGGTAAACCAGCTTCTGTTGTCCGTCATGCGTCATAATAACCAGTTCGGCCTGATCAGCCTCCATTCCCAGAAACCTTCCGGCCAGTCCTTTCTGTTGCAGGATAGTAACCCTGCCCAAGTCATCAGAAGCTTTGGCCAGGGCCTCTTCTTTATTCAGCGCCGGAACAACAGACAGGGCCGGTGTCGGGAATACCTTACCGTTCATAAATTCCACAAGGCCCGCTTCTTTCGTATGCAATAGGGCCTCTCCGCCATAAAGAGGCACTCCTCTGAAAACCTGGCGGTAACGCAGATGATGATATCCCAGTTCATCGGTCTGTTCGTCCAGCAGTTCGAACTCTGTGTCAGGGTCTGCCACGCGCAACTGTTTCTTCACCGATTTCAGAAAGTCCTTTCCGGTTTCCGTGAAACTCACCCTGGCATTTCGGACTGCTGTTTTCTTTTGTTCATTCCGGACAAAAACGACGGTGCCGTCTTCAGGATCACGATAGACACTGGTCTTCAGCAAATTAATATCTATCCTGCTTACCCCGGCGGCCACTCTCCCCTTCTGCGATTTACCGGCATCAATCTCAATGAATTTCTCTGATGGGTCAGGTACCTTTCCCGAAGTCGTCCTTTTCTTCTTCTCAAAACCAGTCTGGGCTGTCAGAAAGAGGGGTAAGAAGCATAATAAAATCAGTAGCGTAGAATTTTTCTTCATTGGGTTCAAATTATTTGGAATAAAAATCTGTTTTGAGGTAAAAGTCACCGGAATTAGAGTATATGAAAACACCGGCAAACCGGCATATCCATTTTAAAAGTAATATTAAAAATAAAAATCTGTCAATAACCATCCGGCGTCTTTATTTTTTTCAGCAGAATAGCCGGGAATGCAAAAACATGTGCAATAAAACCGTTAATTTTTTGTTATTCCACTAGGAAAAGTCCAAAATTTATTAAATTTGTAATCAGATTGGCAGCCGCCCTGGTGCAGTCATTTCTGCTGTACCGACTTCATCCGGAATATCTCATGAAAATACATCACGACAAGAACTTAGGCACTAACCAGAAAGCTTTGAGGATCAACCTCGACAAGAGAATTTACGGCACGTTTGCAGAGATCGGAGCCGGTCAGGACGTGGCCGCCGTATTTTTCAAGTCAGGTGGGGCTTCGGGTACGATAGCCAAGACCATGTCGGCTTATGACATGACATTCTCTGATGCCATTTACGGCAGCGTTAAAGATGGCAGATATGTTTGCGAAGAACGTCTTCTGAGCATGCTCGATCATGAATACAATCTCCTGATCGAAAGGTTATCAGAAAAAAGAGGTGAGAGTACGCAATTCTTTTCTTTTTCCAATACCGTTGTCACGCTGAATTACAAAAAGAATAATGAACCTCACGGATGGATCGGCTGCCGGTTTCAGCTGGAGCCGGGAGGCGAATATCATGATGTGGTCATCCATGTCAGAATGATTGATAATGATACCGTACTTCAGCAACAGGCCATCGGTGTCATCGGCGTCAATCTGATCTACGGTTGCTTCTACTATTATGATGACCCCGAAGTATTATTACTTTCCCTGATGGACAACCTTTCCAAAGACCGTATACAGATCGATATGATCCGCTTTGAAGGGCCCAGTTTCAAGGAAGTTGATCCTCGTCTGATGAGTCTGCGCCTTGTAAAATACGGCTTCTCGGATGTAGCCCTGTTTGACCCCAGCGGCCGGACACTTCAGCCTTCTGACACCCTGTATAAAAAACATATTGCCGTGCTGAGAGGCCGGTTCAGACCCATCATTAACGTACATCGGGATATGCTGGAGAATGGCGTGAAACAATATCTCCAGGAGCCGGACGTTGATAAGAGCAATGTGATCGTGATTTCTGAGCTTACGCTGCAATCCCTGAAGGAAGGACAGGACGGAGAGCTGATTGACGAAAAAGACTTCCTGGACAGAGTGGATATTCTGTGTAATCTCGGGCAGATCGTAATGATCACCAATTACCATGAATACTATAAACTTGTGGCGTACCTTTCAAGAATAACCAAACTGAAAATAGGCCTGATCATTGGCTTTCCCAATCTTGAGTACATCTTCGAAGAAGCCAACTATCAGGATCTTACCGGAGGTATTCTTGAGTCGTTTGCCACCCTGTTCAGCCGCAAAGTCAAATTATTCGTGTACCCTACCCTGAGGAAAAACACCATCATGAACTGCATGAAGTTCAATCCTCCGATACACCTCATTGACCTTTACCGGTTCCTGATATCCAACAACAAAATTGAAGATATTTATCATTATAACGAGAAGAATCTGAGCGTTCAGACAGACAACGTTCTTAAATTAATAAAAAGCGGAGAGGAAGGCTGGGAAGAGCATGTTCCCGGTGAAGTCGTAGCCATGATCAAAGACCGGTGCCTTTTCGGATTCCCCTGCGTAGTTCTTCCTGAGAAAAACCAACTATAATTATGCTTAAGAAAGGTAGTATAGTCTTATTCCTTTTCATTTCATTTCTTTCAAGAGCTCAGGAACAGATCGTCGACATCCTGACTCCACGGACTCCCGACTGGAATGTAGTTTCCGAAGGCAGTCTGATAGAATTTACGTTGAAAACAAATGCAGATACATCGCTGCATAAGGTCAGATTTCTGATACAGCAGGGCAAGCAGGTGGGTATGAAACTGGACTCCATCGGGCATTTCTCATGGACACCCGGCTATAACCTGGTAGACCGCATAGAGCATGAGCGCCTGTTTCAGATGATTATCGAAATGAAACTTGATAATGCAAGCAGCATTACCAAGACCATTGAAATCAAGGTGTTACATACGAACCGTCCGCCTGTCATCAATGAACTGAAACCCTTCTATCTGAAATACAACTCAAACAATGTCTACAAAATCGAAAGCAGTTCTGTTTACGACGAAGACAATGACCCCATTGTATTCATACCGTCGATTGAACAGCTGCCCGAAGGAATGACCATCAGTGCGCAGGGAGAAATTACGTGGTCTCCTTCTCTCAGCCAGTTCAAGGCCATTAAGACAAAGGATACCTACATAGAGTTTTATGTACAGGATCAGCCCGCTAAAACCCAGTCAAAAGGCCGCATTAAGCTGGAAGCTACCCAGCTGGACCTTCCCCCGGTGATTACAGCGGTTCCAAAAATGGATTACTTCAAAATTAAGGAGAATGAGACCGTTAATATCCGGTTTTATCTCTCTGATCCCAATGGTGATGAGGATGTGGATGTTTTTGATTTTCTGACCAACAACCAGAACATTAAAAAGAGCGTACTGGTCAAAAATACACCTACCCAGTACGAATTCATCTGGACACCCGGCTATGATTTTGTACAGGACCCCAAGGATACGCTTTCGTTTTACATTGACTTCTTCGTACTGGATAAAACCCAGAAACGGGAAGTAAAACGAATCAATTTCACGGTTAAAAATACAGTGAATGAACTGGAAATGGACCGAAAATATTATGATCTGTACAGAGGATCGCTGACAAGGGCGTGGGAGCTGATGGAACAACTGAAAGAAAAAGAAGAGGAACTGAAAAGAGCTTACAACAGGGCTAAAAAAGGTAAACGGGGACGCTCAGTTGTCAATGCCTCTCTCGGAGCCACCACGGGCCTTTCATCCATTCTGGCCAAAAAGGACCCCGACACGCAGCGTCTGATTTCAACTGTGGGCGGCACCACTGTGCTAACCATCGGTACACTTGAGGCGACGGAAGTAATTGGCCGCTCCATGAAAGACCTCATAGACCGGCTCAACTATATCATCGAGAAGAAAAACGAAATTCAGACCAAAGGCGACATTTTCTCCCGGGACTTTTCCCTCAAGTCAGCGAGGCGGGGTAATGATTTTATCCGGAAAGTGGACGATTTCATGGCCACGCTCAATCTCAAGGGGGTAGTTGCGCTTGAGCTGAATGCTTCATGGGAAGCAAAACACAAGCCTACTGACCAAAATATCAAGAAAGTTTTTAAGGATTTCAACGCACAGGATAACCTTTCCATGTAGTGGAAAAAAGATCTGAAAATGCTTGACTCGTAAGGATTAATTTCATACCTTCATCTACAGTTAAACGGATTCCACATCAATCCCATTTGCTGCAAATTTAAGTATTGTTTAATCTTTAAAATGTAGAAGTGTATGAAGATCCAGGTAAATGCAGTCCACTTTAATGCGGATGTGTCTTTGATAACTTTTGTTCAAAAAAAACTTAATAAACTGGAAACCTTTTATGACCGGATCGTAAGCAGCGAGGTTTTCCTCAAACTGGATAAGGGAGAGAAAAGCAAGGTTCAGAAGAAATTTGTAGAAGTGAAAGTGAATGTACCCGGCAACACCCTTTTTGTAAGAGAATCCGGAGATTCATTCGAAGAAGCTACAGACATCGCGCTGGATACGCTTACTCAAAAAATAAAGCGCTTCAAAGGAAAACTGAATATCGTAAGCCGTGAGAAGCCGGAACCTGTTCCACTGACGACGGACGAGATTGATGATTAATATATTCTGACAAGAGGCCTGAAATTCAGGCCTCTTTTATTTTACGGGGTTTCGTCACCATAAATTCTTTCAGATAAAAGGGCTCGAAGGCAGCTACGTCCTCAAAGGCTCCCTCTTTAAAAGACAACTCCACAAAATGTCCTGCAAATCTGGCCGACGGGTATATCGGTTCTTCAGCAAAAACTGCGTTGGGATGACTCCCCAGAACCGGCCGGCACTTTTCAGCCCCCTCTCCGAAAAAGAGAACCTTCCGCCCGCTTAAGACTTCATCGAAAGAATCAGCTGCAATGATCACTGAAGAAGTCGGCACAACCTCGGAAAAGTTTTCCGGCTCAATGACTGCGCAATACACTTCCATCCTTCTGGCATCAAGCATAGGACAAAGTAACAACTCTCCGGTTTGCCCTTTTACAGACCAGGCCATTACCTTAAGCGTATTATAAGACAATAACGGTTTTTCCAGTCCGAAACACAAGCCTTTTGCCGTAGATACGGCAATACGCAACCCTGTATATGAACCCGGGCCCCTGGCCACCGCTATGGCATCCAGATCAGAGAGTGCCACCCTGGCCTGGTCAGCCACCTGGCTTATCATGGTTGTCAGCATTTCTGAAGAAGAGCGGTCAGCAAAAAGTTCGGAAGCACTGAGCAATACACCGCTATCAAACAAAGCGACGGAACACCCCCTGGTAGAGGCATCAATAGCCAGAATTAAACCCATACATTATCATCTACCGGCCAGAATGGCCTTATATTTATTCATATTTTTAAAGAGATCCAACGCCTCCTGCACCTCAGGGTCTTTCTCAAAAGACACAAACTTCATGGCCTTCTGGTAATAATAACGACTAAGGATTTCCAATTCCAGCTGATCTCTGATCTCCTGCTTATACGTCTCAAAACCTTTGTTCTTAGATTCCTGAGCAACCTTGCGGAGTTCGTCAATAGAACCCTTCATCTTATTGTAGTCCTCGCTCAACCTGGAAGAACTGACAATCCCTTCTATTGCCCTTTCATCCTGGGTCTGATAGCTGAACTGTTCCTTCTTCAGCCAGACCAGGAACGCATCATATTCCTGATCAGTCAGAGAAAAATTTTGCTGAGGTTTAAGCTGCCTATGCTCAAAATAGTATTTTGTAGCATAATCAAAGATTTTCTTCTCGCGGATCAGCGCTATGGTGAGAGACGACAGCTGCCTGGCTTTCAGAACAATATCGGGGTCCACACCTCCCCCATCATAAACCACACGGCCGTTTCTGGTTTTAAAGGCATTCTTCAATGAATCCGGAACCTTCCCCACACTTCCGTCGGGGTTACGGTGAGAGTAATCCAATGCCTGAATACACCTGCCGGAAGGAATGTAGTATTTTGCGGTGGTGATCTTGAGCTTTGAATTGAAGCTGAGATCTCTTGTCGTCTGCACAAGCCCCTTCCCGAAAGACCTCTGACCGATCAGCACACCACGGTCGTAATCCTGCAGAGTACCGCTTACAATTTCCGCGGCTGAAGCACTTTGCCCGTTGATCAGAACCACTATCGGAATTTCAGTATCTATGGGCTGGGCATTGCCCAGGTATTTCTTATTCCATTCTGCCACTTTCCCTTTGGTCTCCACCACCAGGCTGCCCTTGGGAAGAAAATAATTGCAGATGTCAATGGACATGTTGAGCAAGCCGCCGGGATTACCCCTGAGATCGAGGATCAGCTTTCCCATTCCTTTCTCTTTCAGCTCGGAAAACGAGGCTTTAATCTCTTTGGCTGCAGTGACGCTGAAATCGCTGAGCTGAATATAACCTACTTCCTGGTTGATCATGCCGTAATTCGGAACGTTGGGTGTTTTGACAATATCCCTGTTGACCGAAAGCTCCACGGGCTTGTCCTGACCATACCGCTTTATGGTAAGCCTTACAGAAGTGCCGGTTTGCCCTTTAAGCAGTCTTCCAAACTCAGATTCATTCTTGTTGACAATGTCTACTCCGTTTATTTTGAGAATATCATCCCCGATTTTAATACCCGCCTTATCTGCAGGTGAATCTTCAAAAAGCATTACCACGGTATGTGCGCCATCCATAGAACTGACCGTCGCTCCGATCCCGTTGTACTTCCCTGCCGCCATGGTCATGTAATCCTCAATATCATCTTCCGGGTAAAACACCGTATACGGATCAAGTTCTTTCAGCATCGCCTCAATACTGGTTCTCATGGTTTTATTCGGGTTTACCTCATCCACATAGAAGGCATTGAGCTCTTTAAACATAGTAGCAAAAATATCCAGGTTCCTGGCGATCTCGAAATACCGGTCATCTACCTTAAAACCGGCAAATCCAATCCCCAAAACCAACATCACAACAAACCAGTATCTCTTCAGGTGCTTAATCATTATTTTTTTGTTTTCTGATTCAGGATGGTAATTTAAATAAAAAAAAGCAAAAAACGGACCTGTTTTATCTGACTGCATCAAGTTCCTGCCTTACTTTTGTATTTCCAAACCAATTCCCGTATTTATGAAAATTCCGGCTTTGAACTTCACGCAGTGCATCCTGTTAATGCTGCTCTTCTCCTTTATACAGATTTACGTTATACACGTCAGTGAAATTGTCTATGTTCCTATGTTTTTTGTTCTTGTTTTCAGTTTTACTTATGGCTTGCTCCAACCCCGGCGCGGATGGATTCTTGCCATATTCCAGGTACTGATCCTCGTTGGTGCATACTGGGCGCTGAAAGGGGCCGGAATAACGGCACGGTTCGAAGAATCGGCAGTTTTTGCCACACACGTCAGTATATTTCCATCCTTTGCGGCCAGCTTCCTGGGAAGTTTTATCCGCAGGCTGTAAGCCATTCAGGACTTACCGCTGTCTGATGGTGAGGATAAATGAGAATTTACACGGTTCAGGGCTGTGGCCATGGCTTTGAGGATACTGTGATAGTCAAGCTTCTCTCTGGCAACATAAATGAAAGCAATATAGCAGGATGAGCCCGGAACAAACACATGCTTCGAATGACGGTACGACTCCCGTATTCTCCGTTTGAGAACATTTCTGTCCACCGCTTTTTTAAAGTTTCGTTTTGACACCGAAACGAGCACCTGAGGCAGTTTCGCTTCTGCAGCACTCTCCTCCTTCCGGAATATTACTTTCAGAGGAAACACAAGAAAAGAGCTGTTTGAAGAATTATTCCTATCAAACAGACTGTCAATGACTTTTTTGCTGCAAAGCCGCTCCTCTTTTCCAAAAGTCCGGTCCATAAATAAAAAAAGCCACCATTGAGGCGGCTATATGCTTTATCAAAACAAATGTAATGCTAAATAGACAAATAGTGATGATTACTTGTGAGTTTTCTCATCAGAAACTGTCAGTTTCCATCTGCCTCTTGCGCGACGGGCTTTCAACACGCGACGGCCACCCGGAGTAGCGCTACGCTCACGAAAACCGTGTTTGTTAAGACGTTTTCTGTTTGATGGTTGGAATGTACGTTTCATTATCTTTTATTAATTTAGTGCCTTCATTCTTAATTCGGAGTGCAAAAGTAGCTATTTTTTTTTATACCTGAAAATCCTTTCTCAAATGATTTACTATTTTTTTTCTGAAGACCCTGAAAAGCACCTGATTGAAATCGTTTTCCGGATCAGCAACCCTGCCGGCCAGACCCTCCGGCTTCAACTCCCCGCCTGGCGGCCAGGCAGGTACCAGCTGCAGAATTTCGCAAAAAATATCCTCGGAATGGAAGCCACTGATCACCTTGGCAACCCGGTAAAATTTCATAAATACCGCAAAGACGGATGGGTCTTTAAAACCGAAACTGCCGAAACCCTGACGGTCAGGTACACTTACTATGCGTTTGAACTTAATGCAGGCAGTTCTTTTTCAGGGTCCGATCTGCTGTATATCAACCCAGTGAACCTGTGCCTTTACCATGAAGACCGGATGAACGAACCCTGCGAGGTGAGTATCAGCAACCCCGGATCCAGGAAAATCGCCTGCGGGCTTCCCTCTGAGCAGCAGGGCGATCAGCTGGTGCTCCACGCCACCGATTTTTATCATCTGGCAGACAGCCCGATGGTGATCAGCGACTACCTTCATACTCTTTCATACGATATTGGTGGCATCCCTTTCTATTTTCACCGGCATGGTGCAGCACACTATGATGAAGCAAAGCTGCTGGAAGACTTCAACAGGTTTACCCGGCAACAGATTATGCTTTTCGGAGAATTCCCTGAACCTTCATATCACTTTATCCTGATTGTCCCGGCCAGTCCGTTCTATCACGGTGTAGAGCATCGCAATTCTACCATGATGGTACTGGGACCGGATCAGCCCGGTAAAAGCGAGGTGCTTTACCATGAACTGCTGGGGCTGTCATCACACGAACTTTTTCACAGCTGGAATATCTGCCGCATCAGACCGGCTGAACTGCTGCCTTATGATTACAGCCGTGAGAATTATTTCACCACCTGTTTTATTGCTGAGGGTATCACTACCTGGTATGGCGATAAGATACTTTACGATGCAGGTGTTTTCTCCCGCCTCCAGTACCTTTCCGAACTGGAAACCCGCTACAAAAGGCATTTTGAAGAAGCAGATACCGCTTCACAATCGCTTACTGAATCTTCTTTTGATCTGTGGCTCGACGGATATGAGAAAGGCATTCCGGGCCGGAAAGTATCCGTTTATCACAAGGGTGCCATTGCCGCGCAGTTGCTGGACCATATCCTCCGGCAATCTTCAGACGGAAGAAAGTCGCTGGATGACGTTATGCAGATCATGTGGACAAGGTTCGGTAAACCATTTGAAGGATACACCTATGAAGATTACCGGAAGGTTTGTGAAGAAGTATACGGTAGCAGCCTGGAATTCTACTTTAAAAGAGTAATAGAAGGCCGGGACTCTTTGTTCGAAGATTTAAACCAATGCCTGCAGACTGAGGAACTTTTACTGGAGCGCAACGGGCCTCTTGTACGGCTGAAAAGCAGTTAAGCAGGCATTTTCCTGATGAATTCATTTCGGGGACAGCGCCGGCAATGAGAGTCAGTATCTTGTATTTCGGCCTTCAGCGCACTACTTTATTCCCGAAATACACCTCAAAACCGGCTTTTCACGAATATTAGTTTAAATAACTTGGTTATTAAATGATTATTTTTTAGTATCTTTGCAGCGTAAAAGGGGGGTATTCTCCATTTTAACTTACCCAGAGTTTTTATATGAGTAAACTTCGTATTTTGTACGTCTCCAGCGAAATTGACCCGTTCCTTGAAATTTCAGAAATTGCCGGTTTGCTTAGGAAGCTTCCTCAGGAAATGCAGGAGAGAGGTATGGATATCCGTATTCTTGTTCCAAGATTCGGGCTTATCAATGAAAGAAAGCACAGGCTTCATGAAGTGGTGAGACTTTCGGGCATCAACATTTCGATCGGAGAAGAAGAAAAGCCGCTGATCATCAAGGTGGCAACCATCCCCACGGCAAAACTTCAGGTGTATTTCCTGGACAATGAAGACTACTTCCAGCGCAAAACAGTCTTTACTGACAAAAAAGGTGATTTTTACGATGACAATGACGAGCGTGCAATTTTCTTCTGTAAAGGAGCGTTAGAAACCGTAAAGAAGCAGGGCTGGTCGCCTGATATTGTGCATTGCACCGACTGGATGACCGCACTGATTCCGTTGTATCTGAGAACGACGTATAAGAACGATCCGATTTTCAAGAATACAAAGTCCATCTTTACCGTTTACAACAATGTCTTCGAACATAAATTTGGCGATGACATGTTCCCTAAAGTGAAAATGATGGACATCAGTGATGAAAATCTTGCCAACCTGCGTTCAGCCGATTTCCTCGGGTTTATAAAGATAGGTTGTCAATATGCCGATGTGGTTGTGAAAGCCAACGAGGCGCTCAATGAAAATGTGAATACCGCTGTAAATGAAATTGCTGAAAAACAGATTGATGCCAGTATTAACGACGCCAACGTCACGGAAACCTACTACAACCTTTACACCGAATTGGTCGACTAACTCTATGTTCAATTCTATTTTTAAAGTGCGGAATGCTGCGGTTTTGCTGCTTTCTGCATTTTTTTTCGCCTGTGATGATCCCAAAGACATAGGCTACGAACTTCCGGACTCCGGCAGCATTACGCCTTATTACACCGACACACTGGGGGTTCTTACCTCCACTGTCCTTGCTGACTCGGCGATCAATGCCAATCAGAACTATGTACTCACCGGTCTTGCCACTGATCCCGTCTTCGGAAAGGTAAAGGCCAATGCCTACCTGCAGCCCAGCCTCGGAGAAGTACTGAACCAGTATACCGGCGTTTACAGTGTTATTCCATTGGAGAAAAAGGAGAATGCCGTTGTGGATTCCATTAAACTCAGACTGGCACATACCGGTATATATCTGGGTGACACCCTTTCGAAGACAGAATTCTCGGTTTTCCGTTTAAAGAAACCGCTTACCTGGGGCAAATATTATAATTTCAATGAAAACATGGAATATGAAAGCACCCCTGTCGTAACGTTCTCCGTCAACATTTCTGATTTCAAAAATGCTGCCGGCGACACAACTAAGGTTCACTTCATTCATCTTCCGAAGGCTGTCGGGGAAGAACTCCTGGCCATTGCCGGCACAGACGCCTCCAAAGACAAGGCTAAGTTTAATGAAGCATTCAGGGGCTTTGCCGTTGTTCCTTCATCGGGAGCAAAAGCTGTTTACGGTTTCAATGTCGGCCCGCTGAATACCGGAATATGCTCTCTCGATCTTTACTACCGCACCCCTGCCGAAACAGCAAGTACTGTATATTATTTTGAATTCAATGGTCCGAGATACTCTTACCTACAATTCGACCGCAGTGCTACCAAACTGGCGGGACTGAAAAATGGCGGAGATGAGATTGTCTCCTCTCTTACCAACGGACAGACTTTTATACAGGGTGGATCGGGTATTGCAACAAAAATAACGCTGAGTGGATTAAAAAACCTGGGCACCAAGTATCAGGTCAACAAAGCCAGCCTCGAATTCAAACTTGACAGTACTGTTTTCAACAAGTTATATTCCAATAACTTCTATTTCGCCTTATCTGAAGTTGACTCTCGGAATCAGCAGAAACGGATCAACAACCGGCCATCCTACCTGACCATCAGCGGTACCGGCCTTGGCGGTTCTCCGGGAATCATGATCGATTCTTCTAAAACCGTCACCTTTGACATCACTTATTTTGTTCATAGTTTATCCCTGGATAAAACCAAAGACCAGTCACTGCTCATTCTGCCTGCCGGGCTGAGCGCCAGTCAGACTGCACTGATTTCAAATGACAATCTGAAAAGATCGGTACTTAATAAACCGAAGCTGAAGCTTTATTATTCTAAATAAAAGGTAAAACCTTGACAGAAAAGCCCTTAACCTTAAAGGATAAGGGCTTTTTTAGTTTTAATATAAATATTTCTTTATACAGGTCCGTCCATCCCCGATTTCATGGATTAATTTGATAATTTTGAAAGTACAAAACCGTTCTGAAAAATCATTTAATCTAATCTTTTACACCGACTAATCCAATAAATCATTATGTGTGGAATTGTAGCATACGTAGGCAACAGAGAAGCTGCACCTATGATCATCAAGGGCCTGAAACGCCTTGAATACCGGGGATATGACAGCGCCGGCATTGCCCTGCTTAATGGAGACGGCCTGAAAATTTACAAGAAAAAAGGCAAAGTCGCCGACCTGGAAGAACTGATCAGAGACAAGGAACTGCATGCCACCATCGGGATTGGCCATACACGCTGGGCTACCCACGGAGAACCCAATGATGTAAATGCGCACCCGCATTTTTCGTTCGGAAAGCGGCTGGCCATCATACACAACGGCATCATAGAAAACTACGCAACATTGAAACAAAGCCTGGTTAATAAAGGATATGTCTTTCAGAGTCAGACGGATACGGAAGTACTGGTCAACTTTATCGAAGACATCCAGAAAAACACAGGCTGCTCTACAGAAGAAGCCGTAAGGCTCGCCCTGCAGGAAGTAGTCGGAGCCTACGCGATAGTCGTGATGGATGCTCTTACCCCGGAACAGCTTGTGGCTGCCCGTAAAGGAAGCCCGCTGGTGATCGGCGTAGGACATGAAGAATATTTTTTTGCTTCAGACGCCACACCGATCATAGAATATACCAAAGATGTGGTTTACCTCGATGATTACGAGATCGCTGTAGTGAATGCAGACGGGCTGAACATTAAAAACCTCGAAAACCAGGGGAAAGACCCTTTCATTCAAACAGTAGAACTGGAGCTGGAAGCCATTGAAAAAGGCGGATACGATCATTTTATGCTGAAAGAGATTTTTGAACAGCCCCGGTCGGTGGCCGATTGCATGAGAGGGCGCCTCAAAGCAGATGAAGCGCTGATTCTGCTTGGAGGACTAAGAAATCATCTTGACAAACTTTCCAAAGCCAAAAGAATCGTTTTTGTCGCCTGCGGCACCTCCTGGCATGCAGGCCTGGTGGGGGAATATCTTTTCGAAGAACTGGCGCGTATTAATGTCGAAGTGGAGTATGCTTCCGAATTCCGTTACAGAAACCCGATCATTAAGGAGGGAGACTTTATTATTGCCATTTCTCAATCAGGAGAAACGGCCGATACCCTGGCAGCGTTGGAGCTGGCCAAATCCAAGGGGGCAGTAATACTCGGTGTTTGTAATGTGGTGGGTTCTTCCATTTCACGGATCACCGATGCCGGGGTCTATACCCATGCAGGACCGGAGATCGGCGTAGCCAGTACCAAGGCCTTTACGGCTCAGGTAACAGTACTGATTCTGATGGCAATTGCTACTGCCCGAACCAAAGGCACGATCAGTGAGGACACTTTCAGAAGACTTCTGATAGAGATGGAAGCCATTCCCCGTAAAATAGAACAGATTCTTGGCAAATCGGAAGAGATCAAAGATATGGCAAAGCTTTTCACCTTTGCTCCCAACTTCATCTTTTTGGGCAGAGGACTCAACTTTCCGGTAGCGCTGGAGGGGGCTCTGAAACTGAAAGAAATCTCTTACATACATGCCGAAGGATACCCGGCCGCTGAAATGAAACACGGACCCATCGCGTTGATAGACGAAGATATGCCTGTTGTGGTAATTGCAGCAAAAGACAGCTCCTATGAAAAAGTCATTTCCAATATACAGGAAGTAAAGGCCAGAAAAGGGCGGGTGATTGCCATTGTTTCGGAAGGCGATACAGAGGTGAGAAAGATGGTCGATTTTACCATTGAAATACCCTCTACGCACGAAATCCTGATGCCGCTGTTAACCGTGATCCCGCTTCAGTTGCTGTCTTATTATATTGCTGTTATGCGGGGCAGGAATGTGGACCAGCCAAGGAATTTAGCAAAATCTGTTACGGTAGAATAATCTGTTATCAAGCGTCTATTTTTGTCTTTTCTTTTCCTCTTATGAAATCTTCCTCTTATCAGACCAGGCTCTTTGTTTCATTGGGCCTGGTATATTTTATCTGGGGTTCTACCTATCTTGGTGTAAAATACGGGATACAGGTTCTTCCGCCTCTCCTGCTTACTTCCATGCGGTTTCTTATAGGCGGAAGTGTGTTTTTTATGTTTACCCTACTGAGAGGCTACGGAATACCCTCCGGAAAACAACTGCTGGGAGCCTCTAAAATCGGCCTGCTGCTGAGTGGAATAGGGACAGGAGGCGTGGCTTATTCCATTCAATACATTCCCTCCGGCATCGTGGCCCTGCTGGTAGCGCTATTGCCTTTCTGGACGTTTGTACTTGACTACCTGTTCTTCAGCCATCAACGGCCTTCTTTCTTATCCGCAGCGGGACTAGTGATGGGCATTGCCGGTATTGTTTTTCTGATGGACCCTTTTGCTTCTCTGGGTAAGACCGCCATTCCACTTTTCCCAACCCTCGTGGTTTTTGCCAGCAGTATCTCCTGGGCGCTGGGGTCGGTTATTTCATCTTCTACTCCACAGCCCTCCCCTTTACAATCTACGTCCATCCAGATGATTTCAGGGGGCATTGTAGCATTACTCCTGAGTCTTGTCACGGAAGAGGATCAACTGGGCTCATTGTCAAGAATGAACTCAACCACCTGGCTGGCCCTGGCTTATCTGATTGTTTTTGGCTCGTTCGTAGGGTATACCGCCTACGTATGGCTCATCAACAATGCCCCGCCCCTCCTGACCTCCACCTATGCTTATGTCAATCCGGTTGTGGCTATGTTTCTTGGATGGCTTTTTGTGCGCGAAGCACTTAGTGCACAATCCCTGATAGCCTCGGGCATTATCCTTGCGGCGGTAGTACTGATGACATTGGGAAGAAAAAAGAGCAGGGCCGGCGAAAAATAGCGGAGCGTCAGAGATGCCGCTCAAAATTCATGAACAGAAAATCGAAAGGATCCAGATAGGTCTCATTCTTTTTAAGGGTATAATGAAGATGCGGCCCGGTTACCTGGCCGGTTGCTCCTAACTGGCCGATCGTCTGATTACGTGTCACTTTCTGGCCTTTCCTCACTTTTATGGTATGCAGATGGCCGTACACGGATTCAAAACCATAGCGGTGTACTATTTTAATGTAATTGCCCAGATCGGCCTTAAATCCCGCTTCGGCCACTATACCGTCTCCTGTAGAAAGCACCGGCTCTCCCGTTTTTCCTTTCAGGTCAATCCCCCTGTGAAACAACATCGTCTTGTGAAGAGGATGATTCCTGACTCCATAAAACGAATTAACTGAAATTTCCCTTATAAGGGGGTTTCCGGCAGGGATAAAACCTATAAACTGCTCCCTGAAAGGATCATTATGTATAAAGGAAACAATCTCATCAAGATCATCAAGAGGGCAGAGTTCAGTTTGCCAGTAATCGTCTTCAGGAAGAGCTGCTTTCTCCAGATTTTTAAGGGGTACGAAGGTATTTTGTGCATGGAGACCAAAGGCCAGAAGTACCAGAAAGATTATCTTCATTTCTAAAATTGTGTATTTCTTTTTGCAAAATTACCCATTTAACGTTAAAAACACTACTTTTCGCAAAAAATCAGTTACCGCATTTTAAAATACCCGTCAACAAAACCATTTTTATGATCGTCAGTCACTTTATTTCAGAGACCCTCCGGTTATTATCTGTTCCTCTTAAAGAAGGTAAAAGTATAGGCTTTGTTCCCACGATGGGAGCGCTGCATGAAGGCCATATCGCACTGATTCGGAAGGCCGCTGAAAAGAACGAGGTGGTGGTAGCGAGTATATTTGTCAATCCCACTCAATTCAACAATCCCGAAGATCTGAAAAAATACCCCAGAACACTGGAAGAAGACTGCCGGATGCTAGAAGCCGCAGGATGTGATCTGGTCTTTGCCCCGTCGGTAGAAGAAATGTACCCTGCACTGCCCTCCCTTCAGATGAATTTCGGGAGTCTTGAAACCATTCTTGAAGGTAAATTCAGGCCCGGACATTTCAACGGAGTAGGCATTGTTGTCGCTAAGTTGTTTCATATCATAAAACCTGCGGCAGCCTATTTCGGGCAGAAAGATCTTCAGCAGGTAGCTGTGGTAAAACGCCTGGTGAAAGACCTGAGTTTCGATCTTAATCTGGTGGTTTGTGAGACCATCCGTGAGGCAGATGGCCTGGCCATGTCGTCACGGAACAGACGGCTCAGCGAAACCTCCAGAGCAAAAGCCCCCCTGATCCATACCGCACTGCTTAAAGGCAAAGACTGGCTTCAACAGGGGCTGACCACGGAAGAAACGAAAGAAAAAATCAGGGGGTGGTTTGTATCCTATCCTGAATTCGATCTTGAATACTATGAAATTGCGGATCCGGATACCCTCGAAGCGGCCAGTCATTACCAGGCTGGCAAAACGGCGATCGTCATTGCCGCCTTTCTGGACGGTGTCCGACTTATCGACAACATTACTTTCTAAATGGTACTGAACTCATAAACACCTCCATTATTACAATAAAATATTGGACTATTCCACGATCAAGAAACTATTTCAAACCAAGCCTGTGTTGTAAGTCCACAAGGATCTGTCATATGAACTGGAATAAAATAGAAAGTACCGAACAACTGGATGTTCTTAAAAAGGAGTCAGAAGAGTTTCCTGTGCTGATCTTTAAGCACAGTACTTCATGTTCTATCAGTGCCATGGCGTTGAACCGTATAGAGAGGGCATGGAATGATGAAAAAGCCGGAACTTTGAAGCCTTATTTTCTCGATTTGCTTAAATTCAGACCGGTCTCAGGTGAAATCGCCCGTGTTTTTAAGGTAGAACACCAGTCACCGCAGGTTCTGCTGATCAGAAACGGAGAAAGCATTTACGACGAATCGCACTATTCTATTTCCTTTGATGAAATTACGGAACGGCTCTGATACGTCAGATAGCCATTACCAAAAGATAATCATTCACTTCCTCAACAAGTAAAAGGTGCTCGGCCTCATGGTCGGGCATTTTTATTTCCCCCATAAGCTCTCCCTCTTTTTCATAAATCGCCAGGTTCCTGCGAAAATCTACCTTGCGTTTGCCGTAAAGTTTGTATAATGCTTCTTTTGCAGACCAGTAAACCGACATTTTCCGGAGATCTTCTCCTACGTCAAAGACTTCCCCGGGGGTAAAAAGACGGGGGAGGATGTTCCACATTTTCAGGCTGGGTTTTTCAATATCAATTCCTATCGCTGCGCCGGGATGAAACGCAGCAGCGGTATACTCTGCAGAATTGGTAACAGACATATGCCAGTGGGTTCCTATCAGATAAGGCTTACCGTCTTCATCTTTGCCTACCCCCCTGAACGTAATACCCATCAGCGCAGCCAGCCGGATCACAGCCACCTTGTTGCCCAGGAACTCTCTTTGTTTCTGAGGGTTGGAAATGTGCGAAAAATCAGCATCAGTAAGCAGATCAGACGACAAAATAGTCAGCAGTTCTTCCGTTGTTTCGGTAAGTTGCCAAACTAATAATCTGATCCCGTTGTTATAGGCTTTATCTAGGAAGACAGGCATGTAAAGAATTTTGGGGCTAATTTCCATATAAATCGGACTTCCTGAAAATATTTTTTCGAAAATATGAATTTCAACATAGAGAAAGTAGACAGTTTCACCGGACACAGAGATTGTGTATATACTTTATCAGGGGCCGGAAAACCGGCTCATTTCTTCTCTGCAGCCGGTGATGGTATGGTGGTAGAATGGAACACGGAAACCCCGGACCTCGGCCGGCCGGTCATAAGAGCCGGCAACTCCATCTATGCTATCTGTTATGACCGGGATCGTGAAGAACTCTGGGTGGCCAACAACTTTGAAGGCATACATCTGATTGATCCGACGGCGCAAAAAGAATTAAAGTCCCTTAAAACAGGAAAAACGTCTTTTTTTGATATTAAAACCTGGGGCGACCGTCTCTTTCTAGGAGACAATGAAGGAATTATCCATGTGATTGACCGTGACCAGGCGGTTTTCAGAAAACACATAAGAGCATCCGATAAGAGTGTGAGGGCTCTCGCTGTTAACGCGTCCAGAAATGAACTTGCAGCAGGTTACAGCGACCACTGCATCCGTATTTTCGACCTGGACGATTACGCCCTGAAATACACTCTCAGGGGGCATAAGAATTCTGTCTTCACACTGGCCTACAGCCAGGATGAAAAAATGCTGATTTCAGGATCAAGGGATGCACATCTCAGGTCATGGTATACCGAAACCGACTATTCGCCGGTGGAGGACGTAGCAGCCCACCTCTTTACCATTAATCATATCGTTATGCTCGGGAACACGGATCTTTTCGCGACCTGCAGTATGGATAAATCTATTAAAATCTGGGATACGTACAGCCTCAGGTTACTCAAGGTAATCGACCGTGCACGGCATCCCGGTCACGGCACCTCTATCAACAAGCTTTTGTGGCTGGAAGACAACGAAAAACTACTCGCAGCAAGTGACGACCGGACAATTTCCATGTGGAATATTTTTTAATTTCAGTACAATTTTTCGTTATTTTGCAGGATAGTAGAGGAATCCGCTTTGTATCCATAAAAAGATCAGACTGGCACACTATTTTTTACAAGCCAAAGTATTTCAATTTTACTCAAGTAAATCTCGCCGATAATGAAGATAACAGCATTAGAAATCAAGCAACACGAATTTGAAAAATCGTTCAGAGGGTATAATATTGAGGAAGTGGACATTTTTCTTTCTAATCTGGCTCAGGAATGGGAAAGGCTGACCAATGACAGCAAGATGCTCAGAATGCAACTTGACATTGCCGAGAAAGAAGCTTCCAAACTCAGGGAAGTAGAGATGACCTTGATTAAAACGCTGAGAACAGCAGAAGATACCAGCTCCAGAATTACCGAAAACGCAAAGACAGAGGCCGATAAGAAAGTGGAAGTGGCGCGGGCTGAAGCCGAAAAAATACTTGAAGAAGCCCGTCACCAATCCAGGGTAATCGTAGAGGAAGCTGAACAAAAAGCACTTTCTATCAGTCAGACGGCCAAAAATGAATTCAGGGAACTGGAAAGCCAGTTTACTGAACTGGAGAACTTCAAAAAAGGTATCCTGAGCCAGCTGAAAGAAATTGCAGGAGGCACCCTGCAAAGAGTCAATGCGTTTGAATCCAGTGAGTTCAGTGGTGAGGCAGAAACGCCCGTTATAAAAGAACCGGTACAGAAAAAAGAACCGGTTATTCAGGAGCCGGAGCTTTTTGCACCTTTATCTCCTGTTGAAACACAGGAGCCGGAACCTGAAGAAGAAATTATATCCGTAGGCAGTTTTTCATCTTCTGCCAACCAGATTAATATTGAAGCAGAAGCACCCGGATTCGACAATCAGGACCTTGAGATCATTGAGGGAATCGGACCTAAAATAAAAGAGCTTCTGAACGCCGGAGGGATAAAAACCTTCAGAGATCTGGCTTTTACTCCTCTTTACAGAATCAAAGATCTGCTGGAAGCCGGAGGGCCGCACTTTGCGATGCACGATCCGGGTACCTGGGTAGAGCAGGCGTTGCTGGCCGAGAGCGGCAGATGGGATGAACTGGAAGACCTGAAAAACAAGCTTATTGCAGGCAAAAGAGTAGAAGAGCAAAAAGAAGAGCCTGTGAAAGTGCAGGAAGAAAAACCTGCAGAAACTTCTACAGAGGAAATGCTTGACAAAGTTAATAAGGTGAAAGCCGCGATACGGAAGGCCATGAGTGAAAAAGCAGATGCCGAAAACACTGCTCCTAAAACCATCAATGATGTTATTGCTGAAAAAAAACAAGGCGGCTCATTCTTTGATAATTTTAACTGATCTATGGGACTGATCTCGCTTGAGGGCATGGAATTTTTTGCCTATCACGGACATTTCGATGAAGAGCAGAGAATCGGTAACAAATACTCGATTGATGTAAGTCTGGAAGCCGATCTCCATTATGCTGCTTCGTCTGACAGGCTTCAGGACACCATTGACTACGGAAGCGTCTACCGTATTGTTCAGCTTGTCATGCAGAAAAAGCACAGGTTGCTGGAACATGTAGGTCATGAAATCATTGCCGGGATACAGCATAAATTTTCTGCCGCCCGGAAAATCACCGTATCTGTTTCCAAATTTAATCCACCGATAGGCGGGGTATGTGAAAGGGCCAGGATTGTGCTTTCTTCAGAAGACTGACCTTGCGTTTGAATTGTTAATATTTATTCTTTTGAAAAAGTCCGGAAGTATTTTTACCCTTCAGTTCTGGCTGTTATGCCTGAGTTCCTTTCTCTTTTTTTCCAGTTTCAACATGCTGATCCCCGAGCTCCCGGATTATCTGAGCAGCCTGGGCGGGTCTGATTACAAAGGACTTATAATCAGCCTTTTTACACTTACTGCCGGTCTTTCCAGACCATTCAGTGGAAAACTCACAGACAAAATCGGCCGTATCCCGGTGATGGCTTTCGGTTCACTGGTCTGTTTTGTCTGCGGCTTTATGTATCCGCTGGTCACAACGGTCATGCCCTTCCTTTTATTAAGGTTTGTACACGGCTTCTCTACCGGCTTTAAACCGACGGGCACAGCGGCTTATATTGCTGACATCGTTCCTGCAGACCGTAGAGGCGAATCAATGGGCATACACGGGTTGGTAGGCAGCCTGGGCATGGCATTCGGGCCGGCATTGGGTTCGTGGATAGCCCTCACCTTTTCAATGAACACTCTATTTTACTGTTCCTCGGCGTTCTCTCTTTTATCTATCCTTATCCTGGTCAACATGAAGGAAACACTGGGTTCTGAGGTGAAAGAGAAATTCAGTGTCTCTGCACTGAAGATCGGCAGGGAGGACATTTTTGACCGGTCAGTTTTTCCCGTTTTCATTGTTGTTTTCTTTACTTCATTTGCGTTCGGAACAGTAGCGACACTGACCCCCGATCTGAGCAAATCTATCGGCCTGGCAAACAAGGGCTTTTTTTTCCTGATCTATACACTGGCATCGCTGCTCATCCGCTTCGTGGCGGGGAAATGGTCAGACCGCAACGGCCGCGTTCCTGTACTTGTACTAGGCACTGTGGTGCAGATCTTTGCCATGCTTTTTACGGCCTTCTCCTTCAATGTTTATATCTTCTCAATCGCAGCTATATTGTATGGAATAGCCATGGGTATCCTTTCACCTATTACGCAGGCATGGACCGTTGATCTTTGCGATGAAGCCAACCGGGGCAGGGCCATCGCAACCATGTATATTGCTTTGGAATCCGGAATCGGCGTGGGAGCGTTCTTCCCCACTATGATTTATCAGAACAATACCGCGAATCTCCCGTATGCTTTTCTCATATCGGTTTTCTTTTCACTTATCGCATTGGTGTATCTGCTTCAATACAAGAAAAAACATTTGCTGAAACCCGGTTTCTGATCAGAAAATACTGCTAAGAAAAATAAGCAGCTGCTGAAACCAGAAAAGCACTCCTGAGCTGTATTTTAGTGCAGGAAGAGGGTTGGCCTTTACAGATTTGCTGTTGTTGATCAGGTCCAGATCCATCAGATTTTTGCGGTCAGGATCAAGCGCCACCGCAGCAACGGGCTCATCGAATTCAAAGATCTTCTTCTTGGCGATCCCATCCCAGTTAATAAATGACACGCTGCCGTTCTGAAAAGTCACACTTATCTCAGTCGGTATCTTCATCTCTCCGGCATTCCGGACGGTGACTTTCGCCCCGTTGCTATGGTTATCGATACTCTCGACACTATAATCACATACCGGCGCCCCGTAGAGAACCTGATCAAAAAACCAATTCATATCCCGGCCGAATTTTCTACCCAGCCGCCTGGGGACGACCTCATTTACCACCTCTGTAAAACTTCCGGCATCAGGGTGCCGGAACTTCCACCGCTGATAGTAGGTCCTCAGGATTTCATCCATCACACTTCTCCCTACCAGCCTTTCGAGCGTCAGCATCCAGGTAGCCGTTTTACTGTAAACCATTGTACTGTATGTCCCACGGGGATATTCCCAGGAATTCCTGTATACCTCTGTGATTCCGGGTGCAGACATGGTAGTATAGGAGAGTCTTGAAATGGATGGATCATCCATCCTGAAACCAAACAGGCTGACAACACCGTCAGGATAATGCTCACTCATTATTCTCCCTTCCATGTACTGATTAAAGCCTTCATCCATCCACGCTTCCTCAAACTCGTTGGAAGCCAGAATACCCTGAAAATACTGGTGCCCAAACTCATGTATCGTGACCAGCTCAGCCATTTTCAGCCATTTCCCCATACCGGTTACAGTGCCGCAGGTAATAAACATCGGATACTCCATGCCGGCAGAGCCCTGGGCATTAAAAGGCGGGTCAACCATGGTAAGCACCGGGTGAGGATACTTTCCAAGCAGTTTTTCGTAATACTCCAGTGCATGTATTACAGATTCAAAGTATCGTCCGGTCTGGCCCTCGTGTTCAGGTTGCATCAAAGCTATAAGCCTGACGCCCTTCCAGTTTTTCTCATGTACTTTATACCTTGGCGAGGCCGTCCAGGCAAAGTCATGGACATCACGCGCATAATAGTGATGGGTAATCGTATTGTCTTTCTCTTTTTTCCTGGTAGTCAGCATCCCGGTAGCGCCGACTGTAAACCGGGAAGGGGCATTAATAGTTACTTTGTATTCACCAAAATCCGCATAGAATTCTGAACTAGCATGATACTGATGACAATTCCATTCACCGTTTTCAAACACTCCGATTTTAGGAAACCACTGCCCTACCAGAAAATAATCATTATCAGCCCACCCCGACCGGGCAAATACCTTTGGGAGAAGAGCTTTAAAACTGATTTCAAGAACCACCGTTTCTCCGGGCCTCACAGGGGCATCAAGAACAAGCTCGGCCACTGTTCTGTCATGCACATTCAGATCATCCGGCTGAACAAACCTCAGGCGGTGAACAAGATCCCTACCTCCCTTCAGTCTGATCTTCTGAATAACAATGTTCCCATAAAACCCTCCGGAACTTTTATCCATTTTGTCTCCCCTTAACCTTCCCCCCGACTCTTTCATGAAGGTTGAATGCTCATCCCTGAAGGCGTTCAGATACAGATGAAAACGAAGTGTTGTCGCTGAAGCTTCCGTAGTATTGGTCCAGCGGAGCAACTCTTCTCCGCTAATGGTCTTTTCTGAAGGGTTCAGCTTTACATCGATATCATAGCTGGCAATGTCTGTACTCAACCGGGCACTCAGAACAACCGGGACCAAAAAAGCAATAACCAGAATAGAAACAAATCTCATGAGCACCTGAAATAATAGTAAATATAAGAGAAAGCCACTAACAGCTGCATACATCGCCTGCATAAAAAAAGAGGGCCGAAGCCCTCTCTCTCAATTGTAGCTTGTACTCCATAAATACATACTAAATTGAATTGCCATATCCGACGATCAGTACAGAAGCCATGATCAGTGAAATGCCCAGGATGATGGTACGGACTGTTTTCCGGCTTACACCCGACCATTCTTTTAAAAATATACCCCATAGGTTCGAAATCAGTATGATAAATGCCATATGGAGTATCCAGGAACTGGCACCGTTGCCGAGTTTGCTTTCCCCCATACCATAAAAAAAGAACTGTAAAAACCAGGTAGTTCCGGCCAGCGCTGAGAAAAAATAATTCTTTAAAAGCGGGGTACGGCTGTCCGAATAATCTCCGAAAGTCTTGTTCCTGGCATTGAGTATCAGACACCAGATAAAATTCGTTGTCAAACCTCCCCAAAGTAGTACAATATAGATCACATTATTTTGAAAAAGAGGATTAAAACCCCTGACTACTGCCTCCTCCGCCATAGGTTTGCCTGCTTCTATCCCGAAGTTGAAAAAGGCGCTCAATATACCCGAAACAGTAGCGATGATGAGGCCTTTCACCAGACTGAATTCCGAAACACTTTTTTGTTTTGTTTCTTCATCCACTTCATTTTCCTTCATCATTCCGGCTCTGCCGCATACTGCTATCCCCAGAAGGCAAACAAATACACCGAGTAAAACCCACTGCCCGCCGGCGTCTGACAGCATATCTGAGAGAGACGTTTTACCCGGAGTCGGAACAAAATTGTAATAAACTGAAGGTACAAGGGCACCAAAAGCCGAACAAAATCCCAGAATAACAGAATTTCCCAGAGACATACCCAGAAACCTGACACCCAGACCATAAGTCAGACCACCGACACCCCACAGTACACCCATAATAAAGGTTATGTACAATATGCTGCTTTCCGTTGACCTGATAATCTCAGCGAAAGCAGGAACGGTAAGGTATGCCGCCAGCGGAGGTACCAGTAACCAGGAGAAAACGCCACCGACAATCCAGTAACTTTCCCAGGCCCAGCCCTTTACCTTCCTGAACGGCATGTAAAAACTACCGGACGCAAACCCGCCGATAAAATGAAATAAAACGCCTAAAAGTGCCTGCATAAATAAATTTCTATAAAGATATTAAAGAATGATTGAATTATTTTGAGTCATGTGTAAATATAAATCAAAGGAAAAGAACAACTCTCCTACACTCTCTGCTTTTTGAGAAAAAACTTTACACCAAGATAAAGTACATTTAATTCTTGATTTTATATTAAATTGCACCACCTCTCCTCACTCGTCTGAAAAAACGGCCTGCCCAAATCCCCTGTCACCATTGAACCTATGACCATTATGAAAAACCTGCTGTACCTGATGATACTGATTGCCCTGAACTCCTGCAAAGAAAATGCAGTGGAGCAGAACGGCAGAATGAGGCTCAGCTATTCTGTTTTTATTTTCGAAGATCCGGGTGAAATCAATCATTTCTGGAGTACATACAAGTTTAATGATAAAGGGCTGCTGGTTTCCCGGGTGCTGAACGACACGACCTTCCTGATCAAAAGCAACCTGTACAGGCCTGTCAGGACCGTAAATGAATACCAATATGACCCGCAGGGCTTTCTCACCGAGAGAAGCACATTTGTTCAAAGTACAGCGTCTGAAACTCGAAGTATCACGACCTTTTCCTATTTCAACGGGTTACTTATAAGAGAGAAAAATGAAACGCGCGAAATCGTGTATAATTACGACAATGGACAAAAGCTGATCAACACGGTTACGACTTCACTCCAGTCAGGCAATAAAACCATCGCGGAATACAGGGATGGAGTACCGGCAAACTGGCAATACCACCCTCAGGGATACATGCTTACGAGCGGCAACACAACCCACTATTACAATGCCGCTCTCTTGTTGTGGAGGACAGAAGAAAAAGACCCTGAGACAGAAGCGGTTATTTATGAAGAAACCTGGGATTATGCAGACCTCCTGCATCCGCTGGCCTCTATTCCCGACTGGAAGGGGTTCCCGGCCATTAAGTCCATTGCCTACAGAACAGGAGTAGAAAAACAGATCCGGAAATACCGGAAAAACCAGGGTTCAGAAACAGAAACGGAGAAAAAATCTTTGAATCAGGTGGTGAATGTAGAAGGACTGCTCGTCAGAAACCAGGGAACGGAATACCTGAAAATGAACACTCAGGATGCCTTCTCCCGAAAAATAGACCTGAAATACTTTTATGAAGTTTATTAAACGAAAGAGGAGCCCGAAAGCTCCTCTTTATGCTTAGCGGTTCACAGACGTCCGTTCATAGAGATCTGCAAATCCGGGAAAACTGGTATTGGCATTTTTCTCTACCTGCGGATAGATAAACCGTTGCGGAATGGTTTCAGCAAGAGCGTTTTTAATAGGCACCCGTATGGCGTTATCTGTCCTTCTCAGGTCGTGAAACACCTGCAGTGAACCGATAAGAGACACATATTTCTCTTCAAGTATCTGTCGGATCAGGAGGTCTCCGGTGGCAGTTGTTCTCGGAAAGCTGCCCCCATAAATAACCGCCTGCTGATCTCTGACCGTGTTAAAAGTAGCAGCTGCTGCGGTGGAGTTTCCGGCACGGGCCTGCGCTTCTGCCAGGATAAGCTGATTTTCTGTCCAGTCCACAAGCGGAAATGAAGCCGGAGCTGTAAAATAACCTGTTCCGAAATAATTCAGCTCTTCACGGTCAAAATATTTCTCTGCCCTGTTGGCATCTCCCGGTGTAGCCAGTAATCTGGGTCTCTCCCCTATCAGCAACTTCCTGAGGTGCGACCGGGTGACTGTCAGGTAACCACCCCTCTGCTCTATACCAAACTGGTAAAACAGGTTTTTCTGGCCGGTAATATCTGCATGCAGAGAAAATAACCCTCCGTTTCTCCTTGATATACCGAGCAATGCCTGCGCAGCGGCATTAGGGTAGTCTTTGACCAGCAGAAAATACCTGGCTTTGAGTGTGCGGGCTATTTCAGCCCACGTCGCATTGGTTGTGGCAAACAGTGACCCGGAAGCAGCCGTTGTACCTACGTTCTGCAAAGCCTGATCAAGAAGTTGCTGTATAGCCGCAAATACCTCTCTTTGGGGGTCATATTTTGGATTGGGGAACTCCAGAGGCTTACAACTCTGAGAATACGGGATATCGCCGAACAGGGCTGCGGCCTCTCCTGCCAGGAAAGCCTCCAGTATCTGCGCTTTTCCTTTCAGTACGCTATTGGAGGTTTTCTCCTGCACCAGCCTTGCCTGCGCAATACCGCTAGCATAAATATTGGTCCAGGTGTCGTCAAAATCGCTCGCTACAACACTATAGGATTCGTAAGAGGTAAACTGTCTGTCGTATCCTGTAAAATGATCCGTGAATATTCCGGCATAACGCGCCGGTTGAGACTCATACAGCATTACGACAGCCATTTCCACCTGACCGATCATCAGCTCTGCCGGGGCATCTGTGAACGTATTGGGATTTACATTAACTCCGTCGATATAACTCTGACACCGACTGAGGCTTATTCCCAGGAGTATTAAAACAATGTATCTGACAATTTTCATAATCTTCAGGAATTAAAAACCAAGTTTTACAGTAAACACATATGATCCGGTACCCGGGTTTGTAAAATACTCAAGCCCCCTGCCTTTGGATGCGCCTGTTAAATTCACTTCCGGATCAAAGTACTTGATGGGCGACCATATGAACAGGTTTCTCCCGGTAATGTTAAGTGAAGCTGAGTTCAGTTTTACTTTCTGCACCCAGGAGGCCGGCAGGCTGTATCCAAGCGACACTTCCCTGAGCTTAGTCCATGAACCGTCAACAATAAATTGTTCTGCCACAGGACCAAAACCTCCGCCGAGTTCGGTATACCAATCGGCGTCAAGAATGACATTTCCACCACCGAAATTTGCTACATTCCCCCTTACGGTGGTGCCACTTGAAACCGTACGCCCATCATAGGTCCGCATTTCCGAAGTCGTCACAAATTCATTCGCTGTCGCAGGGTCTATCCCGAAATATTTGAGAATACCGGAAGTACCAGCCCAGATCTGGTTACCCTGGAACGTTTCAAACTGTACTGAAGCAGTAATACCCTTCCAGGAAAGATTGGCGCCAAGTCCTCCTTTCCATTGAGGGTTGGGGTCTCCGACCACTCCTTCAGAAGTGGTAGCCATAGGAAAACCATTCTGATCAAGCAGCAGGTTTCCGAAGCTGTCACGCTGCCACCTGCCGCCCCAAAGGGCTGCAAACGGCTGACCTTCTACTACCCGGGAAGAAGCCCCTACAAAACCCGCAAGAAAAAACGACTCTACTCCGCTAAGGCTTTCTACCCTATTTTTATTCTTTGAGAAGTTGGCATCCAGCCTCAACTCAAGGTCACTGGTTTTCATCAGCCTGATTCCTCCGTCAATCTCTATCCCTTTGTTGGATATTCTGGCGGCATTTCTCCATACAGAGGTATAACCCGATGAAGGAGCCATATCAACCGGAAGAAGCGCATCTGAGGTAATGCGGCTATAATAAGTAGTCCCTATGGTAAAGAGATCGTTGAAAAACTTAAAGTCTCCGCCTAACTCCCACTCGGTCACCAGCTCTCTTTTCAGATTCGGGTTCCCTGCTGTACTGCTCTGGGCAAAGGGGTTGCCATAATTACTGGCCTGAAGGAAATCCCCCCATGATGATCCTCTGTCATAAGCACCATAATTTGTACTGCTGAGGTAAGCCCCCGGCTCAATACCCACCTGTCCGTATGAAGCCCTTATTTTGGCAAAGCTCAGGGGCTTGAAATGGATGTAACGGTTAAGCACCCAACCGGCAGAAGCTGAAGGATAAAATACAGGAGCACTAAGTGTAGAAGGCAATTCATACCGACCGGTCAGTTCCACATAGAGCTGATTAAAAAGTTCACTGTTAATGACCGCATATGCTCCCGATTTCCTGCTGTTCTGCCGTGTAAGTCCCACACCTTCGTTGGCCGCAATAGCATTACCAAATATGCGCAACTCTCCTACATAAGGATTTGTAAACTGCGTGGAAGACCCTCCGAGAGAGGTAAATTTCAGACTTTCAAACTGTGTTCCAAGAATCCAGCTGAAGTTTATCTGATCGTTGAGAATATGAGTGGCATTCAGAAATGTATTGAAGCTTGTATTCATTTCTGTCATTTCCGAGCGGCCAAAAGAGCCTGTACTGGCGGCTCCGGCGGAATTAACCGGAAAAAACGTTTCTCTTACATCATTATAGTAATCCAATCCGAAGCGCGAAGTCAGAGAGATATTTTTGTAAAGTCTCAGGCTCAGCTCAGGATTAAGAATAAAGCGGGTTACGTCATTAGGGTTTTCCTGCTCATAAATAGTCCATCCCGGATTATTGTAGTCAGGCGCCATATCTCCCAGATACTTCCGGTAAGAACGGTGAGCGTTCAGAGAAGCAATGCCGCTGGGGTTATAATACGTACCTTTGTAGTCTCTGTTATCATAATCGGCGGGGGTCCGCAAATACCCCAGATAAAGACCGTTCAGGTTAGACCCCTGTTGAATCCGGTCAGACATTATCTTGGAAAATGAGGTATTGAACTTCAGTTTCGCTTTTTCAGACAGCTTTGTTTCGTTGTTTATCCTTACAGTTGTCCTTCGATAGGATGAATTATCCCTGAAAATACCTTCCTGATCCCAGTCTGAAAAGCTGAAGAATGTACTTCCTGCATTGCTGTTGAAGTTGACACCTATCGATTTGTTCCACGTGAATCCGGTTCTGAATACCTGATCACGGTTGGTGTCGTTGTAAATGGCCCTGGAGTTTTTCTGAAGAATCGGATAAATAATATTGCCGGATTCTGCCACAAAACGTTCATTTCCCTGGCGTACGACATCCGCCTCACCCGAACGCGCGGCGATTCTGTCGCCCCATGAAAAGGTAGAGTTGGGATCATACACAAAATTATAGGCATCTCTTGAAAGACCAGTATTCCAGTACCTTGGATAACCCTGTCCGAATTTGGTTTGCTTTTCAAATTCTCTGATGATATGATCGAACGAAATCTGATTAGACACTTCGACACTGACCTTTCGCCCTCCGGCTTTCCCTTTCCTGGTCTGTATGAGGATTACACCGTTAGCGGCACCCGTTCCCCAGACAGCAGCCGCGGCAGCTCCTTTTAGAACCGTCACGTTTTCTATATCCTCAGGGTTAAGGTCATTCAGCCTTGACTGCTGAACCACACCATCCACCCCACCTCCGAGGCTGGTGTTCGAAACCGGAATACCATCCAGGATGATCAGCGGACTGGACTCTCCGAAAATGGTATTCTGCCCTCTGATCTGAATATATGCTCCTGCCCCCGGGTCTCCGGAGTTTCTGACAACAGTAAGACCCGAAGTTTTCCCCGAAAGCCCCTGAATTACACCTGATTCGCCCGATCTTTTAAGCGCATTGGCATCTACGATGGTCGAAGAACTCACATCATCATCCTTCTTTCTTTCAAGTCCCAGGGCGGTCAGTACCACCACTTCATTCAACTGACTTGTCGATTCTTCCATCGCCACATTGACAACAGACTGCCCTTCAATCTTAATTTCCTGGGTCTGGAGACCAATAAAACTGAATACGAGAACCTGCCCTCTACCGGCTTCCAAACTGTAAATACCCTCTGCATTGGTCTGTGTTCCCCTGGTACTGCCTTTTACCTGCACCGTTACACCGGGCAGGGTACTTCCGTCTGAGGCCAGGCTCACTTTTCCGGAAATCCGGCTCTGGGCGGTAGCGGCAAGAGTAAACAGGAAAAAAAGCAGGATCAACGGTAATTTTTTCTTCATCCGCATGACTGTTTAGTGTTAACTGTAATGTTCTGGAAAATATACGATAAACAAAGGGTAAAGGGTTGTTTCTAAAATTGACGCATTATAGCCAATTATTTTGAAAAAATTCTGTTTTGATGATTCAAAAATACCCTGCGGATCGTTCAAAAAAGCCCGCCTGTATGATAATCCGTCTACAAAACACCCAAAAACGGGAGGAATTGAAACCGATAAAATCACATTTCTGTGATATTATGGTCTCTTTGAAAGAATAAAAAAAGTTTGGACTAATTTTTGTAATTATCTGAATGTGCTGTTCAGAATTACATATCGACATATTCTGCACTTTGTGCTGTTCCTGATAACTGCTGTTGCCCTTTCCTTTCTTATAGCCAGGGGCGGCATAGTCATTGGCGCGGCCCTCATTGCGTTGCCCTTCGCGCTGGCTTATGTGGTGATCCTTATCAAATACCCGGCGGTAGGCATATACAGCTTTTTTATCATTTCATTTGCGCTCAACGGATTGGGCCGTTACCTGGATGCCCCAATGAGTATCCTTACTGACGGTATTCTGATGCTGACCCTTCTGGCGGAATTTTTTCACAGATTTTACAGCAAAAGCTGGCCTTCCCTCAAAAACAATCCCGTATTGTATTTTACCTATTTCTGGAGTCTGTATTGCTTCCTTCAGCTTGCCAATCCGGAAGGGCTGGGTCCCGGCCCGTGGTTCTTTGCTATGAGAAGCCTGTTTTTTTACATGCTTGTTATCATGATACTGGGCATGGAACTGATGAACACGGAAAAAGATCTTGACCGTTTTCTGCATATCTGGATGTTTTTTTCCTGCCTGGCAGTAATCTATGGGGCCAAGCAGCTGTTTCTGGGAGTAAACGCCGTTGAGCAGAAGTGGCTGGATGATGGCAATGCCCTCACCCACCTACTGCATGGCAAACTCCGGGTATTTTCTTTCTACTCCGATGCAGGACAGTTCGGCGCTGCCATGGGTCATATCGGTATGGTCGGGGTGATTCTCGGACTGGGCGACTTTTCGGCCACAAAGAAAATCATCTATTGGGGCATAGGCCTTTTCTGTCTTTGGGGACTGGCCATTTCAGGCACAAGAGGAGGATTATTCGTTCCCATCGGCGGTTTTGCCATCTATTTTCTTCTGGTAAGAAACATCAAACTGCTGGTAATTGGCGGTGGTACCGCACTTATTATCCTTTTCATATTGAAATTTACATTCATTGGCCAGGGTAACTACCAGGTACAACGGATGCGAAGCGCTCTTGACCCTACAGATGCCTCATTTCAGGTCAGGCTGAAAAACCAGGCCAAACTGAAAGAATATCTGGCAAGCAGACCTCTTGGAGGTGGCATCGGATCTTCAGGTTACTGGGGACTTCGCTTCAGACCGGATACTTTCCTCGCGCAGACGCCTACTGACAGCTGGTATGTCAGGGTTTGGGTGGAAACCGGAGTCATCGGAATCACCATCTACCTGGCGCTTTTTATCTATATTTTGTACTACTTCGGGGTAAGGCTTTGGCGAATGAAGCCCTCTCCGCTGAAACAAAAACTCCTGGCCAATTATGCGGGTGTTATGGGGATAACTGTTGCCAATTATGGTAATCCTGTGATCGGACAGACCCCGACAAGCACCGTTATATATCTTGGAATTGCTTTTTTATATATATTTACCAAAGACGAATAACCATGAATACGCCTGAACATCTTCTGGTCATTGACGACGAACCCAGTACACGAAAAATTCTGGAACACTTTTTGTCAACTGATTACAAAATCACCCTGAAAAGGGACGGAATGGAAGCCATGGGGTGGCTGGAACAGGGCAATGAAGTAAGCCTGATCCTTGCCGACCTCAATATGCCCAATCTTAACGGGCGGGAGTTCCTGAAAGCCCTTCGGGCCAGTAACCTGTTCGGTGACATTCCAGTTATTATTCTTTCGGGTTCTGACCAAAGTAAAGATCGTATAGACTGTCTGAATAGTGGCGCCGACGATTTTATGGTCAAGCCATTCAATCCTGAAGAGGTTAAGGCAAAAGTGAATGCCATACTCAGAAGGATCCGAAATATGAAAAAACATTCTTACTGAAACAGCCAAAGAAAACAAGGCCGGGGATGCGTTCCCAGCCATTTTTAATCAAACACCCAAATCTGTATAAACCGGTCCGATTACATGGAAAAACATCCGAATACACTCTTATTCAACAGGCACGCCAACCTGCATGTTCCGGGTAATACATATACCGGTCAGGACCCCTATAATCTTCAGCTCAAAACAGAGATGCTTCAGGTTTTTCTGATCACGAATGACCGGGAACTGATAGGGAATTTTGTTTCAAAATTCGGAAACGATCTGAAAATCAATGTCTTCGAATCTGACGCCAATGCGTATAATTATCTGAAGCAAAACTATCCTCCCGATACCATCGTGATTGACAGGAAGATGAACAGCTTCAGATTCATTGAAAATATCCGTGCCCTGGACTGGACCAAGAACATTCCGGTGGTACTGATCACCGAAACCATCACCCGCGGACTGATTCAGGAGGCCTGGGAAAAGAAAATCGATGATATTTTCCCAAAGGACTTCAGCTCGGGCGATCTTGTGGAACGGCTGTCCTATTTTCAGAAGAAGAATGAGTTTAAGGCCAATTACCTGACAGAACATACCAATTTCAACGTTAAAATCCCTTTATGGAAAAGGGCTTTTGATGTTCTGAGCACCGGGACGGCCCTGCTGATGATTTCTCCTGTTCTGGCGGTTGTAGCCATTCTTATCAAGCTTGACTCCAAAGGACCTGTCATCTACAAAAGCAAACGTGTGGGGGCAGGCTATAAGATTTTCGAGATCTATAAATTCAGGTCCATGCGGACAGATGCTGATCAGCTGATCAAACAGATGGATTCCCTGAACATGTACTCCAAAAACACCGAAGCCCCCAAAGTTGAAGGGCTTTGCGACATGTGTCGCGCCGGTGCCGGCGTATGCCAGCAAAAACTCTATCTTGACGGCAAAGAGTTTTGTGAGAAACAATACAATATGGAAAAAGAAGCTAAAGTAGCTTTCATGAAGTTCCAGAATGACCCTAGAATCACCAAACTCGGGCACTTTCTGAGAAACTCCAGTATTGATGAACTCCCCCAGCTTTTCAATATTTTCCTGGGGGATATGTCGCTGGTAGGCAACAGGCCCCTGCCCCTTTATGAAGCTGAAAAACTAACCACTGATGCTTATATACAACGCTTTGCTGGCCCTGCAGGACTGACCGGACTCTGGCAGGTTACCAAACGCGGCAAAGGCAAAAAAGACATGACAGAAGAAGAGCGTATTCAGCTAGACATTGAATATGCCAGGAATTTTTCTTTGAAAATGGACATGAGCATCATTCTGAAAACCTTTCCTGCTCTGTTTCAATCCGAAAACGTGTAAACCATATGAAGTGCTTATCATTAATTATCGCTTTCCTGATTCCTGCCAGTCTTCTGGCGCAGATCAACACCAACATTACGAGTGCCTCCGTAAAACTTCCGCCTTTTGAAGAACTGGTCGAAGCCGCCGTAAACAATTCACCGCATGTCAAACAACAGGATGCCCTGTATCTGAAAAACGATTACATCATCACCTCTAAAAAGCAGCAATGGCTCACAGGACTGAAATTTAACATGGAACTCGGATCCGGAAACCAGGCCCTGCTTATACAACAGGCTGTCGGTACGGTAGAGTCCTATTCTAACCTGAACAATGGTTACAGGGCTACTGTAAACGTGGGCCTTTCCGTCTTCGACATGGCCAACAGAAGACCCGCCATCAAAATTGCAGAATACGACAAGAAAGCCAGTTTTCAGCAAAGAGAAATTCTGATTCAGGAATTACGGCTGACATTGCTTACCCGCTATCAGAACGTGCTGACAGGTCTCAGAATACTGGATATTAAAAGTGAAGCCAAGCAGGTCACCAAACTGACCCGCACGATGGCTGAAAAAGAATTCAGTGAAGGCAAAGTACCTATTGCGGAAATGTCAAGAATCATTGAAATCGCCACTACAGCGGACTCGGACTACGAAGCTGCCAGACAATTTTTAATTGAGAATGTCAGAGTACTAGAGATTCTGACCGGTAAAAAGATATTGTAAAATGAGTATCGTAAGACTTACAAGGCTTCTCCTGGATCATAAACTCTGGCTGTTCCTGTTTCCGCTGGCACTGGCAGTGGGGGTGTTTCTTCTTACCCGCAAACAGGACAGGACCTACAAAGCCAGCACCCTCATTTATACCGGTCTGGCTTCGGGATATACCATTGAGCAGAATGATGGCAAAAGTGATTACAGTTCCATCAACAATGCCTTTGACAACCTGATCAATACCATCAAGGCCAGAACCACTATTGAAGAAGTAGGCATACGGCTGCTGGCTTCCCATATGATGCTGCGCAAACCAGACGATGCTGCGGCTAATGAAGCTACTTTCAAAAGGCTCCACGAGGCCCTGCCGGACTCTCTGATCGTACGCCTGACTGACTACAATTCTCTTGAGAATACGATAAAGAATCTGAATGAATACATCGTGTTGCCTAAAAACCTGGTTTCGCTTAATCTCCTGATTCCCGACCAGAGTATTTATGGGCTGCAAGGTATTATGGGCAACCTGACCGTTCAGCGTGAAGGTTCAAGCGATATGGTAAAAATCGCGTACGAGGCCAATGACGCCGCGGTCACCAAGAACACCCTCGTGCTGATTTCGGATATTTTCATGAGCAAATACCGCGACCTGAAAGTAGGCGAAACCGGCAATGTTGTCGGTTATTTTGAAGAACAACTTCAGAAGGCCGGGGAGAAGCTTAGCACCTCTGAAAACAATCTGAAAGAATTTTCGACCAAAAATAAGATTGTCAATTTTGAGGAACAATCAAGATACGTAGCTGAACAGGGCCAAATGGTGGAACAGGAGCTTCAGAAGGAAAGATCGGAACTCGAAGCCTCCCGGGCAGCCTTCCGAAATCTGAACAACAGACTCAGCCTGAAGCAGGATGTTGTACTCAAAAATAAAAACCTGAGCGATCTGCGTGACTCCCTTTCCGTTTACAACTCAAGACTCACTCTCCTGGAGTTTGACACGGACGCCAACCGGGAATCGATCAGAAGCCTGAGAAATACCATCTCAAAAATGGAAAACAAGGCAAAAGACAATATATCAGATATCTATGATCTCAACAACAGTGTTCAGGGGATACCTAATCAAATGCTGTTTAACGACTGGATACAGTCGTTCATCAACATCGACAAATCGGAAGCAAAGTTACTGATATTGAGCGATATGAAGCGTAATGCCAGCCGATACTCCAATCAGTTTGCTCCGCTGGGTGCAAGCCTGAACCAGCTGGAGCGTGACATTACCGTCGCAGAAAAAGAATATCTCGAAATTCTTCATGGCCTCAGCTCGAGTAAACTGAGAGAACAAAACCTGCTGATGTCTTCTCATCTGAAGGTTATTGATCCTCCGAAATATCCTGCGGAACCGGAAAATTCCAAGAGACTGCTGCTTGTGGCCATGGCGTTTATGCTTGGTTTTATCTTGGTACTGACGGTTATTGTGGCCCGTGAATTCTTTGACAATTCCCTGAAGAACCCTTCCGGAGCAATGAAAGAGATTGAGCTTCCTTTTGCGGGAGCGCTGCCATTTTACATTGCCAGAAAGAAATCCATTGATTATGCAAAAATGGAAACGCAGTTGCTCAATCAACTGACCACAGCCATTACCATTGAAACCGGCCACAATGTCAATAACAATATGATCCTGATCTGCAGCAACAGACCAAGAGAAGGAAAAAGTTACCTGGCAGCCAAACTTGGAGAAAAACTCGAAGCTTCGATTTGCTCTACGCTCTGGATACATCCTCATAGAAAACAGCAGGAAGACTTTGCCTTCCCTTATACTGTAACAGCGAATTATGTACATGCACGAAACCTGGAAGACCTTGGGATACGCAAAGACCCTTCGGCCGTCAATTATGTATTGCTGGAACTGCCCCCACTGTTTGACAATCCCGTGCCTACCCGACTCATCGAAAATGCCCGGCTGATCATTTTTGTGGCCGATGCCACAAGAGGCTGGAAAAATGCCGATGATTACACCCTTAACAATCTCAAAAAAATAGCCGGCACCAAAATAGTTTTGTTCCTGAATAAAGTAAAATACGATCAGCTGGAAGAAATCATCGGTGAATTGCCCAGAAAGCGATCGTGGTTCAGAAAAAAAATAAAACAACTGGTCAGTTAAAAGAACATTCAAGCGAAATAACATTATAACCCATGCCATCCTTAAAAGCTGATATCATTTGTGTGGCGAACCCTTCCTGGGAAGGGGACTACGTAAAAAGCACCGTCAAAATCATGGCGGAGATGGCCGCCTATCACAGGATCCTTTATGTAGATTACCAGTACACCATCAAAGACCTGATTTGGGGGATACTGGGTAAAAGCCCGTTTGTGCCTGTGAGACGAATGCTCGGTCTGGATGACCGATTAAGAGAGCTGGATACGGATGAGGGGAAGAAAATCTTTATACTGACCCCTCCTCCGGTTTTGTCGATCAATTTTATCAGGATTCCATGGCTTTATGATCTCCTGGCCGGGATCAATGCCGGCATCATTGCTTCATCGGTCCGCCGGGCAGCCCGCCGGGCCGGCCTCAGAAACCCGGTCTATATTAATGCCTTCTCTCCTTTTCTGGGGGTATTTCTGCAGAAAAAACTGGGCATCAAAAACGAGGTGTATTATTGTTATGATGAAATAAGCACCTGTTACTGGGCCAAAAACCATGGCAAGCGGCTGGAAGACCGTTACATGAAAATGGTGGACAAGGTCATTGTCAGTTCAAAAGGGTTGTATGACACCAAACATCCGCTTAATCCGAACTGCTTTACGGTAAATAACGGGGTAGACTTTGACCTTTTTCACAAAGCCTTTGTGAGCATCAATGAAAAAGAAAAACCCCGCAAAATTCTGTATATCGGCAGTATAGACAGCCGTCTTGATTACGACATTCTCACCGAGATCGCGCTCAAATTCCCGAATCATCCTTTACTTATGGTGGGAAGAGTAGTGCATGATGAACCTTATGTTAAAGATCTGACAGAAAAGCTGAAAGCCATTCCCAATGTCATTTTCACAGGGGCCAAAACTCCGGAAGAACTGGGCGCATACCTGGCCGGCTCTGCCATTGGCATCATTCCTTTTGTTAAAAATGACCAGACAGCAGCCATTTACCCGATGAAAATCAATGAGTATCTTGCCGCAGGACTGGCAGTGGTAAGTACCGACTTTGCTGACCTCAGTACTTTCAAAGGACTCATCGATATTGCCAGAAGTAAAGAAGATTTTGTAAGTTCGATCGCTGACTATTTTGAAAACGACAATCGTGGTTTTCAAACTAAAAGAGTATCTATAGCCCGTGAAAACTCGTGGGAGAAGCGGGCTGCACAATTTTCAACCATTTTAGAAAGCTGAGCCGATAAAAAGACTATATTATCATGAAAACAAGTCAGAATTTCTTTTCCCTGCTACTTTCAAAACTTGGAAGAGTAACTACAGGGACCAATTTCATCGGAGAGATTGACGGTTTACGCTTTCTGGCCATAATACCTGTGGTTTTCCATCATTTCAGTGACAGGGTTTTCAGAATCACAGGGCTCAATACTCCGGACGAACATCTTTTTTCTCTGACCATTGCCAACGGTCACATCGGCGTTTATCTTTTTTTCGCCATCAGCGGCTTCATTCTTACGCTTCCGTTTGCCAGGTATGCCGTAAATGCCGGGCCAAAAATATCACTCAAAAAATACTTTATCAGGAGATTGACACGTCTGGAACCACCTTACCTCCTGATCATGACCTTTTTCTTTCTTGTCCTCATCACCGTAAAGCATGAAAGTTTCACAGAATTGCTTCCCCATTACATAGCCAGCCTTTTCTACCTTCACAGGGTTATTTACGGAGAATGGAGCCCTATCAACCCTCCTTCATGGACACTGGAAGTAGAAATTCAGTTTTACATTCTTATTCCTTTTCTTACGATCGCCTACTTCAAAATAAAAAATATTATCCTCAGGCGCACACTGCTGCTGTCTGTTGTTACAGCCAAAATACTGATCCACAACCTGACCACAATACTGGATGGTTATGACCTCACATTACCCTATGTTTTCGAATTCTTCTTTATGGGAATATTACTGGCCGACATCTATATTACCGACTGGAGAGACGGAGTGCCTAAAAACCGTATTTTTGACTTTATCACGGTTATCAGTATCGTTACCCTGTTCTCGACCTGGACATGGGAGAAAGAACTGATCTGGAAGTTCGTCTTTATTTTTTCTCTCTTTATGACGATTTACGGTTGTTTCAGAAGTATAAGTGTCAACAAATTCTTCCGAAATCCATGGATCAGTTCTATAGGGGGCATGTGCTATACCATTTATCTGATTCACCTTGCACTTGCGGAATTTTTCGTAACTGCTTTCAAAAGTATTATTGTAAGATACGATTACATACCGGCATACCTCGTCGGAATCGTACTCTTTCTTCCGGTTTTGTTTATCTGCAGTGTTATTTTCTTTCTTCTGATCGAAAAGCCATGTATGGACGCCCAGTGGCCGCAAAAACTGACCGCAAAACTTAAATCATTCCTTCCTGCATGAAAAGAATTTTACAAAATAAAAATGTACTTTCCCTTGCAGGCAATCTGGTAGCTTCCGGTGCGGGATTTCTGAGTTTTGCAATCCTGGCCAGGGTTCTCGAACCTGCGATGATGGGTGAATGGCTCATGTATCTAACTGTCATCACGTTTCTGGAACTTGTCAGATCGGGCCTGATTCAAACCGCACTGGTAAGATTTTATGCCGGTGCCGCCGAGAAAGCCTATATCGGAAGCGCATGGATCATTACACTGACTCTAACCCTCATCATTCTTATTCTTGTAAGTATCATAGACCTCGTCTTCCCGGAACTGTATTCCGGAACCAACCTCAATTTCTTTCTTTCTCAATTCTGGATTTATTTCCTGGTCACCCTTCCGCAGTCGGTAGCCAGCTGGATACTTCAGGCAGAAGGCAAATTTTCCGAGATCCTGATCCTGAGACTGGGATTCGCCATCCCTTTCCTTTTCTTTAACATTTCCGGTTTTCATTTCCACTGGAACGCCCTTGATACTTCTATAGCACAAAATGTGATATACACTATTCTGTCGGTTCTGACCATTCTCCTGGGATGGTCACGCATTTCCAGTATTTCCGGCCTGAACAAAAAACACATCCGTGAAATGCTTCATTACGGCAAATATACAATGGGTACAACCCTGGCAACTAATCTTCTTAAAAGCTCTGATACTTTCATACTTGGAGCGGTGTTAAACCCGGTAGCCATTGCCATGTATAACCTGCCCTACAAACTGATAGAAGTCATCGAAATTCCATTGCGGAGTTTTGCAGCGACCACCTTCCCTGAACTCTCCAGACTTCATCACGAAGGGGATAACGAAAAGCTGAAAGCATTGTATCAGCGGTGGACCAACAGGCTATCCCTGTTTCTTGCGCCGTTCAGTCTGCTTATCCTTATCTTTGCGGAAGAATGTATGGTGGTGATGGGTGGTGAAGAGTACCGCGAGTCTGCGAATATTCTCAGGATATTTTGCATTTACAGCCTGTTTCTTCCGGCAGACAGGTTCATCGGCATTACCCTTGACAGTGTCGGGCTGCCAAAATTCAATACGATCAAAGTTGTCACGATGGTTTTGGTCAATGGAATCGGCAGTTTTCTCATTCTGAAAATATATCCTTATCCACTTCCCGTAGCAATTGTAACAGTTTTCACGGTTTTAGTAGGAGTTGGAATAGGATTTGCAGTGTTAAATAATTGGTTCAAAGAAAATAAAACTAAGGATGTTGCCCCTGGTATCGATCATTTCGGTAAATTATAACCAAACCCAGGTCACGGAAGCGTTTCTGTTATCTCTTCAACGTATCTCATATCCTCATTATGAGACATTTGTGGTGGATAACAACAGTCCGTCTGATGGAGTAGGCTCACTGATACCGAAGTTTCCGCAGGTGAAATTTATTGAGAGTGCCGCGAATCTCGGTTTTTCAGGAGGAAATAACCTGGCAGTTAAAGAGGCTAAAGGAAAATATCTCCTCTTTATCAATAATGATACCGAAGTTGAACCGGACTTTCTTGAGCCTTTGGTAAATTGCCTTGAATCGAATGCCCGTATTGGAATGGCAAGTCCTAAAATAAAGTATTTCAGTGAGGACAATCTCATACAGTACGCAGGCAGTGGTGAAATGAATACTTACACCGCCAGAAGCTTTTTTATCGGAGAAAAGCAGAAAGACGACGGACGTTTTGATGAAAGCCGACCGACAGCGTTCATTCACGGGGCAGCCATGCTGGTGAGCACAGATGCTATCAAAAATGTGGGACTGATGGAGGATGATTTTTTTCTGTATTATGAAGAATTTGACTGGTGTGCAAGAATGAAAAAGGCGGGGTATGAAATCTGGTATGTAGCCGATTCGCTGGTATGGCACAAAGAATCAGTGGCAACAGGAAAAAACAGCCCTTTGAAAGTTTACTATCAGACCAGAAACAGGATATTTTATGTAAGACGTAATTTCAGCGGTCTGCAGAAAATGGCGTTCAGTATATTTTTTTTACTATTTTCAATTCCGAAAAACTCGCTAAAATTCCTTTCTGAAGGAGCTACGGCCCATCTGAAAGCATTTTACAAAGGAGTTTTCTGGAATTTCAACCATTAAATCATGGCATTTTTTCTTTTGTTTATTTCAGTAATCCTGGGAATTTGCAGCGTTTTCGTGGCATACCTGGCCTTCTTTGCGCTGGCCGGAGCTTTGATACGTCCCAAGTTCTACACAGAGGCTGCTGCAAAAAGAAAATTCGCCGTATTCCTTCCGGCTTACAAGGAAGACAGTGTTATCCTGAATTCGGCGGCAAAAGCACTGGAGCAGCAATATCCAGAAGAGCTGTTTGATGTCATTGTTATCGCAGATTCTATGCAACCCTCCACACTTGTGACGCTCAGAGCCATGCCTTTGAAAGTTGTGGAAGTGACATTTGATGTATCCAGCAAGGCCAGGGCACTGAATTTTGCGATGAATTCAATCACAGACCATTATGATATAGCCCTTATTCTTGACGCAGACAACATTATGGAGCCTGATTTTCTTCAGAAGATCAATGCGGCTTTTGATGAGGGCTGGCTGGTTGTACAGGGACATAGAACCGCTAAAAACATCAATACTACCACGGCCATACTGGATGCCATCAGCGAAGAATCTAATAATCATATTTTTAACCGCGGACACAGGGCTCTGGGATTCTCCTCAAGACTGCTTGGTTCAGGAATGGCCTTCGAATACGATCTTTTCCGTGAAACCATGAAGGAGATTGACACCTTCAGCGGATTTGACAAGGAACTCGAAATGCGCCTGTTAAAGAAAAAATATGCCTTCGAATACATAGACAATGCTATTGTGTATGACGAAAAAGTACAAAATCCGGAGGTTTTTGAAAAACAGAGGACGAGATGGATCGCTGCGCAGCTGAAATACCTGAGGAATAATTTCATTTCCGGATTTAAGCATCTTCTGAGAGGTAACCTGGATTATTTCAACAAGGTATTCCAGGCCATGATGCTGCCAAGAATCATACTACTGGGGCTGCTGGGGCTGCTTGTCCCTGTCTGTCTTCTGGCCGGCAATATAAAAATGAGCCTCTGGGCTGCAGGGCTGGTCATCGCCCTGCTCACCGTTTTCTTTATCTCTACTCCAGGATGGCTGAAAAGTCACATAGGATGGAAAGAGCTCATTATGGTCCCGCGACTCTTTTTCAAGTTTCTGAAATCTATTACCAAAATAAACGACGCCAATAAAAAGTTCATCCACACGCCCCATGATACGACCAACCTGGAAGTGTAGGAATGAACGAACCGCTCATAACATTACGTAGGGATATGTCTGAAAAAAAGTCCGTTTTGCTCATTGGATATGACTCTAATCTGTCACTGGGAGTAATTTACTGCCTGAGGTCGTACAATTATTCCCTGAACCTGCTGACTTCCAACCCCAAGAATGCCGCCAGACACTCAAGATTCCTGGACAAGATTTTCTTTACCGATAAAATTGATACCGTAGAAAAGATCTCTGATATCGTACAGAAAAGGAACATTGATCTCATCATGCCCATCGATGAAAATGAGATACGCTTTGTCCGCCAGAACCATGCGGCAATCAGCCGTTATGCGCCCTGCAGCTGGTCAACAGAAACGGATATGTTTGATATCGGGATCAACAAAAAACGTCTTGCAGAATTTTTAACGGCCAATAATGTGGCCTGCCCCAGGTATGCGGTAGTAAATGATCTGGAGCAACTGGAAAAAACGGCCGGAGAGATCGGCTATCCGCTTCTTCTCAAGCCTGCGAGGGGTTCTTTCGGCAGGATGATACAAAGATTTGAAAATTGGGAAGACTTACATCATTTTTATCAGCAGGAAGACCCCGCAGACCGGGAATACATTTTACAGCCCTTCATCATAGGAAGTGATATAACCTGTAATGTAATTTGTAAAGAAGGAGAGATTTTGTGTCATACTATCCAGGAGTCTCCCGTAAAAACAGGTTCAGACTTCAGTTCCAATGACATTCTGACCTTCCATGACGACGAAGATGTCATCAGGGAAGTCAGTAAAATGATGCGTCTGCTGAAATGGTCTGGAGTAGCTTGTGTAGACCTGCGCAGAGACCAGAGAAACAACGGTGTAAATATCCTGGAGATCAACGGCCGTTTTTGGGCATCTACCGTGACCTCTTATCTCAAAGCCGGTATTAATTTCCCGCTCATTATGGCAAAACTGGCCCTTGGTGAGGCTGTGACCTTTACAAAACAGCTTCCCGGAAAGCAGATCACTTTCAAACAATATATTCAGGCCTTACTCTCCGGCAGAAAGACCTCTTTCAAGGAAACCAAGTACGTCAGTTATGTAGCAGATCCTATAGCGCGTTTCTGCCAGGTATTCAAACTCTGAGTTTTCAAAATAAAACATAAGAAAACAAACTCATCTCAATGCCGGGATGAGTTTATTTTTTATATGCATGCCCTGTTTCATTTTCCCGTGCAGCAATTAAACCCCGGTCTTATTCTGACCTGATCAGCGCCATCATCCATCGTTTGCTCTGTCTTTTCTGGCTACTTGTCGGTTTTATCGGCTAAGTGGTCGGCTTTCTTTGGAAGTTTTATCAAAAAACAGGTATTTTTATAAAATTTATAATTTTCATTATAATAATGAAGCCATTTTACCCCAACCTTAAAACTCAAAGCCTGCTTTTTTACTTCGGAGTGATTACCCTGATCGGCCTCTCCTGCCGGGTAAGCCGTCCTGCCGCTACCGAGGACCTCGTAAAGAGAGTGATTGAATCCTTTTCAGAAGCACATCCTGAAATTCTGCTGCCCTCAGAGGCAGACCCCGAAGATGAAAACTGGAAAGGTATTGATCTGAGTCCCAAATCGCCTGTAAAGCCCATGTATCCGGCTGAAGAGGCCGCCACTTTCTTATTGCCCCCCGGTTACCGGATTGAGCCCGTTCTGACCGAACCCGCCATTCAGCAGCCTGGCGCCATAGCTTTTGACGGCAACGGGCGCATGTTTGTGCTGGAGCTGAGATCATACATGCTCAATGCCGATTCAAAAGATGAACTGGAACCTACCAGCAGGATCTCGAGATGGGAAGACAAAGACAATGATGGCATTTACGAAACAGGTACGGTCTTCGTCGACAGCCTGATATTTCCACGATTTGTACTGCCTTATGGCAAGGATTGCATTCTTACCATGGAATCTGATGCCGATAACGTGTACAAGTATACCGATACCAACGGTGATGGGAAAGCCGATAAAAAAGAATTCTTTACCAACAAATACGGTCGTTCCGGTAATGTAGAGCATCAGCAGGCTTTTATGTACTGGGGAATGGACAACTGGCTTTACAGTACCGTTAATGCTTTCAGGGTAAGGGAAACTCCCAATGGGGTGATCCGTGAAAAAACAGGCTTCAACAGGGCACAATGGGGCATTACTCATGATAACGATGGCAAACTGTGGTTCCAGGGTGGCGCCAGCGGTCATCCCTCCTACTTTCAGTTTCCTATTCACTACGGCAACTTTGAAGTACCCGGAGAGTTTGCCAAAGGCTTTGACATCCCCTGGGGTGCTGCCGTTAAAACGGCCGATATGCAGGGAGGAATGGATGAGATAAGGCAGCCTGACGGTTCCCTGAAACGTGTGACGGGTTCTGCCGGGAATGATGTATTCAGAGGAGACAGGCTGCCGTCTTCAATGCAGGGACAATACTTTTACGGAGAGCCGGTAGCCCGGATCGTCAGGCAGATCAACCCGGTAGTAACGGAAGGACTTACGACATTGCACAATGTTTTTCAGGATCAGCAATCTGAATTTCTGAGATCCACTGATCCACTTTTCAGACCGGTAGACATCACTACTGCCCCTGATGGCACCCTCTATATCACCGATATGTATCATGGCATTATTCAGGAAGGTCAATGGACCCAAAAAGGCAGTTACCTGAGAACCAAGATAGAACAATATCAGCTTGACAAAGTCGTGGGACTGGGCCGCATCTGGCGGATCACCTACGACGGAATTGAAAGGGATAAGACCCGGCCCCGTATGTTGCAGGAAAAAACTGCCGCTTTGGTAAAACACCTTGAACACCCCAACGGTTGGTGGAGAGACGCGGCACAGCAACTCATTGTCCTCAGAAAAGACCTCAGCGTTGTTCCGCTACTTGAAGCCATCGCCCTTAAAAACAAAAACATCAACACCAGAATTCATGCCATCTGGTGTCTTGAGGGCCTGGGATCCCTGTCTCCCTCAACTGTCAGGCAACTCCTGAAAGACCCGCAGGCGAGAATCCGTATCCAGGCACTCAGGGCGGGTGAAAGCCTCTTCAAAAATGGAGATAAGAGCCTCACCGAAGACTTCAGAACCCTGTATGAAGATACCGATACCGATGTCCTCATTCAGGTGATGATGAGTGCCAAGTTTCTGAAAATGGATCATCTTGAACAGGACATAAAAAAACTGCTCAGCCGGAATCAAACGGCCGGTGTAAAGCTGGTAGGGCAACAGATCCTGACGCCTCCTCGCCCGAGAGGCTTTGGCACCGCCGCGACAGAGCTGAGCGACACTCAGAAAGAAAGTCTTGCCAGAGGTGAAACCATCTACAACGAACTTTGCTCTCAATGCCACGGCAACAACGGGACGGGCACCCCTGCGGGAGACGGCAAGTTGATTGCTCCCGGGCTGGCCGGGTCGCTAAGAATACAGGCGCATCCGGAGTATGCCATCAGGGTGCTTCTCCATGGACTGGACGGCCCCCTGGAAGGCAAAGCCTATGCAGGTCAGATGATGGCCAGCATGAAAGAACAATCGGACGAATGGATGGCAGATGTGCTTTCCTTTATCCGTAACGGGCTTTCCAATGAGGCCTCTCTGATAACCCCGGCACAGGTCAGCGCTGTAAGAAACAAAACCGCCGGACAATCGGGTATGTACGCATTCGAAAACCTGATCCGAAGCGTTCCCTCTGAACTTGCCCTGAGCCAGGGCCTTAAAATATCGGCCAGTCATACTGCTTCTACCAGGATAGGCGGCAACGTGTCCCCTGCCTCAGCCTTCACCTATGAAGGCTGGTCCACAGGCATCAATCAGGAACAGGGAATGTGGTACCAGATCGGATTTCCTCAAGCCACTGCACTTAGTGAAATACATTTTAATGCACAGGCCATGGTAAAACGGGGCTGGGTGCCGGACCCTAAAAAACCAGGAGAGCCGCGCCCCATGATACAAACTTTTCCAAGGGTCATCAGCATTGAAACCTCCTCTGACGGAAATCACTGGCAAACCGTCATTCATAACCTCAAAACCAGTTCCGGGGATAATTTCATCCCTGTCGACGCCACAGGCATCCGGTATATTCGGATCAGGCTGGAAGAAGGTACACCGGGAGAAGATATCCCCTGGACTATGAAGCAAATAAAAATTTTCGGACAGTTTATATAGTTATTCAAGCATCGTAAAAACAATCAATAAAAATGAAAAGTAAAGAAGATCAGTCCTCCGTATCACGTCGTCATTTCCTTGGTGCTGCTACTGCAGTGGTTTCAGGATCGATCCTGGGCTCAGGTAAAGTTTTCGGGGCACCGGCCATCATAAAGAGCCTGTTTAAGCCTGATTCGCTGATCAATGGTGTCCAGATCGGAGTTATCACCTACTCCTTCAGAGACAGGCCTGACCAGAGTGCCGAAGCCACCCTACAGTATGTACTGGACTGCGGAATCAGCGCCATCGAGCTTATGGGGGATCCTGCTGAAAGTTTTGCCGGTAAACCTAAAAGCCCGGTTGATTTTCGCTCAATATTCCCGTTGATGAGAAAACGGAATGAAAAACAGGAGCTTACTGAAGAAGAACAGAAAAAACTGGCAGACGCCGAAGCTCAGATGAAGGCTTATAACGAAGAAGTAGCCCGCTGGAGGCTGAATGCCCCTATTGAGAAGTTTGAGCAGGTAAGAAAAATGTACAACCAGGCCGGCGTAAAGATTTATGCATTCAAACCTAATGCCTTTGGTAAAAATAACACAGATGCAGAGGTTGAATATGGCATGAAAGCCGCCAGGGCGCTCGGTGCGGGCCATGTTACCCTTGAACACCCCTCAGATGATGCCCAAACCCTTCGATTGGGCAAAATAGCTCAGAAACACGGTGTTAAAGTCGGCTATCATGGGCATGAGCAGCAGACACCTACTTTCTGGGACGTAGCCCTGGAACAATCTCCGGCCAACGCCCTTAATCTTGACCTTGGCCATTACATCGCCACCGGCCACCCGGATGCCCTCGACCTGATCCGTAAAAGACACGACAGGATTGTGAGCATGCACATCAAAGACAGGCAAAAACCGGGCAATGGAAAAGGCAATCTTCCCTGGGGACAGGGAGATACTCCAATTGCTGATGCCCTGAAGCTGATGAAAGCTCAGAAATACAAATTCCCGGCGACAGTAGAGCTGGAATACCAGATTCCTCAGGGATCCGGCGCTGTGGAAGAAGTAAAAAAATGTCTGGAATTTTGCAGAAAAGCACTCAGCTGATATCGCTTGTTCTCCGGCAAATGGAAAACCGCCTCAACAAGGCGGTTTTTTTATTAAAAAACAGTCTCACTGTTACCTGAAATCCCTGTTTTTAAAAAGTATAAGAAAATTTTTAAGAAAAATGTGACTTTTTAAACCTCCCTACGTCTCAATAAAAAAGGAATTAGATATCTATTAAACTTACGGCTTATGAGACCCATTTTTACTGTATTACCTGACAATATCCTGCCTGCCTTTTCCTGCTGACCGCTCAAACTTTTCTTGTTTACCAACATTCATCAGCAAACCGGTATTCAGACACCCAAACACCAATACAGGTATTCATGAAAACTTTTACCGACCACCCCGTCATTACCCGCGAGAACCGGCATTTTATCCATACCGCACCGGACGCTGCCGTTGAATTCTATGATACCACCGGCAAAGCCACACTTCCTGCCGGTGAAGATATCCGGATATGGACTACCGACCCCGGCCAGAAGGATACAATTCTGAATGCGTATCGGAGCGACGGAGCGTCTCTGAGACCGCTCCGTCGCATAAATGAGTTTACTTTTGTCCTTTACGATCCCCAGGCAGAAACACTTATCGCTGTGAGAAGCCTGTTGGGTAACGTACCCTTATTTTACCACCGGCCTGAAAATCCTGACAAGGCCATTCTCTTTTCATTCTCATTCAGATCACTGCTTGAATCACAGGTGTTCCGTCCGGAAATGAATCTCTCTGCTGTAAAGGAATATCTCCGTTCAGATAATGAACTTCCGGAACATAACCAGACCATGATCCGTGAAATAAACCGGCTCTTGCCCGGACAGCAGCTACTCATTACAAAGCTCTCCGCTCCTGACAGCAGAGCGTTCTTTCTGAGGCCTTTTTATCCATTTCAGAATACCCTGCCGGCAGCGTTCCCCGGCAAAAACGATGAAGAAGAGATCAGGCAACTCCTCAAAAACACCGCCGTTTCTCTGGCTGATCTCCCGTCAAAAACAGCAGTACTCCAGGAAGAAATTTCTTTGATGAAAATTCCGGTCACAACGATCCGCTTCCATAATCCTGAAAAACTATACACGCTTTCCTGTCAGACTTATCCGGTCCCGGAAAACAGCACAGATCCGGTTCCCGGTATGAAAGAATATCAAAAATTCGCAGAACCCGTTACCGGAGCATTTGAAACCTTGAAGAGGCTGACCGGAATAACCGGGCAACCTGTTTACCAGAAAAACTATTTTTTGCAACCTGAAACACTGAAAATCCTGAAGGATAAAGGAATAGAAACCCTGATGTCGGGTGCCGGTGCGGAAAAAGCCGGTACACTTTCTCTCCTCTACGCAGAAGATCTCCTCAGAAGAAAAGAATGGATGAAGCTCTCGGAAACGCTTACATACCTGTTTAGTAAAGATGCCGGGAAAGCTCCCCCCTGGATATTTAACGGAAAAAGTGCCACCATTCATTTCCTGTTGTCCAGAAGTTACCTGAGAAGAGGCCCTTTGAATGTGATTCCCGTGTTATTCAGACTGGTGCAGTATTTCAACTGTGGCCCTGAAGACTTCCTGGCTTACCTTTCGGTCAGGCTATACCGCAAAATACACGGCCCGGCCAGTCAGAATCCGGCAAAGGCCTCCGGATCAGTGAAAAATTTTCTGAGAAAAATAAGCGGGTTTCAGGAAGATGCTCCGGAAGAATATCTCAAGGGTCTTCTCGGCAAAGACATTACCGCCTTGAGAGAAGAGATTTTTGAAATAACACATCAGGCCGGGATAAAGGTGTCTGAACCTTATTTTCAGAAACATTTCATCTGTCATTGTATGAATATCCTGCACAGGGCCCCTTACGCTGAACCGTTTCCCGACCCCGCCAGCTGGCTCTTCGACCGGCATAAAGACTCTGACGGAGAAAGAAAAATAACCTTATCGGCGTGTGAAACATTATCTGAACTGGCGCAGGAATTTTTTATCAGAACACCTGAAAATCATAAAATATGGACATTGACCGGTCGGGAAGACTTTGACCGGAACATGGACATTGTTTCCGATCAGGGAATCCCTCCGGAACTGAAAACCCGACAGATGGAAGACCTGGATCGTGTCATCAGAACAGGAATATGGCTGGATTATCTGAATAAATTATCCTGAAACCGAAGTATCTCCCGGGCTTGCCGGATCAGAATGATGAAAATGCCTTGTGGCAACAGAGCGCTTGTTAGCCCGCCGGCTGTTGAGCAGAGAGATGGTCTGAAAGAAGATAAACTTGGGAATGCTTATCAGTGATTTATAAATACGCTTGTCTGGCCTTGCATGTAGCAGAGAGATGATAAAAGCAGTCATGAAAGACAGAAAACCGCCAGACCAGACCCATACCAATTGCGGTATATAAAAATACGATACCACCATGCACATCAAAGAAGCAATCAACATCAGAAATAATGGAGGACGCAACTGAATCATCCCGAAAAGAATCTGATTACGACTGAGGTTTCGGAGGCCTTTACCTAAAACGGCAAACCCATACCCAAAATATTTAAACCAGGTATTGATCCATCTGGCCCGTTGGTTAACCAGCTGATCCGACTGGGAGGTTTTCTCATCGTAAATCACGGCATCCGGAGCAAAGGCTATCCTGAGGTCTCTTTTGAGAATTTCTGCCTGCAGCACCTTGTCAAAACCCGCTCCGGTTATATCCAAATGCCCGAGACACTCCTGATAAAGACGTGTTGTAAAGGCCATTCCGGAACCGGACAGGGCTGCAGAAGATCCCAGACCGAACAAGACCTCTCCGTCAAAAAAGTGGTAATACATATCACGGGCAGCGTCCAGGCGGGCATAGTCTGTATCCAGATTCTTAGCCTTTCTGATCCCCTGAACGGCTTCAAAGCCCCTGTCAAACCATACATCCAGCTTTTTAAGCAGATCAGGCTCTGCCAGGTTATCACTGTCAATGATCACTAACCTGTTATGCGGCCTTTTAAACCTGCTGATGGCATAAAAGTGAGACCTTGTATTACTTGCAAGCACTTGTTCAGGACGCAGTATCATCACGCGGCTGTCATTAAAATGCAGATGGGATACATCGCATTTATCAGCCACTACATAAATCACATAATCAGGATGAACCATTTTAAGAAGGGAGCTGACCACCAAAGGAATATTATCCGTCTGTTCAAACGCGGTAACGATCACCGCATAATCAGAGTGACTGTGCGCCACCTGTCCCGGAAACTGAACCCTGTTCCTCATATAGTAGGACAGCATCAGAAAAAAGGGAAGAAACAGATGCCACCCAACGCAGACCTGCAATAAAACCCAGATAATTTGCAATGCTTCCTTATGCATAAAATGAGCTCACTTTTCGCTTTTCTTTTCTCTTCAATAAATGTACCAATACACCTGTCATCCCAAACTATTTTAAAGGATTCCAAACACTGTATCCTGCTTCAGGCTCTTCTTACTTTTTCCCAGATTCCTGAACCGACACCGTTCCGGTACCTTCCGTAACCCCTGATGGCACAGTAATTCATAAAAGAGAAATAATAAGGTACGAATAAAAGTTTAATCCTGATCTTCCGGCTTTCAAAATAACTGCCAGAAAGAGCCAGAAGATAAAAGACCACCTGGGCAATCAGCAGATACTGATACAAAGGTTCGCGGGTCAGAAACACCAGCAATACATTAACAGCAAAGATCAGCGGAAGGCAGAACGGCGCCACAGCCCAGCGCATAGCCCGGTGGGATACGTACTGAAATGAGAGCCATCCGTATCTGAAAATATTCCAAAGGAAAGGCAATCTGGCTATGGCCTGAAAGCCTCCTGCAGCAATCCTTACCTTTCTTTTCATCTCATCACCTATAGAGAATGAGGGGCGCTCACTGGCGTAGGCTTCAGGTTCATAAATTACCCGGAAGCCTTTTGCAGCAATTCTCAGGGAAATAATAAAATCATCAAGCAAGGTGTCTTTTTCAACCACTTCAAATAATTCTGTCCTTACGGCAAACAACTCTCCCGCAGCTCCGACGACAGAATAAAGTTCAGTATCCAGTTTCTTAAGAAAAGACTCGTATTTCCAGTAAAGACCTTCCCCGGCTCCGGCAGCGGCCTCATTCTCTTCCATAGCGATACGTTTTTCCCCGGCGACAGCACCGGTAACCGGATCATTGAAATGACGCACAATGTTTCTGATCACCGCATTATTGAGTGTAGTGTTGGCATCAGAAAAAATAACAATGGGTGTGGTTACCAGCTTTATAGCCATATTCATTGCTTCAATCTTACCTCTTCTCTCCTCTCCCCCAAGGTACGTAACCGCAGGTTCAGAAGCAGACAATCCCGCGATGTATTCCGTTGTCCCGTCATCAGATCCCTCCGTTACAAAAAGAATCTTCAGGAGATGTCTTGGATAATCCAGGGAAAACGAATTCCGTACCTTATCTTCAATGCATGACATTTCATTGTAAGCAGGTATTACGAGGGTAACTTCAGGCAGAAAATCCGGATTGAAATTATTCTTCCTTGACATCCCCAGAGCCTTTCTGACCTTAACCAGTACATAAACGATTATGCCATAACCTATATAAGTATAGAACACCAGAAAAAGGAGGAACCAGAACAGGAAGGTTAAAATGGGCGTCATTCAGGTAAGTTTTATAGACTTGAAATCGTTTTACAGGCAATCACATTGTTATTCTTATTCAGTGGATTGTTAAAGAGAAGCTAACTTTTCTTTAATTTGTTCTGCTCCGCCTTGTACAGCTTTATCCAGACCTTCATATGTGTTCTTAAGTTCACCTCTGCCCTGTTCGCCGGCATCTTTCACCTGTCGCTCGAAATCCTGGATCAGCGGATAAATACCCGTGAGACCCACCATAGAAAAATTGGGTTTGATCTGATGTATTTTCTGCCCTGCCTCTGTCAGACTTCCGGATTCCAGAAGACCACCAATGCTATTCCAGATCACCAGAGAATCTTCCAGAAACGACTCAAATATTATTGATAAAATTTCCTTATCTTCGCCGTATAGTTCCTGAAGATGCTTGCTATCAATAGAGGTTAATTCTTGGCTCATAATTACTTTTTTGTTTATTCTTGCAAAAAAAATGCCACCTTCTCCAAATAAAAAACTTTCCTCACCGAAAATTTAAGATCCGTCGCGTAACCGTTTTAACCTTAAAATAGATTACTTATGTTATTGCACTTTATTGAAACACTTTCCGACGAGGATTATGTCGGAAATATACTGGGCACCCTTGAAAAAAATGAACAGGTCCGAAGTATTCTCATTCTGGCCTGCGACGAAAGCTATTCTGACATAAGCCACTTACTCAAGCCATTGAAAAAAACCGTTTTCGGCGGATTGTTTCCCCAACTGATCTATCGTGGCGAACGAAAAAAAACAGGAATGATCATAGCCGGCCTCCCCAATGAAACGGAAACACTCCTGCTTCACGGCAAACTTACCGAAGAAGAAATATATAACCAAATAAGCAAAAGCTTTCCGGATGTTGATCCACACGATAAAAGTCTTTTTATCTTTACAGATGCCCTCCATTTCAATAAAAACGGGCTGATCGATTCATTGTATAATTATTTCGGAACCTTTCTTTCTTATATCGGCGGCGGAACAGGCTCTCTCAGTTTCCGGAATATTCCCAGTATATTCTCGAATGAAGGCATTGTCAGTGAAGCCGCCATTATTGGTCTTTATCATGGCAGGATATCCATCGGAGTAGACCATGGTTACGAAGCTGTAAGTGAATCATTTAAGGTAACTGAATCCGTAGAGAACAAGATCGTTACCCTGGACTGGAAACCTGCGATGGAAGTTTACCGGCAAGTCGTTGAACAGCACTCCGGCACTGTTTATGACGGCAAAGACTTTCTGGCTTTTGCCAAATCGTACCCTTTCGGCATCAACAAGGTAGACTCCCAGATGGTTATCCGGGATCCGTTCAAAGAAGAAGAGAACTCAATCTATACCCTTGACACCATTGAGCAGGGCAGTTATATCAATGTGGTCTATGCCAAAGAAGAGAATCTTGTCTCCGGCGCAGGAAAGGCCAGGCTGCATGCTTTAAATAATCCTCAAATAAAAAATTCAGGTGCGATTTTTGTTGTAGATTGCATTACCAGATCACTCTTTCTGGAAGAGAGTTATCAAAATGAACTGAATGCCCTGGACCCCGCTCACCTGGCATTCGGAGCATTAACTTTGGGTGAAATCGCAAACTTCGGGAATGCATACCTGGAGATATACAATAAAACAGCTGTAATCGGCATTTTTGAACATGATTGATGTAAAAAGCAGGGTTCTTAAAGAGATACTACTGGAATTAACACTAGCCACCGGGGGAGAAACCAATTTTGAGAGAATTCTGAAAAAAACCCTTCCGCTTTATCTCAGAAAACTGAACTGTACCGCTGCGCTGGTCTTTCATCATGAAAATAATGAACTGAAATCTGAGTTCATTTTACCCATATCGCTTTCCAAAACCAAAGAATGGCCCGCTTTCAGAGCCCAGGTTCTGAAAGAAATCAAAGAAAGCAGCCGGCTGAATCTTAAAGAATTCTGTGTCCCCGGCATGCACTACTACCTTTTTAACCTTAAAGGGGGAATTTCAATCATTCTGGGCAAAAACACTCCTTTCGGTGCCAATATTACGGATGAACTCATTCCTGTAATTCAGTTTCTCGGACAGGCCCTCAACAATGCACTTGACAGAGAAAGAAGATTTTTTGCCGAACAGGAACTCAATAATGAAAGGCTGCTGCTGAAAACCATCATCGACCACCTGCCTGACTCTATCTACATGAAAGATCTTGAGGGCAGGAAGCGTGTTGCCAATAAGGCCGACCTTTTCTTCTCAGGATATGATCAGGAATCCGAGATTCTTGGCAAAACCGATGAAGAAATTTATGACCCGGAAATGTCTTCAAAAACAAGACAGGTAGAAGACGAAATCCTGAGAACAGGAAAGCCCCTGACCAATGTAGAAGAATACATTCATAACAGAAAAGGGTTCACTGCCACGATCAACACCTCCAAATTCCCGTTTACGGACAAAGACAATAACCTTCTTGGCATTGTAGGGATCGGTAAAGACATCACGCAGATCAAAAAAAATCAGTATGAAATGAAGCTGTTGTCGCTGGTAGCCAGTCAGATTCATAACAGTGTACTGATAACCGACCTCGACGGCAAAATAGAGTGGGTAAACGAAGGCTTTGAAAGAATGACAGGTTTCAGTGCCCGGGAAGTGAGAGGTATGCGTCCCTGGTGGATTCTTAAAGGCCCGCTGTCTGACGAAAAGTTGCTGGGGCAAGTAGTACTGGATGTGGTACAGCATAAATCCATTGATATTGAGATCATCATTTATAATAAGCAGAAACAACCTTTGTGGATCAATCTCCAGGGCAGTCCGCTAAGGTCAGATAAAGGCGAGGTTCAGGGGTATTTTTCCATACAAACAGACATTACAGAAGCCAAGGAGCAGGACCGGAAAATAAGACAACTCATTACATGGATCGATGAATCCAGCGATGCAATGCATGTATCTGACGAGGAGGGCTACATCCAGTTTATTAATACCGAGGCAGCTAAAAGACTGGGGCAATCCAAGGAAGACCTTATAGGAAAACATGTAAGTATCATTGAGAAGCTATTCCTGGATCCGTCGCTTTGGAGAAAGCATGTGCAGGAACTCAAAGTAAGTATCAATCAGATAATTGAGGGGCGGCATGTCAGAAAAGACGGAACCGAGTTTCCTGTTGAAGTGAGTGCCACCTATGTAAACATTGAAGGGCAGGGTTTTATCATTGCTTTCATCCGTGATATTACCGAAAGAAAGAGAACAGAACTCATTCTCCGTCAGAGTGAAGAAAAATACCGCGGCATTATGGAAACCATGGAGCTGGGCTTCCTGGAAGTGGACCTGAACGGAAAAATCATCCGGGCTTATGAGCAGATGTGTCGGATGACAGGCTATACTGAAGACGAACTCATTGGCAAGGAAGCCATTGAAATTCTTGTTCCTGAAGAATTCAAAGACATTATCCGAAAGCAGGATGGAGACCGGATGGAAGGCCGTGTAGGCAACTATGAAGTCCAGATCATCAGGAAAAACGGAGAAAAACTATGGGTGATGATCAGTGGCGGACCTGTGTTTGATTACAGTGGAAATGTCGTCGGGTCGGTAGGCATCCATTGGGATATTACCGAACAGAAACAGTTTCAGGAAGAACTCGCCAAAGCCAAAAATCTTGCTGAAAGGGCTCAGGAAGCTGAAAAGCAGTTCCTCTCCAACATGAGCCATGAAATCAGAACTCCGCTGAACGCCATCATAGGCATGACCAACCTGCTTTATGATACACGGCCAAATGCTGAGCAGCTTGACTATCTCGACACCCTCAATTCTTCGGCTAATTTCCTCCTGTCACTCATCTCCGACATCCTTGACATTTCCAAGATCGAGTCAGGTAAAATTGAGCTTAATCCAAGACCGTTTAACCTGATTGCCAATCTTACGACGCTCAGAAAAACATTCAGGTTAAAAATCGGAGACAAGCCCATCCGGTTGGAAACGCATTTTGATGAAAACCTCAAAAGCATGCTTATTGGTGATGAAATGCTCTTACACCAGGTCATGATGAATCTTTTGGGCAATTCGGAGAAATTCACTGAATCGGGGATGATCAACATTTACGCCAGAATAATCGCTCAGGAGGATCCCTCAATTCAGTTGATAGAATTTCAGGTAAGTGATACCGGAATAGGGATCAGCCAGGAAAACCTCGAAAGTATTTTTGAGAAATTCAAGCAGATCAAAGGCGACGCAGGTCAGAAATATAAAGGCACAGGGCTCGGGCTTGCCATTACGAAACAGCTGATACAGGTAATGGGCGGAGAGATCTATGTGGAAAGTGAAAAAGGCAAAGGAACTATATTTACCTTCAGACTTCCGTTTAAAATCTACGATCCTGCTGAAGACGGGAAATATGAAGCCAGTATCGACAAATCAAAAACCATTGATAAAATTGCCAGGACAGCAGACGTACGTCTGGCTCCCCTGCTGATTGTTGAAGACAATCTCACCAACCAGAAATACATCAGGACCGTACTGGCTAAATTTGATATTGATTTCGAAATGGCTGACAATGGTAAAGAAGCGCTGGAATTGTCTTATCTGAAAAAGTACTCGCTCATTCTCATGGACCTCCAGATGCCGGTAATGGACGGATATGAAGCCTGCATCAGCATACGAAACTCCAGAAACATCAATAAGGACACCATCATCATCGCACTTACCGCCTCGGCCCTGCTCGATCAGAAAAACAAGGCACTCGCAATCGGGATGAATGATTTTATCAGCAAGCCCTTTACACCAGCACAATTAAGAGAAAAATTAGAAGAATATTTGGTTTTTTGATGTATCTTGTGACATCATTCAACCCTAAAATATGATTCTATGCCTTTACTATTTACTCTGCTGGCCATCTCAGCACTGATCTTTCTTATTACTTTTGTCAAACTCGATACTTTTATATCCTTCATACTTGTAGCCATAGGCCTGGGGCTGATCAGCGGGCTCGACATTCCTGTGATCGGCAAGGCAATACAGAACGGAATTGGCGGTACCCTCGGGGACCTTACCCTTATCATTGGTTTTGGGGGGATGCTCGGAAAACTGGTAGCCGAAAGTGGTGCAGCACAAAGAATCACCTCCAAACTACTTGCTTTTTTCGGAGAAAAATATCTTACCTGGGGCCTTGCCCTTGCCGGATTCGTTATCGGAATACCCCTTTTTTATAATGCCGGTTTTATTATTGTGCTACCCCTCATCTTTACCATTGCCACCGCTGCCAGGCTTCCGGTTCTGTATGTCGGGATTCCCATGCTGTCAGCGCTTTCTGTTGCCCACGGATATCTTCCGCCGCACCCCTCCCCTGCTGCTATTGCCAGCCAGCTGAACGCTAACCTGGGTATGACGCTGTTTTATGGAATTATTGTATCCATCCCGGCCATTGCCATTGCCGGACCCTTGTTTGGTAAAACCCTGAAAAAATATAAACCCCAGTTGAATACTGCGCTTTTCAGCACACGGGAAGTACCCGAAGAGCAGCAACCCGGATTAGGCATCAGCCTTTTTGTAGGTCTCCTTCCGGTAATTCTGCTCACCGTATCAGCCTTGCTTAAAACATTTCTCCATGAAGAAGGTGTGCCTGACAATAAACTGGTCGTGCTTCTGGCTGAACCTTATATCGGCATGCTTTTATCTGTACTGGCCGCTATATATTTTCTCGCTGTCCGTCAGGGAAAAACCATCTCTCAAACGAGCAAGCTACTGGAAGAGTCTGTCAAAAGTATAGCGCCTATCTTGCTGATCATTGCCGGGGCGGGCGCACTCAAACAGGTACTTACCGAAAGCGGCACCAGCCAGTTTATAGGAGAACTGCTGGAACCGCTGGACATGAACCCCATCATACTGAGTTGGGCTATTGCGGCCTTTATCAGGGTTTGTGTCGGCTCTGCCACCATTGCCGGACTCACGGCCGTAGGCATTCTTCTTCCGCTCATTCAATCCCAGACCGCCATTCAGCCGGAGCTGCTTGTACTTTCCATCGGTGCCGGCAGCCTGATGTTTTCACACCTGAATGATGGTGGATTCTGGCTTTTTAAAGAATATTTTAACCTGAGTATCAAAGACACCATCAAAACCTGGTCGGTAATGGAAACCATCGTCTCCGTTGTCGGACTTATCGGCGTTCTGATACTGCAGCAGGTTCTTTCTTATTTTTAATTTATCACAAGTACAATGACCGCTGACGTAAAACTGGAAAAGTACAGAGACGAGCTCCCGGAAGCTCCCAAACCTGCCGGGGTATACAAACCCTGCCTTATTATCGATAACCTGGTCTATGTTTCAGGACATGGCCCCAACAGACCCGACGGCACACAGTTTACCGGCAGAGTAGGCACTGAAGTAGATATTGAATTTGCCAAAGCCTCAGCCAGACAAACCGGGCTCACGATATTGGCCACGCTCAGGGAAAACCTGGGGAGCCTCAACCGGATAAAAAGGGTCATTAAGGTGCTTGGAATGGTCAATGCCGCTCCCGATTTCGGTCAGCATCCTTACGTGATCAATGGTTGCAGCGAACTTTTTGCTGAAATATGGGGTGAAGAGCATGGCATCGGGGTCAGAAGCGCCGTTGGCATGGGTTCACTACCCGGAAACATTACCACGGAGATCGAAGTTATTTTTGAACTTATCTGAAGTAAAACAGAGCGGTTTCCCGCTTTTCTTATTCATTCTCACTGGTGTCCGGAGAAAATTCAGTGCTTTGAACCAACTGCATCATTATCAATGCATTATATGGTATTGTTTGAGTAGCGATACTTTCGACCAAAATCCCAGAGCAGCTCATCACGTTCTGTAAAGCCTGTTTTATGTAATTTTGAATTTTGCCGGACACCAGTTATTACAAACAATCGAATCTATAGTAATCTTTTGCAGGTTTCGGGGCTATGGAACTAAATATTCTATTTAAAGTGTTTGAAAATTGCATAAAAAAGTGTGTATATTTCGATATAATCGTTTATAAGATATGAAAACGACACCTGCAAGAACTAAAAGTGAGAAGCTAAACTGGAAGCCACTGAAAGAAATAACTTCGGTGAAAGTTAATGTAAGTACATTAAAAGGCCAAAAAACAGGCAAGCATCAAATCAATGACTCTAAAATTCTTATCCCATAAGTGTATGAGTTAAAATTCATACAAAAAGAGCCATGTACAGACGGGAGTGATCATCTTTTCACCTACATATTTAAGTTTTTTTCGCCAGATACTAAGTTTCACTATATCTTAAGGGCTGAATATCATTCTGAAAATGTTTTTGCAATAAAGTTTTATTGCAAAGTTCATAGAAGAAGTATTTTCAAGTAAAATATCATCGTAAACAGAGGGTCGTGTCTGAAAATTTTGAATACGTGTCTGAGAGTTTTACCTTTACTACTCAAACAACATCCTGATGCCAGTTTTGTTCTGCATTCCTCCAGAACCGTAGATATTTCTAATTCTCAAAAATTAACAGAAGACTTAAAAGAGAACCAACGATATAGAATATATAAGGGCTTTATCCAAAACAGAATAGGTAACCACACATTTACCCATTTGTTTTATCCAGAAATAAGTTCCTACCTTCTTATCAATAATCACTACTCAGACATTGATTTAAAAGAACGGGAAATCTTAGAGATGTTTCAAAGAACCTATCAGAATTTACCGGATATAGTTTGATTTGGCAAGGGTTTACTTTTTTAGAAGCTAGTGTACATTCTTATGAAATTTAACCAGGATTTGTTGTGGCAGACAGCACGGTCAGTTCCGCATCCGACAATTTCGAAACTCTGATCTGGTGTTGAAAATTCTTCTTTCTTTTCCAACATTCAAAATTTACCCATAACTTCCCTAAAATTTAACATATTGACAATCAATCAATCAATTAAATTGATTGATTGTCAATACAAACAGCTCTCTTCTGTTTCCGGCAAATACATTACTGGTCACGACCTTCTCCCTTTACTCTCATTTCTTCCATTCTGAACACCGTTCCCGCTGTGATCATTTCGTCCTGAAGCCTGCGTGTCGCGGCTTTGATCTTTTCCTCTGACAGTATTTTCAGTATATTTCTGATCACGGATCAGATCCTGACGTCCGTATTTATAGTTTGCAGGATACTTTTTCAAGTGCTGCGTGTTATTCAGATAGGGATTCCTCTCATTGAGAACCACCTTATGCATGGCAAACAAATCAGGTTTTCCGAAACGATCAGGCAGCTTACTGGCCGGTATCCATTGTCCACGATTAAAAAAGATGAAATTTCCGCTGCCTGTTTCATAATAGACGTTGATTTCCGGAAAGTAATAATAAGCGGCATAATGATATCCTGCAGGCCCCCAAAGCGGTTGAGAAGCCGTATTTGCCGCATTAACTCTTACCTGCGCGCCGGCTGAAAAAATCAGTCCGAAAAATACGATAAATACCCCTAGCTTTTTCATGATTTTACTTTGTTTAAGTGAAACATCATCACGTTGTTTTCGTATTTTTGACAGGTTTGAGGCCACGGAGTTTAGGTACTGAAGCCTTACAATCGACCATCCGGTTATGAATTTCGACAAACACCCCTAAAATGCGGGAAATCATTTCCTGCGGTCTTCATCAAGTTTCACAATTTTGTATTAAATTACTGCCGAATTGATCCGTCCCATTCAGAAATGACACTTAAGAAAAAAGCTATTACTGTCGCCGCTTTTCTGTTGGCGGCCTTTCTTGTTTACGGTCTGTACTTTGGTGTACAGTATGCCTATGTGGGATCATCCTATAATGCCAAAGTGGTATGCTCCTGTATGTTTGTCTCTAAGCGCTCTCTGGACAACATTAAGACTGAAGAACTCTATGCGGTTCCGTTTTCAAACATAGACGCCGACACGGTCAAGAAAACCGTAGAAGTAAACATTTACGGCATAGCCCGTGCAAAAGCTATTTACCGTGATGGATTGGGCTGCACGCTCGTCAATGAGGTCCCCGAAGAAGAGATCAGAAAACAACCCGGCTTACCCGTTATGGCATCAGTCCCCGACCTGCTGTTACCGGCCGACACCCTTTCGGGAGACTATAACATGGCCCATATCAAAGCCGTCATAGAAGAGGCTTTCAAAGAAGAAGATCCTGAAAATATAAAAAGAACCAGGGCCGTGGTTATCCTTCATAAAGGCAGGCTTATTACTGAGAAATACGCTCCCAATATCTCTGCTGAAACACCTCTGCTGGGATGGTCCATGACCAAAAGTGTAACCAACGCCATGATCGGCCTGATGGTAAAAGACGGAAAGATAGATATTCATCGCCCTGCGCCAGTGACAGAATGGGCCAATGACGACCGCCATAATATTACCACCGATCACCTGCTCAGAATGAGCAGCGGACTTATTTTCGAGGAAAACTACGGAAAACCAAGTGATGCCACCCGTATGCTCTTTCGCAAAAAGGCAGCAGGCGTCTATGCCATGACCAGCTATGCCGGTGCCAAGCCAGGTGAAAAATGGTACTATTCAAGCGGCACTACCAATATTCTGCAGGAAATCGTCCGGAGGAAATTTTCTTCCCACGCCGAATACCTGGCCTTTCCTCACATCAGACTTTTCCGCAAGATCGGCATGAACAGTGCGGTGATCGAACCCGACGCCTCAGGAACTTACATAGGCTCTTCGTTTATGTATGCCACTGCCCGCGACTGGGCGAAATTCGGCCAGCTATACCTTCAGGATGGCGTCTGGAATGGTGAAAGGCTTCTCCCTGAAGGCTGGGTAAAATACTCTGCTACAGAAACCCCGCACTCAGGCGGCAGTTATGCTGCCCAGTTCTGGGTGGGTCATTATGACAAGGATTTTCCGGCAGATGCGTTTTTTGCCGACGGATTCGAAGGACAGTTTGTGACCATCGTTCCCTCAAAAGACATGGTAATTGTACGGCTTGGCTGCACTCCCAAAAGCAACTTTAACAATCTGGATTTTGTTAAAAAAATCCTTCAGGGGGTAAAGAATCAGAATGCTTCTCCTGTAAAAATATAAAAACCGGGGCCTTCTTCAGTAAAGCCCACATCGAATCTGAGAAAAATATCTTTCTTGGGAAACAACAGATACCTGAGTCCGGCGCCTGCCGTGAACCGGGCTTCATTGGCCTCAAAAGCACGGAGGGCTGGTGCCACACCGGCCACGCCGGCAAAAAGAGTCCCTCCTATTCTACGGCTGAAACTAAAGGGGAGCATCCTGTATTCTATCTGTGCTGCCAGAAGGTTGCGGTCTCTGTACCTTCCCTGGTAGTAGCCTCTCATCATCATATCCCCACCTATCTGCGCCAGCTGATTAAATGGCACCGATCCATTCATGAATGAACCCATTACCTGCCATGCCAGCACATTATTTCTTCTGACCGTGTGATAAGACCGGAAATCTATATTGATACTGCTGAAACGGTAATCAGCGCCCCAGGCCGGGTTATAGGCCAGAAAAGCCAGTTCTCCGAAGAATCCTTTGCGTACGTTCAGTACATTATGCCGGTTATCATAAACCAATGCCAGTCCTCCGCCAAGATTCCCGGTGCCTTCGCTACCCTCCGGCAGTTCATACGGGGGCTTTCCTCCCGGCTGATTAAAGGCCGTCTTATACAAAAGCTGGTAATCAAACTCAGGACCGAAAAACAGATTAGGGGCAACCCTCCGCAGTACCCGCTGCCTCAGCAAGAGATAATTGGCGTCAATAACTGCCGGTGAATCTCCGCTGGCACCGGGCCCGATTCCATAATATAAAAGCGGAAAACGCTGCAGCCTTGTGCGGCCCAGAAAAAACCACTTATCCTTGTCTCCGTAAATGGCATTATCAAACCAGAGCCCATACTGCTCCCTCAGTGTAACGAAAGTAAAAGCATTCACTTCACTGAGCCGGTTAAGTGTATCCTGACGGGCCCTGAAAAGCAGCAGGGACGAAACCCCGAATTCGAAGCTTGTTTCAGGAGCATAAGCTATGGTAGGATAAACCCTGAAACTCCTTTTCTCCGACGATGAGGTGTCCATAACCACCTTATAGACCAGCCCGGAAAGCCATTTCTTCCTTTCCTGAGCTTCAGCAGCCATTGAAAAAAGCATGATCAGAAATCCGGTCCAGCTCACCTGCCAGCCCGACTTCAACGATCCTGTAGAAGACTTGGTAAAATTGCTGATAATTTTCTTCGGTTTGTTATCATCAAATTAACGCCAAACCTTCATAAAACCTTCATTTTCCGGTCATATATTTTTACAGGAACTTCACATCGGCATATCAAGATAAAAATATCCCTCGGAATACGTCCTCGCATTTCCGGAGATCAGCACCCGGTCGCCTGCATCTTTACAAAACAACTCACCTCTTCTTTCAGAAACCTGAACAGCCTTCAGGCTTTCCAGACCCAGCCGTCCGGCCCAGAACGGAATGAGTGAACAATGCGCCGAACCCGTGACAGGATCTTCAAAATTAACCGACTGTGTCACAAAAAAACGGGAAACAAAATCAACCTCTTTTCCCGGAGCAGTGATGATAATACCGCCGGGAGAAAGATCAAGCTGGTCCAGCAGCAGCCGGTTCCATCGGATATCCAGCACGTCTTCTTCCTTGTCATACACCAGCATATAGTCTCTGGCTTTAAATACCTCAGCGGGCTTCTTGCTGACAGCCTCCGCTATAATATCGGGCAACGAAGCAACAACGGGCTTCCTGGAAGGAAAATCAAGGGTATAGCGATCTTCTGACACATACACACTGAGCATTCCGCTGGCCGACTCAAACCGTATTTCGTCTGCTTCATATCCCAGATGGTATTTAAGTACGTGCGCTGTGGCAAGTGTAGCATGACCACACAGATCCATTTCAAGTTCAGGCGTAAACCAACGCAGATGAAAGCCTTTATCAGCGGGAATAAAAAAAGCGGTTTCGGCTACAGCATTCTCTGCGGCTATCCTGACCAGAACCTCGTCCGGAAGCCATTCTGTAAGCGGCACGACACAAGCCGGATTGCCTCCGAAGATTTTGTTGGTGAAAGCATCCACCTGATAATACGGTAATCTCATTGTTTTACAGTTAAAATGTTAAATAACAGCTCCTTCAAACCTGTGAAAAGGTCCCCCGGAAAATTCTTCTGCAAATTTCTGCATAGAAAAACAACCAAAGCAGATACAGTTTTGTTAATTTTGAGCATAGCAGTTAAATCAATGACTAATCTTACAGATAAAAGTGAACACCTCTATCTTCGCATTGCGGGGATTCTGGAACAGAAAATCAGAAGCGAAATTATTCCGGCCGGTCAGAAACTACCGTCTCTCCGAAAACTCTGCAGCATGTACAACATCAGTCAGAGTACGGCTATGCAGGCCTATTACTATCTTGAAAACCGCTCACTTGTAGAGGCCAGGCCTCAGTCAGGGTATTTTGTATCCGGAACTTTCAGAAAAAAATCCGCTATTCCCGCCATCAGTCAGCCCCCTGCGGGCGAATCCAGGGATATTGATGACATACTGGAAGAACTCTTCAGGCATATGGGACTGGACATGGTCATGTTTTCACACGGGGTACCGGCCCTGGAACACCTGCCTGTAGCCAAACTCAACAAGAGCCTGATACAGGCTGCCCATGACCTTAAAGGCAGCGGCATAGCTTATGAACTTGCGCAGGGAAATCAGAAACTGAGACGTAACATTGCCAGACAAGCCTATTGGCAGGGATATCTGAATGAAAATGATATTGTTACCACTACAGGTTGCATCGGAGCCTTATCAGCCAGTCTTATGGCAGTCACCCAACCGGGTGATACTATTATTACGGAGAGTCCGGTCTATTTCGGAATTCTTCAGCTGACCCGGCAACTGGGTCTGAAAGTACTTGAGCTTCCCACCCATCCGGTAACAGGGATAGCACCGGACACGCTGAAAGAGGCCTTTTCGCGACAGAAAATAAGCGCCTGTTTGCTGGTCAGTAATTTCAGCAATCCACTGGGCAGCTGTATGCCGGATGAACACAAAAAAGAGGTGGTCAGACTCATTCAGCATTACAACGTCCCCCTGATCGAAGACGATATTTACGGGGACGTTTATTTTGGCAAAAACAGACCGCTCACCTGCAAAAGCTTTGATGACAGCGGTCTTGTGCTCTGGTGCGGATCTGTCTCCAAAACCCTGGCCCCCGGTCACCGGGTTGGCTGGGTAGCTCCGGGCAAATTCAAAGACGCCGTAATCAGAATGAAAACAATCCACTCTATCTCTTCTACAAGCATTACACAGGAGGTAATTGCTCACTTTCTGGAAACCGGACGCTATGAAAATCACCTCAGAAAACTACGGCAAACGCTCTACGGCAATTACACCCGCTTTGTCTCCGTCATACAGGAATATTTTCCTCAAAACACCAGGATCGGCCGTCCTCAGGGAGGTTTTGTCCTGTGGATCGAATTCGACAGACGGGTTGACGCCGGAAAACTGTTTAAGCTTGCCTCAAAAGAAGGCATAAGTGTTTCTCCCGGGAATATTTTCACCCTCAGAGATCAGTTCAACCATTGCATCCGGCTTAACTTTGGCATGGTTTGGAACGAAAAGGTAAGAGATGCCCTCATCAGGATAGGAAAGATGGCGGGGGAGTTAATGAATGAATGAGAGAATGAATGAATGAATGAATGAGTGAGAGAATGAGTGAATGAATGAGTTAATGAATGAATGAATGCGTCTTTAGCGGTACAGAGAGATGGTTATTATACAAAATTGACCGGGGCGCTTTATTTTCTTCCTCTCAAAAGTGCACCTGCGCAGACCAGCGTAAAAAAAAGAATGATGATAACCATCGGACGGGACGTACCATCAGAGAAGTAACTCACGGCAAAAGACGACAACGCATTGATACCCATCTGAAGAAAACCCGACAAGGCCGAAGCTACGCCCACATTCCTTGTAAAAGGCTCAAGTGAGAGGGCATTGAGGTTCGGATTAACAATACCCATTGTCAGCAGCATAAGGGCAAGTACAGGAAAAACAACGATAAGAGACTCGAAACCGAAAGAAGTGATCAGGAACGTAAGCCCGCCAAAGAATACCATAGCAATCCCGCAATACAAAGCCAGCGTTCCACTGGATATCCTGGCAATCAACAACCGGTTCAACTGACTGCCCAATATATAACAGGAAGCATTAAGCCCGAAGGCAATTCCGAACTGCTGCTCTGACAAGCCAAACCGGTGCATAAACAAAGAAGGCGCCCCGGTAATATAAGCAAACATGGCTGCTGAAGAAGACGAAAACGCGAGTGTATAGATCAGAAACTGCCGGTTAACCAGCACAGAGGCATACTCAGACAACACCGCCTTGGGATGAAGCGAAAACGAGTCATCGGGCTGGCGGGTCTCAGGAAGAGAGAAAAATACGCTCAGAAGCAACAACAAAGCCACGACAGCAAGAAAAACAAATATGCTCTGCCAACCGAAGGCCGTTACGAAAAAACTACCAAGTGTAGGTGCCACAATAGGGGCTATACCCATGATCAGTACGAGGGTAGAAAACACTTTTACAATCTCCTCTTTGGCAAACAAATCCCTCGCCACCGCTCTGTTGGCCACAAAGCCGGCACACCCTCCAAAAGCCTGAAGAAACCGGAATATCACCAGATGCATCACATTACCAGAAAAAATGCAGGCTACAGAGGCCAGGAGATAAAGTGATAATCCAAACAAGAGCGGCCTCTTTCTGCCAAACTTATCCATCAGGGGGCCGTAAAATAACTGCCCGGCACAAACCCCGACGAAAAAGCCGGCAAGTGATACCCCCACAGAGGCCACGTCTGAATGAAGACTGGCCGCTATGGCTGGAAATCCCGGCAGATACATATCAATGCTTAGTGGCATCACTGCCGACAACATACCCAGCAGCGTGAGCAGCTGATAATATTTTCTTTTACTAAGCCTCGTTCCTGCATCGCTCATACTCAGAGCGTTTCAATGATGATATTATGATTGGTATAAATGCAGATGTCTGCAGCGATGGAGAGCCCTTCTTTTACCATCTCCTCAGCAGTCAGTGCCGGCGCGTGTTTTTTCAGTGCTATGGCGGCAGATTGGGCATACATGCTGCCCGATCCGATAGCGGCGATCTGATTATCGGGCTCCAGCACATCGCCCGTGCCTGAAATGATCAGAAGCTCCTCTTCATTCGCAACAATCATCATGGCTTCCAGACGACGCAGGTAACGGTCCATCCGCCAGTCTTTTGCCAGCTCAATCGCTGCTCTTTTCATATTGCCGTTATAAGCCTGGAGCTTTTCTTCAAATTTCTCTATCAGTGTAAAAGCATCAGCCGTAGACCCCGCAAAACCCGCCAGAATCTTCCCTCCGTTCAGCCTTCTTACTTTACGGACATTCGATTTGGCCACGGTGTTACCCATCGTAGCCTGTCCGTCGGCCCCCAGTGCTACTTTTCCGTTGTGTACAATTCCCAGTACAGTTGTCGACTTAATTTTTTCCATGTGCAATATTTAAAATGAAAATCCCCTCAAAACTATGTTAAGAGGGGACTTTGGTTATTTTTCAGATCTTTAAACCAATAATTTATAAGGCTCCTCAAGCAAATCTCTCAATGTAACCAGGAAAGCGGCACCCGTCGCACCATCTACCACACGGTGGTCACAGGTAAGGGTTACTTTCATGATGCTGGTGGCATAGAACTGTCCGTTTTTCACTGCGACCGTTTCTTTAATACCTCCTACGGCCAGAATACATGACTCAGGGGGATTGATAATCGAAGTAAACTGATCTATACCAAACATACCCAGGTTACTTACGGTAAAGGTATTTCCTTCCCAGTCTTTGGGCTGAAGCTGCTTGTTCTTGGCTTTGCCTCCCAGGTCTTTGGTTTCAGCAGCAAGTACAGACAGAGGTTTAGTCTCTGCAAAGCGGATCACTGGTACCAGCAGACCGTCTTCAACCGCCACTGCCATACCGATATGAATATGGTGATTACGGCGGATTCTGTCGCCCAGCCAGGAAGAATTGACAGCAGGATGTTTGCTTAATGCTACCGCCGCTGCTTTGATAACCATATCGTTGAAAGAAATCTTCACCGGAGACATGGCGTTCATTGCCGTTCTGGCTTCAATGGCTTTATCCATGTTGATTTCCATCGTAAGATAGAACTCAGGCGCAGTGAATTTGGACTCCGAAAGCCTCCTCGCAATAGTCTTGCGCATCTGGTTCAACGGAATATCCTCAAAACTTTCAGTACCGCTGATAGATGGAGCCAGAGGTGTGGCAGCCTTAGCGGCAGAAGAAGCAGCGGCAGCGGCTTTAGGTACGTAGTTATCAATATCTGACTTAACGATACGTCCGCCTTCACCGGAACCGGCCACAGAACCCAGGTTAATGCCTTTTTCTTCAGCAAGTTTTTTGGCCAGAGGCGAAGCGAGTATTCTTTCACCTGCTCTGGCTGGAACAGCTTCAGCAGCTTCTGCTTTCACCGGAACTGCGGCAGGCGCAGCCTCAACCGCTTTTTCAGCTGGCGCCTCGGCAGGAGCAGCGCTTCCGCCGGCATGGGCTTTCAAAAGAGTCTCAAAATCAGCACCCGGCTCACCTATCACGGCAATGACTGAGTTAACAGCCGCAGCTTCGCCTTCTTTCACGCCTATATAAAGCAGAGTCCCGTCTTCGTAAGCTTCGATTTCCATCGTGGCTTTATCCGTCTCGATTTCAGCCAGCATATCACCCGATTTAACGGTATCTCCTACTTTTTTAAGCCAGGCATGTATTACTCCCTCAGTCATGGTATCACTCAGGAGTGGCATAGTAACCAGTGCAGCTTTGATGTTGGAAGTATCCACAGCTACTGCCGGGGCAGCAGCGGCCTGTGGTTCAGCAGGAGCGGCAGCCGCTTTAGGCTCTTCTTTGGCCACTGCGGGAGCACCTCCTTCCAGCAAACCCTGAAAGTCTTCTCCGGGTTGTCCGACCACTGCAATAACCGCATCCACAGGAACGGCATCTCCTTTCTGAACACCAATGTACAATATGGTGCCTTCATAGTAAGACTCCATATCCATGGTTGCCTTGTCCGTTTCAACTTCAGCTAAAATGTCACCCGATTTAACGACATCACCAACTTTTACGTTCCATGCGGCAATCACGCCTTCCTCCATGGTGTCGCTCATCTTGGGCATCCTGATTACTTCTGCCATAATTTATAGTATGTCTTTATGTTTGCTTAGAATAATTAATACGTTCCAAAATTAACAGAATCCGCCTGAATAGCGGCAATGAATACGAGTATATTTTAATTAATTTTAAGTACCGCCATAAACGCTTCCTGAGGTACTTCCACTGACCCGATCTGTCTCATACGTTTCTTACCCTTCTTTTGTTTCTCCAGAAGTTTACGTTTCCGGCTGATGTCACCTCCATAACACTTGGCGGTAACATCCTTACGCATAGCCTTGACCGTCTCACGTGCAATAACTTTAGCGCCGATAGCCGCCTGAATGGCGATTTCAAACTGTTGTCTGGGCAATAACTCCTTGAGTTTCTCACAAAGTTTTTTACCCCAGTCATAAGCCTTATCCCGGTGTACAATGGCAGAAAGCGCATCGACAGGCTCTCCGTTCAGCAGAATGTCGAGTTTGACAAGTGCCGATTCCCGGTATCCCGCAAGACTATAGTCAAGGGAGGCGTATCCCCTTGAGATAGACTTCAATTTATCAAAAAAGTCAAAAACCACCTCAGACAAAGGCATATCAAAAGTAAGTTCTACTCTTGTAGCGGTCAGATAAACCTGATTTTTGACCACTCCCCTTTTATCCATACACAGGGTCATGATGGCTCCAACGTATTCGGCAGCCGTAATGATCTGTGCGTTAATGTACGGTTCCTCAATAGAATGAATAAGATTGGGATCCGGCATTTCGGAAGGTGCGGAAACCTGAATGGTTTCTCCTCTTTTATTATTGAGAATAAACCTCACGGACGGTACCGTAGTAATCACCGTCATGTCAAATTCTCTTTCCAGACGTTCCTGAACGATTTCCATGTGAAGCATCCCGAGAAAACCGCAACGGAAACCGAAGCCCAGGGCTGCGGAAGTTTCAGGCTCCCAGATCAGTGCAGCGTCATTAAGCTGCAGTTTTTCCATGGCTTCACGGAGTTCTTCGAAATCGGTAGTATCAACAGGATAAATACCGGCGAAGACCATGGGCTTCACCTCCTCAAAACCCTTGATAGCCTCTTTGGAAGGCCGGTCTGTATGGGTGATGGTATCTCCTACTTTGACTTCTTTGGCCACTTTGATACCTGAAATCAGGTAACCTACATCTCCGCATTCCAGTACATCCCTGGGTTGCTTTTTCAGTTTGAGGCTGCCGATCTCATCGGCAAAATATTCTTTGCCTGTGGCTATGAATTTCACTTTATCCCCTTTCCGGATTCTTCCGTTCTTGACCCGGAAGATTACCTCTATACCCCGGTAAGAATTGAATACCGAATCAAAGATCAATCCCTGAAGCGCTCCTTCCGGATCTCCCTTGGGTGCCGGGATGCGATTTATGATGGCCTCCAGTATCTCATTGATCCCGATGCCCTCCTTGGCACTGGCCAGGACGATACTGTCAGGATCTACCCCGATCAGGTCTACGATCTGGTCCTTTACCTCTTCGACCATTGCTCCGGGCAGGTCAATTTTGTTGATCACCGGAATGATCTCCAGGTCATGTTCCATGGCCAGGAAAAGATTGGAGATCGTCTGCGCCTCAATACCCTGTGCGGCATCGACGATCAGAAGCGCCCCTTCGCAGGCGGCGATAGACCGTGATACTTCATAGCTGAAGTCAACGTGACCAGGAGTATCTATAAGGTTAAGGGTATATTTCTGACCTTCAAAGAGGTAGTCCATCTGGATGGCATGGCTCTTGATGGTAATGCCACGCTCTCTTTCGAGGTCCATGTCGTCCAGCAACTGAGCCTGCATTTCTCTGGAAGAAACGGTGCCGGTAAATTCCAGCAGCCTGTCAGCCAGTGTACTTTTCCCGTGGTCAATATGGGCGATAATACAAAAATTACGAATGTGCTTCACTAAATATCCTCAAATTGAATTGTACAACTTCCACCGGAAGTTTTGCAAAATTATAACAAAATAAGGAATTCGCGGTGGTGGCTGCGGGTTTAATTTATTGAGAGGTTTGGTTCAGCGTGTGAAACACCCACCTGGCGCCAGGGGCATTCCTTATGACACCGCCTTCCTGGAAAGCCTGACTCCTTCTTTCTGCCTATCCAAAAAAAGGTAAAAACTTTGAAGCCACCGGTCTCAGAAACAGGCGGCTTCAGATCCCGGCGACACACTTCAGATTTAGCACATCCTCTCTTTTCGGACTTAAAGAAGACTTCATTATCAGCAAAATCACTGAAATATCCCAACCTGTTGTACCACTCAAAAGACTTAGCTTCCCTTCTTTTCAAGCATTGCCTGAATGCGGACACCGGCAAAAGCACAAAAAGCTCCAATCACTGCAGCAATGATCATAACTACCCCCGGAGCCAGCTCATCAGAAGGTGCTATACGGGGCAGGAAGACAAATCTGAAACCCAGCAAAAAGCCGGCAGCGCCAAGAATAAAACCACTGATCAGGCCTGTTTTGTTTTTCATAAAAGTTCAATTTTTCAGAGTTGAAAGAATTCTGAAACGAAAATATAAAAAAGTACTTTTAATTACAAAGTAAATTTATCTTTTTTTTAAGCATAGATTCCGCACTTACCTCTCTTGCAAGTGCTTCTTAACTCAGATCCATCAGGTTATACTTAGAGAATCTATAAAAAGATAACTATACTGCTTTTTTGATTTATGAACTTCATACAGTCAAAAAGACAAAACAAGGCGCTGTCTGAGGTACTGAAGACACGTTTTCGGATGATTCGGACCTGTAAAGAATCCGGAAACAGGCAGACTTTAAATCAGACCCTTATTCCCAAAGCCTGACAAAAGCCAGGTTCACACCATAATTGTCATTGATCAGGTCACCATGATCTATGCCCACGGTTACCCTTATGTTACCCTTCAGCCTGGGCGCCGGGATCAGCCCCTTTACCATGAGTGACACCTGATCGGCCGGATCCATCACTTTCCGGGCAGACCCGAAATTTCGGCTGACGGAGGCTCTGAATTCGAGGTCCACTGTATTAAGCCGGCCCTGAAAGCCCATAAAGAAGGCCCTGATGCGGTTATTATTGGAGTAATATTGCTGTGTAACGTTTCGCTTCTCAATCCTGATTTCGGGATTCGGGATCATAAAGGGCGTACCTAATGTCAGACCATTGTACGACCATCCGTCCATGTATTGTCCATGATTGAAGTAATAGGTATCGTTTCCGAAATGCCTGTCCGGTAAACCCAGCAACCTAGCCAGCCCTGCTCTGTACCTGCCCTGATTCTTGGTAAACAGAAATTCGAAAACGACCTTTCTGAAGGCCGCCTTTTCATTTTTATCGGACAGACTTACCCCATAAAGGCCGTCATCCACATTAGTAAGGCTACTGAAAGTCTGCCCGGTCTCAAAAATTGTCTGTTTGTAGACCAACAGCTTTTTACGGCCAAGATCCAGCTCTCCGCCGAGATCAATCTGACCGACATGATTACCAAAACGATTGGAAAGTTCAAAGTCGGTGTAGCCGGTGGTTGTATCATGCAGGGCCTTAATCGGAAGAACCACCTGCCGGTATGTAAACCAGTTGCTTGGAAGTTTTCCGTTCTTAAAGCGGCTGTCCCACTCCGGGATACCGTATTTGGGCTTGCCGCCCCATTGCACATTGTGCAATATTCCGGCATAAAGCTTTATTTTGGAATGTTCTTTCCCGATACGGCCATACAGGGACTTTTGATGCAAAAAGTAATTTCTAACATGCTCCTGCTCCAGAAACCAGGCATGATTATAGGACCCTTTGAAAAACAGCCAGGGAAAAATCAGCCTGCGGTATTCAGGAATAGAAAGTCTCACTTCGGGCATAGGCAGGGAATTACCCGACCAGGTCACCGAACCACTGCTCAGCGTGGTATCCACCAGGCCATGAACCTGTTTCTTCCGGCCGGCCATTAAAGAAAAAACGCCGGCATCCAACTGAAAATAAGCTTCAGGAAGAAGTATTTCAGCATGATCTCCGACAATTACGGCTGCTTCAACTCCGTAAGAAGCCTTCAGAAAAGCCGAAGAAGTGTCCTTTTTTGACTGAAGAGATTGAGTAAACATCAGCGTGTTACCTGTTTTAGGAATAACGCCATACTGATTGCTCCGCATCCAGAAAGGAACCTTGTTGGTAATGGAATAGTACCCTCCCAATTCCATTGAATAGGAAAAAGGTCGTTTTTTCTGGGCAAATCCGGAATGCAGGGTCAGGGTCATGACCGTCAGAAAGTTTATGGTATTTAGTAAAATTTTCATTCTGTATCCTTGCATTCCTTCTTAGCAGCACAAAAACCAGGCCAGGCTCACAGCGTAACCCACCTGATCAGCAATGCTGTGAGGTATCCGCCGTAAGTGCCTATAGCATACCCGAGCACCGCCATCAGCACACCGATAGTCACGAGAGAGGAATGAAACGCCGCAGCCACCACCGAGGCAGATGCTGCGCCACCTACATTCGCCTGTGAACCCACCGCCATCAGAAAATAAGGGGCTCTTACCAGTCTGGCACTCAAAAGAGTAAAAAGAGCATGCACTACAATCCAGATTACTCCTATCAGCAACAAAGCCGGATTATCGGCAATGGCAAAAAGATCCATCTGCATACCGATCGAGGCTATCAGGAGATACAGTAACAAGGAACCCATACGTGAAGCGCCTGCATATTCAAGGTTTTTCACACGGGTGCGTGACAATAAAATCCCGATAAGGGTAACCACAGACACTACCCAGAAGAATCCTGAGGTCAGACTAAACTGTTCGAGATAAGGATGATGCGCCTTCAGATAGGGGGTAATCAGGTCAGAGATAAAATAGGCGATCCCGGTGGGAATAAATCCTGTAGCCAGAAGTTTTATCAGGTCATTGAAATCCGGTATCCGCTGTTTTTCCTGTGTCTCTGATGCCAGACGTTCCTTTAGCTCACGGATAACACGCTCGTCTGCCCCCATCCAGCGGTTGATGCGGTCGTTATAGCCCACGCCAATGAGGAGCAGACCCAGCCAAAGCTCAGCCACAACGACATCCAGAGCCACCATCTGGGAAAATAAGCCGGGTGAGGGCTGAAAAACTTCCTTCAGGGCAGTCTGATTGGCGCCACCTCCTATCCAGCTGCCTGCTACGGTAGCGAGGCCCCTCCATACTTCGTCAGCACCTGTGCCGGCAAATGTTTCCGGATAGATGACTTTTACAATATAGGCAGCAAGCGGCCCGCCAGCTACAATGCCCAGGGAACCGGCAAAAAAAACAACCAAAGCTCTGTAACCCAGTTTTTTCAGCATGTTGAGATCAAGGCTGATCGTAAAATAGATCAGGCATACCGGCAACAGATACCTGGACACAAAAGGATATATGCCAGATGCCTGACCGGAAATAACACCGAGCGTATTGAGCAGCCCGGGCAAAAAATAACAAAGCAAAATCGGGGGAAAGAACTTATAGAAACTCCTGAAAAAACGATTTTCAGAAGCAGAAGTTGAGAATACAAAGAGTAGTATGGCACTAAGGATACCTGTAACGACGGCATCATTGGTGATCAGGGCCCGGGACGTTTCCATCTGATATATTTTGGCCAAAAATACAGGAAACATACAAAAGGAAGGCAGGCTGAACCAAAAAACTTCAACCTGCCTGTGTTATTATCCTCTGTCCGCACCCTGGCGTTCTACCATCCATTGCGGATATTCCTTTACCGGTGCGCTCACCTCATTCAGTAAAAGTAAATCTTCAGCGCTTAACGTCAACTCGGCCGACTGAATGTTGGCCTTCAGCTGATCCACTGTTTTGGCCCCGATAATGGTACTTGCAACACCTGCCTGCTGTCTCACCCAGGCCAGCGCCACTTCGGCATGAGTCACCCCTCTGGAGGAGGCTATCTGCGCCATCACATCAATAATATCGTATGTCTTTTCTTTGTCAATGATCGGAAAATCAAAAACATCTCTTCTTGAATTTCCTGCTTCCTGTGTCTCGCGGCTGTACTTACCCGACAGAAATCCACCGGCCAGCGGGCTCCATGGCATAACTGCCAGTTGCTGATCTGCTGCCAGCGGCAGAATCTCTCTTTCAATATCGCGGGTAGCCAGAGAATAATAATACTGGAGCCCGACGAATTTGTGCCAGCCATTCTTTTCAGCAATACCCTGCGCCTTCATGACCATCCATGCCGGCCAGTTGCATACCGCCACATATCTGACTTTTCCGGTGAGGACGATATCGTTCAGACTCCGCATAATTTCTTCTACGGGTGTCCGGACATCCACACCGTGCACATAAAGGAGGTCAATATGATCCATCTGCAAACGTTGCAGACTTTCGTCAACGGAATTGAAGATATGATATCTGGAAAGCCCGATACTGTTGGGTTTTTCATTCATTCTTCCCCTGACTTTGGTAGCAATCACCAGTTCGTTCCTGGCAAGTCCCAGATCCTGAACCGATTGACCCAGCAGCCTTTCCGATTCTCCATAAGAATAGACATTGGCCGTATCAATAAAGTTAATACCGGCCTCTGTCACCTCTTTCATAAGGCCGTTTACTTCGTCCTGCTGAATCCTGCCAATGGCCTCCCACATGCCTTTTCCGCCAAAAGTCATAGTCCCGAAACAAATCTCGGAAACAAGCAAACCCGTATTTCCTAAAAAATTGTACTTCATATCAGATGGGTGTTTTAATAGATGAATGTACAAATTTACCGGACCACGCCGACACACAGCAAGCGCAAATCAAACACAAAATTGCAAAAATCAAACAGGCGTCTCCTTTCTGTAGCGTCCCGGGGTAATGCGGGCATTTTTTCTGAAAAAATGATTAAAATGAGACAGTTCTTCAAAACCAAGACTGTAGGAAATCTCTGATATATTCCAGTCTGTATGCCTCAGAAGCACCTGGGCTTCTCGCAGCACCCTATCGGCAATAAGCTGCGATGTTGTCTTTCCGCTAACTTCCTTGAGACTTCTGTTGAGGTGGTTGACATGCACAGACAAATGCGTTGCGAAATCGCCCGGGGATTTGAGCAGCACCCTCCGGTCGGTGGATTCAACAGGAAACTGGCGCTCCAGCAATTCTGCGAAAAGTGAAGAAATCCTTACTGAAGCAGTAGACTCCGGTTGCCGGATGCCTTCCGCCGGACGCATTTTCAGCGCCGTATGAACCAGTTCAAACACCAGATTACGAAGCACATCGTATTTATAGGCATAATCAGAGGCTATCTCATCGAACATCCGCAGGAAAACGGCCTCCACCTCTTCCAGCTTTTCTTCGGGCAATACAAAAACTTTATCCTGGCCCGGCTTGAATACCGGATAATCCCTGAAAGATCCGAAATGATCAAAGAAGGCTTCCGTAAAAATACAAAAATAGCCAGACTGCTCCTCTCCTTCTGCCTCCCAGTTGTAAGGGATCATGGGATTCCCAAACAGAAGCGCATATTTTTCACTCAGCACAGTCTTGTCAGCGTAATGTATACGATTTCTGCCCTTCAAAAGAGAAATTTTAAAGAAATCCTTACGGGTATAGGGTACCGGCCGTGCATTAGGACCTACGAATTCATCTCTCTTGAAGACGTTGAAGTGCCCCATTTCCTTTTTCAGGTTATCAGGAATGCTGATCAGATGCTTCCGGTAGAAGTCTTCAATGGTTGAAACTTGATTCATATTCAAATTTACACAAATCAAATATTCTTACAAAGAAAATCTCTGCAGGCAGGCGTGAATACTAAATTCCTGAAGAGTAGCATCTTTGCTTTTATCCTGACAGGACTTAAGCTTTAATAGCCGCCTGCTTACTTTTCAGCGATTTCCTTTAATTTAATTAAAGCATTAGGGTAAGTTCCTTTAAAATAATCAAGATATTCATCTACTATGTCCATATCTATTGTTACCGTTGTAATGCCATTATGCTCGTGAAAGCTATAATTTTCATATCCTCCGGCCCATTTTTCTACCAGTTCGCCCGTAGTTATTTCAGTATCGCCCTCCAGAAAGCCATAGTGACGAATGGAAACAAACTCGGCCGGTTTGTGTTCCATGATTTCAGAAACCATTCCGGCTCTGTTACCGTTTTCATCTGTTCCCACAAAAAGAATTTTGTTTCCTTTTTTCCAACTTCCTTCGTAAGTAGAAGTGGGGTTGAAAGTTGCTACCCAATATTCGTAAGTGCTTTTATCACTTAAGCCCAACATTACATCATATACTTTCTGAACCGGGGCATTGATTTCCTCTTTGAATTGTACTTTTTGCATTTTCCAAGTTATTAATGTCTATAAAACTTATTTTGTTCTCTTTTGAAAGAATAAAATTAAAGGAAAATAAGCAGATAAAACCTTACTCGCTCCGAACTTTCTAATAGTCAAAACAATTCAAAATGATAAAAACCATTAAAGCATGAAGAGAGATTAAGAGCATGAACCTTAACTATTCTTAAATCTTAATGGTTTAAGAATATCGGCAAAATGATAAAACCATTAAGGCATTAAGGGACATTAAGAGCATGAACCTTAACTGTTCTTGACTTCTTAATGGTTAAAAATATCGGCAAAATAGTAAAACCATTAAGGCATTAAGGGACATTAAGAGGGTGAATCTTAATTATTCTTAAATCTTAATGGTTAAAAATATCGGCAAAATAGTAAAACCATTAAGGCATTAAGGGACATTAAGAGGGTGAATCTTAATTATTCTTAAATCTTAATGGTTAAAAATATCGGCAAAATAGTAAAACCATTAAGGCATTAAGGGACATTAAGAGCATGAACCTTAATTATTCTTAACTTCTTAATGGTTTAAGAATATCGGCAAAATGACAAAACCATTAAGGCATTAAGGGACATTAAGAGCATGAACCTTAACTATTCTTAAC
>VFQQ010000366.1_pt1 | contig 96477 bp, 81 predicted proteins | sample 3512341 | NCBI WGS metagenome assembly VFQQ01 (sample SAMN10412373, study PRJNA504923) | tailings metagenome | isolation source: Relicate 2 Philex TSF1 revegetated site | place: Philippines: Tuba, Benguet | collected 2017-08-29 | reverse complement strand
TGGACCTGGTGCGCACGCTGGTCAGCCAGGTGGCGAGCGACCCGCTGCTGCTCGGCCCGGTGCGCGAAGCCGTGGTGGCGCTGGAGCCTGCGCTGCTGCGCCTGGCCATGGCCAACCCGCGTTTCTTCAATGAAGACCAGCACCCTGCGCGGCGCCTCATTGAAAGCGTCGCGCAGCGCAGCTTCAAGTTCAACGACGAGTTTTCGCCAGAGTTCGACAGCTTCTTCCAGCCGGTGCAGAAGGCGTTCAACGAACTCAACGCCACCGCGACGCGAGACCCCGAGCCCTTCGCCGACGTGCTGGTCGAGCTGCGCGCCGGCTGGGAAGCGCAGGACCAGAAAGAAATTGCGCTGCAGGACAACAGCCTGCAGTCCATCCGCTATGCCGAAGAGCGGCAGGCCATGGCCGACCAGATCGCGTGGGACCTGAGCCAGCGGCCGGATGTGGACAACGCGCCGGGCGTGATCCTGGACTTCCTCTACGGCCCGTGGTCGCTGGTGATTGCCTCGGCCAAGCTCGGCGCCCCGGACGGGGAGGCCGATCCGGGTGGCTACCGCAAGGTGGTCTCCAACCTGCTGTGGAGCGTGAAGAAGGAAGTCACCCTCAAGCGCCCCAAGGAACTGTTCGCCATGGTCCCCGGCATGCTGGCCACGCTGCACGCCGGGCTGGACATGCTGGGCAAGACCCGCGAAGAAACCAAACCCTTCTTCGACGCGCTGATGCGTTTGCACCAGCCGGTGCTCGGCCTGCGCCGCGCGCGCATCCGTGCCGACGCCAGCCAGTCCGGCCTGCCGCAGTTCGAGGGCTCGGGTGCGATGCCGCTGGACGACATTCCGTCTTCCATGTCCATGGAGCTCGACGAAACCCTGCCCGCCACGGCCGAGCAGCGCAAGCCGAAGCCCCGCGCACAGCCCTGGCTGGGCAAGCGCGAACTGGAAGCCGCCGGTTTCGAGGACACCATGCCGACCGACTACGGCGACCTGGAGGAAACGCAGGTGCTGGCCCGCGCCAGTGCCGACGATTCGCAGGCCGCTTCGCTGTCGGAAGAGGCCGAGCACGAAGACATCAACGCCGCCGCCACGCTGGCCGGCCTGCGCGAGGGCGACTGGGTCGACCTGTATTCGCACCGCGAATGGCTGCGTGCCCAGCTCATCTGGGCCAGCAGCAAGGGCACCCTGTTCATGTTCGTGAGCCGCGGCGGCCGCCCGCACTCCATGACCAAGCGCAGCTGCGAACGCCTGATCGCCAGCCGCCTGCTGCGCCCGGTCAACGCCCAGGGCGTGGTGAAGAAAGCGCTCGACGCCATGGTCGCGGCCGAGCCGCCCGGGAAGCTCAAGCGCGTATCGGAACCGGCCTGAGCCGGTATGCCCAAGAAGAAGGTCGATGAGCGTTCGCCCCTGGAGGGCTGGATCGACACATCGTCCGTGCGCGCCAAGCCTTCGCTGACGGACTTCGATCTCTCCGGCGGCACCGGAGATTTCAACAACGTGCGGTGGTTCGTGTTTGGCGAGGGCGACGAACTCATGTCCCATCCCGCCTTGCGCCACCTCGGCATGCCAGAGCGCAACTGGCTGTTTGCCGCGCGGCTGGTGCATTTTCTCGACGACATGACGCTCACCGAGCACCGCATCGTCAACGTGGCCGCGCAGGTCATCGCAGAGAATCGCCTGCGCGCCTTCCTCTCGGAAGACCTCGCCCTCGACGCCCTGAAGCTGTACACCGACGAGGGTTACCACGCCTACTTCACAGCCCACGCCAGCCGCGCCATCCGCAACGCTTTCGGCATGGAGGCGGACGATGGGCCGAGCACCAAGATCGCCACCCTGGAAGCCCTGATGGCCGACACCCCGGCCGAGCGGCGCGACATGGCCTGGTTCATGGTCGGCTTTGTCGGCGAGACCATGATCACCAAGGCCATCGTCGACGTGATGCGCGGCACCGCGCACTCGGGCGTGCAGAACATGCTGCTGGCGCACCTGGAGGACGAGTGGGTGCATGCCCGCTACTTCGCCCACCTGTTCTCGCTCATCTGGCCCCGGCTCGACGCCGGCAGCCAGGCGTATTTCGGGCTTCTGCTGCCCCGGATCATCGAGGCCTTCCACACCTGGGACGGGCGCTTTCACGAGCGCATCCTCGGCCACGTGGGGCTGGATGCTGCGGCCCGCGAGCGCGTGCTAGCCAAGGTGGCGGGCGAGGGCCCGCAGATCGCGCGCATGCGCAGCCGGTGCGGCAACACGCTGCAGGTGCTTGAGCGCTGTGGCGTGTTCGGCAACGAGGCGTTGCGCGCCGCCTTCGTTCAGAGCGGCCTGCTCGACCGGGACCGCGCGTACTGACGGTTCGCCCTGGCGGCGCGGGGCAGGGTCAGGCCTGAAGCTCTTTCGAGCGGCTCATTTCCATGGAGAAGGTGAACCGGCTGGCCGGGTGGATGGAGCGCGAGATCTCGAACACGTCACCGGCCGCGTCGATGTACCGGCGCATGATCTTGAGCGCGGGTGAGCCCACCTCGGCCTGAAGGGGTTCCGCCAGTTCGGGGGTGAGGCACACCGGGCTGATCTCCTGGCGGATGCGGGCGATCGCGCGGCCGTACCGCGCCTCGATCAGCGAGCTGATCAACACCTCGGGTGACTTGCGCACCAGCTTCGTGATGTCGCTGTGCGCGGCGTCCACGTACAGGTCGGTCCAGCAGATGGGGCGCGCTTTCGCTGTGCCATCCATGCGCAGGCTGGAGATGCGCTGCCAGCGTGTGCCGCCCTCGCAACCCAGTTCCTTGGCCAGTTCCAGATCGGCCACCACCGCCTGCGTGGACTGGACCACGCGCACCGTGCGTGCGCCGAACTGCGCGAGCTCTTCCACCGTGGCAATGGACTGGGTGAACCCCGCCGCCGGCCGCGCCGCTTCCACGCGCGTGCCCACGTTCTTGCGCCGGGAGATCAGCCCCATTTCCTGCAGTTCATCGAGCGCCTTGCGCACGGCGTAGCGGCTCAGGCCGTGCTGTTCGCACAGCTCGAATTCGGTGGGGAGCAGGCTGCCCACGGCCAGGCGCCCGGAGGCAATGCCCTCGGCCAGTTCGCGGGCGAGATCGGAGTGGGTGGTTTTGCTCATGCGTCGGCGCGTGGTGAAACGTCAGGGATAACCCTGATGAATTTATGTTCGAACATATGTAGAGTCCATTTGTTCGAACATATTGATATGTTCGATATTTGTCAACATATCTGGATCATCGCATGTCTTCCCTCTTTTCCTCCAGCACGGTCATCGATTCCATTCTCTTTCGCGATGCCTTCGGCACGCAGGCCATGCGCGACGTGTTTTCCGATCGCACGCTGATCGCGCGGTACATCGAGGTGGAGGTGGCCCTGGCCAAGGCCGAAGCGCGCTGTGGCGTGATCCCGGCCGATGCCGCGCAGACCATCGAGCGGGAATCGCGGCTCGATCGCATCGACTTCGACCACATGCGCCACGAGACAGACATCGTGGGCTACCCGATCCTGCCGCTGGTTCACCAGCTGGTGGCCATGTGCGGCGACGCCGGCCGCTACGTGCACTGGGGCGCGACCACGCAGGACATCATGGACACGGCGAACGTGCTGCAGGTGCGTGATGCGCTGAACATCGTCGAGTCGGACATCCGCAGCCTGCGCACCATCCTGGGTGATCTGGCCCGCAAGCACCGCGACACGCCCATGGCCGGCCGCACCCACCTGCAGCAGGCGCTGCCGGTCACTTTCGGCTACAAGGTCGCCATCTGGCTGGCCATGTTCGACCGCCACCAGGAACGCCTGGCCGAACTGCGCAAGCGCGTGCAGGTGGTCGAGTTCGCGGGGGCGGCGGGCACGCTGGCTTCGCTGGGCGACAAGGGCCTGGAGGTGCAGAAGGCGCTGGCCGAGGAACTGGGCCTGGCCGTGCCCACCACCACCTGGCACGTGGCGCGCGACGGTTTTGCCGAGGCGGTGAACCTGCTGGCGCTGGTCACGGGGTCGCTCGGCAAGATCGCGCTGGACATCATGATCATGGCCTCGACCGAGTTCGCCGAGGTCTATGAACCCTTCGTGAAAGGGCGAGGCGCCAGCAGCACCATGCCGCAGAAGCGCAACCCGATCTCCAGCGAACTCATGCTGGCCGCGTCGAAGGCGGTGCGCCAGCACGCGGGCCTGATGGTCGACGCGATGGTGCAGGACTTCGAGCGCGCCACCGGCCCCTGGCACGCCGAGTGGATCGCCATCCCCGAGAGCTTCATCCTCACCGCCGGCGCGCTGCACCAGGCGAAGTTCGCGCTCGGCGGCCTGATCGTCGACACCGAGCAGATGCGCCGCAACCTGGGCATCTCGCGCGGGTTGATCGTGGCCGAGGCCGTGATGATGGGCCTGGCCCCTGCCATCGGCCGCCAGCAGGCGCACGACGTGGTCTACGACGCCTGCCGCGTCGTCAACGAGCAGGGCGGCAGCCTGGCCGATGCGCTCGCGGCGCTGCCGGCCGTCACCGCGCACTTCGACCGCGCGGCCATCGACCGCCTCACCGATCCCTCGAACTACCTGGGCCTTGCCCCGGTGATGGTGGACCGCGCCCTGGCGTCGTCCGCAGCCGTCAAGGCCTGACGGTTCCTTTTCCCCCTGTACTTTCCACCCGTAGGAGACTTGAATGAAACTCGTGAAGACCTTGAGCATTGTTGGCCTGGCGTTCGCCGCGCAGCTGAGCCTGGCGCAGACCTGGCCCGCGCGCACCGTGACCTGGATCGTTCCGTTCGCGGCCGGTGGGCCGACCGACGCCATGGCGCGTGACATCGCGGAGAAGGTGGGCAAGCAGATCGGGCAGACGGTCATCATCGAAAACGCCGCCGGCGCGGGCGGCACCATCGGCGCCACCAAGGCGGCCCGGGCCCAGCCGGACGGCTACACCTTCCTCGTCGGCCACATGGGCTACATGGGCGCGGGCCCGTCGCTCTACAAGAAGCTGAACTACGACCCGGTGAAGAGCTTCGAGGCCGTCTTCCGTTTCCCTGACACGCCGCTGGTGCTGCTGGTCGGCCCGAACTCGCCCTACAAGAGCGCAACGGACCTGATCGCGGCGGCCAAGGCCAACCCCGGCAAGATCAACTTCGGCCACGCGGGCGTGGGCTCCACCTCGCACCTCATCGCCGCGCTGTTCGCGTCCCGCGCCAACATCGACGTCACGCAGGTGGCGTACAAGGGCGCGGCACCCGCCATGAACGACCTCATGGGCGGGCAGGTGGACGCCATGTTCGACCAGAGCAACACCGCGCTGCCGCAGGTGCAGGGCGGCCGCCTGAAGGCCATCGCGCTGACCTCGCTCACCCCCATGCCCCAGCAGTACCCGGGCGTGGCCCCGCTGGCCGAGAAGGTGTTGCCCGGCTTCGAAGCCGCCACCTGGTATGGCCTGTACGCGCCGCTCGGCACACCGAAGGACGTAGTGCAAAAAATGCACCAGGCCTACATGAAAGCCATGGCCGACAAGACCTGGACCCAGCGCATGACCGGCCAGGGCATCCACCTGCTGTCAGACGCCCAGTACGCGCCGGATGCCTTCGCGAAGCACACCGCGGCCGAAGTGGAGAAGTGGCGCAAGGTTGTGGCCGACGCCAAGATCGAGATCGACTGACACATGACGACGCGCATCGCGCAGGAAGACCTCGTCCAGAGCCTGGCCGAGGCCTTCCAGTTCATCAGCCACCACCACCCGCCGGACTTCGTGCGCGCGCTGCGCCGCGCGCACGACACCGAAACCCACCCGCCGGCGCGCGCCGCGCTGGCGCAGTTGCTGATCAACAGCCGTCTGGCGGCGCAGGGGCGCCGCCCCGTCTGCCAGGACACCGGCGTGGCCCAGGTGTTCCTGCGCGTGGGCTGCGGCGTGCAGTTCCATCGCCGTGATGGCCAGCCCGCGTGGGACCTGCAGGCCGTGGCCGATGAAGGCGTTCGCCGCGCTTTCACCGACCCCGTGAACCCGCTGCGCGCCACCCTGGTAAGCGACCCGCTGGGCCGGCGCGTCAATACCCGCGACAACACGCCCGCCATCGTGCAGTGCGAGATCGTCGCGGGCGATGTGGTGGAGGTGCTCGTCACCGCAAAAGGCGGCGGTGGCGACGTGAAAGCGCGCTTTGCCACGCTGTACCCCGGCGACAGCGTGGCGGACTGGGTGGTGGACCAGCTGCCCGGCATGGGCGCCGGCTGGTGCCCGCCCGGCGTGCTCGGCATCGGCGTGGGCGGCACGCCCGAACAGGCCATGCTGCTGGCCAAGCTGTCTCTCTTCGACCCCATCGACATGGACCTGCTGATCGAACGCGGGGCCGCCAACGAAGCCGAGGCCTTGCGCCTGGATGTGCACCGGCGCGCGAATGCGCTGGGCATCGGCGCACAGGGGCTGGGCGGCACCTCCGCCGTGCTCGACGTGAAGGTGCGCACCGCGCCTTGCCACGCCGCCACCATCCCCGTGGCGCTGGTGCCGAACTGCGCCGCGCCGCGCTACACCCGCTTCACGCTCGATGGCAGCGGACCCGCGCGCATCGAAGAACCGCCCATGGACGTGTGGGACGGCATCGAAGACCGGTTCGACATGCCCGGCGCCACGCGCGTGAACCTCGACCAGCTCGACGCCGGCCAGGTGGCCAGCTGGCGCGTGGGCCAGACCCTGCTGCTGTCGGGCAAGGTGCTGACCGCGCGCGACGCGGCCCACCGCCGCATGCTGGCCTTGCTGGAAGCGGGCGAAGCCCTGCCGGTGGACTTGCGCGATCGCGTGGTCTATTACGTCGGGCCCGTCAACGCGGTGCGCGACGAGGCGGTCGGCCCAGCCGGTCCCACCACCGCGAACCGCATGGACCGCTACGTGGAACCCTTGCTGGCAAAGACCGGCCTGCTGGCCATGATCGGCAAGGCCGAGCGCGGCGCGCAGGCGAGGGCGTCCATCCGCGCGCACCAGCGGGCCTACCTGGTGGCCACTGGCGGGGCTGCCTACCTGCTGTCAAAAGCCATACGGCAGGCGCGCGTGCTGGCGTTTCCCGAACTCGGCATGGAAGCCATCCACGAGTTCGACCTGCAGGACTTTCCCGTCACCGTGGCCATCGACTCGCAAGGGCACACCGTCCACGCGTTCACCGCCGAGCCCTGACCGCGCCGGCGCCCTGTCGGCTGCTTGTCAGCAAGTTCCTACGCGCGACACCGCCGTGTGCCGACAGGCCGCAGCGCCACGCGCGGAGATCATGCGTTCAACCAACAACGCATCGAGGAGCCCCATGAACCGCCTGTCCAGCCTGCCCGCCCCACGTGACGATTCGTGGTTCACCTTCTTCTCGAATGCGCTGGTCTGGGTACTGTTCGCGGCGGCAGGCCTGCTGCTGATGTGGTTCGTGGCGGTGCTGGACGACGTGACCCAGCGCGGTGAACAGCGCCGCATCCAGCAGCGCGCCACCGGCTCGCTCATCCTGGCGGACGAGCGGCGGGACGTGGGCAACGCCACGGCAGGCGTGCTGACTGCGAGCACCGAAGTCCCGGCTCTGCGCTGAGCCGAGGCGACCGTTTACTGCGACATCGACGCAATCAGTGTCTGAAGAAAACTGATGTCGATCGGCTTGACGAGATGGCGGTCGAAGCCTTCCGCTGCCGTGCGTTTGCGGTCTTCCTCCTGCCCCCAGCCTGTCAGTGCAATCAGGGTCGTCCTGTCGAATCTCGCATCCGCTCTCAGGCGCCGAGCCACCTCATAGCCGTCCATGCCGGGCATACCCAGGTCGATGAACGCAATGGCCGGCGTCCAGCTTCGCACAGCCTGCAGCGCCGCAATGCCGTCGTGCGCGATATGCACCTTCGCGCCCAGGCTCTCCAGCAGCATTCCCAAGGATTCGGCGGCGTCCTGGTTGTCGTCGGCCACCAGAATCCGATAGGCCCGCAAGTCATTGGCCGCCAACGGGTCTGTGGTCGATTCCGTCGGCACCTGTGCCGGCACAAGCGGAATCCTCACGGTGAAAGTGCTCCCCTGCCCAGGGCCCCCGCTGGACGCATCAATGGTGCCGCCGTGCATGTGGATCAGACGCTGCGCGAGTGAGAGGCCGATGCCGAGGCCGCCCTGGCTTCGGGTGTGGCCCCGGTCCAGTTGCGCAAACAGCTGGAACAGTTGCGGAAGCTGGTCCGCCTCGATGCCGATGCCGTTGTCGGACACCGTGACTTGTGCCCAGCCGCCATCATGTTGCACCGACACTTCGATGCGACCTTTGTCGTCGGTGTACTTCGCAGCGTTGTTCAGCAGGTTCGAAAACACCTGGGCGAGCCTGATCGGGTCTCCATGGACCCACATCGGCTCTGGCGGCAGGACCATCGAAAAATGGTGTTGGGCCCGCTCAAGAAGCGGTTCGCAAGTCTCGACGGCATGTCGCAGCACATCTCCCAGCGAGATCGTGTTTCGCTCAAGCTCGAGCTTCCCCCGGCTGATGCGAGAGGCTTCCGTGAGGTCATCGACGAGTCGCACCATGTGCGTCACCTGGCGGTCGATCATCTCGTGCAGGCGCTGGGTGTGACCGGTGGCGCCGGGAAGTCTGAGCAGGTGCAGCGCATTGCGGATGGGCGCAAGGGGGTTGCGCAATTCGTGCGCGAGCATTGCAAGGAATTCATCCTTGCGACGGTCCGCCTCAAGCAATGCGGTCTCTGCTTCCTTTCGGCGGGTGGCATCGCTGGCCACGCCCAGCCACTCGACGATCTCGTCACCTTCGAAGAGGGGGATCGCACGAGAGAAAGTCCAACCAATGCCGCCGTCCTTCAGGAGCACCCGGTGTTCCAGCTCGAACACGCTTCGGGTTGTGATCGCGCGATCAATGGCCGTGGTGACCGCCGCCTGTTCGTCGGCCGGCACGTACTTTTCCAGCCAGTTGCCACTGGACTCCAGCGTATCGGGAATGAAGTTCCGACCGTCCGTCTCCCGCATCTGGGTCCAGTCCGGGCTCATCCGGTAGACCGCATCCGACGTGGCGGTGATCAACGCACGGAACTGTGCCTCGCTGGCACGCACCGCTTTTTCGGCTTCCCGGCGCAGGTGCGCGGTGGAGAGATGTGCACTCACACGCGCGATCAGCTCACGGGATGAGAAGGGCTTGACCAGATAGTCATCTGCACCAGCAGCCAGGCCCTCGATGCGCGCTTCCTCCCCCGCGCGCGCCGAGAGCAGGATGATCGGCAGCGTGCGTGTGCGAGGGTCCGCTCGCAAGCGCTTGATGAGTTGAAAACCATCCAGCAGCGGCATCATGACGTCCGCCAGGATCAGGTCTGGCGGATCTGCCAACGCCATCTCGAGTGCGATCTGCCCGTTGACGGCCGTTTGCACAAGGCTCCTGGCTTCCAGCAGGCGCTTCAAATAGATTCGCAGGTCAGCGTTGTCATCGGCAATCAGAATGCGGGGTGCGCCTGCCACCGCGGTCGGTGCAAGGCTCTCGTCCCCGGTGGCGCCGGCTGAGCGGCCCTGAGGCGTTTCGCCTTCGGTGTTGGCCAGCCACTGCAGCGCCTCCCCCACAAACGGCGAGGACTGCTCCGACTCCCAGCGCCCCCCGCTGTTCGCGCGGTGGATGCGCTCCTGAGGCAGGTGCGCACTGCCAAACGGGATCTGCACCGTGAAGGCGGTGCCATTGCCTTCGGTGCTCTGCACCTCGATCTGGCCGCCGTGCAATTTCACGAGCTCGGCCACCAGCGCGAGACCGATCCCGCTGCCCTCGATGCTGCGCCCCTGGATGCCCTCTATCCGCTGGAAGCGGCCGAACAGCTTTCCCTGCTCGCCCAGGGGTATGCCGACTCCGGTGTCACGCACCGTCAGTCGAACATGCTGGCGATCCGGGGAGGACCGAAGACCGACCGAGATCCCACCTTCGAATGTGAATTTGAAGGCGTTCGAGATCAGGTTGAGAACGATCTTTTCCCACTGATCCCGGTCGACGTGGACGGGCGGGAGGTCTGGTTCGACGTCGACCGTCAGGCTGAGTCCTGCGCGTTCACACGCCGAGCGGAAGGCGCTGGCCAGGTCGGCTGTCGCAGCACCGAGGTCGACCGATTCAAAATGCGCCTCCGCACGACCACCTTCAATGCGTGCGAAATCCAGAAGTGTGTTGACGAGCTTGAGCAGGCGAGCCGCGTTGCGTTCTGCGCTGGTGGCCAGCTCGCGAAGCTGTGGTGACTCGACCGATCGGCGAAGCTCTTCCAGAGGGCCGAGCATCAGCGTCAGCGGCGTTCGGAACTCATGGCTGACGTTGGTGAAGAAGGACGTCTTGGCCTGATCAAGTTCCGCCAGCTGGCGCATGCGGTCACGCTCGGCCTCGACGGTTCTCGCATTCGTCAGGTTGGTGGCAACGTGCCCCGCCACCATGTCCAGGAAACTCTGGTATTCCTGATTGAGATGAAGGCGCGGACTCAGCCCCAGCACAAGGAAGCCGATGGGACGTTCCTGACCTGGCGACTCGAGTGGCAGAACGACAGCCCGATCCGGCGCCTCGCTCCAGCCCTCCGTTGGAAAGTCCGCGGGAAGGTGGCGCCCGATGCCATCGACCACCGTCATGCTTCGCGTGGCCATGACCACTGCCAGAGGCCAGATCGGTGTGTCACCCGACTGGGCAAGATCGATGCGCTCTGGACTTGCCGCCGTGCGTTCGGGCAGCACCGACGCGCCTGCCAGCGAGGCACTTTCCCCACCCGGGTTGACGAGGTACAGGAGCGCGAAAGGGATGTCCCGAGGGTCGCTGGTCAGTTGTTCCGCCACATGCCGGACCACCTCTGAGGATCTGGTCAGTACGGCGCCCAGGCCCAGGTTGTGCAGCAGCAGCAGCCTGCGCTCGCCGATGACCTGCTTCGTGGTCTCGCTGGTGGCGCAGAACATCCCGGCCACTTCCCCGGATTCACCGATGACGGGGCTGTACGAGAAGCTGAAATAACCTTCCTCGAGAAAGCTCTGCTCACGGTAGAGGGGAAGCAGCAGGTTTTCATTCCAGGTGGCGGTTCGTTCGTTGAAGACCTGGTCCACCAGCGACTGAAGGTAAGGCCGCATCTCGGCCCAGCCTTCCGCCGACCAGCAGTCGGCACCAATCTGCTTCGGGTGCTTGTGCCCGGCGATGGGAATGTAGGCGTCGTTGTAGAAGATGGTCAGTCCATGGTTTGTCTTCCACCAGACAAACATCGGCTGCTTGGAGCCCAGCAGGATGCTCAGCGCCGTCTTCAAACTCTGCGGCCAACCCTCGATCGGTCCCAGATCGGTTTGCGACCAGTCCTTGGCGCTGATGATGCCGCCCGTTTCACCCGGTGCAAACAATGCCGACGCACTCAGGGGTGCACTCGCCGGGTTGGTCATTGGCATGGTTCGATAGTCCTGATCGGTGGTCGTCGATCTGTCCGAAACTCGCTCTGGTTGCGAGGTTTTTTCCGAGCATATCTGGACTCACCTCACGTGAGCAGGGTGTTGCAAAGAAAAAGGGCACCCGGCTGGGTGCCCTGAGCAGGTCGAGCAATCGGTAATTTCAACCACCGGCAGACCCGGCGTCTCACACCACGCTGCGGTGCCTCTCGATGCAGGTCTTCAACACCTCGTCATGGTTCCGCTTCCACCAGTTGCCGCTGGAAAAGATCTCCACTTCGCTGAAGCCGTTGAAGCCTTGCGCTTCCACCCAGCCGCGAATGCGGGGAATGTCGATCACGCCGTCGCCCATCATCCCGCGGTCGTTGAGCAGGTCGGTCGTGGGGGTGAGCCAGTCGCACACGTGGAAGGCGAGCAGGCGGCTGTTGCCGGCGCGTTCGATCTGCGCCTGCAGCTTCGGGTCCCACCACACGTGGTACACGTCCACCGCCACGCCGAGTGCGCCGGTCTTGCCCGGGTCGAGCGCGTCGCACACGTCCAGCGCCTGTTCCATGGTGTTGATGCAGGCGCGGTCGGCCGCGTACATGGGGTGCAGCGGTTCGATGGCCAGCGGCATGCCGTTGGCCTTCGCGTACTCGAGCAGTTCGGCAATGCCGTCGCTCACCTGCTGGCGCGAGCGGCCGATGTCCCGGTGCGCGGCCTTGCCGGCGAGCGCGCCGGGCAGGGCGCCCACCACCAGCACCAGGCAGGGCGCGCCAAGCTCGCAGGCTTCGTCCACCGCGCGGCGGTTGTCGTCGCGGGCCAGTTGCAGGCCGGTGTCGTCCACCGCGGTGAACATGCCGCCTCGGCAGTAGCCGGAGAGCTTCAGACCGAGCGACTTCACCTGGGCCGAGATGGTCTTGAGACCGACAGCGGCCACCTGGTCGCGCCAAGGCGACACGGCGGGAATGCCGTGGCGCGCGCAGGCGTCGAGGATGTCGGTGAGCGGCAGGTCCTGCCCCCGGCTCTTGCGAACCGTGGCGGTGTTGATGGACAGCGCGCGGTGGTCCTGGGAGAAGTCCCGCATGTCAGGCCACCCCGTGCACGGCCGCGAGTGTCTTCATGCGCTGCACGGCCAGGTCGGGCTGTTCCAGCAGGTTGGCCGCGTCGGCCAGGCGGAACAGTTCGGCCAGGTGCGGCAGGGAGCGCGTGCTCTGCTGGCCGCCCACCATGCTGAAGTGCGTCTGGTGGCCATTGAGCCAGGCCATGAACACCACACCGGTCTTGTAGAAGCGCGTGGGCGCTGCAAAGATGTGGCGCGACAGTGGCACCGTGGGGCCGAGGATGTCGTGGAACTTCTGCGTGTTGCCCTGCGCCAGCTCGCCCAGCGCCGCAGCGGCCGCGGGTGCGATGGCATCGAAGATGCCCAGCAGCGCGTCACTCTGGCCGTGCGTGATCTCGGGGCCATGGCCGTCACCGGCGATGAGTTCGGCGTAGTTGAAATCGTCGCCGGTGTACATGCGCACGCCAGCCGGCAGGCGGCGGCGCATCGCGATTTCCTTGTCCTTGTCGAGCAGGGAGATCTTGATGCCGTCCACCTTGTCCGGGTGCGCGGCGATCACGGCCAGCGCGGTGTCCATGGCCTTGTCGGGGTCGTTGTTGCCCCAGTAGCCCTTGAGCGCGGGGTCGAACATGTCGCCCAGCCAGTGCAGCACCACGGGTTGCTTCGCCTGGCTCAGGATGCGGTCGTACACGCGCTCGTAGTCGGCCGGGCTCTTCGCCACGCGGGCCAGCGCCCGGCTGGCCATCACGATCAGCTTGCCGCCGAGTTTCTCGATCGCGGCCATCTGCTCCTCGTAGCCGGCGATGACTTCATCGACCGATTTCACGTCTTCGACGACGAGGTGGTCGGTGCCGCAGCCGGAGGCGATCAGCGCACCGGGCACGTCTTTCGACGCGTCGATGGAGCGGCGGATGAGTTCGAGCGAGGTGGGCCAGTCCATGCCCATGCCGCGCTGCGCTGTGTCCATGGCTTCGGCCACGCCCAGGCCGAGCGACCAGAGGTGCTGGCGGTAGGCGATGGTGGCGTCCCAGTCGACCGCGCATTGCAGCCACGGGTCGATGGCGGCGAGCGGGTCGGCCACGACGTGGGCGGCCGAGTAGGCGATGCGGTTGAACTTCACGCCCTTCGCGGGCTTGGCCGGGGCCTTGCCGCGCAGGGTGTAGGCCTCGAGCTTGCCCGAGGCGCTGGGGAGGGTGAGCGAGAGTGCCATGCCGTCAGACCTTCAACGCGGGCACGTCGACCCAGCGGCGCTGTTCCCAGCTTTCCAGCGCGGCTTCCACCAGCTGCACGCCCTTGGCGCCTTCGGGCAGCGTCCACTTGTAGGGCTCGTTCTCCACCACGTGGCGGATGAAGTGTTCCCACTGGATCTTGAAGCCGTTGTCGTACACCTGCGTGTCCGGCACGTCCTGCCATTGCTCGCCGAAGTTCATCGTGTTCTTCACGTCCGGGTTCCACACCGGGCGCGGCGTGTTCACGCGGCTCTGCGCCTTGCAGCCGGTCAGCGTGGCCACGGCGGAACCGTGCGTGCCGTCGACGTGGAAGGTCACCAGGTCGTCGCGGTTCACGCGGGTGGCCCAGCTCATGTTGAGCTGCGCGATCACGTTCTCGCCGTTGTGGCCGGTCAATTCCGCGGTCGCATAGGCGGCGTCGTCGGCCGTGCATTCGTACGGCTTGCCGGCTTCGTCCCAGCGGGTGGGGATGTGCGTGGTACCGATGCACGAGACCGATTTCACTTCGCCGAACAGGTTGTCCAGCACGTAGCGCCAGTGGCACATCATGTCCAGGATCATGCCGCCGCCGTCTTCCTTGCGGTAGTTCCAGCTCGGGCGCTGGATGGGCTGCAGGTCGCCTTCGAACACCCAGTAGCCGAACTCCAGGCGCACGCTGAGCATGCGGCCGAAGAAGCCGGCGCGGCGCAGCATGTCGAGCTTGCGCAGCCCGGGCAGGAACAGCTTGTCCTGCACGGCGCCGTGCTTGAGGCCCGAGCCCTCGGCCAGGCGCGCGATCTCCACCGCCTCGTTGAGGTTGGTGGCGATCGGCTTCTCGCAGTACACGTGCTTGCCGGCGCGGATGGCCTTGGCCAGCAGGGCGGGGCGCATCTGCGTGGTGCCGGCGTCAAAGAAGATGGTGTCGCTCTTGTTGGCCAGTGCCGCGTCGAGGTCGGTGCCCCAGCGTGCGATGTTGTGCGCCTTGGCCAGCGCCTCCATCTTCTCGGCGTTGCGGCCGATGAGGATCGGGTCGGGCATGACCTTGTCGCCGTTGGAAAGCGTCACGCCGCCTTGCGCGCGGATCGCGCAGATGGAGCGGATGAGATGCTGGTTCATGCCCATGCGTCCGGTCACGCCGTGCATGATGATCCCGAGTTGTTGAACGGCCATCGTTGAGTTCCTTCTCTTCTCTCTGTGAAAACCCGTGGGTTGGAAAAACGGGTCAGTTGGTCACTTGCAGGCCGGCGGCTTTCACCAGCGAGGCGTTGCTCTTGATCTCTTCCTTGATGTAGGCATCGAACTGCTCTGGCTTGAGCGTCCAGGCGTCAGCGCCCAGCTTCAGGAAACGTTCTTTCACTTCCGGCGTGGCCAGCGCTTTCACGACTTCGTCGTGCAGGCGGTTGACGATGTCGCGCGGGGTCTTGGACGGGGCCATCATCCCGATCCAGAAGTTGAATTCGGAGCCGGGCACGCCGGATTCGGCGGTGGTGGGCACGTCGGGCAGGGCGCTGGCGCGGCGCGGCGAGCCCACGGCCAGGGCCAGCAGCTGGCCTTCCTTGATCTGGCCGATCACCGGGGCGATGGGCGAGAAGTAGTAGTCCACGCGGCCGGCGAGCACTTCGGTCACGGCTTCGGCGGAGCCCTTGAAGGGGATGTTCACCGCGTCGATCTGCGCGGCCATCTTGAACTTCTCGGCGTTGAGGTGGGTGGCGCTGCCCTGGCCTGCGGAAGCGAAGTTCATCTTGCCGGGGTTGGCCTTGGCGTTGGCCACCAGCTGCTGCAGCGTCTTGATGTTCTTGCTCGGTGCGATCACCAGCACGTTGGGCGTGGAGGAGATGGGCGTGATGCCAGCGAAGTCGTTCACCGTGTCGAACGACAGCTTGGCGAATGTGGAGGGGCTCACCGTGTGCGACGACGAATGAATCATGATCGTGTAGCCATCGGGTGCGGCCGTGGCCACCGCCGCCTGGCCGATGGTGCCGCTGGCGCCGCCGCGGTTGTCCACCACGATGGGCTGGCCCATGCTGGCGCTCATCTTGTCGGTGATGGCGCGGGCAATGATGTCCGTCGTGCTGCCGGCGGCGAACGGCACGATCACGCGGATGGCCTTGTTCGGGTACGCCTGCTGGGCGGCAGCGGGCAGGCTGGTGGCGAGGGCGATGGCGGCCAGGGCAGTGGCGTGGATCAGTTTCATGCTTGTCTCCAGTGAGTAAGGTCTGGTGCTTGGTTTAATTCACCAATCAGTGAATAGAGGAAATTATAGAGGCGCTTTTGTGTGGACTGCAAGCGCCGCTTGTTCGTTGCATTCCTAGGGTTTTCCCTGTGATGTTGGAAGTCCTGTCGCCGGATAGTGTTTTTTGCCCCGCTGGCTTTGTTAACTGTTTGGTGAAGTAAACGGGGTCGTGGGCTTGCGAGGACAATGGCGCGTTTTCCTCTTCTCCTTCGCCCGCCAGATGAACCTGCGCGCCTCCCTGATCGTGATGACGGCCCTGGCGGTCGTCACCGACAACCTGATCATTCCGTTCTATCCCCAGTACTTCGCCGAGCGCTTCGGCCGCCCGCCAGAGTGGCACGTGGGCGCGTACCTGGCGGCGGTGAGCCTGGTGGTGATGTCGGTGTTTCCACTCTGGGCCCGGCTGGCGAACCGGGTGCATCCGGTGCGTCTGCTCGTGGGTGCGCAGTTCATGGCGGGCACGCTCACCGCCGCGTGCTATTTCATCGACACGCAGCCGGTGTTCTGGGCCGTGTCGCTGGCCATGGTGGTCTTCAAGGGCAGCTACCTGCTCATGTACCCCTACGTGATGAGCCTCGAGGCCAAGGACAACCACGCGCGCACCATCGGCACGCTGTCGGTCGTGGTGCACTTCGGCGCCATCCTCGGCGCCGCGCTGGGCGGCCTGCTGCTGCAGGGGCTGAGCCTGGGCGATGTGTTCCTGGTGATGGCCGCCGCGGACTTCATCCAGATGGCGATCTGCATGAGCCTGGTGCGCTCCCGCCTGCCAGCACCCGGCGGGCCGCAGCGCACCGAACCCGATGCGGCGGACAAGCCCGCGGTGCCACACGCGCGCAGCCTGCCCGCCATTCACCGGCTGTGTGCGGTGATGCTGCTGTTCTATTGCTTCGGGTACGTCACCCGGCCGTTCTTTGCCGTGTACTGGCAGCAGGTGGCGCAGTGGAACAGCGAGCTTGTGGCCGGCTTCGTGTATTCGCTGCCCGGGGCAGTGGCGATGCTGGCCCTGTGGTGGAGCCGCCGCGCAAAGAAGCAGGCCGAACACCGGCAGGGCATTCTGGCGGGCCTGCTGCTGTGCGCCGCCGCCACGGCGATCCAGGGCATGGAGAACCAGTGGGTGATCCTGTTCGGACGGGTGCTGTTTGGTTGGGCGCTGTACCAGGTCACGGTGCGGCTGGACGCCTTGCTTTTCGAGCTGAGTTCCCCCGAGCACTACGCGGTGGACTTCAGCAAGATCAACATCTTCCAGGGCGCGGGCAACATGATGTCGGCCTATGGTGCCGGCCTGCTGATCGCGTGGTCCGGCCACGGTATGCCGTTCTGGGTCGGTGCCGCGGGCCTGCTGTTCACCGCTGCGGTGTTCACCGTGACGATGGGTCGGCGCGAGGGCAACGCCACCCCGCAGCAGGGTTGAACTATGTAAATGAGAACGAGTCTTGTTTGTGTGTGAAAATCCGGGTCTTATCCACCGACGCGCACCCACCGTGCCGCCCGACCGCCCGTGTTCCGAGACCCCCATCGCCTGCTCGAGATCGCTGCCGAGTGCCAGCCGGGCCTGAATGGCCGGATCGGTGCCGCCGCCGCTGGCGAACTCGTCTGCGGCGGTGAAGACAACGTAGCGCGCGTGGCCGCGCTGCATGCGCACTGGCGAAACGCCCACCCCGAAGCCGGCCCCCACTACTGGAGCGCACGCAGCTGGTCGCAACTGGTGTGGCAGCCCGTCTTCCTGACAGTGCTGTCGGTGCACATGGGTGGCCTTGTGCCGCGCCTGGCCCATGCGGGGCAGTCCATGCGCGAAGGCGTGGTGTGTGGCTTCAGCCTGCCTGCACGGGGTTTTCGGACCACATCGTCCACAGACCCGATCGGTCTGGCGGCCCGCCAGCTGCGCGCCTGGCTGGCACGCCAGTGGCGCGAGGTGGGCGCCGTGTTCCACCTGCACGCCAAGGTGGCCGAGCGCCTGGCGGCCGATTTCCTCATGGCGGCCCTGCTGCTGGTGCAACGCCAGCGCGGCATCGGCAACCGGGAACTGCACGAACTCGCCACCCGCTGGCTGACGGCGATGGGCATGCGCGGTTGCAGCTCGCTGGTCGACGTGCACCTGGACGACGGCCGTGCCTGCCTCGCACTGGGCCGCAAGATCTGCTGCCAGCATTTCCGCCGCGCCGACGCGACCCTTTGCAGCAGCTGCCCCAAGCTCGCCCCCGAGGTGCGCATGGTGCTGTTGCGCCAGGAGCTATCCACTTCATGCTGACACTCAACGACATCGAGGTGCGCCGCGACGGCCGCCTCACCCTGGTCGTGGACCGCCTGCAGATCGCGGGCGACCAGTTCACCGTGATCCTGGGCCACAACGGCTCCGGCAAATCGACGTTGATGAACCTGGTGGCGCGGCAGCTGGAGCCAACGCAGGGGCATCTCACGCTCGACGACAAGCCGCTGGCCAGCTTCGGCCAGCGCGACTTCGCCCGCCGCGTGGCCTTCCTCCCGCAGCGCCTGCCCGATGTGGCGGGCCTCACCGTGACCGAGCTCGTCAAGCTCGGCCGCTTTCCGTGGCGCGGGTTGCTCGGTCGCTGGCAGTCGGACGACCAGGCCTCGGTGGACGATGCGCTGCGCAAGACCGATGTGGCCCAGTACGCCGACCACCTGGCCGACAGCCTCTCCGGCGGTGAGCGCCAGCGCGCCTGGATCGCGATGCTGCTGGCCCAGGCCTCGCCGCTGATCCTGCTGGACGAACCCACGTCTGCGCTGGACCTGGGTCACCAGTACGAGCTGATGGCGCTGCTGCGCCAGCTCAACCAGGAGACCGGGCGTGGCATCGTTGCCATCCTGCACGACATCAACCTCACCACCCGCTTTGCGGACCGCATCATCGCGCTCAAGCAGGGCCGCGTCGCCTTCGACGGCACGCCGCAGGAGCTGCTGTCCGGCCAGCTGCTGAGCGAGCTGTACGACATCCGGATCGAACTGGTGGAGCAACCCGGCAACGGGCGCCAGATCGCCGTGGTGGTCTGATGGTGTCCACCGCCAACGCCCAACGCAGCGTGGTGCTGCGCTACGGCGCCACGCTGCTGGTGCTCGCGCTCGTGGCGCCGCTGCACCTCAAGCTCGCCTCCGGCATGCCGTGGTCGCAACTCGTCGACCTGCTGGCAGGCGGTGCCGACGCCGGCTTCGATGCCCTGCAGCTGAACCTCTCCGCGCTGCCCCGGCTGGCGATGGCGCTGCTCGTCGGCATGGCCATGGGCCTGTCGGGCAGCGTGCTGCAGCAACTGACGCAGAACCGCCTCGTCTCGCCCATGACGGTGGGCGCCTCGTCGGGCGCGTGGCTGGGGCTGGTGGTGGCCACGCTGGCCGCACCGGCGTTCGCCGCCAGCAATGGCGAATGGGCCGCACTGCTGGGCGCGATGGCCTCCATCGGGCTGGTGCTGCTGATCGCTGGCCGCCAGGGCATTGCCGGACTGCCGGTGGTGCTGGCCGGCATGGCCATGAACCTGCTGCTGGGCGCGCTGGCCTCCGGTCTGGTGCTGATGAACAACCAGTACGCGCGGGGCCTCTTCGTGTGGGGCGCGGGCGATCTGGCGCAGATCGACTGGGCGCGCGCCGACTGGCTGTGGACCAAGCTGCTGCCCGGCCTGCTGCTGATCGCCTTCGCTCCGCGCGCGCTTACACTCATGCGCCTGGGCGGCGAGGGCGCGCAGGCGCGCGGGCTCAACCTGTGGCCGGTGATGCTGGCGCTGTTCCTGGTCTCGCTGTGGCTGACCTCGGTGTCTATCACGGCGGTGGGCCTGATCGGCTTCATCGGCCTGCTCACGCCCAACATCGCCCTGCTGTTCGGCGCGCGAACCTCGCGCGACGAACTCGTCTACAGCACGCTGCTGGGCGCCTTGCTGCTCCTCGTCACCGATGCCATGGCCATGCTGGCCAACCAGTGGACGTCCAACCTCGTGCCCAGTGGCGCGGCGGCGGCGCTGATCGGCGCGCCCATGCTGCTGTGGCTGTCGCGCCGGCAGATGGCTGCCGAAGACCAGCGTGGCCTGCAGCTGCCCGAGGGCGCCGAGCGTGTCAATTCATGGCATCTCTGGGTCGCCGCTGTCGGCGTGGTTGCTGTGGTGGCGGTCAGCATCTGCCTCGCGCGCGAGCTCGAAGGCTGGCGCTTCGCATGGCCGTCGTCCCTGGTGTGGTCGCTGCGCTGGCCGCGTGTGCTGACCGCGGCGGCGGCCGGTGCCGGCCTCGCGGTGGCCGGCATGATGCTGCAGCGCCTGCTGCGCAACCCGCTCGCCAGCCCCGACATCCTGGGCCTGTCGGCCGGTTCGACGCTGGCGGTGATGGTCGCACTGGTGCTGTTCGGCGGCTCGCTGCTCGGCGTGATGGCGCCCACGGCCGCCTTCATCGGCGCGCTCGCCGTGCTGGCCCTGTTGCTGTTGCTGGGGCGCCGCCACCAGTACGCGCCCTCGCTGATGGTGCTGATCGGCATCTCCCTCACCGCGCTGCTCAACGCCGCGCTGCAGTTCGGGCTGGCCAAGGGCACGGCCGATTCCTTCGCGTTGCTGGGCTGGCTCGCCGGCTCCACCTACCGCGCCACGGCGACGCAGGCGCTTTCGCTCACCGCCGGTGTGCTGCTGCTGTGCGGCCTGAGCCTGTGTTTCCACCGCGCGCTCACGCTGATCGGCATTGGCGACGGCGTGGCGCTGAGTCGCGGGCTCAACGTGCCGAGGCTGCGCGTCACGCTGCTGGTGCTGGTCTCGCTGCTGTGCGCGCTGGTCACCGCGCTCATGGGACCGGTGGCCTTCCTCGGCCTGCTGGCGCCGCACATCGCGGCCATCCTGGGCGCACGCAAGGTGATGCCGCAGCTGCTGATGTCGGCTGCGCTGGGCAGCGCACTCATGATGCTGGCCGACTGGCTCGGGCGCACGCTGATCTTCCCGCTGCAGATTCCCGTGGGCATCGTTGCCTCGATCATCTGCGGTCTCTACTTCGTCTACCTGCTCGTGCGCCAGAGGTTGTCGTCATGAGCACGCGCCGCCAACTGATCGTGAGTGGCCTGGCGCTGGCATCGACGGCCGTGCTGGCCGCCAGCCCGCCGGCCGGCAGCCCCCGTGTGGTGGCCCTGAGCTGGGAGGCCACCGAGCACCTGCTCGAACTCGGCATCACGCCGATCGCGGCGGCCGATGCGGGCGACTACCGCACCTGGTACGTCAACCCGCCGCTGCCCGCCGAGGTGCCCAACGTGGGTTCGCGCACCGAGCCCAACCTCGAGTTGCTGGTGCGCATGAAGCCGGAGCTGATCATCATCTCGCCGCTGCTGGAAGACATGCGCGACCGCATCGAGCGCATCGCGCCGGTGATGTCGCACGACAGCTTCAGCCAGGAGCGCGACAACCTCGAACTGCAGCGCCAGGGCTACCTGACCCTGGCGCGCCGGCTGGGGCGCGAAGTGCAGGCGCAGGCCCGCCTGAAGCTGATGGACGAGCGCATTGCCGACATGCGCGGCCAACTCGCGGCGCGCTTCGGCACGGCGCTGCCTTCGGTGGCGGTGATCCGCTTTTCGTCGCCCACAGTGGTGTTCTTCAACGGCCCGAACTCCATGCCGCAGCACGCGCTCGACCTGCTCGGGCTGGCGCCTGCGCACCGCGTGCCACCCAGTGCCTGGGGCATCACACAGGCGAGCATCACCGCGCTCGGGCAGGTGCGTCAAGGGGTGGTGTTGCACATCGAACCGTTCACCCAGCAGGACAAGCTCTTCGGCACGCCCCTGTGGCAGGCGATGCCGTTCGTGAAGGCCAGACGTTTCGCGGCGCTGCCTTCGATCTGGACCTACGGCGGGGTGTTCTCCATCGAGCGCCTGGCCGGCTCCATCACGCAGGCGCTGCTCAGGCTGGACATGCCGGGCTGACCGCCAAAAAAAACGGGGCACGAGGCCCCGGTTTTTTTGTGGGAACGCCGCGTCAGAAGTCGACGCTGGCGCTGACCACGAAGGTGCGCGGTGCGCCAACCATCATGTAGCCCAGGCCCGGGAAACCACCCGACGAAGCCCAGTAGCTCTTGTTCGTCACGTTCTCGACGCGTCCGCGCAGCGTGAGCAGACGGCCACCGACTTCCGTCAGGTAGCGCGCGCCGAGGTCCACGCGTGTCCAGGCGGGCAGTTCCTGGGTGTTGCCCGCATCGGCGAACTGACTGCTGGTGCGGATCACGCGCGCATCCAGCGTGAGGCCGCGCACGCCGGCCACGTCCCATTCGGCACTTGCGTTCCACTGTTGTTTGGGCACGCCGATCACACGCTTGCCGTTGTTCGTGCCGCCTTGCGTCTGCAGCTGCTTGGCGTTGAGCAGGGTCACGCCACCGAGCAGGCGAACCGAGCGCACCGGCGAGCCATAGATGTTGAATTCCATGCCGCTGTGGCGCTGCTTGCCGAACACGCCGTACACGCCGTTCTCGACATACGCACTGGGCTTGTCCATCGTGAACAGCGCGACCGTTGCACCGACGCGGCCGCCGTCGAACTTGGCGCCGACCTCTTTCTGCTTGGTCACGTACGGATCGAAGATCTGGCCGACGTTGGTGACGCCGACGCCGGAAGCGGTGTCGCCCTTCACCAGGCCTTCGATGTAGTTGCCGTAGACCGACCAGCCCGGTGCCACCTTCACCAGCAGGCCCAGCACAGGCGAGACGCGGCTCTGGTCGTACTCGGAGGTGCCCACGCCCGTGGTGTAGTCGTAGCCATTGACCTTGATGGTCTGGTGTCGCGCGCCCAGCGTGAGGCGCACCGTGTCGCCCGCGAAGGACAGCGTGTCCGACAGCGACAGGCTGGTGTTGGCGATGCGCTCGACCACCTGCGGGTCGTCGATCAGGCCGAACGCGAAGGTTCCGGGCGGGGCCACGGGTGTGGGGTTGTAGATGTTGCCGGCGAAGTTGCCTGAGAAGGCCAGGCCGTTGCGTTCCTTCGAGCGCACGGTGGTGCTTGCCAGGCTCACCTCGTGGCCTACGCTGCCGGTCTTGAACTTGCCGCGCACGCCGAGTTCGCCGGTGTGGATGAACTGGTCGCGCCGGTTGTCGAAGCGGCTGGTTTCGGTGTCGCCCGCGGCGTTGAGCAGCGTCGGGTTGGCGAGCGAGTTGAACTCGTCGTTCTGGCGCGCACCGAACGCGGCCCAGGCCGTGATGTTGTCGTTCAGGTCGACCTCGGCGCGCACGGTGCCGAACACATCGCGGCTGTCCGAATGCGTCCAGGGTTGGGCGAAGTTGTGGTCGGCATCGGGTGCGGCGGCCAGCGGCACGCCGGCGGCGGGCGGCGTCACGCTGGGGCGTGGCTCGCGCAGCTTCACGTTCTGGTAGCCCACGTCGGCCGAGAGGCGCACGTTGCGGCTGCGCCAGTCCAGGCCCACGGCGAACACGTCCTGCGTCTGCTTTTCGTTGTCCACGCCGGTGCCGCCATCGCGGCGCGCCAGGTTCACCCGGATGCCGGTGGACTGGTCGGGGCCAAAGCGGCGCGCCACGTCGGCGCCCAGCGACACCTGGCCACCGGTCTGCACGCCCACCGTAACGCGGTTGAGCGCTTCATTCGGTGCGCGCTTGGGCACCACGTTGACCAGACCACCGAGGCCGCCGCCTGCCGTGCTGCCGGGGCCAGCGCCTCCGATGAAGGCGCTGGCACCACGGATCACTTCCACGCGCTCGATGAACTCGGTCGCGATCGACTGGCGCGGCACCAGGCCGTACAGGCCGTTGTAGGCCACGTCGTCGGAGTAGACGGGCAGGCCGCGGATGAAATAGACCTGCTGGAAGTTGCCGAAGCCGCGCGCCGCGCGCACCGAGGATTCGTTGAGCAGCACGTCACCGACGCTGCGTGCCTGCTGGTCCTGGATCAGTTCGCTGGTGAAGCCGACCGCGGAGAAGGGCGTGTCCATCAGGTCCTGGTTGCCCAGCACGCCGATGCGCGTGCCACGCACCACCTGACCGCCGGTGAAGGCCTCGCTCAGGCCTTCGGCCGACGCGTCGGCGCTGGCGCGCACCGTGACGGTGGAGAGAGTGCCGCCGCTGCTGGCGCTGTCGGCAGGTGCCTGTTGCGCCCACACGGTGCTGGTGGCCACAACGGCCACGGCACAGGCAATGGCGGAAGGGTGGAAGACGCCCGCACGACGGGCAATGGACGGCGTAGCGAAACGGTGTTTGGACATGGTTGTGCTCGGATGGGGTGGACCACATCGGCACGCCAGCCCGCCTCGGATCGCGCGAGAGCACACCGCATGGGTTCTTGTTGGCTGTGTTGGCTGGCAACTGGCGCGGCTGTGCGCGCGTCGCTGGCTGGATCTGCCCAGGGCAGTGTGCCGATTATATGAGAACCATTCTCATTCCGTACAGCCGTGTGCGCCAGCCCGAGTCCGCCACGGCCCGGAGCACGAGCCGCCCGGAACGCTCAGTCGATCGCCTGCAGGCTGCGCCATTGCGGCGTGGCGGCGGTGGCAAAGCCGGTGACGTGCAGCGAGATCAGGTCGAGCTGGCCATGCCGCACCGCCAGGTGCGGGCGCCCGGCCGTTGTCTCGTACAGGCTGGGGTGTGCGGCGGCGAACGCCTGGGCCTCTTCGGCGGGCGCGGTGCCGAAGCCATCCACATAGTGGTGGCCGTTGCGTTCGATGTGGCGCACGCCCAGGCTGGCGGCCAGCAGCGTGTCCTGCTGCACGGCCAGGCCGGCCTGGCAGGTGAGGTCTTCACCCGACAGCAGCAGGCGCGGGTCCTGCGCAATGCGGTGGGCGTTGCGCAGCGAACGGTAGATGCCCTTGCAGGCCTTGCTGGAGATGCCGTGGTAGCCGAGTGCCAGGCCTTCATCCAGTGCGGCCACGTGGTCGTCGGACTCGTCCAGGATCACCGGCACACCGATGCCGAGCGAGGCGATGGATTCGTTCAGTGCCACCGCGCGGGCCAGCGGCTGTTCCAGCAGCAGGGTGCGGCGCAGCAGATCGGCCAGCCCGGGTGTGGTGCGCAGTGCCTGCCAGAACCGGCCGAGGCCGGTGGCGTCGCTGAAGGTTTCGTTGCCGTCGAGCGTGACGCGGTAGTCGCCACCCAGGCGCTGCAGCACCTCGGCGATGCGGGTGAGGCGTTCCACGTCGGCCTCGATCTGGCCACAGAGCTTGAGCTTGAAGTGGTGCAGGCCGTAGCGCTGGATGGCGGCCTCGAGCGTGGCGGGCAGGCCGTCCTGCGGATCGGCACCGGCGTCGCTCTCCACCAGAGGGTCGGCCAGGCCCACCGTGTGGCGCAGCACGACCTGCGTGGGGCGCACGAGTTCGAGCCGTGTGCTCCAGGGGTCGCCCAGCACGCCCGCGCGAAGGCCTTCCACCCACGCATGCCCGGCGGCGCGCAACGCGGCGTCGGCCACGGCCTTGTCGAGCAGGGCGGGGCCGAACTGGGCGGCCAGGCGCGGCAAACCACGCGCGACGGAGATGGCAATGGCCGCTTCGCCCGCCTCTTGCGAGAGCGCGTAAGGGCTGAGCATGCCGCGCACGGCGAGCACGGATTCGCGCGCGTTGCGCAGCGATTCGCGCAGCTGTTCGAAATTCTGTTCGTGCGTGAGCGCGGGCGATTTGTCGAACCACTTGGGCACCATCAGCTCGGCGCTGGCGCCTTCGACGCGGCGGCCGTCAACCTCGGCGAGCACCCGCACGAAAGCCTGCGGGCACTGCGTGACGGTGGCGGCACCGAAACGGAAGGGCAGGCGAAGCGTGACATGGCGCTGGTAGAGCTGCACCTCGTGCACGCGCAGGGTCACACCGGTCATGAAAGTTTCCTCCAGAGTTCGTGCACATGCTGTGCCGAGGCGCGGGCGCAACCCGGGCCGTCGGGCACGTATTCAAAAGGCTCCACCGCCAGCCAGCCGGGGTAGGTCAGGTCTTTCAGCACCTGCAGCACGGGCCGCTGGTCGGTGTCGCCCTGGCCGGGGCCGCGGCGGTTCCTGTCGTTGAGCTGCACGTGGGCAATGTGGCCGCTGGCCAGGAAGCGGCGCAACACCTCGTGCACGGGTTCGGTTTCGCTGTGCGACGCGGCGCTCACGTCCAGCATGGTGCGCATGGCCGGGGAGCCGATGCGGTCGACCATGGCCGCCGCTTCTGCCACGGTGTTGACCACGTTCGTCTCGAAGCGGCCCAGCGGTTCGATGCAATACACCACGCCCGCCACCTCGGCGTGTGGTGCGAGCTCGGCCATGGCGTCCTCGAAGCGCAGGCTCGCGTCGGCCACCGTCTGGCCCTCTGCGGGCGAGCGCTGCTTCGGTGAGCCGTGCACCAGCACGCGCGCGCCGCAGGCCGCGGTGAAATCGATCAGGCGGCGCAGCAGATCCAGCGTGCGCCGGCGCACCGCCAGGTCGCCGTTCACCAGCGACAGCCCGGCGGGCTTGACCAGCAGCCAGTGCAGGCTGGAAATGGCGAGGCCCTGGGTGTGCGCCGTGGCGCGCACCCGGTGTGCCACGGTGGTGTCCAGCGTTTCAGGTTCGTCCGTCAGGGTGAAGGGCGCGATCTCCAGTGCGTCGTAGCCTATGCGAGCGGCGGCCTCGCACTGCGAGGCCAGCGGCATGGGCTGCAGCACCTCGTTGCACAGCGCCAGTTTCATGCCGGGGCCTTGTCCCTGCGCTGTCGGCCATACACCGACCAGACCTTCCAGGCGATGGTGATGAAGATGACGGCGGCCACGGTGCCGGCAATGGGGCGCGTGAAGAAGGGCGAGAGATCGCCGTCGGAGAGGATGAGCGCGCGGCGCAGGTTCTTCTCCAGCAGGTCGCCGAGCACGATGCCCAGCACCAGCGGCGCCATGGGGTAGCCGTAGTGCCGCAGGAAGAAGCCGATCAGGCCGAAGGCGAGCATCACGTACACGTCGAACAGGCGGCCGGCGATGGCGAAGCTGCCCACCGCGCAGAGCACGAATACGATGGGCACGATCAGGTGCTGGGGCACGCGCAGCACCTGCACCAGCGCCTTGGTGAGCACCAGGCCGAAGATCAGGATGCCGATGGTGGCGAACAGCATCATGGTCACCACGTCGTACACGAAGCTGGGGTTCTCCACCATGATCAGCGGGCCGGGCTTGACGCCGTGGATGATCATCGCGGCCATGAGCACGGCGGCCGGGGCCGAGCCGGGAATGGCCAGCGTGAGCACGGGAATGACCGCGCCGGGCACGCAGGCGTTGTCGCCAGTTTCGGCGGCCATCAGGCCTTCCACCGAGCCCTTGCCGAATTTCTCCTTTTCCTTGCTCGCGCGCTTGGCGGCGGCGTAGGACGACCAGGCCGCCACGTCCTCGCCCACGCCGGGCACGATGCCCACGCCGGTGCCGATGAGGCCCGAACGCAGGATGGTGCGCCAGTACTGCAGCACGTCGCGCACGCGGGGAATCACGGTGTCGAAGGCGCTGATCTTCACCGGGGCCTGGCGGTCGCGCATGGCGGTGAGCAGTTCGGCGAAACCGAAGGCGCCCACCAGCGCGGGCACCAGCTGGATGCCGCCGGCCAGGTCGCGCACGCCCCAGGCGAAACGTTCGTAGCCGTACTGCGGTTCCTGCCCGATGGTGGCGATGAACAGGCCTGCGATGCCCGCGATCCAGCCCTTGAGCGGATCGTCTCCGGTGAGGGTGCCGGCGATGATCACGCCGAAGAACGCGAGCCAGAAGAATTCGTAGGCACCGAACTTCAGCGCCATGTTGCCCAGCACCGGCGTGAGCGTGGCGAGGAAGAACATGCCGATCAGCGTGCCCATCACCGAGCCCGTGGTGGCAATGCCCATGGCCCGGCCCGCCATGCCCTGCCGCGCGAGCGCATAGCCGTCCAGGCACGACGCGGCCGACGCCGGCGTGCCCGGGATGTTCAGCAGGATGGCCGAGCGCGAGCCGCCGTAGATGCAGCCCACGTAGGTGCAGATCAGGATCAGCAGCGCCTGGTTCGGCGGCAGCTTGAGCGTGAGCGTGGTCATCAGCGCCAGCGACATCGTGGCCGTGAGGCCGGGCAGCGCGCCCATGACCACGCCAACGAGCGAGGCCAGCAGGGCGTAGGCAATCGTCTCGGGCGCAGCGAAGCGCCCGATCGATTGCCCGAACATGATCAGTCCGTCAAACATGGTGGGTTCCTAGGGAAGACGGACGAGAAAAACCTGCTCGAACACCAGCGTGACGACCGCAGAGGTGAGCACGCCGGCCAGCACCGCCACCGTGGCGCGGCGCACGGGCGTGGCATCGGCAGGAATGAAGACCGCCACGAAGGCCGCGACAAACAGGGCCGTCACCAGCCAGAACGGTGCGCGCCCGATCAGCAGGCCGGCGTAGACCAGCGTGAGCAGCATCGTGATGACGATGCGGCGGTTCAGCAGCGGTTCAACAGGCTCTGCTTCAACCGCCACGGTGTCCTTGCCACGCCGCATCCAGCCGCGCAGCATCAGCACGAGGCCGAGCAGCGCGACGAGGCCACCGATCATCCCGGGCACGAAACCCGGCATCGTGTAGAGCTCTGCGCCCATGGACTCGTAGCGGTCCATGCGGACGGAGCCGGTCACGATCACCAGGCCGAACACCACCCAGCCCGCTCCACCGATGAGGTCAGAGCGGGCGGTTTTTCCACCCTCGCTCATGTTGTGTTCCGTGTGTGGGAATCAGGGCTTGGGAATGCCCACGGTGTCGGGCGACACCTTGGCCTTGCCGGCGGCCTGTTGCGTCCAGGCGTACGACTGGATGGCGGGGAACACGGCCTTCTGCGCCTCGTCACCCGACATCGGGGCGAACATGGCGCCGCGCGACTGCGCGTACTTCTTCAGCGCCTCGCTCTTGGCCATTTCGGTGCTCCAGATGCGGTTGAGCGTCTGCGCCACTTCGGGTGGTGCGGCCTTGGGCACGAAGATGCCGAAGTAGTTGATCGGGTCCTTGAAGCCCGGGATGAACTGCGAGAGCGGCGGAATGGTGCCGAAGCCCTCGATCTCGATCGACTTGTCGCCCACCACCGCCAGCGGGCGGATGCGCTTGGCGCGGATCATGTCGGTCTGCTCGGCCGCGAGCTGCGTGGTCACTTCCGTTTCGCCAGAGGCGGCGGCCACGGCAGCCGGCGCGCCACCGTCGTACGTGACGTGCTTGTAGGTCACGCCCGCCGCGCGCGACAGTGCCTCGATGGCCGAGTGGCCGCTGGAGTTCACGCCGGCCGTGGCCACGGAGACCGCGCCGGGCTTGGCCTTCATGGCCGCCAGGAGCTCGTTCATGTTCTTGTACGGCGCGTCGGCATTGACGCCCACCACCGCGATGTGCGCCACGTTCAGGTACAGGTTCCAGTCGGCGGCGGAGGTGTCGAGCATGCCCAGCACCTTGTAGGTGCCCAGGTCCTTGGCGCCGCCGGCGGTCCAGGTGTAGCCGTCTGCTGGGGCGGCCATTGCGTTCTTGGTGCCCACCGAGCCCGAGGCACCGGGCTGGTTCATCACCACGATCTTCTGGCCGAGGTGTTTCTCCAGTTCGGCGGCGGTGACGCGCGTCACCTGGTCGGTGGAGCCGCCGGGTGCCCAGGGCACGATCAGCGTGATCGGGCGGTCGGGCTTCCACTGGGCCATGGCGCTGGCCGATGCGACGGCCAGCAGGGAGGTGATCAACAGGTGGCGAAGGGGCAGGGCGGTCTTCATGCGTTGTCTCCAGGGGTTTAATTCACCGAGCGGTTAATAGTAGAAACCGCCCCCTGCGCCGTCAAGCCACCAGCCGCCTCAGCTCATCAGGACATACCCTAGGATCACGTCGCACATGTGCGAGAGCCGCTCGTTGTGCGCCTTGGGCGTCATGAGATCGCGCTCGAAGATCGCCGACAGCGTGTGGTTGTTCGAGAGGTAGAAGTAGGACAGGCCGGCGATGGAGACGTAGAGCTGCAGCGGGTCGATGCCACCGCGGAAGGTGCCCTCGGCGCGGCCGCGCTCGATGATCTCGGCCAGCGTGGCGATCAACGGCGAGTTGAGCTGGCGCGCACGCTCGGACTGGGCCAGGTGCCGCGCCCGGTGCAGGTTGGCGCTGTTGAGCAGGGTGAGGAACTCGGGGTGCTCCAGGTAGTAGTTCCAGGTGAACTCGACCAGGCGGCGCAGCGCGGTTTCGGGCTTGAGGTGCAGCAGGTTGAGTTGCTGTTCCTCCGCGCGGATGTCGCGGTAGGCCTGTTCCAGCACCGCCTGGAACAGGCGTTCCTTGTCCGCGAAGTAGTAGTAGATCAGGCGCTTGTTGAGGCCCGCGCGCTCGGCGATGCGGTCCATGCGCGCACCACCCAGACCGTGCTCCGAGAACTCGTCCCGGGCCGCGATCAGGATGGTATTCTGCGATCGGTCGGCGTCTCTCAGGCGCTCTTCTACGACCGGTGTGGGTGGGGTGCTCATGCCGAGATAATTCTCCAATTGGTTAATAAAGTCAAATGACCCGGATCGCTGGCCACCTGCTTGTCGAATGCCTCATTGTCCAGGGTGTGACCCATGCCTTCGGGGTGCCGGGCGAAAGTTACCTCGCGGTGCTCGACGGCTTTCACGCCCACGCGGACCGCATCCGCTTCATCACCAACCGGCAGGAAGGCGGAGCGGCCTTCATGGCCGAAGCGCAGGGCAAGCTCACCGGCCGGCCCGGTGTGTGTTTCGTGACGCGCGGGCCCGGCGCCACCAACGCGTCCATCGGCGTGCACACCGCGTTCCAGGACTCCACGCCCATGGTGCTGTTCGTGGGCGACGTGGCGAGCGACGCGCGCGACCGCGAGGCATTCCAGGAGGTCGACTACGCGTCGTTCTTCGGCCCGTCCACCAAGGGCATGGCCAAGCGCGTGGAGCGCATCGACGATGCGCGCCGCATTCCCGAGTACGTGGCGCGCGCCTTTGCCACCGCCATGAACGGGCGTCCCGGCCCGGTGGTGCTGGTGCTGCCGGAAGACATGCTCACGCAGACCGTGGACGCCGAACCGCTGCCGCGCGTGGACGCCGTGCAGGCCTGGAGCGACCCCGGCGCGCTGCGCGAACTGCGCACGCTGCTGCTGGCGAGCGAGCGCCCGCTGGTGATCGCCGGTGGGGGCGGGTGGACGCCGCAATCCGCCGCCGCCCTGCAGCGCTTCGCCGAGAACTGGCAACTGCCGGTGGCCAACGCGTTCCGCTTCCAGGACACCTTCGACAACCACCACGCCCTGTGCGCGGGCGACGTGGGGCTTGGCATCAACCCCGCACTGGCGCGCCGCGTGCGAGAGAGCGATCTGCTCATCGCCATCGGCCCGCGCCTGGGCGAGGCGACCACGGGCGGCTACACCCTGATCGAGGCACCCCTGCCATCGCAGAAGCTGGTGCACATCCACGCCAGCGCCGAGGAACTGGGCCGCGTATACCAGCCCACGCTCGCCATCCAGGCCACCATGAACGCCGCCGCGCGCAGCCTGGAGGTGCTCACCGCGCCGCCCACCGTGCCCTGGAGCGACTGGGCGCGTGCCTGCCACGACGATTACCTGACCAATCTCGACGCGGCCAACGGCGGCATCCAGCTGCCCGGCACCATCGACATGCCGGCGCTCATCCACACGCTGCAACAGCACCTGCCGGCCGATGCCGTGCTCACCAACGGCGCGGGCAACTTCGCGAGCTGGCTGCACCGGTTCTTCCGGTACCACGGGCTGGCCAAGGGCCATAAGACACAGCTTGCTCCCACCAACGGGGCCATGGGCTACGGCGTGCCGGCCGGCATCGGCGCGGCCATTCTCACCGGGCGCACCGCCTTCACCATCGCGGGCGACGGCGACTTCCTCATGAACGGCCAGGAGCTGGCCACCGCCGCGCAACACGGCGCGAAGAGCATCGTGCTGCTGCTCAACAACGGCAGCTACGGCACCATCCGCATGCACCAGGAGCGCGAGTACCCGGCGAACGTGAGCGGCTCGTCGCTCGCCAACCCCGATTTCTGCGCGCTGGCCCGCGCCTACGGCTATGCGGCGGAGCGCATCACCCACACCGCCGAATTCGAACCGGCGCTGCAGCGTGCCCTGGCCGCGCCGGTGGGCACCGTGATCGAGGTGATGCTGGACGTGGACGTGATCACCACGCGCGGCACGCTGGCGGCCATCCGGCAGAACGCCCAGCGCAAGCCGGTGTGAATGCATCACAAAAGCGGCGGCACCTGCACACACCCTGACGGTGGGGCCCCTGCCTAGACTGGCTCATCCATCAAGGGGTAAGTCATGTGGCAGGCAACGGACACGGTTTGGAATGGCGGCGCTGACGGGGCGGTCGGTCTGACCATGCGCCCCGCGGGCCTGGGTTCGCAGCACCTGTTGCGGGTGTTCGACGAGATCGATTACGGCATGCTCATCATCGATGCGCAGGGCCACATCCTGCACGCCAACCACCTGGCGCGCCACGAGCTCGCCAACGGCCGCATCATCATGTCGTACGGCAACAGCCTGCTCGGCAGCAGCGCCGGGTTCACCTCGCAGATCCAGCAGGCGATGGAATCGTCCTTCCGGGGGCAGCGCCGGCTTCTGATGCTCGTCGAGGGTGAGAGGGAGCTTTCCCTGGCGTTCACGCCCCTGAGCCACCCGCTGGAAACGGACGCGCCTTCCGTGCTGGTGCTGATGTCGCGCCAGAGCACCTGCGACAACCTGGCGGTGCGCATGTTCGCCCGAACCCTCAGCCTGAGTCCGAGCGAGGAATCGGTGCTCCTGGCCCTGTGCCGGGGGCTGCAGATCGCGGAAATCGCCGAGCAGCACGGTGTGGCCGAATCCACCGTGCGCAGCCAGATCAAGACGCTGCGCGAGAAGGCTGGCGCGCCCAGCATCCGCCGGCTCCTGCACCGGGTCAACAGCCTGCCGCCGGTGGTCCCCGCCTTGCGCATCATCACGCCCATGCCTCACAATGCCACGGAGTATTCCCACCCGTGACGTGAGCCTGGATGCCTGCCCCTGCCGTTTCCTTCGTTCCCCCTCCCAATACCCACCACATCGAAGCGCTCGCGGCCCTTGGCGTACCGCGCAAGTACCGCCGTGGGGCCTTGCTGATCCAGGAAGGCGAAACGGGCGACACCCTCTACATCGTCCTGCAAGGGCGCCTGCGCGCGTTCGTCTCGGACAACCAGGGCCGTGAACTCACGCTGGGCATGTACGGCCCGCTGGAGTACGTGGGCGAGATGTCGCTCGATGGCGGGCCCCGCTCGGCCAACGTGGAAGCCGCCGAGGCCAGCACCTGCTCGGTGGTGTCGCGCGCCACGCTGCTGGACTACATCGCCGCCCACCCCGAATTCGCCCTGGAGCTCATGGCCCGGCTGATCCGCCGTGCCCGCCTGGCCACGGACAGCGCGCGCAGCGTGGCCCTGATCGACGTGTACGGGCGCCTGGTGCGCCTGCTCAACGAGCTGGCGCGCGACCCCGACGAGAACGGCGAGCGCCCGCTCAGGGAACGCCTCACCCACCAGCAGATGTCGCAGCACCTGGCGTGCTCGCGCGAGATGGTGAGCCGCCTGCTGAAAGACCTGGAGACCGGCGGCTACCTCGACGTGCGCGACCGCTGGATCGTGCTGCGCAAGCCGTTGCCGGCCCGCTGGTGAGCACGATCAGAGGTCGTTGACCATGTCCCGCGCCTGAAGCGGCGCCGCGGAACTGGTGCCCGCCATGCGCACCACACTCCCGCTGCGGCTGCCTGCGCCGAGCACACCCCACAGGGCGGGGTTGTCGTCGCTGGGCTTGAGCGTTTCAGGCACCTTCTTCACGCCCGGCCGCTGGGGCCGGCCCGCATCGGGATCGGGCTTGCGCGGCGAATACAGCGCGAAGTGCCCGCCCGCCGACGACTGCGCCCGCACACCGCCCACGCTCACCGTGTTGGCGCCGGTGGAGAGGCTGTTGAATGTGCCGCTGCGCCGGATCGGCGTGGGGTTGCTGGCGTGGTCCACGAACGAGCCGAGGTTGCCACTGGTGTCGTAGAACACGTCTTCCAGGTAGGACTGCCGTGCGCCCGTGTTCTGCCCGATGGCCACGTCGTCGCGCTCAATGTATGCATCGAACAGCGTGCTGGTCGATCCGGTGTTGCGCAGCGTCACCTTCCAGGCGCCGAAGGGCCCGGTGACCACCGATTTCCGGCGGCTGAACGTGGGCGCCAGAGCGAGCAGGGCACAGGTGCCGTGGCTGCCCAGCGCAGAGGTGGTGGGGTAGATCAGGCCGCACAGCGGTTCCCCTTCGGCATTGGCCCACACGCCGCCGTGACCCATGGACATGGGCGGCAGCGGCTGGCTGTGGCCGGGCGGCGTCACGCTGATCTGGACGCCCTGCGCGCCAGCAGGCAGCCACAGTTCCAGGTAGCTCTCGGTGCGGTCGTCGGGTTGCACGCGCCAGTGCAGCGTCACCGAACCGCCGGGTGGCAGTGTGGCGTTGGCGTGGGTGCGGCTCTGGTAGGCGTTGCCGGCGGGCACGGCGATCTGGAGGCGGCCACCCAGCAGGTCGATGAGCTGGTCCATGGCGGCTTCCAGCACCGAGGTGCCGTCGTGCGGGCCGGCCAGCGTGCCCCAGCTGATGTTCACCACCACCTGTGCACTGGGCGCACAGCGCGCAAGCACGTACATCAGCCCGTCGAGCACGCTCACGTTCATCGCACCGCCCGAGGTGTCGAGCACGTTGGACCAGTCCAGCTGCACGGCCACCAGATCGCAGCGGCTGGCCTCGTCGTCCATCGGGTGCAGCAGGTTGCCCTTGCCGCACGCCAGGCTCATCACGTGCGTGCCGTGGTTGACGGGGCGGGTGAGGTCCCAGAGTTGCAGGTGGGCGTAGAGCGCGTCCTCGTCCACCTGGCCATGGCGTGTGTAGGTGGCCATGGCCGCGTCGATGTCGGCACCCGAGAGTTCGTGGCCGTAGCCCATGTCGTGCGGCGTGGGGCCGGCGCGCGCGGGGTCGAGCGGCACGCAGTGGTGCGGCTGGTTGCCCGGCCAGTTGCCGTTGACGGTGTCGTCCTGGCGCCAGAAGTGCTTCACGCGGGTGTGGCCCTGCGCGTCAAGGAACTGGTCGTTGGCGAAAGCCAGGCCGCCATCGATCAGGCCCAGCACCTTGCCGGTGAGTGGGCCGGGTGTGGAAGAAGGCACGCTGTCGGGGGTGCACGGGTCGACCAGGGCATGCGCGTGGTGGCCCACCGGCAGCCCGAGTTCGAACCGCAGGACCATGCCGCGCAGGTGTGCGTCGCTGCGCAGCTTGTCGAAGAACCGCTTCTTCACGCGCGCGGTGCAGAAGCGCAGCCCTGGCACGTCGAGGTACACGCGAGGGATCTGCAGCCAGGCGGTGGACGAGGCCGCCACCAGCGCCGGCACGTCGGCCTCGGCGGTCAGTTCGATCACGATCGGCAGCCATTTGGGCGGCTTCTTGCCGCGGCCGAAGTGGTAGCCCGCGAACTGGTCGGCTTCTGCCCAGACCAGGTAGGGGTCCTCGTTGTCGATGGCCCCCGGCGCGCTCCAGTCAATGCCGGTGAATTCGCCGGTGGGCAGCGGTTGCCAGGCCGCGCTCATTTCCACTCCTTGAGCGCTTCCTCCCAAAGCCAGTTCAGCAGCGGCGCATTGCCCACCGCGGTGGACGTGGCCGAGCGCGTGTAGGCGTTGCCGCTGGTGTGGTCCATCGACTGGTTCAGGCTGAAGTCCAGCGGTTCGCCGTTGGGGCCTTCGAACAGGCGGCCATCGAATCCGCGTTCATGCACGCGCGTGCCGGTGGCGCGCGCCACCAGGAACTCGGCCAGGGCGGTGCCCAGCAGGCGCCCGACGGCGCTGTCGACCGGGTAGTGCACGCCGGCCACCACGCGGTTGGTGGCGATGCGCGCTGCCAGCCGCTGCAGTTGCTCGCGGGCCAGCGTGCCATTGGGCGGTGAACCTGTACCCGGTACGGTATTCAGCAGGGCCTCAAGAAGCGTGGCCACGGCAAAGGCCTCGGTGGCATGGCCGCTGGGCCAGCTGCCGTGTCCGGGGGTTTCGATCATCGGCTGGATCTGCGGCGAGAACGCCACCGGGCGGATGCTGGCGAAGATCTGCTTGAAGCGCATTTCCACCAGCACGCTCAGCGAGAACACGAGGTCCAGCAACTGCAGCGTCTTCTTGTGGCGGTGGGCGGTGAGGCCGAGCACGGACGACCAGAAAATGATCGGTGGAGGCTTCTGGTCCACGATCTCGATGGCCCGGTCGGCCCGCAGATCGGCGTACGAGGCGACCAGATCGAGCTGCTTCTTGAACTGTGCCTTGGTGGGGGCACGCAGCCGCACCAGCGTCTTGCGCTGGATGCTGCTCGACTGCAGGTTGGCGAATTCGAGCGTGGCGTCCTTGGGCCCGCTCCGGGTCTTGAACAACAGGCCTTCAACGAGCTGGGTGAAGATGGCCTCATGGCGCGGGCCGTCGGCCCAGAGTGCGAGGTTGGCCGACTGGTCGAAACCCGGCTCGTTGACGTGGAGCACCGCTCCGTTGAACGGGCCGACGATGGCCGCGCGGCTGAGGATGAGCGCATCTGCCGACACCACCGCGCCGGTGACACCGCCGCCAGCCCCCCCGCTGGCGCCTCCACTCATGCCACCGCTCATCCCCCCGCTCATTCCTCCACTCATGCCTCCGCTCATATCAACTCCTTTTTGATCAATGGACAGGAAGACCCAGCTGGGTCAGTGCGTTGGCCACGCGCTTTCGAAGAGGGCTCTGCCCCCCGGATGCCATGTACCTCGAGATGGTGAGATCGGGTTGGAGCGTCCGCATCAGCTGGAACGTTTCCCTGGCCGAATCGACGCCGCCACTCTCCAGCTGCGAAACGATCAGGCAGCGGATGGTGGGCAGGTGGTAGCGGTTCTTGAGCAGCGAAGCCTTGCAGAGTTCGATGGCGCGTTCCCATTGCTCCAGCGCGGCGCAGCTGGTGGCCAGCATCATCTCGAAGTAGTACTTCTGCGGATCCAGCGGCGAAAGGTGCAACGCGTTCTCAGCCTCGCTCATCGAGTCTTGAGGTGTGCCCCACATCGTCGACCACACGCTGTTGTACAGCCAGGCCATGGGGTCGTTCGGGTTGCTCTGTGTGGCTTCCTGCAGCAGGCGGTGGGAGGCGTCCACGTCTTCACCCAGGTGACAGAGCGCGTGGCCCTTGATGGCCATGGCGAGCGAGCTGTTGGGTTCCAGGTCGAGCGCGCGGTCGGCGGTGTCAATGGCGCGCTGGAAGTCGCGCGCGGGCTGGCCCGAAAGGCCTTGCACCACCTGCATGATGTGCCACTTGGCCAGCCAGGCCCATGGAGTGGCCACGCGTTTGTGTCGCTCCACCACGGCTTCGAGCAGTTGCAGGCTGCGCTGCAGGTCGCGGGGCGTGGAGCGGTGCATGAGCGTGATGCCACCGAGCATCAGGGCATTGCTGTCGAGCTGTGGCACCGGCAGCACCAGGGTGCGCTGCACCACATCGTTCAGCAGGGCCTTGGCGCACGCAGAGCACAGTGCGTCGAGCAGCTGGCTTTGGGTTTCGAGCAGATCGCGCGTGTCGCCGCTGAGGCGCTCCGCCCAGATCACTTCGCCGCGCTTGCGGTCCGAAAGCTCGGCCATGATGACGACCTTGTCGCCATACGTCACATAGCTGCCGCCCAGCACGAAGTTGGCGTCGAGGTGTTGTCCGATCTCGCCGGCGCTGGTCTGTCGGCCGCGAAACGCGGTGGTGGACATGCGCGAGATCACGCGCAGGTTCTGGCTGCGCGCGAGTTGTGCAATCACGCCGTCGGCGATGAGTTCACCGATGACGAACTGCTCGGCCGCGTGGCTGCGCGTCTCGAAGGGGACGACGGCGATCGAGGGGCGGAAGTCGGCGGCCGCGCCTTCCGGTACGCGCGGCCGTGTGGCTGCCGATGCGCTGGAAACCGGTGAAAGCTGCCAGGTGCGAACGGGTTCAGGCCAGTGCTTGAGATAACTCTCGCCTCGGTCCTCGACCTCGGCGTCCACGCCCACCACGATGCCGTCGAACACGCTGGTGGTCACCACCGTCTCGCCAGGCGAGGCGAGGTCGGCCACCCGCGCGGCCAGGTTCACGCCCTGGCCATACACATCGTTCTCGTCGACATACAGGTTCGTGGCGTTCAGGCCGGCGCGCAGGTGCAGTTGCTGCGCAGCGGGCAGCGTTTCGTTCAGCGGTGCGAAGTACTGATGCAGCGCCAGCGCGGCCCGCACGCCATCGGTGGGCTGGTCGAATTCGACGAGCATGCCGTCGCCCAGGCTTTTCACGAGGCGCCCGCGGCAGGCGGGCAGAACCTGCGTGGTGGCGTGGTGCATGAAGCCCCGCCACTGGTTCACCACCGCGGCCTCGTTGGCCGCCATGAGGCGCACCGATTCCACGAGATCGATGACCAGCACGACCTTGTGCCGTTGCTGTGGCAACGGAGGCAGGGTGGGCGGTTGATCGATACCCACGGAGGTGTTGGATGCGGTCACGGGCTGGCCAGCAGTCATGCCTGTTGGAACGTTAAAAATTTGTTGCAGTTTCTCACATGTCTCATGCGGCACTGAGCATCGGAACGGCAAAAACGACAAAGCCGACTTGCGTCGGCTTTGTTGAACCTCGTTGCACCGTGAGAGGTGCAAACGGAAGGATTACTTCAGGTGGTCGTTGACCAGCTTGGTCATTTCGAACATCGAAGCCTGGGCCTTCTTGAAGATTTCCTTCAGCTTGGCGTCGGCGTTGATCATGCGACGGTTGACCGAGTCCTGCAGCTTGTTCTTCTTGATGTAGTCCCAGATCTTCTTGGTGACTTCGGTGCGCGGCAGGGGGCTGCTGCCCACGATCGCGGCCAGGGCGGCGCTGGGGGTCAGCGCTTTCATGAACGCGGCGTTGGGGGTGCGCTTCTTGGCGGGGGCCTTCTTCGCAGGAGCCTTCTTGGCCGGAGCGGCCTTCTTCGCAGGAGCGGCTGCCTTCTTGGCCGGAGCGGCCTTCTTTGCAGGGGCTGCTGCCTTCTTGGCCGGAGCGGCCTTCTTCGCAGGAGCGGCTGCCTTCTTGGCCGGAGCGGCCTTCTTTGCAGGGGCTGCTGCCTTCTTGGCCGGAGCGGCCTTCTTCGCAGGAGCGGCTGCCTTCTTGGCCGGAGCGGCCTTTTTAGCCGGAGCTTTTTTCGCAGTTGCCATGATTGAATTTCCTTCTAGAAGTTGACGATTTCCCAGCGGAAAACGCGCTTTCTCACTGGTGTCTCGGATGCTAATGGAGTTGCACCAGCAATCCAAGGTGGAGAACGCGCTTTTTTCAAGCTTTGCGCAGGGCAACTGCTGATTTTTGGCCGGGAAAACAACACTTCTCCTTCTGTGCGCCGCCCTGCAGCTGTGTCGCAGGGCGTTTCTGCTCAAATCCTGCGCTGAATTCCTTCCCTGTTCTGCCCGGTTTCCATCATGTCCAACTCACCTGTTTTTGCCACGTGCGACCTGTGCGATGTTCACAAGAACGATGGCTCCGGCGCATTTCGCGTGCTGCCTCCGGTGTTCAGGAATTTCGGTGCGGTGCCCCGTTTTTCAGGACCGGTGGTCACCTTGAAATGCTTCGAGGACAACACGCTGGTGAAGGCCGCGGTGGACAGCGCCGGTGACGGCCGGGTGCTGGTGGTCGACGGTGGTGCTTCGCTGCGCCGCGCCCTGCTGGGTGGCAACCTCGGCGCGGCCGCCGCGCGCAACGGATGGGCCGGCGTGGTGATCGATGGCTGCGTGCGCGATGTGGCCGAACTCGCGCAGTGCGCAGTGGGTATCCGGGCGCTGGCATCCATTCCGCTGCCCACCGAAAAGCGCAACGAGGGGCAGCGCGACCTGGCGGTTCAGCTTCAGGGCGTGTGGGTGCGGCCGGGCGACTGGCTGTACGCCGACGAGGACGGCATCGTCATCGCCGACCGCGCGTTGTGATGAAGCTGTAGCGGGAACGATCCGGCGCCGGGCCGCCCCAAGCCGGATCAACCCCCTCGGGGGGGCAACGACCCGCGCAGCGGCGGAGCGTGGGGGCAACGATCCGGCGCCGGGCCGCCCCAAGCCGGATCAACCCCCTCGGGGGGCAGCGACCCGCGCAGCGGCGGAGCGTGGGGGCCACATAGTCAGGCCGTGATGCCCTTGTAGAGCATGTAGCTCGCGAGCAGGTACAGCAGACCGGCGAACACGCGCTTGAGCGACTTCACCGGCAAGGCGTGCGCCGCCTTCACACCGACCGGCGCCATCAGCACGCTGAAGATGGCAATCACGATCAGCGCAGGCAGATAGATGTAGCCGAACGAGCCCGGCGGCAGATCCTTGAGGCCCTGGCCTGCGATCACGTAGCCAACGGCGTTGGCGAGTGCGATGGGGAAGCCCAGCGCGGCACTCGTGGCCACCGCGTTGTGGATCGTCACGTTGCACCACGTCATGAAAGGCACGCTGACAAAACCACCGCCCGCGCCAACGAGGCCCGAGAGCATGCCGATGACGCTGCCGGCACCGACGAGCCCGGGTGTGCCGGGCAGGGTGCGCGTGGGCGTGGGTTTCTTGTCGAGCAGCATCTGCGTGGCCGAGAAGCCGACGAAGGCCGCGAAGAAGAGGGCCAGCCAGGAGCCCTTGAGCAGCGCGAAGATGCCCAGGCTGGCAATGGCCGAGCCGAGCACGATGCCGGGTGCGAGCCCCTTGACGATGTCCCAGCGCACGGCGCCGCGCTTGTGGTGCGCGCGCACGCTGGAGATCGACGTGAAGATGATGGTGGCCATGGAAGTGGCGATGGCCATCTTGACCGCAAGGTCTGCCTCCACACCCCGGCCCGCGAGGATGAAGGTGATGAAGGGCACCATCAGCATGCCCCCACCAATGCCCAACAAACCGGCGAGGAAACCGGTGCCCAGGCCGAGAGCGGCCAACTCAAGAAAGAGGATCGGATCTAGAAGAGACATGAAAGGTGTCTGCAAGTGCCGCCGGACCGGCATCCTGAACCGGGGTTCAGGTGGGCGAGGGCAGCGTGGCTTCGGGTTCGTCTGACGCGAGACGCTCGCACCAGCCACGCAATGTACCAAGCCCGGGCTCTATGAGCATTGGTTCAAGGAAATATAAAGCCCGGCGCGCACTGCAGACGACTCAAATTGTAGGTGCTGCAAGAGGCGTAAGTGGACCATCGGTCGATATATCTTTGCGCGGTGACGGGCGGCGTGTCAGATCAGCCGGCCATCCTTGTCGAGCGTCTGGTCGAGGCGGCGCATCAGCTCCTCCACGCGGGCCTGCGTCTGCGGGTCGAGTGGCTCGCTGTCGAAGCCGCCACCGGCTTCCGCGAAGGCGCTGTGTTCTGCCTGCCCGAACGACGAGGCCTGGAAACTCTCGGCTTCCTTCTGCGAGAGTTCGAACGCGAGGTTGAGCGAGGCCAGCACCGCGATGCGGTCGCGCGCCTTCACCTTGCCTGCATCGCGGATGCGGCACATGGCGGTGTCCACGCGTTCCACCGCGTCGAGCAGCGAGGCTTCGCCGCCGGGTGGGCAGGAGAGCAGATAGCTCTGGCCCATGATCTGAACTTCGATCTGTTTGCTGCCAGGCTTGCTCATCAGCGTTCCTTGCGAATGTCGTTGGTGGCGTCGGTCATGCCGGGCGGGAGGCGATCGAGCAGTGCGTCGATGCGGGCGCGGGCCGCCATCAGACGGGACTTGAGCGAGTCGCGCTCGGCCTGCAGGGCATGCACCTGTTCAACCAGCAGGCTGTTGGTGCGCTGCAGTTCCTCGTGGCGAAGCAGAAGCCGCTCGACACGTTCGGTGATCTGGTCAATGTGCTTGGGATCGGCCATGGTGTGGGACTCGGTGTTTTCACATTGTAGGGTTGCCCCGGACGCCCGCGACTTAGAATGCCCGGTGTTGGTGCTCGCGGTGTGGTTCACATGCCGCAGTTCAACGGGAAGCAGGAGGGTGAGTCCCCAAGGATGAGCCTAACCTGCGCTGCCCCCGCAACGGTAAGCAGACGAGTGGTCGTGAGCGCATGCGCGAACGGCTTCCTCAACCTTCATCACGCAGCCACTGGGCGACACGCCGTGTCACCTGGGAAGGCGGTGGAGGTCTGTCTGTCAGCCCGGATACCGGCCAACAAGGTGGTGGTGCGTCCGCAAAGGTGCGCCGCCGTGATGCCCAGGCACCGTCGGGGAAGACGGTGAGGGCCTTGTCCGTTCTGTTTCTTCATCATGAAAAATCGCACCCTGGCTGTGCTGCCGCTGGCTTTGCTGGCAGGCTTTGGCACGTCCGTTTCCCACGCACAATCGTCCTCCTCCGCAACCCCCGCCTTGAGCGAAACGGTGGTTACCGCCACCCGCTTCGCAGAGCCGCTGACCTCACTTCCGCAGGGCGTCAGCGTCATCACCGCTGAACAGATCCGCACTTCCGGCGCTTCAACGGTCAACGAGGCCGTCATGAAATTGCTGGGCGTGCCGGGGCGCCAGGATTCCTATGGCGGTGGCGACTATGCGCTGGATCTGCGGGGTTTCGGCACCACGTCCGACAGCAACCAGGTGGTGGTGCTCGACGGCGTGCGCCTGTCCGAGGCCGATCTGGGCGGCACGCGGCTGGCCGGCATTCCGATCGATTCGATCGAGCGCATCGAGGTGTTGCGCGGAAACGGTTCGGTGCTGTACGGCGAGGGCGCCACAGGTGGCGTCATCGTCATCACCACCAAGGCCGGCAACGGCACCGCACGCCGCAACAGCGCGACCTTGTATGGCGGCATCGGCAGCAACGACCTGCATGAGCTGCGCGCCAACGCGACCGTGGCCAGTGGCGGGTTCTCGCTCGACCTGCACGGCCAGCGCCGCCAGACGGACAACCACCGCGACAACTTCCGCTCGAAGACGGACGGTGCAGGCTTCACGGCCCAGTGGTCGAACGACGCGCTGCGCCTGGGCCTGCGCCACGACCGCGACGCGCTCGACACCGGCCTGCCGGGTTCGCTGACCGCGGCGCAATACGCCGCGAACCCGCAGCAGACCACCCAGCCAAACAACCACGCCCACATCCGCAACGAGCGCAGCGGTGTGTTTGCAGAGGCCGCACTTGGCAACTGGCAGCTGGGCCTGGACGCCGGCACGCGCGAGAAAACGCTGAGCAGCGTGCGGCCCGGTTCTGTGTACGCCTACGAGGTGGAAGCGCAGCAGATCGCGCTCAAGGCGCGCCACACGGCCCAATGGGGCTCGGTGCGCAATTCGTTCATCGTCGGCCATGACCGTGGCGACTGGGAGCGCAACGTGCTGGGCGCGTTCGGTTCCCGCGCCGATCAGACCTCCAAGGGCTGGTACGTCAAGGACGACCTCACGCTGGCCGGAGGCACGCGCCTGTCGGCCGGTGTGCGCAACGAGTCCATCGACAAGCGCCTGGACGATGGTTTCTCTCCCGTCGACCTGTCGGAAGACAAGACCTCGTGGGAGCTCGGCGTGAGCCAGCCGCTGGGCAGCAACACCACGGTGTGGGGCCGCATCGGGAACAGCTTCCGGCTGGCGAACGTGGACGAGTTCAGTTTCACCAACCCGGCGGTTGCCATCCGTCCGCAGACGTCGCGCGATGTCGAGGCCGGTGCGCGCTGGGCGCAGGGCGCCTACCGCTTCGAAGCGCGTTTGTACCGCAGCAACCTCACCGATGAGATCGGCTACGACCGCAATGCGGCTGGCCCCAACTCGCCTCTGTTCAACGGCGCGAACATCAACTTCGACCCGACCCGCCGCCAGGGCCTGGAGCTTGATGGCAACTGGACGCTGAGCCCCACGCTCTCGTTGGGTGCACGCCTGGCCCTGCGCCGCGCCACCTTCCGCGAAGGACCGTATGTGGGCAAGGACGTGCCGCTGACGCCGCGCCGTTCGCTGGCGCTGAGCGCTGACTGGGTGCCGGCGGCGCAACACCGCCTCACTGGTGGCGTGAACCTTGTGGGTTCTCAGCACCCGGACTTCGCCAACGTCTGCCGCATGCCGGCCTACACGACGGCGTACGCCCGCTATGCGCTGAACGTGCAGAACATGGAGTTCTCGCTCGGCGTGAACAACCTGTTCGATCGCGACTTCTACACGCAGGCCTTCGGTTGCACCGCGGGACAGACCTCCTCGATCTACCCCGAGGCGGGCCGTACCTTCGTGGCAGCCGTGCGCGTGAGCTTCTAAGGGTGGCGATGATGCGCACCGTCGGCCCCCAGCGCATCGTCTGCCTCACCGAGGAAACCACCGAGTGGCTGTACCTGCTTGGTGAGGAGCGCCGCATCGTCGGCATTTCCGGCTACACGGTGCGGCCGCGCCGCGCGCGCGAGGAGAAGCCCAAGGTCAGCGCGTTCCTGAACGCGAAGATCGACCGCATCCTCGAGCTGGCGCCGGACTGTGTGTTCGGCTTCTCCGACCTGCAGGCCGACATCGCGGCCGAGCTCATCCGCGCGGGTGTGCAGGTGACGGTGTTCAACCAGCGCAGTGTGGACGAGATCTTTTCCATGCTGTACCAGGTGGCGGCGATGGTCGGCCGCGCCGACGACGCGCTGGCCTGGACCGCGGCCACGCGGGCGCAGCTCGATGCTATCCGCGCCGCCGTTCAGGCGCTGCAGGCCAGCGGCAAGCGCCGCCCGCGCGTGTTCTTTGAAGAATGGGACGAGCCGCACATCAGCGGCATCCGCTGGGTGTCCGAACTGTTGGGCATTGCGGGTGGTGACGACGTGTTCCCCGAACTGGCGGCGATGCCGCTCGGTAAGGACCGCATCATCGCGGACGGTGCCGAGATCGTGCGGCGCAACCCCGACATCGTGATCGGCTCCTGGTGTGGCAAGAAGTTCCGCGCCGAGAAGGTGGCCGCGCGCGCTGGCTGGCAGGACGTGAACGCGGTGCGCCATGGCCAGCTGTTCGAGATCAAGTCGGCCGACATCCTGCAGCCTGGCCCGGCTGCCCTCACCGATGGCGTGGCGCATATGCACCGCATCGTCACCGACTGGATGCAGCGCCATGGCTGAGAGCATCGCGCGAAGCGAATTCATTCTGGGCGGGCAGCGCAGCGGCAAGTCGCACCGCGCGGAAATGCTGGCGCGCGACTGGCTCGCCCGCGAGCCGCAGCACCGCGCGGTGTTGATCGCCACCGGCCAGCCATGGGACGACGAGATGCGCGAACGCATCGCGCGCCACCAGCGCGACCGCGCCGAGCGTGTGCCCGGCATGGCCACGGTGGAAGAACCCCTGGCGCTGGCCGAGGCGCTGACGGTGCACAGCGCACCGGACACGCTGGTGGTGGTGGACTGCCTCACCCTGTGGCTCACCAACCTGCTGATGCCCGCCGAGGGCGCGGGGACCGACGCCACTTTGCCCACCCGTGCACTGTGCGCGGCCATTGCCGCCGCGCGCGGCCCGGTGGTGCTCGTGGGCAACGAGATCGGCCTCGGCGTGATTCCGATGGGGCGCGAGACGCGCGCCTTCGTGGACGCGCTGGGTGGCCTGAACCAGGCCGTGGCGGCCGCCTGCGAGCGCGTGACGCTCATGGCCGCCGGGCTTCCCCTCACATTGAAAGCGCCTGCCTGATGCCGCGTGCCTTTTTCTTTCGTTGGGCCCTGGCGCTCGCGTTGTCGTCTGCGGGTGCGCTGCACGCGGCTGGCGTGCAGGTGACCGACGACCGGGGCGTGACCGTGGTGCTGCCCCAGTCGCCGCAGCGCATCGTCTCCGTGCTGCCTTCGCTCACCGAAACGGTGTGCGAACTTGGCCAGTGCCACCGCCTGGTGGGCGTGGACCGCTATTCCAACTTTCCGGCACCGGTGCGCGCCTTGCCGCAGGTCGGTGGCGGCATCGATCCGAACATCGAAGCCATCGTCGCCCTCAAGCCCGATGTGGTGCTCATGGCCACCTCGTCGCGCGGCGTGCAGCGGCTTGAATCGCTCGGGGTGAAGGTGCTGGCCATGGAGCCGAAAAGCTCGGCGGATGCGCAGCGCGTGATGGGCAAGCTCGGTCAGCTGCTCGAGGTGTCGGACGCCGAGCGCATCTGGCGCGCCATCGATGCGGGCGTGTCGGCGGCGGCGCAGTCTTTGCCGCCGGGTGCAAAAGGCCTGCGCGTGTACTACGAGGTCAGCGCCGGTGGTTACGCGGCAGGCACGAAGTCCTTCATCGGCGAGATGATGGCGCGGCTGGGCCTGCAGAACGTCGTGACACCCGCCATGGGGCCGTTCCCGCGTGTCAACCCCGAATACGTGGTGCGCGCCAACCCCGACCTGATCATGATCGGCGCGCGCAACGTGCAGGGCCTGGAACAACGGCCCGGCTGGCGTGGCATTCGCGCCCTGCGCGAGCAGAGGGTCTGCGTGTTCACCGCCGACGAATCCGACGTGCTGGTGCGCCCCGGCCCGCGCATGGCCGAAGCCGCGCGGCTGATGGCCCGCTGCATCACCGAGAAAGGTCCGCGATGAGCGGCGCGCGCCACAGCCTCTGGCTCGCCGGTGCCCTGCTGGTGGTGGCGGCAGCCGTGCTGCTGCTCGGCGTGGGCGTGGGCAGCACCGGTTTTGACAGCGTGCTGCACGCGCGGCACGACCCCGTGGCCTGGCAGATCCTGTGGGACATCCGCCTGCCGCGCACGCTGGGCGCGTGGGTGGCCGGTGCGCTGCTCGGCCTGGCGGGCGCGGTGGCGCAGGGCCTGTTCCGCAACCCGCTGGCCGATCCCTACCTGCTGGGCAGCGCCTCGGGTGCTGCGCTCGGCGTGGCGATGGCCCTGGCGCTGTTCGGCACCACGCCCTTTGCCACGCAGTGGCTGGTGCGCCTGGGCCTCACGGGCGCGGCCTTCGCGGGTGCGGTCATTGGCGTGGTGCTCACGCTGGCGCTGGCCAAGGGCGTGCAGCACACGCTGCGCCTGCTGCTGGCGGGCGTGATCGTCGGCGTCGTGCTCGGCGCCGTGCGCGACCTTGTCACCATCGCGTCGCCCGACGTGCTGCAGGCCATGCAGGGCTTCATGCTCGGCAGCACCGGCTTCGTCGGCTGGGCCGCCTGCGGCGTGATGGCCGCCATGCTGCTGGCCGCCGTGCTGGTGGGGGCCGCGCTGGGACGCGTGCTCGACGGCTTGGCGCTGGGCGAGGCCACGGCCATCAGCCTGGGCCTGCCGCTGTCCGCCGTGCGAGCCGTGCTGGTGGCGGTGTTGGCACTGGCCACCGGCGCGGCCGTGGCACAGACCGGCCTGATCGCCTTCGTGGGTTTGGCCTCGCCGCACCTCGTGCGCTCCATCGTCAAAACGACGCACGGCCGCCTGATCGTGCTCAGCGCCCTGATGGGCGGCCTGCTGCTGATGGCGGCCGACGTGCTGGCGCGTTGGGTCATCGCGCCGCAGGAGCTGCCTGTGGGGGTGCTTACCGCCGTGCTCGGCGGCAGCTACCTGCTCTGGCTGATGCACCGGCGCCGCCGGCCGGGAGGTGGGCTGTGAGCGCCGCCCCCGCCGCACTGCGGGCGCAAGGCATTGCCGTGGTGCTGGGCGATGCCACCGTGCTGCACGGCATCGACATCGCCGTGCCCGCTGGCCGCTGGACCAGCGTGGTCGGCCCCAACGGCGCGGGCAAGTCGACCCTGCTCAAGGCACTCGCCGGGCTGCTGCCGCACAGCGGGCAGGTGCAGCTGCTGGACCGCCCGCTGGCGCAATGGCGCGGCCGCGAACGCGCGCGCCGCCTGGCGTGGCTGGGGCAGGGCGAGCAGGGGGCCGATGACCTCAGCGTGTGGGACGTCGCCATGCTTGGCCGCCTGCCGCACCAGGCCTGGCTGGCCGCGCCGTCCGGTGTCGACCGTGCGGCGGTGGAACAGGCCCTGCGCGCCACGCAGGCCTGGGACTGGCGGGAGCGCCCGCTGGGCGCGCTGTCGGGTGGCGAGCGCCAGCGCGTGCTGCTCGCGCGCCTGCTCGCCGTGCAGGCCGACGTGATGCTGATGGACGAGCCGCTGGCCAACCTCGACCCGCCGCACCAGGCCGACTGGCTGCTGCTGGTGCGCGAACTCGTGACCCATGGCAAGACCGTGGTGAGCGTGCTGCACGAAATCGGTATGGCGCTGCACGCCGACCAGATGGTCGTGATGGCCGAAGGCCGCGTGCGCCACCAGGGCGCCTGCGACGACCCGGCCACCCACCTCGCCCTTGAACAGGTCTTTGACCACCGCATCGCGATCCATCCGCTGGGTGACCAGTGGGTCGCGCTGCCCCGCTGATTTTCAGGAGTTTTTCATGCAGATCGAAGCCCCTCCCGTGCTGCGGGACACCCCCAAACCCCAAGGCGAGCGGCGCGGCCTGGTGCTCGTGCACACCGGCACCGGCAAGGGCAAGAGCACGGCCGCGTTCGGCCTGGCCTTGCGCGCCCATGGCCGTGGCAAGGTGGTCAAGGTCTACCAGTTCATGAAGGTGCCGTCGGCCCGCTTTGGTGAACACCGCCTGTTCGAGCAGCTCGGCATTCCCATCGAAGGCCTGGGCGACGGGTTCAGCTGGAAGAGCCGCGACCTGGACCACTCCGCCGAACTCGCGCGCGAAGGTTGGGCGAAGGCGGAGGCCACCATCCGCGCCGGCGAACATTTCATGGTGGTGCTGGACGAAATCATGTACCCCTTGCGCTACGGCTGGGTGCCGCTGGAATCGGTGCTGACCTGCCTGCGCGAACGCCCACCGCAGGTGCACGTGGTGCTCACCGGGCGCGGTGCGCCGGCCGAGCTGATCGAGCTGGCCGACACGGTGACGGAGATGACGCTGATCAAGCACCACTTCAAGGCAGGCGTGCCTGCACAAAGAGGCATTGAAGACTGATGGGCTCCATGCTCCCGGTTCCTGCGCTCGCCATGCTCGGCCTGCTGGGCGGCATCGCCTCACCCGTGCTCGCGCAGCACCGCATCGTCACGCTCTCGCCTTCGCTCACCGAAGCCGTGTGCGCGCTGGGCCACTGCGCCGAACTGGTCGGCACCGACCGGTATTCGAGCTGGCCCGGCACCGTGGCGAAGCTGCCGAAGGTCGGTGGCCTGCAGGACGCGCAGATTGAACACATCGTTGCGCTGCGGCCCGACATGGTGCTGCTCGGGCCGCGCAGCCGCGCGGGTGAGCGCCTGACCGAACTCGGCGTGCCGGTGCAGACCTTCGACGCGCGCACGCACGCCGACCTCAAGCGCATGCTGCTCGCGCTCGGCCAGTCGCTCGGCGAAACGGCGCGCGCGCAGGAACTGGTGCAACGCATCGAACAGGAACTTGACGCCGCGGCGCGCCGCGTGCCGGCCGCGCTGCGTGGCCGCACCGTGTATGTGGAGGTGGGCATCGGCCCCACCGCCGCGAGCACGAAGAGCTTCATCGGCGAGACCGTGGCACGGCTCGGCCTCGTGAACATCGTCAACGGCGATGCCGGCCTGTTCCCGCGCGTCAACCCCGAGATGGTGGTGCGCCGCTCGCCCGATCTGATCATCGGCCCCGCCACCACGCTGTCGGCCATGGCCGACCGCCCGGGCTGGGCCGCCTTGCCCGCGCTGCGCCGGCAGCAGGTCTGCCAGCTCGATGCCGATCGCATTGACCTGCTCTCGCGCCCCGGTCCCCGCCTCGGCGAGGCCGCCCACATGCTGGCCGACTGCCTGCTCGCCCTGCCCACACGCCCCTGACATTGAACTGGAGAAACCCATGCAGACCCGAAAGATTCCCGCCACCATCGTCACCGGCTTCCTCGGCGCCGGCAAGACCACGCTGCTGCGCCACCTGCTCACCAACGCGCAGGGCCGGCGCATCGCCGTCATCGTCAACGAGTTCGGCGAACTCGGCATCGACGGCGAGCTGCTGCGCGGCTGCGGCATCGGCTGCGATGAAGACGGCGAAGAGAACGGCCAGCTGTTCGAGCTCGCCAACGGCTGCCTGTGCTGCACCGTGCAGGAAGAGTTCGCGCCCGTGATGGAACAGCTCGCCGCGCGGCGCGACCAGATCGACCACCTCGTCATCGAGACCTCGGGCCTGGCCCTGCCCAAGCCGCTGGTGCAGGCCTTCCAGTGGCCCGCGCTGCGCAACGCCTTCACGGTGGACGCCGTGGTGACCGTGGTCGACGCACCCGCCGTGGCCGCCGGCCTGTTCGCCGAAGACCCGGCGGCGGTGGACGCGCAGCGCCGCGCCGACGAGAACCTGGACCACGACTCGCCGCTGGCCGAGCTGTTCGAAGACCAGCTGGCCACCGCCGACCTGGTGGTGGTGAACAAGACCGACGGCCTGGACGCGGCCACGCTGGCCAGCGTGGAGGGCACCATCCGCGCCGAGACGCCTGCGGGCGTGAAGCTGGTGCACGCGCAGCACGGCAAGCTCGACCTGGGCGTGTTGCTCGGCCTGGAGCGCGCGGTGGAAGACGTGATCGACCAGCGCAAGACGCACCACGACGAGGAAGAAGACCACGACCACGACGAGTTCGATTCCGTCTCGCTCACGCTGGACACCCCGGACCGCCAGCGCCTGCTGGACGCGCTCGTGGCGCTGGTGCAGCGCCACGAGATCTACCGCGTGAAAGGCTTCGTGGCCTTGCCCGGCGCCGCCATGCGCCTGGTGGTGCAGGGCGTGGGCCAGCGCTTCGACAGCCACTTCGACCGCGCGTGGCGCGCCGACGAACCGCGCGCCACGCGGCTCGTGTTCATCGGCGATCACCTCGAACGCGACACGCTGCAACAGGAACTCCGGTCGGCCCTGAGCGCCGACGCCACCGTGGCCTGACATGCACCTGTTGTCCACGCGCCCGGGCGGCCACGTCGAGGACGGCGGGCAGGGCATCGTGCGCGTGGAGCAGACGCCGGGCGACATCGTGGTGCTGAGCGCGGCCGACACCACGCTCTCGCTGCTGGCCGACGCGGCCACCAGCCTGGGCGATGACTTCCCGTCGGTGCGGCTGGCCAACCTCATGTGGCTGCGCCAGCCCGCGTCCATCGACATGTACGTGGACGACGTGCTGCGCCACGCGCGCGTGGTGGTGATCGACCACCTCGGTGCGCCGAGCGACTGGGCCTACGTGGTGGAACAGGCAGTGGCGCTGGCCGCCAGGCACGGCCAGTGGCTGGCGCTGTTCTCCGGCGACAACCTGCAGGACCCGCAACTGCTGATGCGCAGCACCGCGTCGCCGGAAGACTGCGACCGGCTCTGGCGCTGCCTGCGCGAGGGCGGGCGCGACAACGCGCTGGCCTTCTTCTCGCTCATCGGCCACTCTGCCTTCGGGCTGGGCCCGCGTCCCCCGGCACCGACGCCGCTGCCGCCGGTGATGCCCTACACCCCGCAGGCCGTGGCGCCGTGGCGTGCCGGCGCGCCCGTGGCGCTGCTGGTGTTCTACCGCGCGCACCTGCAGGCGGGCAACACGGCCGTGTTCGATGCGATGCTGCAAGCGCTGGCCGACGAGGGCCTGAACGCCATCGCCGTGGCCATCGATTCGCTCAAGAACCCCGCCAGCCTCGCCACGCTGCAGGCCATGGCGGCCGAGCGCGGTGTGGCCGTGGTGCTCAACGCCACCAGCTTCGCCGTGGCCTCGCTCGACGGTGACGTTGCGGACGAGGTCACGCTCGCTGGCGACGCCCCGGTGCTGCAGCTCATCACCGCCGGCTGCTCGCAGGAACAGTGGCAGGCCGACCCGCATGGCCTCGCGCCGCGCGACCTCGCCATGCAGGTGGTGCTGCCCGAGGTGGACGGCCGCATCGGCACGCGCGCCATCAGCTTCAAGGGCCTGGCCTGGCGCTGCGAGCGCACCGAGGTGGACGTGGTGCGCTACCAGCCCGAGCCCGAACGCATCCGCTTCGTGGCCAAACTCGCGCGCCGCTGGTGCACGCTGCGCGACAAGCCGAACGCCGACAAGCGCCTTGCACTCATCCTGGCCAACTACCCGAACGACGACGCGCGCCTGGCCAACGGCGTGGGACTGGACACGCCCGCGTCCACGATCAAGATCCTGCGGGCCTTGCGCGACGCGGGCCACGCCACCGGCGAACTGCCGGCAGACGGCGATGCGCTCATGGCGCGCCTGGTGCAGGGCGTCACCAACGACACCGACGCGAACGACCGCCGCTCCGTCGGCCAGAGCCTGGCCATGGCCGACTACCTGGCCGACTTCCACGCCCTGCCGCCAGAGAGCCAGGACGCGGTGAATGCCCTGTGGGGCGCACCCGGACAAGACCCGATGCTGCGCAGCGGCCGCTTCATGGTGCCGGGCCTGCGCCTGGGCCAGGTGTTCGTGGGCATCCAGCCGGCGCGCGGTCGCGATCTCGACCTCGTGGCCACGTACCACGATGCTGACCTCGTGCCCACGCACGCCTACCTCGCGTTCTATTTCTGGCTGCGGCGCCGCTTCGCGGTGGACGCGGTGGTGCACGTGGGCAAACACGGCAACCTCGAATGGCTGCCGGGCAAGAGCGTGGCGCTGGGCGCCGCCTGCTGGCCCGACGCGATCCTCGGGCCGCTGCCGCACCTGTACCCCTTCATCGTGAACGACCCGGGCGAAGGCAGCCAGGCCAAGCGCCGCACGCAGGCGGTGATCATCGACCACCTCATGCCCGCGCTCACGCGCGCCGAAACCTACGGCCCGCTGCAGGAACTCGAGCGCCAGATGGACGAGTACTACGAAGCGCTCTCGCTCGACCCGCGCCGCGCGAAGCGGCTGCGCGAAGGCATCCTGGCGCAGGTGCTCAAACACCAGCTGCACCAGGAGCTCGGTTTCCAGCCACCGGCCGACGACGCGCAGCGCGAGCAGCTGCTGGCGCGGCTGGACGCCTACCTGTGCGAGATCAAGGAATCGCAGATTCGCGACGGCCTGCACATCCTCGGCCAGTCGCCGCAGGGACGTCAGCGCACCGACACGCTGGTGGCGCTGGCGCGCTTTCCCGGCGGCCAGGCGGCGGGGCAGGGCAGCCTGCTGGTGGCGCTGGCGCAAGACCTCGGCCTGCAGGGCTTCGACCCGCTCAGCCCCGAATGGGCCGACGCATGGACCGGCCCGCGCCCAGCCGTGCTGCAGGCCCTGAGCGACGAGCCCTGGCGCCATGCGGGCCACACGCGCGAGCGGCTGGAGCTGCTGGCGGCCGCGCTGGTCGAACGGCACCTGGGCGAGCACGCCATCGCGATGGACGCCGAGGCGTCGCCGCGCACTGCGTCCGTGATCGAACGCATGCGCCAGACGCTGGCGCCCCGGCTGGACGCCTGCGGTGCCAACGAGATCGGCCAGCTGATGCGCAGCCTCTCGGGCCGCTTCGTGCCCGCCGGCCCGAGCGGCGCGCCCTCGCGTGGCCGGCCCGACGTGCTGCCCACCGGCCGCAACTTCTATTCGGTGGACACGCGCGCCGTGCCCACGCCCACCGCCTACGCCATGGGCGCGCTCGCGGCCGAACGCGTGGTGGAGCGCCATGTGCAGGACCACGGAAGCTTCCCCGGCGCGGTCGGCCTGTCGGTGTGGGGCACGGCCACCATGCGCACCGGTGGCGAAGACATCGGCCAGGCCTTCGCGCTGCTCGGTGTGCGGCCGAAGTGGGCGCCCGGCAGCAACCGGGTGGTGGACATCGAGGTGCTGCCCATGGCGATCCGGAACCGGCCGCGCGTGGACGTGACCCTGCGCGTCTCCGGCTTCTTCCGCGATGCGTTCCCGAACGTGATCGACCTGTTCGACACAGCGGTGCGCGCCGTGGCCGCCATTCCCGAAGCCGACGAACCGGACGACGTGAACCCGATCCGCGCACGCGTGCAACGCGAGGCCGCCGAAGCGGTGGCCCATGGCGCCAGCGTGGACGACGCGCAGCGCGAGGCCACCTGGCGCGTGTTCGGCCCGCGCCCGGGCGGTTACGGCGCCGGTCTGCAGGAACTCATTGCCAGCGGGCGCTGGAACGACCGCGCCGACCTTGCGCAGGCTTACCTGCGCGCCGGCGCTTTTGCCTACGCGCAGGGCCAGCACGGCGAGGCCGCGCGCGCGGCGTTCGAACAGCGCCTGGCGCGCGTGGACGCGGTGCTGCACAACCAGGACAACCGCGAGCACGACATCCTCGACTCCGACGACTACTACCAGTTCCAGGGCGGCATGGCGTCGGCCGTGCAGCACCTCACCGGTGCGAGCGCCGCGCTGTACCACGGCGACTTCAGCACGCCCGGCGCGCCGCGCGTGCGGGCGCTGAGCGAAGAGGTGGCGCGGGTGGTGCGCTCGCGCGCCGTCAACCCCAAGTGGATCGATGGCGTGAAGCGCCATGGCTACAAGGGCGCGTTCGAGATCGCCGCCACCGTGGACTACCTGTTCGCGTTCGACGCCACCACCGGTGTGGTGGGCGACCACCAGTACGCCCTGGTGGCCGACGCCTACCTGCACGACGGCGCCACGCGCGACTTCCTGCAACAACACAACCCCCAGGCGCTGCGCAGCATCGGCGAACGCCTGCTCGAAGCCATGCGGCGCGGCCTGTGGGCCGAGCCGGGCGATCACCGCGAACGCATCGAACACCACCTGCTGGCGCTGGAAAACGCACTGGAAGACCAAGGACCGCCGCCATGAACACCACGCCCGAATTGCAGACCGCTTCGTCGGCGAGCTTCCCCTTCACCGCCCTGGTCGGCCACGAGACCCTGCAGCGCGCGCTGCTGCTCGCCGCCATCGACCCCGGCATGGGTGGTGTGCTCATCAGCGGCCCGCGCGGCACCGCCAAGTCCACCGCGGCGCGCGCCCTGGCGGCGTTGCTGCCACAGGCGCCGTTCGTCACGCTGCCGCTGGCCGCGGGCCTGGAACAACTGGTGGGCACGCTCAACCTGGAAGACGTGCTGCGCGATGGCGCGGTGCGGCTGGCGCCCGGGCTGGTGGCGCGCGCCCATGGCGGCGTGCTGTACGTGGATGAAGTCAACCTGCTGCCCGACGCGCTGGTGGACGCGCTGCTCGACGTGGCGGCCAGCGGCGTGAACACGGTGGAGCGCGATGGCGTGTCGCGCCAGCACGCGGCGCGCTTCGTGCTCGTGGGCACCATGAACCCGGAAGAGGGCGAACTGCGCCCGCAGCTGCTGGACCGTTTCGGCCTCTCGGTGGCGCTCGACAACCCGGCCGACGCCACGCAGCGCCAGGCCATCGTGCGCGCCCGCCTGGCGTTCGACGCCGACCCGCAGGCGCTGCTGGCCACGCACGCCACAGCGCAGGCAGAACTCGCGGCCCGCGTGGCCGCCGCGCGCGAGGCACTGGCCGCCCTGGCGTGGCCCGACGCCGTGGTGCAGCACGCGGCCAACCTGGCGCTGGCCGCCGGCGTGGATGGCATCCGGGCCGACCTCGTCATGCTGCGCGCCGCGCGCGCGCTGGCTGCGCTGGAACAGCGCGATGCCGTGGGCGTGCAGGACGTGGACGCCGTGGCAGAACTTGCGCTGGCCCACCGCCGTTCGCCGGATGTGGCGCCGCCGTCGGCCGGCAGCGCCACCCAGCCGCGCCCTTCGGCCGGGCAGGGCGGAACCGCTTCGCAAGATGCTGCGCCCGATGGCGACTGGGGCGCCATGCCTCCACAGCCCGAGGCCATGGCGCGTGTGGCATCCACCGGGGGCTGGCCCCCAAAAAAAGCATGAGCCACCCCGGCCCGCACGCGCCCCAGGCGCCCGGCGGCCGGCGGTGGCCAGCACCCCAACCCCTTTCAAGGCCCAGCCTGGCCCGACATGCGGCGCGCCCTGCCGAAGCGAAGGGCGCTGGCATCCACTGGCTGCGCACGCTGCAGGCCAAGGGGCCGCAGCGGCTGGCGGCGGCGCACCTGCGCCACCAGCCCGTGAACGCCCGCGTGCCCAGCCTGCACCTGATCGCGCTCGACACCTCCGGCTCCATGCAGCGGGGTGGCCGGCTGGCCTGGGCCAAGGGCTATGCCGCGCGCCTGATCGAACAGGCGGCGCGCGCGGGCGACCACGTGGCCATGCTGTGCTTCGGTGGCCAGGGTGTGCAACTGCTGTTGCCGCCCGGCCCGGCCCGCGCGGCCGGCGGCGCGCGTGTGCGGCCGGTGGGTGGTGGCGGAGGCACGCCGCTGGCGGCCTGCCTGCACGAAGCCGAACGGCTGCTGCGCAAGGCCTCGCGCCCGCGCGGTCAGCAAGCGGGTGAGAACTGCCTGTGGCTGCTCACCGATGGGCGCACGCTGGAACAACCCATGGCGCCTGCCGCCGCCGGGCACATCGTCGTCGTGGATTTCGACGACCCCTCCAAACCCCTGGGCCGCTGCGCGGCCTGGGCACAGCGCTGGCGCGCCGAGCACCGGTTGCCGGCCTGAGCGCCCCTGAACGAACGACATGTCCACACCTGTTCCTCCATCGCCGGTCACCGAGGTGATCGTCTGCACCACCTGCCGCCCGGCGGGCGCTTCGCGGGAACTGCCCGCCGCCGGCGCGGCCCTGTTCGACGCCGTGCAGGCCGCGCAGCAGAACGGCCTGGCCGGCCCCTCGGTGCGCGTGCGCGGCATGGCCTGCCTGAGCAGTTGCTCGCGCGCCTGCTCGGTGGCGTTCCAGGCGCCTGGCAAATACACCTACCTGTTCGGCGACCTCGTGCCCGATGCCGAGACCGCCGGGCACGTGCTCGCCTGCGCCGCCCTGCATGCCGCCGCTGTGGACGGCAACCTGCTGCGCAACGAGCGGCCCGCGCGCCTGCGCAGCGGCATCCTCGCGCGGCTGCCGCCGGCGCTGGAGGCGTCTGACGCATGACACGGCTTACCTGTTCCCGCCACGGCGCCAAAGGGCGCGGCACCGTGGCTTCCCTGTTCTCTCGCCCCGACTTTTCTTGAAATGGATCACCACATGAATGGAACCAGCACCACCACGCCTTCGGGCGCCGCATCGGCTGCGCGCAGCCTGCTGCTGCAACTGGCGGCCGGCGCCGCGCTGGGCCTCGTCGTTCTGTACGGCGTGGCCTTTGCAGAGAGCCCGGTTGCGCACAACGCGGCACACGATGTGCGCCACGTTACCGTGAAACCTTGCCACTGAAGGAGCAGCGACCATGATTTTTCAACGATTGATCTGGGTCAGCCTCGTCGTGGCCCTGTTCGTGGGCCTGGTGCAGACCGGCGTGCAGCAACTGCAGGCCGTGCCGATCATCCTGGCGGCCGAGCAGTTTGAAGACCAGAAGGTGGAAGCGCCTGTGGCCGATGCCGCGCCCTCAGCACATGCCGGCCACGAAGGCCATGCCATGGCCGAGGAAGCCGAAGAATGGGCGCCCGCCGATGGCTTCGAGCGCACCGGGTGGACGCTCGTCGCCAACGTGCTGCACGCCTTCAGCATGGCGCTGCTGGTGTTCGCCGTGATGGGCGTGGCCACCTGGCGCGGCACCTCGTTGCGCGCACTGCCGCTGGCGCTGGTGATCGCGGCCGCCGGCTGGCTCTCCTTTTACCTCTGGCCGTCGATCGGCCTGCACGCCGAAATCCCCGGCATGGACGCCGCCCGCCTGGGTTCGCGCCAGGGCTGGTGGACGCTCGCCGCCGTGAGCGCCATCGGCGCCTGCGCCGTGGCCGCCGGCATGCGCAGCCACTTCCGCTGGCTGATTGCTGCTGCGCTGCTCGCGCTGCCCTACGTGGTGGGCGCGCCGCACATCACGGCCGATCCGCTGGCGGGCTTCCAGGGTGAGGCACAAGCCACGCTGCGCGACCTGGGCACGCAGTTCGTCTGGGCCACGCGCTGGGTCTCGGTGTCGTTCTGGGCGCTCATGGGCGTGGCCACCGGCCTGGCGTTCCAGCGCTGGCTGCAGCCCGCGCTGCGCGCCACCTTCGGCACTTCGAACCAGGCCGCTCACGCCGCCTGATGGACGCCCTCAGCGCGCCACTGGCGGTGCTGTTCGCCCTCGCGCTTGACCGCGCGCTGGGCGAACCGCCGGCGCGCTGGCACCCGGTGGTGGGCATGGGCAAGTACCTGTCCTTCATGGGGCGGCGCATCGCGCCGACCTCAGATGGCGCCGCAGTGCCTGAAGTCCGCCCCTTTGTGGCAGGCGCGCTGGCCTGGTGCGCGGGTGCGTTCGGTGTGGCGCTGCTCGCCATGGTGCTCAAGGCGGGCATGGCCGGCTGGGCGTGGTGGTGGCAGGCGCTCGCGCTCGGCCTGCTGCTCAAGCCCTTGCTCTCGTGGCGCATGCTGCGCGACGAGGTGAGCGCGGTGGAGCAGGCGCTGGGCGAATCGCTCGCGGTGGGCCGCGCGCGGCTGGCCTGGCTGGTGAGCCGCGACGTGAGCGCGCTCGACGCCTCGCAGGTGCGCGAGAGCGCCATCGAATCGCTGGCGGAAAACCTCAACGATTCCGTGGTGGCGCCGCTGTTCTGGTTCGCGGTGGCCGGCCTGCCGGGCGCGGCGCTGTACCGCTTCGCCAACACCGCCGACGCGATGTGGGGCTACCGTGGCGAGCGCAATGGCCGCGACTGGACCTGGGCCGGCAAATGGGCGGCGCGGGCGGACGATGTGCTGTCCTGGCTGCCCGCGCGCATCACCGCGGTGTTGCTGGGCCTGCTGGGTGCGTTGCGCGCCTGGCACGCGCTGCCGGCGCAGGCGCGGCGCACCCCGTCACCCAACAGCGGCTGGCCCATGGCCGCCATGGCGCTCGCGCTGGATGTGCGGCTGTGCAAGCCCGGCACCTACACGCTGCACGGCGATGGCCGCCTCGCGCAGCCGGCCGACACCGCCCGGGCGCTGCGGCTCGCGGGCCGGGTGGTGCAGGGATTGACAGTGCTCTCGCTTGCCTGGGCCGCTGTGGTCTGGAGAATGCCGGCATGACGACAACCGTGCACGGTGGGCCCGACGCCCACGGCATTCCCCGGTGGGACTTCTCCACCAACGCCAACGCCTGCGGCCCATGCCCCACGGCACTGGCCGCGGTGCAGCGCGCCGATGCCCGGCACTACCCCGACCCGTCGTACACCGCCTTGCGCGCGACGCTGGCCGCCTTCCACGCGGTGGACGCGGAACGCATCGTGCTCGCCGGCAGCGCGAGTGAATTCATCGGCCGCATCACCGCCTGGGTGGCGCGCGAAGGCGGGCAGCGCGTCTGGTTGCCGGCGCATGCCTATGGCGACTACACGCGCGCTGCCGATGCGTGGCGCATGGAGCGCACGGCCTACCCGGCGCTGGCCGACCTGGCCTGGCTGTGCGAGCCTTCCAGCCCGCTGGGTATTGCCGAACCCATGGCCACGGTGGTGGCCGCCACGGCGCCCTGCGTGGTGCTCGACCGTGCCTACGAACCCTTGCGGCTCGCCCGGCAGGCCGGCCTCCACGCCACCGCGCTCAACCGCGTCTGGCAACTCTGGTCGCCCAACAAGGCGCTCGGCCTCACGGGCGTGCGCGGCAGCTATGCCATCGCCCCGGTGGGCGAAACGCGGGCGGCGCGCGCGCTGGACGAACTCGCGCCGTCCTGGCCACTGGGCGCACACGCCGTGGCCATGCTCGACGCGTGGGTGCTGCCCGCGTCGCAAGACTGGGTGACGCGCAGCCTGGACACCTTGCGTCAGTGGACCGCCGCGCAGCGCGACCTCCTCACAAGTCTCGACTGGACCGTGCTGCCCAGCGACGCGCCGTTCTTCTGCGCCGTGCCCCCGCACGCGCTGAATGCGACGGCCCTGCGCGCACACGGCGTCAAGCTGCGCGACGCCACCTCGTTCGGCCTGCCCGGCCACTGGCGCGTGAGCGCGCAGCCACCGCAGGCGCAGGCCGCGCTGCGGGAAGCGCTGCTGGCACAACGGGAACGCACGACATGACCGCCCGCTGCGTCATGGTGCTCGGCACCACCAGCGGCGCCGGCAAGAGCTGGCTCACCACCGCGCTGTGCCGCCACTACGCGCGCCTCGGCTTGAAGGTGGCGCCGTTCAAGGCGCAGAACATGAGCAACAACGCGCGGGTGGTGGCCGGTGGCGAGATCGGCAGCGCGCAGTACTTCCAGTCGCTCGCCGCGCGCGCCGAGCCCGAGGTGCGCATGAACCCGCTGCTGCTCAAGCCCGAGGCCGACACGCGCAGCCAGGTCGTGCTGATGGGGCAGGTGGACGAGGCACTGTCGCGCATGCCGTGGCGTGGGCGCAGCCTGCACGTGTGGCCGCAGGTGGCCGCGGCGCTGGACGCATTGCGCGAGGAAAACGACGTGGTGGTGATCGAGGGCGCAGGCTCACCCGCCGAGATCAACCTGCACGCCAGCGACATCGTGAACATGCGCGTGGCGCTGCACGCACAGGCGCGCTGCCTGCTCGTGACCGACATCGACCGCGGCGGCGCCTTCGCCCACCTGTACGGCACATGGGCGCTGCTGCCGCCCGAAGAGCGCGCGCTCATCCACGGATTCGTGCTCAACAAGTTCCGGGGCGATGCCAGCCTGCTCGCCCCCGCGCCGCAGCAACTGCAGGAACTCACCGGCGTGCCCACCGTGGCGGTGCTGCCGATGTGGTGGCAACACGGCCTGCCCGAGGAAGACGGTGTGTTCGACGACCGCACGCACGCCGCTGGCGCCGTGCACACCACCGTGGCGGTTGTTGCCTACCCGCGCATCAGCAACCTCGACGAGTTCCAGCCGCTGAAGAACGTCCCGGGCGTGCGCCTGCTGTGGGCGCGCACGCCGGCCGACTGCGCCGGTGCCGACTGGATCGTGCTGCCCGGCAGCAAGGCCACCGCCGCCGACCTCGCCTGGCTGCGCGCGCAAGGGCTGGACCGCGCCGTGGCCGCGCACGCCGCGCGCGGCGCCCCGGTGCTGGGCGTGTGCGGCGGCCTGCAGATGCTGGGCGAGGCGCTGATCGACACCCATGGCATCGACGGCAACGCCCCCGGCCTCGGCCTGCTGCCGCTGGTGACGCAGTTCGAACCGCAGAAAACCATGCGCCACGCCCACACGCGTTTTGGCGAGCTCACCGGTGCGTGGGCCGCGCTGTCGGGCGTGGACGCGGCGGGCTATGAAATCCACCACGGCCAGACGCTGCCGCACGCGGCCATGGCCGCCGCCGGCGACGTGGCGCGCGAGGCGTTGCCCGGCGGCCTGGGCTGGCAGAACGCGCAGGGCAACGTGCTCGGCGTCTACCTGCACGGCCTGTTTGAAGACCCCCGCGTGCTGCACGCGCTGTTCGGCGCCACCGCCCCCACCCTGGACACCGTGTTCGATGGCCTGGCCGACTTCCTGGCCGCGCACGTTGAACCCGGTCTGCTCGACCAACTCATCGCACCCTGAACATGCACACCATCGCCGACATCACCCAGCCCGAACTCGCGCAGGCGCTGCAGCGCGCGCTGGACAACAAGACCAAGCCGCTCGGTTCGCTCGGCCGGCTCGAAGCACTGGCGCAGCGCATCGGCCTCATCCTCGGCACGCTGCAGCCCGAACTGAGCGAACCGCAGATGCTGGTGTGCGCGGCCGACCACGGGCTGGCGGCGCGCGGCGTCTCGGCCTACCCGAGCGATGTCACCTGGCAGATGGTGGAGAACTTCCTCGCCGGTGGCGCGGCTGTGAGCGTGCTCGCGCGCCAGCACGGCATCGGCCTGAACGTGGTGGACTGCGGGGTGCGCCACGAATTCGCGCCCCGGCCCGGCCTGTTCGTGCGCAAGGTTGCGCCCGGCACGGCGGATGCGTTCGAAGGCCCGGCCATGAGCGCAGCGCAATGTGCACAGGCCATTGCCAACGGCCGCGAGGTGCTGCGCGACCTGCCGGGCAACGCGCTGCTGCTGGGTGAAATGGGCATCGGCAACACCTCGGCCGCTTCGCTGCTGCTCGCGCGCCTGGCGCGGCTCGATGTGGCCGACGTCACCGGCGCAGGCACCGGGCTGGACGCGGCGGCGGTGCAGCGCAAGATCGGCATCCTGCGCGAGGTGCTGGCGCGCCATGCCGACGCCACCGCGCCGCTGGCCGCGCTGGCCGCGTTCGGCGGTTTCGAGATCGCCACGCTCACCGGCGCGGTGCTGCAGGCCGCCGAAGAGCGGCGCGTGATCGTGGTGGACGGCTTCATCGCCAGCGCCGCCGTGCTGGTGGCCGCGCACCTGCAACCCCACGTGCTGCAGCGTTGCGTGTTCGCGCACTGCTCGGGCGAACGCGGCCACGCGCTCATGCTCGCGCACCTCAAGGCCGAACCGCTGCTGGACCTGGGCCTGCGCCTGGGCGAAGGCTCGGGCGCTGCGCTGGCGTGGCCCCTGCTGGTGAGCGCATGCGCCTTGCTGCGCGAGATGGCGAGCTTCGAATCTGCCGGCGTGTCGCGCAGCGAAGAACCCGCCCCACACGACACGGCGCACCGGTGACATGAGCGCCTTCCTCCGCCACTTCCTGCTGGCTCTGCAGTTCTTCACCCGCATTCCGGTGACGGGGCGGCTGGCCGAGTGGGTGGGGTACAGCCCGGCCATGCTGCGCGCTAGCGCGGCGCACTTTCCTGGGGTGGGCTGGGTGGTGGGCGGGCTCACGGCGCTGGTGTTGTGGGTGCTGCTCACGCTGTTGCCGCCGGGGCTCGCGGGCCTGTGGGTGGCGGTGGTGCTGAGCACGGTGTTCAGCGTCATGCTCACCGGCGCCTTCCATGAAGACGGCCTGGCCGACCTGGCCGATGGCCTGGGCGGCAGCGCGCAGCGCGAACGGGCGCTGGAGATCATGAAGGACTCGCGCATCGGCAGCTACGGCGCCATCGCGCTGGTGCTGGTGCTGCTCACCAAGGTGGCGCTGCTCGTGATGCTGGCGCAGGGCGGCGGGCGGCTCGCGGTGGTGGCGCTGTTCGCGGCGCACGTCACCTCGCGCATGCTGCCGCTGTTCGTTATCCGTACACTGCCGCACGTGGGCGATACCGCGCAATCCAAAAGCAAGCCGCTGGCCGATCAGCTGTCTGACCGGGGCCTGTTCGCGGGCCTCGTCTGGTGGCTGCTGGCCATGGCGCTCGCGTGGTGGCTGCTGCCCGGCGCGCCGTGGGCGCAGGCCGTGCTGGGCGCGCTGGTCGGCCTGGCGTGGATGTGGCGGCTGCTGCGCCGCCGGCTGCAGGGGTTCACCGGCGATGGCCTGGGCGCCACGCAGCAGGTGAGCGAGGTGCTGTTCTATCTCGGCATCGCCCTGGCGCTGCCGGTGCTCGCATGAAACTCTGGTTGCTGCGCCATGCGCCCGTGATGCTCGGCCCCGGGCTTTGTTATGGCTCGAGCGATGTGCCCGCCCATGGCGAGCTCACGCGCGAGGCCGCGCTGAACATCGCCCAGCTGCTGCCGCCGGGCACGCCGGTGTGGATGTCGGGCCTGCTGCGCGCGCAGCAGCTGGCGGGCGCGATCCAGGCCGAGCGTTCCGACCTCGGCGCTGCGCGCATCGACACCCGCCTCAACGAGATGGACTTTGGCACCTGGGAGCTGCAGCCCTGGGACGCCGTGCCGCACGCGGCCTTCGACGAGTGGATGGCCGATTTCGCGCACCACCGCTTCGGCGGTACCGAGAGCACGCAGATGATGCTGTACCGCGTGGCGGCCGCGCTGGCCGATCTGCGCCCCGCCACCAGCAGCGACGTGCTGTGGATCACCCACGCTGGCGTGATCCGGGCGGTGAAGTTCATCCTGGAGAGCGGTGGCGTGCACATTCGCGAGGCCAGCGAATGGCCGAAGGACGCGCCCGAGCAGGGCGACTGGATCACCGTCGAGCTCTGATACAGAACCGCAAGGCCGTTCAGAGCGCCGGCGTCTTGTCCTTGTAGTCGCAGTACGCAATGACCGCGCAGCGCGGGCACAGCGGCTTGCGCGCCTGGCACACATAGCGCCCGTGCAGGATCAGCCAGTGGTGCGAGTCCACCGCGTAGGCGGGCGGCACGCGCTTCATCAGCTGCAGTTCCACCGCCAGCGGCGTCTTGCCCGGCGCCAGGCCGGTGCGGTTGCCGACGCGGAAGATGTGCGTGTCCACCGCCATGGTGGGTTCGCCGAAGGCCACATTGAGCACCACGTTGGCCGTCTTGCGGCCCACGCCGGGCAGGGCTTCCAGCGCTTCGCGCGTGCCCGGCACCTCGCCGCCGTGCAGTTCCACCAGCATGCGGCAGGTCTGCATCAGGTGCTTCGCCTTGCTGCGGTACAGGCCGATGGTCTTGATGTAACTCTCCAGCCCTTCCAGACCCAGATCGAGGATGGCCTGTGGCGTGTTCGCCACCGGGTACAGCTTGCGCGTGGCCTTGTTGACGCCGACATCGGTGGCCTGCGCCGAGAGCAGCACGGCGGCGAGCAGCTCGAACACGCTGGTGTATTCGAGCTCGGTCTGCGGGCTGGGGTTGGCGGCCTGGAGCGTGGCGAAAAAGGCTTCGATCTGGGGTGGCGTCATGGGCGCGGATTGTCCCACGCACCTCACGCCCTGCGCCGGTTCAGCCGCGCTCGGCCTCGGCGCGCAGCCAGTTCGCGAAGTCCAACGCATCGGGGTTGTCGTGCGCGTGGGCCGCCACTTCCACGTAGTAGCCCCGCCGGGTGGCCGCGCCGCCGCTGCGGAACGGCGCCACCAGCTGCTTCTTGTCCACCAGCGACTGAAGCAGCGGCAGGCGGCCGATCACCACACCCTGGCCCGCCACGGCGGCGGCCACCGCGTCGGCGTACTGGTTGAACTGCACGGTGTTTTTCATGCGCAGGTCCTGCAGGCCCATCACCTGGAACCACGGGTCCCAGTCCGAGGTGATGACGTGGCCGGCGGGCCGTTCCACGGTCAGCAGGGTGTGGTGGGCCAGGTCGGCGGGCTGGCGCAGCGGCACACCCGGCTGGCGCAGCAGGGCCGGCGCGCAGAGCGGCTGCACCACTTCTTCGAACAGGGCGGGCCCACGGCCGGCGCTGGACGGCACGAAGCGCACCGCCACGTCCAGGCGGTGGCGCTCCAGATCCATCATGTCCATCGTCGCGGAGATGCGCACGTCCACCAGGGGGTGGTCGGCGGCGAAGCGGGCCAGGCGGGGAATCAGCCAGAGGGACGCGAAGCCCTGCGTGCAGGTCATGGCCACCTGCCGCAGGCGCGGGCCCGGGCGCACGCGCGCTGAGGCATCGCGCAGCCGTTCCAGCGCGTCGCGCGTGGCGCGCTGCATCACCTCGCCGGCTTCGGTCAGCACCAGGGCACGGTGGCGCCGTTCGAACAGCGGCGTGCCCAGGCTCTCTTCCAGCAGCTGGATCTGCCGGCTCACGGCCGACTGGGTGAGATGCAGCTCTTCCGCGGCGAGCGTGAAGCTCAGCGTGCGCGCCGCCGCGTCGAAGCAGGGCAGCAGGTCCAGCCGCAGCATCTGCGAGCGGGGGAGGCCGTCTGGCGGGGTTTTCACATTCCTTGATGGCATGCGAAGCATTCGAAATGAACGGTTGAGCAGTATAGAGTGGCTAATTACAGTCATGCACATCCCTGATGCGAAAGGAGTGTTTCATGAAAACCGACACCTTGACCGTGGACCTGAACATGCCCCACAAGGCGCTGCAGTCCATCCCCGCTGGCGCGCTGCGCCTTGTGTGCCGCGAAGGCGCTGTGTGGATCACGCTGGACCACGACGAACGCGACGTGGTGCTGAACGCGGGCGACGACTTCGTCGTCCAGCCGCACCAGCGCGTGATCGCCTATGCCCTGCAGACCGCCGTGCTGCGGCTGGAACCGCATGCCAGCACCTGCACCCGGCGTGCGGCCGAACCGCGGTGGCGCCGGCTGGCGCAGCGGCTGCGCGGTGGCCGCTCGCACGGCCCGGCGGGCACGGCCCTGGCCTGAACCGGGGGCGCCCCACGCCGGTGCGCGAGAATGGCGGTCGTTGTTCACGACTTCACGGAAACCGCCGCCATGACCTTTGCCATTCCCTTCGCCGACCGCCTCAACAACGTCGAAACCTCCGCCATCCGCGAACTCTTCAAGCTGCTGGGCAAGCCCGGCATCATCAGCTTCGCCGGTGGTTTCCCCGACAGCGCGATGTTCGACGTGGACGGCATCCGCGAAGCGGTGAACGCGGCGCTGACCGAAGAGGCAGGCGGCGCCCTGCAATACGGCGCCACCGAGGGCTACCAGCCGCTGCGCGAGCAGCTCGCCGCCTTCATGACCAGCAAAGGCGCGAAAGACGTGGCGGCGAACGACCTGATCGTCACCACCGGCAGCCAGCAGGGGCTGGACCTACTGGGCAAGACGCTGATTTCTCCCGGCGACAAGGTCATCGTCGAAGGCCCGACCTTCCTGGCCACCATCCAGTGCTTCCGCCTCTACGGCGCCGAACTCATCAGCGCGCCGGTGGACGGCAACGGCGTGAAGACCGACGAACTGGAAAAACTCATCGCCGAGCACAAGCCCAAGTTCGTCTACCTCATCCCCACCTTCGGCAACCCCAGCGGCGCCATGCTCAGCCTGGAGCGCCGCCAGCAGGTGCTGGACATGGCGGTGAAGCACAACACGCTGATCGTGGAAGACGACCCGTACGGCGACCTTTATTTCGGCGCGGCACCGCCGCCCAGCCTGCTCGCGCTCAGCGCCACCGTGCCCGGCAGCCGCGAACGCCTGGTGCACTGCGGCAGCCTGAGCAAGGTGCTCAGCCCCGGCCTGCGCGTGGGCTGGATGGTGGGCCCGGCCGAGCTGCTGGCCAAGGCCACCATGTGCAAGCAGTTCAGCGACGCGCACACCAGCACCTTCTCGCAGGCCACCGCCGCGCAATACCTCAAGGCCGGCCGCATGCCCGCCACGCTGGACAAGGTGCGCAAGGTGTACGCCGAACGCGCCATCACCATCGGCAATGCGCTGCGCCGCGAACTCGGCGACGCGATCGAATTCGTGCAGCCGCAGGGCGGCCTGTTCGTCTGGGCCCGCCTCACCGGCGCGGGCGGCAAGGTGGCCGATGGCGGCGAGCTGGCGAAACGCGCCATCGAAAAGGGCGTGGCCTTCGTGCCCGGCGCCCCGTTCTACGCCCGCAACCCCGACCACGCCACCCTGCGCCTGAGCTTCGCCACCGTGGGGCTGGAGAAGATCGAAGAGGGCGTGGGGCGGCTCGGCCAGGCGGTGTGAAACCGGCCCGATAGCCCGGCCGACCCCGCTGCGGGGTCTCCGTAGCCTTTGCTGGACATGGCATCGGCTTTCATATACTGTACATGAATACAGTATTTCGAGAGCCCCATGCAGCCCGCCATCGCCTGGCCGGAGGACGAACCGTCCCCGGCCTTTTCACCCCTTCGCCCGGCCGTGCCTTCTGCGCGCGGCATGCCTGCGGCCGTGGCCGCGGCGCTGTGGCGGGGCGACCAGCTGAGCGCACCGGTGTCGGCTGTGTGGCCGAGCGGCTTTGCCGCGCTGGACGCGCAACTGCCCGGTGGCGGCTGGCCCGGCCATGGCCTGACCGAAATCCTCACGCCGCACAGCGGCGCGCTGGAATGGCGCCTGCTCGCACCGGCACTGCGCCCGATCTGCGCCGCCGGGTTGCCGGTGGTGGTGGTCGGCCCGCCGCTGTCGCCGCACCTGCCGGGCCTGCGCTTTGAAGGCCTCGACGAGCGCCGACTGGTCTGGGTGCGGGCCGACACGCCGGCCGAGCGCCTGTGGTCGGCCGAGCAGCTGATCAAGGCCCAGGCCTGTGGCGCGCTCATTGCCTGGTTGCCGCGCGCGCGGGCTGAGCAGATCCGCCGGCTGCAGGTGCTCGCAGGCGGGTTCGACGCGCCGGTGTTCGTGTGCCGGCCCAGCCGCGCGCTGCGCGAGTCGTCGGCCGCGCCGCTGCGCGTGCAGGCCAGCGTGGGGGTGAACTGGGAACTGCATGTGCGCATTGCCAAACGCAAGGGGCCGCCGCTGGAAGACACCCTACACCTGGCGTCGGTGCCGGGCAGCCTGGCCTCCATCCTCCCGCCCCGGCTGCACCAGCCTGGCCGCTGGATGCATGGCGAAGAGACTCAGCATGTTGTGGACAGCCCTTCTGCCCGGCCCGTGCAACGGCACAGCAGCGTCCACTGACGCCGCCGCGCCCCAGCGCGCGCTGGCCACCTGGGCGCTGCAGTTCACGCCCCGGGTGGCGCTGGCCGACGAAGCCGTGCTGATGGAGGTGGAGGCCAGCGTGCGCCTGTTTGGCGGCCGGCGTGCGCTGCGCGACCGCGTGTGGAACGAAGGCCGTGAACTGGGCGTGGCGCGGCTGGCCTGGGCGCCCAACGGCCTGGCCGCGCTCGCGCTGGTGCGCGCCGGCATCGAGAACGGCTTGCGCCGCCCGCTGGAAACATTGCTCGACACCTTGCCGATGGACACGCTGAGCGCCGTGCACCCGCACCGCCTCACGCTCGAGCACATCGGCTGCCGCACGCTGGGCGATGTGCGCGCGCTGCCGCGTGGCGGCGTTGCCCGGCGTTTCGATGCGCAGTTGCTGCAGGCGCTCGACCAGGCCTATGGCCGCGCGCCTGAAGCGCACGAATGGGTGGCGCTGCCCGACACGTTCGAGGAACGCCTCGAGCTCATGGCGCGCGTGGAGCAGGCGCCGGCCCTGCTGTTCGGCGCGCGGCGCCTGCTGCTCGTGCTCAGCGGCTGGCTGGCGGCGCGGCGCGCGGGCGTCACCGCGTTCACGCTGCACTGGGCGCACGACGCCATGCGTTCGCGCGCGGCGGGCGAGGGCGGCGAGATCACCATCGGCACGGCCGAGCCCACGCGCGACATCGAACACCTGTGCCGCCTGCTGGCCGAACACCTTGCGCGCGTGGAATTGAAAGCCCCCGTGGGCGACCTGAAGCTGGTGGCCACCGAGGTGCGGCCGCTGCACGACGTGAGCGCCTCGCTGCTGCCCGACACCGTGCGCCAGGGCGAGAAGCTTGGCCTGGTGCTGGAACGCCTGGCCGCGCGGCTGGGGCCGCAGCGCGTGCTGCGCCCGGTGCTGTGCGAAGACCACCGCCCCGAATGGATGTGCCGCTGGCAACCGGCCACGCTGCCGCTGCCGCGCAAGGGCGCACCCGGCACCGACTTGCCCCAGCCCGGTTTTCTGCTGCCCGTGCCGCTGCGCCTGCTGGTGCAGGAAGACCGCCCGGTCTACCACGGGCGGCTGATGCTGCTGCTTGGCCCGCAGCGCGTGGAAGGCGGCTGGTGGGACCGCGTGGGCGATGAACACAGCAACGTGGTGCGCGACTACTGGGTGGCCCTGTCGGCCGAGGCCGGCGTGGTGTGGGTGTTCCAGACCCGGCTGGACGGCGCGCCTTCCTGGTTCCTGCATGGGCACTTTGCCTGAAGGTGCCGCATGAACGCTCCCGCCGCACTGCCCGATTACGCCGAGCTGCGCTGCCTCTCCAACTTCAGTTTCCTGCGCGGCGCCAGCCACCCGGAAGAACTGGTGGAACGGGCGGCGGAACTGGGCTACCGCGCGCTGGCGGTGGTGGACGAATGTTCGCTGGCAGGTGTGGTGCGCGCGCACGTGGCCGCGAAGAAACACCAACTGCCCTTGCTCATCGGCAGCCAGTTCCAGGTGCGCTGCGAATCGCCTTTCACCCTGGTCGTGCTCGCCTGCAACCTCAACGGCTACGGCAACCTGTGCGAGTTCATCACGCGCCTGCGCCGCGCATCCAGCAAGAAGGGCACGTACCACCTGAAGCTGCAAGACATTCGCGCCGAGGCCCTGGCCGACTGCGTGGTGATCGCCGTGCCCGACCGGGCCTGTGGGCAGGCGCAGATGGACACCGTCGCGCGCTGGTTGCTGTGGCACTTCAGGGGACGTTGCTGGCTCGGCGCGGAACAGCTCTGCCGCTTCGACGACGAGATGCGCCTGCACCAGCTGCGCCAGAGCAGCGAACTCACCGCCGTGCCGCTGGTGGCCGTGGGCGACGTGCGCATGCACGTGCGCTCGCGCAAACCCCTGCACGACGTGCTCACCGCCACGCGCATCGGCAAGCCGCTGACCGAATGCGGCTTCGCGCTGGAACCCAATGCCGAGCAGCGCCTGCGCCTGCGTTCCACGCTGGCCAGCCTGTATCCGCCTGAGCTGCTGGCGGAAACGCTTGCCGTGGCTGCGCGTTGCCAGTTCTCGCTGGATGAGTTGCGCTACCAGTACCCGAGCGAGGTAGTTCCTGAAGGGGAAACACCCACGTCTTACCTGCGCCGTCTGACCTGGGAGGGCGCCGCTTGGCGATGGCCCAAAGGTGTTCCCCTGCGGTTCGCGCAGCAAATCGTGCACGAACTTGAGCTGATTTCCGACATGAAGTACGAGCACTACTTCCTGACGGTGCACGACATCGTGGCCTTCGCCCGATCACAAGACATCCTGTGCCAGGGTCGAGGCTCTGCGGCCAACAGCGTGGTCTGCTATTGCCTGGGCATCACCGAAGTGGACCCGGAAAGGGCGACCGTGCTGTTCGAGCGATTCATCTCACGCGAACGCGACGAGCCTCCAGACATCGACGTTGACTTCGAGCACGAGCGGCGCGAGGTCGTCATCCAGTACCTCTACGAAAAATACGGCCGCGAACGCGCCGCGCTCACCGCCACCGTCATCAGCTACCGCCCGCGCAGCGCGTTGCGCGACGTGGGCAAGGCGCTTGGCCTCGAGGAAGGCCCGCTCAATGTGCTGGCAAAACAGTCCCGCTGGTGGGATGGCCACGGCATTGCAGAAGAGCGGCTGGTGGAAGCCGGTCTCGATCCCTCACAACTGAAAGTGCGCGAGCTGCTGAAGCACACCTCCACGTTGATGGGGTTTCCGCGCCACTTGTCGCAGCACACCGGCGGCTTCGTGCTCACGCAGCTGCCGCTCTCGCGTCTGGTGCCCATCGAGAACGCCACCATGAAAGACCGCACCGTCATCGAGTGGGACAAGGACGATCTCGACGCGCTGGGTCTGCTCAAGGTGGATGTGCTGGCTTTGGGCATGCTCACCGCGTTGCGGAAAGCGATGGCGCTTATCGGTGAACGCCAGGGCAGTCCTTTCGGGATGAAAGACATCCCCGAAGGCGATGAGCCCACCTACGACATGATCTGCGCAGCCGACACCGTGGGCGTGTTCCAGATCGAGAGCCGCGCGCAGATGAGCATGCTGCCGCGCCTGAAGCCGCGCTGTTACTACGACCTCGTGATCGAAGTGGCGCTGGTGCGGCCCGGGCCAATACAGGGTGGGGCGGTGCATCCGTACCTGAACCGTCGCCAGGAAAAGGAACCGGAAACCTATCCCGGCCCCAACAACGGAAAAGCCTTGAGGGAAGCGCTGGGCCGCACCATGGGCGTGCCCATCTTCCAGGAGCAGTGCATGCAGATCGCCGTGCTCGCGGCCGGCTTCACGCCCGGCGAAGCCGATGAATTGCGCCGTGCCATGGCCGCCTGGAAACGCCACGGCAACCTGCACAAGTACCGGCAACGCCTGATCGACGGCATGCTGGCGCGCGACTACACCGAAGAATTCGCCGAGAAAATCTTCGAACAGATCAAAGGCTTCTCCAGCTACGGCTTCCCCGAAAGCCACGCCGCCAGCTTCGCGCTGCTGGTCTACGTCAGCAGCTGGATCAAATGCCACCACCCGGCCGAATTTCTCACCGCGCTGCTCAACAGCCAGCCCATGGGCTTCTACACACCCAGCCAGCTCGTGCAGGACGCAAAACGCCACGGCGTGGTTGTGCGGCCGGTCGACGTGCTGCACAGCCACCACGACAGCACACTGGAACCCGACGGCGCCGTGCGCCTCGGCCTGCACCTCGTCAGCGGCATCCGCAAAGACAGCGCCGACCGCATCGTGACCGCACGCGCGCAGCAACCCCTGCACAGCGCACAAGACCTGGCGCGCCGCGCCGGCCTGGACCAGCCGCAAATGAAAGCGCTCGCCGCCGCCGACGCCCTCATGGGCCTGAGCGGCCACCGCCGCCAGCAGGTGTGGGACGCCGCCGCGCTGCGCACCGCGCCCGCCCTGCTCAAGGGCGCACCCGTGGAAGAAACCCCGCTGGCCCTGCCATCCGCACCCGAAGGCGAAGCCATCGTGTGGGACTACGCCAGCACCGGCCTCACCCTGCGCCGCCACCCCCTGGCCCTGCTGCGCGAAGAACTCAACAAGCGAAGGCTCATGACCGCCGAACAACTCAAGGACGCACCCAACGGCCGCCTCGTGCGCCACTGCGGCATCGTCACCCTGCGCCAGCAGCCCGGCACCTCATCGGGCGTGGTGTTCGTGAGCCTGGAAGACGAAACCGGCGTGGTGCAAGTCATCGTGTGGAAACGCATCCGCGAACGCCAACGAGCGGTGCTGACGGGTTCGCGGCTGCTGGCCGTGTATGGCAAGTGGCAGCGCGAGGGCGAGGCGAGGAACCTGATTGCGGGCCATTTGGTGGACCTCACGCCGCTGCTCAATGGGTTGTCGACGGTTAGTCGGGACTTTCATTGAGGGGTGTGGCTGCTTAGGGGCTACGTTCAGAGGCTGAAGGCCGCTTCAGACTGATCTGAGTCATTCAGGCTCCGCGGGTCCAAGCAACCACTGCATGATGATCGGACATTCGGCGGGGAGCGGCTCGGATGACCGCTGTCTCCCCGCGACCGGGCGCTAAAGGTGACAAGGTCGTGGTACGGACGCGAATGTCCGGTAGGGGCCGAAACGAACGGGTTCAGCCGACCCATTACAGCATTCACTTGGGCAAGCGTACGCCACGAATTGCGATCGTTCGTGCCCAACGCTTTTGACATGTCAAACCGTGAGTGCCCTCGGCATCTTGGCGGCTTCAGATCGCTAGGTCGGGGAGTCTTCTCGCTGTAGACAGGCAGCCAAACTAACGAAGCAGGATCTGGCGGTTCGATATGATGCGATTACACCAAGTGGAAGGCTGACAATGACCACTAAGATCTGCTCCTACTGTGGCGAGAGCTTCGTTGTAGGTCTGCGGTGGTGCCCACATTGTGCGCAGCCCTCGCTCTTTCCCAATGTCGATCACGCCAGCACCTTGGAAGAGACCGAGGCGCTTTCCAAACGATACCAAGCTCAAGTAGAGCGGGCCAAGGCGTCGGGACAGGACGCTGCGCTTTCGAAATTCGAGCAGCACGCTGCAAGTTCCTGCGCGTGCAAAGGCATGCCAAGGTGGGAGCTTGAGCGTCTTGTTGCGTCTGATACAGCAACGGCGGCAACCTACTATCAGCAGATTGACGGAAGAAGTCGGATCCCGGACGACAACCGATGGGATCGCCTTAGACGCATTGCTGATGCGGCCTTCTTCCAGTCCTTTGGAGAAGATATCCATTTTGCGGCCCTGTCCACGGACGGAAGATGGTTAACCAGCTATGGCGATGGTGCAATTTTCTTCAAGGATGACATGATCAGTCATCGTGCGACAGTGTTTGAGACGAACACTGCGACATGGGTGGAGGACAGCGGCGCACTGAAGATCCCGCCGGGGTACAGGGCGGTTTGGACCGAAAGAAGTCATTTGGCAGTCGCGAAGTTGGGGGAAGCTGCTTGCGATGAACCATGCGACATGAGTTCGCTACTTCTCTCTTGCGGTCGCTCGAGTGCAGACGACTCATTCATGGAGGTCCACATATATGGCGGGTTTACTATTCGCTCCGCTACTTCGGTCGTTTTTCGGCGCGGGGCGCTGAGCGAGCTTGGTCGGGCAGATGTCTTGGATCGTGCGAAGCGACTGGGTATCTCCGTTACCGAACTGCCATGATCCACGCGCTCATCTCCCAAACTAGGGGCATTGCCGTATTCGATGATGGGCGCCGCATCGGAATTCTGGATGTGTGCTCGCCCGAATCTCCACGGTACCTGCCTGACCATATTGCTGCTCAGGCACTATCGGAAGCGTCTGATCTCGAGTCGCTTGAGGTCACAGATTTGCCGGCGCTGCGAGCGCATTTACGCCTACGTCGTCGTCGCCAGGAAGCGTTGCATGCGGTGCTCATTCTCTTGGACGGCGAGCGGTCTGACGAACTCCGCGCGGCAGCCGCGAAAGCGTTAGCAGAGGAGCTGCCGGAAGAGATTTGGGGTTGGGTCGAAGGTGTTTTGATGTCTGCGCCGTTGCCGGAGTTGGCTGACCCGCGACGGGCAAAAGCCTGGAAGACTCCCTTTTCCGCATTATTTGCCGAGCTAGAAAGAGATCAACAAAGGATTGGTGTTCTCCAGACCGCATGGCATGCATTGCCAAGTGACCTGTTTGTGCATGAGACACGGGACCAAGTTCGCGCTAAGGTGGTTCGTCAAGGCGTGTTTCGGTGCTTGCTGCGGGGGAAGGCGCCGTCCCCGTACAGTCCGTTCGCCGGTGCGCTTGCTTCATATGCAAGCGCACTTGATGATGTTGGCTCGCGATCTACATATCAACAGCACAGGGATGATGCAGCTTCGCACGGCAAGCGCGATGCGGACATCACTGCCGTTCATCAATTGTGGGAAGTTTCTCCTTGGACCTCGGCGTGGCTCGCGATCGAATGGCCAAGACTAGAGTCAACACTGGCATTTGATGCCGCGTCGAAGTGGTCAAACTACTTCCTCACGAAGAAGTCTTTGCAACGATTCCCACCAGAGCGTGCGCCTCTTGATTCACTGTTCAACTGCTGGGAATCAGTTCGACACCATTCGAATCTCGCGACTTCTGTCGACCTCATATGGGATCTTGCGTTCTCTGAACGGCGTGTACCTAGGGGCAGGCTGCATTTTTTTGAGACTAAGTCACATCTCGCGGAGTCGTCTTATCACCAGAGGCGCGTTCTGGACCTGGTGAACCGTGGTGTACTCACGAGTCACTATAACGATATGCCAGAGAGAACGCTCCGTTCATTACTGCTGGCGTTGTTTGATGTGCGTGACGAAAGCAGTTCTGAAACTGCAGCTCTGGAATCTGATTCGAGCGAAGCCACGCGCTGGAAAACATTCGCGCTTTGCGCACACCACGTCCTGTCCACGCGCACGCCGCTCGACGCTGGCTGCCTTCTTCAGGGGCAGACTGATCCTGACGTAAAGGCGGTCATGCCGCTCGTCAACTCCAGCCTGACTTCTTGGATCGAGCCTGTGAAAGACGCAATTGCGATTTACGCTTTAGATCGCGTATTCCAACAGGATGGGTTTGTTCTCCATTTTACGCCCAAGCTCCATTACCCGGCCACAGGAAAGTCAAGGCATTCCGCTGTGTTGGCGAACTACAGCAATCGTAGAAGCTATGTCTTCAGCGGCTATTTGGCATGGATCCTGAAATGTCTGGGAGAGCGTTTATCCGCCGACCTCAGATCAGGCCTTCCCCGGGAACTATGTGGCTGGACATCGTTGAACGAACTGGGGAAAGGCTTGGGCAGAAGCTCGGACATAGCCGATCAAGGTATTAGTGCCCTGAAACGTCAAGCGATGGGGGCCGGCTTCGCTTCTGCCTCCGTACAACAAGAGGGCAATCAAGTCAGACTCAATCCAGAGCTTGCAGCGTCGTCTGCACCTACAGTTCGCCGTTTTTGACGACTTGAATTCGGGATTCCCACCGCCAGCAGCGATCATCTGCGAGTGACCGCTTATGGCCCCCAGTGCAATCGCGGCTGCCTGCTGTGAACCCGCACCAACAGCCCTCTTCGGGTCGTGATTGCCCTGTCAAGCGCCTAGCAACCGGTCTCTTGCGTGGTGCGACGAGCCATTGCTACGGGCGAAATTGGGAACACCTCGTATCCAGGTCATTCGGGGCGGGGCGACGCTGCCTCACCGAACGACCGTAAGTCCGCCAAGACCGTGAACAGCATGATCGGAGGCCACTAGCGCCTACCGCTGCAAAACGGATTCTTAGCTTTCGATGACTGCTTTAGACTGATAACAGCCGTTCATAGGGGCGGCTTTGTGAGCCCATAGTGAAAGTCCGGCAGTACGCTACGTCCGGTGAGGTAACGTTTGCCGGAGCGCAGTGTCTGCCTTGTCAGTTATCCGACCCCTCTGCCTCTTACGCGAGCGTTCGCTTCATTTCGCCGGCCAGGCACAGTGCGGTGTTCGCAAAGCTCTCCAGTCCATTGGCTCGATCGATCCGTGCCAAGAGCTGGTGGGCCGTTGCCAAGGTGCTAAAACAAATCGACGCACAACTTGCGGCCACCGCGCACGCAGCGCTGGGCCACCTTTAACGTCTACTGACCATGAGCCCTCGCGTAGTTGGCAGGCACGCGTTCCAGATACTTTTTCAAGACCCATCCAGTGCGGTACTCCTCGCGCAGCCAGTGGTAGTACTCAACCTCCACCCACTTACCGTCTTTATCGATGGCTCGCACCACTTCATTGGGCATGAGATTGCCCTGCACGGATGATCCGTGTTCAGGTTTTGATCGCACAGTGGCGATGCGTTCACGCACGACAAAGCGCTCTTCGGGAGCCTGTGCGGCTTGCACCAAAGCCTTTTCAATTAGCACCGTGAGGTTCTGAATCTGCTGCGTTTGCACCTGCAATGTAGTGGTGGTCTGCGTTTGGAACGCCTCCGTCTTGGCCTTATCTTGCCGGTTCGAAATCTCTTGGTATAAGAAGAACAAGATGCCCAGCAGCAAGCTCACCAAAGCGATGGCATCCGCTTGCTTGCGACTGAGTAGCCCCTTGTCGGGCTGCTCAGCGTATTCGTGTATAGAGCCATCTGGCTCGATGCCCACCAACGCAAGTTGCCCTTGGATGCCCTCGGGTCCCAGTGCCTTAGCCAATGCAGCTGCCGAGCCCCAATCGATGGTGGGCAATGCCACCTTGCCAAGCTGATCTTGCAGCTCCTTGAACGAGCCCACCATGCCCAGCACTTCATTGGGCACCTTCCACTGCTTGTTGATTCGCTCGAAGTCTTTGAGGTAGCTCTGGATACTGCTGCCCACGCCCAGACCTTCAAGAAGCTTCTTGGTTTGCGCTCGTGAGTCCTCGACTTGTTGAGTCAGCATCTTGGCAACCGATCCAATGCCCAATGCCTGCTCTGTCATCGCCTTGATCTGGCTTCGCATGGAGCTACCGTCTGCGAGCTCCTTGATGAGTTGCTGGGTGCTGGTGTCTCCCAGAACACTCTTGCGAATTTCGGCCATCGGGTCGAAGATCTTGCGCATCTGCTCCAGCCCCAAGCGCTCAGACTCCTGCCAAGCTTTGTATGCAGACCCAATGGCAGAGCTGGAACTCAAGAGGTCTTGGTACTGCTTGGCAATCGATTGGGCCGGCGATTGCAAGGCTTTGAGTTCCTTGGCCATCTGGGCATAGACCGAGTTTCCCGCCAGCTCCCGCACCTGTTTGCCGATCAGATCGGTTTCGATTAAAGCTTTGCGCCACGATGAGCGTTCCTCTTCGATGCGGGCCATCTCTCTTGCCAGGGTGCTCCCCACGGTTGTTTTATAGATTCTTGTCAGGTCCAAGCTTGTTCCCCCAGAGCTGCATTGTTCGAGTTGCCACAATGGAATTTACTTCAAACACTCAGCGGCAAAATCCGCAAAAAACTTTTCACTGTCGATCAGTTGCGCAAGGTCCATTGAAACTTCGCCTGAAAACTCCTCGCTGATCTCCTCCAAGAGCACGCCCAGCACTTTTCTGATTGAAAGCACCCAAGGATCGAATCCAATGGTGGCCAAGTAATTTTTATCCGCCTGATCTCGGTCCACGAGTGCCGGAAAGAACGCCTCGTAGGCCTCCAAGAGTAGCGAATGTGCACAGGGAGCTCGACCAACTGGCCAGCCAAGTGGTCATAAGGCGCTCGATCCTTTAAATAGTTCGCAAGCGGCGCCAGCTTGCCGATGTTGTGCCCACAAACACGCACTGCGCGATAGGCCTCAACTGGTGTTTTGTCTGGCATGCTCAGCAGTGCATGGCTTTTCAAGCTGCACTCGCACGCAATCAAGAGATCAACAAACGACTTCACCCGCCCCATCTTGTGCATAAGTGACCCGTGTTCCCAAAGTGCATCAAATCGAGCCGCAAAATCATTTGCATCTCTATGAAAATGCTCTGCAATCGTGTGCAAGACCGACGATGGTTTTGTTTTCAAAAGGCCCCCTACCAATTCAAAAACCCGCTATATGGAGCGAAAGCAGAGTGAATCAGCGCCAGTCAAAGTACGGAAAAAACAGCTTAACTCGACAAGAACGCAGCTGGCCCGATCCAATGGCACCGACAAATCAGCCACTCGCCCCGAACGACTGCAGGATGCTGGAAGAGTGCGGCTGGGTTGCCATCCAACACATGGCCGATCATGCAGACGCCTTTGAGCAGGCCGTGCTGTCCCTCGGACAATTTCTCGGGACTCCAATTACAACCCGTACCCGACGCCTCGTGGATAGGCTAACGCCAAAGCTATCTGTCAAGGCGCACCCGCACTCTTTGAGCCGGATGTCGGGAACTGGTCAGCAGCCGTGGCACATAGACATGAGCCATCGCGTTGAGCCCGCGCGATACTTAGTGATGGGGATGCACGAGTGTCCCGCAAGAACTGCCGACACCGAACTCTTGGACGCCTCCACCTTGGTGCCCACAGACCTTCACGAAGAAGCGCTCGCAGAGCCCTTCTTGATCCGCACAGGAGCCCAGTCGTTCTACGCAACGATCAAAGCCAAGGGAGCTCCCTTTGTGCGCTTCGACCCCGGCTGCATGCATGGCACAACAGCGCGTGCCAAGGCCCTGATGCAGCAACTCTTGAACCGCACCCTCGCGCCCACCCACGTTCATCAATGGACACCGGGGGGCGTGCTGGTGATCGACAACTGGAGGATGCTCCACCGGAGAGCAGACGCCACCGCATCCATCAATCGCATCCTGTATCGGGTCAGTGTCATGGGAGGCACCACATGAGCAGCAATACCAACATGGATTTCTTCAAAATCTCGAAGAAGGGTAAGAGGCTCCCGCCGCCCATTGCGGTCGCTCACGAAACGCTGCTCGCTAAGTCCAAACTCATGGCCAAGCGCAGTGTGGACGCCACCTACAGAACCTTGCTTCGCCATACCTTTGACGCCCCTTGCATGCGTTCTTAGTAGACCTTACTGGTCCGCGATGCCATCGCCGGGCCCGCCTTAAGGCCCGTTCCGTACGTCGAATGCCGTAGGGCCGCTTTCGGGCTTTGAGTTTGGCAAAGTGCAGGACCGCAACCGCTGCTCTGCTGCCTCTTGCTCCACCACAAGGGAGTTTGCGTAGAGACTGTCGCCCCACTCAATAAACCGTCTCACGCGCTTCCACCACCAGCGACAGCACCCGCAACCCCTTGCAGTTCGCCTTCGCACGCACCCTGCAATCTGCATCCGCCTCTACAGCCAGGCGGCAGTGGTACTCCAGCCCATCGGTCTCGCCGGGGTTGTGGCTCGGGATGCGGCGGGTCCATAAACGCTTGCCGTCCACCTCCACGGTCAGTTCAAGCCAGCTCCCGGCGCCTTCCGCCGGCACCTGCACCAGCAGCGTGGCATCGAGGTCGAAGGTGCGCTGGCGGCCCAGTGCGGCGGGGATCACCAGGGAGGCGACGGAGTCGGTGCCCGCGTCATACTTCCAATATTCCAGAGTCATGCGAAAAGTCTAAGCGCACTCTGTTCCATTCCAACGCGCATGAAAACGTTCCGTATACGGATTGAAGGCCAGGCGGCCGATGCCGAGGCCGACAGTGAGACCAGCCTGTTCGCTGCGCTGGCGCGCGCGGGAATGGCGTGGCCGGTGTCCTGCCGCAATGGCACTTGCCGCACCTGCATTGCCCGTTTGCTGCAGGGGCAGGTGCGCTATGAAATTCCCTGGCCCGGCCTGAGCGCCGATGAAAAGGAAGAGGGCTATTGCCTGCCCTGCGTGGCCCGGCCCATGGCGGATGTGGTCATCGCGCGGGCTTGAAACCCTGGCCACGCACGATGTGCATCACGTCAACGGCTGGCCAGCAGCGTGTGGGTGATGAGCTTCCAGTGTTCTTCACTCACCGGCGTGATCGATAGCCGGTTGCCGCGCTTGAGCACCACCATGTCGGCCAGCTCGGGTGTGTCGCGCAGTTCGGGCAGGCCGATGAGCCGGGTCTTGCGCACGGCCTGCACGTCCAGCAGCAGCCAGCGCGGCGCATCGGGTTTGGATGCTGCGTCGAAGTAGGGCGACTTCTTGTCGAATTGCGTGGGGTCGGGCCTTGTGCCCGAGGCCACGCGGGCAATGCCGGCAATGCCCGGCTCCGGGCAGCTGGAGTGATAGAAGAGCACGCCATCGCCGGGCTGCATGGCGTCGCGCATGAAGTTGCGTGCCTGGTAGTTGCGCACACCGGTCCAGGGCACGGTGGACTGCGGGGCTGCGAGTGCGTCGTCGATCGAGCACTCGTCAGGCTCTGATTTCATCAGCCAGTACTGGGTCATGCCGGTCATTATCAGCAACCCGGTAGGGCAATGCCATCAAAGCCCAGCCCCGCACACTGTCACTTGTAGCTGAACATGTACATCGCCACCATGCGTGCATTCAACGGCGTGGACGACTCGAAGCCGTAGTACTTGCCGTAGGTCGGGCGCAAGGTCTCGGTGGTGCGGCGCGCCACTTCGTCCAGCCAGGCCGCCATGATCGCCGTGTGGGCGTTGATGGTTTTCATGTCCACGCCGAAACCGCCGGGCACGTCGGCGAGCGCCTTGCCCACGGCGGCCTGCAGGTCGTCCATGAACTTCAGGTTGAAGGCAAAGTCCGCGTGTGCGCCCACATTGCCGTGGCCACCGCTGAAGTAATCCCAGCGCAGGGCGTCCACCGCCTCCAGGTTCTGCTTCAGGTGCAGGAACCGCTCGGAGCCGCCAAAGTTCACGAAGGGCAGTTGGTCGGGGTTGAGCAGGTCGGGTGCGTGCAGCACCCGCTCGCCCACCATCAGCCATGCGGCGTGGTCATCGGTGTGGGCCGCGTGGGTGAAGCCGTGCAGTTCGACCTTCAGTTTCTCGAAGTTGAACGAGCCGTTGGGCCAGCCGACGATCTGCGTCGGGCGTGGCAGCGTGCTCTTCAGCGTTTTCATTTTCTCGGCCGTCGCCCTGGACGCAACGATGCGCGGCTTGACCTTCTGGTCTTTCAGCGCGGCGAGCAGCTGGGGCATGTCGCCAATGTGGTCTGCGTGGTCGTGGGAATACACGATCGTGGTGACCGGTTTGTCGGTGACAGACCGGATGGCTTCCAGCACGGTTTTCGTGCGGCCTTCCAGCGCGTCGAACAGCATCACGCCCTGGTCGCCCACGTAGAACACCGTGGCGTAGAAGCCGCTCTGGTACCAGTAGGTGCGCGGGGTGAGCCGCTGCAGCACATAGGGGCTCTCCATGTTCAGGTGGAACAGGTTGCCGATCTTGTCGCCGGGCTTCAGCGCTTGCGTGGCCGAAGGCGCGTGGTACGTGGCCGACACTGTGGAAGGTGCTTCCGCCACCTGCGCGGAAACGGACCAGGACATGGAAGCACCGAGCAGCAGCAGTGCCGCGGCGGATACGGGAAGTCTCATGAATTCACTTTCGAAAAGTTGGAGTGCGGCCCGGAGGCCGGCCCGACGCACGGGAATGCGTGGCATCAAGCTTTTCGATCGTAGGTTTGTTAAACCTTTTTCATGACGTTGTTTGGAAACTGAAGATACGTTTGTATCTGTTTGATGGTGGCGCTGTTCAGTGCCTCAGTGCAGCTTCACCAGCGGCGTGGCCCGCTTCACCAGGTAGCGCGCCACCGCCAGCACGCCGGTGCGCAGTGTGCCGAGCACGGCCTGGTGGTGCATCAGGTGCAGGCTCACGTACATGAGCCGGGCGAACATGCCCTGCACATACCAGGTGGAACGGAACAGGTTGCCCATGAGGTTGCCCACCGATGTCTGCGTGCCCAGCGAGACGAGCGATCCGTGGTCCTTGTAGACATAGGGTTTCGTGCTGGCGGGTTCGCTGCGGGCGCGGCGCATGAGCGCGTCCACCAGGTAGCTGGCCTGCTGGTGTGCGGCCTGCGCGCGCGGGGGCACGAAGCCGCCATCTGCCGTGGGGCAGGCGGCGCAGTCGCCCAGGGCGTAGATGTCGCTCTGGCCTTTTACCAGCAGGTTGGGTTCCACCTCCAGCAGGCCCGCGCGCGTGGTGGGCAGGCCCAGCGTGGCCAGAAAGTCTGGCGCCTTGATGCCGGCGGCCCACACCACGATGTTGGCCGCGAACACGCGGCCGGCCGAGTCTTCCACCTGTTCGGGCGTGATGCGCGCCACGCGGCAGTTGGTCTCGATGGTGACGTGGCGTTCCCTCAGCAACTGCGCGGCGGCGGTGGACACTTTCTCGGGCAGCGGCGCCAGGATGCGCGCGGCGCCTTCGAGCAGGGTGATCTGCACGTCGCGGTTCGGGTCGAGCCGGCGAAAGCCGTAGCGCGAATGCACCACGCTCGCTTCGCGCAGTTCGGCCGCGAGCTCCACGCCGGTGGCACCGCCGCCAATGATGACGACGCGCACCTGCGCATCCGCGCCCGCGCTCTTGCGCAGTTCGGCGGCGGTGAGCAGCTTGAGCATGCGCAGGCGGAAGTGTTCGGCGTCGGCCGGGCGGTTGAGCGAGAGCGTGTGTTCGGCCGCGCCGGGCACGTTGAAGTGGTTGGCCGTGCTGCCCACTGAAATCACCAGTTGATCAAAGGGCAGGGTGCGTTCGGGAACCAATTCCTCGCCGTTCTCGTCCTTCACGGGTGCCACAGTGATCGTCTTGCCCGATGCGTCGAGCCCCGTCATGGCGCCGAAGCAGAAGGTGAAGCGGTTGTCGTGCGCGAGCATTTCGTACGACAGGCCTTCCTGGTGAATGTCCAGCGTGCCGGCGGCCACTTCGTGCAGCGAAGGTTTCCAGATGTGGAAGAGCTGCCGGTCCACCAGCGTGACCTGTTCAGCGCCGAGCTTGCGCCCCAGTTTGCAGGCCAGTTCCAGGCCGCCCGCCCCACCACCCACGATCACGATCCTTGTCTGCATCCGTCAAGCCTCGCTGGAAAAAACCAGACGTCACTGTAGACCACATGCCCCGGAATAGGATGAACCATGACCTCCGTTGAACAGTTGCTTGCCTCCCTGCCTCCCTTCCTCGCCGACTGGCTGCCCGCGCTGCTGCTGGCAATTCCCCTTCTCGTGCTGGCGGAAGTGAGCTTCCGTGTGGGCCGCCGCGTGGTGCGCCGTGCCGCGCAGCGCGCGCCCATGGTCGGCGCGGTGGGCCGCGCCATCGAGGTGCCGGCCCACTGCCTGCTGCTCCTGTTGGCCCTCAACCTCGCGTGGCAGCAGCTGTCGGCGCAGGCGGTGGCACAGGTGCGCATCGAACGCATCCTCACGCTGCTGCTGATCGCAGTGATGACGTGGCTGCTGGCGCGTGTGGTGCACGGCGTGGCCCGGGGCGTGGCCGAGGCCCACCCGACCGCCGTGGCCGACAACCTCGAGGCGCGCCGCATCCAGACCCAGACGCTCGTGCTCTCGCGCACCGTGCAAGGGCTGGTGGTGCTGATCGGTGTGTCGCTCATGCTCATGACGTTTCCCGCCGTGCGCCAGATCGGCACCAGCCTGCTCGCGTCGGCCGGGGTGGTGGGCATCGTGGCCGGCTTCGCGGCGCGGCCGGTGCTGGGCAACCTCATCGCCGGTCTGCAGATCGGGCTGAGCCAGCCGATCCGCATCGACGACGTGGTGATCGTGGAGAACGAATGGGGTGTGATCGAGGAGATCACCGGCACCTATGTGGTGGTGCGCGTCTGGGACCAGCGGCGGCTGGTCGTGCCGCTGCAGTACTGGATTGAAAAGCCATTCCAGAACTGGACGCGCAGCACCTCCGAACTCATCGGCACGGTGTTCCTGTGGGTGGACTACCGCATGCCACTGGCACCGCTGCGCGAGGCGCTGCAGGAAGCCTGCAACAAAACGCCGCACTGGGACAAGCGCTTCGCGCTGCTGCAGGTGGTGGAGGCGGGCGAGAAGGCAATGCAGCTGCGTTGCCTGGTCACGGCGGCTTCTGCGCCCGCTGCATGGGACTTGCGTTGCCACGTGCGCGAACACCTGATCGATTTCATCCAGCGCGAATACCCGGGCTACCTGCCGCGCCACCGCGCCGAACTCGATCCCCCCGAACCGCTGGCTTCGCTGCCAGTCGGCAACGGGCCGCCGCCGGTGGAAGGTGGTGCCGTGGAAATGAACACGCCGAACACACCCACCTGAAAGGACAGCGGCGCCATCGTCGCCGAGGCGGCGCTCCGGAACGAGGACATCGGCGAACCCTGTCGGACAACTATCGGGCAGTGCGCGGGCCGGTCACCTCGCAATGCCAGCGGTCGTGCCGCAGGATGTGGCCCGCGGACTCTAGCTGGCGCAGCGAACGCGCAATGGTTTCGCGCGTGGTTGAAAGCAGGGCCGCCAGCGCCACGTGGCTGGGCAGGCGGATCGTGCGGCTGTCCTGCTCGCGGGCGTACAGCTGCAGGGCGGCCAGCAGTTTCTGTTGCAGGCCCTTGATGCGCATCACGCGCGACCAGTCCGCCAGCTGGCCGTGCGAGCCCACGATGTGCTGCTGGATGCAGGCATGGAACTGGCGGTCCGCCACGCCCAGGCGGTAGAAGTCGGGCACGTCCACACTGCACACCCGGCCCGTTGAAAGGGCCTGCGCGCCAATCTGTTCCTGGTGCCCGTAGACCGCATAGCCGCCCAGCGTCTTGCCCCGGCCGAGCAGGGCCACCGGGTGGGGCTCGCCCTGGTCGTCGCGTCGGGTGGCCATCACCGCACCCACCTTGATGATGGAGATGCGCCGGGCCACCACACCCTCCACCTGCAGCGCGTCGCCCTTGACGAAGGCGGACTCTTCGATGCAGGGCGCCAGCAGCTCGCGGGAGATGTCCGGCAGGCAGCCCATCACGCACATCGGCAGCGTGGCGCAGTGCACGCAGCGCGACCGGCATCGGGAGGCCGGGGCCGGGTCGGAAGCGGGAGGCGCAATCGGCGATTTCATGACGGGCGCGGAATGTAAGTAACTGTTGCTACCTAGTAGACGCGAAATACCCCCGGGGGAAACGCGAGCTGCGTCACATCCGTTGCAGATTCCTGTTTTCCTGCTGCGATTTTTGAGGTGGGTCAAACCGCTTGTGTGCCGAAATACGGCGCACACAACCACCTTCGTGAGAGCGAGACACCTGCCGATGCGAAACAACCAGCCGGTGACGGAACAGGAATACGAGTTCGACGAGAACAGCACCCTGCTGTCGACGACCGACACGCAGAGCCACATCGTCCATGCCAACGCCGCGTTCGTGGAGGTCAGCGGCTTCACGGTCGAAGAGCTCATCGGCCAGCCCCACAACCTGGTGCGCCACCCCGACATGCCGGCCCCCGCCTTCGCCGACATGTGGGCAACCCTGCGGCAAGGCATGCCGTGGTCGGCCCTGGTGAAGAACCGGCGCAAGAACGGCGACCACTACTGGGTGCGGGCGAATGCCGCGCCGGTGATGCGCGACGGCGTGCTCACCGGCTACCTCTCGGTGCGCACCCGGCCGGGGCGTGAAGAAGTGCTGGGCGCGCAAGCCCTGTACCGCCGTTTCACCGAAGGCCGCGCGCGCGGGTGGCGCTTCTTCCGCGGGCTGGTGGTGCGCAGCGGGCCGCTGGCCTGGCTGTCGTGGAACCGCTGGCTGAGCGCGAGCGGTCGCATTTGCCTGGCGCTGCTGCTGCCGGGTGTGGGCATGGTGGCCGCGCTGGCGGGGTCGGGCCTGCCGCGCGACCAGCTGGCGGGCATGGCGCTGCTGCTGGCTGCGCTGCTCGCGCTGGCGGCCCTGTGGCTGCAGCGCCAGCTGGTGGCACCGTTGCGGCTGGTGCTGCGGCAGGCCCAGCGCGTGGCCAGCGGGCATGCGGGTGGGCTGGTCACGCTGAACCGGGTGGACGAGATCGGCATGCTGCTGCTCACCGTGAACCAGTCGGCGCTGAACCTGCGTTCGCTGCTGGCGGACATGTCGTCGCAGGCGGCGGGCGTGTCGGTGGCGAGCGGCGAGATCGCACAGGGCAACGACGACCTGAGCAGCCGCACCGAGCAGACGGCCGCGCACCTACAGCAGACCGCTGCTTCCATGCAGCAGCTGGTGGCCACCATGCGTGAGAACGCGAACGCGGCACAGGACGCCGCCGCGCTGGCGCGCAAGGCCAGCGAGGCGGCGCGTTCGGGCGGTGAGGCCATGCGGGCCATGACGCGCACCATGGAGCAGATCACACAGTCGAGCCACCGAATCGCCGAGTTCGTGGAGATCGTCGACGGCATCGCCTTCCAGACCAACATCCTCGCGCTCAATGCCGCTGTGGAGGCCGCCCGGGCGGGCGAGCAGGGGCGCGGTTTCGCGGTGGTGTCCACCGAGGTTCGGACGCTCGCGCAGCGCAGTGCGAACGCGGCCCGCGAGATCCGGGAGTTGATCGAGGGCAGCCTGGCGGGCATTCGCGATGGTGTGGCACAGGTCGATGCCACTGGCTCGCGCATGGACGAGATCGTCGCGCAGGTGAACGACCTCACGCGGCTGATCACGTCGGTCAATGCCGCTTCGGTGCGGCAGACGGCCGAGATCGAACAGCTCAATGGTGCGGTGGGTCAGCTCGACGAGATGACGCAGCAGAACGCCGCGCTGGTGGAGCAGAGCGCCGCGGCGGCGAATGCACTGAACCACCAGTCGCAGAGCATGAAGAACGCAGTGGGCATCTTTGCCTGAGGAACCCGACATGCCATCGACGCCACTGCCCGCCGCCGAAGATGTGCTGCGCCGTCTCCAGATGCTGGAGATGATCGTGGAGAACACCTCCAACATGGTGGTGGTGACCGACGAGACGCGCCGCATCATCTGGGTCAACGCGGCGTACTCGCGCATCACCGGCTGGCCGCTGGACGAGTGCGTGGGTCGCCGCCCGGCCGAGCTGCTGCACGGACCGAAGACCAATGCCGACGCGCTCGCGCGCCTGGCCGCCATGGTGCGGCAGATGCAGCCGGTGCGCGATTTCGAGCTGATGAACTACAAGCGCTCGGGCGAACCCTACTGGGTGTCGCTGAACATCCAGCCGATACGGGATGCGACGGGCCGCCTGAGCAGCTATGTGTCGATCCAGACCGACATCACCGAGCGCAAGAAGCGCGAGTTGCTGACCACCGACCTGCAGGAGCGCCTGGAGCAGGCACAGCGGCTGGCGCGCCTGGGTCGCATCGAACACGACGTGGACACGGGCCGCTCGCGCTGGACGTCGGAGATCTACCGCATTCTGGGCCGCGAACGCGACGAAGAGGCGCACGGTGCTCAGGCGTTCATGGAGCAGGCGCACCCGCAGGACGCGCCGATGCTGCAGGCCGCGTTGAGCGAGGCGCTGCGCACGGGGGAGGAGATCGACGTGGAGTTCCGCGTGGTCACCACCAGCGGCGCGCTGCGCTGGGTGCGCTGCCGGGGCGTGCCCCACCCGGTCAGCGGGGGCTTCGAACTGCCGCACACCTTCTCGGTGCAGGAAGTCACGCTCTACAAGAACCTGATCGAGCAGCGCCACCGGCGCAACGAAGACCTGAACCAGCAGGTGCAGATGCGCACGCGCCAGCTGGAAGAGGCCTACGGGTCGCTGGAAGAGTTTTCGTACGCGCTCTCGCACGACCTGCGCACGCCGCTGCGCCACATCGCCGGCTTTGCCGAACTGCTGAAGGAAGAGGTGAGTGCGGGTGGTGCACAGGGCAGCGTGCCGTACTGCGACAAGATCATTCGCGCCGCGGTGCAGATGCGCCATCTCATCGACGGCATGCTCTCTTTTGCACGCCTGGGGCGCAAGGGCATGAAGCTGCAGGAGGTCGACGTGGCCGCGCTGGTGGACGAGGCGGTGGCGACGCTGGCGATCGACGCGGGCCTGAAGAAGCTGCGCTGGCGCATCCAGCCCGGCCTGCCGCGCGTGCAGGGCGACGAGGTGTTGCTGCGCGAGGTGTGGACCAACCTGCTGGACAACGCGGTGAAGTACTCGTCGCACCGGGACATCATCGAAGTGGAGGTGGGCTGGCGCGCCGTGCCCGAGGGCACCGAGTTCCACGTGCGCGACAACGGCGTGGGTTTCGAGCCGGGCCAGGCGGAGCGCCTGTTCGGCATGTTCCAGCGCCTGCACGCCGACCCGCGGTTCGAGGGTGCGGGCATCGGGCTGGCGCTGGTGCGCCGCATCGTGGAACACCACGGTGGCCGCATCTGGGCCGATGCGCGCCCCGACCAGGGCGCCACCTTCCACATGTTCCTGCCCGCACGGGTGGCGCAGGCCGCGGGCGAGGAGGGCGCTTCGCGGGCGGAAGGCGAGCCGCACTGCGGCGGCTGATTCACATCCAGAGCGCGCGCCAGGCCAGGCGGGGCAGGTCGATCTTGTGCACGGTCACGCGGGTCTGCCAGCTGCGGTGCTGCTGCGCGGCAATGCGCTCCAGGATGCGCAGGCCGCCTTGCACCACCAGGCGCAGTTCCCAGCCGGCGCGGCCCGGCACGCGGTGCACCAGCGGCGCGCCCTGTTGCATCAGGTCGCGCGCCTGCGTGCACAGCTCGGCCACCAGGGCCTGCATCTCTCGGGTCTTTTCGGGGCTGTCGGTCGCGAAGTCGGCCACGCTAACACCGTGGCGCTGCAGCGCGTCGGCCGGCAGGTAGCAGCGGCCGCGCGGCAGGTCGACGCTGATGTCCTGCCAGAAGTTGATGAGCTGCAGGGCGCTGCAGATCTGGTCGCTCTGCCGCAGCGACGTTTCATCGCGCACGCCATACAGGTGCAGCAGCAGGCGGCCCACCGGGTTGGCCGAGAGGCGGCAGTAGGCCAGCAGCTCGTCGGTGTCGGCGTAGCGGTGGCCGCTGGCGGTGTGGCGCACGTCTTGCTCGAACGCGCTGAGCAGGTCGTGCAGGCAGGTGGCGGGCAGGCCATGGCGGCGCGAAGCCTTGCCCAGCGCCCGGAAGATGCCGGGCCAGCGCGCTTCGGGCATGTCCAGCGTGGAACGCGAGGTGGGGTGCAGGCAGCGGTGCAGCTCGGCGCGGTAGCTGGCCAGATCGGCCAGACGTTGCTCTGCGGTGGCCGTGCCCTCGTCGGCCAGGTCGTCGGCGGTGCGGGCGAAGTGGTAGATGGCGGCCACCGCCGGGCGCAGCGCGGGCGGGCACAGCCAGGAGGCCACCGGAAAGTTCTCGTAGTGCCCCACGCCCGAGCCCAGCGGCGTGGCGTCAGGGCTGCTGGATGACAGGTTTGTCATTAATCAGGGCCATGTTTTTGATCTACAATTTTTTACTAACCGGTCAGTCATTAGCGTTTGCCGCGTTCAGCGGACCTTCGCCCCCTGTGTTTCCACAACAAGCTTTCAGTCTGTCACACCATGAAAACACCGCATTTTGTCCTGATCGCGATCGCCGCCCTGGCGCTGACTGCCTGCTCGCGTCCTCCCGCGCCCGAGGAGCCGATCCGCTCGGTGAAGCTGCTCACGGTGGGCACGGGCCATCTGGTCGCGCGCAGCGAGTACGCGGGTGAGGTGCGGGCCCGCACCGAATCGCGGCTGGGTTTCCGGGTGGGTGGCAAGCTGGTGCAGCGCCCGGCCGAGGTGGGGCAGCGGGTGAAGGCGGGCCAGTTGCTGGCCCAGCTGGACGCGCAGGACCTGGCGCTTTCCAGCCAGGCCGCACAGGCGCAGGTGAGTGCCGCGCAGACGCAGCGCGACCTGGCGGCCGCCGACCTCAAGCGGTACCAGGATCTGCAGGCGCAGGGCTTCGTGAGCGGTGCCGAAATCGAACGCCGCCTGGCCACGCTGCAATCGGCCGAGGCCACGCTGCGCCAGGCCAAGGCCCAGGGCACGGTGCAGGGCAACCAGGCCGGTTACGCGCGCCTGCTGGCCGACGGCAACGGCGTGGTGCTGGCGGTGGACGCCGAGGTGGGCCAGGTGGTGGCCGCCGGTGCGCCGGTGGTGCGCGTGGCGCGCGATGGCGCGCGCGACGTGGTGATTGCCGTGCCCGAAGACCGTGTGGCGCAGATGCGCCCGGGTGCCACCGCGCAGGTGCGCCTGTGGGCCGGGGCGGGCGCCGCACCCGCCGCCGCGCCCATGGGAGCCACGGTGCGCGAGGTGGCGGCCAGTGCCGACCCCGCGACGCGCACCTACCAGGTCAAGCTGTCCCTGCCCGACCAGGCGGCCGTGCCGCTGGGCGCGACGGCCTACGTCACGCTGGGCGGCCAGGAGGCCGCGAAGGACGTGATCAAGCTGCCCACCAGTGCGCTGATGCGTTCTGACCAGGGCGACCGGCAGGGCTCGGCCGTGTGGGTGTTCGACGCGGCCGCGGGCACGGTGCAGCCGCGCCCGGTGCAGGTGGCCGGTGCCGATGGCAACGAGATGGTGATCGTCGCCGGCCTCAAGCCGGGTGAGGAAGTGGTGGCCACCGGGGTGCATGTGCTGTCGCCGGGCCAGAAGGTCACGCGCTTCACGCCCACCGCCACCGCCGCGCAGTGAGGCCCGGCATGCACGAAGCCGCACCGACCTCCGCCGGCGAACCCACCTCGTGGGTGTCGCGTTTCAACCTGTCGCAATGGGCGCTGGACCACCAGGCCTTCACGCGCTACCTGATGATCGTGCTGATGCTGCTGGGCGTGGCGGCCTACTTCCAGCTCGGCCAGGACGAAGACCCGCCGTTCACCTTCCGTGCCATGGTGGTGCGTGCCTACTGGCCCGGCGCCACCGCCGAACAGGTGGCCGAGCAGGTGGCCGACCGCATCGAGAAGACGCTGCAGGAAGTGCCCTATGCGGACAAGATCCGCAGCTACTCCAAACCCGGTGAGACGCTGATCATCTTCCAGCTGAAGGACTCTTCACCGCCGCAGGAGGTGCAGCAGATCTGGTACACGGCGCGCAAGAAGGTGGGTGACATGCGCGGCACCCTGCCGCAGGGCGTGGTGGGGCCGTTCTTCAACGACGAGTTCGGTGATGTGTACGGCGTGATCTATGCGCTGCAGGGCGAGGGCTTCACGCCGGCCGAGAAGAAGGCCGTGGCCGATGACGTGCGTCAGCGCCTGCTGCGCGTGCGCGACGTGAGCAAGGTCGAACTCTTCGGCGTGCAGGACGAGAAGCTCTACATCGAGATTTCGCAGAAGCGCCTGGCCACGCTGGGCCTGAACCTGCAGCAGGTGCTGGACGCGCTGGGCCAGCAGAACGCGGTGGAGTCGGCCGGCCAGGTGCAGACGCCGCAGGACGTGGTGCAAGTGCGCGTGGCCGGCGCTTTCAACTCGGTCGAGCAGTTGCGCGCCATGCCGATCCGCGCCGGCAACGGCAACCAGATCCGCCTGGGCGACATCGCGCAGATCGGCCTGGGCTATGTGGACCCGGCGCAGGTGCTGGTGCGCCACGACGGCAAGGACAGCATCGCGCTGGGCATCTCCATGGCCAAGGGCGGCGACATCATCAACCTGGGCAAGGCGCTCAAGACCACCGTGGCCGGCATCGAGGCCACGCTGCCCGCCGGCATGACGCTGGCGCAGGTGCAGGACCAGCCGAGCGCGGTGACGAACTCGGTGAACGAATTCGTGAAGGTGCTGATCGAGGCGGTGGTGATCGTGCTCGCGGTGAGCTTCCTGGCGCTGGGGCTGCACCGGCGGCCCGGCGGCCGGGGCCTGAAACGCTATGTGCTGGACATGCGACCGGGTCTGGTGGTGTTCATCACCATCCCGCTGGTGCTGGCCATCACCTTCCTGGCCATGAACTACTGGGGCATCGGCCTGCACAAGATCTCGCTGGGTTCGCTCATCATCGCGCTCGGCCTGCTGGTGGACGACGCCATCATTGCGGTGGAGATGATGGTGCGCAAACTGGAAGAGGGCTTCAGCATGGTGCGCGCGGCCACCTTCACCTGGGACGCCACCGCCATGCCCATGCTCACCGGCACGCTGATCACGGCGGCCGGCTTCCTGCCGATCGGGCTGGCCAACTCCACCACCGGCGAATACACCTTCGCCATCTTCGCGGTGACGGTGCTGGCGCTCGTCATCTCGTGGGTGGTGGCGGTGCTGTTCGTGCCTTACCTGGGCTTCGTGCTGCTGAAGGTGAAGCCGCACACCGAAGGCGAGCCGCACGAGGTGTTTGACGGCCCGTTCTACGTGCGCTTCCGCGCCGTGGTGGACTGGTGCGTGCAGCACCGCTGGCTGACCATCGGCGCGACCATCCTCACCTTCGTGCTGGGCATCGTCGGCATGGGCCAAGTGCAGCAGCAGTTCTTCCCCGATTCGAGCCGCCCCGAGATCCTGGTGGACATCTGGCTGCCCGAAGGCAGCAGCATGAACGCCATGGACGAGGTGACGCGCCGGGTGGAAGGCCGCCTGGCGAAGGAAGAGGGCGTGCGCAGCGTGACCACCTGGGTGGGCTCGGGCGTGCCGCGCTTCTACCTGCCGCTGGACCAGATCTTCCCGCAGACCAACGTGTCGCAGATGATCGTTTTACCGAAGGACCTGAAGACGCGCGAGACGCTGCGCAAGGCCTTGCCGGCCTTGCTGGCGACCGAATTCCCCGAGGTGCGCGGGCGCGTGAAGCTGCTGCCCAACGGGCCCCCCGTGCCGTACCCGGTGCAGTTCCGCGTGGTCGGCACCGACCCGCAGGTGCTGCGCGGCCTGGCCGACGAGGTGAAGCAGGCGATGCGCGAGAGCCCGAACATGCGCGGCGTGAACGACAACTGGAACGAGTCGGTGAAGCGGTTGCGGCTGGAAGTGGACCAGGCCAAGGCGCGCGCGCTGGGCGTGTCGAGCCAGTCGATCGCGCAGGCATCGCGTACGCTGCTGTCGGGCACCACGGTGGGCCAGTACCGCGAGGGCGACAAGCTGATCGACATCGTGCTGCGCCAGCCGATCGACGAACGCGATGCGATCACCAGCCTGGCCAACGCCTACCTGCCCACGGCCAGCGGCCAGGCGATCCCGCTGCTGCAGATCGCGCGGCCGGTGTTCGACTGGGAGCCCGGCGTGCTCTGGCGCGAGAACCGCGACTACGCGATCACGGTGCAGGGCGACGTGGTGGAAGGCCTGCAGGGCGCCACGGTGACGGCCGAGCTGCAGCCGAAACTGAAGACGATCAGTGACAGCTGGGCTTCGCGTGGCCTGGGCGCGTACCACATCGAGGTGGCGGGTGCGGTGGAAGAAAGCAGCAAGGGTTCGGCTTCCATCGTGGTCGGTGTGCCGCTGATGCTGTTCATCGTGTTCACGCTGTTGATGCTGCAGCTGCAAAGCTTCAGCCGTTCGGTGCTGGTGTTCCTGACGGGCCCGATGGGCATGGCGGGCGTGGCGGGTGCGCTGTTGCTGCTGAACCGGCCGTTCGGTTTCGTGGCGCTGCTGGGCGTGATCGCGCTGATGGGGATGATCCAGCGCAACTCGGTGATCCTGATCGATCAGATCGAGCAGGACCGGGCGCGTGGTGTGCCTGCCTGGAATGCGATCGTGGAAGCCGCCGTGCGGCGGATGCGCCCGATCGTGTTGACGGCTGCTGCGGCTGTGCTGGCGATGATTCCCTTGTCGCGCAGTGTGTTCTGGGGGCCGATGGCGGTGGCGATCATGGGCGGGCTCATCGTGGCCACGGTGTTGACCTTGCTGGCCTTGCCTGCGATGTATGCGGCCTGGTTCCGGGTGAAGCGGCCTGCTGCTGCCTGAGGTCTGTTTCTTGCGTGGGGTTTCGCGGGGCTCGGAGGCGGCTGGCGCTCTGCTCCGCGGGTGTCCCCCGGCGGCTGGTGCCGCCTCCTCCTTTACCCCGCTGCGCAGAGCGCCAGCCGCCTCCGAGCCTGGGGGTGGCGCGCCTCCGCTTCTGGCGCCTGTAGGTCATCGGTGATGCCGGGGCGCGGCGCAGCGAAGTCAAGGAGGAGGCGGCCTCCCGCCGCCGGGGGACATTCGCGGAGCCGCGCCCCGGCGTCGCCGATGACCGTCCCCCATCAAGCAGGCAACAATAGACCCCATGCGACTAAGACACATTGAAGTCTTCAACGCGGTGATGCTCACCGGCAGCGTGAGCGCGGCCGCCCGCATGATCAACGTCACGCAGCCTGCCGTGAGCCGCACCTTGCAGCACGCCGAGATCCAGCTCGGCTTCCCGCTGTTCCAGCGCGTCGGCGGGCGGTTGCGGCCCACCGAAGAAGCGCAGACCCTCTATCCCCACATCGAACGCCTCTTCGCCCAGCTTGATGAGGTGCAGCGCCTCTCCGCCAGCCTCAAGGCCGGGCGCGGCAAGGGTGAGCTGCGCGTGCTCACCGTTCTCGCCCTCAGCTACGAGGTGTTTCCGCGCGCCATGCGCCTGTTCCGCGAGAAGCATCCTTCCGTGCGCGTGCACCACGAAGCCCTGCATTCGCCGCAGATCATTGCCTCGCTCGTGCTGCAGGAGGCCGACGTGGGCTACGTGTTCAGCGCCGTGTCGCACCCAGCGCTGGTGCAGGAACAGCTGGCCGAACGCCACGTGGTGTGCGTGGTGCCCAAGGGCATGCTGCCCGCGCGGCAGGTGAGAACCGGCGTCATCAGTTTTGCCCAGCTCTCGCGGTTGCCGGTGATCGCGCTCGACGGGCGCGACCCGCTCGGCCTGCTGCTGGCACACACCGTGCGCGACAGCGGTGCCGGCCTGCAGGAGGTGATGACCGTGCAGACGTACCACGTGGCGCTCGCGCTGGCACACCACGGCGTGGGGGTGGCCATGGTGGAGGCGTGCACGGCCGCCTCGGCCGACCCGGCCAAGGTGGACGTGCTCAAGCTTGAGCCCACCGTGCCCACCACCGTGCGCATGTTGCGGCCCACCGCACGGCCGAACTCGCTGGTGGCGCGCGCCTTCACGCGCTGCATGCAGCAGGCGCTGCAGGAGCTGCAGGAACTGGACGAATGAGCGTCTAGGGTTGCTGCGCGCGCAGTTGCGCCGCGAGGCGCTGTGCGCTGCCGAAGGCCAGCGTGAAACCCAGCGCACCGTGCCCCGTGTTGAACCACAGGTTGCCGGGGCCACCGCGCAGGCGGCCGAGCACGGGCAGACCGGTGGGCGTGGCGGGGCGCAGGCCGGCCCAGGGCCGCAGTTCGTCGTAGTGGCTCGCGTCAGGGAACAGCGCACGGGCGCTGGCCACCAGCGAATCGATGCGGTCGCCGGGAATCTGCGTGTTCTCACCCACCAGCTCGGCCATGCCGGCCACGCGGAGCCGCTGGCCCAGGCGCGCGAACACCACCTTGCGGGCCGCGTCGGTCACGTTCACGCGCGGCGCGGCGCCTTCGGCATCGCTCACGTCCACCGTGAGGCTGTAGCCCTTGAGCGGGTACACCGGCACGCGAAGGCCGAGGGTGCGCGCCAGGGGGTGTGACGCGGTGCCGAGTGCGACCACGAAGGCGTCGGCCTCGATCGGGCCGCGCGGCGTTTCGGCCGCCACGATGCGGTCGCCCGCGCGCTTGAGTTTCGTGACGGGCGTGTCGAACGCGAACCGCACACCCTGCGCGAGCAGCAGGCGCAACAGCTCCAGGCACACCTTGTGGCAGTCCGCCGCGCATTCGCTGGGTGTGTGGATGGCACCCGCAAAGCGCGGCGCGTAGCCCGCCAGCGCGGGTTCGATGGCGACGCTCTCGGCGGGCGAGAGGGCGTGCTGCACGCTGCCGAGTTCGCGCTGCAGCGCCATCTGCTGGCGCGCGCTGGCGAAGCTGGCTTCGTCCTCGTACAGCACCAGCTTGCCGGTGGCGGAGAAGTCGCAGTCGATGTCGTTCTCGGCCATCAGGCGTTCGAAGCCCGCGCGGCTTTCGGCGGCGAGCGCGAGCAGGCTCGCGGTGGTGCTGCGCGACACGCTGGCGCGGCAGGCCGCGAGGAACTGCAGGCCCCAGGCCCACTGGTGCGGGTCGGCCTGCAGGCGCAGCTTCAGGGGCGAGTCGGCCGCGAGCAGCAGCTTGGGCAACTGGGCCCAGATGCCGGGATCGGCCAGCGGCTGCACGTAGGCATAGCTCAGCTGGGCGCCGTTGGCCGCGCTCGCGCCGGTGCCGGCCTGCGCGCGGTCGACCACGGTGACCTCGAAGCCATCGCGGCGCAACTGCCAGGCCGCGGCCAGCCCGACGATGCCCGCGCCGAGCACGCACACGTGCCGCGCGGGTGTGAAGGATGCGTTCATGGTGCCGACTGTAGGCAGCCGGCGCGGGGCGGAAAAATGCCAATCGCGCCAAGGCCCATGCCGTGAACTCATGGGTGGCCCATAACCACAAGGCATGGACCGGGTTGAAAAAGGCATTTTTCCCGGCGCCCGCGCGCTGCCTACACTGCGCCAGACATTCCCGTTCCCCACCTTCACCGCATGAGCTCCACCCGCGTCTTTCACCGCCAGCTGCACAAACCCATGCCCTTCGCCGTGAGCGGCCAGGGCATCACGCTCACCGACCAGGCGGGCAAGACCTACCTCGATGCGTCGGGCGGTGCCGCTGTGTCCTGCCTGGGCCATGGGCATCCGGATGTGGTCGCCGCGATGCACGCGCAGATCGACCAGCTGGCCTATGCGCACACCAGCTTCTTCACCACCGAGGTGGCGGAAGAACTGGCGAACGTGCTGATCGACACCGCACCCGCGGGCATGAGCCACGTGTACTTCGTGAGCGGTGGTTCCGAGGCGGTGGAGTCGGCGTTGAAGATGGCGCGGCAGTACTTCGTGGAGATCGGGCAGCCGCAGCGCCGGCACTTCATCGCGCGGCACCAGAGTTACCACGGCAACACGCTGGGCGCGCTTGCGGTGGGCGGCAACGCGTGGCGGCGCGAGCAGTTCAAGCCGCTGCTGATCGACGTGACGCACGTGGCGCCGTGCTACGAATACCGCGACCGTCGCGCCGACGAGACCGCCGAGCAGTATGGCCAGCGCCTGGTGGCGGAGCTGTCGGACGCGATCGACCGGCTGGGCGGCGAGAACGTGATGGCCTTCGTGGCCGAGACGGTGGGCGGCGCCACGGCGGGCGTGCTCACACCGGTGCCCGGTTACTTCAAGGCCGTGCGCAAGCTGTGCGACCGGCACGGCATCCTGCTGATTCTTGATGAAGTGATGTGCGGCATGGGCCGCACCGGCACCCTGCACGCGTGCGAGCAGGAGGGCGTGGTGCCCGATCTCATGACCATCGCCAAGGGCCTGGGTGGCGGCTACCAGCCGATTGGCGCGGTGCTGGCGCAGGGCAGGGTGGTGGACGCTT
>VFQQ010000365.1_pt1 | contig 96636 bp, 93 predicted proteins | sample 3512341 | NCBI WGS metagenome assembly VFQQ01 (sample SAMN10412373, study PRJNA504923) | tailings metagenome | isolation source: Relicate 2 Philex TSF1 revegetated site | place: Philippines: Tuba, Benguet | collected 2017-08-29 | reverse complement strand
GTTCAAAGTTCAAAGTTCAAGGTGGGGTTTCGCTGCGCTCAACCGGAGGGGTTCAAAGTTCAAAGTTCAAGGTGGGGTTTCGCTGCGCTCAACCAGACAAGTTGGTCCCGCATAAATCGCAGAAAAACGCAGAAAAGAGTCCACCAGCAACACTTTCCACGGAGCTAAAATCCCAGCGAAGCTCCCGAGGCTGATTGGCCATCACCAGCGAAGCATACACGTGCCGATAGGCCCTCCCCAGCGCAGCATCTCCAGGCCTCGGGCCATCACCGGCGCCTTAGCGCCTTACAAACTTATCGTCTTTCCAGGGCCCATCGAGCAGCAACTTGCCTTCGGCGCTGAAGAAACGGCCGTTACCGTGGCGCAAGTCGTTCTTCCATTCGCCCTCATAGCGCTCGCCCGATATAAAGCGGTAGGTACCCAACCCTTCGCGCTTGCCGTTTTTGAAGCTGCCTTCGTATACATCGCCGCTGGCCCAACGATAGGTGCCTTGGCCGTGACGGGCACCGTTTTTCCACTCACCCTCATACACGCCCCCGCCTTCGAAACTGCCCATGCCCATGCCGTGTGCCTTACCGCTTTCTACCGCGCCATAATAGCGTACTGCCTTGCCTTCGGCGGTGGTAAACTGCAAAAAGCGGTGCCGCTCTTGCAAGCGTTCAATGCGCAGGTACAACAACTCAATTTCATCGAGCAAGTCTTCGTTCTGACGCTCTTGTGCCGACAAAATATTTCGCAGGGTGTCTAAAAAGAAGGTTTTGCCTACCAAATCGCCCTGCATGCCGCTAATTACCTGGGCCAGGCGGTCGCTGGCGCCCGACATTTGCCTGCTCAGCCGCGTGAGGCTATCATTTTCGGCTGCAAAATTTCTTTGTTTTGCAAAGTGCTCGCCGAGTCCGGGGCCTAAGGAAGCGTATTGACTGTCGATGACTATCAGTTGATTGAGCGCAAAAAACGCCATGCTGCTGTCGTTCTGCATCCAACCTTGCAGCAATTCATGCAACCAGTTTTTTTGGAATTCTGAAACCGCCAATTCGTCGCGCGTGGCTTCAATTTGGTTTTGTTTGCTGTGAAAAATGAATGCCGAAGTCGCACAAACCAGCACTGCCAACAGGCGCAAACGATTGTTTAAATCTGCAAACCATCCCATATCAATAGCCCAAGTTTATGCTCGGAATGCGGCTTTCAATGGGCCGGGCATCTAAGCCAATGAAAATGTTAAAGCGTAAAATGTGACTGGTTCGGTACGAAAAGCCACTGGCTTCTTGGCCTAAGGTCCACATATGCCCTGCAAAAAAGGTGATGTGCTTGTTGTATACGTAGCCAAAGCCGTTGTAGGTTCTAAAATCTTCGAAGGGATTAAAAACGATGCTTTTGCCCGCATGCATGAAAATTTCGGCGCTGGGTGAGAAGTAGAAGCTGCCAGGTGCAATTTTTTGGGTATTTAAGGGTACATAAGCGAACAGCTTGTAGCGAAAACGATCGGTGTACTCAAAAGATGCTTCCTTGCGGTTATCGCGTTTCCAGCGGTGTTCAAAGCGGAATTGATGAAAAACCTTCCAGCGGCCCATGCTGGGCATGGTAAACAACCACTGGTGCCAAATGCGTGGCTCTAAGGTCACTCGCTCGAAATTGGGGTTGCCGGGTTGCGGACTGTAGTTAAATACCAACGTGGGACCGATCACTGCCTCGAAATAGGGGTTAAAAAAGATGTTGAGGCCGGCTCGGTTGTAAAACTGTCGGGGCCGACCATAAAACGACGTCAACCTGTCTAAATCGTTCCGCGTGCGGTAGTGGTGCTCGCCATAATAACCCAATTTATCGCTGATGCGCACTTTAAGATAAGTGCCGTACCATATGCCAGTTTCGCGCAATTGAATATTGGCTTGTGAAGGTAGCTGCTGGTCGGCGGCCTGGCCCCAACTCAGGGTGAATAAATTGCATGAGCCAAAAAATACGCATAAAAACAGTCGTAAATGCATAAATAAATCCATCATAGCCCAACAGGGTTGAGCCATTCATTTTAAAATCAAAAAGCCAAATATAAAGCATGCCCTTCGAAAGCTGGGTTAAATTTGAGAGAAACCGCCGCATTTTCGAAAGCCAACGGAGCATATCCCCAGCACAATTTCTCTCAATTTTCTACTTTTGGTCATTTTGAAGCATCTTCGCAATTCATTTGTAAGCCATGCAAAAGCTCTTCGGTTATCTGTTTACGCCCTTTTATTTGCTTTTATTCGGACTGACTTTGGTTGTTTTTACACCCATTCAGTGGCTGGCTTTTAATTTACGGGGCTACAAAGCACAGCAGCAGGTAGTATATGTAATGAACTGGTGCCTCATGCGCTGCATTCATGCAGTTGGCGGTGGGGTAAACTGGCGCAAGCGCGATTTGCCCCTGGGGCCTAATTATATTTTTGCGGCCAACCACCAAAGCATGAACGACATACCCGCCATGATTTGGTTCTTGCGCAAATACCGTTCGGTTTTTATTGCCAAGCAGGAGCTGAGCAAGGGCATTCCCGGTATTTCATATAATTATAAGTGTGGCGGTGCCGTGGGCATCATCCGCAAAGATCCGGCACAAGCCCGCGAAGCCATTGCCGGTTTGGCCCAGCGATGCGCCCAAAGCGGCGAGGCCATTTGCATTTTTCCCGAAGGCACGCGCTCGAGAGACGGACAGCTAAAGCCTTTTCAAGCTGGTGGCATGAAGACCATCTTGCAGCACCTGCCCGAAGCTGTGGTAGTGCCAATTGCCATCGAAAATTCATGGAAGCTGGTGCGCTATAAGTTTTGGCCCATTCCGTTTGGCGTTCCCTTGCGCTGGACCATGCTTGAGCCCGTTGCCTGCAAGGGTTTGGATGGGGAAGAGGTCACAAGGCGGGTTGAGACCGCTATTGCAGCTTATTTGGAGAGAAACCAGCTGGGCTAAATGAATAGTGGAGGTGCTTTAAATGGCTAAAGCATACCTTTTGTGGCAGCAGCATTGAGATGAAAACCATGTTTAGGTGCTGGCCTAAGCTGATTGTGAGCCGAGAAGCTGACAATTTGTAAGCATGCATGCTACGTTTTCTTCGAAAGCTGTAGTTAATATAAGGAGCCACAACCGGCACCCAAACCGGCTTTTCGTGACATGTAGCAGGGCAGTAGTTTAGATTCATTTTAAACAAGCCGGAAACCGCTGATTATGCGGTTTCTTGCTTGTGGATTGAGTCTTGCAAAACTATTTTTGCATTGCACTAAATATTTAGGTTTTTTCCATGAATAATATCGCAACGTTCTTGCGTTCCTCAATCGGTCGCAAGCTCATGATGGCCCTCACCGGCTTGTTCCTCATTCTCTTCTTGGTAGTCCATTTGGCCGGTAACCTGCAGTTGCTCGCTGGCGATGGGGGTGAAGCTTTCAACCGCTACAGCTATTTCATGGCCAATAACGGACTCATCCAAACGGTTTCGAAGCTGAACTTCCTGTTCATCATCCTGCACGTGATTTACAGCATTTGGCTTACCCGCACCAATGCGGCGGCCCGCCCTGTTCCTTATGCTGGCAAAGCCAAAGAGGTACAGTCGCAGTGGAGCTCACGCAATATGGGCATCTTGGGTACCCTCATCCTGTTGTTCCTCATTGTGCACCTCAAGAGCTTTTGGTACGAGTTTAAATTCGGCGAAGGTTTGCCTATGATCGAAGTGGGCAGATACGAAGGCCTCAACATGGAAATTCTCGATGCATACACCGTGGTGGCTTCGGCCTATGCCAGTCCGGTTTACGTAGCCATCTACCTCTTGGGCATGGCTGTTTTGGCCTTCCACCTTTTCCACGGTTTTCAAAGCGCTTTTCAAACTTTAGGTCTCGGATTTAGCAAATACAAAAAACTCATTCAGACCGTAGGTGTTATTTATTCCATCCTCATCCCCGTATTGTTCGCAATCATTCCGGTGGTGATGCACTTGCAACAACACTAAAATACCGATCGCATGAAGCTCGACGCCAAAATACCTTCGGGTCCTATCAGTGAAAAATGGACCAAATACCGCTCTACTGTTCGCCTGGTGAGTCCGGCCAACAAGCGGAAACTCGACATCATCGTAGTGGGAACCGGCCTGGCCGGTGCCTCTGCAGCTGCCTCACTGGCCGAATTGGGCTATAAAGTGAAGGCTTTCTGCTTTCAGGACAGTCCCCGCCGCGCCCACTCCATTGCCGCCCAAGGGGGTATCAATGCCGCCAAAAACTACCAGAACGATGGCGACAGCACCTACCGCCTGTTTTACGATACCGTAAAAGGGGGCGACTACCGTGCCCGCGAAGCCAACGTTTACCGATTGGCCGAAGTGAGCGCCAACATCATCGACCAGTGTGTGGCCCAAGGTGTACCCTTTGCCCGCGATTACGGTGGGTTGCTCGACAACCGTTCGTTTGGTGGCACCCAGGTATCGCGTACGTTTTATGCCCGCGGTCAAACCGGACAGCAGCTCCTGCTCGGTGCCTATTCGGCCCTCAACCGCCAAATTGAAAAGGGACAAGTAGAAATGTTTGCCCGCCACGAAATGGTAGAAGTGGTGGTAATCGATGGCAAAGCCCGCGGCATCATTGCCCGTAACTTGGTTACCGGCGAATTGGAGCGTCACGGAGCGCATGCCGTGGTATTGGCCAGTGGTGGATACGGCAACGTATTCTACCTGTCGACCAACGCCATGGGTTCGAACGTAACCGCGGCCTGGAAAGCCCACAAAAAAGGTGCATTCTTCGGCAACCCTTGCTTCACCCAAATTCACCCTACTTGCTTGCCGCAATCGGGCGAATACCAGTCGAAACTCACCCTCATGTCGGAGTCGTTGCGTAACGACGGCCGCGTATGGGTACCCAAAACCAAGGCCGATGCCGAAGCCATTCAAAAAGGCACCAAGGTAGCTGCCGATATTCCCGAAGATGCCCGCGACTACTACCTCGAGCGCAAATACCCGGCCTTTGGTAACCTCGTTCCCCGCGACGTGGCTTCGCGTGCCGCCAAAGAAGTGTGCGACGAAGGACGTGGCGTGAACCCCACTGGTTTGGCCGTATTCCTCGATTTCCGCGATGCCATCAACCGCTTGGGCAAAGACGTGATCAGCGCCCGTTATGGCAACCTCTTCGAGATGTACGAAAAAATCACCGGCGACGATCCGTACAGCACCCCCATGAAAATTTATCCAGCCGTTCACTACACCATGGGCGGTTTGTGGGTCGATTACAACCTCATGACCACCGTGCCTGGCCTATACGCCATTGGTGAAGCCAACTTCTCAGACCACGGTGCCAACCGCTTGGGTGCTTCGGCCCTCATGCAAGGCCTGGCCGACGGTTACTTCGTACTGCCATACACCATTGGTGATTATTTGGCAGATGAAATACGCACCACCGCCATCGATACCAAACACGCTGCCTTTGAACAGGCCGAAAAGGATGTTGCCGAGCGTTACAAGCTGTTTACCAGCATCAACGGCAAGCAGTCGCCCGAAAGTTTCCACCGCCGTTTGGGCAAAATCATGTGGGAATATTGCGGTATGGCGCGCAATGCCGAAGGGTTGACCAAGGCCATTGCCATGATCCAAGACCTCCGCAAAGAGTTTTGGAGCGATGTGCGTGTAACCGGCGAAATCAATGCCTTCAACCCCGAGCTCGACAAAGCCATGCGTGTGGCCGATTTCATTGAATTGGGCGAATTGATGGTGCGCGATGCACTCACCCGCAACGAATCATGCGGCGGGCACTTCCGCGAAGAAAGCCAAACCGAAGAAGGTGAAGCCATGCGTAACGACGAAGATTATGCCTTCGTTTCGGCTTGGGAATTTACAGGTGTTGATTCGGAGCCTGTATTGCACAAAGAAAACCTCGAATTTGAAGTTGTAAAACTCACTCAAAGAAGCTACAAATAAGATGAGTAAGGAAAATCTCAATCTCACGCTGAAAGTTTGGCGTCAGAAAGGAAAAAAAGATAAAGGTGGGTTCGAAACCTACAAGCTCAAGGGCGTATCAACCCATGCCTCTTTCCTCGAAATGATGGACGTGCTCAACGAGCAGCTCATCAACGAAAACAAAGAGCCAGTGGCATTCGACCACGACTGTCGCGAAGGCATTTGCGGCATGTGCAGCATGTACATCAATGGTCGTGCCCATGGTCCGCAGCGCGGCACCACCACTTGCCAGTTGCACATGCGCCACTTCGAAGACGGCGAAACCATTACCATTGAGCCTTGGAGGGCTACGCCTTTCCCGGTGATCAAAGATTTGGTGGTCGATCGTTCGGCTTTCGACAAAATCCAACAAGCAGGGGGCTATGTTTCGGTAAACACCGGTAACGCTCCTGATGGCAACGCGATACCCATTCCGAAGGCTGATGCCGATGAGGCTTTTAATGCCGCAGCTTGTATTGGTTGCGGTGCCTGTGTAGCCGCTTGTAAAAATGCTTCGGCCATGCTGTTTGTGTCGGCCAAGGTATCGCAATTTGCCTTATTGCCGCAAGGGCAGCCCGAGCGCAAAGAACGTGTGACCAAAATGGTAGCCAAAATGGACGAACTGGGCTTTGGCAATTGCACCAATACTGGCGCTTGTGAAGCCGAGTGTCCGAAAGGCATCAGCATCTCCAACATCGCGCGCATGAACCGCGAATACATGGGGGCTGTTTTGGCACCTGGCAACTAAGAATTGTCACGTCAAGGTTAAGAAATCCGGCTGCACTTGCAGCCGGATTTTTTTATGATTAATTTTCCATGAAAATGCAACAAAAGCCTATTGTTTTGCATTTCTATTGACATGCAGAAACTTTTACCTGGTTTGCTCTTATTGCTCGCTTTACTGTTCTCAGCAACAGCGGCTTGGGCTACCCACAACCGGGGCGGTGAAATCACGTTCAGGCATTTGAACAACCTTACCTACGAAATCACCGTAGTTACCTACACCAAAGACCAAAATGCAGCCGACAGGCCCAGTTTGCCCGTGTCTTTCAATTATGGTAATCCTACCCGTATCGACACCGTTCAGCGCCAATCGCGGGTATTTGTAGGCAACGATATCGTACGAAATATCTACATCACTACCCATACTTTTCCGGGGCCAGGAACCTATCGCATATCTGTAACCGACCCCAACCGGGTAGGAGGAGTGGCCAACATACCCAGCTCCATCAACCTGCCTTTTTACATCGAAACGAGTTTAACCATCAATCCTTTCTTGGGCCCGAACAGCTCGCCTACCTTAAATTTTCCCCCCATCGATTTTGGCTGTGTGCGCAGGCTGTTTGTACACAATCCGGGTGCCGTTGACCCCGATGGAGATTCGCTTTCGTTTGATATAACCCCTTGTCGTGGCGAAAACGGCCTGCCTATACCTAGTTTTTTTTACCCCGATGTTTTCCCGATCCTGTATGTCGACAACATCACAGGCGATTTTATTTGGAACACCCCAAGCAATCCGGGTGAGTACAATTTTGCCATGATCATTCGGGAATGGCGGAACGGGGTGCAAATCAGCTCCATCATCCGTGATTTTCAAGTAACCATAACGGTTTGTGCCAACAGGCCGCCGGTTATTTCGGTACCACGCGATACTTGCATTATCGCCGGAACCATCTTACAAGCCATGATCACGGCCACCGATAGCGACAGTCATACGATTACGCTGCGCGGAGTGGGAGCACCTTTATCTCCGCCACGAGGAATCGTTACCCAGTCGGCAGCGGTTTTTGGTGACGTAACCGGCCAAGGCAACGTTGCTTCTAATTTTGTATGGCAGACCAATTGTGATCATATTCGCAGAGATCCGTATCGCATGATTTTTAGGGCCGAAGACAGCGGAAATCCGCGCCTGACAGCCTATGAGGTTTGGAACATTCGCGTGATTGCTCCACCAGTTGAAAACATCCAAGCAAATTCGCAAGGAGGAAAAATAACCGTCACTTTTGATCCGAACCGATGCGCCAATGTGCTGGGTTACAAAATTTACCGCAAGCAAGGCAGCGGTCCGTTTACCCCCGATACCTGCGAAACCGGAGTGCCAGCAAGTACCGGCTATGTACTTATTGATACCTTGATGGGGCGCAACCGAACTACCTATATCGACGATAACAAGGGACAAGGACTGCCCGCTGGTGAGGAGTTTTGCTACCGTGTTACCGCTTTTTTGAGTGAATTTGCATTTAACCCGTTGGGAGGCTCCGAAAGTATTTCGAGTGATGAGGTGTGTGAGGTGGTATTACGTGATTTGCCCCTCATTACCAAAGCCAGCGTATCAGCAACCGATCCGACCAATGGTTCTGTGATGCTGGGTTGGTCGGGACCAGTAGAGCTCGATACCGTACAATTTCCTGCACCTTACCGGTATAGGTTCTACCGTGCTACCGACCGAATGATGGCCAACCGGCAGCAGATTGGAACCCGTAATTACGGCAGTTTCGCTGCGCTCCTACAAGACAGTCTATTCAACGATGCCAATCTCAACACCCGTAACCAACAATGGCATTACCAGATCGATTTTGATGCATTAGGCAATACGTTGGTGGGCAAGTCAACTCCTTCCTCAACCATTTTTGCCACCACAGGGAGTTTCGACAGTAAACTGCAGCTCACGTGGAAGTACGAGTCAAACTGGCTAAATGATTCATTTTACGTTTACCGGGAAGATGTAAGCGGTAATTTTGTTCAAATAGCAACCACTACTATTCCTGCTTATCTCGATACAGGATTGATCAATGGGGTAATGTATTGCTATTATGTGCAGGGTTTTGGTCGTTTTGCCAATCCACAATTGCCCGACTCGTTAATCAATTTATCACAAATAGTGTGTGGCATGCCAACCGATACCGTGCCGCCTTGTCCGCCCACCATTTCTGTGGAGTCGAGTTGTGATCAATTTCGTAACGTTGTTACCTGGGTGCAGCCGCTCGATTGTGCCCCCGATTTGCTGAAGTGGAAGATTTACTACAGGCCAACCATCATGGCGCCATGGCAACTGCTCGATTCGGTGAAGGCCGACTTGCCAGCGCGTTTCGAACACTTGAATTTGCAAGCATCGGTTGCTGGGTGTTATGCGGTTACTGCAGTTGATTCGAGTCTCAATGAAAGCGAGAAGAGCAACGAAATTTGCGTCGAAAACTGCAATTTGTACGAATTGCCCAATGTATTCACACCCAATGGAGACAACATCAATGACTTGTTTAAACCGCTGCCCGGCTGGCGCTTCGTTGAAAACATCGATTTGATGATTTTGAACCGTTGGGGACAAGAGGTATTCCGCACTACCGATCCTCAAATAAATTGGGATGGCAAAAACGCCTTGGGTCAGGATTTGGAAGCGGGCACGTACTACTACCGCATCAAAATCAATTTCCGAACTTTGGAAGGAATCAAACCGGTTGACCGCAGCGGTGTTGTAGGTTTGCGACGTTAATTAAAAGCATGTTTACAGGAATTATAGAAGCATTGGGGCGGGTTGAAGCTTTGGTGCACGAGCAAGACAATGTTCATATTACCATTGCTTCGCCCATTTCACACGAGTTGAAAATTGACCAGAGTGTTTCGCACAATGGGGTATGTTTAACGGTGGTGGCTTTAGGTGAGGGAACGCATACGGTAACGGCCATCAGCGAAACCCTGCAAAAGACCAATTTGGGTGCTTGGAATACAGGTGACTTGGTCAATTTAGAGCGCTGTATGCCTGCCAACGGCCGTTTCGATGGACACATTGTACAAGGCCATGTTGACCAAACGGCAGTTTGTACGCAGATTGTAGATGAGCATGGCAGCTGGAGATGCAGATTTGAGTTTGATGCCAGCAAAGGGAATTTGGTGGTTGAAAAGGGCTCCATTTGTGTGAATGGTGTATCGCTCACGGTGGTCGACGCCACAGATGATGCCTTTAGTGTGGCCATCATACCATACACTTGGGAGCATACCAATTTCCATACTTTCGCAAAGGGAACCGTGGTGAATTTGGAATTTGACATTGTAGGTAAATATTTGCAGCGCATTTTAAACCGAAAGTGATGGATTTTGCACCTTTAGAAACTTTTTTGAGAGGGCTCGCCCAGAACAACCACAAAGCTTGGTTCGACGAGCACAGGGAGGAATATCAAAAGCTTCGTTCCGATTTTTTGGGCTTTGTGGAAGCTTTGATAAAGGATGCGGCCCAGGTTGATCCGCAACTTTCGGCCTTAGAAGCCAAAAATTGCATTTTTCGAATCAATCGAGATGTACGTTTTTCTGCCAATAAAAACCCATATAAAACCAATTTTTCGGCTTACTTGAGCAAAGGTGGCAAGAAGTTCCCTGGTGCAGGCTATTACTTTCACTTTGAACCCGGCGCCTCGTTTTTGGCGGCAGGTATTTGGATGCCCGAAGCACCTTTGCTCAAACAAATTCGGCAAGAAATAGACTATGGCTGGGCCGATTTCCATAAAATAGTGTCGGCTGCCAACGCCAAAAATCTCCAATTCGAAGGCGAGCAGCTGAGTCGCCCACCCAAGGGCTATGAAGAAAGTAACGATGCCATTGAATATTTGAAATACAAAAGCTTTATACTTAGTGAGCCATTTTCGTTGGATCACTCGGGGCTTCAGTCGCACTTTGTAAAGCGAATCGCCGATTTAAAGCCTTTTGTTTATTTCTTAAACCAATCGGTTACTGCCGAGTCTTGAGTTTTTTGCCCTCTTTCAATAGCTGGCTGTACTTCAGCAGCATTTGTAGGAGCTTTTCTTTGGCCAAGGGCTTCACCAAGATGTCGTTCATTCCTAAATCTAACGCCCTTCGGGTGCTATCATCAAAAGCATCGGCGGTTACCCCAATAATGGGAATCGACTTGATTTTGTTGCCTGCTTCGCCCGACCTGATTTTTACCGTTGCTTCAAAGCCGTCTAAAACCGGCATGCGCAAATCCATCAATACCAAATCGGTAGGCGATTTGGATAAGGCAGCCAAGCCATCTTCGCCATTATTGGCAAAGCGCAAATTCAATTGATAGGGCTTGAGTAATAAACCCATCACTTTTTGATTCATCAAATTGTCTTCAACATACAGGATGTTGAGCCCTTCCAAATCTTTCAAAGAACTGGCAGCGGTAACCAAATCACTGGCCACAGGCACACCGCTTATTGGCAATTGTAACCTTACCGTAAAGGTGCTTCCTTCGCCATATACCGATTGTACGCCGATGTTTCCTCTGAGTAGTTCTACCAGTTTTTTGGTAATGGTAAGTCCCAACCCCGTTCCTCCAAACTTCTTATGAATGTCGGAGCCGCCCTGCGAAAAGCTGTCGAAAATGCTGGGAAGCACCTCTTGTTTGATGCCGGGACCTGTATCACGCACTTCAAATTCGAGTTCACATTGTTTATCGGTTCTATGAAGTGTACGAACGACCAGGTGTATTTCGCCTCTTTCGGTGAATTTGGCAGCATTGCCTAATAAGTTCAGCAAAATTTGGTACAATCGGGTAGGGTCGGTACTCACAAAATCGGGCAAGTCATTCGGAAGCTCGATGTTCAGTTTAATCCCTTTGGGTGCCAATTTGGGTAAAATCAAGTTCGAAATTTCATGCACGATTTGGCGAATCGAAACCGATACATGCTCCAAATGTATTTTACCTTCCTCGATAGAGGCCAAGTCGAGTATGTCGTTGATAATTACCAGCAATATATCGGCCGAATACCTGATAGATTGCAACTTATCTAACGCCTCCTTGTCTTTTACTTCTTCCTGCAGCAACTCAGTAAGACCCATGATCGAATTCATGGGTGTACGAATTTCGTGACTCATGTGCGACATAAAATCGGTTTTGGCCCGCAAGTGCTTGGCTGCAATTTCGTTGGCATACTTGAGTTCTTCGTTTTGCTTGGCCATTTGTTTATTCTGCGCTTCAATGAGCTGTTGACTCGCTAACAACTCCTTATTCGTTCGCCTTTGCTTCATGAGCACAGTGGCTATAATAGAGATGCCTGCCAAGCTGATGAGCACCACCAAAAGCAACAGCCGATTTTGGGCTTGTTGGGCAGCAAGTAATTGTTCGCGCTGTTGTAACGACGCCTTTTGTAAATCGAGTTCGCGCTGCTGCCTTTGCAAAATCAAGTTGTTCTCCATCGACAGGAGCTTGCGGTCGACCTCTTGCTTCTTTACATTGTCTCGGGCACCATGGTATTTTTCTAACGCCTCCAACGCCAATTGCGGCTTATTGGCGTTTTTGTACATGCGGTACAGCATGTCATAAGCTCTGATTTCACCTTGTAGGTTATCAATGCTTCGAGCCTGCTCAATCACTTTGTCGATGATCATTTTGGCACGGTCGAGTTGTTTGCGACTAATGGCAATTTCGGCTTGAATGAGGTAATGAAATTCCAAACGGTCTAACATGTTGTACCGCATCAGAATTTCCCACGATTGCCCCAACGCTTCGTCGGCTTCTTGGCTTCGCTGGAGCGCTTGTAAAAAACGCGCTTTGCTACAATATATATCCGCCAACTCCGAATACATACCATATTTCTGCATCGTGTCGATGATGTCGTTGGTTAATACCAAGCCTTCTGCAAACCTCCCTTCCCGATACCGCAAACCAGCTATGTAATTCTTAGAATGTGCTGTTAAGCCATAAAAGCCAGCCTTTAATCGTACTTGAGCACTTCTCAAAAAGAATTTTTCAGCCAGTTCCCATGCTCCTAAGTCACGGTGAATGATACCAAAGTTGTTTAATACAACCGACTGACCGTAATCGTATTTTTTGGCGATGGCCGAGTCAAAAGCAAGCTGATAGTACTCGAATGCTTTTGCGTAATCGGCCTGATCGTAATAAATGTTGCCAATATCCACCAAGCCGAATACATGCAAATCGGGATTGTCTTGCTTTTCGCGGTAAGCATAACTCTTTATGTAAGCATCTAATGCCAAATCGTGGTAGCCTCGGTAGCGTAGTATATTGCCCCTGGCCGTATGAAACAAGGAAGCCATGCCCCATAGTTGTTGCTTCTCAGCCAATTGGGAGCCCCAAACCGCTCGCTCCATTCCCTTGATCGGATTAAAGGAGATGTACTTGTTTACCAATTCAAGGAGAGGTGTGAGCAATGCACTGTCGGTTTTACCGACCTCGTAAAGCGAATCGCAGAGATTCTCTAGCTGATTGATTTGTTTTTGGCTGATCTCATAGGGAGAATGAATGGTAGCCGCCAAATATGGCGAACCCACTTTTTGGGCAGATGAAAAATTGGCGACGCCCATCAAAAGAAGAAATACAAAACACCAAACCAATCTTGCCATGTGTCTAAATTAGGATTTTGGCTCCAATCTTCACCAAAGGGCAAAAAAAAACCGGGCGAAACCCGGTCCTTTTTTTGTGTAAAGCTAAATTTCTTAGTTTCCAGCCAGCAATTCTAACTGGATGCCAATTTCATCGCTGATGGCTTTGTCGCCCAATTCGGGGAAAAATTTGCCCGATTTAAACTTGATGTCCCACAAGGTTCTATCGATCGCAAAACCAGCTTTGGCACTTACTTTTCCGTCGGTCATATTCACAGTAGCAGGAAATTTAATGCCATTGGTAATGCCTTTGATGGTTAAATTGCCCGAGATGGTGTGTGTATTGCCTACCGCGTCGGCAGTAGCCAAGGCTTCAACTCCGGTAATGTCGAATTTGGCTTCGGGGTGATTGGCCGTATCGAAGAAGTCGGGAGAATTGAGGTGATCAGTCAAATCTTTATTGTAACCCGGATCGGTAAGGTCTTCCACCACAATGGTGGTCATGTTCATGGTAAACGAACCACCTGTAAGCTGACCTTCTTCTACAATTAAATTTCCCGATGCTACTTGAACCGTACCGTAATGCTCGCCAGTGAGTTTTTTACCAGTCCACTTTAAAGTGCTCGAAATCAGCGGTAATCCCGCTTCGGCATTGCCGCTGGCTTCACCTACTTCGGTAGTTTCAGCTTTGTCGGCATTGTTTGAACAAGCAAAAGTAACGGCTGCTAAGGCCAGCAAAAGGGTGATTTTTTTCATAATGGATGTGATTTTCATATGTGCATTAACCAAAATGTCTTTCAAAATGTTCACGGTTTGAAATAAAGAGGGGCACCCGGACCAATGGGCAATTCCAAGGCAATCCATACACCAAACAGCAACATCCAGCCCAATAAAAACACGATGGTGTAAGGGAGCATGGTGCTAATAACGGTGCCAATGCCTGCCTTTTTATCGTAACGCTGAATGAAGGCCACTATGAGTGCAAAATAGCTCATCATGGGCGAAACGATGTTGGTTACACTATCTCCAATGCGGTAGGCTACTTGTGTAAATTCGGGTGAATAGCCCAGCAGCATGAACATGGGGATGAAAACAGGCGCCATGATGGCCCATTTGGCAGAGGCACTGCCCATGACCAAATTGATGGCGGCAGCAACCAGAATGAAACTGCCCATAAGTGCAAAATCGTTCAAGCCCGAGGCTTTGAGTAAATCAGCTCCTTTGATGGCCACAATCAATCCCAAATTGGTCCAGTTGAAATAAGCCACAAACTGCGCCGCAAAAAACACCAGCACGATGTATGAACCCAAGGTTTCCATGCTTTTGGCCATGCCTTTCATCACATCACTGTCTGATTTGAAAGTGCCAGCACCTACGCCGTAAGCAATGCCACATAGTGCAGCCGACAAGAAGATGAAGGCCACAATGCCCGACATGAATGGCGATTTCAAAATTTCACCGGTTTCAGGATTTCTTAAATATCCATCGGCGGGCAGCAGTCCGCCCAAAATGAAGGCAGTGAAAAGTACAAAGCCTACGAAGGCATACATCAGTCCCTTTTTCTCCGCAGCATTCAAACGCCTGATTTCCTCGGGTTTCTCTTCACCCGTATAAACACCCAATCGCGGCACCACCACTTTTTCGGTTACCCAAGTTCCTAAAATGGAAATGAGGAAGGTAGATACAAACATGAAGTAATAGTTGCTCGCCGGATTGACTGTATAACCTGGTGCAATGATGCGTGCGGCTTCTTCCGAAAGTCCGGCCAACAGCGGGTCGATGGTACCCAGCAGCAAATTCGCACTGTAGCCTCCCGAAACTCCTGCAAAGGCAGCTGCCAGTCCAGCCAGCGGGTGCCTTCCTGCCGCTAAAAAGATAACGGCTGCCAGGGGTACCAACAGCACATAGCCCACTTCGCTGGCGGTGTTTGAGATCACTCCTGCGAAAACGATTACAAAGGTGAGTAAGCGTTTGGGCGACGAAAGCACCACCAGTCGCAATACAGTACCAATCAATCCACTTCCTTCGGCGATACCAATACCCAACAAGGCAACCAATACGGTTCCCAAGGGGGCAAAGCCCGTGAAATTCACAACCATTTTCTCCAAAATCATGTGGAGACCTTTGGCCGATAGCAAGTTAAAGGGTTGTACAGTTTCGCCCGTACCAGGGTGGACAACGCTGATATCGAACTGTGCTACTACCCACGACATCAAAACCACCAATGCGGCAAAGCCAGCAAAGAGGGTAGCAGGATGGGGCAGGGCGTTGCCTACTTTTTCAATGATGCTTAAAAAGCGATCGATCGCACTTTTCTGTTTCATGGCCTTATTTTACGAGGGTTAAAATTTGGTAGTTGGCCGAAAAACTGGTGTCGACATGCCATTTCCTAAGCTCAACCTGACTTTGAATGATGCTCAAATGTGATTCAACAATTTGAGGCTGCTTTTTAGAGAGGAGGAGTACCAATTTGCCTGAATCATTTAGTCGGGTATATGCCGAGCTAAGCAAAGGACTGATGCTCTCCATATTCCACTTTTCGTGAATTCTATCAAAAAAAATCACACTGAAAAGCTCTTCGGTTTTTATGCCGTTGTTGTTGTAGTAAATCAGGGGCAGCTGCGCCGACTCCATGTAAGGGTCTCTCTGCATCGCTTCATACCGCTCGTCTGTACCAAGTACGCTCACTTGGTAACCCGCTTCCAAAAAGCCACGCACAAAGTACATGCTGTCTAGGCCGAAGTACAAGAGATTTCCATTTCCTCGTTCAGGAGTGCAATGCCCAACTACCAGATCCATGCGTTCGCGCAATTCAGCGCTCCGTTGGAAGGCGGCTTGTGTCTGGTTGTTTTTCGTAGACTTGCAGGCACTGTTGGTTAAAATGCCTACAGATAGGATGAGGTAAAAAAAACGCATGGGTGCGAATATAGCGAATTAGCCGCTTGTGAACCTTTACCCGCTGCGGCTGTTATTTTTGCGCCGTGCTAAAAGTTGCGTATCATCCACTGTATTGCCATCCTTTGCCAGCGGGACACCGTTTTCCGATGGAGAAATACGAACTCATTCCTGCGCAGTTGTTGCACGAAGGCACTTTGCATCCAGAAGAGCTTTTTGCGCCCACACCCATGGCCGAAGCCGATATTTTGCGGGTACATGAACGCGATTATTGGACGCGCATGCGCCAGCTCGAGCTGAGCCAGCGGGAGGTACGGCCCATTGGTTTTCCCTTGAGTGCAGCCCTGGTCGATCGTGAAATCACCATCGCCCAAGGCACCTTAGATGCCGCTCATTTTGCATTGCAGTATGGTGTTGCCATGAATGTGGCTGGCGGCACCCACCATGCCTATGCCAACAGGGGAGAGGGTTTCTGTTTGTTAAACGATCAGGCCCTGGCAGCAGCCGCTTTGCTACACCAGCAAAAAGCAGCGCGGATACTCATTGTAGATTTAGATGTGCACCAAGGCAACGGCACAGCCAGCATTTTTGCTCATGAAGAGCGGGTATTCACCTTTAGCATGCATGGCAAAGACAATTATCCGTACCACAAAGAGCAGTCTGATTTGGACATTGCCTTGCCCATGCATACCGGCGACGGGCAATACCTCACGCTCTTAGAAATGCATCTATCGGCCATCATGCAAAGTTTTAAGCCCGATTTTATGTTTTATCAGGCTGGGGTAGATGTGTTGGCAAGCGACAAGCTGGGAAAACTCAGCCTGAGTCTCGAAGGCTGCAAACAACGCGATAGAATGGTGTTCGAAACGGCGAAAAACGCGCAAATTCCGGTGGTGGTTTGTATGGGAGGCGGTTATTCGCCCGAAATCAAGGTTATTTTAGAAGCACATTGCAATACCTTTCGGCTGGCCAAGGATATATTTTTTTGAAGGCCTTGGCAATAAAGCGGGTGTGTTTACCTTAGGACTTTAAATCATAAGTATGAAAAAAATAGGTTTTGTATGGGCATTTGTACTCTTTGCTTTGAGCGTGACGGCCCAATCGAAGAAAAATTTTGAAGGCAGCATCCTTTACAGTTTCGAGGCGAGTGGCGGCGGTGAGGAAATGGAAATGGCCAAAGCATTTATGCCCACAGGTTATCTATTCAAAATCAAAGGTGATAATTCGCGCATGAGCATGCAGGGTGGCATGATGGCGGCCATGATGGGCGATGTGGTGGTAAATGCCGCCAAGGAACAGGTTTACATGCTGAACGATGCCAATAAATCGGCCATGCTCATGCCCAAAGACGATACGAGGGCCAATGAAGATGCCAGCAACTACAGCGTAGAAAAGGGCAGCGACAAGCGCAAAATTGCGGGTTACGACTGCGAGCATTTTTTGGTGAAGTCGAAAACAGGAGAGCAATTGGCCGAATACTGGGTTACCAACGATATTGCTGTTAAAACGCCCAAAGGCAAAGCGGCTTCTACTTCACCCATAGGTCAAGGAAACAGCTTTGGCATAGAAGGCTTCCCGTTGCGGGTACAAATGAACCAAATGGGTATGCTTATTACCATGGAAGCCAAAGAGGTAAAGAAAGAAAAACTGTCGATGGACCTGTTTGAGGTGCCCAAGGGCTATACCATTAGCGACTTCAATCCGGCCATGTTCCAAATGGGCGGCGACGAATGATAGACGAAAGCCGCAATCCCTGGACGGTAATATCGCAACAGGAGGTTTACTCCAATCCTTGGATTACTTTAACCGAATTTCAGGTGCTGAATCCAGCGGGTAATCCAGGTATTTACGGCAAGGTTCACTTCAAGAACTTGGCCATTGGCATTGTTCCCCTCAACGAACGGAACGAATTGGTGTTGGTGGGACAGTACCGTTTTCCGCTGAGTGCCTACTCTTGGGAAATTCCTGAAGGGGGAGGCAAGCTCGGGGTCGATCCCCTGGCATCGGCCAAGCGTGAACTGTTGGAAGAAACCGGTTTGGTGGCCCATCATTGGGAAAAATTGCTCGAAATGCATTTGTCTAATTCGGTAACCGATGAATTGGCGATCATTTATTTGGCCACCGATTTAGAGCAGCACGCTGCCGAACCAGAAGATACCGAAGAACTCATGCACCGCACCCTAGGTTTGCAACAAGCCTGGCAAGAAGTGAAAGCAGGAAAAATCACCGATTCGATGACGGTAGCAGCCATTCAGCACCTGATGCTCAAGCAGCTGGGGCATTAGGGTTTGGGCAGCAGTTCGCGCCAAAGCATTTCGCCCACATACTGGTCGATAGGAAAGGTGAAATAGTCTTTCGCCGCTATTTCCGCCGGATTTAACCATCTGAAAATTTCATCTTCCGTGGCCTGGAGGTCAAGTTGGTTTCTTGGAGGTAGAAATGGCGTTGCTGCCTCAACACGGTAATAAATGCTCATTACTTGTACCTGCGGGTCGAAGGCCGAGGCTACAAAAAAGTCGGTGGTATAGTAGTGTTCGCCTACCACCACGGCAACCCCCGTTTCTTCTTCGAATTCACGAGCCAAACAATGGCGGGTGCCTTCACCGGGTTCGAGTCCACCCCCCGGAAACTTGTTCATCCGCCTGCCCTTGTGAATCTCTTCGGACACGAGCACTTTGCCCCCGTGAATCCAAAGGCCGTATACCCTAATCGTGAATTTGTGTGGACGCATTTCCATGTTTCGAAGAACCGCAATTTTCGGTTGGCTTTCAAGTCTTCATCATCACTTTACACCTGCAGCTTGTAAAAAGCTTAGTTTTACAGCATGAATATGAAGCTTCTTTTTGCTTTTGCCTGCAGTGCCTATTTGGTGGCTTGCAAGGCCCAACTACCTACTACTGCACCTGCTACCCCGGCACCACAAGCCCTCAAGCCTGTGGCACCACCAGCAGTACCCAAAAACATCATTTTGATGATTGGTGATGGCATGGGTACCAGCCAGATTTATGCAGGCATGATTGGCAACAATAATTTTCTCCAACTTGAGCGATTTAAGCAGCTGGGATTTATTAAAACCTATTCATTCGATAATATCATTACCGATTCGGGTGCAGGAGCAACTGCCTTTAGCATCGGTCAAAAAACCTACAACAACGCCATTGGCGTAGCAGGCGATACCCTGGCACACGAAACCGTACTCGAAACGGCTGCCAAAAGCGGGAAGGCAACAGGTGTAATTGCCACCTGCGCCGTCACCCACGCCACCCCCGCCTCCTTTGTAGCCCACGTGCCTCACCGCGAAATGCATGAAGACATCGCCTGGGAGTTTGTGCACAGTCCCTTACAGTTATTCATTGGCGGTGGCCGAAAGTATTTTGAGCAGCGCAAAGATGGTCGCGACCTCATGGCCGAATTGCGCATGCGCGGCTTCTATACCGCAACCACCGAGGCGGCCATGCTCGAAGTGCCTGCTCAAGCAAAAATGGCAGCTTTGCTGTGGGACGATGCCCCGGCCAAAAAGAACGAAGGCCGCAACGATATCCTTCCACGCGCAGCAGCATTGGCAGTCGATCGCTTAAAAAGCAATGAAAAGGGCTTTTTTCTGATGGTTGAAGGCTCGCAGATAGATTGGGGTGGACACGCCAACGAAACCGACTACATTGTGCAGGAAATGATCGATTTCGATCAAGCCATAGGCAAGGTGCTCGATTTTGCGGAGAAAGATGGTGAGACCCTGGTAATTGTAACCGCCGACCACGAAACAGGTGGCTTTGCCTTGGCCGGTGGCGATTTTAGAACTGGCAAAGTGAAAGGTGCTTTTACCAGCACCAAGCATACCGCGGTGATGGTGCCTGTGTTTGCTTATGGTCCAGGTGCTGAGTTGTTTACGGGCATCCAAGAAAATATAGACATCTACAAGCACATCATGAACCTGTGGAATTTGCAGCCCACCCGCCAGCCGGTGCGTTGGGATGCCATTCGACGGGGCAATTAAGCCGAGGGCGCTACCAAGCGGAAACCGTTTCCGTGCAGGTTGATGATTTCTACGCTGGGATCGGCAGCGAGGTATTTGCGCAGTTTGGTGACGTACACATCCATGCTCCTGCCGGTGAAGTAATTGTCGTCTTTCCAAATACGTTGAAGGGCTTCGCTGCGACTCACCACTTTGTTTACGTTGGCAGCCAGCAATTGCAATAACTCCGCTTCTTTGGGCGATAAACGATGCGTTTCTCCATCGATGCTGAGTTCGCGAAGGCTTACATCAAAATGGAAGTGGCCTAACTGGATTATTTGGGGGAGGGGGCCAGCAGCGGCTTGCACCCTGCTGATAATGGCTTTGATTTTGTAAAGCAGCACCTCACTGTCGAAGGGTTTGGTAATGTAATCGTCGGCACCCAACTCAAAGCCTTGCACCACATCGTTTTTGAGGTTTTTGGCGGTTAGAAAAAATAAAGGAACCTGGGTGTTGTGCGTACGGATGATTTTAGCCAAGCTGAACCCATCCATTTCTGGCATCATCACATCTAATATGCACAAGTCAAAGGTGCCGTTTCTAAAGGCACTTTGTCCCTGCATGCCATTGGTGCAAAGCACCACCTCATAATCGTGCAGCTCGAGGTAATCTTTGAGTACCAAACCGAAATTGGGGTCATCTTCAACCAGCAAGATACGATTCATGAGGTGCGTTGGTTTAAGGGTAGTTGAATGGTGAAGGTACTGCCTTTTCCGATCTCACTGCTTACGCCAATTTGGCCGCCGTGGGCGGTTACAATGGCTTTTACATAGCTTAAACCCAAGCCGAAGCCTTTTACATTGTGTAAGTTGCCCGTGTGAATGCGGTAAAACTGATCGAATACTTGGTCTTTTTCGTCTTTCGACATGCCAATACCGTTATCGGTAACAGCAATGTAACAGCGGGTAGGAGTGGTTTGAATGCCAATTTGAACACGAGGAGCTTGCTCACAGTACTTTTGGGCGTTATCGAGCAAATTGGTGAATACATTCAGCAAGTGCGTTTCGTCGGCTTGTAACATCAGAGCGGGTGGTGCATCAAAATGAATTTCGCCACCTTTGCTTTCAAACTGCATTTGCATGAGCGATACGGCTTGCTGGATAATGCCGTTCAGTTCGACTTCGCTCAAATTCAATTTGAGTTCCTTTTTTTCGAGTCGCGCCGTTTGCAGCACCAATTCAACATGCTGGTTCATGCGCCGGTTTTCGCTTTTGATGATGCCTACATATTTGTCGATTTGCGCCGGCTGTGCCCGTACTTTGTCGTTGTTCAAAGCATCGGTGGCCAAATTGATAGTGGCAATGGGAGTTTTGAATTCATGCGACATATTGTTGATGAAGTCGCTTTTGATATCTGAAAGCCTCTTTTGATGCATCAAATAGCGAAAGGCCGCGTAAAAAATGCCGCCAATGAGCAAAAAGAGCAACCCGCTGAGCAGGTACATGGCGGTCATTCCCTCTGAAAGATAGGCTGATTCATCTACAAAATACAGCATGAGCTGCTCGTTCAAATGAAACAGATCGTTGGGGAAAAGCCGCGTTTGGTACAAATGCGATTGATTGGGCGGCAATTGCCGGTTACCAAAAACAAAAGCTGCAGTGTCGCCTTGTTCTCGGGTAATCCAATATTGAAAAGGTAACTGTATACCGCGCTGCTTGAGGTTTGATTGCAGTAAGGAGTCGAATTGTATTTGGGTAATACGTTGTTCAATAGGTAGTTTAGGGCTAATGAAATCGAGCGTAACTTGAGCTAACAGACTGTCGATGGGGACCTGCCTTTGCACCACGGTTCTGCTGCGTTTTGCAGGAGTTGGTTTGGGGGATGTGAGTCGTTGGGCATTTTCGCTCCAGTTTTTGGCTTCTACATCGGTGTGAATTACAATGCGTTGCGTTCCCGCTTTTTGGAATTGCTGGAGCAATATGCTGTCTTGTTTTACCAGCACTTGAACAATGCTATCGGTTTTTTCTTCTATGCCACTTTTAAATCTTCTGATTTTAATGGGGGCGTTCAGGTTCTGATTTTGGAGTATGCTGTCGATGCGTTTTAAAGTAACATCATGAGTCGCTGGCATGTCAAATGAAAAGCCAATGGCCGGAAGTGGACTAGAGGGAAGTGGAATAGATGGAAAAGCGGGCGAAGGTTTTACCAAAAGAATGTCGGCCCGTGGTGATAATGGCTCGGCTTGGCCCTCGGCAAGTACAATGGTATCGAATTTATACAGCGCTTTGGTGCCTGCCAGTGAATCGAAGCGCTGCACCCATTGTCTGCTGTCAACGGCCTTATTGATGAGTTTGGAAGCTTCGATGGCCTCCAGCGCGTAATTCGTTTGGCGGAGTGCCTCGGCTACGGCCTGATCGAATTCCGCTTGTCGCCTTTGTTTGCCTTCCTGCAGCCAATACCACTGCATGGCCATGAGGGCCAGCAGACTAACCACCATGGCCGAGAACAAAAGCAGCAATTGAGATCTTTGCTTCATACAACAAAAATAGCTCGCTGTTTTTTGCGAAATAGAAGTTTAACTTTTCCTTAACCTTGCCCAATTAGCCATTCAATTCTGCTATATTTCCGCAAAATTTAGGCGAATTGATTTACCGCTTCCTCAGAAAGCACTTTTTATGGCAAGAGAACTTCCACCTCTTTGAAGCGAAGAGGAGGAGCAAGGTGGTGGGTTTTTTCCTGCTCATGGGCCTCATCACCATGTTGGTTACCAATTTTGCTGAGTGGCTGCAGGGATATCCAATGAATTGGACGGGAAATGCCATTGGCGTTTTCACCATGCTGCTGGGGCTTTGGGCGAATAAAAAAGGCAAGACCGATACTGCCGCTTTTACCTTGGTAATTTCTGTGATTTTTGTTTTGCTGGTAGAAATACTACGTATGGGACTGTCGCAGGCTGCCTACCTCTATTTGATTGCCATAATCGCGGTAGTACCATTTATAGCCGATTTGAACAAAAAGTACCATTTCGAAACCATGGCGCTCATGCCAGTAGCCGCCTTGGTTTTTGTGTTTGTTTACCCTTTTGAACCTTGGCAGCCCATTAGCGACACACAAATGTGGAGCGGACACCGGGTGAATGTGGCCTTTTTTACCCTGCTCACCTTTGCTTTCATTTATTCTATGGCTTTTGCCAACAGGCGATTGGTGAAAAATCTCACAGAAGGCGCTACGAGATTGGAAGCCATTTTAGAGCAAACCAGTTACGTGATATGGTCGGTTGATAGGGAATTTAAATTGGTTCATGCCAATAAAAACTTTCATCGCTATTTTGAATTTCATGCGGGTGCAAAAATTGAAATTGGCGATAACATTTTGGCGCTTTTGCCGCAAACGGAAGTCGATTTTTGGAAGGAAAAGTATTTGATTGGATTTGATGGTGTATCCTCCAAATTTGAATTTACATCAGTGGTAGCAGGCGAGGAGATGCACTCAGAGGTCATTCTGTATTCGGTTTACAACGAAGAAGGAAGCATAAAGTGGATTTCGTGTTACGCGAACAACGTAACAGAATCGCATCGGATGCAGGTAGATATTGCCAATAAAAGTGCCCAGCTTGTAGAAAGCTTGGAGTTGGCAGGTATGGGTACTTGGACCAGCTGGCCGCAAAAAAATGAGCTGCACTGGGATGCACGCACCTCAGAAATCATGGGACTTGAGAAAAAGTCGGCGGTTGTGGGCTTTGAACTGCTGGCTTCCCTTATTCACCCGGCCGATGCACCAAAGGTGATGGCAGTGATAGAGAAGGTAAAATCAAGTCCCGAACCACAACAGCTCGAGTATAGAATAATAACGCCAGACGGTGAATTGCGATACATTTTTGAACGGGCCAAATCGCAGTTCGACGAAAATGGCGCTTTGTTATGCGTACAAGGTTATACCCAAGACCTTACCGAATTGAGGTCGGAAGCGCTCTTGAATCGACAAACCCAGCACTTACTCGAAGAAGTAAAAGCTGCTACAGAGTTCTTGTTAGAGGCCGAAGATCCAGGCGCTAATGTGGCCCAAGCGCTCCGAAGGGTAGCCAACGCTATTGAAGCGGGCTATACTTGGATTTTTGAACATCGCCTCATTGATGGCAAAGCGGGTACGGCTTTGTTATCGCCCGAATTGCTGGGCCGTTCGGTAAGCGAAAGCGACAAGCAGCTGCTTTCGGAGGGATTTTCCTATGAGGCCATGGGTGTAGGTCATTGGTATCAACGGTTGGTAAAAGGGGAGGTGATTAGCGGCGATGCCTCGAAAGAAGTGCTTCTTGGATTGCCAGCACGGTTTAATCTGATGCGTTTTGTGATCCTGCCGATTTTTGTGCGTCAAGAATTTTGGGGCTTTGTAGGCTTCGATGGTTTAGCACCTAACCGCAGTTGGACTACCAACGATGAGAGTATTCTACGCGGCTTTTGTAATTCTATTGGGGCAGTAATTCGTATGGGGCACTTCCAGCAAAGTTTGCAGGAAGCCAAGGAAATTGCCGAAAAAGCTACCGAAACCAAAACCAACTTCCTTTCAAACATTTCACACGAAATAAGAACCCCAATGAATGCCATTATGGGGCTAACAGAGTTGTTGGTACCACAGGAAAAAGATCCCGAAAAGCTCGAATACCTGCAGGCTATTCAGTATTCGTCAGATAATTTATTGCGGTTAATCAACGATTTGCTCGATTTGAACAAAATGGAAGCCAACAAAATGGCACTCGACCATTCGCCGGTGGCCATTCGCGAGCTGCTCCATCAGTTCGAAAAAGTAATGCGCTACCTGATTCGTGATCGTTCGGTTGACGTTCAGCTGGTTATTGATGATAGTTTACCGGCCTGGTTGAGTGGCGACCAAGTGCGCCTCAACCAAATACTCATGAATTTAGGCAGCAATGCTGCCAAATTCACCGAAAGCGGCGAAATTGCGGTTCGTGCCAAGGTATTGGCCGACGAAGAAAAGAGCTGCTTGGTTCGATTCACCTTCCGGGATACTGGTATTGGCATTGCGCCAGAAAAGCTCGATAGCATTTTTGAGAGTTTTGAGCAAGCCGACAAACAAATCAGCCGAAAGTACGGTGGCACCGGCTTGGGCTTAACCATTACCCGCAAACTGGTAGACATGATGGGGGGAACCATTCGTGTGCAAAGCGAGCCGGGGGTGGGGTCTACCTTCACGGTGGAACTGAAATTCGATAAAGTAGAAAGAACAGGTGCACCACAACAAGATTTGGCGAGCTTGCAACACAAAGACCTGCATGGTGCCCGCATATTGGTGGTGGAGGACAATAAAATTAATGCCATGTTGGCTACCAAGCTCTTAAGCAATTGGAATTCAACTTATGAAGTAGCTGAAAATGGGCTCGAGGGCATGGAAAAGCTTCGGGCTAAGCCATACGACTTGGTTTTACTTGATTTGCAAATGCCTGTTATGGACGGCTTTGAGCTCATACAAAAGATAAGAGCGGGTGAGGCTGGTGCTCAAACCGATATACCGGTGATAGCTCTCACAGCCGATGCATTTGATCAAACCAAGGGTAAAGCTCTCGATTTGGGTTTCAGCGATTTTGTGAGCAAACCACTCAAGGCCGATGAATTGTTCATGAAAATTCAAGCGTGGCTGCAACCCAAACCAGCTCAAGTTTAACGGGGCTCAGCGCTGGTTTCTGCAACGATCGCTGCAGTATTTCACCTCGTGCCACACCTTTTCCCACTTTTTGCGCCAGCTGAAAGGCCTACCGCAAGTGATGCAGGTTTTTTGAGGCAAGTCGCCTTTGCGAACCATCTTTCCTTTGGCCATCAGGTGTCGGTTTTTTCGTCGAACAAGCCGGTCGTCTTCTCTGCAAATTTTCTCATGCGCGATTTTACGTGCGTTTTGAGGATGCGTTTACTTTCGCTTTTGGCGGCTAAACTTCCTTTGGTGGCCCACAGTTCGGTACGTGCCCTGGCTGCTGCCGTTTTTAGGTCAACTACGGGCCAAGGGTAATCTTTGCCCAGTACACAGCCATAACTTTGCTGCTCCATGGGCGTCATTTCCCAAGGCGTATGCAGCAAGGGCATGGGAACTGATGCCAATTCGGGCACCCATTGCCTGATGAAGCTGCCTTCGGGGTCGTGTTCTTGCGATTGTTTCACCGGATTGTAGGTGCGGATGGTATTTACGCCCATTACCCCGGCCTGCATTTGAAATTGAGGATAATGAATGCCGGGTTCGAAATCGAGAAATGCCCGGGCGAGGTGTTCGGCACCCCTTTTCCAATCGAGCCACAAATGGTGGGTCAAAAAACTCACCAACATGGCCCGCATCCTGAAATTGAGGTAGCCTGTGGCCAACACACAGCGCATGCAGGCATCTACCAGCGGGTAACCGGTTCGGCCTTGGGCCCAGGCTTGGAAATACGCTTCGTTCCAGTCGGTGCGAATGTGGTCGAAACCGCGGTTGAGGTTCTCAAACTCCATGCGGCACTCGGTTTCAAATTTTTGGATGAAATGGCAATGCCACACCAAACGCGAGGCAAAACCACTCAAGGCCCTTTGGTTGGCCATGGGTTGCTTTTTGGCCTGCTGCAAAGCCTGGTAAACCTGCTTCATGCTCAAATTGCCCCAGGCCAGGTAGGTGCTCAAACGCGAACAACTCTTGCGACTGGGTTCAGGCTTGCTGATGTGGAAATGGTAGGAGGTATGCCTGTCGTTGAAAAAACTGTGCAGGTATTTCCAAGCCATGCGCTCACCTCCGGGCTGCATGCCTTTGTCTTGCTGAAGGCTCGCATATTCCCAGGCCTGCTTTTCGAGCCATTGTGCCAGCTCTTTCGGCAGTGCAGCGGGCACAAGCTGGGCACTATTTCCCTGCGCCTGTGGCTCTAGCATGCGCTTGAACCAGTTTTTATTCCAATCGTCGCGCACTTGACAAGGTCGCACTACACCATTGGTTGGAAATTCTTTCCAGAAGATACCATTATCTTTGAAGAAGCGTGCTGCGGCTTTGTCGCGCTCAAAGGTCAGCTGCAAACCCGTTTCTTCGTAACTCAGTACTTGTTCGATGGGCCAGGCTGCGTGCAGGGCTTCAAAAAAGGGCAGGGCCTCGGCCCGAATCACCCAGAGTTTGTGTCCGTATTCGGCCAATTGGCCCTGCATATCGCACAAAGAAGCGGCTACAAAATCCCAATGCCGCTGATCGTACTGCGGCGCAGCCACCAACGAAGGCTCGAGCAAGTACAGCAGCAGGCAAGGCTTCCCTAGCCTGATGGCCTCTTCGAGCGGGGCATGATCGCGCAGCCGCAAATCGCGCTTGTACCAAATCAGGGTCGACATACAGCAATGTAACCCCTCTGAGGCGCTGAAAGTTTGAGCTCAGTACAATTCAGCCAACATGCAGCGCACACTGCTGCTACCAAAATCGCAGTACGAAGCTCCGCGCTCTCGGCTGGAAGTGCGAAGCACGCCCTAGCGACAGGCTCCGCCGGCCGCTGAGCGAAGCCGAAGTGCGCGGCTTGCTGCTGTTTCTAGCTGCAGAGAGTATCAGCTTTTCTGGCCTCAATAGCCATTAGTTTGCTATAAAGAGGTTCAATGACCAAATAACCCTCTGCGGCTCTGCGGTTTCAGTAAAGCTCCGCCAACATGCAGCGCACACTGCCGCCGCCCACCGCCTCAATCGTCGGTATTGCTACCACAACCGGCTCGGCCCGCTCGGCAATCCACAATTGCTGGTAAGGTGTAAATGCCTGCCAAGCAGTTTCCGACAACAAAATCATGGCTTTGCCGTGCCGGTTGGACACCACGAGGGCATTGCAGCAAAAGGCCTCCATTTGTTCGCGGCTCACAGCCACCACACGCCGGCCGTTGCGCTCCAGCAAAGCCGCCAGCAAGGCCGCTTCATCGGCATCGGGCAAGGCTTTAAAACAAGCAATGGCCAGGCTCGGAGAAACACTTAGCACCACATTGGTGTGGTAAATGGGCGCAGCTGCACGGTCAACGGCCTCAAAAAGCACGGCCTTGTAGCCCAGTGCAGCGGCTACCTCCTGTACCAAATGGGCATTGGTGCGCAACGAACGATTGGCATACACCAAACGGTAGGCATGATCGAACACCAAACTGCCAGTACCTTCGAGATACATTTGGCTTTCCGACATATTTCGCAAATCGGTGCATTGGGTGTAGCCCTGCGCTTGCAACCAACTAAGGTGCTCTGCCGTTACCTCGGCACGGCGGTTGGGCGTGGCCATGGGGTAGAGGAAAAGCCTGCCACCGGAATGGGTGCTGAACCAATTATTCAAAAAAACCGCATCGGGCTTGGGTGGTTCGGGCGAATCACGCAGCACCTCAAAGTCAATGGCAGCGGCTTGCAAAGCTTGGGTAAGGGCTTCAAATTCGGCCAGCGCCAAGGTGTGCACATGGTCGGGCATTTGGCTTTGTTGAAAGCTGTTGCTCGCTGCCGTTTCGGTATTGAAGCCAAAGGTAGCCGGTTGCATGAGCAGCAGGCGTTTGGCCAAGTGATTTTGCATGCCCTAAATTAGCGAAACGGGCGGTACGCCGGGCTTGGCATAAGGAAAACGAGCGGCCGCTTCAAAGTGGTAATAGGTATCGAGTCCGCCCACCCCAGCCGCGCCCAGTTCATCGAAGCGAATATTGCCATCGGTCTCGAGCGCCGCCTCGGCTACCCACACTTCCTGCACCTCGCCAATAACGAGCATGGTGCCGTTGAGGGGAATGTCGGTTTTTTGCACCAACTTCAAACCAATACGCAAGGCCGATTCGGCCACATAGGGTGCCGCATGCGTTTCGCTGTACCAAGGGGTGAAGCCGTTGGCCTCAAATTCCGATTGGTCGTCGGCATAACGCGCACTGCACTGGTGTGCCGAGGCCAAGCGGTCGGTAGGCACGCTGTTGAGGGTGTAAACCCCCGTTTCGAGTATGTTGGCCAAACTGTGCTGCTTGGCATCGAGTGGACGGAAAATGAGTCCCATCAGCGGCGGATGCGCCCCAATGTGCATGGCCGAATTAAAAATGGCCAAATTGGTCAATCCAGTGGCGTTTTGTGTACCCAACAATTGCGCTGTTCGTACCCCGCTCAAGCAGTTGATGAGGTTGGTGCGGAACTGTTTTTCGGCGCTCAGTATATCAGAAAGGCTAAAGTGTTGCATAGACTTGAATACACAAACGACAAACGAAGGGGAGGAAGGTTTGTGCTTTGGTGCGGTTAACTTTACTCAAATTATGAGGCATGCCAAATGATTTTGCTCCTGTAGCGTCACAAAATCGCGAATTATAGCTTGTTTCCTGTGAAGCAGAAATAATAAGTCCTGATTTGACATGTTGCCTTCCTTGATTTTAATCACTTTTGGAGGCGCTCCGAAAAGATTGGCCATATCAACAAAGTCAGTATCGTGAGTGAGAATTGCTAATCGTTATTTCGAGCAAATTCCCAAATCAATCTGTCTTTACCCCCTATGAGATTGATTTTGCTAACGTGTACACTGCCTTCAAAAATTACACTTAGCTGCTTGCAAATGCGATAGGAAATATTTTCATCAATTAGTAACACGCTACGCGGAAATGAGCTTATTATCTCTGTCGGCTGCAAAAGCCAAACATGCACGAATTGCCTCTTTGCTCAACTGGGGAAACTCTTGAATTATTTCGTTTTCAGACATACCATTGGCAAAGTAACTTAAAACATCATAAACCGAAATCCGTGTTCCCTTTACACAGGGCTTTCCAAACCGTATTTCAGGGTCTATGCTTATGTGTTCAATGTAATGAGGAGCATTCATAAGGTAAATTTACGGATTCTAGTTGAAATGGCTAAAAGCGGGTTTTGGTGAGAAGCTATTTTAAATCAAACTTTGATTTATTACAAATTAAATTGGTAGCCTCAGCCGCCATTAATGAAATTCGATAGCAATTTCATACTTATCACGCAATTCCTCCTAGGAGTCGGTCACGCTGATATAGTTAATCTTAGGCTCAGCAATACGTTGGTCGAGCACCGATTTCATTTCGTCAGTGAGCTCATGAGCTACATCCGTTTCTTCCACAACAATGGTAACGGCTTTCGACCGAAATGCCGCTTTCATGCTGTCGATTATGTTTTCGGGTATGTCATCGTCCGATTCAAAATGAAAAGTCAACATAAAGGCGAAATGAGGTGGTATAGACGTTGGATAAAGATTGTTTTTCTTATTTTTGATAACAAAGAGGAGGCGCTTATGAATACTGCAGACCTGAATGTAGACTTGGTAAACAATTATTTTGCTATGCTCAAGCATTTGAATAAGCGAGAAAAAACAGCCTTGATTGCCAAACTCACACACTCCATGCATGCTCAAAAGGCAGAAAAGGGAGTTGACTGGGAAGACCTTTTTGGTTCTTTAAAACTTGATGAACCAGCCGAAGATTTTATTGCTGGACTGAAGCAAGATAGGAACTTCAAGCGCAAAACCTTGGATTTGTAAATAAGTATCTGCTAGATACAAATGTTTGCATTTACTTCCTAAATGGAATGTTCAATCTCAAGGAAAAGATACGTAGCCGAGGCTTTGAACATTGTGCTATTTCAGAAATTACCATAGCAGAGCTAAAGTATGGGATTGCAAAAAGCACCAGAAAGGAAGCAAATGCCATAGCCCTTGAATCTTTTCAATCTAGCATTGAAATTTTACCCATTTTTCCAGTACTGGATGTTTATGCTGCCGAAAAGGCACGACTGAAGATCAAAGGAAGTATCATTTATGATTTTGACCTGCTAATTGGCGCAACGGCTATTTTTCACAACATGGTGTTGGTGACCAAGAACATCAGTAATTTTGATCGCTTGAGCGGTATAGTCATTGAAGACTGGACCGTGTCTTTGTAGAAGCTCCAAGTAAGCCTATCAACGAAACGCTGCGGTTTAAACCCGTCGGCTTAAGCCAGCTCGCCCTTTAACGCCTTCCCATACGTATCGAGTGCCCGCTGCCGTGCCATTTTGTGGTCAACCATGGGGCGGTAGTTCAATCTTTAATCTCTGCGGGCTCCGGCCAATTTGCGAAGCAAACTTGGCCAAAAGCCTCCGTCGGTTATTGAGGTTCTCGAAATACGCGGCCAGGTTGCTGCTTTTTCCTGCACCCATCAAGACTTTCGTAGCTGCTCAGTTGAAGAACTAGGCTAACACCTTTCCTGGAGCAAAAGCTCTCCCCGTCTCAGCGGTTTAAGCTTACGCCAGCTCGCCCTTCAACGCCTTGCCATACGTATCGAGCGCCCGCTGCCGTGCCATTTTGTGGTCAACCATGGGCCGGTAGTTCAAACTTTGAAACTCAGGTACCCACTGCCGGATGTAGCTGCCTTTGGGATCGAATTTTTTGGTTTGCTCCTCGGGATTAAACACGCGGAAATACGGCGCGGCATCGCAACCCGAACCAGCAGCCCACTGCCAGCCGCCATTGTTGGCTGCCAAATCAAAGTCGAGCAGCTTGCGGGCAAAGTAAGCTTCGCCCCAACGCCAATCGATGAGCAAATGTTTCGTAAGGAAACTGGCTACAATCATCCGTACGCGGTTGTGCATAAAACCGGTGGCATTGAGTTCGCGCATGCCGGCATCTACAATGGGATAGCCGGTTTGTCCTGCACACCACTTTTGGAACTCGGATTCGTTGTTCCGCCAAGGGATATTGTCGTAAGCGGGTTTGAAAGAGCCAGTGGCCGCATGTGGAAAATGCCACAAAATCATGTGGTAAAAGTCGCGCCAGATAAGCTCGTTCAAAAAAGTTTCATTGAGTGCCTGTGCTCTCCTCGCCAAAGCGCGTATGCTGATGGTACCAAAACGCAGGTGCACGCCCAAACGCGAAGTGCCGCGTATACCCGGAAAATTGCGCTGCTCGTCGTACACCTTGAGCAAGGCATCGCCTACTTCTTCCTGGGGGAAAGCGATTTTGGTGGGTTCAAAACCCATATCGGCCAAAGTAGGCAAGGGCAGGGGCTGGGTGGCGTAGAGGTTTTGGGGGGTAAAGGCGGCCCCACTGTTGCGCGCCTCCAAATCAGCTGGCTGCAAACGGACTTTCCATTTGCGGCTGTAGGGCGTGAATACGGTGTAAGGCTTGCCGTCGTCTTTGAGCACTTCTTTGGCTTCAAGCAGCACTTGGTCTTTGAAATGCTGAAAAGCTACCCCTTTGCTTTCGAAAAGCTTGTTGAGGGCTCCATCGCGCTGCCGGGCGTAAGGTTCGTAATCGCGGTTGGTGTAAACGGCCGAAATGGGGTAGTCGTTCAACAGTTGGGGCCACAGTTCCAGTGGATCGCCGTGGAGCACCAACATACTTCCACCTAAACTTTCAAAGGCTTGTTTCAACCTGCTCACATGCAGGTGAATAAAGCTCACACGGGCATCGTCGCGGTCTTCGAGTTTGTGGAGGATGGTGCTGTCGAAAATGAACAATCCCAGCACCGGTTGTCCCGATTGCAGGGCCTGAAACAAGGCGGTATTGTCGTCAATCCGCAAATCGCGGCGGAACCAGTGGATAGAAAGGGCTGCTGACATAAGGGAAGAACGTTTTGGTTCATCGAAGGTTTAGAGAATATCGTTAAACCCACCTTCGCATCTGCATCAGCAGCCCTTTTGCTTTTTTAGTCTATCTCGGTGATTTTAAAATCATCGATCCAAAAGCCGCGGGGTGTACCACTCAAAAAGGCGATGTTGAGGCTACTCCCATTGCCTGCTGTAAAACTTTCGATGTGCGACACCCAGTTGCTGCTGGCGGCAAACGATTTGTAGATCACATCTTCTCCCGCCTGCTGAATCACCAACATGTAGTGCCCAGCGCAACTACCCGATTCTCCCATTTGTGGGGCAATGGCTTTGGTTTTGTAGCTGACTTCATAGGTTGCCCCAGCTTTTACGCGGAAGTTTGGTGTGGTTTCAAAACGCAAACAACTTCGGTTGGATGCGAGTTTGAGCGAGGCACTGTCGATGCTGGCGGTGCCTTCACCGGTTTGTACCCAAGCCGATAATTCTGAGGCTTCGTCGAAAGGGGCGTTGAACACCACGGAGTTTTCTTTTTCGCAGGCCTGAAACACAAAAGCCAACAAAAGGGCGCTGAAAAGGGGTTTTTTGAACATGACAAACATTCTAAATGATTAACACGAGATAGACGAATGAAAATGGGAAAAAGTTGCATCGCAATACATTTTCAAATACCATATAACAAATGAATTTTTTCACTTCTTAACGAAGCGCCTGCATACCTAAAACCCAAAGCAAGAGCCCAATCGGTGCTCATCAAGTCTATGATGGTTAGGCACGCTTAAAAAGCGGGCGAAATGATCACCTTTGCCAAATTGTGTTGATGCAATGGCGTATTTTCGCACATGCGCCCCGAATTACACCTCTCTGGCTTCGAACAAGTACTGCCACCGGCTACACTGCAAGGTGCCGAAAAATTGTGGCAACAACACCGCTACGAACTCAGCCAACTCGACGCCGAGAGCTGGTTGGTGACTTTCAAACAAGGGCGTCGACAAATACAGCTGCAAATGAGCTTGGCTGGAGAGAGAGTGCGTGAGTTCAGCTGCAGCTGCGACAAATCACCTGAACCCTGCGAACACCTGGCTGCCCTGTTGTTGCACCTTACGCTGGGCGAAGCGCAGGAGCAAATGCCCCTCAAAAAGGCGAAAACCAAGGCCAAAGCGGTAGATCCACTGCTTGAATTGATTCAACAAGCGCCCCGCGAAAAGCTCGAAGCCCTGCTGCTCGAAATGGGCAAGCAAGATGCCGCCATGCGCACCCTCATGGCACTGCGGCTGGGCCATACCTCCACCACCAAGGCCAGCTATTATACCGATTTGCACGAGGCAGTAACCGCCAAACTACGCAGCACCAAAACGGCCAAACCTTTCAAAAACATGGCCGATGAATGGAAACAGCGAATAAGTATTTTATCGAAACAAAAAGATCCGGCAGCTGCCCAAAACATCATCGACATCTGTTTGGCTGTTCAAAAGCTGCTCATCAACCAGGTCGATAAACACCACCACAAGCTTTTTCCTTTTTCCAGGGTACTGAAGGCTGGTTATGCTGTGCTTGAAAAGCGGACCGATTACAATATTGCTGATTTCGACCGCGAGAAGCACGACTTCCTCCTGACCTTCGTCGATGCCTACCCGCAGCGCTATGTCATCAACGACGACTACCAGCAATTGCTCGAAATGAATTTGGGGCTCGATGGCTTTCCCCGCGCCTTGTACAACCGTTTCAACGAACGCTACAGTCGCCTCAACGACCGCACCTGGAGCCGTTTGCTGAGTAAACTCATTGCCTTAGAACCTGCCAAAACCGAATTTTTTGTTGCCAAATTTTTCCAGTGCTGCTACGAACGCAACTGGGCTTTCGCCAAACAATTGTCCCTACTCAGCGATGCTGCGGTACGCCTCAAAGCCCTGCAAACCTACTTCCAATTGATAGAAAGCACAGTTAAAGGAATAGATCGGAAGCCGGAGTACAGAGAATTGAAAGTCAGGTTATTGGGTTAAACACAGAGGACACGGAGGACACAGAGAAATGATCTCCGCGCCCGTTGTGCTCTCCGTGTTTTTTAAACCAGTTTCACCCCACTCATCTCACCATCCACCGCAATCACCTCACCGGTAATCCCGCGAGAATGGTTAGATAGGAGATGATACGGAAATAATTCCTCCGTGCACTCCGTGCTCTCCGTGTTTTTAAACCAATTTCACCCCACTCATCCCACCATCCACCGCAATCACCTGACCGGTAATCCAGCCAGCTTGGTTAGAGAGGAGGAAGGTGCTGAGCGAAGCCAAATCTTCGGGCTGACCCACCCGACCCAGCGGATGGCGCTTGTTACCGGCTTCTACCTTTTCGGGTGTGGCCAATAAGCCCGCTGCCAAAGGGGTGCTTGTAAGCGAGGGTGCCATGCAGTTCACCCGTATTTGGTTGGCGGCAAATTCGGCAGCCAGCGATTTGGTCAAGCCTTCTACAGCACCTTTGGCGGCGGCAATAGAGGCGTGGTAGGGCATGCCCACCCGGCTGGCTACTGTGCTGTAAAGCACAATGCTGGCGCCAGCAGCCTTTTTCAGGCGGGGCAATACTTCCCGAATCACACGGATGGCACCGAAAAGGTTCACCTGCAAATCGTTTTGAAAATCGGCATCGGTGAAGCGGTTGAAGGGCTTCAGCAAAATGGTACCCGGACAATAAACCAAGCCGTGCATCTCCTCGGGCAAATGTTGGGTGGGCACGGGGTTTTGTCCGGCTGCATCCCACATTTCCCAGCTGATGCCGGGCCTGTTGGGTTCGGTGCGACTGAGGCTGTACACCTGCGCACCGGCCACCAACAATTGATCGGCAATGGCCGCACCAATCCCACTGCTGGCACCTACTACCAGTACGTTTTTTCCTGCGAAATCCATTATTTACCGCTTAATTCGAGGTATTTCAAGAATTCGTTGCGGGTGGCTTCGTCCAAAAACTTACCACTGTAATCGGCGGTGATGGTACTGCTGCTGTGGTCTTCAACGCCGCGCATGCTCACACACATGTGGTGTGCATCAATCACAACGGCTACGTCGTCGGTTTGCAGCACGCGCTTGAGTTCGGCCGAAATTTGCTTGGTCAAACGCTCTTGCACTTGTGGGCGCTTGGCGTAATACTCTACGATGCGGTTGATTTTGCTCAAACCAATTACATGGCCGCTGCTGATGTAGGCCACGTGCGCCTTGCCCACAATGGGTACAAAATGGTGCTCGCAATTGCTGTAAAGCGTGATGTCGCGCTCCACCAGCATTTGGTTGTACTTGTATTTGTTTTCGAACAGGGCGATTTTAGGCTTGTTGGCTGGATCGAGACCGCTGAAAATTTCCTCCACATACATTTTGGCCACCCGGTGCGGCGTGCCCTTGAGGCTGTCGTCGGTGAGGTCGAGCCCCATGATGTTCATGATTTCGCGGAAATGCTTCTCAATGAGCTCAATTTTCAGCTCGTTGTCGAGTGCAAACGCATCTTCACGCAAAGGGGTATCGAGTGATGTGCCTACGTGCGCATCGCCCATTTCATCGGCTTCGGCCTTATTCACCGGCGTATTCGACATAATTCCGTTCAGTTTCATATAAAGTTACTTTTAATTCGAATGGGTTGTTGATTTTTGCTCGCAACAGCTGCCAAATCACCACACAAATGTTCTCGGCAGTAGGGTTGAGCTCGCGAAACTCTTCCGTGTCGAGGTTAAGGTTTTTGTGGTCGAAACGCTCACACACCTCTTCGTCAATGAGGTCGGCAAGCACCTTCATATCCATCACATAACCTGTTTGCGGGTCGATGGGACCTGTTACATGCACAATGAGCTGGTAATTGTGGCCGTGAAAGTTGGCATTGTTGCACTTGCCAAAAACTTGCTGGTTGGTGGCGGCATCCCATTGGGGATTGTGCAGGCGGTGGGCCGCGTTAAAATGCGCTTTGCGCGATACAGTTACTTTCATTGTGACTTATCAACAGCAGCTTTTTGGTTTTGTTCAACTTTTAGGCGTTAAAAGTTAAACAAAGTAGTGGACTGCCAGGTCGAATTAAATTAAGTTGCTGATAAATTGGGGTTTACACATCTAACTATTTCAGAGGCACAAAAGTACAAAGATTTTGAAACCTGCCGTTCTGGAGTCTACTTAGGTAAATCGACACCCCCCACGTATCTTTACGCCCTTTAAACACAATCAACCAACATGGAGACCCGGAGAGGCAAAATCGTTTTTGGTGGGGCAGTACTCACCGAGCTGGCAAATGAATATGGAACACCTTTGTATGTGTACGATGGTGACCAAATCAAACGCCAGTATAAACGCTTGTCATCGGCTTTCCAAGGCATCGAAACCCGCTTTTTATATGCCTGCAAGGCCTTGAACAACATCAACATCATGCGCTTGCTGCTGAAAGAAGGGGCCGGACTCGATGCCGTTTCCATCAATGAGGTAGAATTGGGCTTGCTGGCAGGTTTTCAACCGAACGACATCCTCTTTACCCCCAACTGCGTTTCGATGCAAGAGTACGAGCGGGCGGTGGAGCTGGGCGTGCGCATCAACATCGACAACATCAGCATCCTCGAGCAATTTGGCGATCGTTATGGCAATACCGTTCCGGTTTGTGTGCGCCTCAATCCGCACATCATGGCGGGCGGCAATGTGAACATCAGCACGGGCCACATCGACAGCAAATTCGGCATCAGCATCCACCAGCTGCGGCACTTAACCCGGGTGGTAAAGTCGCACAACATCAAAATCAATGGGCTGCACATGCACACCGGCTCCGACATCCTCGATGCCGAGGTGTTTTTGCGCGGCGCTGAGCTGTTGTTCGAGGCCGCCGAACATTTCCCCGATTTGGAGTACCTCGATTTTGGTTCGGGCTTCAAAGTGGCTTACAAAGAAGGCGACGTTACCACCGACATTGAAGCTTTGGGTGCAGCCATCAGCCAGCGTTTTGCGCAATTTTGCAAGGATTATGGTCGCGAGCTTACCCTCATGTTTGAGCCAGGTAAGTTTTTGGTGAGCGAAGCGGGGGTGTTGCTGGTGAAAGTGAGCGTGGTGAAACAAACCACTGCAACTGTCTTTGCCGGCGTAGACTCAGGCCAAAACCACCTCATTCGCCCCATGTTATACAACGCCCACCACGACATTGTGAACGTGTCGAACCCCGAAGGCACAGCCCGCATTTACACCATTGTGGGCAATATTTGCGAAACCGACACCTTTGGCTACGACCGCAAACTCAGCGAAGTGCGCGAAGGCGACATTTTGGCCATCAAAAACGCCGGGGCCTACGGTTTTACCATGAGCAACAACTACAACGCCCGTTTCCGTCCCGCCGAAGTGCTGCTGCTCGACGGCAAGCCGCACCTCATCCGCAAGCGCGAAACGCTGGAAGACATAACGAGGAACCAGTTGATGGTGGAGGTGTAAGCAGTAAAAGCGCTCACTGCTTCACAAACCTGGCCCAAGCCGATTGCTGGCCGTTTTGGATGCGGAGCAAATACATGCCCGCAGGCAGGTGGGAGAGTTGTAGCTGAATTTCGGTATTGGCGGGCTGCTGTTCACTATGCACGGTACGTCCTTGCATATCGCTTATTTGTAGCTGCAGTTCGCCTTGCTCGAAATTGCTATGAATGTTTAGTTGATCTACAACAGGGTTGGGGTATATTTTTAAGGCAAGGTTGGCTTGCAAATGCTCTTGTACACTAACGGCTTGCATGCAGCCGGGTTGTAAGCAGCCGTTATTGTCGGTTTTTATGAGGTAAGCAAATACGTTTTGAGAGTTGGCTTTCGTACCTACCACTGCGAATGCACCATCAACAGTATTAATAATATCCCCTCCCCTTTCAATACTACCGTCACCAAAAGTTGTATAGGTAGCTTCTTTTGAGCCTAAATTAAAGCGCATTAATAGTAGATCATAGTCCCCTCCCCAATTCAGCCATGTACCTGAAATCCATAATTCATCCCCTTTAATTACCATTGCTTGCAGAATTCCCTCTCGAGGAAAATTATTTTTCCAAGTCCACAAAGTATCCCCTTGTTGATTGGTACTGATTATGTAAGGGACATTCAGCCATAAATTCCTAGGGGCATCATAAAATCCTGTAACGCCACACATAAGGTATCCCCCTGTTGGTTTTTCGAGCACATCAAAACCATATCCTAAATAACTTTCAGCGCCATAATACTTTACCCAATTTGTATTTCCAAGAGAGTCTAATTTCCATAAAAAAGCGGTAGGGCCGTTACTAGCTAGGTTGTTGTAAATGGTGCCTGTTACTATGAAGCCGCCATCAGTAGTAGTTTGAACATTGTTGGCAAAAGCCCTTTGTTGCAAATTTAGCGCCCGATCCCAAAGCTTATTACCAGAACTGTCAATTCGAACAATCCATGCATCCGAAGTGAAAGTTTGATTATCAGTTTTGCCTCCACAAAGAATAAATCCGAATTTAGCATTTTCGCCAATAAGGTCGATTCCTAAACCATATTCCAATGAGCTATCACCATAATGCCAATAGCTTATGGAATCGCCATTGCTTTTAAATTTCCAAACCAACATTTGCAAATTGGAGGTATACGAAGAACTTTCCCCAATTACAACAAATATGGAGTCATTTATGAATACAGCATCACTCATGGTAGTTAATTTTCCATTATCGCCTATAGTTCTGTTGTATAATTGATTTCCCGTTTGATTTGTAGCGATAAGGAATCCTTTTTGATCAGAAAAGCCAATATTTTGTTGTCCGCCTATGATGAATTTTCCATCATTAGATTGAACTACAAAATGTGCGTTTTCACCAAAGCCCAAGTTGTAACTCCTTTCAAAAGTGTTTTGTTGTGCTTGCGCATGAAAAGTGCTAAGCACAATTAGAACGCAACATAAGCCTTTCAGCCCGCACCAAAGCGAGCTGAAAGGAGTGGTAAGCATTGATTTTTGAATTTGCATCATTGGGCAATCATGAATTTACCAGAGCCAATAGATTGGTTCGATTGAAGTAAACGGTATTGATACAATCCATTGGGCAAATTTGATGTGTTAAGTACATATATTTCTGCTGTTGGTTTAATTTCTGTTTGTTGCACGATTTGGCCATGGGAGTTGTACATAACCAAATTTTAACGACAGATAAACGATTTTATTTTTATCTAATGCTAAAGCGGGTGCTTATTTCTGGTTGATGGTCACAAGAATGTCTCCATCACAAGCCTTGATTTGAATATTCGTAAATCAGGACTTTGGTTTCATCGAGCTGCTTTCGGAACAAACGATTTCGAATGGCTCGTTCTTCCAATAAATCAATGGGTCTGTTGAACAGGAGTTCAAGCTTGTTTTTTAGGTTGAAGTAAAGGTCGGTATATGTAAAAGGATCGTTTTCGTCGAAATCAACCACCAAATCAATGTCAGAAGCTGCATGGAATTTACCTGTAGTTACCGAACCAAAGGCAAACAGCGTTTTTACTTTGTTTGCTTTGCAAAGTTCTTGGATGCGCTTGATTTGAACCGGTGGCATATTCATATTCGAAAGTAGCATTTAGATGGAATTTTGCCAAATGGGTAGCATCTCATGCATTCCAATGCTTTATTACCTCTTACACCCAATAAATCATCGCCCTTATGAGTCCCGCCGAAGTGCTGCTGCTCGATGGCAAGCCGCACCTCATCCGCAAGCGCGAAACGCTGGAGGACATTACGAGGAACCAGGTGATGGTGGAGATGTCTTAGTTAAAAATCAACCTCTACAGGTTGTGTGGATTTAGAACAACAAGGGATCGGATATTTTTGAAATCTGCAACGTTCCTAGTATGGAGATCGAGCTTATTTTCGATGGCTGTGGCTGCAATGATGGCATCGGGAAATTTGATTTTGTGTTCCTTTCTCATCTTAATGCAGCTTTCAACGATTCCTTCTGACAGGTCAATAACGAAAGCGTCCTGAACAAAGCTTTCCAGTACTTGGTAATGCGCTAGGTTGGTGTTAAATCCGAGGAGTTTGATTTTTGTAATGACAGAAATAGCAGGTATGTTATTCATCACCCCATGCATGAAATCCATTCCGGCAGGTGGAAGCCCGTTTCCTAGATAATCAATCACCACATTGGTGTCTATTAAATATCGGATTTCCCCCATGTTTCACGTCCTTTCGCTACATAGGCCTGCAGCTCCTGCGCCACCTCAGCAGACAATTTACCGGCATACTTGTCGGAAAGTTTTTGAGGTGTTTTTACATTTTTTTGGATAACTTTAAGGAGGTTCAACGCTTCTAGTTCTTCCAAGAGCTTGTAGGCCCTCTGGTTATTTATTTGAATGGTGACTGTTTCCATCTTGATTTCCTCCTGAACTATTTCATGGTTAACGTTGCGTTAAGGGCTAAATGCTCATTGCTCAAACATCATAACTGGCTTATCGTAAGCTCAATACATCAAAGTTACTCATTCCTTTTCAAGCTTTCTGTACTTTGGATATCAAAAATGACATTTCGCAATCGTGAAAGGCGCACTTCCGCAAACGCGAAACGCTGGAGGACATTACGAGGAACCAGTTGATGGTGGAGTTCTAGAACTATTCGCCTTTTTGAGCTTCTCTGATGTGTTGCACAATTGTTTCGACAAGTAATTTGGTGGGGGAGAGTAGTGCAATAACGACCTCCTTGTTGAAGTCATAAAAATCATTGTAATCCCCTCTCTGGCGTTTCTCGAAAAGTTCTGCGAACAAACGACCGTGACGCACATCCATTATTTGAGTTTTAATGAAGTGTTCGCCAAATTTTTGCCGTATACCCATATGACTATGTACTTGAATCTTATGGAAGGTCAATAATGCCGAAACCGCGTAAAACGCGGCATAATATAGCCTGTTCACCGCCGTGTTCCAATATTCCAATTCAACCAGCTTATCGACTTCATCTAAGGTTTCAAGTGACCGCTTGAGTCGGTATTCAACGTAGTCGTTTGTTGAAAAAGCATTCATATAGGCACCGCCGATTGCATCACGCTTTCATAAAAGGCCGTTACACTGTACTTGTTTGCCCATTCATTACTGGTGTATACCGAGGGACTGATGATGGCGCCAGTCTCCAGCTCAATGTCGTAAAGCGCGTTGGTGATGTTTTGCTCTTGCGCTAAGGAAAGCTCCTCTTGATCAAGTAAGATGAGCACATCCCAGTCAGATTCAGGGGTAAATTTGCCTGTTGCCCGCGAACCAAAAAGATAAACTTGCGCACTTGGTGCATGCAAGGTTACCGCTTGTTTGATTTTCAATAGAAGGGCTTTATCAGTCATCTTACTTCAAAAATAAGCAATGTCAACCGAAAAATGACGCTCGCTTCAATGCACCCTTTATAATTCTAGACATCTAGTCGGCAAGCCGATGACGTTCGCTCAGCGTTCTCCGGCCAACCTGCGTAAGCAGTGTTGGCCAAAAGGCTCCGTTGCCTCGGCGCAGTCAGCAGCCTTTTATTGCAATTAAAAAAGAAAAGATTTTTGAAGGGGCTTCCTTTAGGAACTTACAAGCAGTTCTTTCTGGCCAATAGCAACCTCTGCGCCTCAGCGGTAAAATGAATGAGCGCGCGTTTTGTCCACAATGTTTGGTGTGCCGTTAGAAAAACCTTTCCGCCGGCAAATTCAGCCACTCCAAAGCCGAGCCATGCAGCAGCCAGTCTTTTTGCTCGGCGCTGAAAGGCATGCTGTGGATGAGCTGGCCTGGCTCCAATTCGCCCAGGGGGAAGGGATAATCGGTGCCCAAGGCAACTCTATTAAAGCCCACCAGCTCGGTGATGTATTGCAGCATGGCGGGGTCGTGTACCAACGAATCGAGCCAAAAGCGACCCAGGTAGTCGCGCGGGTTCACGGCATTGTCGATGGCCACCAAATCGGGGCGTACGTTAAAACCATGCTCAATGCGGCCTATGGTTGCCGGAAACGAGCCGCCACCGTGCGCAAAGGCCACCCGCAACTGGGGCAGGCGCTCGAACACCCCTCCAAAAATCATCGAACAAATGGCCAGCGACGATTCGGCTGGCATGCCCACCAGCCAGGGTAGCCAATAACGCTGCATCTTGTCTTTGCCCATCATGTCCCACGGATGCACAAAAAGTGCTGCCCCTAAACGCTCGGCCGCTTCAAAGAAGGGGAAGAGCTCGGGTGCACTCAAATTCCAGTCATTTACGTGTGAGCCAATTTCTATCCCTGCGAAACCAAGCTCCAACACGCATCTTTCCATTTCTTGAATGGCCAGCTGCGGGTCTTGCAAGGGTACGGTACCCAGCCCCACAAAACGCTTCGGATTTTTGGCTACCGTTTCGGCCAGGTGGTCGTTGAGGTAACGCGAAGTTTCGAGCGCATCTTGGCCTTTGGCCCAATAGTGAAACAGCACCGGAATGGTCGACAACACTTGCACGTGCACCCCATGTTGGTCGCAGTCGTTCAATCGGGCGTCAGCCTCCCAGCAGTTTTCTTCCACCTTGCGAAAAAACTTATCGCCTTGCATCATGCTGGCACAGCGTGGACAGCTGTCGGCATGGTGTTCTAAGTGAACAAAGGTGCCATACCCAAACTTCTCGGCCCAGCGGGGCAGGTGTTCGGGCATGATGTGGGTGTGTATGTCGATGGTGAGTTTGGAGCTGCCGTAGGGCTGCAAAAAGGACATGCTTGAGGATTATAGATTAAACAAAACGGGGATCGGTTTCCATCACATGCCCGCAGTTTTTGCAGCTGCGGAGGTCTTCGCTACCGTAAAAATGGCGGAAACGCGGCAGGAAGTCGGTTTCGATGTTGCTGAGCTCAAAATAGGTTTCGTGCAGCTTGTGGTTGCACTTTTCGCAAAACCACAACAAGCCGTCGTTGTAGCCTTTTCCCAAACGCACCCGCTCAATCACCAAACCAATCGAACCAGCCGAGCGAATGGGCGAGTGGGGAGTTTTGGGTGGACATAGAAACATATCGCCGGGTCCTAACTGAATGTCAACGGCCTTGCCTTCATCTTGAATACGCACGGTAATCTCGCCCTCGAGCTGGTAAAACAGCTCCTCGGTTTCGTTATAGTGGTAGTCTTTGCGGGCATTCGGACCGCCTACAATCATCACAATGTAGTCGGTACCCTCGGGATACAAATTTTTATTGTTCACCGGCGGCTTGAGCAGGTGCCGGTTTTCATCGATCCACTTTTGCAGGTTGAAGGGTGCACGTATGGCCATAGCAGTGTGTTTACAAGCTAAAAGTAAGGGAATTTACCCAAATCTTTGTCCCAGCCACAGCAAGCCGGGTACCAACCCCAGCAGGCCATCTACCCAAAACAAATACAGCCAAGTTTGCTCACGCCTTGCAGCCCAGGCCGAAATGCCCAAGCTGAGGCCAAAAGAAAGCAAGGTGAGGTAAACATTCAAACCGCTGAATGACAAGAATAAATAGGCAGTAAGTGCATGTAAAAGTATAAGTATTGTCACGAGCTGATTGAGTGACCTGCTGCGCCACACATTGGCGGTGGACACCCAACCATCCTGCTTTCGATCGCGCCATTCGAAAACCAAACTCAGGCAAACAATCCATACGAAATAGCCCAAAGTCAGCAGCAGTGGGGCATGCGTCCAGTGGCCTGTTTCGGTTAACAACATTCCCGGTCCCACCCAAGTCCAAACGCCGGCTACCAGCAGCGGTTTCAGCCAGCCAATGCGCTTGGGGGCAAAGGCAAAACGCGCAGGAACAGTGTACAACAGCGCCATGCTTGTGCCAGCAAAAAGCGCCCATTGAATGCCTGGATTAAAAAGTATAAAAATGAAAGCGGCCAAAACGCCGGGTGCCAGGGTAAATGCAAGCCATTCTCCGGCATGTGCTTTCAGCCAAACGAGTCGCTCGTTGGTAGACCGATGGAACCAAAGGTCTACCCAGCGGTCGAGGTTGTAGTAGGCGAGGGTGGCGGCAAAGAGAAAGAGGTCGAGCCGGGGAATTGGCGCTGTATCAAGCAACAGGGCCGCAAAATGCGGTTGCACAGCAGCCATGCAGGCTATCCACAGGTTGCCATACAGCAGCCGGTTGATCAGCGGTTGCAAATGCCTTTGAAATCGCAGTATTGGCATGTTTTGAGCTCCGTGGTTTGGGTAATGGGCACAGCGCTATTGCTGAGTTCGTCAACAATGTGCCGAACGGCTTCCTCAAACCAATCCAAAGCAGTCGACAAATGGGCATCCGTAATTTCGAGCATTTTGGGGCCTTGCCGCATCATACGAAAGCTCATGATGCCTACTTCGGGCAACTGAGCTGGTGCTTTTTGCGCCCTGTACATCCAGGCATAGGCCAGCAATTGAAAGGCCTTCGATTTTTCGGGCTTTAACAGTTCTTCGGCCGATTGAAGCTTCATTTCCTTGTCGTCGAACTTTCCGGTTTTGTAGTCGATAATGCGCAATTGCCCATTGAACCGGTCAATGCGGTCGGCTTTGCCATACAGTTGCACTTCGCCCTGTGAGGTACTCAAACTGCCCAGCATTTTGAGTTCTTGCTCTTCTATTTTAATCTCGTTGGTTTGGCTCCACTCGGTTTCCAATTCCAAAAAGGTGTCGAGGTAACTTTTGCATACTTCTGCAATCAACAAATTAATGCCCGTTCCAAAATCTTTGTAAGGGAATTTGGCTGCCAAGCGTTCAAAAAGGAGTGGGGTAGCTTGTTGGCGCAGCGAATCAATGGTTTGCGCTAACAGCGGTTGACCTTCGTGCGGTTTGTAAAGCAGCTCGAGAACTTCGTGCAGCACTTCCCCAATTTCGTTGGCTTGCAATTCCTCCATCGGGTCGTCGGCTACCCGCAAACGAAGCACCCGGCCAAAGTAAAAACGCAGCGGACAACTGATATAAAGTTGCAGGGCCGAAGGTGAAAGTTTTTGTTGAAGTAAATCGGATATTTGTTTCTGTATTTCAGGCGTTTTTTCTATGATGATGTTTGCAGTAAGGTGCATCGATGGAGCGGCTAGCTGCAAGCTGCTTTCGTAGAAATTACCCAGTTCTACACCTTTCCATTCGGTACGCAATTGCGCCAAATAACGCGATGCCTCGCTTTGTCCGAAATCATCGGTACCACTGTTGTAAAGCAGTACCGCTTCGTGGGCATGTTGCAGCAGCCGGTAAAAGTGGTAGGCAAATACCGCTTCTTTTTCACGGGCACCGGGCAGCTGAAACTCGCGGCGCAGGGTGTAGGTTATAAATCCATCAACTGGCTGGGCTTTGGGCAAAGTGCCTTCGTTCATGCCCACTACCAAAACATGGCGAAAGGCCAAGGCACGGGTTTCGAGCAGTCCCATGACCTGCAAGCCTTGTAAGGGCTCTCCCAAAAAGGCTACCTGTTCGTTTTTACTCGATTGTTGCAAAAAGGGCTTAAACAAACGCCATGCATTGAGGGCCGGAAAGCGATGGAGCTGAATGCTTAGTTTTCTTAATAAAACAATGGCTTGCAGGCACATGGCCTCTTGTAATTTGTCGGAAGCTTTAAGTGCCGCCTGCAGTAACTCCTGCCAATGTGCTACCCAGGCCAAGGGCGAATAGGCAACTAATTCACTTTTCAAGCCCAAAGCTTCCACAAGCGTTCGGGTGCGTTCTTTGGCTTCGTTGGCATCTATCCACATGCGGCCGCTTTTGAGCAGCGCTTGTAACGAAGTCGCTGCGGCTGCCTGCTGCATGAAAGGATGTTTGAGCAGGGCCAAGAGGTGCGGCAGGTAGGCAGCTTTGTTTTCGGCAAGCGGCTCTATCCATTGCGACCAAGCGAGCAAATAGGAGTAGGCATGGCTCTCGGTAAACGGATAGCCCATACTCACATTCACCGCTGGCAAATTTTCGGGCAAGGCCTGCAGCATGGGTATCAGCAGCTGTTCGTTGGCCAAAACCACCACCATCTCGTCGGCCGATACTCCTTGCGCTAACCACTGCCTGATTTGCTGTGCGGCAAACTGCACTTGCGCACTGTTGCCCAAGGCATCGGCCACCGTAATGCGGCTGTTGCCGGCTGCCAATTGCTGGCCAACGAGAATGTCTTTTCCCAACCAGGCGTCAGTTTGGTACGAGCGTAAAAAAAGTCCAGCTTCGTGTTCTTCTGCCAGGTAATGCTCGTCGGCTTCAAACAGCAGCTGCGCCGCATGGTGCTGCGCCCAATGCTTGAACAAAGTGCTTTCGGCCTTGCTCAAGGCATTAAAACCCGCAAAAAAGTAGTGGTCGTAAGCCGGTTGATGTGTACCTAAAGCACATTTTTCGCTCAGCGTTCGGGCAATCAAACTCTGCCAGCCCAGTTGTTTGTTCAGCGCTTTTTCATGGATACGGGCGTAGAGTCCGCCAAGCCGACTGTAAAAAGCCAAAAATTGGCTGGCATAAGCATCCAGTTGTCCCAGTTCGGGCGACCAAAGGTCGATGGCCTTTTCTTGGCTCAAATAGCCAAAAACCTGGTTGGCATCGAGCAAATAGGCATCTACTTCGCTAAAATCGCTCAAGACCTTGGGAGCCCAGTGCAAAAAAGATTCGAGTGGTTCGTCGGGTTCGTATTCCAAATAGGCTTCGTACAAATCGAATTGTAGTTGGGTAGCATCGGCCAATTGCCAGCCCGATTCTCGACACAACCACTCAGACAAGGTGAGGATGTTTGGCGAAAAAACGGGCTTTTCGATGTTTTCTGCCAAAAGTTTCCTAAAAGCTACACCGGCCCGTCGACTGGGAAAAACCACCGCTGTGCGGTGCCATTCGTGGGTGGGTATGGCTTGTAAACGTGCGAGAAGTGAGTGAAGCAAAGGCGACATACTACAAACATACAATGCACTGCTGGCAATAGGGGAAGTGTGAAAAAAAATAGCAGTGCCCTGTAACAATGTCGGGAGGGCTGGCTCTAAAGGTCAAAAATTCAACTTATGCGCATCTTTCTTTTCCACTTGCTTTTAATGGGTTGCCTGATAAAGGCCGAGGCTCGACCGTTTGAGGTATCTACCTACGGACAACAAGGCAGTGCCATTGTCCTGCTCCCTGGCTATGCTTCTTCGCCCGAAGTTTGGCAAACGACCATTGCTCGTTTGCAAGCCAACCATCGCTTGTATGTACTGCACTTTGCCGGCTTTGCGGGTAAAGCTCCGGCTGCTGATCCGGCTTTTGCATCTTGGGCGAACGCGGTAACCGATTGGTTGCGGTTGCTGCCCGATACCCAGCTCACCATTGTAGGCCACAGCATGGGTGGGGTGATGGCCATGTGGTTGGCTGCCGAACTGCCCCACAAGGTCGCCAAGGTGGTGGTGGTCGATGCTTTGCCCTGCTTGAGCGCGCTCAACAATCCAACCTTCAGCGCCGATCCTAATTTTTCCTGCGAAGCCAGCATCCGCCAAATGACCGCACTCAACGATTCGGCTTTCAAAGCCATGCAGCAACAAGGCGCACCCTGGCTGGTGAATGATGTCGTGTGGCAGCAAAAGTTGGTCGATTGGAGCATGCAAAGCGACCGACATACCTTGGCTGCGGTCTATTGCAGCTTCTTGCAGACCGACATCCGCCCTAAATTACCGCAAATCAAGACCCGGGTGCTGGTGCAGCTCGAAGCCCCTTTTACGGGTTACCGAAGTGCCATTGAGGCGCAATACGAAAATCTGAAAGGAGCTGAGTTGGTATATGCTCCCAAAGGACTCCATTTTGTAATGGTTGACGCAGCCGATTGGTATTTCGAAAGCCTCCTTGCATTTTTGAAGGCATGAGTTCGTTCCAGCAATTGTATGAAACCTATTGGTCGCGCATTTACCGACTGTGTTTGGCCTACCTCGGTGACAAGGAATGGGCCAAGGATGTGTGCCAAGAGTGCTTCGAAATTGCTTGGCGACAACGCGAGCAATTCAGAGAGGAGGCACAAATGAGCAGCTGGATTTTCCGAATAGCAGTGAACCTCTGCTTGCGCCAGCTCCAGCGCGAACAAAAGCGGGCAGGATGGGAGGCCGAACACCACGAAAGGCAACAACTTCAGTCGGAACGGCGCACGGCTCTCGAATTACGTTTATTCGAGGCCATAGCCCAACTTCCCGAGCTCGACCGCCTACTCATTTCGCTGCATTTGGAGCAGCTACCGCAACAGCAAATTGCCGATATCCTGCAAATTTCACACGCCAATGTGCGCGTACGCATTCACCGCATCAAAGAACAACTACAAAAACGATTGGAGGAACCCGCTCATGGAGCCTAATGTAAACCTCAACCAACTGTGGCAACAGGCTGCTTCACCAGCACACAATTGGCAGCATTTTGCCGCCCAACTGGCAGCTATGGAAACAAAAAAGCGCAATGAGAGAAATAGAGTTAATTTCTTACTTGGAGTTACCATTGTATTCGTTGCCTTCATTGCTTTTGCCTATTGGCCCATGCAATGGCAAACATTGCTTGGTATTGTGCTTACCGAATGCAGCATGTTGTTGTACTTGTGGCAATACAACCGCCTTACCAAAGTGCGCAACGATGGTTTGGTAGCGGCCAATGCGCGCGAATACCTCAACTACTTGCATGCTGAGCGAAAGAAGCAATATTTTATAGGCAACAAGCTCATGACCGCTTATTTTCTACTGCTTGGCACAGGTATCCTTTTGTACATGTGGGAGTTTGCGAAGCGCATGCCGGGCTGGTACGGCTGGCTGGCCTACGCACTGGCCATAGGCTGGTTTGCCCTCAATTGGTTTGTATTTAGGCCGCGTGTTCTGAAGAAAAAGGAGGCCGAAATGAACAAATACATCCAACAGCTCGAGGCTTTGCAAGGGCAATGGACATAAAAAAAGCGGGCCAACGGCCCGCTTTTCTTTTTTGTTGGCAAGTATTAGCCAGCAAATTGCGCACGGATGATGTTCAAGGCCGCGCCGGCTTTGAACCACTCAATCTGCTGCTCGTTGTAGCTGTGATTCACCACAATTTCGTCTTTGCTGCCATCGGCATGGTTGAGCACAATGCGCAACGGCTTGCCAGGGGCAAAGCTGGTGAGTCCAAGAATGTCGATGCTGTCGTTTTCTTGCACCTTCTCGTAATCGGCTTTGTTGGCGAATGTCAATGCCAACATGCCCTGCTTCTTGAGGTTGGTTTCGTGAATACGGGCAAACGATTTTACCAAAATGGCGCGCACACCGAGGTGACGTGGCTCCATGGCGGCATGCTCACGCGATGAACCTTCGCCATAGTTTTCGTCGCCCACCACAATCGAACCAATGCCAGCAGCCTTGTAAGCACGTTGCACCGCAGGCACTTCGCCATATTCGCCGCTGATTTGGTTTTTCACCTTGTTGGCGGTTTCATTGAAGTAGTTGATAGCGCCAATGAGGAGGTTGTTCGAAATATTGTCGAGGTGACCGCGGAAACGCAACCATGGACCAGCCATCGAAATGTGGTCGGTGGTACACTTGCCCTTGGCCTTGATGAGCAGCTTCAAGCCGTGCAAATCAGTACCTTCCCAAGCCTTGAATGGATCGAGCAATTGCAAACGCTCAGAGCTAGGCGATACCGCTACTTGCACCTTGCTACCATCGGCAGCCGGTGCTTGATAGCCTGCATCCTCAACAGCAAAGCCCTTGGTTGGCAGGTCTAAACCCTTTGGTTCTTCAAGCTTTACTTGCTCACCTTTTTCGTTGGTGAGGGTGTCGGTAACCGGATTGAAAGTGAGGTCGCCGGCAATGGCCAAAGCGGTTACAATTTCAGGAGAAGCTACGAAAGCATGGGTGTTGGGGTTGCCGTCGGCACGCTTGGCGAAGTTGCGGTTGAAAGAAGTGATGATGGAGTTCTTCTCTTGCTTTTCGGCACCGTGACGCGCCCACTGACCAATACATGGTCCGCAAGCATTGGCCAATACCACGCCGCCCATTTGGTCGAAGGTTCCCAAGAAACCGTCGCGCTCTACGGTGTAGCGCACCATTTCAGATCCCGGGGTGATGGTATACTCGGCCTTGGCTTTGAGGTTTTTGTCAACAGCCTGTTGTGCCAAAGAAGCGGCACGGCTGATGTCTTCGTACGATGAGTTGGTGCACGAGCCAATCAAACCAACGTCGAGTTTGGCAGGCCAGCCGTTTTCACGTACCGCTTGCGCGAATTTGCTCAAAGGCCAGGCAAGGTCTGGGGTAAACGGACCGTTGATGTGTGGCTCCAACTCGCTCAGGTTGATTTCGATTACTTGATCGAAATATTTTTCGGGGTTGGCATATACTTCAGCGTCGCCGGTGAGGTGCTCGGCAATGCCATCGGCCAAGGCTGCTACCTCAGCGCGACCAGTGCCGCGCAAATAGCTGGCGCTGTTTTCATCGTAACCGAAAATAGAGGTGGTGGCACCAATTTCGGCACCCATATTACAAATGGTACCTTTACCGGTAGCAGAAAGTGAGCGGGCGCCTTCGCCGAAATATTCTACAATGTGGTCGGTTCCGCCTTTTACAGTGAGTATACCGGCTACTTTCAAAATCACGTCTTTGGCCGAAGTCCAGCCGCTGAGCTTGCCGGTGAGTTTTACACCAATGAGTTTGGGGAATTTCAGCTCCCAAGCCAAACCTGCCATCACGTCGCAAGCATCGGCTCCGCCTACACCAATGGCAATCATGCCCAAACCACCCGCATTGGGGGTGTGTGAGTCGGTGCCAATCATCATGCCTCCTGGGAAAGCATAATTCTCAAGCACCACCTGGTGAATGATGCCCGCACCGGCCTTCCAGAAGCCAATGCCGTATTTGTTGGAAACCGAGGCGAGAAAGTCGTAAACCTCTTTGTTCTTATCTACAGCTGTCTGCAAATCTGCCACAGCTCCTACTTTGGCTTGGATGAGGTGATCGCAGTGTACGGTAGATGGTACGGCCACTTTGTCGCGACCGGCCTGCATGAACTGCAAAAGTGCCATTTGGGCGGTGGCATCTTGCATGGCCACGCGGTCGGGAGCAAAGTCAACGTACGAAACACCTCGCGCAAAATCCTCACTGGCCTCACCTTGCCACAAATGGGCATAGAGGATTTTTTCGGTGAGGGTAAGTGGACGATTTACAGCAGCTCGGGCGGCAGCAACGCGGCCAGGGATGCGGCTGTAAACCTGTTTGATCATATCCAAATCAAATACCATGGGAATCAATGATTTTAAGCAGGTTAAACGAATTGTAATTTGCACGCGAAAATACGCAAATAGCGCCTGAAAAGGAGGTGAAGTATTAAAAAACATGAAGATTTTAGAAATACTTCCTGCACTGTGTGTGTAGCCCTTAAATTCGTGGCATGCAACTGCGTTCCATCGACAATGTGAAGATTGCCATTGGTGCCATTTTAGGCAACAAACTTCGCACAGGTTTAACGGCTTTAATCATTGCCATCGGCATTACGGCATTGGTGGGAATTCTCACGTCCATCGATGCCTTGGAAAAGTCACTTACCGATACGTTTACCAGTATGGGCGCCAATACCTTCACCATCAGAAATAAGGGGCTCAATATCAGCTTCGGTGGACCACGTCGCCGCGTGGCGAAAAAGCCCATCGCCTACAAAGACGCTGCAACTTTTGTGGAGCGTTTCGACTTTCCTTCGCAAATCTCTATTTCAGGAATGGTGTCGGGTGCATCTACCATTAAACACGGTCTCCGAAAGACCAATCCCAACGTGACCGTATTTGCCAGTGATGAAAATTACTTGGCTACCGGTGCCATTGACCTGGAGCGGGGCCGCAATTTTAGTCCGGCCGAAGTGCGTTCTGGCAGCAACGTTGCCTTGCTTGGTGCCGAAGTGGTCAAAAACCTGTTCAAAGACGAAAATCCCGAAAATAAATTGGTGAAAATTGGTAACGGCAAGTACCGGGTTATTGGGGTGATGGCCTCTAAAGGCTCTAGTTTCGGACAAAGTGGCGATCGGTCGGTGGTTATTCCCATCACCAATGGCCGCAGCTTTTTCCCCGACCCCAATCGCTCGTACGTGATTTCGGTTTTGGTCACCGATCCTACCTTGTTACAAGCCGCTGTGGAAGAGGCCAATGGCTTGTTCCGCGTTATCAGACGGCTGCGCACCGAAGAGGATGACAACTTTGACATCTTAAAGGCCGACAGCTTTGCCAGCAGCTTGATCAGCAATTTGAGCTTCATAAGTGTAGCCGCCACGGCCATTGGCTTCATTACGCTATTTGGAGCTGCTATTGGACTCATGAACATCATGTTGGTGTCGGTAACCGAACGTACCCGCGAAATAGGAACCCGCAAAGCCATGGGGGCTACTCAGCAGGCCATCAGGCAACAGTTTTTGTTCGAAGCCTTGGCCATTGGTCAGTTAGGCGGCTTTGGCGGCATCCTTTTGGGGCTGCTGGTGGGCAACATTGTGTCGTTTTTGGTAGGAGTGGGCTTCATTATTCCGTGGTTGTGGATTTTTTCTGGCGTAATTTTATGCTTGCTAGTTGGCTTGATTTCAGGCTATTATCCCGCTGCGAAAGCCGCCAAGCTCGATCCAATTGAAGCTTTGCGCTACGAATAGTTGGAGCAAATAAATTTCTCTCTATATTTGCACTCCCATCCGGGTCGGATGGCCGAGTGGCTAGGCAGAGCTCTGCAAAAGCTCCTACAGCGGTTCGAATCCGCTTCCGACCTCATCCACTCGGTGGAAACAAAGAATGCCCAGGTGGCGGAATTGGTAGACGCGCTGGTCTCAAACACCTGTGAGGTTACACTCGTACCGGTTCGACTCCGGTCCTGGGCACAAATCCCAATCGAACAGATTGGGATTTTTTATTTTTAGGTCATCATCTTTTTTGCCATTTTTGGACATATCAATTTTTTGCCTTGAAACAACAGTTATTCCAGGAAGCCTTTTTGCATTTGCCCGATCCGTGCTGGCTTGTCAATGAAAAAATCGAATTGGTGCAATTCAACGAATTGTCGGTATTCTATTTTCAGAAGTTCAACGAACTAACGCTCCAATTGGGTCTGAACATGGTGGAGGTATTGCCCGAGCCACTGAAAAGCGATTGGAGTACGTGGTACCAGCGCGCCAAAGGCCAAGAGGCGTTCATGGTGCAAAAGGTGTATGATTTTCAAGGCACCATGGTGCGTTTTCAAATCAGCTTTCAGCCATTAAAAACCGATGACGGTAATTTCATTCTGGTTTTGGCGAAGGACCTTTCGCGTTATCGCGAGATGCACGACAACTTGCCCGAAAGAGACAGATTACTTGATATTGTATTTAAGGCAGCACCGGTAGGAATCTCTCTTACCAATGCAGAGGGTAAATTTGTAAAGCTGAATAATGCCTTCGGTGATATTTTAGGATGGGACAAGGAAGAATTGTTGGGCGAGTCGTTTAGCAAAATATTCATCCCTGAGTTCAGAGCTCAAGCCGAGCAGCTGCATTTGAAATACTTGGCTGGCGAAGAAATTCCACCCGAAGACTGGGTGCTCAAAACCAAAGAAGGAAAAACAATTTACCTCTCAGCCCGCATTGCGAATTACATCGACGACAAGGGCGAACAGTTTGTGGTGGCCGTTATTGCCGATATAACCGAACAAAAGCGATCGGAAATTGCTTTAAAAGAAGCAAAGCAGGTTGCTGAGTCGGCAGCCAAGGCCAAAGCGGAGTTTTTGTCGAACATGAGCCACGAAATCCGCACACCACTTAATGCAGTTATTGGTCTTACAGAGTTGCTTATCAAGGGCACCGAGCCCGAAATGTACCCGCGCTACATTGAGTCTATCAAATATTCGGCAGATAATCTGTTGGTGATTGTAAACGACATTCTCGATTTCTCAAAAATTGAATCGGGTAAAATATCGCTTGAGCATATCAACTTCAGTTTGCATAAGGTTTTCGATCAGCTTACCAAATCGCTCATTCACAAAGCCAACGACAAAGGACTAAAATTAAAGGTCACCATCAACGACGATGTGCCCGATAAACTCATTGGTGATCCTTATCGTTTGAATCAAGTGTTGATGAATTTGTCGGGCAATGCGCTCAAATTCACCAAAGAAGGGTCGATCACGGTCGATGTGTCGAGCAAAATGCTGGGTAAAAAACAATGCGAAATTTGCATTGTAGTGCGCGATACCGGCATTGGTATTCCGGCCGATAAAATCGACAAGGTGTTTGAAAGCTTCACCCAGGCGTATGCCGATACCACCCGCTTGTTTGGTGGTTCGGGACTGGGTTTGGCCATCAGCAGAAATTTAGCACGATTGCTTGGAGGCGATATCACTGTTGAATCTAAAGTAGGTAAAGGGTCTACTTTCACTTTCACGGTAACCTACGATTTGGCCGACCAAGAAATTGCCTCTGCTGGTAAATCAGCGGCTCCTACTTCCGACAAAGCCGATCTTTCGCCCTACCGTTTTTTATTGGTAGAAGACAACCTGATGAATCAATTTGTGGCCATTCAAATATTGAAGCGCTGGAAGGCGAGGGTAGAGGCTGCCGAAAATGGTGAAGTTGCCTTGCAAATGCTCAAAAAGCAGTATTACGACTTGGTGTTCATGGACTTGCAAATGCCTGTGATGAACGGATTTGAGGCTACAGCGCGCATCAGAGATGGAGAAGCAGGGGCTCACAACAGCAAAATCCCCATTTTAGCCATGACCGCCGATGCTTTGCACGAAACGCGCTTGCGCGTGCTGGATAGTGGTATGGATGATTTTATAACCAAACCTCTCGACTTAGAAGACCTTTACACCAAAACCCTTGCTGCTTTAGAGGCAAGCAACAGAGAAGAAAGTGCCTCATAAGCTTTTTTACTGAGCTTAAGGTCAACGAAAAAGGCTGGAACGAGAGGTTGCCCTTTCATTCCAGCCTTTTCTGTAAAGCTACGGATGGGTCTATTTGAGCAAATGCTGCCAAATATCGTTTCCGAAGGCAAATACCATGAGCGAAATAACCAGTACCATGCCCACATATTGAGCAGCTACCATGACCTTTTCGCCAACGGGCCTGCCAATGATCATTTCAATGAGCAAGAAAAGCACATGGCCGCCGTCGAGTGCCGGAATGGGCAAAAGGTTCATAAACGCCAGTACCATGCTCAAAAGCGCTGTGGTCATCCAAAATCGGTACCAATCCCATACGCCACCATACATTTTTTTGGCGATCGCAATGGGCCCACCAATCGACTTTTCAACGGGAATATCACCCGAAAATACCTTGCCGAAACCTTTCACATTGTCGGAGATAACTTTCCATGCCATTTTGGTTCCTGCTGGTATGGCTTCAAGCAAGCCGTACGATTTGGTTGCGGCTTCCATGGCCTCTACTTCGGGATAGAAGCCTATGGTTCCCTGTTCACTAACTGCAACTTGAAGGGTTAAAATGCTTCCATCGCGCTGTACTTCAATGGGTATGGTGTTGCCTTTCTGTGCTTTTAAGGCGTCTTGCAATTGGTCGAAAAAAGCAATGCTTTGCCCATTCACCTTCACAATTTGATCGCCTTCCTTTAAACCAGCCTCAAAAGCAGGCATACCCTTCATCACTTCGCCTACAGTAAAGGTCATTCGAGGTGCTAAAAAGAGCGTTTTGTCGGTTTCTAAGAGTTTTTTGGTGAAATCAGCAGGCAAGGTAATTTCCACGGCCTCACCATTGCGCAACAGTCCAATGCGGGTATTGGTGCCCAAAAGGACCTCGCTGCTTACCATTTCATCGAGCCTTTCGAGGGGTTTATCGTTGATGCTCACCACAAAGTCGCCGGTTTGGAAGCCAATTTCCTGTGCATATTCAGAAGCGGCAACACCATGCTTGATGGCCGAAGCAGGGATGTATTTTTCGCCCCAATACAGCAAGATACCTGTGAAAATGATGATGCCAAGAATGGCATTTACTGTTACACCCCCCAACATCACAATCAAGCGCTGCCAGGCTGGTTTTGAACGAAATTCGTGGTCTTGGGCAGGCTGTTTGAGTTGCTCGGTATCGAGCGATTCGTCGACCATGCCGGTTATTTTTACGTAACCACCCAATGGCAACCACCCGATACCATATTCAGTGTCACCCTTTTTAAACGAAAAGAGTTTTTTGCCCCAGGCGTCAAAGAATACATAAAACTTCTCCACCCTGATTTTGAAGGCCCGTGCAGCCGCAAAATGCCCCCACTCGTGCAACAAAACTAAAAGCGATAATCCCAGCAGCAACTGGGCAATCATAACAATAACAGTCATTTGAAAAATTAAAAATCTGATTGCAAAGCTAACGTATTCAACAGGAGCTTGGTTTAGAATTTGGCTTTATTGACAATTGTTTACCACTCTTGCTTGCCACTCGCCTCAGGGTTTCTTCCAAATGACCGAATTGCCGGTATGGTACTCATTTTCTTCCCAAAGCTGGTTGTGCGGATCGAGTATCCACTTGTCGTCGATTTTGAATTTATAGGTGTGTTTTCCTGGAGGCAAGTAGTAATCTAACCGCCAACCTTGGTCGGTGCGGCTCATGCTTAAACTTTCTTCGTTCCAACCATTAAAACTTCCGGCAACAACCACTTTTTTAATGTGTTCGTATCCCCTCAGCTCGAAGGTATGATTGGCATGCACAACCAATAAAGAATTGTCGAGCGGTGGGCTTCCTTCCATCAAATTGGCAGAGGGGTCTAGCATCCACTTGCCGTCGACAATGAATTTGTAGGGATAAATGCCCCCTCCGAGCACATAGGGCAGCGACCATATGCCATTTTTTTTCTGCATCCGCAGTTCTCTGGGGTTCCACTGATTAAAGCTTCCAGCTACAAATACCTCTGCAGCTTGGGGGAAACCGGGCAGCCTGAAATACAGGGTGTCGCCCACCGATGTGTAGGAGTTTTCAAAACCATCGCCATCGGTAAGTGAAATTGGATTGGCAGGATCGAGGTAATATTTCTTATCGGCTTTAAACCGATAAGCATAGGTTCCTTCGGCCAAGTACATATCAACTACCCAAACAGCGCCCTCTTTGCGCAACTCTATCTGTTTATCGTTCCAGCCATTGAAGCTCCCCAGCAGGTAAACTTTGCTGGCCTGAGGCAGTGCATCGAATTCAAAACGCTTATTGTATCTGAAATAAACCGAGTTAAAGCCTTTGAATCCATCGCTTTCTTTGAGCTCATTGTCAGGATCGGCTTGCCACGATCCATCCACGATAAATTTGTACAGGTGTTTGCCCGGGGCCAATGCTACCACTATTTCCCAGCCGCGCTTGGTTTGGCGCATCTGGTCGCCACTCAAGCTCCAGCCATTGAACGAGCCCGAAAGCCGCACATCGGTCGCCGATTCGTAGCCAAAGAGTATGAAGGTGAACAGGCCGGGTTGTTCTTCCATTACCGACATGCGCTTCATGCGGTTTACACCCCAGGTTGCCGTGGGGTAGAAGTGGGCCGGATTAAATTTGCTGATACCACTGTGATCGGCAATGAGCATGCGGTCTTCCCAAGGAATGAGTGGTTCACCCGGTTTACCAGGAATGAAAGTGGGAGGAAGCAGACCATCGTTCTCAGCAGCTTGGCTAATTTTAAAGTGCTTGCTCCCGGCATTTTCGAGTTTCCAGCCCATGGCCACCACGTCGGGATGCAGTTCGCCCGTTTTATATAAATGGTGCAGCTGCAATTCGGCAAAATCAAAATTCACAATGATGCTATCGAGCTGTGCTGGCCTCAAATTTTTGGGTAAATGAATGAAGGTACCTTTGTCGGTACATTCATAGATGGGTTTTTCGCCCTTGAAAGGAAACTGCGCCTGGGCCTCGTTCAAAAGCGACAAGCAAGCAACCAGCAGGCACATATGCAAAAAGGCATTTCTCATGGTTGCGACTCCTCCAATTCCCAAAAGGTGATTTCTTTGGTAACGAAATTAATACTTACAGGGGCAAACGACAAGAAATCGTATCCCAACATGCCATCTATGCGCAAATTATAAGCCCTGCTCATGTTTCCCAAATGTGTAATGAGGGTGGGCATTAATGGACAATGGAATTTTGCCAAATGAACACGTTCCATATTTCCACGAAGTACTTCTATTTTGCGATTGCCTGTTCCACTCAACACACTACGACTGTTAATCTGAACGGCTTCCATGGCCTTTTTGGGGAGTCGGTTGTGCAACACATTTACCTCGGCACCCGTATCTAAACAAAAGCGCATAGAAACGCCGTTTAAGCTGCCATCCATCAAAATGGTATTGTTGTAAAGATAAAAAGGCATGTTTCCGATGGCTTTTCGGGTCGATGACACCAGGGGTTTTCCTTTTTTGTCGAGGCGATATAACCTGAGCTGTTGTTTGTCATAATCGATATACAGCTCAAAGCTTTTGAACAAATTCAATCCCAATAAACCAAAAATGGGAACCCCGCGACTCCGTTCAATATGCCCTAACTCTATAACGTCGGCTTCTACCCGGTTGTACGAGATGTCGCCCAATTGCACTTGATTTACCATGGTGGTCATTACTTCGCTGGCGCCTCCTGTGATGCCTCCAGCCTGAACGATGGCGGTGGTTCCATAGCCACGGAACCAGCTTTTGTTTAGCACCAAAAAAGGAGCACCGGTATCTAGAATGAAGTTTCCAACGAGGGTATCGACTTTGGCTTCCAATAAAATGAGTCGACCTGCCATGGTAAACGGCAAAACCACTTCATCGCCTTCGAAACGGGGAATCGGGTCGTCAACCTGCCGCTCGTTGGCCCAAAGTACCGCAATGGCTTGGCTGCTATCGGTCGCTTGTTGGGCCAGCACAGTGCTGCCCAAAAGGCTAAATAGCAGAAATAAGCAATTTCGCACCTTCAAATCTAATGTAATTGGTACGATTTTCCACTAACTTGCCGCACAGCAAGCATGAACTGTCGCACAAAGTCTATCACTTGGTAAAATGCTCGATCGGGGTCAATTAACTGCATTGTTCGGACGCATATGGGTGCTGCATGCCCTGCAGCTCGACCAAGCTTTCCGCGAAAAGGGTGTTCCACTCACCGCCGATCAATACCGCCTGATGCATTTGCTATGGGCGCGAAATGGTGCGCACCAAGAATTTTATGCGCGTAAGTTGGGGCGCGACCGCTCAGCCATTACCCGCATGATTCAGCTTTTAGAAAAGCAAGGTTTTGTGCAGAGGCTAGACGATGAAGCCGACCAACGAGCCAAAAAAGTATCACTCACCCCAGCCGGTGAAGCTTTGCAAGCCGTGGCCGAAGGCATTGCCAATGAAATTTTGATGAAAATGTGGGAAGGTTTTATGAGCGAAGAACGCGAGGCTTTGAACGACTACCTCAGCCGTTTGCGGCACAACCTGATGGGTTGAGGTGTTTTTTTTCAAACCAAAAAGTGCCACCGGGCAACAAACTGGCCACACCTGCCAAAAAGGCCTTTCCAAAACTCCATTGGTCAGCTACCCAAACCCAAAGCAGGGTCAATCCATAGGCAACAAACAAAGCGCCGTGGGCCCAGCCTACATACAAAACCCATTCGGGCATGCCAGCCAAGTACTTTAAAGGCATGGCTATGAATAGCAACAATAAGTAGGAAGTACCCTCTAAACGGGCTATCCATTTAAACGAGGAGATGGCTTGATGGCTGCTCATACTTGATTGGTTTTGTAAAAATGACGAATGATCACTTTTTGGGCTTCGCGTTTCAATACCAAAGTGGCAAGCAAATGTGCCAAGGGTTGATCTTGGTGGTTGCGCATGGCTTGCCGCAACACTTCTTCGCCTAAATCAATACGGTACAACAACTGAAGCAGGCGCTGTTCGTCGCGCTCGAGTAACCAAGCCAACGCCTCTTCCAGCGTAGCCAGAAGCACGGAAACCGACGTCGAGCCATTTTCGGCTAGATGTAATTCAAGACCGTTTTGCAAAAAATCTTTCTCAATTTGTAGTGCTGTTGATCTAACCAAGTCGAGCTGATCTTCCAGCAAAGCCAACGGGTCTTTTAAAGCCTGTTCGAGCATCATGCGAAGGGGGTGCGCTCGTCGGAGTTAGGATTCACCAACTGCTCCACCTGCACGGCGGCTTGTTGCAAATAGCCACGGCACTCGGCTATCAATTGATCGGCTTCTTTGAACAAAGCCATGTTCTCTTCGAGGTTGAGGTTGCCGCTTTGCATGCGGTCGGCAATTTGCTTGATCTGTTGCAATTTGCTTTCAAAACTGAAATCCGACTTTTTCTTTGCCATGGTGTGGCTCAAATTTCGCAAAAAACTATGTAAGCCGTTTCAATTATGCTTTTTATCAGGTTCATTTTATTCTGTTCGGTATATTTGTTGGCATAATGACTGGCATGGAGCAACCTTATTTGGTAGGCATAGTGGGCGGCAGCGCCTCCGGAAAAACATCATTCATTCATGCCCTCGCCCGTGAATTCGACAGCGACCAGATTACCGTAATTTCGCAAGACCACTATTATGTACCCATCGACAAGCAAGTGAAAGATGGCAATGGGGTGGTTAATTTCGATTTGCCAGGCTCTATCGACCGGCAACGATTTCACGACGATGTGTTGCGCTTGGTATCGGGGCACGATGTGTATGTGCAAGAGTATACTTTTAACAATCCCGACCGCCAACCCGAGCTCATTTGCTATAAACCAGCACCCATCATCATCATGGAGGGGCTTTTTGTGTTCCACTACGAAGAAATTCGCAACATTCTTGATTTAAAAGTGTACCTCGATGCAGAGGAAGAAATCAAACTTTCGAGGCGCATTCGCAGAGATGCGGCAGAAAGAGGATATCCCGAAGAGGAGGTACGCTATCAGTGGGACAACCACGTAATGCCGGCTTATCGCAGTTACTTGGAACCATACAAATCGCAAAGCGACATCATCGTTACCAACAATGTATCTTTCAGCAAGGGGCTGGAAGTGCTTATACATCACCTCAAAGCTAAAGTGACATGGAAAACAGATTCGGTGTTATAGGGTTGGGCCGGTTTGGTACCACCATTGCACGTACATTATCGCAGCGCGGGGCCGAGGTGATTGCCATCGACTCGAGTGCAGAAAAAGTAGATAACCTCCGCGATGAGGTAGCCTATGCCGTGCAGTTAGATGCAACCGATGTGAAGGCACTTCGCTCGCAAAATGTACATGAGCTCGATGCAGTTGTGGTAGCCATCGGCCAAGATTTTGAGTCGCTTTTGCTCACCACGGTAACACTCATGGAGCTCAAGGTAAAACGCATCATTGCCCGGGCTTCTACCGATCAGCAACGTCGAATCCTTGAGAAACTAGGGGTAAAAGAGTTGCTTTCGCCCGAAGACGAAGTAGGTATTTCGGTTGCAGGCAGGTTGTTAAATCCCGATTTGGTGAGTTTCTTCCAGTTGCCCGACGACTATCAAATTGTGGAGCTCAAAACACCAGCCGGGGTGGCCGATAAAACGGTAATCGATATCGGATTGCGAAACAAATATAATTTGAACCTGATAACGCTGCGCAGGGCTTATGAAGTGAAAACCGAAAACGGAGATATCGATTACGAATACCACATTTTGGGGGTTCCCAAGGCCGATACGGTATTGTACAGTACCGATTACATCATTCTGCTGGGTAAAAGCGACGACATTGAGAAGTTTGTTGAAGTGAACAAATAAGGCTCATCGCCCTTTGTAAGCCGATTTTTTAAGCAATTCACCGGCATCCAGCTTCAAAAGCGATTCAATGCTGGTATCGGGCCGTTTTTCCATGTAGCGCACTACCATCCTCCATCCAGTGAAAGCGGCCATGCGCGCCGGACTACCCTCGGGCAAGCCAGCGGTAAACGGACCTTCGTTCATTAAACGGCCAATGACCTTCGGATCGCTGCTGAATAATAAATTTTCATCGAGCAGGTATTCCCACATATTTCTTTCACTTTCTTTTGCCCACAGGGTTTGGGCTCCAGTAAAGCCAAGCAGAACACTGTCTTCGACCTCAGGCATGCATTTTTTGGTGAGGTAGAGGATTTTTCCGGCACGAACCATTTCTTCTAAAACTTGGTCTTTGCCTACCGGTGGAACCACATCATCGACCAACAACTTTATGCCATCGGCTACTAAAAAAGAAGGCTCCAAACGGGGCAGCATGTATTGCGAAAGGAAGCTTACCTTAGGATAAAAACGGTAGTCTCTTCCTAAATGCAAGTCAAGCCCAAAAAGCAAGGCACTATCGGTAAGGGCGTGCTTAAATTGGAAGGCACCTACCATGCCAATCATCCGGTATCGTGTAGCGTTAGGAAAGAGTTGGTAAAAACGGGAGAGGGAAGTATTCAGCTCCTTTTCCAGGGCTTGGGTGTTGGCAAAGGCCAATGCTACGTCGGTAAACAAGGTATCGATGTAGGGATCTCTCAAAAAATCATTTAAGTTTTTGAGCAAAGCCGGGTCTTGGGCACTGCAAAGCGAAATGATGCTTTCGACATAAGTGTCAAGAATTTCGCCGTAACGAATACGCAGTGTAGCCAATTGATTTTCGTCTAAACCATTGCCTGCGGTCAGGTCCAAATCGAGGCGCTCTAAAGACACGCCCAGTTCTTTGTCTGCTGGCAATGGTTCATTTTCACCTTTGCTAGCAGGCCATATCCACCAAGCCACTAATCCAATGGCCAAGCTAACAATGATGCCTACAAAAATGCGTTTGTTCACAGAAACCGCTGTTATCATTTTATAGCGTACTTTAGTGCCACGAAAATAAAACAAACCCAAGCTTTCACGCATTAATCTTTCTTGTATGTCGCGATTCACCCTGTCTGCTCTGTTTTTCGTCTTATTGGCTGCTACCCAAGCCCAGGCCCAGCAGAGTAAATACCGTTTCGGAATGCATTTTACACCCAATTACACCTGGGTGGCTCCCGAAACCCGATTGCTGAACAGTGAAGGTGGGGCAATAGGTTTTGGGTATGGTCTAATCGTTGAACGTGCTATTGGAAGTACGAATTACTTTTTTAGCACAGGATTGTCGGTCAATCGATTGCAATACGGTAGTTCTATCGATTCTGCTATGTTCAAAAGAGCTAATGGGACCACGGATTATTTTTTCAACCCGATTTATAATTATCGTGTGCAATATTTTGACGTTCCATTAAGCATTAAAATGCGAACAAATCAAATGGGGGCGCTTCGAATATTTGGGCAATTTGGAATAAATACAGGCATCATGTTTCAAGCTAAAGCTAGGGTAGAAGGCCATCCTGATGTGTTTGATGCAACTGAATACTTTTTTATCAACAAAGTCGAAGATTATCGCCCAGTGCAAAGTCTAGAAACAAACGACCGGGTTTCAAGCTTTAGAGCAAGTGTCTTGATTTGTGCGGGAATAGAATATCTTTTAAGCGGCGACACCCACATGGTAGTAGGCCTGCGTTTAGACAATCCGTTTACCGATGCTTACCGCGGCGATAAACTCGATGGCCGCACACCTTCGTTGGGATTGCAGTTGGGAATTATTTTTTAAAGATGAAGATAGCGCTTGCGCAGCTGAACTACCATACCGGCAATTTTGCATTACACCGTGAGCAAATGCTTGCGCAAATGCAGCAGGCGAGGGGAGCAGGAGCCGATTTGATAGTGTTTGCCGAACTGGCAGTGACGGGCTATCCGCCACGCGATTTTTTAGAATTCGACCATTTTTTGCAGCTATGCGACGAGGTAATTGAAGACCTTGCGGCCGCTGCCACCGACATTGGAGTAATAGTAGGTGCACCCTTGCGTAATTTTCATGGTAAGGGCAAGCCCCTATTTAACGCGGCCTATTTGTTGTGTGATGGCCAAATCAAACAAACCGTTGCCAAGACCCTGCTGCCAACCTATGATGTATTTGATGAGTACAGGTACTTTGAGCCCGCATTCAACAATACTTTGGTGGAATTCAAGGGCAAAAAAATAGCCCTCACCATTTGCGAAGATTTGTGGAATGTAGGGCATCATGCACGCTATGTGCGCGATCCGCTTGAAGAAATGGGTGCTGCCAATGCCGACATCATTATCAACATTGCGGCTTCTCCTTTTTCAAAAGACCAATACACCGAGCGGCTTTTTGTGTTGCAAGCGCAAGTAGCGCGTTGGAAAAAGCCTCTATTATATGTCAACCATGTGGGAGCGCAAACCGAGCTTATTTTCGATGGCGCTTCCATGGCTTTGGATGCAGCTGGTAAGCTGGTGCTTCAAATGCCACAATTTGAAACTGCGTTGAGTTATGTGACCTTAACCAACGACACTATCCTTACTACCGAATCAAAGCTAGCGTTCACTAAAACCGAAAAATATAGCAGCATCCACGATGCACTGGTATTGGGAATCAGCGATTATTTTAGGAAACTGGGCTTCAAAAAGGCAATTCTTGGTCTTTCGGGCGGTATCGATTCAGCTTTGGTAACCGTGCTTGCTGTGCGAGCTCTTGGAGCCGAAAATGTGCATGTATTGCTCATGCCTTCGCGTTATTCGAGCGACCATTCGGTGAACGATAGCTTGAAGCTGGTCGAAAACCTGGGAATTACGCACAGCATCATCTCCATTGAAGAGGCGTTTGGGGCTTTTGAGCAAACCCTATCTCCTTATTTTGTGGGCCGTGAGCCCGATATCACCGAAGAAAACCTGCAATCGCGCATCAGGGGGATGTTGCTGATGGCGCACACCAATAAGTTTGGACACATTCTGCTGAATACCAGCAATAAGAGCGAATTGGCGGTGGGCTATGGCACTTTGTATGGCGATATGTGTGGTGGACTGTCGGTTATTGGCGACTTGTACAAAACCGAGGTTTTCGACTTGTGCCGCTTCATCAATGCCGAAAAGGAGATCATACCCGAAAATATTCTGATCAAAGCGCCCAGTGCCGAACTGCGCCACAACCAAACCGATCAAGATTCGCTACCCGAATACGACTTGCTCGATGCATTGCTTTTTCACTACCTCGAGGAGCGCAAATCGCCACCCGAGCTAAAAGCCATGGGCTTTGAAGAGGCTGTTGTGAACAAAGTGATGCGCTTGGTGAATATGAACGAATACAAAAGACATCAAACACCTCCCATTTTAAGGGTCAGCAGCAAGGCTTTTGGTATGGGACGCAGGATGCCCATTGTAGCTCGCTATCTGCAATAAAAAAAGGGCCGAAGCCCTTTTTTAGATGTTGATGAGGTCGCCGTTACTGTTCAAAAAGTGATACTCATTGATTTGGTAACTCGGCTCTTCGGTTACCTTAATCCAAACTTTGTGCTTTAACCACCATTTTATTTGCCTCGAAAGCAAACCCTTGGTGAAGTAGGCAGCCAAATAGGGATGGGTGTGTAGTGCCACCTTCTTTTCGTTTTGCTCTTGCAAAATGTATCTTAAATGCGATTCAATTTCGTCGGATAACAAGATACTCGGACGAATATGGCCTGTTCCTTCACAAGTTGGACAAACCTCCTGGGTTACCACATTTACTTCGGGACGAACACGCTGACGTGTAATTTGAAGTAAGCCGAACTTAGAAATAGGTAGTACCGTGTGCTTGGCCCGATCGGTTTTCATGGCCTCACTCATGCGTTCGAAAACAAGCTTTTTATTGGCAGCTTTCCGCATGTCGATGAAGTCGATGACGATGATACCGCCCATATCGCGCAGGCGTAACTGACGAGCAATTTCATCGGCTGCATCCAAGTTGGTATTGAGCGCATTGTTCTCCTGGTCGAGCTCTTGCTTCATGCGGTTGCCGCTGTTTACGTCAATTACATGCAAGGCTTCGGTGTGCTCAATGATGATGTATGCTCCACCGGGCATGGTTACATTTTTGCCGAAAGCACTTTTTACCTGCTTGTCGATGCCAAAATGTTCGAACAAATCTTGTTTGCCCTTATACAGTTTTACAATTTCAGCTTTATCGGGAGCAATGCTACTTACATAGTCCTTTACCTCCTCGTGCATGCGCGGGTCATCGAAGAATATCGACTGAAACGAGTCGTTGAGCAAATCGCGCAACATAGAGGTAGTTCGGGCTACTTCTTGTACAATACGGTCGGCTGGTTTGGCGGTTTTGAGCAGTTGAACAGCCGATTCCCATTTTTGTACCAACTCCTTGATGTCGCGTTCTAATTCCTCTGTTTCGCAACCGATGGCAGCAGTACGCACAATGACACCAAAATTTTTCGGTTTAACCCCCAAAGCGATCTGTTTCAGTCGCTTTTTTTCAGCGTTGTCGGAAACCTTCTTGGAGATATTTACGGCGTCGCCAAAGGGCACCAACACGCAATACCTGCCAGCAATAGAAATTTCACTACTGAGGCGTGGTCCTTTGGTGCTGATAGGCTCTTTCACTACCTGCACCATCACCAAATCACCTTTGTTCACTAAATCGGCAATCTTACCGTCTTTGGCAATATCCTCCTCCATCTTAAAATGTTGGAGCATAGCACCTTTTTTCTTACCGGAAGTAACGTCTTCCGTGAATTTTTTCAAGGAGTTGTATTGCGCACCGAGATCGAGATAATGCAAAAAAGCATCTTTTTCGTACCCTATGTCAACAAAACAGGCATTCAAGCCGGGAACTACCTTTTTGACCTTGCCCAAGTAGATATCACCTACTTGAAACGATTTGTCGTTGATTTCCTGGCTGAATTCCACAAGCCTTTTGTCTTCAAACATGGCAATGTCGAAGCCGGTGGGCGTACTCCTTACATATAAGGACTTGTTCAAGGAACCTCCTTTTGTAAAGCTTATGGAAAATGACTAAAAGTCGGCGTACCGACAAAAACACCGATACCTGCAAGTGCAGGTATCGGTATATGGAAGAAATTACTTCTTCTTGTGACGATTCTTTCTGAGGCGCTTTTTACGCTTGTGAGTAGCGATTTTATGACGCTTTCTTTTTTTACCGCAAGGCATAATGATAATTTTAAGGGGTTGAACTTTTAATTTTCGCGATGAACTCGTCTACTTGTGCAATGATTTGCTCATCGCGCACGAGTCCCTTGTATTGTTCCAAATTACGGATTGCTGGTTCCAGCTGCCCCGTATTGTAGTAGGCTTCTCCCAGTCCCAAATAAGCATCGGCATAAGCCGGATACCAATTGATCAGGTTCTGATAACGTTCAATGGCTTTGTCGTTTTGACCACTGGTGATGGCCAATCGAGCCAAATGCACATTGGCACGCAGGTGCTTAGGCTCTTGCTTTACAATGTCGAGCAAGCGTTGTATACCTTGCATCGGTTGTGGCGAACTCAGCACAAATACATTGGCGAGGTCGGCTTTGATGTCGAGGTCGTCGGGTGAAATGCTTGAGGCGTTTTCCATGGCTACAACGGCCTTGCGGAACATAAAGTTGCGCAACAAGGTGTCGTTGGCCATTTCTGCAGCAGCTTGGAACCTGCTGCCTGCTAGCATGTAGAGCGGAGCTTCTTTCAACAAATCGGCAGCTTGCAGATGATAAATGGCTGCGGCCGCATATTGCCCCTTGGTGTCCCAAAAGGCGGCTATGCTGCGCAACATCCCTGCCTTTTGGGCAGGCTGTTCAATGGTATCTAAAGCTGCCAAAATGGGCTTCAACTTGTCGGCTTCTTCGGGCTTGAGACCACTTTGGGCAATATCGAGCACAGCTGTTTCGTCCATCCCACTGTTTGCCACCACGGCTTCAGGAGACAAGGTGTCTTGCGTAAGCACTGTTTTTTTGCCAAAAACAAAAATGCTCACCCCCAAGGCCACACAGGCTGATACAACGACAAGTTGTGTCTTATTCATTTTAAGCGATTACGCCGTTTTTAATGGTGTCTTTCACTTCGTCGATAAATTGCTTCGACGGCTTGAAGTGAGGAATGAAGTGCTCGGGAATTTCGATAGAGGTGTTGCGAGAGATATTTCTGGCAATCTTCCGGGCACGCTTTTTTACGATGAAGCTGCCAAACCCACGCACATAAATGTTCTCACCATTTTTGATAGAATCTTTCACTACTGTGAAAAAGGCTTCTACAACCTGTTGAACATCCACCTTCTCAATGCCGGTTTCTTCGGCAATCTGGCTAATCACTTCTGCTTTGGTCATCTTGTTAACTATTAAAGACTGTCTATTTTTGAAACGGAATGCAAAAATACAGGATTAGAGCGAAATTCGAAGCTGCTAACTTGGTTAAATCTAAAGAATTGTAGGAAATGGATGGATGGAGCTCTCAGCTTATACACTGGTACGAATCAAACAAGCGCGATTTACCCTGGCGCAATACCCGAAATCCCTATTTCATTTGGCTTTCAGAAGTCATCTTGCAGCAAACAAGGGTACAACAAGGTTTGCCCTATTACGAGCGCTTCGTAAATACTTTTCCTACCATTGAGCATTTGGCCCAAGCACCACTCACCGAAGTACTGAATTGTTGGCAGGGCTTGGGCTATTACAGTCGTGCCCGAAACCTACATGCTGCCGCACAGCAAGTGGTTGACTTGTACCAAGGACAGTTTCCTGCTGAATATGCCCAAATTTTAGGCCTGAAAGGAATAGGACCCTATACGGCGGCGGCCATTGCCTCTTTTGCTTTCGATCTGCCACATGCCGTGGTAGATGGTAATGTGTACCGGGTGCTTTCGAGGCACTTTGGCTTGCATGAACCCATCGACAGCGGCGAAGGACAACGCATGTTTGCCCAATTGGCACAGCAACTGCTCCATAAAAAGCATCCGGCACTGCACAATCAAGCCATCATGGAATTTGGGGCTATACAATGTACACCCGTAAATCCGGCTTGTGAACGCTGCGTATTTCAAACGAGTTGTGTGGCCTACACACGACAGGAAGTTCAGTTACTTCCGGTAAAGGTGGGGAAGGTGAAGCAAAGCCAACGTTTCTTTAACTATTTGGTGTTTCAGTCGGCACAAGGACTCTATTTACAAGAACGAACAGGCAAAGACATTTGGCAAAATCTGTGGGAATTTGCATTGGAAGAGTCAGACAAGCTGCTCGAACAAGCAGAAATTATGACGCTTTTGCAGCAAAAATTTTCACTTTCTCCCGATTCATTCAGCATAAAGCGTGTTTCTGAACCACATAAGCACATTTTGACGCATCAACGACTTTTCGCGCGGTTTTGGCTGGTTCAAATTTTTTCTAACTTGCAGTCGCAGGAGCTTATTTTTGTGCCTTATAATCAGTTGGGCTCAAAACCGCTACCTAGATTGATAGACAAGTTTATTAAGACACATCCAACATGGCTGGACTGAACAAAGTGATGCTCATTGGCAACTTGGGCAAAGATCCTGAGGTGAAAACCCTCGACAATGGGGCAAAAATCGCCACTTTTCCCTTGGCAACTTCCGAAAACTACAAGGACAAGGATGGTAACCGTCAAACCCGCACCGAATGGCACAATCTAGTGCTTTGGAGAGGATTGGCCGACATAGCCGAGAATTACTTACACAAGGGTTCTCAGGTATTTGTTGAAGGGAGATTGTCGACCAGAAAATGGGAGGACAAAGAAGGACACACACGCTACACCACCGAAGTGATTGGCGATAATTTGGTTCTTTTGGGTCGTGCAGGCGATGGAAGTAGTCAATCACAAGGTGGTGTGCCTTTTAGTGGTGGCATGCCTGCTTCGCGTCCAGCTGCCGATGATATGATGACGGAAGGCGCAGACGATCTGCCATTCTAATGTTTAACTTAAATTCCTGATTTTGGATAACCCCGACGAGGTACCGCAGGCAATGGCCACTTGGTTGCAAATACAATTGCAAGCCAGCCCCACGGAAGTGGTTTTTGCCTGCTTTCTCATTGCTTTTTTATTGTTTTTGTCGGCTTTAATTTCCGGCAGCGAAGTCGCGTTTTTTTCGTTAAGCCGGCCCAATTTGGAAGAATTGGAAGAAAGTGAAGCGAAAAGCGACAAGGACTTACTCCAGCTCCTATCGAAACCCAAAGAGTTACTTGCTGGCTTGCTCATAGCCAATAATTTGGTAAATGTGAGCATTGTCATCATCTCTTATTATGTAACCGTGAGGTTTTTCACTTTTGGTGATTTGGCTTGGCTCGGTTTGCTCATTCAAACGGTGGTTATCACTTTTTTAATTGTAATGTTTGGGGAGGTGGTGCCCAAGGTATACGCTACAGAGAACAACCTGCTCATGTCAAGAAAGCTGCAGGCACCCATACGTTTTTTGGTCACCATACTCAAGCCCTTCATCTCCATTTTGGTTCGAGGAACCCAACTCATCGATGGCCGATTTAAAAAATACAACCAATCGGTTTCCAAAGATGAATTGAACCAGGCCATTGAACTTACCTACGAAGAAGAGCCAGCGTATCCCGATGAAAAGGACATTTTAAAGGGTATTGTGAATTTTGGAGAGATCACAACCCGGCAAATCATGGTGCCTCGACAGCAGATCAAGGCAGTTGACTTGGACGAAGATTTTGAGGCCATCAAATCGAAACTCATCGAGTGGGGGTATTCGAGGGTACCGGTTTACAAAGAATCACTCGACCGCATAGAAGGCATTCTTTATCTCAAAGATTTGCTTACCAAAACCAACGAAGGTGCTGAATACGAATGGCGGGTACTTTTGCGCAAACCATTTTTTGTGCCTGAGAAGAAAAAAATTGATGATTTGTTCAGGGATTTCCAAAAGAAGCACACCCACATGGCGGTGGTGGTAGATGAATATGGCGGCTGCGCCGGACTTATTACGCTCGAAGATGTGCTGGAGGAAATCGTCGGCGAAATCAACGACGAATACGACGAAGTAGAGGAAAGCCCAATTCAGCGGCTCGAGGAGAACGTATATCTGTGTGAAGCCAGTGTTTTATTGCACGATTTGAGTCGACAAACCGGACTAGAGCTCGAGCTGTTTGAAAATTATATAGCCGATGCCGATACTTTGGCGGGCTTGGTATTGGAATTGGCTGGCAAATTCCCTGATATTGGCGAGGAAATTAATTACGAAAAACACCGTTTTTGGGTGGTGGAGGCAGATGATCGCAGAATTATTAAAATTAAGCTCGAATTGCCTGCGGCACCGAGTGAGGAAACAGAGGAGCCAAGCAATGCAGACATATAAGTTCGTATTGGGATTGTTTCTTCTGCTCCTCTGGGGCTGCCATACGGAGGAGGATGCTATCGCCAGGCCCTATGCCTTTCACAGAATAGATTTGCCCGAGAAAGTGTATGAACGCTATCAGGCCGATTGTCCGTTTACGTTTGAAGTACTTCGAGGGGCGCGTGTTGTCCAAGCACAAGGCGCTTCCAATAATTGCTGGCTCAACGTAGAATACCCACAATTGAATGCTAAAATTCACCTCACTTACGGCACCTTTACGTCGCGCGATGGTTTGGGAAAGTACATCAACGATGCACATCGGATGACTTACAAGCATACTGTAAAGGCTTCATCCATCGAAGAAATTGCCTTAAGCAGGCCCGATCAACGTGTTTTTGGTTTTTACTTCAGGGTGGGCGGCAATGCGGCAAGCAGTTCGCAATTTTACCTTACCGATAGTTCACAACATTTTTTGCGGGGGGCAGTTTATTTCGAAAGTGAAGCGCGGGCCGATAGTCTCGAGCCCCTGATCAACTACATGCGTGCCGATTTAGAGCACTTGCTTGAGACTTTCCGTTGGCAGTGAAAAAAAACAGCGCGTTATTCTCGTAATTTCGCTTTGTGAGTTTTCGGCAACCCGATTTGTGGCAAACCCCCATTGAATTCCTAAAAGGAGTGGGGCCCATGCGCGCCGAATGGCTTAAGGCCGATTTGGGCATCAGCACCTTCGATGATTTGTTGCAGTATTACCCATTTCGTCACATCGACAAAACAACCTTTTATAAAATCAACCAACTCAACGAATCGCAGGCTTATGTGCAAGTGGTTGGAAAATTGATCTCGCTCAAACTTCTGGGCGAAGGAGGCAAGCGCCGCTTGGTGGGAGAATTTGCCGATGAAACGGGCAAAATGGAATTGGTATGGTTTCAAGGCATCAAATGGGTGCAGTCGGGCTTGCGGCTGAACGAACATTACGTGGTGTTTGGCAAGCCCAGCTATTTCAAGGGCCAGTTCAACATGGCCCACCCCGAAATGGAATTACTTGCCGAAGCCCGTTCGAAGCAAAATATACCCAAGCTTCATCCGGTATACAATACCACCGAAAAACTCAAGCAAAAATCAATCGATTCCAAGGCCATTGGCAAAATGATATGGCAGCTATTGGAATTGCATGGCCAGCAGGTGGTTGAAAATTTGCCCCTAGAAGTTAGGAAGAAGTATCAACTCATTGACCGCAAAGTGGCCTTTCGCCAGGTACATTTTCCTACCGAGCCTGCGATGTTGGAAGCGGCCAGAAAGCGGTTGAAATTTGAAGAGCTGTTTTTCTTGCAGTTCGGTTTGCTTTCAAACAAGAAGAAACGCCTTGCTGGCAGCAGGGGGCATTTGTTCTTGAAAGTGGGCGATTTTTTCAATGGATTTTACAAAAATCACCTGCCATTTGAGCTTACCGAAGCTCAAAAGCGCGTATTGCGGGAAATTCGTGCCGATATGGGCAGCGGCAAGCAAATGAACCGGCTGCTCCAAGGCGATGTGGGAAGTGGAAAAACCGTGGTGGCCCTTTTATCAATGCTGCTGGCTGCCGATAATGGATTTCAGGCATGCATCATGGCGCCTACCGAAATTTTAGCAACCCAACATCACCAGTCAATTTCGGAAATGCTGCAAGGCACGGGCTTGGAAGTGGGTTTGTTAACCGGCAGTACCAAAATCAAAGAACGGCGCCGGCTGCATGAGGCCTTGCGTACAGGGGAGTTGCATTTTTTGGTGGGCACCCATGCCTTAATTGAACCCGATGTAGTTTTTAATAACCTGGGTTTAACCATTATCGACGAACAGCATCGCTTTGGCGTAGCACAGCGCGCCGCACTTTGGGCAAAAAACTCCTTGGCACCGCATGTATTGGTAATGACTGCAACGCCCATTCCACGAACCTTGGCCATGACCCTCTATGGCGATTTAGACGTATCGGTGATCGATGAACTGCCCAAAGGACGCAAACCCATTAAAACCCTGCATGCCAACGACACCCAACGATTACGCGTTTTTGCCTTTATGCGCGAGCAAATTGCATTGGGCCGACAAGTATATATGGTATACCCCATGATTGAAGAATCGGAAAAATCGGATTTGAAATACCTCATGGATGGATACGAATCGGTTGCCCGCGCCTTTCCGCGACCAAAATACCAGTTAAGTATTGTGCATGGTAAAATGAAACCTGATGACAAACAGCAAGAAATGGCCCGTTTTGCTTCTGGAAACACCAACATTATGGTTGCCACTACGGTAATAGAGGTAGGCGTAAATGTGCCCAACGCATCGGTGATGGTGGTTGAAAACGCCGAACGTTTCGGATTATCGCAACTCCATCAGCTCAGAGGAAGGGTAGGGCGTGGAGCCGAACAGTCGTATTGCGTGCTTATGACGGGCGATAAACTGAGCTCCGACGCTGCAACACGCATCAAAACCATGTGTGAAACCAATGATGGATTTAAAATAGCGGAAGTGGATTTGCAACTCCGAGGTCCGGGCGATTTGGCAGGTACCCAACAAAGTGGAACGTTGGATTTTGCCATTGCCAACTTAACAGAAGACAGCGAATTGTTGCGACAATCGAGAATGGCACTGGAGCAAATTTTTGAAGAAGATGCAAGCAGTGAAGTAGGTATGGTACGAACGCTAGAGCAGTTTTATGCGAGTATGAGGCACAAGCATAAAAACTGGAGTGCCATCAGTTAAAGCACTAACGCAGGGCGCGATACAGCATCACCAGCAGGCAAAATAAGAACATTACAATGCTAATCTTATTGATGCCGTGCATTACTTTCAAATTGAAATTGGTGGCTTTATGGGGCCCATTGGGTCGGAAAACCTGAATGAAATAGGAAAATACTTGTTTCATAACTTACTTAACAGCTTATCGTAGCGTTAGTTTTCGTCCACTATCGAGCCTGATGAGGATGCCCAATAGGATGGTAAACGACCACAACGACGAACCTCCGTAACTGATGAAGGGGAGAGGAATCCCAATGACGGGCAAGAGTCCAATGGTCATACCAATATTTATAAATACATGAAAGAACAAGATTGAAGCCACGCTATAGCCATACACCCGGGCAAATCGTGTAGTTTGCCTTTCGGCAACTTCCAAAATACGCAGCAACAAGGCACCGTACAAAACCAGTAGAAACAAGCTTCCAACAAAGCCATATTCTTCGCCTATGGTACAGAAAATGAAATCGGTGCTCTGTTCAGGTACAAAATCAAATTTCGTTTGTGTGCCTTGGAGGAAACCCTTACCCAAAAAGCCACCCGACCCAATGGCAATCAACGATTGGTGAACGTTATAGCCTGCACCTCTAAAATCTTCCACTTTGCCCAGCAGTACATTTATTCTTTGACGCTGGTGCTCCTCCAGTATATTTTCAAAAGCGTAATTCACCGAAAAAACCAAAAGCAGGGCGGGTATTAGGGTCACCATGCTCTTTAAGATGGCTGGCTTGAGCTTACGTGCAAACAAAACGTAAATCGTGGCAACCACCAATAGAATACTGCTGATAATCCACTCGTTGAAGAGCAAGGTCATTACCACAATAAAGATGGCCAGTGCGCCCGCTACCAAATAGAAACTCGATAAACCTTCACGATAAGCTACAAAGATGAACGAAAAGTACACCAATGCGCTTCCTGTATCATGTTGCAAGAAGATGATGGCTATAGGTACCAAAATAATGGCAGCAAGCACCATTTTGGCCTTGTTTTTCTGTAAAGTGATGTCGGTATTGCTGAAATAGTAGGCCACCATCATGGCAGTTGCCAGTTTCATGAATTCAGCAGGTTGGAGCCTGAAACTGCCAATCTCAAACCACGCCCGAGCACCATTCACCTCTCTAGCAAAGAAAATGACAGCAATGCCTAACGCCATGGCTGCTATATAAACAAAGGGCGATAGCCCTTCATACAGCCTGAAATCAAGCGCAAGTATGATGGTCAAAATCAAATAGCCACTTCCCATGAACACCAGCTGTTTGCCGTAGTTCTGACTTAAATCGAAGATGCTGTTGTGCTCTTCATTGTATACGGCTGCATAAATAGCAATCCACCCAATAAAAGTAAGGGCCAAGTACATGAGCAACAGGGGCTTATCGATGTACTGAAAGATGGTTTTTTCAGTTCTAGAGGTAGTTCTCATTGTATTTTAGCCTCCATGATGCGCTTTTCCAACTCGGGTCGCTTGGTTCCACCTCGTAAATACTTTTCTATCATTAAACTCGCCACAGGCGCGGCCCAAACGCCTCCGAACCCGGCATTTTCTACAATGACCGCAATGGCAATTTTAGGATTTTCACGCGGTGCAAAGCAAACAAAAACAGCATGGTCTTTACCATGTGGATTTTGTGCCGTACCGGTTTTGCCGCATATGGTAATGCTATCGAGTTTTCCATAGGCTCGGGCGGTACCCGCATCCACCACTTTTTGCATGGCTTCAATGACCACGTCAAAATAGGCTTCTTTGATTCCCACCTCTTTTCTTTGCCGGTAATCTTCTGGTACCTGCAAACTATCGCCTATTCCCTTCACAAAATGGGGCGGATAGTACCAGCCTTTATTGGCTATGATGGCCATGATGTTGGCCATTTGCAAAGGCGTCATGCCTACTTCTCCCTGCCCAATCGATAAGGAAATAATGCTGTTGGCCCGCCAGCGACCTTTACCATGAATTTTATCGTAATAATTCACGCTGGGCAAAATGCCTTTGACTTCGTTGGGGATGTCAATACCGGTTCTTTCACCTACAGTAAAACGGTTCATGAAGCCGCGCCAAATATCGTAACCTGCCGAAGAACTATGGCCTGGATTGTGATCGACCATGTTCTTAAAAGCCCAGCAATAGTACGGGTTGCACGAAAACTGAACCGATTCTTCAAGATTTAATGCCGTATGAACGTGTGTACACTTTACCGTATGTGAGCCCATGCGGTAGCCACCACCGCAAGGGAAACGCGTTTCGGGCTTTAACAAGCCCAATTCTTGACCTATAAGTGCTTGAACTGGTTTGAAAATCGAACCCGGCGGGTATTGCGCCTGCAATGGTCGGTTGAATAGAGGTTTGGTAGGGTCTATGACCAATTTCCGATAATTTTTGCCACGTACACTGCCCACCAACAAATTAGGGTCGTAATAAGGCGAACTTACAAAGGCCAAAATTTCTCCTGTCGCAGGTTCTATGGCTACTACCGAGCCTCTTTTGTTGGCCAACAACTGCTCCGCATAATTTTGCAATTGAATATCTAGCGAAAGTTGTAGTGCTTCACCAGCTACGGCCATGCTGTCAAATTCTCCTTCCTTGTAGCTGCCCACAATGCGGTTGTGCACATCTACGTACTGGTACTTTACACCACGTTTGCCACGCAAGGCTTCTTCATATGAAAGTTCTATGCCCGCAATACCAATGTAATCGCCCATTTGATAGTACCCCCCCGATTTCTCAATCTGGCGATCGTTCACCTCGCCAATGTATCCAAGAACGTGGGCCGCACTGGCAAACGGATAGGTCCTTACTGTACGCGATTCAGGATAAAAGCCAGGAAACTCATGCAGCCTCTCTTGAATGGCCGCAAACTCTTCTACACTTATTTGAGCCTGAAACAAGGAGGCTTTGAAACGGGAGAATTTTTTGGCTTTGCTGATTCTCTCTATGAAGTTTTCTTTATCGATTCCTAACAGACTACAAAACGAAAGCGTATCCATTTGCGGATCGAGCTGGCGTGGAACCACCATGAGGTCGTAAATGGGCCGGTTTACTACTACGCGTTCACCATTTCGGTCGAACATTACCCCACGAGCTGGATAAACAGTTACTTTTCGAATGGCATTTTGGGTGGCCCAAATGCTGTATGAATCGGTGATTACTTGCACATAAAATAAACGGGCAACAAACACCAAAAAAATAGCCAACATGATGGCCGCAATTACCCCTTGTTGACCGTTGTTTTTCATGCAGTTTTATTTGCAGAAAAATCAAAATACCGGAAGGCAATTACCAAAACCACCGTCAAGAGCGTGTTAATAATGGTTTTGCCAACAATAAGCCAAAAATCCGACCAGCTCAACGACTCCGCCCAGAAAAGTGTCAAGTGATGTACCGCCACAAGTAACGAGGTATAGGTTACAAATTGGCCAAATTCTACGTCTTTGATGCGAATGTTTTGCAGTTCATCGTAATTGCTGCGTGGAATGGTAATCCCCACCCACCAAGGCCGAATGAATGCCAACAAAGTAGTTGCTGCAGCATGTAAACCGCCTGTATTACTGAATATGTCTACGGTTAACCCGGTAATAAAGCCAAAAATGAGCAACAAGGAACGGGGCATGCCCAAAGGGAAAACCAAAACCACAAAAACATATATGAATGGGTTAAATAGCCCACCCAACTCAATATTGTTGAAAATGCTGATCTGCAGAAATATCAAAAACAGCCAACGAACGATATGTTTGATCAAATCACTCATCGAAATTCAATTTGCTTTCCAAAGAATCGCGCTCAAGCTGACCATGGTGGTTGATTAACTGCACGAATGTGAGTTGTTTGTAATCAACCCCCAGCCGAACCTTGATTTCATAAGTACTTGCGCCATCGCGCTTTTCAACTTTAGAAACTTTACCGATAAAAATGTTCTCAGGAAATATGTTTGAATAGGTACTGGTAGTGATGCTGTCGCCCACTTTCACAGCAACGTGAATGGGGATTTCGATTAATTGAGCATGCTTATAAGAGCCACCGGACCAGATGATAGTGCCGGTGGTGCTACTTTTCGAATGCTTAGCACTTATACGGGCATTTTTATTCAATAAGCTGATAGCGGTGGCATAATTATCAGATACATCTTTCACTATGCCTACAGCACCCAAAGCCGAAACCACGGCCATCCTCGGTTTTACACCTTGTAATGCACCTTGATTGAGCGTAAGGTAGTTGTTTCTAAAGGAGGTGGTGCTGTTTATAACGCGTGCACTTTGAACCGTAAAAGGCAAGGGATCTTTGACGTTAACTGCCGAATCGGTTGATGCAGTGGTGTCGCCGTAAATGCGGGTAAGCAATCGGGCATTTTCAGCAGCCAAGCTATCATTTACACCCCTCAAACTCACATAATACGACGCATCGGCCAATCTTTTGTAAATGCCAGCAGTGAAGGCATTGCTGCTGTTAAAGAACGAAGCTTGATGATATGCACTTTGTTGAACGGTAAGCACAATGGCTGTTACTTCCAGCAGTATGAACAGGAAAAAGAGCCTTAATTTGTATAAAAACCGAACAATGGTGCCCATACCGGACTATCAGGTCATCAAGAAGTTGAACCTGTCGATGTTCTTAAGCGCTATACCCGTTCCACGAACCACGGCTCGGAGAGGATCTTCGGCAATGTGCACTTTTAGCTTCGTTTTTTGACTGATTCGCTTATCCAAGCCCCTGATCAAAGCTCCACCACCTGTCAAATAAATGCCAGTTTCGTGAATGTCGGATGCCAATTCGGGAGGAGTGATTTCAAGGGCTTTCAAAATGGCCCCTTCAACCTTCGAAATTGACTTGTCGAGCGCGTGCGCTATTTCGGTATAGCTCACGGTGATTTGCTTTGGAATACCCGTCATCAAATCGCGACCACTCACCGTAATGTCAGCAGGTGGCTCATCAAGCTCAGGCAAAGCAGAGCCTACCTGGATTTTGATGTTCTCGGCTGTTCTTTCACCTATGAGCATGTTATGCTGGCGGCGAATATACTCCAATACATCGGCGGTAAACTGATCGCCAGCCACACGGATGGATTGGTCGCAAACGATACCCGCCAAGGCAATCACCGCAATTTCGGAAGTGCCACCTCCAATATCGATGATCATATTGCCCTTGGGCTCCTCCACATCAATGCCAATACCAATGGCAGCAGCCATGGGCTCGTGGATGAGGTAAACTTCTTTGGCACCAGCATGCTCGGCAGAGTCGCGTACAGCGCGTTTTTCTACCTCGGTAATGCCCGAAGGAATACAAATTACCATGCGCAGCGAAGGTGCAATGAACTTCTTTTTAGGGTTTATCATGTCAATCATACCCCGAAGCATGTTCTCTGCAGCATGGAAATCGGCAATCACCCCGTCTTTGAGCGGACGGATGGTTTTGATGTTCTCATGCGTTTTGCCATGCATCTGTTGGGCTTGCTTGCCAATGGCCAATACCTTATTCGTAGTGCGGTCGATAGCCACTATCGATGGCTCATCTACCACAATTTTATCTCTGAAGATAATCAGCGTATTCGCTGTGCCCAAGTCAATCGCAATTTCTTGGGTGAAGAAGTCAAATAATCCCATGTATTACTTCGGTATTCCGACAAATTTAATGTTTAAAATGACGTATGCCAGAAAACACCATCGACATTCCGTGTGAATTACAAAAATCGATACTATCCTGGTCTTTGATACTGCCGCCTGGTTGAATTACGGCACGAATGCCTTCATTGTAAGCTACTTCTACACTGTCGGCAAACGGGAAGAAGGCATCGCTTGCCAAAACAGCCCCATGCACGTCAAAATTGAATGTACGTGCTTTGTGCACGGCTTGCTTCATGGCATCAATGCGTGAGGTTTGTCCCGTGCCGCTGCCAATCAGTTGTTTGTTTTTGGCCAATACAATGGCGTTGCTTTTGGTGTGCTTCACCACTTTGGCCGCAAAAATCATGTCTTCCAATTCAGCCGCTGTAGGTTGTTTTTCGGTTACCGGCTTGAGGTTTTGAAGACTATCTACAAAAGTGTCCTTGTCTTGTACCAACACCCCATTCAATACCGAGCGGGCATGAACATGCTGCCCAACAGGCTGCTTCATGCGCACCAAAATGCGGTTTTTCTTCTTTTTAAGTAGTTCAACCGCAGCTGGCTCGTAGCTAGGTGCAATAAGTACTTCGTAGAAAATTTGGTCTATTTCGGTGGCTGTTGCCAGGTCTATTTCGCGGTTGCACATCAAAATGCCTCCAAAAGCCGAAACCGGATCGCCGGCCAAGGCATCATGCCATGCTTGTAGCACAGTTGGGCGCGAAGCCAATCCGCAAGCGTTGTTGTGCTTGATCACCGCGAATGTGGGCTCGTCAAAATCGGCCAACAGATTCACGGCAGCGTCAACATCGAGCAAGTTGTTGTAGCTGAGCTGCTTGCCATTTAGAATTTCAAAAACATCATCGAGTTTGCCATAAAAACTACCGGCTTGGTGTGGGTTTTCACCATAACGCAGCGGCAGGGCATCGTTGCTCACCAATCGCAATGCCTGCAATTTTTCGCTTCGGTTGAAGTAGTTGAATATTTGGCTGTCGTAATAGCTGCTTACCGCAAAGGCCTCGGTGGCGTAAGTGATACGCTCTTCCAAGGTAGTGCCGTTTTGGCTTTCGAGCTGACCGAGTAAGCGGCTGTATTGGTCTTTCGAAGATAGAATCACAACCTCCTTGTGATTTTTAGCACCAGCCCGAATCAATGAAATGCCCCCTATGTCAATTTTTTCGATGATATCGGTATGAGAAGCACCCGAAGCAACGGTTTCTTCAAAAGGATAGAGATCAACAATAACCAAGTCGAGCGTAGGAATATCGTAGGTAGCCAAGTCGTTGATGTCGTTCATTTCTTCACGCCTTGCCAAAATGCCGCCAAACACTTTGGGGTGAAGGGTTTTTACACGACCACCTAAAATGGAAGCATAACCAGTTAATCCTTCCACGGTATGAACCGGAATGCCCAAAGACTCAATGAACTGTTGTGTTCCGCCAGTAGAGTAAATGGCTACATTTCGTGCATGCAGTGCCCGTACCAATGGTTCAAGACCGTCTTTGTAATATACTGAAATAAGGGCCGTTTCAATGGCACGAACGTTACTCATAAGGGTAGGGGAATAAGAAGGCACAAAGGTAGGAAAAGCTGCGTATATTGACGAAAAAGTACACTGGCTAACATGCGAAAAAAGTACATATTTTGCTTGGGTGTGGTACTGTTGCTTTGCACCCAACCACTGCAGGCACAATCATCTAATTGGGAAGCTTATTGGAATGAGATCCAACAACTTCCTAACGACTCAGTACACGAATTGCGGCTCGATGGCATGGGGTTGCATCAATTCCCCCAGCAATTGTTTGTTTTTACCCGAGTTCAGCGCATATCGCTCGACGATAATCTTTTTACCAACATCCCCCAAGAACTGGAGCGATTCCCTCAGCTAAAAATGCTATCGATACGAAGAAATTTCATTCAAGGCTCGCAAATCGATATCAGCAAGTTAAAATCGCTGGAGGTTTTTGATGCTGGCAATAACAAGCTCGCTACTGACTTCACGGTGAGAACAAATCGAAAGTTGAACCGCTTGATTTTGAGCAATATTCGAACAAACAAGCTGAAACTCAAAGGACGTCTTCCCAAAGAAATTGATCTTACCTATACAGCCATTGAGCAAATTGAATGGATGCCCTTGCGCAAGCCCCGTGTTGAAGTGCTTGTATTGCATTCGAACAAGCTATCGGCGCTCCCTAAAGGGGTGCCGAAGCTTAAAAACCTCCGTAAATTAGTACTGGGCAACAATCAATTTGAGGAAATACCAGCAGAAATGGCCAAGATGAAACGGCTCGAAAGTTTAATGTTCTACAAAAACCAACTTACCTCCTTGCCCGATTTTGTGTGGAAGATGCAGCACCTTACCGAGTTAGATGTTCACCACAATCGCTTGGCTATCTTACCCAATCAAATAGGTGAACTGAGCCAGCTGAAAGAACTTTACCTCGCTAACAACTGCCTTCAGTTTTTGCCCGATAGCATTGGCAAGCTTTCTAAGTTGCGCTATTTGTATGTAGAAAATAACGAGCTCGAAACCTTACCTACCACCTTTAGCCAATTAGTGGCATTAGAGCGGATGAGTCTACTAGGCAATAAATTCATCGTATATCCTCCGGTACTCACTCAAATGCCTTGGTTACACGAATTAGATGTGTCTGAAAACGACATAGAGGCATTTCCACACGATTTTTCGCACTGGCAATCGCTTAAGTTGCTATTGCTCCACGACAACGCATGCAAAAATGGCATGTCGTGTATGTTCTACCTGCAACAACTAGAACAAAGCTTAAGTAAGCACAACCTACGCATTATGTATTAAAAAAAGGGCCGAAGCCCCTTGTTTTAACCCATTTGAATGCTGCGGTCAATGAAGGCCGTGAGGGCCTCGCCTTTGAGCATGCCTTGCGAAAGCAAGGCCAAGTCGAACGCCTGCCGGGCCAACAGTTCCTTTTTGTCATCGGCAGCTTCCGCCAATTTCAGCAAGTAGGGATGAGCGGTATTCAGTACCAATTGCTTGGGCTCTTTCATGTTACCGCCAAACATGCTTCCTCCGCCTGTGGCAGCCATTTCATTCATGCGGCGGATGAACTCCGAACGGGTTACCACTACCGGCTGATCATCGGGCGAAAGGGGAGTGGCACTCACCGAAAAGTCACTCGTTTTGCCTAAATCTTCAAACAAGCTAACCACCACCTTCTGCTGGTCTTCGGTTAAAAGTGCATGGTATTGCTCGTCTTTTTCAATGAGTTTATCGATGGTTTCGGCATCTACCCGCTTGAATTGTGTTTTTTCAAGTTTGCTCTCTAAGAAGCTCAAGAAGTGACTGTCGATTACGCTTCCAAGCTGAAGAACGCTGTAATTGCGTTTTTCGGCAGCAGCTACAAAGCTGTGCTGTGCTTCGGCATCGCTGGTATACAATACCACCAACTGGTCGTTTTTGTCGGTTTGTGAGGCTTTGATGATCTCGGAATAATCCTCCCAGGTCGCCAGCTTGTTGCTGGTGTTCTTGTACAAGCAAAAGGCCTTGGCACGATCATAGAATTTTTCATCGCTTAACATGCCGTATTTCACAAATAGATCAAGGTTTTCCCATTTGCTCTCAAAGTCTTCGCGGTTGTTCTTGAATATTTCGTGCAGCTTATCAGCTACTTTCTTGCTGATGTGGCTGTTAATTTTCTTCACATTCGCATCGGTTTGTAAAAACGAACGCGATACGTTGAGCGGAATGTCGGGAGAATCAATAACGCCATGCAACAAACGAAGGTAGTCGGGTACAATGTCTTCTACAGCATCGGTGATGAACACCTGGCGGCTGTACAATTGTATTTTGTTCCTATTTGGCTCAAAATCGGCTTTCAGCTTGGGGAAGAACAATACACCCGTAAGGTTGAAGGGATAGTCTACATTTAGGTGAATCCAAAAAAGCGGCTTCTCCGCCATGGGGTAGAGGTCTTCATAAAACTTCTGGTAGTCTTCGTCACTCAAATCCGACGGCTTCTTGGTCCACAAGGGTTTTGTTTCATTTACCTGCTCACCTTCAAATTCAATCGCAATCGGTAAAAAGCGGCAGTACTTTTTGAGAATTTCTTTGAGTCGCCAGCTGTTTAAAAACTCCTCTGAATCGTCTGCTACATGCAAAATAATGTCGGTGCCTCTTTCGGTGCGCGTTCCTTCGCTGATTTCAAAGCTGGTGCTGCCATCACAAGTCCAACGGGCTGCCTGGGCACCTTCTTGGTAAGAAAGCGATTGTATTTCTACCGTCTTCGATACCATAAAGGCCGAATAAAATCCCAAACCAAAGGCACCAATCATGTTGTTGAGATCGGTCTTGTCTTTGTATTTCTCAACAAATTCAGTGGCACCCGAAAAAGCCACCTGGTTGATGTACTTTTCCATCTCATCGGCGGTGAGTCCAATACCCGAATCGCTGATGGTGATGGTTTTAGCATCCTTGTCAAAGCTCACGCGTACTTTGAGTTCGCCCATTTCACCCTTGAACTCGCCCATGGAGCTGAGAGCTGCCAACTTTTGGCTGGCATCAACAGCATTGCTTACCAACTCACGCAAAAAGATCTCGTGATTTGAATAAAGCGATTTTTTGATGATGGGAAAGATGTTTTCGGTATTCACCGAAATGCTACCAGTTCTGTTCATAAGCTGTTTTTTTGGTTCCAATCGCACACAAAGGCAGTGCCATCAAACTATAAGCTGTCAATTTGGCGCAATGAAGCAGCGGGGGTCTCTACTCAATTCGTAGGTATGTCAAAACTGGCAGCTAGTCAACCGCTGTCGGTTTGTTGGGAATACGCACAATAAAGGTACTTCCAATACCCAGTTTTGAAATCACTTCAATACTTCCTCCCATGCGGTTTACCGCATCTTTGGTGATGTATAAGCCCACGCCTGAGCCAGGATTGTTATTGGTGGCTCGGTGGAACATTTTGAATATGCCCTCCAATTCATCGTTTGCTATGCCAATGCCATTGTCTTCAACTTCAAAAACAGCGAATTGCTCGGTTACGGTTGCTCGTAAATCTATACATTTACCTGCATCTTGCTTTTGATACCTAAAGGCATTGCTTATTAAATTCGTGAGCACGATGTGTAATTTAATGCGATCGGCTACCAAAGGAGCATGTAGTTCAAATTGGGTCCTCAGCGCCACATCCGTGGTCTTTAACTTAGGGTCAATATCTCGCAGCACGTCTTCCATCAAAACATCTACTGGTATTTCGGTGTCCTTTGCTTCAATGCGGTTGTTTTTATAGTATCCAATAATGTTTTTGATGAATTCGTCCATGCGCTGCACGCTTTCTTCAATCATGTCGAAATACTTTTCGGTATTGCTCAAGTCTTGCTCCATGCGCGACAACCGAACGATGCCCAAAATGCTCATCAATGGTGAGCGCATATCGTGAGAGGCGCTGTAAACGAACTTGTCTAATTCTCGGTAAGCTTTTTCCAGCTCTATATTCTTCTCAATAAGTTGAACACGTGCATCGTAAACTTCATAAGCGCTGTTAATGGCTTCCTTAATTTCTTCTTCGTGCCACGGCTTTTGAAGATATCTGAAAATATTACCCAAATTCACCGCACTGATCACCGCCTGAATGTCGGTGTAGCCAGTGAGTAGAATACGCATGGTGTAGGGGTGGCTCTTTTTTATAGATTCTAAAAATTCTATGCCCGTTTCTTTGGGCATCCGCTGATCGGCAACTACAACCGGAATTTCATACTCTGTTAAAATAGCCCTGCCTTCTTCGGCCGATTCAGCTATGTAAACCTGGTAATCGTTTCTAAATGAGGCTCTGAACGCATACAAATTATGCCGTTCGTCATCAACATAAAGCACAGCTATTTTTGGTTTGCTCACTTGGTGTGATGTTTAGGTAGCAATATATGAAAAGTGGTGCCTACTTTGGGCTCGCTTTCTACTTCAATTCTCCCACGATGAGCCTCTATGATGCTGTAAACGATAGAAAGTCCTAAGCCAGTGCCATGACCTACCTGCTTGGTGGTAAAGAAAGGGTCGAATATTTTTTCCTTCGTTTCTGTGGTCATACCAGGTCCATTGTCTCGTATTGAAATGCGAACAAACTCACTTTCTAACTTGGTGGTAATTTCAATTTGACCACGTTGGTTTTGTGATTCATTTTCCAAAATGGCTTGAATGGCATTGTTGGTAATATTCATAATCACCTGATTCATTTTACCCGGGAAACACTCAACAAAGGCATTCGGGTCGTAATTTTTGATCAAGTCAATTTTGCCTCCCATGCTGCTGTTAAGAAGAATGAGTGTGCTTTCAATTCCTTCATTGATATCTACCTTTTTCAAATCACTTTCATCGAGTCGAGAGAAAATTCGCAAACCCTTCACAATTTCTGCGGTACGTTTAGCCCCTTCCTCCATGCCATTGAGTAGGATGTTGATTTCTTCTTTTAGAAAGTCAAAATCAAGTTCCTTTTCAAGCTTCTTGATTTTTTGAAGCTGACTTTCATACGCATCGCCAGCCTGGTGCAAGCCATCGTATGCAGTAAGTAACTTCATCAAGTCGTCTAAATCACGCCGTAAAGGCACAATGTTAGACGTTACAAAATTGATTGGATTGTTGATTTCATGCGCAATTCCCGCTGTGAGTTGACCCAAAGAAGCCATTTTTTCTGAGTTTACGAGTTGGGTTTGGGTGTTTTTGAGGTCCGAAAGGGTATTCTCCAACTCATGGTTTGTTCTTTGCAAGGCTTCTGTTCGTTCGGCAACTTTGGCTTCTAACACTAAATTTTGTTCTCTAACAAGTTTTTCGTTTTCAAGCGACACCTGTAAGGCCAATGCTTGAGATGTTTCTTTCTCTTTCTTAAGAACGTTTATTCTGTCGGCCAAAGCTACGCTGAGCAATACAGCTTCTATAGCGGAGCCGATGATCAGTGCATTCTTAGTGAGAAAGTTGAATGGCAACCAACCCAAATTTCGTGCTACAAAAACAAACATGCCTACCATGAAAAACGACCATGCCAGTAGAAAAAACTTGGCACTTCGCTCACCTTGCAAGCTTAATCGAATAGAAAAGTACAAGGCGTACAAACTAAGCGTTAAGGCAAGGGCATCCAATAAATGATAACTCCATTGCCTCCAGCCAAGCAGGTAAATGAGTGCTGTTACCAGATAAATAACTGCGAATACTTTTAATCCAACATCGATTTTGGGCAATTTTGCTTTGATCGGTAAAAAAGACCTGGCAAATTGAATGGCACCCACCCCACTGATGGCACTAAACACGACCACCGACAATTGATTTAAATAGGGCAAGTTGAATAAAAAGTACTTGAAAACATATCCTTGTAATGCTGCCTGAGCCATGGCAATGCCTGCAATGTAAATGATGTAGTATAAATAAGATTTGTCACGGATGCTCAAAAACAGGAACATATTGTAAAAAAACATTACAAACATGATTCCGAAGTAAATGCCGGCAATGAGGTCGGTTTGGTAATTATTGGTGAGTATATCCTTCCTTTTTCCAACCACTAAGGGGATATTGACTTGTTCTAATGACCGAACCTTTAGCAGAATGAGGCAGCTCTCCAATTTTTTGAGTTGAAACGGAAAAATGAAGTGCTGGTGATTGAACAAACGCGCTGAGAATGGGAATGCATCACCCGCCTGAAACGACACTACTTCATTGTCTTTGATCAAATACACTTCAATCGAGTCGAGCTGTGCATTACTTAACTCTAAGGCGAGCAATTTATCGCTGGTATTGTTGATCACGTTCAACTTGAGCCAAAAAGTGGAGTTCGAATACTGCAGATTGGGTACCCTTCCTCTGAATAAAACAAAGCGCTCTGGATATTTTTGAATATCGGCAAACGTCATTCCATTGGTAACGTCCTCAAAAATTTCGATGTGTTTACCTGCTATGATGCTGGGTGTACCATCGCCAATGACATAAGGAGGAGACTTCGATTCCTGCCCATAAGCTATCTTGATCAAAAAAAGGCATACCAAAAAAATGTGTTTCATCGGGCAGCCAGTTTGAACTCATAAACGTTTACGCCCTTTAGCTCAAGTTCGTATTGAATATTTACTTCCACGTTGCGTATGGGTGACATTTCGGTGTAAACTTGATTTAGATTTTTGCGGATGTCGAAAATACGTAGTTGTTCTGTGGGGTCGGCTTGGCTGATGGTTAGTGCGTCTTCTAAAAGCACGATGGTAGCCAACAAATCTAGTTTTGGATAATAGAATGTGCCATTGTTACCGATGCTTTTAAGTACCCTGCAACCCACTTTTTCCGCAAATTTTACCGTATAGGGGGCACATAGAGCAAAAATGCTCTCGATACCGAGCTGTTCGGCAATCACTACTCCAACCCGCGTCGAAAAAAAAGCACCAATACCCAAACCAGCTACTTCGCGCGAATTCCATAATCCACACAATTCTGCAGTTCCGTTTTGAGCGTGTTTTGCTACTACCTCATAGATGCGCTTGTCAAATTCTCCTGTGGCTTCTTCTATAGGTAAGGGTTGGGTTCCACCGCTGCATTGTAAGCGGGCACCTCCCAAAACACGGTCTCCAGTTTCATTTTCAACAATAATTACAAAATTGCCCGGATTATACTTCCACTCGTTGTTGGCTGAAGTCACTTTTTTTACACCTGCCACTTCAAGTACATGTGCATGCCCTTCAATAAAGCGATCGCATGAAACAGGATCGTCTGTAGCTCTAAAAGCACGAATGCGTATGCTGTTTACCGACATGCTACTGGACGTTGCCTCCGATTAGTTCTTGCAAATCAATATAATAGCGGCCCGATTCAACCATTTCCCCCAAAAGGATCCGTCTCGCAGTGGCAGCAACATGCCCACCCCCGGCAAACACATCTGATGCCAGTTGTGGCCAGGTAGCAATGCTTTTTCCAAGCTCTGAATAAGAATATTTCATTCTGTCGGAAACCTGAGCAACATCTACTATAGATGTAAGGTATTGCATCTTCAGTGCAGGTGTCCAGCTCGCTGGAGGATATTGGGCAAGCAAGGCTTCAATTCTACCATGAAACAAAGGCCTATCTGCCTCAATATCAAAACGTTCGATGTCAAGCATTCCTCGGTCGGAGGTTTCCATGATAACCGGTATGCCCCTACTTCGCGCGGCATGACGCATTTCAAGCTTCATTTCCAAGCTGTCGCATTCGTCAATCAGTAAATCCAATGGGTAATCACCACCTAAAAATTCTCCCATGTTCGATGAGGTTAAGCCTTCGGTGTATATCTCCACCTTTATATAGGGGTCTAATTCCGCAATTTCACGGGCCATGAGCACTGCCTTGTGTAGGCCAATATCGTGTATAGAAGCACGTATTCGGTTAAGGTTGCTCAAGTCAATCGTATCGAAATCGGCAAGCTTCAATAAGCCACAGCCCCTTTCTAACGCAATGGTGTAAGCAACGGCACTGCCAACAGATAAGCCAACAATGCCTATGTGCTTTGTAGCCAAGTGGGCTTGCTCCTGAGCGGTGATTTTATACTTATTTCGAGCTGTTCTGACTTCTATGAACTCTTTCTCATCTAGCAAATGCACCAAACGCTTGCACCAGGGGTACCATACCCAGGTGCCGTACTCGTGAAGTCCGAAGTCACCTATATGGGCTTGAATAAGTTTATTGAGATCTGATTCATGGAGTGGTGTATTGGGCTGCCTGATCTTTAGCAATTCAACCAACTGCAGCTGAATGGTGTCGTGAATCATCAAATCAGGATCACCCACAAGTAAATTAAAACCCTCAGCGTCTTCAGCTTGGTTGATCCTGAACACTCTTGGCCTAAATGCCATCGGGTCTGCGCTGGCTCTGTAATCGGGATAATCCATATTTCTTGACAGTTTACTTAACCAAATCCGCGACCAATATAATTAGAAAGGTGGGTTAAAGACTAGTGAATCCCACAAGAAAGTTTAATTTTGACGGAAATTCTTGGAACATGGCTGAGGAAAAAATACAAGTGCTTTATGTCGATGATGAGGTAAACAACCTTCATTCTTTCAAAGCAGCTTTTCGCCGCGACTTCATGGTATTCACCGCAGAATCTGCAAAAGAGGGGATAAGCATCCTGGAGCAAGAGCACATTGAAGTAATCATTACCGACCAGCGCATGCCCGAAATGACAGGTGTTGAGTTCTTGGAGTCAGTTATTCCGCATTATCCAGAACCAATTAGGATATTGCTTACTGGCTACACTGATATCCAAGCCGTTATTGACGCTATTAATAAAGGACAGGTGTATCATTACATCACCAAGCCATGGGATGAAGATCAATTGCGCAACATCATCAAAAAGGCATACGAGGTTTACGCTTTACGCGCCGAAAACAAAGAGTTGATTAAAAGTTTGCTGCGAGCCAATGAGCAATTGGAGTTTTTACTCAGGCAGCGGCTTTTGTCCTAGTCTCACCGATTTTTGATGCCGGATGAAGAGCCATAAGCTCGCGATCCAAGCAACTACTATGAGCCAAAAAGCAGCCTCTGGCATCCTGTTAGAGACTGTCATTTGCAGTGTATTTTCGGCGCGGTAGGCAGTAACACCTATTGAAAATACCAATGCCGATGAGAGCAATGCGCTCGCATTAAACAGCTTAGTAGCCACTTGTAGTGCAAAACTGCCAAATCCTAAGCTGATTTGAATTACCGCCAAGCCAATACACAACCAATAAAGGGCCATGTTTTCCATTTGACTCACAATAGAGCCGGGAACATGTTCATAACTCAACTGCTTTAAAGTATAGACCAAAGAAGCATCTGGTGCCTCCACGAATGTCCAAGTAAAGAGAGGCAGAAATAAAGCAGCAATAAAACAGCTGGCAACAAACAGATGGGCAATCTTCTTCATTATTCTTTTTGCAAATCTACTGTTTAAGCCGAAAGCCCTGCCAACATTCCTATTTTTGTGTTCAAAATCTCATCCATGCAAGCAGTTTATGTAGTCGACGCATTGCGGTCTCCCATTGGGAAATTTGCGGGAAGTCTTTCTAAAACAAGGCCCGACGATTTGGCAGCCATGATTATCAAAGCAATTATCGCACGCAACCCAAAAGTTGACCCAGGAAGCATTGAGGAAGTTGTTTTTGGCGCGGCCAATCAGGCAGGTGAAGACAATCGCAACGTAGCACGCATGGCCTTGCTTCTTGCAGGTTTGCCAACAACCGTTGCAGGGGTAACGGTGAACAGGTTGTGCGCTAGCGGACTTCAAGCCGTAATGGATGCCAGCAGGGCCATAGCGCATGGCGATGGCGAGGTGTATTTGGCTGGTGGTGTGGAGAGCATGACCAGAGCTCCCTTTGTAATGGCTAAAAGTGAGCAGGCATTTGGAAGAAATGTAGAAATCTACGACACTTCCATTGGCTGGCGATTCACCAACCCAGCTTTATCTGCCTTATATCATCCCTACAGCATGGGTGAAACCGCTGAAAATGTAGCGACGCAGTGGGGCATAACCCGAGAGGAGCAAGATGTATTTGCTTACCATTCTCAGTTGAAATACGAAGCCGCACACCATGCAGGCAGATTCGAAGAAGAGTTGGTAAAATTGGAGTTGCCTTTAGGCAAAGGCAAAACGCAGGTTTTCGATAAAGATGAACATCCACGTTTGAGTACCCTCGATCAACTCGCACAATTGAAACCTGCTTTTAAAAAAGAGGGTACGGTTACTGCCGGCAATGCTTCGGGCATCAACGATGGTGCCGCATGTATGATTTTGGCGAGCGAAGACTACGTGAAAAGACATCAACTCAAACCTTTGGCCCGAATTGCTTCCATGGCAGTGGCTGGTGTCGACCCCTCTATCATGGGCATCGGACCAGTGCCAGCAACGCAAAAAGCTTTGAAAAGGGCTGGATTATCGGTAAAGGATTTGGGCTTGGTAGAACTGAATGAGGCGTTTGCCAGCCAGGGAATCGCCTGTATGCGCGATCTCGAGCTGAATCCCGATATCGTGAATGTGAATGGCGGTGCCATTGCTTTGGGTCATCCATTGGGCTGTTCAGGAGCGCGAATCTCAGCTACCCTCATTCACGAAATGCACAAGCGCAGCGAAGTAAAATATGGCTTGGCTACCATGTGCGTAGGTGTGGGCCAGGGTGCAGCCGTTATTTACGAAAAGTGCTAATTAAGTGCCGCGCTATTTTCTTCATTTCGCCTATAAAGGAACCCAATATCACGGTTGGCAAAGGCAACAAAACGCCCTTTCGGTTCAAGAATGTGTAGATAAAGCACTTTCTATTGCCCTTCGTGCCGAGATCAATTCTACTGGGCAGGGACGTACAGATACCGGCGTGCATGCACGTTCGTGTTACCTGCATTTCGACCTGGAAGAAAAAATAGCAAGCACAGTAGCGCTACTAAGAAGCCTCAATGCGCTTTTACCCAACGACATAGCCGCTTTTGAGCTTTTTGAAGTACCAGCCGAAGCACATGCCCGATTCTCGGCCAATTGCCGCAGCTATGAATACCACATGCATATCGGTAAAAATCCTTTTCTCCATGGATTTTCAACCGAACTCCATGCAAGACCCCATGCTCATCTTATTCAGCAAGCCATTCCCTATTTATTGGGCAAAAGAGATTTCGGCAGTTTTGCCAAAGTAGGGAGTGATAACAAGACGAATATTTGTGATTTGACCCATTTGAGTTGGGAACATTCTGAAAATCAGTTCTTGTTAAAAGTTACTGCCGATAGATTTTTAAGAAATATGGTACGTGCCATTACGGGTACCTTGCTCGATGTTGGTTATGGAAAACGGAATCCGAACGACCTGCCTGCTTTATTAGCATCGAGCGAAAGATCTCAAGCAGGTGAATCGGTGCCTGCTCATGGTTTGTATTTGGTGGAAGTAGCCTATCCCGAGTGGGTTTTTTCTTTGAAACATGGACAGTCGTAAAAGCTATACTACTTGGGCAGTTACGCTCCGCATTTTAGGTTTGGTGCGTCCTTACCGAAAAATATTTAGCGCTACCGTTTTTTTGGTAATTGCCTTGGCAGTATTAGCTCCCCTGAGGCCATGGCTCATTCAGTATACAGTCGATGGCCCCATTGCCACATTCGATCAAAGGGGCTTGCTAAACATGACAGCGCTCATGGTTGGTGTGCTGGTGTTGGAGTCGATTTTTCGCTATGCGTTTAGTTATTGGAGTGCTTGGCTCGGTCAACAGGCCATACATGACTTGCGTAATAGACTGTTCCAAAAATTAGTGCAAAAGCGACTCCGATTTTTCGATAAAACACCCATTGGCACACTCACCACTCGTACCGTAAGCGATATTGAAACCATTGCAGAAGTGTTTTCGCAAGGACTTTTAACCATCGTAGGTGATTTACTTCAATTGCTGGCCATTTTGACGGTCATGTTGTATACCGATTGGCGTTTGACGTTAATTAGCCTCTCGGTTTTGCCGCTGTTGCTTTACAGTACCTACATCTTCAAAGAAAAGGTTCGTTTATCGTTTCAGGAAGTTCGAAATGAGGTAGCTCGTTTAAATGCATTTGTACAGGAACACATCACAGGCATGCGCATTGTGCAGCTTTTTACGCGTCAAAGTGAAGAGGAACGACGCTTTAAAGAAGTAAATGCTTCTTTGAATAAAGCGCACCTCAAAAGCGTGATGTACTACTCGGTGTTTTTCCCAGTGGTTGAAATCATAACGGCAGCGAGTTTGGGGTTGCTCGTATGGTATGGTGCTGGCGCTGCTTTGAAAGACGAAATTTCGGTGGGCGTCATCATTGCGTTCATTCTATATGTAAATCAGTTTTTCAGGCCTATTCGTTTGCTAGCCGATAAATTCAACAGCTTGCAAATGGGGGTGGTGGCCTCCGAAAGGGTATTTAAGCTGCTCGATTTGGAGGAGGAAGTAGCTGATACAGGTACCGCTGTATTACACCACCCGAAAGGAGCAGTAGTGTTTAAAGAGGTATGGTTTGCCTACGACGGTGAACAAATGGTGTTGAAAGGAATCAGCTTTGAAGCATTGCCAGGACAGAAGATCGCTTTGGTAGGTCCAACAGGTGCTGGCAAAAGCTCTGTCATCAATGTGCTTGGTCGTTATTATGAATACCACCGGGGAGATGTATTGCTCGATGGCATACCCATTAGAGAACTGCCTCTCGAAAGCATACAGCAACATATTGGCGTAGTACTACAAGATGTATTTTTGTTTTCGGGTACCATTGCCGACAACATCAGTATGTTCAATACTGAAATTACCCGCGAATTGATGATGGAAATGGCCCGCATATCGGGTATTGATAGGTTCATCAATAAATTGCCCATGGGATTAGATACGCCCGTGGGAGAGCGGGGTGGGTTATTATCGACTGGCCAACGACAGTTGGTTGCCTTTTTGCGGGTGATGGTTTATAACCCTACAGTGGTGGTGCTCGATGAGGCTACAGCGTCTATCGATTCAGAGACCGAAGAAATACTGCAATTGGCACTTCAAAAGGTACTCGAAAACCGCACTTCCATCATCATTGCCCATCGTTTATCTACCATTACCGATGCCGATGAGATTTTGGTGATTGAAGACGGTACGATTACTGAAAGGGGAACGCATGACGCCCTAATGTCACAACAAGGTCACTATCAGTCGTTGTACGAGTTACAATTGGTTCAAGAAAAGCCAAAATAGGTCAACTTTCGTATATTGGGTAAATTTTACCTCAATGCAAAAGTTTTTACTCGCAGGAATTTTTCTCTTTTCAACGCTTACAGCCTTTGGTCAAATGACCCATCAGCACGATCATGATTGTGCACATGTTAAAAGTCAGGCCTTGGCAAACACTTTTAGCCAACTTCACCGGATCAGCGCTGCCAGGGGGGGCGATTTATACGACATTCATTTTTATGATATTGAGCTGGAAGTGTCAAACTCCACTACCTATGTAGACGGCAATGTGCTCATAGCCTCTAAAGTCACTTCGGCCTCTATGGATACTTTTTGGTTTGAGCTAAAAGACAATATGATTATTGATAGCATTTATATCAATGGGCAACGTCGACTTCAGATCGATAGGTTGAACCATGTGGTGCGTGTTCCCTTGGCACAGTCAATTCCACAAGGAGAAGGCGTTAACGCGCGAATTTGGTATAAAGGTACGGCTGTGCAGGCGGGTTTTTTCAGCGGACTGAGTACGGCTGCTTCAACTACTTGGGGGGTAAATGTAAGTTGGACATTGTCGGAGCCTTTCTCGGCTCCCGACTGGCTGCCATGCAAGCAAGATTTGTGGGATAAAATTGATTCGGTAAACTTCAATGGAATTGCTACCAATCCGAACAAGGTTGGATCAAACGGTTTGCTTACCTCGGTGACTCCTTTGGCAGGAAACAAGAGCAAATTCGCTTGGAAAACGCGCTACCCCATGGCCTTTTACTTAATCGCCTTCAGCGTAACCAATTACGCCGACTATACGACCTATGCAAGACCTACGAGGTTGCCAGGCGATTCCATCATGATGCAGCATTGGGTGTACAATGCCAATAATTCGAGCAATGTAAGTGCCACCAACCTTTTCAAACCGCAACTCGATGCCACCAACGATATGATGGAAGTGTTCTCGAACTTGTTCATATTGTATCCGTTTTGGGAAGAAAAATATGGCCACATGCAGGCCCCATTGGGAGGCGGCATGGAGCATCAAACCATGAGTACCATGGGAGGTTTTGGACAAGATTTAACGGCGCATGAACTCATCCACCAATGGTTTGGCGATTATGTGACTTGCGCCACCTGGAGTGATATTTGGCTTAATGAAGGCTTTGCTTCCTATGGTGAGTACCTGTTCCGCCAGTATGGCATCAGTCAAAGCCAAGCCGATGCCTGGATGCAATCGGCACACGGCAGTGCGCGCCAAAATACCGGTTCGGTTTACGTTCCTGCCGGATCGAGCGTAAACCGCATCTTCAGTAGCAATCTTACCTACAAAAAAGGGGCAGCCGTAGTGCATATGTTGCGCTGGCAGCTGGGTAGCGACAGCACCTTCTTTGGAGGAGTGGTGAATTACCTCGAGCAAAAAGCCAATGATGTAGCCACTACCGATGAACTTCGGCAAATTTTAGAGACCTATTCTGGTCAATCGCTTCAGTCGTTTTTTAACGAATGGGTATATGGCGAAGGTTTTCCTACCTATACCGTTAACTGGAACCAGGTAGACAGTACTGTATACGTTGAAGTGCTGCAAACCACCTCTAGCAGCGTAACGCCTCGATTTTCAACGCCTGTGCCTGTACGGTTGGCTATAGGTGGACAATTTGTTAATTTGAGGGTCGACCCCAATGCAGGGGTTAACCGTTTTCAAGTAAACGGCAACATTACAGCTGCACAACTCGATCCAACAGCTATCATTCTGAAAGGAACCACGAGCAGTATCCGCAGGGTAAATACATTGGGAGTAAGCGTTGCCGAGCAGCAATTGCTCAAGGCCAAGGTGTATCCTAACCCGGTAGGCGATCAGTTACGCATTGAAACCGAGGCCGAATCAAGCGTAATGCAGTTGTTTGATGCCACGGGTCGATTGGTTCTCCAAAAAGACATCAACGGTCAGTTTGCGGAGGTATCGTTGGCTGAAATGGCAAATGGCGTTTATCAAATTCAATTGGTTTCTGGTTCGAAAAGCTTTAACCAGCGATTGGTGAAGCACTAATTGCGGAAGAAAAACGAAAAAGGCTGAAGTGCTATGCACTTCAGCCTTTTTTGTGTGTGCCGTGCATGGCAATCAACTAGGTGGTGCAAGTCCACTGTGGGGGTATGTA